>Ga0079997_111636_pt1 | contig 414327 bp, 355 predicted proteins | sample PerSpoCPS_CMetaG_FD_69200 | JGI IMG/M metagenome (GOLD analysis project Ga0079997, IMG submission 69200) | Archaeal communities from Yellowstone National Park, Wyoming, USA - Perpetual Spouter C (PS_C) MetaG (SPADES assembly) (version 2) | ecosystem: Environmental > Aquatic > Thermal springs >... | reverse complement strand
AATGTGAATTTGGAGGTGGAGCTGATCACCCCTATCGCTCTGGAGAAGGGCTTGCGCTTCGCCATCCGCGAAGGAGGCCGCACCGTCGGCGCCGGCACCATCACCGAAATCGTGGAGTGAGCGGCTGAGGACGCTATGTTGAACGAGAAGATTCGCATTCGGCTGAAGGCCTACGATCACCGTGTGCTCGATCAGTCGGCGGCCGAGATCGTGCAGACGGCTCGGCGGACGGGGGCGCGCGTGGCGGGTCCGATTCCGCTGCCGACGGATAAGAGCCGATATACGGTCTTGCGCTCGCCGCACGTGGATAAGAAGTCGCGGGAGCAGTTCGAGATCCGCACGCACAAGCGGCTCATTGATATCCTGAATCCGACGCCCCAGACGATTGATGCCTTGATGCGCCTGGATTTGCCGGCGGGCGTGGATGTGGAGATCAAAGCCTTTGGAAGGGAGCGGTCATGATCACCGGACTCATCGGCAAGAAGATCGGGATGACGCAGATCTACGAGCCGGATGGCACGGTCGTCCCGGTGACGGTCCTCAAGGCCGGTCCCTGCGTCGTCGTGCAACGGAAGACGACGGCTCGGGATGGGTATGAGGCCGTGCAGTTGGGGCTTGTTGAGGAGCGGCCGCCGAAGCGGGTGAACAAACCGATGCGCGGGCATTTCGAACGCGCGGGCGTGCCGCCGACGCGCATCTTGCGCGAGGTGCGGCTCGCTCCCGGTGGGGAGGATCCGAAGGTGGGCGAGACGGTCCTGGTGGATATCTTCCGCGAGGGCGAGCTCGTGCACGTCACGGGGACGACAAAGGGAAAGGGCTTTGCGGGGTTTGTCAAGCGACATCGCTTCGCTGGCGGACCGGCCTCGCATGGGTCGATGTTCCATCGCGCGCCCGGGTCCATTGGGGCGTCCAGCTACCCCTCGCGCGTGTGGCCGGGGTCGCGCATGACCGGGCATATGGGGATGCAGCGGCACACGGTTCGAAATCTGCGCGTCGTGCGCGTGGAGCCGGAGCGACATTTGCTCGTGGTGCGAGGGAGTGTGCCGGGGCCCAACGGCGGATACGTTATCATTCGCAAGGCGCGGGTGTGAGGAGGAATGGCCATGCCTGTCGTGCCGGTGAGGAATCTGAAAGGGGAGATCGTGGGAGAGATCACGCTCTCGGATCGCGTCTTCGCGCGTCCGCTGAATGAGGCTCTCGTATGGGAAGCTGTGCGCTGGTTTCTGGCGAAGCAGCGGGCGGGGACGGCTTCGACGAAGACACGCGGCGAGGTGTCGGGCAGCGGACGCAAACCCTGGCGACAAAAGGGAACGGGGCGGGCGCGCGTCGGTTCGATCCGTACGCCACTGTGGCGGCATGGTGGAACGGTGCACGGACCGAAGCCGCGCGATTATTCCTATACCCTGCCGAAAAAGGTGCGGCGCGCGGCCCTGGCTGTCGTGCTCTCGGAGCGGTTGCGCGAAGGAAACCTGCTGGTCTTCGATGAGTTCGCCCTTCCGGATCATAAGACGAAGCACCTGGCCCAGGTGCTCGCCGCGCTCGGCCTGGGGGAGAAGAAGACGCTGCTTGTGGATTCGTCGGAGAATCGAAATCTTCAACTGGCGTCGCGCAATCTGCCGCGCGTCGGATTGACAAGCGGGCATGGCCTCAATATCTACGAGGCCCTCTATTACGAGACGATCGCCTTCTCGCAAGCGGCGATCCGGGAGGTGGAGGCCATTCTCTCCAGAAGCTGATCGTTACAGGGGGGACAGGGTGATGCGGAGTATATGGGAGGTCATCAAGGCGCCCGTCGTGACCGAGAAGGCGCTGAAGTTGAAGGAGCGGGAGGGGAAGCAGGTCCTCGTCTTCAAGGTGGATCGGGATGCGAACAAGCAGGAGATCAAGCAGGCGGTCGAGCGGATCTTCAAGGTGAAGGTCGAAAAGGTGCACACGGTGAATTATCGCGGCAAGCGGGTCTTTCGCTTCGGGCGGCTGCGCGGACGGCGGGCGGCGTGGAAGAAAGCGTATGTGACGCTCCGCGCGGGGGAGCGCATCACCGAGTACACGGAGCTGGTCTGAGGAGCCGGCCGGAAAGGAGGTCGGTATTATGGGGATCAAAACGGTGGCACCGGTGAATTCGTCGCGGCGGTTTCAGACCTTCCTGACCAAGGAGGAGGTCACGGCCGAGGAGCCGTATAAGCCGCTCACCGTCAGCAAGCGCCGGATTCACGGACGGAACAATGACGGACACATCACGGTCCGCCATCGCGGTGGGGGCCACAAGCGGCGGTATCGCCTCATTGACTTCAAGCGAGATAAGTTTGGCATTCCGGCGCGCGTGGCTACGATCGAGTACGATCCGAATCGGTCGGCCTTTATCGCGCTGCTCCATTACGCGGATGGAGAGAAACGGTATATCCTGGCGCCGCATGGCCTGAAGGTGGGACAGACGGTCATCTCCGGTCCCGATGCGGATATTGTTGTGGGGAATGCGCTCCCGCTCAAGAACATCCCGGTGGGGACGACCATTCACAATATCGAGCTGCGTCCGGGCAAGGGGGGGCAACTGGTGCGCAGCGCGGGGAGCGCAGCGCAACTTCTGGCGAAGGAGGGCGATTACGCTCATGTCCGCTTGCCCTCGGGCGAGATCCGTCTGATTCACATCAACTGCATGGCCACCATCGGACAGGTGAGCAATCTCGATCATGAGAATGTCTCTTTGGGGAAGGCCGGGCGCAAGCGGTGGCTGGGGATCCGCCCGACGACACGGGGGATCGCCATGAACCCCATTGATCATCCGCATGGCGGGGGGGAAGGCCGCTCCAAGGGGAATCATCCGCAAACGCCGTGGGGGCAGCCGACCCTCGGCTACAAGACGCGGCGCAATCGCCGCACCGATCGGTTTATCATCCAGCGGAGGAAGTGAGCGCCTATGGGACGGTCGCTCAAGAAGGGACCTTTTGTGGACGATCATCTGCTGGAGAAGATTCGGAGACTGAACGCAACGGGCGAGCGCAAGGTCATCAAGACCTGGTCGCGGCGCTCGACGATCATTCCGGAGATGGTTGGACACACGATCGCCGTGCACAACGGGCGGAAGTTCATCCCCGTTTATATCACTGAGAACATGGTGGGGCATAAGCTGGGGGAGTTCGCGCCGACGCGGACCTTCCGCGGCCATCCGGAGAAGACATCCCGGGCCGAGAAGACGGCCAAGCGGAAGTGAGGGGGGAGTCATGGAGGCCAGAGCGATCGGCAAGTATATTCCGGGCTCGCCTCAGAAGGCGCGCCTGGTCATTGACCTGATTCGGGGCAAGAGCGTCAACGAAGCGCGCTCGATCTTGCTCTTCAGTCCGAAGCGGGCGGCGCGCAAGATCCTGGGCGTGCTGCAATCGGCCATCGCCAATGCCCTGCGCAAAGCCGACGAGCAGAACATCGCCCTGGACGTAGACGATCTCGTCGTCTCAGAATGCTATGTCAACTCCGGACCGACGAAACATCGCGCGGGCTCGCGGCGCTATCGTCCGGCTCCCCGCGGGCGCGCTTATTTGGAGCGACGACGTTCGAGTCATATCACGATCGTCGTCTCCACGCGAAGGCCGGAGGGAGGAGGAGAGTGAGTCGTGGGACAGAAGGTTCATCCCTACGGATTCCGACTCGGATACATTAAGCCGTGGCACTCGGTCTGGTTTGCGAAGAAGGAGTATGGGAAGCTCTTGCTCGAGGATCTGGCGCTCAAGCAGGAGCTGAAGCAGCGGTTCAGCGGTGCCGGCGTCTCGCATGTGGATGTTGAGCGCGCGGCGAATAAGCTGAAGATCATCATTCATACGGCCCGACCCGGGATCATCATCGGGCGCAAGGGGGCGGAGATTGATCGGCTGCGGGCCGAGATCGCCGAGCGGACCAAGCGCGAGGTGATGATCACGATTCAGGAGATCGAGCGCCCCGAGCTGAGCGCGCAGCTCCAGGCGGAGAAGGTCGCCCAGCAGTTGGAGAAGCGCGTGGCTTTCCGTCGAGCTATGCGCAAAGCTGTCGAAGATGCCATGCGGTTTGGCGCCAAGGGGATCAAGATCCGGGTCTCGGGGCGGCTCAATGGAGCGGAGATCGCGCGCTCGGAGTGGTATCTCCAGGGGCGATTGCCGCTGCAGACGTTGCGCGCGGACATTGATTATGGATTCGCTGAAGCCTATACGACCTATGGGGTGCTCGGAGTGAAGGTGTGGATCTATCGCGGAGATGTGATGGATCCGCGCGCGGCGATGTTGCGCGGCACCAAGTCCTCGGCTCGACGATGAGGAGCGACGCGTATGTTGATGCCGAAGAAGGTGAAGTACCGCAAGCACCAACGGGGGCGCATGTCGGGGATCGCGACGCGGGGAGCGACGGTCGCCTTCGGGGAGTACGGATTGAAGGCACTGGAGCCGGCGTGGATCACAGACCGACAGATCGAGGCCGCGCGCGTTGCCATCACGCGCCATGTCAAGCGCGGAGGGAAGATCTGGATTCGCATCTTCCCGGATAAGCCGGTGACGCGCAAGCCGCAGGAGTCGCGCATGGGGAAGGGGAAGGGGTCGCCCGAGTTCTGGGTCGCTGTCGTCAAGCCCGGACGCATCCTCTTCGAGATCGAAGGGGTGTCCGAAGAGGTGGCGCGCGAGGCCTTTCGGTTGGCAGCCGCCAAGCTGCCCATCAAGACGAAATTCGTCACCCGGAGGGAGCAGGAGGAGGTCCTGGCATGACGCCGATCGAACGATTGCGCGAGATGAGCGATGAGGAATTGCGCGCGCACGAGGCGACGTTGCGAGAATCCCTCTTTCGATTGCGATTCCGATTGAGTCTCGGGGAGATGGAGGTCCTCAAGTCGTATCGTCAGACGAAGAAAGAATTGGCTCGCGTCCTCACCATCTTGCGCGAGCGGGAGTTGGGGATTCGGAGATAGAGCCCTATGAGCACACAGAGAGGCCATCGCCAGGAGATGGTCGGCATCGTCACCAGCGATAAGATGGCGAAGACGGTCGTCGTGACCGTCGAGCGGCTCGTGCGCCATCCGAAGTACGAGCGCGTGGTGAAGCGGCGCTCCAAGTTTATGGCGCATGATGAGCTGGGAGCACGCGTCGGCGACAAGGTGCGCATCATGGAGACGCGCCCGCTCTCGGCCCGCAAGCGCTGGCGCGTGGTGGAGATCCTGCAGCGGGCCGCGCAGCGAGTGCCCGAATCTGACGTGACCCTCGACGTGGAAGGAGGTGGCGGACAATGATCCAAATGCGCACGATGCTGGACGTGGCCGATAATTCCGGCGCCAAGAAGATCCAGTGTATCCTCCCTGTGGGGGGAGGGACCGGACCGGTCGCCACCGTGGGCGATGTGATCACGGCCACGGTCAAGGAGGCGGCTCCCGATGCGGCGGTCAAGAAGGGGCAGGTCGTGCGCGCTGTGATCGTGCGCACGCGCAAGGAGGTCCGGCGGCGCGATGGGACCTATATCCGCTTCGACGATAATGCCGCCGTGCTCATTAAGCCCGACGGGGAGCCGATCGGGACCCGTGTCTTTGGACCGGTTGCCCGCGAACTCCGCGAGAAGAAGTTCATGAAGATCATCTCGCTCGCACCGGAGGTGATTTGACTATGGCGCACGTCAAGAAGAACGACACGGTCGTCGTATTGGCGGGAAGCAATATCAAGGAGCGCGACCCCTCCGGACGCATCGTGCTCAAGCGCGCGCGGGTGCTGGAGGTGAAACCGCGCGAGGGGAAGGTCCTGGTCGAGGGGATTCGGATCGTGAAGCGACACGTGCGCCCTAATCCCCGGCGAGGTATCGCCGGCGGTATCGTCGAGAAGGAGGCGTATATTGACATCTCGAACGTGATGGTCGTCTGTCCGGCGTGTCATCGTCCGACGCGCGTTCGCCGCGACGTGGGCGCCGACGGACGCAAGACGCGCCTCTGCAAGCGCTGTGGCGGTGTGATTGATCGGTGAGGTGAGAGCTATGGTCGCACAAGCGCCCCGCTATGTGCCGCGCTTGAAGCAACGGTATCGGGAGATCGTCGTGCCGGCTCTCATGAAGGAGTTTGGCTACACGAATCCGATGGCCGTGCCGCGGCTGGAGAAGATCACGATCAATATGGGACTGGGAGAGGCGATCCAAAACCCGAAGGCGCTGGATCGCGCCGTCGAAGAGTTGGCCGCTATCACAGGGCAGCGTCCGGTGATCACGCGGGCGAAGAAGTCCATCGCCGCCTTCAAGCTCCGCAAGGGGATGGCCATCGGCGCTATGGTGACGCTGCGCGGAGACCGCATGTATGAGTTCCTCGACCGGCTCATCAACATCGCTCTGCCCCGCGTGCGCGATTTTCGGGGGCTCTCGCCCAAGTCCTTCGACGGGCGGGGGAACTATACGCTCGGACTGCGCGATCAGTTGGTCTTCCCCGAAGTGGATTTCAACAAGGTGGATAAGGCGCGGGGCATGAACATCTGCATTACGACGACGGCCAAGACGGATGAGGAAGCGCGCGCGCTGTTGGCGCTTTTGGGCATGCCCTTCCGTACGGGAGCGTGAGGGAGGAGCTATGGCGCGAAAGAGTCAGTTCGCCAAGATGGTGAAGGTCCCGAAGTTCAAGGTTCGCTATCGCAATCGCTGTCGGCGATGCGGGCGTCCGCGGGGCTATTATCGAAAATTCATGCTCTGCCGATTGTGCTTCCGCCAGCTCGCGCTGGAGGGGCATATCCCGGGCGTCGTCAAGGCGAGTTGGTGAGTCGGCGGGACAGTGGGTGAGAGCGTATGATGACCGATCCGATCGCAGATATGCTGACGCGGATTCGCAATGCCGTGCGCGCGCGTCATCCTCGCGTGGACGTGCCGGCTTCGAAGATGAAGGTGGAGATCGCGCGCATTTTGAAGGAGGAGGGGTACATCAGCAACTACAAGATCATGGGTGAGGGCGTCAAAAAGACGTTGCGCCTTTACTTGAAGTACGGGCCTGAGGGCGAGTCGCCGATCCTGAATCTGGAGCGGGTCTCTCGGCCCGGACGGCGCATCTATGTGGGGGCGAAGGAGATCCCGCGGGTTCTCGGCGGGTTGGGGATCGCCATCCTCAGCACGCCCAAGGGGATCATGACCGGACGCGACGCGCGTCGTCAGAATGTCGGAGGGGAGGTTCTGTGCTACATCTACTGATGCGCGCGGTCGCGGGAGGCGGTGCGCTCCGGAAGGAGGTGGATCGAGCATGTCGCGAATTGGGCGGAAGCCGATTCCTATTCCGGCAGGGGTAACCGTCGCGATCGCTTCGACGCACCTGGAGATCCGTGGGCCGAAGGGGATGATCCGAACGCCGGTGCCGCCCGGTATCCGCTTTCGCCTTCAGGATGGGATGCTTCTTGCCGAACGCGAGGACGAGGAGGCGAAAGCTCTTCATGGACTGGCGCGCGCGCTGGCGGCCAATGCCGTGCGGGGAGTGACCGAAGGGTACACCCGGGAATTGGATATTGTCGGGATCGGGTACAAAGCCGAGGTACAGGGGCGACGGATCATCTTCTCGCTCGGGTATTCGCATCCCATCGAATTCCCTCTTCCGGAGGGGATCGAGGTGAGGGTCGAGCGACGGAACAAGCCGATCCCCGAGTATCAGATGACGCTCACGGTCTCGGGCATTGACAAGCAATTGGTGGGGCAGATCGCGGCGAATATTCGAAGCCTGCGGCGGCCGGACGCGTATAAGGGGAAGGGGATTCGGTACGCCGATGAGGTGTTGCGGTTGAAGCCAGGGAAGACGGGGAAGTAGTCCGAAGTATGATCAAGAAGCAAACGCGACAACAACGACGCCTCGCCGTTCACAAACGGATTCGGAAAAGGGTTCGCGGGACAGCCGAGCGCCCGCGGCTGGCCGTCTTTCGGAGCCTGCGCCATATCTACGCGCAGATCATTGATGATGAGCGCGGGATCACCTTGGCAGCGGCTTCGACGCTGGATCGCGCACTGCGGTCGAACGGACGTCCGCGATATGGTGGCAATGTCGCTGCGGCGCGTGAGGTCGGGAAGCTCATCGCCGCGCGCGCTCTGGAGAAGGGGATCACGCGGGTCGTCTTCGATCGTGGGGGGTATCGCTATCATGGGCGTGTGAAGGCACTGGCGGAGGCGGCCCGCGAGGCGGGCCTGCAGTTCTGAAGGGAGGGAAGGCGATATGGTGACGGCGAGACGCGAGATCATCGCGCCTGAGGGATTGACCCTGAAAGAGTACGTCGTCTCGGTCAAGCGCGTGGCGAAGGTCGTCAAAGGAGGGAAGAATCTCTCCTTCAGCGCGCTGGTCGTCGTGGGCAATCAGGAGGGGATCGTCGGCTTCGGTCTGGGGAAAGCCCGCGAGGTGCCGGCCGCGATCAAAAAGGGTATTGAGGCAGCGAAGAAGAATCTCATCCGCATCCCCCTCAAGGGGACGACGATTCCGCATCCGGTGATCGGACATTTCGGGGCGGGGAAGGTTCTGCTCCGCCCGGCGGCGGAAGGCACGGGAGTGATCGCGGGCGGTCCCGTGCGCGCTATCATGCAGGCGGCGGGCGTGCGGGACGTGCTCACGAAGTCCCTAGGATCGAACAATCCTCACAACGTCGTGCGGGCGACGTTCGCCGGGCTTCGGATGTTGCGCAGCGCTGAGGAGGTCGCACGGTTGCGCGGGAAATCCGTCGCCGAGTTGTGAGCTCGCTTCGGAGGGAGGGGGTATGAGCGAGCCGAAGAAGCCGGTCAAGACGATTCGCATCCAATATTATCGGAGCGTCATCGGGCATCCGAAGAAGCATAAGATCATCGTGCGAAGCCTCGGCCTGACCAAGCTCCACCAGATCGTCGAGCGGCCGGACCATCCGGCCATCCGCGGCATGGTGGCCAAGGTGCCGCATCTTGTGCGCATTCTCGAGGACGAGCCGAAGTCGTGAGGGAGGAGGAGGGGTATGGCCCTAGGCTTGCACAACTTGAAAGCGCCGTCCGGAGCCGTACATCGCCCCAAGCGCGTAGGGCGCGGACCCGGATCCGGTCACGGCAAGACGGCGACGCGCGGACATAAAGGGCAGAAGTCGCGCTCGGGGTTCTCGCTCCGACCGGGATTCGAAGGGGGTCAGATGCCTCTCATTCGCCGCTTGCCTAAGCGAGGATTCACTAATGCCTTCGCAAAGCAGTGGGCGGAGGTGAACCTGGACGTATTGGAGGCCGCGTTCGAAGCCGGCGCGGAGGTCACGCCGGCGATCCTACACAAGCGGGGGATCGTCAAGAAGATCGGCGATGGTGTTGTCATCCTCGGGCGGGGCGAGCTGACCAAGCCGTTGCGCGTCGTGGCCCATCGTTTCAGCGCGTCGGCTCGGGAGAAGATCCTCGCCGCCGGAGGGAGCGTGCAGGTGATCGCCCGATAGCCGAAGGGCATCTCGGGCGAGTCGAAGCGGAGGGGGTATGCTGGAGAATCTCATCAAGACCTTCCGCAACATGGTCATCATTCCCGACCTGCGCAAGCGTCTGCTCTACACGCTCGCCATGCTCGTCGTCTACCGCGCCGGTTCGGTGATCCTCACCCCGGGGATCGATCGCGTCGTGCTCGAGCGGCTGTGGCGCGACGTCGCGAGCAATCTGCTTGGCGTCCTGGATCTCTTCACCGGGGGGAACCTGCGCGTCGTCTCCATCTTCGCCCTCGGAGTGACGCCCTATATCACCGCCTCGATCATCATGCAGTTGATGACGGTCGTCTCCGAGCGCGTGAAGCAGATTCAACAAGAGGGGGAGCTCGGACGCCGCAAGATCAATCAGTACACGCGCTATGTGACTGTCTTGCTCTGCCTGATTCAGTCGACAGGGATCGCCTATTGGCTCACGCAGCAGCCGGATCTGGTGACGGGGTTGAGTCCTCGGGCCTTCATTCCCCTGGCCGCGCTGACGTGGACGACGGGGACGATCTTCATCATGTGGATCGGGGAGCAGATCACCGAGCGCGGCATCGGCAACGGCATCTCGCTCATCATCTTCGCGGGAATCGTCATCGGGCTCCCGAGGGCGCTCGCGCAGATTTGGGAGCGCATCAGTCGCGCCGATCCGCTGACGACATTGGGCATCTTGGTCATGCTCGTGGTGGGTGTGCTGATCGTCGCGGCCGTCGTCTTCGTGGAGCGAGGGCAGCGGAAGATCCCCATCAGTTATGCGCGTCGGGTCGTCGGACAGCGCATGCTCGGCGGACAGATGACGCATCTGCCGCTGCGCGTGAACATGGGGGGCGTGATCCCGGTCATCTTCGCCGTCTCCGTCCTCTCCTTCCCACAGACGATCGCTCAGTTCACCAATTGGACGTGGTTGCAGCGCCACGTGCAGAATTTCAACCGCGCGGGACATCCCTTCTACGATCTCGTCTTCGTGATCGCCATCATCTTCTTCAGCTTCTTCTACGTCTCGATCATTTTCAACACGGACGAAGTCGCCGAGAATCTGCGCAAACACGGGGGCTTCATCCCGGGCATTCGGCCGGGCAAGCGCACGTCCGAGTATTTGAACGAGATCCTGACGCGGTTGACGGCTGTCGGATCGCTCTACCTGGCCGTCATCTGCCTGATCCCGCAGCTCATCCTGACGGGATTCAAGGTGCAAGAGATCCCGTGGATCGGTCCGTGGCTCTCCAACGTCCTGGCGAATACGCCGGGGCTCGGTTGGATTCAGGACGGCCTGGGCTTTCAGTTCTATTTCGGAGGGACATCTCTGCTCATCGTCGTCGGTGTGGCCATGGATACAATCGCGCAGATCGAGTCGCAGCTCCTCATGCGCCACTATGATGGCTTCCTCGGTCCGCGCGGTCGGCGGTTGCGCGGCCGACGCATCGGGTGACGGCGCCGTGGGAGTGATCCTCGTCCTCATGGGCATGCCCGGAGCGGGCAAAGGGACGCAGGCGCGATTGATCGCCGAGCGGTTCGGATGGCCGCAGGTCTCCACCGGCGATATGTTGCGGGAGATCGCCACTGAGGAGACGGAGCGGGGACGCATGGTGCGCGAGACGCAGAGAGCGGGTCAGTTGGTGAGCGACGAGATCCTGGCGGAGATTCTGCGCGAGCGCACATCGCGGGCAGATTGTCAGCGGGGATACATCCTCGACGGCTATCCGCGCACGGCGGCTCAGGCGGCCTTCCTCGACGAGCTGGCGCGGGCGCAAGGGAAGCGTGTGATCGTCATCAACATCGCCGTATCGCGGGACTCCTTGGTCAAACGCCTGGCGGGACGGCGCTCCTGTCCGCAGTGCGGCGAGATTTACAATATGTATCTCAAGCCGCCGCGCGAGGATGAGACGTGCGACCGCTGTGGTGTCCCCCTCGTGCGGCGAGCCGACGACGTCCCCGAAGCTATTGAGAAACGCTACGAGGTCTATCGGGAGAAGACGGCGCCACTGGTAGACTACTACCGACAGCACGCCGCCTTCTTCGAGGTGGATGGGGAGCGTCCGGTCGAAGAGATTTTTCACCACATCGAGGCGATCGTGAACACAGCGGTGGCCGACGATCCGCGGTGACCGATGGTCGTCTGTCGAACCAAAGAGGAGATCGAGAAGATTCGGCGGGCGGGGCGCATTGTCGCCGAGGTCCTGCGCGACCTCCGCGAGATGGCGCAACCGGGCGTGACGACGCGGGAGCTGGACCGATATGCGGAGGCGAAGATTCGCGCCCGAGGGGGGATCCCCACGTTCAAGGGGTATCGAGGATTTCCCGCTTCGATCTGTACATCCATCAATGAGGAGGTCGTGCACGGTATCCCATCGGATCGGAAGCTGTGCGCCGGGGACATCGTGGGAATTGATTGTGGCGTGACGCTCGACGGTTATGTCGCCGATGCCGCCATCACGGTGCCGGTCGGCGAGGTTTCCGAGGAGGTGCAGCGCTTGCTGCGGGTGACGGAGGAAGCGCTCTATCGGGCCATCGAGCAGGCGCGCGTAGGGAATCGGCTCTACGATATCTCCTACGCGGTGCAATCGTACGCCGAAGCGCACGGGTATTCGGTCGTGCGGGATTTCTGCGGCCACGGCGTCGGACGCCAGATGCACGAGGATCCCCAGGTGCCTAATTTTGGGACACCGGGTCGCGGTTTGCGCCTGAGGCCGGGATTGGTCCTGGCCATTGAGCCGATGCTCAACATGGGCACGCATGAGGTGGAAATCGCCGACGACGGATGGACGGTGCGGACCGTGGATCGGAAGCTGTCGGCTCATTTCGAGCATACGATCGCCATCACCGAACGGGGGCCGATCATCCTGACGGCGCTCGATTCGGAGAGTCGGTAAACCCTTGGCAAGGGGGACTCTCATGTGGTATATTTCGCAACTTGCATCGAGGAAGGACGGGTTATGAAGGTCAGAGCCTCCGTCAAACGGATCTGCGATCGCTGCCGCATCATCCGTCGCAAAGGGGTGGTGCGCGTCATCTGCACGAATCCGAAACACAAACAGCGACAGGGGTGACGGCGTATGGCACGAATCGCGGGCGTCGAGATTCCGCCCAATAAACGTGTGCTCATTGGATTGACCGCTATCTTCGGCATCGGGCGATCGCGCTCCGCGCGCATCCTGCAGCAGGCGGGCGTGAACCCAGACAAGAAAGTGCGCGATCTGACGGACGAGGAGATCACGCGGATCCGCCAGATCATTGATCAGGAGGGGAACATCGAGGGCGATCTCCGGAAGAAGATTCAGATGGACATTCGCCGCCTGATTGAGATCGGATGTTACCGGGGATTGCGCCATCGCCTCGGACTCCCTGTTCGCGGGCAGCGGACGCACACGAATGCGCGCACGCGGAAGGGGCCGCGTCGGGCGACCGTGCCGAAGAAGAAAGCGCCGGGGAAGAAGTGATGAGGTGACGGCTATGGCGAAGGCGGGAAAGCGGAAGGGATCCAAGAAGAAGGAGAAGCGGATCGTGCCGCACGGCATCGTGCACATCAAATCCACGTTCAATAACACGATCGTGACGGTGACCGATCTGGAGGGGAATACGCTCGTGTGGGCGAGCGGGGGGACACTGGGCTTCAAGGGCTCGCGCAAGGGGACGCCGTTTGCCGCGCAGCAGGCGGCCTTGCGCGCGGCGACTATGGCGCGGGAGCAGTGCGGCATGCGGAGCTGCGAGGTATGGGTGAAAGGTCCGGGGTCGGGACGGGAATCTGCTATTCGGGCCGTACACTCCGCGGGATTGGAGATCAAAGTCATTCGCGATGTCACACCGATTCCCCATAATGGCTGTCGCCCGCCGAAGCGACGGCGCGTGTGAGGGGAGCGGTGAGGATCTCTTCGAGGAGGAACCAGAGCGCGCGGGGGGTCCCGTGCGCCGAAGGTTGAGCGGGATATGGCGAGATACACAGGACCGGTATGCCGATTATGCCGTCGGGAGGGCATGAAGCTCTTCCTCAAAGGGGATCGGTGCTTCAAGCCCTCGTGCGCTATCGAGAAGCGGGGGACGTTTCCTCCGGGGCAGCATGGGCGCGAGATGCGTCGGGCGAAGCTCACCGGTTATGCCGAACAGTTGCGCGAGAAGCAGAAGGTCAAGCGCATCTATGGGGTCTTGGAGCGGCAGTTCCGGCGCTATTTCGAGGAGGCCTCGCGCAGTAAGGGAGTGACCGGAGAAGCCTTGCTCACGCTCCTGGAACGACGCTTGGACAACGTCGTCTATCGCCTGGGGTTCGCCCTGTCGCGGGCGCACGCGCGCCAGTTGGTGAATCATGGACATGTCCGGGTCATGCGGAAAGGCGTCGAACGCGTGGTGGATATCCCTTCCTTCCGCGTGCAGCCGGGCGATGAGATCAGCGTGACGCCGGGGATGCAAAAGAACATCCATGTGCAGGAGGCGATCCGGACGGCTGCCGGACGAGCGGGACGCCCCGCCTGGCTCGAATTGATCGATGCGGAAAATTGTCGCGGACGCGTCGTCTCCTTGCCGACGCGAGCCGACATCTCGCCGGACATTCGGGAGAATCTCATCGTCGAGTTGTACTCGAAGTAGGGAGCTATGGGCATGACATACCGGACGGGCTTCCAACGACCGAGACGCGTGGTGTGCGATCTGGAGACGCTCACCGATCGCTACGGGCGGTTCACGGCGCAGCCCTTCGAACGCGGATTTGGGACGACGATCGGCAATAGCTTGCGGCGAGCGCTCCTGGCGGGAATCGAAGGAGCAGCCGTGACGGCTGTGCGGATCGAAGGGGTTTTGCATGAGTTCTCGCCTATTCCGGGAGTCGTCGAAGATGCCACCGACGTCATCCTGAATCTCAAGCGCATCCCGTTTCGGTTGCACACGGCGGGACCGGCGACGGTGCGGCTTCAGAAGGATACGCCGGGCGAGGTCTACGCGCGCGACATCGAAACACCGAGCGAGGTCGAAGTCCTCGATCCCGATATCTATATCGCGACGATCGCCGAGGGCGGGTCGCTCAATATTGAGATGCGCGTCAAATGGGGACGTGGGTATGTGCCCGCGGAGCGCAACTTCGACGATGATCTGCCGACCGGGTACATCCCTGTGGATTCCGTCCATTCGCCCATCCGGAAGGTGAACATGACCGTCGAGCCCGCGCGCGTCGGGCAGGTGACCGAATACGATAAGCTCATTCTCGAGATCTGGACCAACGGAGCCATCACACCGGCGGATGCTCTGGGAGTGGCGGCGAAGCTGATCAAAGACCACCTCTCCATCTTCATCAACTTCGAGGAGGAAGAAGAGGAGGCGGAGGAAGTCGTCGCGCCTGTCGTCGAACCGCCGCTTGTGATTCCCGAGGAAGTGCTCAACCGTCCCATCGAAGAGCTGGAGCTCTCGGTTCGCGCCTTCAATTGCTTGAAGAGCGCGGGGGTGCATACAGTCCGCGATCTCGTGCAGCGCACCGAAGCCGACATCATGCAGGTGAAGAATTTCGGCAAGAAGTCGCTCACGGAGGTGAAGACCGTCCTGGCGAATCTCAACCCTCCGCTCTCGCTCGGGATGAAGCTCGACGAGAAGGGGCAGGTGCTTCGGTAGGGAGAAAGGGATATGCGCCATCGCGTGGATCATCGGAAGTTGAGACGGCCGACGGAGCATCGCCTGGCGATGCTGCGCAATCTCTGCACCTCGTTCATCATCGAGGAGCGGGTGGTGACGACGTTGGCGAAGGCCAAGGAGCTGCGCCGGTTTGCCGAACGGGCCATCACGCTGGCCCGGCGGAGTCTGCGGGCGGAGACGCCGGCCCAAGCGCTCCACTACCGCCGATTGGCCGCTCGGTATTTCATCGGCGGACACGCGCAGATCCGCTTCCGTGAGCATAAGAAGGAGCCCCTGCGCACAATCGAACGCACAGCGGGCGTGAAAGCCCTCAAGAAGCTCTTCGAGGAGATCGGCCCGCGCTACAGCGACCGTCCGGGTGGATACACGCGCATTGTGAAACTCGGGATGCGGAAGGGAGATGGGGCGCAACTTGCCCTGATCGAGCTCGTCACAGACAAAAAGCCGGCATCTTGAATCGGGCGTCGGAACCGCCCGGGGACGTCGCCCTTCTGAAAGGAGATCCTCGGTGAACTTCCTCGCGCGACAGGAGCGAGTCCGCCGCGCGCTCCTTGAGCGAGAGCTGGAGGCCCTCCTCATCACGCACCTGCCCAATGCGCGGTATCTCACCGGGTTCACCGGGAGCGCGGGAATGGCGCTCGTGACGCCCGAAGCAACCTATCTCATCGTGGATTCCCGGTATCTGCACCAGGCTCGCGCTCACGTCGCCGCGCATGTCTTTCCGGCGGAGGATACTCTTGAACGCGCGGTCTCGGATCTCCTTCGACGGGAGCGGCTTCGGCGGGTGGGATTCGAGGCCGAGCGCATGAGCGTCGCTCGATATGAGGTCTTCGTCAGCGAGCTCGGAGAGACGGTCACGTGGGTTCCCACGCGAGGAGTGGTCGAGGACGTGCGCCTGGTGAAAGATGCGGAGGAGCAGAACGCCATTCGTCGCGCCGTCGAGCTGGTCGCTGAGGCCTTCTCCGAGATCCTCATCGAGATCCGGCCGGGCGTGCGGGAGCGCGATCTGGCTGTTGAACTGGAATATCGGCTGCGGCGCGCCGGAGCCGAACGGCTCGCCTTTGAGACGATTGTGGCGTCGGGAGAGCGTGCGGCCTTGCCTCACGGTGTCGCTTCGGAGAAGCGAATCGGATATAATGAGTTCGTCGTGATTGACGTGGGCGCGGTCGTAGGGGGGTACTGCAGCGATATGACGCGTACGGTCTACGTGGGGACGCCGGATGTGCGAGCTCGTGAGGTCTATCAAACGGTTCTGGAAGCACAGCTTCGGTGCGAGAGAGAGATGCGCGCCGGTATGAGCGCGCGCGCTATTGACGCTCTCACCCGCGATCCGATCACCGCGCGCGGATATGGCGAATTCTACGGGCACGCGACTGGTCACGGTATCGGTCTCGAGGTCCATGAAGCACCGCGCCTCTCGCGGCATAACGACGCTGTCGTGCCTGCCGGCGCCGTCGTCACGGTCGAACCCGGCATTTATCTCCCTGAATGGGGAGGCGTGCGCATCGAAGATGTGGTCATCGTGAGGGAGAGCGGCGGTGAGATCCTGACGCCGACGCCCAAGGAATTGCTGGTCATCTAGCGATGAACATCAAAGAGCTGAAAGAGATTATTCGGTTGGTCGCCGAGAAGGAATTCGCTGAGTTCGAGTTGGAGCAGCCTGACTTCAAGCTGCGGATCCGGCGCACCGTTCCACCGGCCGTGCCTGTGGCTGATGCCCCCTCGGTGCGTCCGGCCACGTCTGCCATGCCGACCGGAGAATCGGTCGTGATGGCATCCCCGACACCGGCTGTGGCCGCCGTTGAAGCTGCTCCTCCAGTGGAGGAGGAGAAGCTCTACCACATCATCACGGCGCCTATTGTCGGCACGTTCTATCGAGCTCCGAATCCGACAGCGAGTCCCTTTGTCGAGATCGGAGATCATGTGGAGCCGGGGACGATCCTCTGCATCATCGAAGCCATGAAGTTGATGAACGAGATCACATCCGATGTCGCCGGAGAGGTCGTCAAGATCTACGTGGAGAATGGACAGCCGGTCGAGTACGGGCAGCCGCTGTTCGCCATCAAGCCGAATACACGGGCGTAGACGCGCCTGATCGGACACCCCCACGCGGGGGCGCCCTCTCCTCGGATCGCGTGGGGACCTCGTGGGGAGTAGGCCTATGTTCCGCAAAGTGCTTATCGCAAATCGCGGGGAGATCGCCTGCCGTATCATCTGGGCGTGTCAAGAGCTGGGCATCCGTACGGTCGCTGTCTTCTCCGAGGCCGATCGTGAGGCTCTGCATGTGCAGCTGGCCGATCAAGCCGTGTGCATTGGTCCGCCCCCGTCCAACAGGAGCTATCTGAACATCCCGGCGATCATCAGCGCGGCCGAGATCACCGATGCGGATGCGATCCATCCGGGCTATGGCTTCCTCTCCGAGAATGCCTACTTCGCTGAAGTATGCGAGGCGTGCGGGATCAAATTCATCGGCCCTTCGCCCTCGGTCATCCGGTTGATGGGCGATAAAGTGCGCGCCCGAGAGGCGATGAAGGCGCTCGGTGTGCCCGTGCTCCCGGGCAGCGAGGGTGTCGTCCGAAGCGTGGAGGACGCTCAAACAGTCATCGAGCGGATCGGTCTTCCGGTGATCCTCAAAGCGGCCGCCGGAGGCGGGGGGCGCGGGATGCGCATCGTGCGCTCGCTCCAGGAGCTGCCTGCGGCCTTTCAAACGGCGCAGAGCGAAGCCGAAGCCGCCTTCAAAAGCGGCGATCTTTATATCGAGAAATATCTCGAGCGTCCGCGCCATATCGAGATCCAGATCTTGGCGGACGAACAGGGTCATGTCGTGCACCTCGGCGAGCGCGAATGCTCCATCCAGCGACGGTATCAGAAGCTGATCGAGGAAGCGCCCTCGGTCGCCCTCACGCCCGAGCTGCGTGCGGAGATGGGAGCCATGGCCGCGCGCGCGGCCCGCGAGATTGGGTATACGAGCGCGGGAACGATGGAATTCCTCTTCGATGGCGAACAGTACTACTTCATGGAGATGAACACGCGCATTCAGGTCGAGCATCCCGTCACCGAGATGATCACCAACGTGGACCTGGTGCGCGAGCAGATTCTGATCGCAGCAGGCGAGCCCCTCAGTTTTCGTCAAGAGGAGATCATCTTCTCCGGACATGCTCTTGAGTGCCGAGTGAATGCTGAGGACCCGGAGACCTTCATGCCCTCCCCGGGGACTATTACGGCGATCACCGTTCCGGGAGGGCCGGGCGTGCGCGTGGATACCGCGATCTACCCGGGGTACACGGTACCCCCGTACTACGACTCACTGATTGCCAAGCTGATCGTTCGAGATCGCAACCGCGAGCGCGCCATCGCGAAAATGCGGCGCGCGCTGGAGGGCTTCATCATCGAGGGGATCAAGACGAATATCCCCATGCATCAGAAGATCGTCCAAGATCCGGATTTCGTCGCCGGTCGCCTCTCGACGCATTTCATGGATGAATGGATGCGTCGGATGAAGGCCCCGGAGGAAGAGCCGATCGGACTCGGCTGAGAAGCGGGCGAACGCTCGCTGGGCATCGTGGAGACTCGACCGGGGGAGTCGGCGATGAGTATGTTCGAGCCTCTCATCCTCTCTCCCGAAGAAGCGCTTCGGTTGCGGCAGCAGGCCGAGCTGGCCATCGGCGAATATGTGGCACGAGGGCGCAAGGTCTATCCTGGGATGCCCCTGGCGCGGTTGCTCGGAGCGCTCGGCCGATTCGGCATCACTGTTGAGGAAGCGCCGCACGCGTTGCGCGTGCTCGGCGCCCGCGTCGTGGAAGTCCCGAGTTTCGTGGCCAAGTACAATTATCGCGTGACCTTTTCGGACGAGCTGCTGGCGCGGTGCCGCCGCGCGTACGAAGAGTATCGCCGTTCGGAATCCTGAGCGCGTCCGGCTCGCGCGTGGTCCTGTGGGGCGTCCGTGCCGGGAAGCGCGGAGAGAGGGGCGACGCGGAGGAAATGCGTATGTCTGCCTTTCATGAGGAGGTGTTGCATCAGGCGGAGCCGATCTGGCGGGCGATGCGAGCCCATCCTTTTCTCGCGGAGACGGCGGCCGGAACGATCTCGCGCGATGTCTTCGCGCGCTGGATGCAGCAGGATTATCTTTTCGTTCGAGAAGCCGTTCCCTTTTTAGCCATCCTCTTGGCGCGAGCTCCCGCGACCTTGCGCCGTCCTCTGGGCGAAGCGCTTGCGGCACTTCACCGAGAGCTGGAGGTCTTCGAGCGCTTGGCGCGCGAACATCACGTAGCGCTCGAGGGGATTCGCATGCTGCCGACCTGCCATGCCTATGTCCACTTCCTCTTGGCCACGGCCTATGGACGTTCGTTTCCCGAAGCTTTCACCGTGCTCTATGCCGCGGAGAAGGCGTATCTCGATGCCTGGAGTTGGGTGAAACAGCAGCAGCGCGCGACGAGCCCCTGGCAGGCCTTCATTGAGAATTGGACGAGTTCGACATTCTGCGAGTATGTGGAGTGGCTCGGACATACGCTCGATGGGCTGGCCTACGGAGTCCCCGACTCACTGCGCGCGGCGATGCGGGAGCTTTTCCTGACGACTGCTCAATATGAGCTCCGCTTCTGGGACATGGCATGGAGGGGGGAACAGTGGCCGGTGGACATGTCCTGACCGTGACCGGAGACGAGAAGTGCAGACCGATGAAGAAAGGCCAGGAGAATATCCCGGTGGAGTCATGGATCCTCCGGCTCAAGCCGAGGACTTCCGGCGCCGCCTCATCCGGTGAGGTCCGTTGAAGGAGCAGCTTCTCGTGCGACAGAAGGTCCCCAGGTGGAGGCCTCGGTGGCGTGAAGTGCCTGACGTGCGTTCCGGAGGTGCGGCGGAAGCTCGTTGGCCGTCACGCGTGTGACAGTGTGAGCGCGACGGCGAGCGAGCGAATCATTCGATCTCGCCCCGAGCTTCTTCGAGGAGGCGCAGGAAGCTCTCGTATCGGCGAGGGTGAAGACGTCCCTCCTCCAGAGCCGCGCGCACGGCGCATCCGGGCTCGACCGTATGCGAGCAATCGGCGAATCGGCAGCCGGCGCCATAACGGGCGATCTCCACGAAGAACCGCCGAACATCCTCTTCGGTCAGGTCCCAGAGGCTGAATTGTCGAATGCCGGGGGTGTCAATGACGTAGCCGCCATCGGGAAGGCGCACGAGTTCTGCGGCCGTCGTCGTGTGCCGGCCACGCCCGGTGCGCGGATTCACTTCCGCTACCTTCACCTGGATGCCGGGGACGAGCAGGCGCAGCAGTGACGATTTCCCCACCCCGGAGTGGCCGGCGAAGACGGACGTCCGGTCGCGCAGTCGCTCGCGAAGCTCTTCGATTCCCTGCCCTGTCTTCGTGCTTGTCAGGATGACGGGATACCCGAGATCGCGGTATGTCTCGAGGATCTCTTGAAGTTCTTCGAGACCTCCCAAGTCCACCTTGTTCACGCAGATAAGAGGGGTCAAGTCTCCTTTGGCCGCCGCAACCAAGTACCGATCAATGAGTCCCGGGCGGAAGGGAGGGTCGGCGACCGAAGAGACGATGACGAGGTTATCTATGTTGGCGGCGACGACTTGTTCCAACTCCCGCGTTCCCGTGGAGACCTTTCGCGAGAGCTTCGTCCGGCGAGGATGACGCTCCGTGATCACCCCTTCCTTTTTCGCTTCGTCCACGACTTCCAGCGTGACCTCATCGCCGACGACGATCGGGTCGGCGCTCTTCATCTTCTTGGTCAGACTCTCACGCGCGAAGCAGTGATACAGACCCTCAGGTGTCTCCACCCAGTAGTGCCCTCGAATCGCCTTCAGAACCTTGCCCCTGCGATCCCCACTGTCCATACGCGTTCGCCGTTTTGAGGATAGCGAGCGCCAGCGAGGGAAGGCAAGAGAGGATGCGTCGGAAGGCGCGCGGGATATTGACGTATGGCGGTTCCGTTTGTCATCATGTGTTTCGTTTTGATCGAGGAGAGGGGAAGCACTATGAGGGTGCGTCGCCAGAATCGGGGCCTGTGTCTGTGCCGTCGAGCTTTTGGGCTTGTCCTCGTCTTCGGCATGCTCTGGAATGGGGTCGTCATTGTCGCCTCACAGGGATCGGCGAAGTCGGAGGCGGGGACGCAGAGGGTGACAGCCCCGGAGGAAGCGCGCGGGGATGACTTTCGCCGGGGGATGCGAGAATATCGCCTTCGCGCTGCCCGACTTCACGAGGGGGAGAAGATCATCCTCGATGGGGTGTTGGACGAGGCCGTGTGGCGTCGCGCCCAGGTCGCCACCGATTTCGTTCAAACGGAGCCGCGTGAGGGGGAACCGGCGACGGAGCCGACCGAAGCGCGCGTCGCCTATGACCGCGAGACGCTGTACATTGGAATCATCGCCTACGACCGCGAGACGCATCGCCTCATCATCAATGAGTTGCGGAAGGACTTCAATCTCTTCAGCGGCGACGCCGTCCAAGTCGTGCTCGATACGTTCTTCGATCGGCGGAACGGATATGAGTTCGCGACGAATCCCGGCGGGGCGAAGTGGGATGCGCAGATGACCAACGAAGGGCGCGAGGTGAACTCGGATTGGGACGGCATCTGGTTCGTCAAGACGCAGATCAACGAGCGCGCATGGACGGTGGAGATGGCCATTCCCTTTCGAACGCTCAAATTCCGCGAGGGCGATGTCCAGGTTTGGGGCATCAACTTCATGCGCCGCATTCGGCGCAAGAACGAGGAGAGCTACTGGGCGCCCATCCCGTGCATGTTCAACAGCATCCATTATGTCTCCCGCGCGGGTATTCTCGAAGGGCTTGAGGGGATTCGCGCGGGGACGAATCTTCGTCTCAAGCCATATGTGGTGGGGACGATGGCCGATCTCTCCACGGGCGGATCCGCTCCTCATCGCGTCTTCACGGGCGATGGGGGAGTGGACGTGAAATGGGGGGTGACCTCGGGGTTGACCCTCGACATCACGTACAACACCGATTTTTCACAAGTCGAGGCCGACGAGCAGCAGATCAATCTCACGCGGTTCAGTCTCTTCTTCCCGGAGAAGCGGGACTTCTTCCTCGAAGGGTCCGGCATCTTTCGATTCGGTCCCGGTGAAGAGCGAGGAGGGATGATGGGAGGAGGAGGAGTGGGGGGACGCTTGGGAGCTGTGCGCAATGACCTCATCCTCTTCTTCAGTCGGCGCATCGGCCTCTCCGAAGATGGGGAACCCATTCCGCTGCGGGCGGGGGTGCGACTGACCGGGCGCGTCGGTCCGTATGAGGTGGGATTCTTGAACATTCAACAGGAGGCCCTGGGTCGCTGGCCTTCGACGAATTTCCTCGTCACGCGCGTGCGTCGCAACGTGTTGGCCAATTCCGATGTCGGCGTCATGTTCATGAACGTGGCGCGCGCGGAGGGATTCAATCGCATCTACGGCGGGGATGCGAACTTCCGCTTCTTCCAGAACCTGAACCTGAACGCGTACGTGGCCAAGGCTGCGGCACCTCGTTTGCACGCGGGCACAGCGGCGTGGCGTGTCGGCATGAGTTGGCGGAATAACTTCTGGGATACGCGCCACTCCTTCACGAATATCGGGGAGAATTTCAAGAACGAATTGGGCTTCATCCCGCGCTTGGGCATCCGAAAGGCTTCGGATTTCCTCGGCATGCACTGGAGACCCCGCGCCATCAGGCGCACGGTGCGCGAGATCTTCCCCCATTGGCAGATCGACTACATCATGACCCCGTCGGGACGATTGGACACGCGGCTTGTGGATTATCATCTTCCCGTCACCTTTCAGAACGGTACGTTCCTCGAAGTGGGAGTGAATTCGACATACGAGCGACTCGTAGAACCTTTTCGAATTCATCCGACGACGGTCGTCCCTGCTGGTCGCTACAGCTTCAACGAGTATTTCTTCTTGCTCAACACCGACCGCAGCAAGCCGCTCTCGGTGAACCTTCGGGCCGGGACCGGCCCGTTCTATGACGGATATCGCCAGAGCTATTCAAGCGGTGTGAACCTGCGCGCGAGTTACCGATTCAATGCGGGCTTCACCTACACGCGCAATAATATTCGGCTCTCGACCGGGAGGTTTCACACCGATTTGCTCACGCTGCGCGCGGCCTATTCGTTCAGCACCTCGGTGTTTCTCAACGCTCTCATTCAATACAACAGCGTCGCGCGCACCTGGTCCTCTAATATTCGCTTCAATATCATTCACCGCCCCTTGAGCGATCTCTTCATCGTGTACAATGAGAGGCGGGAATCCGGCACGGGGCGTCTGCTCGATCGCGCGCTCGTGGTGAAATTCACCTATTTGTTCGACTTCTGAACCGGAAGGCCGTATGCCTCTGTCGTCGGCTGGCGAGGGGATTACCGCCTCTCTTGAGGAGGAGCCGTCAGAAGCTCGCGCAAGCGCAGGCGGGCTTTATGAAGCTGGGATTTCGTCGTTCCTACACTGATGCCGAGCATGCGGGCGATCTCCTCATGTTCGTAGCCCTCGATGTCGTGGAGGATGAAGACGGTGCGGTAGCCGGGCGGGAGTGCTCGAATAGCATGTTCCAGGGCCAGACGATCCAACATGCGATTCCGCCGCTCGCGCGCTGCCGTATCGGTGAGGGACTTGATCTGCTCGTCCTCTTCTGCTTGCTCGTGCCGCACCACGCTCTTGCGTAGATGCATGAGGGCCGCGTTGACGGTCAGCCGATAGAGCCAGGTCGTGAAGGCTGAATCTCCGCGGAACGTCTTCAACTTTCGGTAGACCTGGAGGAAGACCTCCTGCGTCACGTCTTCGGCATCCGCCGGATTCCCTAAGATGCGGAGGCAGAGGGAGTAAACGCGGCGGCTGTAGTGGTGATACAGTTGCTCAAAGGCCTGTTCGTCCCCAGCCGCCGAGGCTTGAATGAGCTGCCACTCCGAAATCGGTCGAGCGATATCCATGCTCATCGTGTACTCCATCATGTCCTACGACCGAACGGTCCGCATCGGTTTCACCCGACACTTATACAGACGGAAGGTCCTCCCAGAAAGTTCCAGATTTTTCTCGCGAGGGACACCGCCTTCACTTCGGGGCCGGCGCCTCAGGCACGGCATATCGGTAGGGGACCTCTCTCCCCTCAGAGAGGATGCGCACGCGGCGGTTCCCCATAAATTCTGAGGCGGGGACAGTCAGCTCGTAGATACCGGTCTCGCCCGGTCCGAGTCGGGATGGGCGAACCGGGACGATGCGCGTCTCGATCAGTCGGCTCTCGCGTTTGAGGAGAGAGAGCTCGGCATAAAGATTCTCAAAGGTTCTCGAATTCGAGGTATTGCGCACGGTGCCTCGGAAGAGGAGACGTCCGCCTCTCTCCTCAACGTGATTGGAATATGACACCTCAAGGTCTTTCGGAGGCGGTGCCGGTTCCGGCGGAGGAGGCGGGGGAAGGAGGCCCAGTCGAATGCCCGCCCAAGTGGCATACGGTTTGAGCGCTGAGCGCACAGGCGGAATGAGCAGGCTCCCCGCGATCAGGATGAGCGCGCCACTGCTTGCGAGCAGTATGCGGCGGCGAGCTTCTCGACGTCGCTCAAGGAGGACGTGCAGCTCGCGCCTCAACCGTGCGCGCTCGAATTCGGGAGGAAGGGCAGGGCTGATCCACAGGCTCCCACGGTGTCCACCGGCGCGGCGGGCGAGCGGCCGCATTTCAGGAGCGTGGGGCGCCTCCCGCGATCTGTGGATCGCGTGGGGATCTCGGTCCGGTGCCGTGCGACTTTCCTTCATCGGGGATTCAGGCGTGAGGGTTCCCGCTGAGGCGTCGTCCGTACTGTCACGAGCGTCCGTCACAAGCGGTGCGGAAGGTGCGGGCAAGGGCGGTGCTCCCCGCGTCGCTTCCTCCTCCTCTGTCGATCGGGCACCCCCGCGCGGGGACCCCAGTGCGTGTCGCGTCATCATACTCTGTCGCTCACGCGCGTATCGCCACAGAAGGAAGAGGGCGGAGCCCATCGCTCCGCCGAGGAGACCGAAGATGATCCCATCGCTGGCGTTCATTTGAGTTCCAAGCGCTCGCGCAACGCGCGCAAGATGTTGTTCTCGATAACCCCGCGCGATCGGCCCCGAATCCACGTGCTGCTCATGATGTCTTGGGCGAATCCCTCAATGTCGGCTGTCACGGTGACCATCGTCGCATTAGGTTCGATGAGAGCGACGCGAATCTCCACGCGATAGCGCGCGCGCGTCCAGTTATGGAGATCACCGTTTGGGAGATCAGCCACGCGCAGCAGCTCGCTCTTGGTGGGGAGGCCTTTGCTGAAGACGTACCAGTCGGTTCGAAACACGCCCATGCGCGGTCGGCTCTCCCGCTCATCCACGGGCAGCTCCAACTCCTTCAGCACCTCCGCAACTTCTGCCGATACTACCTCCGGCGGCTGTGAGAATCGGTAGGGGTTCGGCAGGATTTCCTCGTGCCCCTTTCCTCCGAATGTGATGGCTGTACCCTTCGGTCGTTCGGGCGTCGTGGGATTCGGCGGTGCGCGGCGCGGGTCTTGCCACAGTGTGGCGGTGCTCGCCCGATCCGTACTGTCTCCCCACGCCCTTTTCGAATCGCGGAGGGGCTTCGGGAAGACGACGGGGGCGCACTCGGTCATCCTCTGGAAAATGGAGGGTCTCGGAGAGAGCACAAGCCCGATTCCGATGACGACTGACAGCCATTGCCTCATGTGCCGCTCTCCTTCGACAATAGTAGACCGTTTGCGCGGCGTTCGGCAATGGCACGGGGCCGACACCGGAAATTCTCCCCTCCCTTCCGGCGTGCGGGATGCTGTTCCTCGCCTCCCGCGTCGAGACGAAAGCGAGTCTCGTCCCATCGGGAGACCAGCGCGGGCGCACCTCTGCAGCCGGATGCGTGATGAGAGGGCGCGGTTCTCCTCCCGCCGTGGGGAGGAGCCAGATGTCCGTGTTCCGCGTGTTCTTCGCTTTGTCTGCGGTCGTCACGGTGAATGCCACCCATCGCCCGTCAGGCGAGATCTGCGGATCGCCCAGGCGGCGAATCGCCATGAGGTCGTCGAAAGTGAAGGGGCGTCCTCCGGCAGCCGCTCGAAGCGGCAGGGCGATGAGCATCGAGAGGACAAGGGCGAGCATCGAACGCCCGAAGAGGAGGGGAATCGGTGTGGTGTGCCTTGTCGCGTGCATCGGAGTCCTCCTGGTGTGGAATTCCTTCGAGGAAGAGACTGTGCCTGAGAACCGAGGCGAGAGCAAATCCCAGAGATCAAGAGGCGCATCCCGGAATCAGGAGATGCCGACCAGGGCGAGCGTGATGAGCAGTGCGCGTTTCAAGCCGAGCGCACGATCCGTGGGTGCGTACCATTCTTGGAGCGTGTGTATATTGCCCGCTTCTCCACCGGTGCCGATCGCGAGAGCAGGCACGCCCAGCGCCATCGGCAGATTGGCGTCGGTCGAGGCGCATTCCCATTGGGGCGTTCGACCGAGCCGGTGTGTGGCGTCACAGGCGATCCGAACGATCTCAGCCTCAGGCGGGAGGGATCCGGCTGGCCGATCTCCGAGCACCTCGATTCCGTATTCGAGAGAAGCACGATCGTTGCCGGAGCGGCATCGGCGCTTCTCCAAGCGGACGGCATGCTCCAGAGATTCGCGAAGATAGCGCTCGACGCGGGCGATCTCCGCTGCGGACGTCGAGCGCACATCAACGTCCACGTGCGCCGTTTGCGGAATCGCGTTGATGGCTTCGCCGCCGGCAATACGCGTGAGGCTCACACGGGTTCGTGGAACGCGTGGCAGAGGATAGTGCATCAGCCGCAATGCCGTATGGACCACCGGATGGATGGGATTCGGTGCCCCGAAATCCCCCCAGCTATGCCCACCGGGGCCGCGAACGTGAATGCGATAGCGGCGCGATCCGAGCGCCTGATGAACGATACCCTCAGACCCCGCACCCTCCAAAGCGAGGAACGCGGAGATATCGGAGACGCGCTCGGCGCCTTCGAAGACATAGCGCACACCGCGCAAGTTGCCCTCGCCTTCTTCACCCACGGTGCCCAGCAGAAGCAGTGAGCCTGAGGTTCGAATCACCGCCGCATTCAGCGCTTCTCCAAGGGCGAGCATGGCGGCAAGCCCACAGGCATTGTCGCTGATACCCAGCGCATAGAACCGCCCGTTCTCCTGGCGGACGCGAATCTCCGTCCCAGCGGGGAAGATCGTGTCCAGGTGCGCTGCGAGGACGACAAGGGGCGAGGAATATCGTCCCGGTCGCCACCCGCGGACGTTGCCGACGCCGTCAATGTGAACGCGCGTGAGTCCGAGATCTCGGAAACGATCGCGCAGATACGCGGCGCGCGCCGCTTCGCCGAAGGGGGGAGCGGGGATTTCGCAGATCCGAATCTGTTCGCGCATGACGTCATCGGCGTGCGCCTCAAGCCACGCGAGAGCGTGACGCACGTTCGGGTGGTGCAGGAGGGCGTCCACGCGCGAGCATCCCGGCGCCCTCTCCGGATGTCCTCCGTCCAACGGACGCATCCCGTTCTCCGTGCGCGCTCCGTCACTCCGGTAGCGCTTCTTCGGTCGGACGCTCAAGGGGCTCCACAAGGGCCCACAGCTCCTCTTCGGTGAGCACGCGCGGGGATTGCTTCGCGTAGGCGAAGATGCGTTCGACGCGCTCTTCGGTCGGTGCAACCCCTCGTCGCTCCAGCCAGAAAATCACATTCGATTTCCCGCTCATCGGTCCGATCTCGATCGTTTGCTCCAATCCGAACCAGTGAGCCGGAACGCCCGAGTACACGGTATTAGCCAGCTCGACGTCGTTCTTCCTGTACGCTTTGATGACGGCGGCAGCATGCACGCCGGTTCCCGTGCGGAAGGCATCGCGCCCGACGACGGGGTAGTTGAAGGGGATGGAGATACCACACGCGCGCGCGACCGCGCGACAGTATTCGCCGAGCTTCGAGAGATCGCGCCGAATGTACCCCATCAGTTGCAGGTTCACAAGCAGTTGGTCCATCGGCGTGTTCCCGCATCGTTCGCCGATACCGAGCGCGCAGCCGTGCACGCGATGGACGCCCGCTTCGATGGCGGCGATCGTGTTGATCACGCCCAGACCGCGATCCATGTGGCCGTGGAAGTCCATCTTCACATCTTCGCCTGTTTCGGCGATCACCTGCGCGATGAACCGAACGAGCGCCTGAACGCCGCGCGGCGTCGCATGTCCGACCGTATCGGCCAAGCAGACGCGGCGCGCCCCACATTCAATGGCCGTCGTGTAGAGCTTGCGGAGCGTCTCCGGGTGCGCTCGCGTCGTGTCCTCGGTGACATACATGACAGGCAACCCGTGGCGCACAGCAAAGGTGACAGCGTCCTCCGTCGCGCGCAGCATCATGTCGAGTGTCCAATCCTCAGCGTACTGGCGGATCGGGCTCGATCCGATGAAGGTGCAGCATTCGATCGGGATGCCCACTTTCTCCGAGATCTCGATAATCGGCTCAATGTCGGCGCGGACTGTGCGCGCCGCGCAGTTGGGTCGAATCGGGAGGCGAGCCTCCACGATTTCCCGAGCCAGGCGCGTCACCGCTTCCACGACGTGGGGACCAGCGCCCGGAAGACCAAGATCCACGGACTCAATCCCCAAGCTCGCCATCAGGTGCAGAATCTCGATCTTCTCCTCGATGGTCGGATTCGTCACCGATGGGGATTGCAGGCCATCGCGCAACGTCTCATCATCGAATTCGATCTCGCGCAAGGTCGGGACATCGCCTCCCACGCGATTCCAATCGTAGATGAGCGGATGCTCATTCACGGCGGATCACCTCCTTATCCTCGCCCGGACGTGGTGGAACTATTCAACCACCGGCACCCTGCCTCTGTCAAGCTACGGAGAGGCCGGGTAGGAACCGAGGATCTTCAGGAAGTCCGTCACGTGGCGCACCTCCTCGATCGCTGCGGCAATCGTCGGATCCTCGAGGCTCCCCTCCAAGTCCACGTAGAAGGCGTACTCCCACGGGCGGCCGGCGATCGGTCGAGACTCGAGCTTCACGAGGTTGATGTTCCGATCGGCGAAGACCTTGAGCGTGCGCAGCAACGCGCCCGGCACATTCGGTGTACTGTAGATGAGCGAGGTCTTGTTCGCCTTCTCGGTGATCGCATGCTCGGAGGAGATGACGAGGAAGCGCGTGTAGTTCCGCGGATCGGACTCGATGCTCTCCACGAGCACGGCCATGCCGAAGCGCTTGGCGGCATCAAGGCTCGCAATGGCCGCGGCATCGCGCAGGTTGTTCTCCCGGATGTGCTTGACCGCGCCAGCCGTATCGTAGACGTGATGGATCTCCCACTCGGGATGCGCCGCGAGGAAGAGATGGCACTGCGCCATCGCCTGCGGATGCACGTATACGCGGCGGATATCCTCGAACCGGACGCCCTCATGCGCGATGAGGTTGTGAATGATCCGGAGCTTCAACTCACCGACAATGGCGACATCATATTCCAGGAGCAGATCATAGTTCTCGTGAATGCTCCCGGTCAGCGAGTTCTCAATAGGGATCACGCCATAGTGGACGCGGCGGGTGACGACCGCTTCGAAGACGTCGCGGAACGTCGTCTGCGGGACGGCTACGGCGTTCTCGCCGAAGTATTGGAAGACAGCTTTCTCGCTGAAAGCGCCTGGTTCGCCCTGATAGGCGATCCGAAGCGGCGAGACTTTCACCCAGGCTGCCGGGACGACCGGTTTGTACGAGAGATCGAGCTGCCGTCCGACAACAGGAGCGATCACCTCCAGATCGCGCATGAGTTTCTCGAGCTGCGCGAAATAGAGGCTCTGGGGACCGTCCGAGAGAGCCTTCTCCGGCTCCGGATGCACTTCAACGATGATCCCATCGGCACCCGCGGCGATGGCCGCCAGAGCCATCGCGGCGACATGTTGCCGGTTGCCCGTGCCATGGCTCGGATCGACGAGGATCGGCAGGTGCGTCTTCGTCTTGAGGACGGGAATCAGGCTGAGATCGAGCGTGAACCGAGAGTGATCCGAGAACGTGCGAATCCCACGTTCGCACAGGACGACATTCTCATTGCCGCGCACGAGGATGTACTCGGCGGCCGCCAGGAATTCTTCGAGCGTAGCGGCCATCCCGCGTTTGAGAAGGACAGGCTTTCGCTGCTCGCCCACAGCCTTGAGCAGCTCGAAGTTCTGCATATTCCGCGCGCCGATTTGCAACATGTCGGCGTACGCGGCGACCAGCTCCACATGCTCCGGCGAGAGCACTTCCGTCACCACCGGCAGCCCGGTCCGCTCGCGCGCTTCAGCCAGGATCTTCAACCCCTCTTCGCCGAGTCCCTGAAAGCTATAGGGCGAGGTGCGGGGTTTGAACGCCCCTCCCCGCAGCATTGTGACACCCATGCGCTTGACCCGCTCGGCGATGTCTAACATCATCTCGCGATTCTCCACCGCGCACGGCCCGGCAATGACGACGAACTTTTCGCCCCCGATGATCCGGTCGCCCACCCTCACCAGCGTCCGCTCTTTCTTGGCGTCCCAGTTGACGAGTTTCAATTGAACGGCCATCGGCACACCTCCTGACGTGATGGGATTCTCGACGATCGTCCGAATGAGATCTTCGGATTCCGTCTGTGGGAGATATCAGCGTTCGGGAAGACTCAGTCTCGCTCGTCCGCTCCTCGCGGACGAAAGCGGAATGGGGCCGAGAACGAGAGAAGGCAGAAAAGCGGGAAAAGGATCCACGTCGCGTGGATCACCTGTGCGGCGCTTCGCCGGATCTTCGCTCCGCGCATCCTCGGTCCTCACCCCAAAAAATGCAAGTGTACAGTATGCGAGAGCACTCCACGAATGTCAAGGCGGTTCTCCCTCCCATTCCAAGAAGGTGCTCAAGAAAGGAGAGTAGGAAGGGAGCGGCAAGATGTGCACGCTTATCTCGGAGAAGGATCTCGCGCTGTGGCCGAAGAAGCCGCGGGGTAGTCAGATCCCATCGCGAAACGCATGCGAAGAGTGGCGACTTTCGCCCGGGTATTGGTGTCCTTCAAGGAGAACGCAGGTCGCACCGTCCTCGCGAGAGCGCAACGCTTGAAGGAGAAGATTCCGAGATCGGGACGCGGGTGTCCACATCGTTCTGTTGCGACCTTCGGCGGAGCGGCCGGCTCACGTCCGAGGTCCCCCACGCGATCCGGGGATCGCGTGGGGGGCTCATCACGGGTTCCGCCGTTTCAACGTAGGCTTCTCTTGTGAGGCCGGAGGCTTCTCGGGGGACTCCGTCGCCGTCTTCTCCTCGCCCTGGGATTCTGTCGGCGGCTGATCGTGCCCCTGTGGGCGGCGCTTCAGCGTCGGTCGGCCACGCTCCTCCGGCGCACTTCCGGGCGCTCGCTTCTCGTCCAGTCGCCGATGCAGACCTTGAAGTCGAATGAGCCGATCTTTGATCTTCGCAAATTCCGACGTGGTGATGATGTACTCCTCTCGCTCAGGGAAGCGTGCAATGAGGTCTTTCACAACTTCCATGCGATCCGGCGTCGGTGGGTGCGACATAAAGAGCTTCGAGATCCCGCCCGGGCGGGTCTTTTGCATGGCGTTGATCTTCTCGAAGAAGGTGAGCAGCCCATTCGGATCATATCCCGCAGCCCAGAGGTATTGGGCGCCGAGAACATCGGCCTCTTTTTCCGCTCCGCGGCTGAACTTGAAAAAGGCGGCGTAGATGCCCAGGTCCGATCCCATCATGATGAGCTGGCCGAGACCGTAATATCCTCCGCCGGTGAAGATGATCAGCGGGATCTGGAGGAAGCTCAGAAGCTGCGTCTTCGTGAAGTTCTCCAGCGCATGCCGGGCAGCCACGTGTGCGATCTCATGGGCCATGACGCCCGCCAGCTCCGATTCGTTCTCCGCAGCCGCGATCAAGCCCGTGTTCACGTAGAAGAAACCGCCAGGGAGCGCGAACGCATTCACCTCGTCCGAGACGAGGACCTTAATCGTGAAGGGAACTTTCGCATCCGAATGGAGGACGAGATTCTGACCCACGCGGTTCACATACTCGCTGATGATCGGATCATCCAGGACCTGCATGTACCGATCAATCTCGGCGGCCAGTTGTCGGCCGAGCTGCACCTCGCGCTCGAGGCTGTAGAAGTTCCATTGTCGTTTGTTGATGTCGCGCTTGCCGATGAGGCGGGGATCCTCTTTCGAGCTCAGCGTCTTCGTCGTCCCCTGCGAGGATTGGCTCCATGCCGAGGAGACGACGAGCAGACCGAGCACGGTGACGGTGAGAACAGCCCGTTTCCACGATGCGATGTGCATAGTCGTGCTCCTTGTCTGGCCCATTTCGCAAGGAATTATACACCGGATGGGGCGCAAACGATATAGGTCGGAAGTAATTTTCCTTTCCTCTTGGCCGGAAGCTATAATTGTCTCGGGTTCGGGGCGAATCGGGTGGTCGCCGATAGCCGGTTCGGCCGGCTATCGGAGGAAAGTCCGAACACCGTAGGGCAGCGGGCTGGGTAACACCCAGGCAGGCCGCCCGCAAGGGCGTCCTGACGACAAGTGCAACAGAGAGGAGACCGGCCGATGGCCGCCGGCCTCCGATGGGGACGGCGGATCAGGCAAAGGGTGAAACGGTGGGGTAAGAGCCCACCAGCGGGCGTGGTGACACGTCCGGCTAGGTAAACTCCCCGCGGTGCAAGACCAAATAGGAAGGCGCCGGAGGGTGGCCCGCCCGACAATCGTCGGCCGCTCAGGAATTTCGCAGAGCGGCTGCACGATGGCGCCTTCGGGTAGGTCGCTTGAGCTGACAGGCAACTGTCAGCCCAGAGGAATGACCGCCCTCCCGGCATAACACCGTGCCGGGAGACAGAATTCGGCTTACAGATTCGTCCCGAACCCGTCCCATCCGCTATCGCGAGCACCTCGTGTGCCGGCATTCTCCAGGGGGCGTTCCCGCATGAGGCCGAACGTGCGCGTCTGAGATCCCGTTCGTGCTGCGATCTCACCGCGACGTGGCCGGAGAGAATCCCGTCCGGCGGATCTTCTCCCACGTCGGCTCTCGGCCTAATAGCATCTCCACCAGAGCTTCCGTTTGCCACAAGGCGAGGAGCTGGCGATACCCCAGGTGTGAGAGAATGGTGAACAGAAGCAGTTTCATCGTCTCCTTCGTCCCGTAGGTGAAGAGGGAATGATACCCTGCCGAGCGGTATCCCACCTCCGACCAGATGCCGAAGAGGATCGCCGAGGTGGAGACGAAGATCCCATAGAGGATAGCCGAGAGGAAGAACAAGACCGCGTACTCGACGCTCAGGAGTCCCAACGGGAGGCAGACGAGGACGACCACGTATCCGATGAGTTCGATCACGGGACCGAAGATCTCAAAGAGCACTTGGTAGGGCATGGCGAGCCATCCGATCCGCCCATAGCGGCGGTTGAAGAGCATGTCCCGGTAGATGACGAGGAGGTTCTCCACGAGACCTCGATACCACCGCTTCCGCTGTTTCCGGAGATGGGCGAGCGTCTCAGGGACTTCGGTCCAGGCAATGGGGTAGGGGAGAAACTCCACGCGCCCTGCAATCCCCTTGTCCGCGGCATAGCGATAGAGCCTGAGGATGATTTCCAAATCTTCGGTGATCGTCCGCGCGGCGTGGCGCGTGTATTCGCGCCCGAGCCGGGTGCGCATGTTCTCGGTGAGAAAACCGCCGACGCGAATCAAGAGATCCCTGCGGTAGAGGGCGAATACCCCGGAGAGGATGAGCAGAGCATTGAGCGCCGCCAGCGCCGTTCGCCCCATGGTGAACGATCGGAGGTATTCGATGAACTGGAAGAGGACGAGGGGGCGCTTCGGCAATTGCCGCGACCGCACGCGGCCGCGTTCGACCATGCGTCCGTTCACGACGCCGACCTGTCCGCCGATGGCCATGATCTCCGCCGGAGCCTTTTGCACCGCCAGAATGAGCGGCAAAAGCGCGTTCTCGTCAAGGAGCGAATCCGCGTCCACGGTACAGACGTAGGGGGTGCGCGCGACGTTAATTCCCGCATTGAGCGCGTCGGACTTCCCTCCTTTCTCCTTGTCCACCAAGACGAGGCGGTGCACGTGAGCAGGCTTCTCCCCCACGGCCTCGTAGAGGCCTCGAATGGGTTCCGTCTTCAACCACGCTTCGTAGAGCAGATCCCGACGCGCGAGACCAAAGGCGGTGATGAGCACTTCCCGCGTGCGATCCGTCGAGCCATCGTTGACCACAATGACCTCAAGGTGCGGGTACTTCACGCGCAAAAGGGAGCGCACGGATTCGACGATCGTCTTCTCTTCGTTGTAGGCCGGTATGATGAGCGAGACCGGGGGAGTGTAGGGCGAGACGTAAGCGAGCTCGGGATCGAGGACGGTGCGCTCCTTCAGGAGGAAGCGCAGACGCCAGAAGGCGATGAGCATGAGGAGGAAATTCACCGTGTTATACAGCAGCGTGTAGCCGATGATGAAAAGCTGAATGACGATGACGGCTCGAACGAGCATGGCTCCTCACGCATCTACCGATAGAGAATCCACACGACCATCGCCCCATAAAGGGAGATGGTGAGCAAAAGCGGACGATCGGTCACAAGCACCGTCTCCGGATCCCCTCCCTTCCCCTTTCGATACACAAGGTACAGGTACCGGAAGATCCCGTACAAGACGACGGGGATCGTATACTTCAGAGCATCGGTGTGAAGTCGCGCGACCGTCTCGCTCGAGAGCGTGTAGAGAGCGTAGGTGACGATTGTCGCCGCCGTCACGGTTGCGATCATTTGATCGAGCAGGGGGGGCGTGTACTCCGCCAGACTCGTCCGATGTGCGGACGCCGTGTCCCCCAGCAGCAGCAGCTCGTGCCGACGCTTGCTCAATCCCAGGAAGAGCGCCAGCAGCAGCGTGCAGATGAAGAACCACGGAGAGATGGGGACAGCGATGGCCTCCGCGCCTGCGACCGCGCGCAGGACAAAGCCTCCGGCGATAGCGAACACATCGAGGATCACCACCGTCTTCATCCAGAGGGAATAGACGATGTGCAGCGCGACATAGGCCAGGGCTACGATCCCGAAGGTGAGATGGAGCCAGAAGGAGAGCCCAAGTGCGCCGAGTGTCATACACACGCCAACGCCTGCGGCCAACTGCGGCGAGAGGACTCCGGACGCCAGCGGTCGTCGGGCTTTCACCGGGTGGAGGCGATCCCTCTCCAGATCGCACAGATCGTTGAACACGTACACGCCACTAGAGAGGATACAGAAGAGTCCGAAAGCCGCCAGCGTTCGAAGGAGCAGCCCTCGCTCCAGGAGATGACGCGAGAAGACAAGCGGAGCGAAGAGGATCAGGTTCTTCGTCCACTGATGCGGACGAAGCGAGAGCAGAAGATGGTGCATGGTCTCGCCCATCAGAAGACCCACTGCAGGAAGATGAACGCCCGCCAGGTACGCTGCGTGAGGGTATCCCGCCAGTATCGCGCTTCCACGCCCACGCGCCATCGAGCACTTATCCAGGAAGCGACGCGGGCCGCAGCATCATGCGCCCAGTAGCGGGCGGTCGCTTCATCAGAGAGCCAGGCGTAGCCGTAGTGCAGTGCGTACGACCAGCGCGGGTGACCCTCCGATCGAAGGGCGATATACGGCATTGCGGTTCGGATGTTCAGAGTGTTATACCGGAGCGCATCGCGCGCGTACCAATCCCGAAAGGCCGATGCCCCAAGTTCCAGGATGCGCAGGGTGCGAGGCCGATAACTCAGTCGCGCGCGTGCCGACCATTGCCAGTTTCGGTCTTGGTACCATGCGCGCACCGCTTCGGCGTGAAGCGTCCACGTGGGATGGGGCACCCACTGCGCACTGAGAAAAGCCTGATGAACGCGCAGGAAGTCCAGCGTGTTCTCCGGCGTCAAGAAACGCGCTTGCAGGGGGATCAGGCGGTATCCCACGCTCGCGCTCTTTCGCGCGTCTTCGTACCGCAGAAAGGCATAAGCGGCATGCGTTCGGTTCCCATCCGAATAGTGGGCGAAGGCATACTCGGCTCGCGCTGAGAGGGTGGAGGAGAGATGTCGAGCGTAGGCCATCAGCGCGCGGTTCTCGACGAAAATTCCGAATCGGATATCCGCCGCGAAGCTCCGCCCCATGAAAGGACTCCGCCGGAGTCCGAGGATGACGTGATCCCGTCGAGCGCGATATTCGAGGTTCGCCTCGTAGCGAACGAATCCTTCCTCCGGGACCGAACGCGCGGCATTATCCCGGAAGAAAGAGGCGCCGATCTCTCCGGCGAGCGACCAGTGCGGAGAGAGTCGGCCGTCCACGCCGAACGTGGGCGTCAGGATCGTGAAATCGTAGATATCGAATCCGCCCGATCGGTTCGCCACGTGGTCCCGGCTGCCTCTGAAAGTTCCGTGAAGCGCCCATGTCTCGCCCACAGGATATCGCGCATGCGCCGCGGCCTGTTCGAGACGATACCGGATGCGCGTCACCGGAATGTCGAAGACGCGATCGGCGCGTCCCTCGAGGACTTCGGTCTCCTGTCGGTCATACATCACCTCCACCGTCGGATGCACCAAGGGGTGCAATCGCCAGTATCCGGCCGAGGCCGTCTCCTCACCGGGAGCGCGTTCCAGAGCGCGTTGGTATTCCTGCACGGCTTCTCGTCGTCGTCCTTGTCGTTCTAGAAGCTGGCCTCGAAGCGTCGCCACTTCGGGATGCGTGGGGTCAACCGTGCGCGCTTGGTTGAGCCACTGCTCGGCCTGTCGGAGGTCGTCCTGAGCCAGGGCGATGCGCGCGAGGCCGAGCTGGGCCTCCAGATAGTGCGGCTGAAGGCGCACGGCTTCGCGGAACGCTTCTTCCGCAGCGCGCGTCTCTCCTCGCCATCGGCTGATCGTCCCGATCCAGAAATAGTTCTCCGCATTCTGAGGATGTCGGTGCGCCAGTTGTCGGTAGATCCGGAGCGCCGGCTCCAGTTTTCCTGACAGACGATAGGCATCGGCCAATGCGCGAAGGATCGTCTCGTCTTCGGGAGCAGCTGCGAGCGCGCGCGTATAGGCTGCGATGGCTTCGGTCACCCGTCCTCGAGCCAGGGAGAGATCCCCCAGCCACCGATCGCGTCCGGGCAGTTCCGGATGCGCGCGGATCCACGCCTCGGCCTCAGTGAATCGCCGAGTGCGGGTGAGCAGGTGTAGCCAGAGCTCGATGGCCTCTTCACTCTGAGGAGCCGCGTCCAGCGCGGCCCGCACGTCGGCTTCCGCGTCGCTCCATCGCTCCATCTGAAGGAAGACGCGCGCGCGCCCTAAGCGCGCGTCCACATGCTGCGGGGCTTGTGCCAAGACGCGCCCATAAGCCGCGAGCGCATCCGCCAGAGCTCCCTTCCACCGAGAGAGCGTAGCGATCCAGAACAAGGCATCCACATCTTGGGGAACGGCGTCCAGCACCGCGCGATAGTGCGCGAGAGCTTCATCCCATCGCCCTTGCTTGCGGCGAATCTCTCCGAGCAGGCGGGAGATCTCCGGATCGCCCGGGCGCGCAGCCTCCAGCTCACGAAGACGCCGAGCCGCTTCCTCAAAGTCCCCTCGCTCGATGAGCGCTCGGATCGGTTCCAGCGACACTTGCGCTCGTGCGGCGACAGTCATCCCTTCTATCGGTCGGAGGATCGCTAAAAGGACCAACAGGGCTCCGTTCATGTGCCCTCCTTCAGCAGTCGAAAATCCCGCACGATGATCTCCCCCTCTCCCGTGCGCTCGTCCGGATCATCGTCAATGACCAGGTGGATCGTCCGAACGTCGGAGAGGGTGAATCGCTCGGTCGTCGCCTCCGGTCGGGCGAGATCCACGCGCACCGTATGCCATCCCGGAGAGAGCCCGCCCAAGGAGAGGCGAAATCGCGCATACTGTCTGGGATCGGTGTTCTTCAGGTAGACGAAGAGCAGGTCGGGAACTCCCGGCGAGAAGAGACGGAATTCCAGAAAGCGAGCGGCAGACCAATCGGTGACTTCGACGCCCGCCAAGATCTCGCCATAATCATTCTCACGCGTCCTGAAGTGCCACCGCATGCGAACGCCGCCTTCCGCCGGGGCGCGTACGAGCTGACATCCGCTGACCTCCACATACACTTGCCAGCTCCCGGGATCGTTCAGTTCGGGGAACGCGCGCTCGGACGACTCGGGGGGCCAAGCCGAAGGGAGACGTGCGCCCTCGGACGGGGAGAGGGAGAAGCGTGGGCGCAGGAGCGCGACCGTCGGCCCCCACGAACGCACGACCTCGAAATCCTCCGGATGCGCGCGAATCCATTCGGCGACCGGATACGGCCCCTCATATGTCGGCGGATCGTAGAAGAAGACATAGTCCACCCGATGCGCAATGAGCCCTCGGCGCCACTCGGCGTACGTCGTCGCGCGCGGCAGATGTACGAGCTTCACGAATTCCCAGGTCGGGATATGAACGAGCCGGTTCGTGTGATCCCAACCGTAGAGCAGCGCGGCGTAATCCGGCACCGTGTAGGCGATCGTGCTGTGCCGGATATGATCGGCGATCCACACGAGCGCTTCTATCGCCGGTCCATAATTTTTAAGGAGCGGATAGTTCGCCGTCGCTTCCGGGCCGACTCGACCGCTTCGAAGCACCGCAAGGGGGGATTCGACCATCTGTCCCGCAGTCGCCAGGGGGGCGAAGAGAGCAGCTATGATGGCGAACGTCGTCACCAGAGAGCGCCCTACTCGCGCGAGATCGTTCAGGAGAGCGAGCAGACCGAGAATGGCCACTCCGCAGATCGCCAGGATGTATCGAGGCTCGCGATACGGGTTCACTGTCCACCAAAGAGCAACGCTCAAGGGCAATGTCGCGAGCGTCCAAAAGAGAAGTCGCTGGCGCCGCCGTCGAGCTCGAAAAAGCGCGAGAAATGTCGCGATCCATCCCATGGCGAACTGGGGACCGAAACCGTTCGACCACCCGTAGCTCACTCTCGGTCGGTCGAATCTCGGATCGTCCACGTACGTTTCGCGGAACGGATAAAGAATCCAACGCCATTGCTGTCGGACGAAACGTTGCTCATGCAGCTCCGAATGCCGCATCGAGACCGGACCCTCCAAGAGCGTCTTCCCCCCCATCTTCACGCCCACGGGATAGATGGGATTCCCGAAGGTCACAGCGTTGCGGATCATCCAGAATCCCCCGCCGAGCAGCAGGCAGAGGAGCAGCGTTCCCACTCGCGGCCATAGATGGCGCAGGTGCTCTCCGAGAGAGAATTCCCCTCGATCCACGCCAAAAAGGAAGACGGCAATCAGCGGGAGACCGAGGTAGAGGAACGTGAATTTCACGCCGAGCAAGAGTCCGAACGCGAGCGCGAACAGATGCAGCTCCAGCAGCCGCCGGCTCTGAAGATGGAGGACGAGAAAGACGAGGGCCGTCAGGAAGAAGGCCGCCGCGATCACGTCCACCATCGTCGTCAGCGATTGCATCATGACGAGCGGCGTGAGGACATAAAGAGGAACCGCAAGCGGCGCTCCGCGTCGGAATCCGAAAGCGCGCGCCAGACAGCCGACGGCCCATCCCCCCATGAAGGCGAAGGGGATCTGCACAGTGTTCAGGTGGATGAAGATCGCTTTGTTCTCCCCCCCAAGCAGGTAGATCCAAAGCGTGAGCAGCTCTCCGACCTTCGGAAAATACGGTTGGATCCACGCGAACGGAAAGGGATCGAGGTTTCGATTCTGCGCGTAGGTGAAGACATCCAGCAGGTGGTAATTGAGCGAATCCACATCGTGAGGCGGCGCCATCCGTTCCAGGTAGAGGATGAAACCGTAGGTGCTGACCACCAGAAGGCCAAGCCCTACTCCGAGGGGAGAGGGACGCACACCACTGGGATCGGGCGCGATGCGCGAGCGCGCGAAAAGCCCGTAGCCGGCAAGGAGTCCGGCGACGATGCCCACGTTCGTCCATGCGAGCGCCGAAGCCGTCAGGGTGTTGAATACTCCGAGAACGATCTGCGAGACGACCATTTGCGTCGAGGTCATCAGGGCCGCCGCCAGTATTCGATAGGGCCTCTCCAAGGGCACGGCTCGAATCCAGAGCCAGTGTCCCAGGAATACAAGCCCCGTCAGGGTCCAGGGCAGATGAAGTGGGCGATGCGGCGAGGCGAGCAGCGTACGGAGGAGCCCGATCTCGAGAAGCACGGCGAGCCCAAAGAACGCATCCGAAGGCCACAGGAACACGGCGCGCTCCCTTCGAACTTCCGCAGAGCGGCTGTGCCTGCTCAGAAGCTCTCGCGTGTGGGGAGGATCGAGATTCGTTCCCATCGCGTTCACCATCCCAGCCAGTGGCGCAAGGTCTTCAGAGTCGCTTCTGCGAGCGACCGGTGCATGAGGATGTACACGGCGAGTGCCGCGCCGAGCGAGAAGACGACCAGTGCTTCGCTCCACCGGGACATGTCACGACCGTGTGGTCAGAAGGCGATGAGCGACTTCGCGGACCTCAGGGGCCGGATCGTGCTCGAGCGCCAGAACGACATCCCGATGTTTCTCGGGATCTCGGGTCCACAGGGCCTGCAGAGCCTGAGCGCGAAGGTGAGGATCCGGATCCCGCGTCGCGTCCACGAGCAACATCCGGGCGTCTTCCCCTTCGATCCTCGCGAGGGCTGCGATCGCGGCGCGCCGCACCTCGACGTCCACGCTCCGAAGCGCCCGGTGAAGGGCGGGGATCGCCTGCCGGGATCCGAGCAGCTCCAGAGCGCGCAGCAGACCGAGCTGCACGGACTTCTCCGACGTCGTGAGGGCGAGCGACACAAGCGGCTGCGGATCCTTCTGGTAGAGATCCCTCAGCGCTTCGGCGATGGCTTCTCGATAGGGGGCTTCGGCGATCGCGAGCTGCTCCAGCAGAAGGGGAGCGGCTTTCACCTCATGCAGCCGTCCGAGAATCCGAGCCGCTTCTGCCCGAACGCGATGGTCCGGATCGAGCACCGCTTTCAGAGCAATCGCGCTCACATCGTGGGGAGCACCGACACGGGCGATGACGCGAAGCGCTTCCGCGCGCACGCGAGCATCCGGATCGCGAGCGAGCACTTCCCGGACCAGCTCAAAGTATCGAGCGTCATTGGCCACACTGAGCCCCTGCAGCGCGTGCCAGCGCGCTTCGCTGTCCTGGCTGTGCCGAATGACGTGCACATAGTGTTCGAGCATTTGGTCGAAGCTAGGGAGGACCGGCGCTTGGAGACCTTCGACACGAAGAAAAGCGCGGACGCGTCGCACCACCTCCTCGGATTCACGGTCGAGCAAGGCACGAGCGGCGGCCAGGACAGCAGGCTCTCTGATCTGCGCGAGCACGCGCGGCACCTGCTCCGTGCCGGGCAGGAGCGCCAGGCCAATACATGCCGCAGCTCGTACTGAGGGCGAGGGATCGTCCAGGAGCTCGACTAACCGTCGTTCGCCGGCGCTCGAATCGCCGAGCTTCCCCAGACACAGAGCAGCCGATGACTTGACACGTTCGCTCGGATCCCGTGTGGCGGTGAGGATGGCCGGCAGAGCATCCTGAGCGCGCATCTCGCCCAGAGCTTCAAGAGCGGCCACGCGCACCGATTCAGCGGGATCATTGAGAGCCAAAAGGAGGGTTCTCACGACCTGTGGCCCGCGATGTTGCCTGAGCGCCCTCGCCGCCGCCGCGCGCACGGATACCGAGGGATCGCGCAGGAAGGCGCAGAGGGCTTCTTGAGCGAACGTTCCCTGACGCGCCGCGAGCACTCGAACAGCCCCCTGGCGCGCGGCTTCGCTCTGAAGACCGCTGAGCGCCTGGACAAGAGCACGTTCGTCCGGTGCCACATGAGCGAGCGCATCAGCAACCGCCTCCTGCAGGGCATCATCCCATGTGTCCAAGAGCTTCACGAGAGGCTCAAGAGGCCCCTGATACCCGATGGCCTTGAGGCTCCGCACAGCGGCCAGACGCACCGAAAGGTTTGGGTCTTCTAGCGCCGCCAGCAGAGCCGGAATCACACGGGGATCCCCGCAAGCGCTGAGCGAAGCGGCAGCCTGCGCGCGCACGTCTTCAACCGGGTCCTTGAGGAGCTCGAGAAGCGACTCGCAGACACGAGGATCCGGGAGTCGGTGCAGAATCGTCGCGACGGCTGCGCGGCAGAAGGCATTCGGATCGCGAAGGCGCCCCAGAAGCTGCGGCAGAAAGGCCGTCAGATCGGCGATCTCCATATTCCTGAGGGCTTCGGCCGCCGCCTCCCGCACAACCGTCTCTTCATCGCCCAAGCACTCGATGAGCTGAGGCAGAGCCTCTCGGGCTCGGAGTTTCCCCAACGCCAGGATCGCGTGCGCGCGAACGGACCACTCTCGATCCTCCACCGCCAGGCGCAGCGCTTCGAGGATCCCGGGAGAGTGTTCTCCGATCTCTCCGAGGATCTGACAGACCTGAGCGCGCACGCGGAAGTCGGCATCCTGCAGTCCGGCGAGCAGCGATTCGTAAATCCCTGCTCTCCCAATCAGGACGAGCTTCCGTCGTGCGGCGGCACGCTCCAACGCATCGTCGCTCCTGAGGCGCTCGAGCTGCGCCTGGACGTACCCCAAGCGTTCCAGAACAGCCGCCGTCCGCCGCCGTACGTCCGGATCATCGTCGGTCAAGGAGCCTTCGAGGAGTTCGCCGGCCGAGGGTCCGATCATCTCCAGAGCCTCGACGGCCCGCGTCCGAACGATTGGATCTGGATCCGCGAGAGCCAGTCGAAGTGATTCGATGACCTTCTCATCGCCAAGCTTCCCCAAGGCCGTAGCGGCTTCCATGCGCACAAGCGCCGAGGGATCGCGCAACGCTCCTTCCAGAAGCGAATTCACCGCGCGCTTGTCCCCAATGCGCGCCAGTGCGCGTGCCGCCGCGGAGCGAACCGATTCCGCGCGATCCCAGAGACATCGAATGAGACCGGGCACCGCTGTCCGGGACCGAATCTCGCCGAGAATACTGGCCGCCCACGCCCGCAAATGATCTGAGTCGGGATCTCGAAGCGCTTCGATCAGAGGAGCTTCGGCGAGCGACCCAAAGCGTATGAGCGCATCGGCGACGCGCGGAGAGACCCATTTATCCGGCTCCCGCAGTGCTTCGATGAGCGGCGGAATCGCCTGCGGATCCCGAATCATTCCCAGCGCATGAGCGCACGCGAGCTTGACGTCCTCGTCCTCATAGGGATCTCTCATGGCTTCGAGCAGAACGGGGACGGCGCGGACGCTGCCGATCTCTCCCAGTCGGCGTGCAGCTCCGGCCCGGAGGCTCCAGCGGGGTGAGTGGCGAAGGTCATGGAGATAGCGATCGAGAAGACCTAAATGTTCATACAGCTTCTGGAACTTCGGCTGCAAAGACGCGTCCGCCAGCTCCACGCTCTCGTTCAGCAGCCACTCCAGGCGTTTCATTCCGAAGGAGCGCTTGAGCTGTTCGGCCAGCTCCGCCACCTCCGCCTCGCCCATGCGCTCCAATCCTTCGAGCGCCGCCAGATACTGTCGCCGGAGCCGGGACACCCGCCACCGACGCCAGCGTCGCCAGGATTCCCGCACAAGAACTGTGGCGATCGCCAGAATGAGTCCTCCGGCGATCACCACGATGCTCCAGATCAGCCATGTGCGCAACGATTCCGAGGGGATCACAGATTGAGCACCTCCCGGAGCTTCGTCGTGACCTCTTCGATCTCGAACGGCTTCACGATATAGGCTTCCGCTCCCGCCTCCAATCCCCAGAACCGATCGCTCGCTTGGGAGCGCGCCGTCAGCATGATGACCGGGATATGGCGCGTTCGCTCCTCGGCTTTCAGGCGCTGGCACACCTGATATCCGGTGATGTCCGGCAGCATGATGTCCAAGAGGATCGCATCCGGAACCAATTCGCTGGCTCGGCGCAGCGCTTCCATCCCTGTGTAGACGGCTTCGCACTCGAATCCTTCCGTGCGCAGGTGGAAGGTGAGCGTCTCGACCATGTCGGGCTCATCTTCGACGATCAGAATCAAGGGCTTGCGCTCGCGCCGGACTTCGGCCGGTAGCAGGAAGGAGAAGCAACTCCCTTCGCCCACAGTGCTCTCCACCCAAATGCGCCCCTTGTGCGCTTCCACCAAAGCCTTCGTGATGGCGAGTCCAAGGCCGAGCCCCTGCTCGCTGGTCGCCGGCCCGCGATAATACCCCTCGAAAATCCGCTCGCGCGCATCTTCCGGGATGCCAATGCCCGTGTCCACAACATCTATGCGGACCCAGCCTTTCTCCGGATCATTCGGGTCCGCATACGGCGCCGCGCGAATCCCCACGCGCCCCCCTTCCGGAGTGAACTTGAGGGCGTTCTGCAGCAGGTTGTTGAGGATCTGTTCCAATCGCCCGGCATCCGCGTAGACCTTGGGCAGCTCTCCCGCAAGATGCTTTTCCAGGCTGATGTGTTTTTGTTCCGCGAGGGGCTGAAACGTCGCCAGCGCGGCGTCAATCACGTGTTCCAGGTCCAGAAGCTCGATCTCCAGCTCCATCTTCCCCCGCCGAATGCGATCGAGATCCAGGATCGTATCCAGAAGGTGAGCCAGCTTGTCCGCATTCTTGTTCGCGATCGAGAGAAACCGGAGCTGCTCCGGCGTCAGAGCACCCGCTTTCTGTGCGAGCAGGATGCTGAGAGCGTTCTTGATGAGCGACAGGGGCGTTCGCAGGTCGTGAGAGATCTGCGAGAGCAAGTCCTGCTTCATCTCGTCCAGCTCCTTCTCTCGCGTCACGTCGTGGACGGTGAGGACAGTCCCCCACGGCTCGCCCGATGCGCTTCGGACGCGGCTGGCATTGATCTTCAGAACGCGAGGGACCGGCGTCGTCACCCGATATTCCAGACTCTGTGGAGTCTCCCGCTGATCGTGCAGCACGTCGCAGAGCCCCAGCTCCTCGCAGCGGCGCAAGAACTGGTCGGTCGTCGCCTCCGCCCCAAGGCCCAGGATCTCTCGCGCCGCTCGATTGATCACGCGCACCTGGCGCGTTTCGTCAATCATCACGACACCCTCGCTCATGCTCTCCAGCATCGCGCTGATCTTCTCGTGCTCGGCGGCGGCGATCTCGTGAAGCCGGCGCAACGATCCCAACAGTTGATTGGCGACGATGCGCGCGAACGCCTCCTCCTCCGGCGTAAACACTTCGGTCTGAGCGCGAGCCAGACTCAGGACGCCAAGAATCTCTCCTCCCTCTTCAAGGGGAAGGGTGAGCATTCCCTGTGGTTCCTCAAGGACCAAGACCTGGCTCGGAAGCGCCTCGGGCTCGATCACGCGGACGAGTATCGGCTCCTCACAGGGGCGAAGGCTCCGCGCCGCCTCCAACACACGTCGCTTCGTATGTTCGAGAAAGGTCTCGCTCACGGCATGACGCGGGATCAGGACCAGCTCCACGTGCGGTTCCCAGCGCAGGATACCCAGCACGTCATACGGGATCGCCTGGGCGAGCGCCTCAGTGATCACCTGCAACAGGCGGTTCATGTCGAGGACCCGATTGAGCGAGGCGGTCAGTTCGTATAATAAGCGGAGCTCCGCGACACGCTTCTCCAGTGTCCGCAGCAGCTTCTTATTCTCCTTCTGCAGCCGCCAGCGATCGAGAGCGCGCGCGGCGACCTTAAGGAGCTGCGTGTGATCAAAGGGCTTCGTGATATAGTCGTAAGCTCCGCTCCGCACGGCCTCGATAGCCGTCTCTAGGGAAGCATAACCCGTGAGGATGATGACCTCTGTCTCCGGGCTTCGTTCCTTGATCTGTGCGAGCAACTGGATGCCATTGATGCCCGGGAGATTGATGTCTACGATCGCCAGGGCGATTTCCTCGCGCTCCAGAGAAGCCAGCGCTTCCTTTCCGTCAGAGGCCGTGAGCAAGCGCGTGATGCCAAGGCCCGCCCAATCTCTCACTTCTGGAGTGGCGAGCAACCCTTTCAGGATCTCTTTCAGCAGAACCCTGATACTCTCCTCATCGTCAACGATCAAAATGGCCCCCATGGATACCTCCCGTCGCCGTTTATGGTATCAAGCTCCCGAAGTGCATGCAAGGTACGGAGCGAGAAGGGGGTACGCGATTTCTTCTCCGCGGGGGGGGCGTTCGCTAGTCCGTCTGCGAGCGCTTGAGGAGAAATCCGTTGGGATCGGTGGCGCCCCGAGCGGGACTCGAACCCACAACCTACGGCTTAGAAGGCCGTTGCTCTTTCCCATTGAGCTATCGGGGCGCGCTACAAAGATATCATGCGGCATTCGCTTCTGTCGAGGAGAGCGTTTGCTGTTGCGTGGACATGGTCGGGGCGGGCGGATTTGAACCGCCGACCTCCTGCTCCCAAGGCAGGCGCGCTCGCCAGGCTGCGCCACGCCCCGTTGATCGAGGCTCCTAATCTACCGGATCTCTCCGGGACTGTCAAATAGGGTCGTTTCGGAGGCGGCGAGGTTCTCTGCACAAGAGGCGCGCGCGTGAAAAAGGGCATGGGCCAGGCGCGCGAGCTCCTCCAAGGTGAGCGTCTCCGCCCGGCGCATGGGATCGAGGTCGGCACGCTGCACGGCTGAGGCCACATCATTCACTCGGAGCCAGGGGGCAGCGCGTTTGAGATTGTTCAGGATCGTCTTGCGCCGTTCCGCAAAAAGGGCCCGGACCAGATCGAAGAAGAAGGATTCGTCGGGGACGTCCACGGCTGGACGCTCCCGGATCCGCAGGTGGACGAGTGTCGAGAAGACGTGGGGTGGCGGCCGAAAGGCGCTCGGCGATACGGTGAAAAGGCGCCGACCTTCGCAAAAGTACTGGATGAAGACGGAGAGAGAGCCGTACGGTCTGCTACCGGGGGGACTCAGGATACGATCGGCGACTTCGCGCTGGAGCATGACGGTCATATCGCGAAGGCGCGCGCGGAAGCGAAGCATGTGGTGCAGAATAGCTGTCGCCATGCTATACGGGAGATTCCCCACGACGCGCACCGGTGTGGTGATCCCTTCCCGGTCGAGAAGTTCATCGAGATTCAGTGTGAGGATGTCCCCGGCGATGAGAGTGAGCGTCGCATGGGGCCATCGGCTCGCCAGGTGTCGGACGAGCGCTTCATCAATCTCGACGGCCAGAACGCGGGCGACGCGCTCGCACAGGAATCGGGTCAAAGCTCCGCGTCCCGGCCCGATCTCCAGAACGATATCCTCGGGGCGGAGCTGAGCAGCCTCTACAATCCGGCGGCCAATACGCGGATCGGCCAGGAAATGCTGTCCGAGGCGTTTTCGAGTCCGCATGGGCGATCGCTGCATCTGATGCGCGGCAGGCGTTTACGTCTCGGGATAGGCCGTGATCTCGATGTCCTCACCCGAACGCCCGACGTTGGTGATCCTCACCGAAAGGGCGCGATCGAGTGTCGCGATGTCTGCCCCGCCGATGGCAGGTATGGCATGCCGCCCGCCGATGATCTTCGGAGCGATGAAGACGGTCAGCTTGTCCGCGAGTCTCTGTTGAAGGAAAGCGGCAAAGACCTCCGCACCGCCCTCAACCAGAAGGCTTGTGATCTCGTGACGGCCCAGCTCCTCCAAGACGGCCAAAAGATCCACGCGTCCGTCTCGGGCGGGAACTGCAGTGACCAGGGCGCCCTGCTCTCTCAGGAGCTGCGCTTTCTCTTTGGGCGGATCCGTTGTGAAGATCCACAACGGCCATTGTCGGGCCGTGTGCACGAGCTTCGAGGTCAGGGGAATGCGCAAGTGCGAATCCACCACAACACGAACCAGAGGCCGATGGCGCGGGCGGTCCAAACGGAGAGTCAACTCTGGATCATCGGCGAGCACCGTGCCGATGCCGACCAGAAGGGCATCGTATTCGTAGCGGAGGTGCTGAACGGCATGGCGCGAAACAGGGCTTGTGATCCAGCGGGAGTGGCCGGACGCTGTGGCAATCCGGCCATCGAGGCTCATGGCGATCTTCAGATGCACAAACGGACGGCCGGACGTGATGTAGCGAACGAACTTCTCGTTCAGCCGGTGCGCCTCGGCTTCAGCGATCCCCACCTCCACGCGGATGCCCGCGCGGCGCAGAGCCTCGAAGCCTCGTCCGCAGACCTGAGGATTCGGATCCTTCATCGAGGCGACGACGCGCATGATGCCGGCGCGAATGATGGCCTCCGTGCAAGGAGGAGTGCGCCCGTAGTGGCAGCACGGCTCCAGATTCGTATAGAGCGTCGCTCCGCGCGCCTGCTCTCCCGCCTCTTCGAGCGCGAGTACTTCGGCGTGCTTCACGTCGGCATACCGATGCACTCCGCGGCCGACAATACGTCCGTCTTTGACGACCAGGGCTCCCACCAAAGGGTTCGGGCTGGCCTCTCCTTTGGCAGAAGCCGCCAGATCCAAAGCCAGGCGGATGTAATCCTCATCCGTGGGCGCAGAGGTCGTGGAGGGGGAGAACCCATGAGGAGGACCCGCACGCCACAGACTCGGTTGATTGACACTCACCGACATTGCGGTCACAATTATACTGATTTGATTGCTGGAGGAGCAACGAACGGGACGTGGCGAGGGGACAAAAGAGCATTTATCTCTGCCAGCACTGCGGGTATCACGCGTCCAAGTGGTTGGGGAAATGTCCAAGCTGCGGAGAATGGAACTCTCTTGTTGAGGAGAAGGTCTCTTCGCCGGAGGGGGAGCGTCGGCGCCGTGGCCCCTCGGGTCGCGCCGTGCCGAAGGCCTATGAGGAGATCGAGCATCAGGCGGACATTCGCTGGACAAGCGGCTTTCCCGAATTCGATCGCGTCCTGGGAGGGGGGATCGTCCCCGGCAGCGTCGTGCTCGTCGGCGGTGATCCGGGGATCGGCAAGAGCACACTCTTGCTTCAGGTCGCCGCTCAATTGGCCTGCCGTTACGGAGCGGTGCTGTATGTCTCGGGTGAGGAGTCGGAGCGGCAGATCAAGTTGCGGGGGGAGCGCTTGGGCCTGGACGCGCGAGCGCTTTATGTCCTGACGGAGACCTGCTTGGAATCCGTGTGCGAGGCGATCGAGGCGGCGGAGCCCTCGGCGGTCGTCATTGATTCCATCCAGACGATCTTCTCGGAAGCACTCGAGTCGGTGCCGGGGAGCCTCGCACAGGTGCGCGAAGCGGCGGCGCACTTCCTCAGGCTGGCCAAGACTCGCGAGATCCCGATCTTCCTGATCGGGCATGTGACCAAGGAGGGGCTGATCGCCGGTCCGAAGGCGCTCGAGCACATTGTGGATACGGTCCTCTACTTCGAGGGCGAGCGCCACCAGAACCATCGTGTGATCCGCGCGGTGAAGAATCGCTATGGGGCGACCAACGAAGTGGGCGTCTTTGAAATGACGGCGCACGGGTTGGTCCCCGTCGCTAATCCCTCGGCGATGTTTCTGAGCGAACGTCCGCTGGGCGTCTCAGGATCGGTCGTCTCGGCCTGCATCGAGGGAACGCGCCCGATTTTGATCGAGCTGCAAGCTCTGGTGGGGCCGAGCGGCTATGGGACGGGACGGCGGATGACGCAAGGCGTGGATCCCTATCGGGTGGCGTTGCTGCTGGCTGTGCTGGAACGGCGAGCGGGTGTGCACGTGGCCGGATGCGACGTCTTCGTCAATGTCGCCGGGGGAATCACCGTGGATGAGCCGGCGGTGGACTTGGCCATCGTCGCCGCCGTCGCCTCCAGCTTTCGAAATGTGGCGCTCGATGCGCACACCGTCGTCTTCGGAGAGGTGGGATTGGCGGGAGAGGTGCGAGCCGTCTCGGCGGCTCCGGCACGTGCGCGCGAGGCCGCTCAGATGGGCTTTCGACGCCTCATCCTGCCGGAGAACAATTGCCGAAGTGTAGGAGCTTCCGAAGCACTTGAGGTCATCGGCGTGCGCTCGATCTTCGAAGCCCTCGAGCTCGTATTCGCCGAGGAGTCGGGAGGTGTCGAACGCGCGTCGTCGTGACGTCTTGAGCGGATCGCTTCGGGAGGCCCTGTGTGCGGGGTCTTCCCATCCACGCTCTGTGGGAGCGATCGGAAGGAGTGAATGATGACGGTGAATTGGGACGTCCTTTTGATCCGAATCATTTTCGCAGGGATTCTGCTCGTGGCCGGATACTTCCTTCGTCCCGTCGCCCACGATGTGCGTCTCTCCGTGGGAGCGGCCGCCGCACTCGCTCTCGCCATCATCTTCTTTGAGACGCGCGTGCGCCGGGCTTCGCTCCGGACGCTGATCGGGGCGGCTATGGGGTCCATCCTAGGGATCATGGGTGCCACGCTCATCGGCTTTCTCATCACTGTTCAAGGTGCTCTGCCTCCGGACGTGCGCGCCTATGTGACGCTGGTCCTTCTGCTGCTGATGGCGTATGTGGGGTTGATGGTCGGTGCCGCCAAAGGGGAGTTTCTCGATCTTTCGGCCCTCGGAGGATTCCTCCGCGAGCGCAGCTCACGGAATATGAAGATCCTCGATACGAGCGTCATCATTGATGGGCGGATCGCCGACATCGTGGAGACGGGATTTCTCGAAGGCGTTCTTGTGATCCCCAATTTCATCCTCCGAGAGCTGCAGCAAATTGCCGATTCCCCGGACGCGCACAAGCGCAATCGCGGTCGGCGCGGATTGGATATTCTGCACCGGTTGCAGACCAAGCACGGAGTCACGGTCCAATTCTCCGATGTGGACTTCCCTGAGCTTCGAGACGTAGATCAGAAGCTCATCGAGCTGGCCAAGCAGTTGGACGCCAAGATCGTGACCAATGATTTCAATCTCAACAAGGTGGCGCAGTTGCGGGGAGTCGAGGTCTTGAACATCAACGAGCTGGCCAATGCGTTGAAACCGGTCGTCTTGCCGGGCGAGACCATGCGCGTCTTCATCCTCAAGGAAGGGAAGGAGGCCAATCAGGGGGTCGCTTATCTGGACGATGGGACGATGGTTGTCGTTGACAATGCGCGCAAGATGATCGGCAAGACGATCGAGGCGACCGTGACCAGCGTCCTGCAGACGACGGCGGGGAAGATGATCTTCGGACGATACGTCGAGGACACCCGCTCGGCGCGCAGCTCGTGAGAGGGGCCTCGCCTGGTAAGCCGTCGAGGATTTTGAGCGCTTCCCGGGAGAGGCCCGCGTGGGGACTCCGGTTAGGACGAATGTGAGTCGGAGCACCATCGCTATTATCGTCGCGGCGGGACAGGGGCGGAGAATCGGCGGGGATGTCCCGAAAGCTTTCCTCTCTCTTTCGGGAGAGCCGATTCTGGTGCGCGCGCTCCGACCCTTTGAGGCGTGCCCGGAGGTGCATCGCCTTGTGGTCGTGGTCCCCGCGGAGATGCAGGCGCGTGCCGAGCGGATGCTCCGCGCGATCCCTCTGACGAAACTCGCTGCGGTGATCCCCGGTGGACCTGAACGCGGGCACTCGGTCTATCGCGCCTTGCAGATGATCCCTCGCGAGACGGTGGATATTCTCCTCGTGCACGATGGCGTGCGTCCTTTCGTCACGCCCGAGGAGATCACGCGCGTGATCGCGCGGGCGCGTCAGACGGGAGCCGCACTTTTGGCCATCCCTGTCACCGAGACGGTGAAAGAGGTCGAGGGCGAGCGCGTCATTGGCACGGTGGATCGTCGGCGGCTCTACCTGGCGCAAACCCCCCAGGCCTTTCGCGCCTCGATTCTCTTTGACGCGTATGAGCGGGCGATGCGCGACGGCATCCTGGCGACCGATGACGCCGCGCTCGTGGAAGCGTGCGGCATCCCTGTCTTCATCGTCGAGGGCTCGAGCCGTAATCTGAAGATCACTTGGCCCGAAGATGTGGAGATCGCCGAAGCGCTTCTGCGCGCGAGGGCAGGGCGATCGGGGTCCCCACGCGATCGCGAGATCGCGTGGGGTGCCCGGACGGGGCGCGTCGGCATCGGGTACGACCTCCACCGATTGGTGGAAGGACGGCGGCTCGTCCTCGGGGGGATCGAAATCCCCTTCTCCAAAGGGTTGGCGGGACATTCTGATGCCGACGTCGTCCTTCACAGCCTCTGCGATGCCCTGTTGGGCGCAGCCGGGCTTGGGGATCTCGGAGGGTATTTCCCGGATACGGATCCGCGCTACAGGGACATCTCGAGTGCGAGGCTTTTGGACGCTGTGCTCGCGGAGATCGAGCGTTGCGGGTTTGAGATCGAGAACGTAGATGTGACGATCCTGGCGGAAGCTCCTCGCCTTGCCCCTCTGCTCGGAGCTATGCGCGATCGGCTTTCCGAGCTGCTTCGGATCTCGCCCGAGTGCGTCAATATCAAGGCGAAGACTAACGAAGGAGTGGGGGCTATTGGTCGTGGAGAGGCGATCGCCGCATACGCCGTGTGCCTGTTGCGCAAGAGATGAGCGATGCGCGTCGTTGATCTGATCCGAAAGAAGCGGGACGGGTACGCGCTCACGCCCGAAGAGATCGCTTTTCTCATTCGTGGATATACCCGCGGGGAGATTCCCGATTATCAAATGGCCGCCTTTTTGATGGCGACAGTATGGCGCGGGATGACGCTGGAGGAAACGCTCGCGCTGACGGAGGAGATGGTGCGCTCGGGATATACGCTCGACTGGTCGCACCTGCCGGAGGCGAAGGTGGATAAGCACAGCACGGGAGGCGTGGGCGATAAGACTTCGCTCGTTCTGACGCCGATTGTCGCAGCCGCCGGCGTGCGCGTGCCGATGATCTCCGGCCGCGGTCTGGCGCATACGGGGGGGACGCTGGACAAGCTGGAGTCCATCCCCGGATTCCGCGTGCAGCTTCCCGTGGAGGCGATCCGACGCGTGGTCGAGCAAGTGGGAGCCGTGCTCGTCGGGCAGAGCGAAGAGCTCGTCCCGGCTGATCGCAAGCTCTATGCCTTGCGCGACGTCACGGCGACGGTGGAGTGCCTCCCGTTGATCGTGGCCAGCATCATGAGCAAGAAGATCGCGGAAGGTCTGGATGCGCTCGTCCTCGATGTCAAAGTGGGGAAGGGGGCGTTCATGAAGACCGAAACGGAGGCGCGCGATCTGGCCGAACGATTAGTGGATGTCGGGCGTCGTTTGGGCAAGCGCGTGCGTGCGCTGATCACGGATATGAATCAGCCGCTCGGACGCGCTATCGGCAATGCGCTGGAGGTGATCGAGAGCGTGGAGACGTTGAAGGGGCGAGGCCCGGAGGATCTGCGCACCCTCTCCCTCGAACTGGCGGCGCACATGTTGGTGCTGGGCCATCAGGCGACGAGCTTGGAGGAAGCGCGGGAGCGCGCTGAACGCCTCCTGCACAGCGGAGCGGCACTGGAGAAATTCCGGCAGATCATCGAGGCTCAAGGGGGGGATCCGCGCATCGTGGACGACTACACGCGCTTGCCCCAGGCGCGGGGCCGATGGGAGTATCGTGCGGATGCCGAGGGCGTGCTCGTCGAAGCCCATGCGGAGCGGCTCGGTCTTGCGTCTATGCTGCTTGGGGCCGGACGCGAATACGTACACTCGGATATTGATCACGCCGTCGGCCTCGTCCTTCATAAGAAGGTCGGCGAGCGCGTCGCGCGCGGCGACGCGCTGTGCACGCTCTACTACAACAGCGAGGAGCGGCTTCAGAGGGCCGTGGAGTATGTTCGTGCCGCGTTCATCGTGGGGCCTTCGGCGCCTCCACCCGATCCCTTGATTAAGGCCGTTGTGTGAGTGTCCCGTTTCCCGAGAGTCCGTGAGTCTTGCGCTGCGCGGACGTATCTTCGCAGGGGACTTCGGGGAGCGGAGGTTCACCGGTCACGGAGGGAGGGATGCGTACGGATCGGACGTTTCGCATGAAAATCGGAATTGTCCTTGGAGCGCTGGTCATCGGAGGAGGAGTGCTCTCCTTTGCCGCTCGGGGGGCGACGAGGCCGGCCGCCTCGTTGGAAGCGGTCGCGCTGAGCCGCACGATCGTCGGATTCGCTTCGCCTGACGAGCGGTCGGCACCCGATCTGCGCGATCGCGCGCGTGCGACCCCGGTCCCGTGGACGACGCGGGCGATCGGCCTGATCGGTATTCTCGTCATCTTAGGAATCGCGTTCTTCTTCTCGAACAGTCCGCGCGATGTGAGCCCGCGAATTCTCCTGTGGGGCATGGGGTTGCAAATCGCACTGGCGCTGCTCGTCCTCCGGACCTCCCCAGGGCGCTGGTTCTTCAATTGGCTCGGTGACGTGATCCGGCGGCTTCTCGGATTCGCTGTCGAAGGAGCGACATTTGTCTTCGGCCCGCTCGCCGGAGAGAGCTTGGGCGTCATCTTCGCTTTTCGCGTGTTGCCGACGATCATCTTCGTCTCCTCGTTCTTCTCGACCCTCTACTATCTCGGCGTCCTGCAGCGGGTCGTGCTCGGCATGGCCAAGGTCATGGCGTGGACGATGAAGGTGAGCGGAGCCGAGAGCTTAGCCGCTGCGGCCAACGTCTTCATGGGGCAGACGGAAGCCCCGTTGATCATCGCACCCTACGTCCCTTCGATGACGCGGTCGGAATTGCTCTGCCTGATGCTCGGAGGTATGGCGACGATTGCCGGCGGGGTCATGGCTGCTTATATCGGAATGGGGATAAATCCCGTCTATCTGCTCACAGGAAGCGTGATGGCGGCACCGGGAGCGATCATGATGGCGAAGATCCTGATTCCGGAGAAAGAGGAGCCGCTCACGCGCGGCGTGGTGCGGATCGAGGTGAAGACCGAGGATCGCAATGTCATCGAAGCGGCAGCGCGCGGAGCCGGAGATGGCGCGCGCCTGGCCATCAACGTCGCCGCCATGCTCATCGCCTTCATCGCGTTGATCGCCTTGGTGAACGCCATCCTCGGATTCGTGCACGCGCGGGTGAGCATCATTCCGCCGAACCTGCAGGGAATTCTCGGGTGGATCTTCGCTCCGCTCGCCTTCCTCATGGGTGTGCCGGCGTCGGATATGACGGAGGTGGGGAATTTGCTGGGGCAGAAGCTCATCCTCAACGAGTTCGTCGCCTATACGGAGCTGGCCCGCATTCAGTCGGACCTGCATCCGCGCTCCGTGATGATCGCCACATACGCGCTCTGCGGGTTCGCCAATTTCGCCTCCATCGGCATTCAGATTGGCGGAATCGGTGGGATCGCTCCCCATCGGCGGGGGGATCTCGCCGAGTTGGGAATGCGCGCGATGATCGGGGGGTTTTTGACGACGTGCCTGACGGGAACGATTGCCGGGGTTCTCAATTGACCCCACAAGCGGCTTCGGTCTAGCATGGGGAGAGGCCGCCGAGCTGTTCGGGAGGGGGAAAACGTGACCGGATCGCTGTACGAGCGCGTTCACGAAGCGGCGCGGTTCATCCGAGAGCGAGATCCGATGTCTCCGGAAGTGGGCCTTGTCTTGGGCTCGGGACTCGGAGTTGTGACCGATATGCTCTCGGAAGCCGTTGTGATCGAGTACGCAGAGATTCCCTTTTTCCCCACGGCCACCGTCGTTGGGCATCCGGGCCGCCTCTGGCTCGGCTCGGTGGGGACGACTCCTCTTGCTGTGCTGCACGGTCGGTTCCACTACTATGAGGGGTATTCGATGGAGGAGGTGACCTTTCCGATTCGTGTGCTCGGCGTGCTCGGCGTGCGATATCTGATTGTGACGAACGCCGCCGGAGGGATCGCTCCTCGCCTCTCTCCGGGCTCGCTCATGCTCATCGCGGATCATCTCAATCTGATGGGCGTGAATCCGTTGCGGGGGCCGAATGAGGAGCGCTTCGGCCCGCGTTTCCTCGATCTGACGACCGTATATTCTCCGCGACTTCGGGCGCTCGCCCGTGAGGTCGCACGGGACATCGGTCTCGTTGTGGAAGAAGGTGTGTACGCGGCCGTCAGTGGACCGAGCTATGAGACGCCAGCCGAGGTCCGCATGTTGCGATACTTGGGGGCGGATGCTGTCGGGATGTCCACCGTGCCCGAGGCGATCGTAGCCCAGCATATGGGGATGGAGGTCTTAGGCATTTCGGTGATCGCCAATAGGGCAGCGGGTCTGGCAGAACATCCGCTTCGCCATGAGGAGGTGCTGGAGGCTGCTGAGCGCGCCGGAAGAAGGCTCGCCGAGTGGCTCGCGCGACTCATCCCTCGCCTGCGAACGCTCGGGGAGGAGCGATCATGAACACCGTCCGGCGTCCGGGGGCGCCCCACGCGATCTCACGATCGCAGGGGGGCTCCGTCCTGTGTCGTGCGTTATGATCATCGGGATCTGTGGAGGCACCGGATCTGGCAAGACGACCGTCGCTCAGAAGATCCTGGAAGCGGTCGGTACTGACCGCGTCGTCTACCTCCAGCAGGATGCCTACTACAAGGACCTGAGCCATGTGCCCTTGGAGACGCGCCACACGCTCAATTTCGATCATCCGGATGCCATCGACACCGACTTGCTCATCCGGCATATCGAGGAGCTGCGAGCAGGACGAGCTATCGAGCAGCCGATCTACGACTTCACGACGCATACGCGCCGGCCGGAGACGCGACACATCGAGCCCCGACCCATCATTCTCGTCGAAGGCATCCTCGTCTTCGAGAATCCCCGACTGCGCGCGCTCATGGACTTGAAGATCTTCGTGGATACCGCCGACGATATTCGCTTCATCCGTCGGCTCATCCGCGACATCTCCGAGCGCGGGCGCACGGTCGAATCCGTGATCAAGCAATATCTGGAGACAGTCCGCCCGATGCATCTGGAGTTCGTCGAGCCGAGCAAGCGATATGCGGATATCATCATCCCCGAAGGGGGGTTCAACGTGGTTGGGATTGATCTCATCATCGAGAAGATCAGGGCCTATTTGGCCGGAATCGAGAAACGGGAAGGAGTGACGCGATGACAGATGCGGAATTGATCGCGCGGGCTCGGGCAGCACGTGCCTTCGCTTATGCGCCCTACTCGGACTTCGCCGTAGGGGCGGCGGTGCTGACTGCCGATGGGCGCGTCTTCACCGGATGTAACATCGAGAACGCGAGCTACGGATTGACCATGTGCGCGGAACGTGTCGCCCTCTTCAAAGCGATCTCCGAAGGCGTTCGCGAGTTTCGGCGCCTCGCCATCGTCGCCGATACAGAGGTCCTCATCTCCCCCTGTGGTGCCTGTCGCCAAGTGTTGTGGGAATTCGCACCGGATCTCGTCCTCATCTCAGCCAATCGTGCCGGCGAAGTGCGCGTCCACCCCCTGCGCGCGTTGCTTCCGGAGCCCTTTGAGAGGTGGATGCTCTGATGCCCGACGCTCCGAATGAATTCAACTCGAGGCAGTTCAGGAGCATCAAGGGGAGGGTGATGACGGCCGCCCTCAACGTGGCACCTGTTGGGTAGAACCTGCAGGCGACAAAAGCCCGTTGGTTCATGTCCCCTAGTGATCGAAGAGGTGGAACTTATCTCGTCGCGCCATCGGATAGGTCCGGACTGTCCTGAACTTGGTCCGAGCAGAGGGTCGGAAACCAGGACTCACTTCAAGGAGAATTGCAGTGTGTCAAAATTCGCTCAAAAGGCGTGAGCGTAAAAGAGAGAGATCAAAAGGCGACATTGACGCGTTGACGATATTGATGACGTTGTCGGCCACAACATGAGGTGGTAGGAGTGCGGCTTGGCTTGAGCGCCGCTGCATCGAAATATTCTTGCTGAGGTGAGACCGGTGCGAGCTGTTTCTGGGAGGTGTGGGAGGGAGAGAAGCGCTGATGTCGGAGGAAAGGATAAGGGAGCAGCTCATTGTTCCTGACCCTCAGAGGCTCCAGCATGTGATAGTGCGTTGGAAGCCTCTTTGCGAGATTACTGGCAGTTGGGACTTGCCCTGGATCGGATCAAGAAGATGACAAGGGCGTTCGGGTTCAGCATAGTGCTCTGTAATGGATGTGTACCCCATAAAATGGTCAGGTGCGGGGTGTTGGGTCCCTGGTGCCAGGTACGCGGTAACGAAGTAGCGGTCGATAAGGTACGATAAAAAAAGTTATGGGGAAATGCGTATGAAATTGGTGACCCTCACATTTGCTTTTGCTTTGGTCAACTTCAGCTTAGGGGTAACTCACGCTCAGGATTGGTCGAGGAGCTCGACATTGGACTCTCTGGCTACTTCGGTTATTGGCCCTCTATCTCGAGGACCCGCTAGCAGTGCTGAAAAATCAGCAGAGTTCGTGGAGGCTGAGGCGGGCTCCGGTATGGTTGGCACCGCCATTACCGGTAACTCGAGCAACGCGACAGTTTCTGAATCATCAACAGAAGCCCCTACGAAGCTGTGTCCCTCAGTGGCGCTTCGGCCCGGTGGGTGGGCGAGCTGTTGGTGTGACTGCATGGACTGTAGCTGGAAAGACATTCTAGCTTTGGCTGTATGTTGCGTGGGTGGTGGTGCAGCATGTCCTTGGTGTGTAGCCGCCTATGGTACAGTGGGGTCGCTTTGTGCGGCATTGTATCTGGTGTATAGTTGATGCGTGGCTTTTCCCCAAGTGGGTCATCTGCGTTCGTTGCTACGGATGACCCGCTTGGGGAGATCCGAAGCGAGGAAGGAACGGACGATGAGATCTCTTTTCTGGTTTGTGAGAAAAGACATCTTGTTCCCCCGCCATTCCCTTTTTTTAGGGCTCTTGATCGCTGCTTTATTTCCCCTCATGGTCGGCTGGTATGCTTACAAGCGGACTCCATTTCTCGGAGTAGGCGGAAGGACGATCCCTTCCGCTCCCTATTTTGCCGTGGACTTTTTGAATCTGTGTGCCATGGCTATACTATCCGGGATCTTCCTGATCGGGATGAAGGTACATACGGAGAAAGTTAATGGGAGTTTCAGGGTATTACTTGCGCTCCCCCTATCACGCGAACACTTGTTCTGGGCCAGAGTTCTCACAGCCGTGCTGTGGGGAACGGCTCTTGTCACAATCGGTTATCTAAGCGTTTGGTTTATGCAATATCGTGGGTTCTTTAGCGATGATCCTTTAATAGCGCTGATCGCGAAGCTCGATTTCTTCGCTCTATTACTTGCCCTTGACATGCTCCTGGCTGTGATCCTCGTAGGGTTATCGCTGCTCGCAGGTGGGCGTTTTGTTTTGGTCGCGCTCGCTCTCTCGTTCCTTACCCCGTCACTGGGCACTAAGATATTTCTGAACCCCATGATCACTGGTCTCAGTGAGTGGTCGGTTATGCCTGTAGTGATTGAGATACTGAGCCGAAGGGCCACTCTCGTGTTTTTAATTATTGCATTGTCGTTGCTCCTCGGCTTTGTCATGAGCACGATATTCAAATACAAAAGGACGCATCTGTGAGGGAGGGTGATTACGATTCAGACGGTGATGTTGACCTGTGACGGTAAGGCGTGCGTTGCGGTTTTTGCGATGCTCGTAGACCGACTATGGTGAAGGCGCTGGAAGTGAACAACCTGAAGAAGCGATATAAGGGGTTTGACCTGGCGGTCTCCTTTTCGATCGAAGAGGGCGAAACGCTTGCCTTCGTCGGACCTAACGGCGCCGGGAAGACGACCATCATATATACGCTTCTCAACATTGTGCGTCGAGATGGTGGGCAGGTGCGGTTCTTTGGGCTCGATCTGGACCAGCACGAGGTCGAGATCAAACAGCATCTAGGGGTGTTCTTCGAAGAGCCCCGTCTTTTCGACGAACTTCGCGTCAAACATGTACTGGAGTTTTGTGAGTCGTTCTATCCAACGTGGGATCGGCAGTACGCCTTCAGGTTGCTTGAGGAATTCGCCGTCGATCCTACCAAAAGGTTCAAGGAACTGTCTAAGGGTGTGAGGGCGAAGGTCGCTCTCGCGGTAGCGTTCGCGCCCAAGCCCCGCATGCTGATTCTTGATGAGCCTACTTCAGGGCTCGATCCGAAGATGAGAAGAACGCTTGTGGAGAAGGTCCGGGAGGCCCGGGAACTTTTTTCACCGGCCATATTACTCACGTCGCACATTATGAAAGACGTAGAGGACCTAGCTGACCGTGTCGCTTTTCTGGAGGGCGGCCGGATCAAGCTGTCCCAGAGTCGGGGGGCGCTGGAGAGTTGGCGGATTATTGAGGGGACTTGCGAAGGAAGTCTATCGGTAGAAGCTGTGAGATTCAAACTCGATCGCGGAGCCTCATCAAGCAGATTTAAGATGCTTACGGACCACTATGAAGAGAAGCTGTTGAACGAACTCCGGGCGCGTGGGGCAACAGTGACAGGTGTCTTCATTCCCGATCTGGAAGAGATCTATAATTGGGTGATCAACACCAGTCGCGAGTGATCTCGATTGATCTGGTGGGGGGTATAGATCGCTGCGTCTATCCGTTATGTTCCGCCCTGCGTATTGAGCGGGGAGCGTGTCGAATTGTGGAGAAGAGGGTGAGACAGAGGAGGTCAGCGATGGACAAGGAAGGACCGGGGGGCTGGCCTGGGAAGAGGCACATGCCCGTACAAGGAGAGGATGCATTCCTCATCGAACAGGTGCGGGAGGAGAAGATGCGGGAGCACCAGGGAACGAGCCCTCGGAAGCAGATATCCCGGCGGGGACCCCACGCCATCCTTACGATCACACGAGGGGCCCCGTCGACGGCGGGTCGGCGAGAACTGGATCCTCAGGTATATGGATATGACATCCCTCAAGGTCCTCTGCACGCAAATCGCAACCTGGGTGCATCACATCGTTCAGGCTTTTTCTTTGCGCCTTTTGTACCTCAGCGGTGAGTTTTACGAACATTCTAGGCTCTTACGGCAAAAAGAGTCAGGCCGTCCAAAACTCCTCGCTCTTTGTCACACACCTCCTGTCGCCCCCCTTGTGCTGCTTCACGGCAAGTCCCTTCATTGTGACCGCTGCACCTGAACCTCTCCGGTCCCCAAGTCCACCACGTAAGTGGCCTTCTCGGTGGCGACTTTTATCGCCTGATCCTCGCTCGTCCACTCCACCTCCGTCACTTCCCCGAGCTCCTTGGTCAACTCAAACCTCCTGGGACTCACCTTCACCTCCGAATCCTTCACCTCGATCTCCAAAACCACTACCCAAAAAGCTCCCCGATGCTCCTCGACAAATGCCACCTTCTGACTGTCCGATGACCAGGGCAACCAACCTTTTACATGATGCCGCTCGCTGAGATCATCATATCGCCTGTCCTCGTCCTCTCCCCAGGGACGCAGCTCAGGATAAATCGCTCGAGCCGTTTTCATTTTGCCTCCTACGGGTCTTTGATCAACAGTGGTAAGCATGATCTCATCCGACTCGTACTGTGGGGGTCTGTATCCGTATAACGGGAGTCGCCCTTTGACAAAAACGATCTTCCGGCGGTCAGGGGAAAGCATGAAAGGGCTGCCATGAAGGAACTGCGTCTGTTTTCCTTCCTCGGTGTCCAGAATGATAAGATACTCTCCGACTCACCATCAAAAACCGTTCGTCAATCCATTCCACCTTGCTGAGGAGTCTAGACAGCCAAATCTCCGGCCGAATTTCTTTTAGCACCCTACCGGTTTCGAAATCGAGCACGACGAAAACTGGCGATTCCCCACCATACGGGACCCAGGGGCGGTTGTAGACAATCTTCCCTAGAGCAGGGCTCACGGTCACATTCTCTTTCCGTTCCCCATCATGGGTCACCTGTCGCCATGTCCCTGAGGCATCTTTCACGAAGATCTCATTCTCAATCACTTGAACCTCGACCTTCTGAGCGTGCACCAAGAGAGAGCTGGCCAGCAGGCTCGCCAAGGCCAACATCACCAGCCCCCCACGCGCTCTCGTGTGACCCCCCATCCTTCGCATTTCTTCTTGCCTCCTAATTGATTCTTACCACCCGCCTGGTCGGATTCGGCCATCCAGCACAAGTTGATTGCCCAATCCCTACTATATAGATCAACCCATCTATACGGATCGACCGGTGGCGGTGGCCCTTGCCCCCTATCCTGAACTGTGCGACATCCAATTTCGTGAATAAAGATGCGATTCCCGCACCCTAACATCGGGTGCCCTGATCGGACGGCCGCTGTGACATCAGCTACAGGGGTATTCCCACAGGCCGTTCGTAAGATCCCAGGCCGCCGATACCTCTCGCAGGTATACGGCCAAATTTCACTACAATAGGCTGGACTCGTTGGGGGCGGATTGGCACAAAAACGTTCAAGCTGAATCTGCACCCCAGAGCTATCAACCCCACTGCCGTTTAGGTTGACCCTATCTAGGAATTGCTTAATGAAATCGCGTGCTGACCAAACACATTGTGAAGTTGCCGTGCCAGCTCTGACTGTAGACCCAGAGTAGTCCGTCTCAAGCGCTGTGTTGTAGCATGTGATCAGATAATCACCCAGGACGGTAATGGAATACGACCGTGAGCCTGTGCCCGTCTGTCCGCTCACCGTCCAGCTCGCCTGAATGGAGGTAAATGTGCGGTTGGGCAAAGTGGGCACGTTGAACGAATCCGTATAGCTCCCACCAGCTCGCATCTGCTGATTGACCAAAGTCACCGATCCGGCGGAGCTGACCAAGGTGAGAGTAAAGGCCCCGCTAACGCCGCTCGGTTCAAGCCTCGTGGTTATGGAATCGTTACAAATATCTGCACCGGTCACAGTGACTCTCGGCTGCACGGTCACTTGGATCTCCGGGGTGAGCGCGAGCGTTCTGTCTATGCAAGGGGTGCAGATCCAACAGTGACTCACCTGCGCTCCTATGCGCGCCGTCCCCGGACTCCGCAGCTCCGCCTCGAACCGATCCACACGCCGCACCGGGTCCGACACGACGACCACCTGGACCACACTCACGCTGCTCTCCAGCCAATCTATAGCCCGCCCATCGTTGATCACCCACGATGACCCATCCGCGTAGTAGACCCGTGCCGTCACACTCCGCCGCTCCCCCACCACCCCGCTCACGCTCACCACCCCGGGTTCTACGCGCAGCGGTTCCGATACACAATTGGGGCACGCCATTGTCACCCGAATCCCTCGCCGCCGATCCACCAGGATAGCTTCCCCGATGATGCGTTGGCTTTCGCTGACCCCGGCAATCCCATGCACCACCAACTTAGCCTGCCCTGCACTCACCCGATGCGGCAGCCGTCGCCCCATCTGATCGGGAATCCGCCTGTCCCTCAATTCTCGAAGGTCCATCCACCGCACCTCCCCCGGACGCAATCGCCCGCCCTCGTAAGTATAGCTTTGCTCGCCATAGAACAAGAAGAGGCTGAAGTTCACCTCCTCGCTCTCGCTCGGGTTCATGACGGCGATGAGCGTCTCCATTCCTTCGTCAATCCGCCAGGGGTAGTTGAATCCCCCGTAGGCTTCTCCTCGGGCGTCCCGGGGACTGACCTGGAGAACACTCGCCTTATCCTCGCTCACCAACAGGAGATCGGCCACCAAGCCCTCTCCCCGTCCGCGGAGCCGCAGCGTGGTGCAGAACAGCAGGCGGGCAATACTCCAAGTGAACGGGCGTCCGCGCGGACAGCGTACCCGCTTTGAGGTATCACCACGCAGCGGAGAGTTTCCTCGTTGAACGGGAGCTGCTCGCCGCTCGAACCGGCGCTCGGACGAGGGCACTTCTTCAGGTTCCATCACGAGCGCTTCTTCACCGTCGTGATTCCGAACCGGTGAGAAGGACGCCGAAAGTCTCCGGCGTCCCCTGAGCTCATTTCACCTTGATCTCCACCTGTCGTGGCCTGGCCTCCGGTTTCTTGGGGATCAGAACCCGCAGAACGCCATCGCGATATTCCGCGCTGATATTCTCGATATCCATGTTGGGCGACAGTGTGAAGCTGCGGCTGAAGCGCCCATAGGGACGCTCCACGCGATGGTAGCTTTCGGGATGAGCCTCATGCTCCAATCGGCGCTCTCCGCTTACCGTGAGGACGTTCTTCTCCACGCTCACGTGAATCTCGTTCTTGTTGATGCCCGGCAGATCGAAGAGAATCTCCAAGCCATCGGTATTCTCATAGATGTCCGCAGCAGGCGTCCACCCGCCGGCCATCTCCTCCTCAGGACGCGCGCGGAAGACTTCGCGAAAGAGCCGATTGATCTCATCCTGAAGATTCATCAGCTCGCGGAACGGATCACCTCGCCGAATGCGCATCATAGCCTCTACCTCCTCCATGAGATGCTCACCTCCTGTAGGACGTGCGCCGTCGCGGATTCCTGTTGCGACGTCGGGCTTTCGCCCAAGGTCACGACCGGAATCGCCGACTAACGATGGCACCGCACCACCGAGGGGTCGTTCCATCCCCATGCGGACTATGTTGATCGCTGCGACGTCTTGCCTTCCCACGTACATGGTCGGCAGAGCGATCACTTTCATTACCCGACATTATAGCACACAGGGATGGGCGAGATAGGGCGGCATAACTCCTCTCTTGAAAGCCTGCACCGTTTGCGGGGGCTTCCGCTGTGACGCGTGACGTGCCGGATGGTCATTCCTTTCCTTATGACGGACGAATGCTTCACCGTGAGGGTCTCTTTCAGCAATCCTCCGAAATAGTGGACTCTCACTCGACGCGGACGGCGGTGGTTCCATCGAAGCGGAGTATACACGTTCGCCTCGTTGCGAGGCTCGGAAGCGATCCTTCCGGTCGGGGTTCTATGCCAATGAAGCGCCACGCCCTCGTGGAGCCTTCATACAGTGCCCGCGCGGGGAGGCGTAGGTGCGGCTTCCTGAGCGTGCGGAGAGGCCCTGAAGACAGCTTGCGGCGTGCCGTTTGCATCTCTAAAATGTAAGAATAAGAAGCGTGAGGCCCTCGCAGGGGGCGGGGGAGGATGGTGAACATGAAGCTCTTTGTGGATCGCGTGGCCCTAGACTTGGGAACAGTCACGACGCTTATATACTCCTCGCGGCGTGGGCTCGTCGTACATGAGCCTTCGGCCGTTGCTGTGAACCGCTTCACCGGGGAGATCATCGCCATCGGGCGCAAGGCCTCGGAGATGCTCGGGCGAGAGCCTCACGATGTGGAGATTCATCGTCCGCTGCGGCATGGGACGATCGCTGACCTGGATCTGGCCGAGCGGATGCTGAAGCACTTCCTGGAGCCCATCTGTCGAAACCGGTTCCGTCGGATTCATCTGATGGCGACGATCCCGGGATCAGCGACCGATGCCGAGCGTAATGCTTTGATCGAAGCTGCGCGCGAGGCCGGGGCCCATCGTGTGGATCTTGTTGAGGAGGGGCTCGCTGCGGCTTTCGGTGCCGATGCTGTTGCTCCCGATGGCTCCGCTCGCATGATCGTGGATATCGGAGGAGGAACGACGACCATCAGCATTGTTTCTCAGCACGGCCTGATCGCATCCGAGACTCTCCCGGTCGCTGGGAACGATATGACCGATGCCATCCGCGAATATGTGCAGAAGCGGTACGATCTTGTCATTGGGGAGCGAACGGCGGAGTGGGTCAAGATCGAGATCGGATCGGCTCTACCGGATGGGGAGGGTCGCACGGTCAAGGTCTACGGGAAATCACTTTGGGGGGGAGGGGCGGAGGGCGTTCTGCTTCAGAGTCGCGAAGTGGCCGAAGCGCTTGAACCCGTGCTGTGCAGTCTCCGGGATGGAATTCGGGCAGTCGTGGAACAAGCGCCGCCAGATGCCGCGCATGATGTGTGCGAGAGTGGGATCGTACTGAGCGGAGGAGGATCGCTCTTGCGCGGGTTGGATCACTGGTTGAGCCACCAGTTGCAGTTGACGGTCATTCGCGCCGAGCGTCCCGTCGAAGCGGTTGTCCTGGGATCCGCCCGTCTGCTCGAAAATCCTGAACTGTATAAGCAGTTGCGCGTGGTCGAACGCGTGGCTTACTGGTCGAGGTTGTACGAAAGCGCCCTCCGTGTTCTGGAGGGTTGAGGTGGTTGCCGGGGACGGAGCGCACATGCTCACTCGAGAAGAGAGATGTCTCTTTCACCGGGAATGGGATCGGAGCCGAACATCTCAAGGAAGCGGGAGATGGCGCTCGAGCGTCGGAGGCCTTGTGGAGTTTCTGGTTGGTGCCTCGATCTGCTCTCATCTTCTCTCATCTTCGGGGTCCCCACGTGGGATACCCGAGATGCGCCTTGAACGTCGGCCTTGATCACACGGTAGAAATCTCTGGTCGGAGGTGAAGCGATGATGAGACGGACGTTGATCCTTTTGACGCTCATCGCGATCGCTCTCGGATCGGTTGCCTGGGCTGCCCAGAAGGAGCAACGTCGTCAGGTCACCTTCACGGAGGATGTTCTTGTCGGCGGTCAGCTCTTGAAGAAGGGAACGTACACGGTCACGTATCAACCGGGTGTGGAAGGGCAGGCGACATTCCTGAGAGGGGGGAAGGTGGTTGCACAAGTGCCTTATCGGCTTGTGCGATTGCCGCAGAAGGCCACAACGGATTCGATCACCTATCGGCGGACGGGGCCGCAACCCGTCCTCACGCGACTGACCTTCGCAGGGCAGCTCGAGGCGCTCGAGTTCGAGAGCGGTCAGTCTGAGTAGGTGACGACGAAGGCGCCGGATCTGTGCCAGGGTGCACATGATCCGGCGCTTTTTTTGTCGGCCTGGGTCGTTCCGCAACTCATGGACAACTGTCGGGTGACCTCCGTCCCGGTTGCTCTCCACGGGGACACGCCAATCTTCACCGTAGGGGCCATCCCTGGTGGGGTGCTTCTGCTTCTTGGGGGACTCCTGGGAGCGGACTGCTCTCCTCCTGCGGCTAGAATACCTCCATAACCGACTGGGCCATCTGGGGCGACATCGCGGCGAGCCATTCTCAATGGCCTCCGCCTCACAGGGTCTCAGGGAATCTTCCATCGAAGAAGGAGCTTGACAATGGTGCAGGTCGTCTTTAGAATCCGAGGGTGCCTGCAGTGATTTCGATGGGATGAGGGAGGGAAGAGATGCGTACGGTCAGCTCTCGGTTAGTACCGTTCGCAGAAGGCATGGTTCTCATTCTCCTGTTCGTTCTTCCGGCACTCATTGTCGATCGAACTGGAGCGTCGTCCCAAAAGCAATGGCCGCGTCATATCGGCCTTTGGGCTCAGGAACGTGGCGAGCCGGAGTTGGCTTTGCAAAACGGGCGGAATCTTCTTGAGGATCGGGAGGAGGGGGGCGGACGCTGGGGAACATCGTGGCCGACCGATCTCGCTCGCGGAGATTTCAATGGGGACGGGCTTCAAGACATTCTCATCAGCTATGCGCACGGGGGTGGAGGGGAGCTGGCCCTTCGGTTCGGGAATGGGCGTGGGGATTTCACGGCGCCGCTTCGGATTCCTCTGACCGGGCAAGAGCCATCGGCGCTTCTGGTTGAGGATTTCGATCAGGATGGTATCTCGGACGTCGTTGTCGGGTATACCGATCGGCCGGTGATTTCGATCTATTATGGGACGGGGCGTGGGACGCTGCAATGGAAGGAGGATATACACCTGGGGGTGGTCGTCGGTGGGCTCGCGGCAGGTGATGTCACTCGTGATGGTGTTGTGGATCTTTTGGTCTCTGCATCGGATTCTCCCCTTTTGGCCTTCCTTCCCGGCGATGGACGTGGAGGATTTCAGAGCGCATGGTTCTTTTCGCTCCGGGGAGGAGGGACTGTCCTCGGGCTCGGAGAAGTTCGGGTCGCAGACGTGGATGATGATGGATGGCTCGATGCCCTCGTACTGTACCGGGGCAGCGCATCTGGAATCGCTCTCCTGTATGGGGTGGAGGGGGGGAAGTTCTCGTATCCGCAGTTCCTCTCGGTAGGCGTTGCTCCGGAAGGGTTCGTCGTCGGTGATTTCGATCAAGACGGGCGGTTGGACATCGTCGTGACGGATGCTTCCAGTGGCGCCGTCTTCGTGTTGAGAGGGAGAGCTGAGCGGGCTTTCTCTCCTCCGGTGAGTTTCCACGCGGGAACAGGGCCGGGTCCGCTCACCATGGCGAATTTGAATAACGATGGATATCCCGATCTGGCTATTGTCGAGCGCGGGAGCAATCGCATTTCGATCTTGTTAGGAAGTGCGGGGGGAGCCTTCGAACGTGCGATGACTTACGACGTGGATGGTTCTCCCGTGGCCATCGTAGCGGGGCGGTTTCGTTCAGGCGCGCTCGATGACTTGGTTGTTGCCAAGCAGGGGGAAGCGACTGTCGCTGTTGTGCTCAATGCGCCGCCGACGATCGTCGTCACGACGACGGCGGATGAGGTGCGGCAGGATGGGCGGGTGAGCTTGCGTGAGGCGATTTTGGCGGCCAATGGGAATCCGCCGAATTCGGATGTGCCTTCGGGCCGAGAGAAGGCACCGGATGTGATCGGATTTGACGTGCCGGAATCAGAGAGGTCGGGAGGAGTCTTCGTGATCCGTGTGAGCGCGGAGCTCGGCCCTCTCCCTCCGCTTGCCGATGGAGGCACAACCATTGATGGAACGACGCAACGAGGATTTTCCGGAACACCGATCATCGTCTTGGATGGCTCGGGGGCAGGTGCTGTAGATGGGATCACGATCACATCGAGTCTGAACGTCGTGAGGGGGGTGGTCATTGCGGGATTCGGAGGCTCTGGGATTCGAGTCATCGGGGGAGAAGGGCCGGTCACGGGGAACATCATCGCTGGATGCTATATTGGCACGGATGCTTCCGGGCGGCGGCCTCAGGGGAATGGCGTGGCGGGCATTCTGCTCTCCGGCGATAATGTGAGCCATACCCTTATTGGGGGGACAGCGGGCCAGGATCGGAACGTCATCTCCGGTAATGGCGGCGATGGGATCGAAGTGCGGGGACTCGCTCGGAATACACAGATCGTGGGGAACTATATCGGCGTTGCTGCTGATGGGCGAACGGCTGTGCCTAATGGGGGGAGTGGCGTGTTTCTGGCGGGAGCCGATAATGTGACCCTTGGGGGAACGGCGGCCGGAGCGGGGAACGTGATTTCGGGGAATCTTCGTCACGGCCTCCAGGTGCGGGGAAGCACCGGAGTGCTCATCCAGGGGAACTTCATCGGCGTGGATGCGCAGGGGACATCGGTCGTGAGGAATGGCGGCGATGGTATTCTCCTTGTGGATGTCCTCAATGCGCAGGTCGGTGGCGTCTCCTCTTCGGCGCGCAACGTGATCTCCGGAAACGACGGGCAGGGCGTGACGCTGCTGCGCAGCTCGGCGAGCAAGATCCAGGGGAACTACATCGGCACGGATGCCGAGGGACGTCGAGCGCTGGGGAATGGCGGTGCGGGAATTCAGGTGGACCTCAACTCGCCGAATAACCTCATCGGAGGCATCGTCGAGGGGACGGGCAATGTCATCTCCGGGAATCGGGGGAGCGGCATCGTCATCGGAGCGAGTTCGCCAGGGACGCAGATTTTCGGGAATCGTATCGGCGTGACTGCGGAAGGACGAACGACGTTGGGCAATGGAGGCGATGGTATCACGATCACCGGAGGAGGGAATCATCAGATCGGGAGCGGCGAGGGTATCACCCGCAATATCATCGGCGGGAATGCCGGCGACGGAGTGAAGATCCTCAATGCCGTAGATAATCGTCTCGTGGGGAATGCCATTGGAACGGATGCCGGCGGGACGATCCCTCTGCCCAATGGAGGCAGTGGCGTGCTGATCCTCTCGACGGAAGGTTCCGCATCTCGGAACGCCGTGCTGCAGAACGTGATCGCGTACAATCGGGGCGCTGGCGTGCGCATCCTTGGTTCGGGGATTGGAAATCGTCTCTCGCAGAACTCGATCTTTCAAAACGAGGATCTGGGCATTGATCGGGGCGGGCAGGGTGTCATCCCCCAGATCACAGCGATTGCCGAGAACAGCGATGGCACGGTGACGGTGCGGGGGAGCTTCCCGACGCTCGCTCCCGCTGGGGCCGTGATCGAAGTCTATCTGGCCGATCCCGATCCTTCGGGGCGCGGCGAGGGGAAAGTGTTCCTGGGGAGCACGCGCGCCGACGATCGTGGGAACTTCTCCCTCACCCTCTCAGGCCGGTCTCGGGGAGAGCCGATCACGTGCACGGCTACGGATTTCCGCGGCGATACTTCAGAATTTGCCGAGAACTTCATCATCGGTGAGGGGACGCTCAGCGTGCGCGTCCTCCGGCCCAACGGGGGTGAGATTCTGATCGGCGGAAGTACGTTCACCATTCAATGGGAAGCCGGAGGCGGCGTTGCCGCTCAGGAGATCGCCCTCTCGCTCGATGGCGGAGCGACGTTCCCGATTGTCGTCGCCACCGGGTTGGCTGCCGATGTCCGCGCGTTCGAATGGACGGTGCCGACGACGGTCTCGACCATGCGAGGGCGTATTCGCGTCACTGTGTGGAACGCGCAGGGGCGCCGTGCCTTCGATCACAGCGACAGTGATTTCATCATTGACTCGCAGGCGCCAACGGTTCGAGTGGTCTCGCCCAACGGGCGCGAGGTCTTCCGCGGTGGCGATGTGTTTGAGATTCTCTGGAAGGCTTCGGATGATACGCGTCTGGTTCGACAGACCATTCAGCTCTCGACCGATGGTGGGGTGACTTATACAGACATCGTCATGCTCGATGGCGATGATCCCCCGGTCTTCCGGTGGAAAGTCCCGCTGACGCTTGTCACTCAGCGAGGGCGCATCCGCGTCGTCGTTGAGGATATCGCGGGGAAGGTGAGTCAGGATGCGAGCGATGCGGACTTCTCCGTGCTCCCCACGGAGAATGAGCCACCCTTTGTGCAGGTGCTCAGTCCCAATGGTGGAGAGATCCTGTGCGCGGGAACGCCCTTCCGCGTCCTGTGGCAGGTGTCGGACAATACGGCTGTTCAGTTCCAAGACATTCTCCTCTCGACCAACGAGGGCGCGACGTTCAATCCGCTTGTGGAGCGGTTGCCGGGGACGGCGCAATCCTACGATTGGAATATCCGCGCCGGGCTCTCTACGACGCGGGCGATTCTCGCCGTGAGGGTACGAGATTACGCGGGCAATGTCGCCGTGGATACGAGCGATGCTCCCTTCGCCATTGACGGTGTGAGCCCGACAATCAGCGGGGTGACTGTGGGAACCGGCTCGGCATTTGTGGCCGGTGAGCGCGTCGTGATCTCGTGGGCGTCGGGAGATGACGTGCAGATCGCCGGGCATACGGTTGAACTCTCCCGAGATGATGGCGCGACATGGGAGCTTGTGGCGAACCTCCCCGGAAGCGCCTCGCAATTCGTTTGGACGATCCCGCGCGGCATCCGAACGGCACAGGGGCGCATTCGCGTGACGGTGCGCGATACGTGCGGACGAACGGCGCACGCTGTGAGCGGTCGCTTCTCGATCGTCTTCTGAGGGGGGGAGGGGTGCGCCTCGGGGCGCATCCCTCTCTCGGCCTCGTGTGATCCGCAGATGAGGACTCCCGCGGGGACTACGAAGCGCGTAGGATCTCCCGCGCGATGATGAGGCGCTGGATCTCGCTCGTCCCTTCGCCGATGGTCAGGAGTTTCGCATCCCTCCAGAATTTCTCGACCGGATAGTCCCGAATGTATCCGTAGCCGCCGAAGATTTGAATCGCTTCTTCGCAGACGCGAACAGCCATCTCCGAAGCGAAGAGTTTGGCCATCGACGCTTCCTTGGTGACGCGATGTCCGCGCGCTTTTCGCTCCGCAGCCGTATAGGTCAGCAACCGCGCGGCCTCAATGGCCGTGGCCATATCCGCGAGCTTGAACTGAATCGCTTGGAATTCCGCGATGGGCCTGCCAAACGCCCAGCGCTCCCGCGCATATCGGAGGGCGGCTTCATAGGCTCCTTGAGCAAGCCCCACGGCGAGAGCCGCAATGGTGATTCGCCCACCGTCGAGCACGCGCAGGGCATCAATGAATCCCATGTGCAACTCCCCCAGAAGATTCTCCTCGGGAACGGGACACTCCTCCAGCACCACCTGCGCCGTATCGCTCGCCCTCATGCCGAGCTTCTTCTCTTTGCGTCCGGGGCGAAGGCCGGGCGTCCCTCGCTCTACGATGAAGGCGGAGATCCCCTTCTTCTCCCGCGTGCGATCGGTGACGGCGAACAGAACGTAGAGGTCAGCCATGGAGCCATTGGTCGTGAAGTTCTTCGTGCCGGTGAGGACCCAGAATCCATCCCGCTTCATCGCCGTCGTCTGCATATGCGAGGCATCGCTGCCGCTGGTCGCTTCGGTCAATCCCCAGGCGCCCAACATATGGCCGTGCGCCAGCAGTGGGAGGTACTTCTGCTTCTGCTCGGGTGTACCCGCCAAGAAAATATGGCTCGCGCACAGACCGGTATGCGCGGCGACGGTGAGGGCCACAGCCGGATCCACGCGCGCCAGCTCCTCAATGATCAGGGCGTACTCCAGGGAGGTCAGCGCTGCGCCTCCATATTCTTCCGGGAAGATCGCTCCGAGCACGCCGAGTTCCCCGAGCCGTGGGATCAGTTCGCGCGGGAAGTACTCGGCCTCGTCCCATTCCCGCACATGGGGAGCGATCTCAGCCTCGGCGAACTCGCGAATCAGATGTCGAACCTGCTGCTGCTCTTCAGTCAATTCGATGGACAAGGCCTTCTCCTCTCAATTAGCGTCATTTAGCTCAGCATAAGGCAAAATTATATCGCTCCTCGGGAGGAGGCGCCAGATCGAGCGCGGCGCCGATCCGGGGAATAGGCGAGATCCGCACGGGGCCCCCGCTCAGGGCAGGAGCAGGATCTTGCCGAAGTGTCCGCGCTCTTCCATGAGGCGTTGTGCGGCGGCGGCCTCCGTGAGCGGGAAGGTGCGATCAATAACCGGCTTGAGACGGCCTTGCACGAAGAAGGCGAAGGCCTCCAAGAGCTCTCCCTTGCTTCCCATGAACGAGCCGAGCAAGCTCAGTTGGCGGCTGAAGAGGTAACGGATATCAAGGCGCGCCTCGTAGCCGCTTGTGACACCGCAGGTCACCAATCGTCCTCCCGGGGCGAGGCTGAGCACACATTTCTCGAAGACCGCCGTGCCCACGTGTTCGATGACGATGTCCACGCCGCGCCGGTCGGTCAATCGCTTCACCTCCTGAAGCAGATCCTGGGTCGAGTGGTTGATGACGTCGTCGGCGCCCAATTCCTTGGCTTTTTGAAGCTTGGCGTCAGTGCCGGCCGTTGCCAGCACGCGCGCGCCGAAGAGCTTGGCGATCTGAATCGCGGCCATACCGACGCCACTGCCCGCGGCCAGGACAAGCACAGTCTCGCCCGGTCGCACCCCAGCCCGTGTCACAAGCATATGCCAGGCGGTGAGGAAGACCAAGGGGAATGCCGCCGCTTCCTCGAAGCTGATGTGGTCGGGGATGGGCACGATGTTGACTTCCGGGACCTTGACGTATTCTGCGTATCCGCCGTTGGAGCGATAGGAGCCGATGACTTCGTACTCGCGGCAGAAATTATCTCGACCGTTGAGGCATGCGGGGCATTGACCGCAACTGAGACCGGGTGAGATGAGAACGCGTTCGCCCACTTTCACGCGGGTGACAGCGGATCCGATCTCGGCGATCTCGCCGGCGATGTCACTGCCCACAATGTGGGGGAGCGGAATCGAGAGGCTTGGCAGACCCCGCCGCAGCCAGAGATCGAGATGATTGAGCGCACAGGCGCGTACGCGAACGAGGACGTCGGTCGGCCCGATCTCGGGCTCTGGGACGTCCTCATATCGGAGAACCTCGACTCCTCCATGTTCGTGAAATCGGACAGCTTTCATAGGCCTCCTCCCAAACGATGTGCCAGTTGCTGATAGATCTGAGCGGCGATAGAAGCTGCTGTCGCACCCCGTTCGTATCGGCCGTAAATGATCACAGTGACGACAAGGCGTGGCTGGGAAATGGGGGCGAACGAAGTGAACAGACCGAGCCAGAGCGAATCGCTCCGGCAGCTCCCTGTCTTACCGGCGAAAGGGACGTCGGGGATATAGGCGAGCTTCGCCGTCCCGTACTCGACAGCCGCGATCATGCCCGCGATGAGGCTCTCGCGATGTTCGGGAGGGAGATCCAGACGGCGGAGCACGCTGGGGGTCAAGCGTCTTGCTTCCGCTTCGCTTCGGACGATCTGCGGGCGGTAGAGCGTACCTCCATTAGCGATGGCGGCGGTGAACGCCGCAAGCTGCAGCGCTGTGATCGCGAAGCCATCTCCGTGGCTCGCCATGCGTCCCACGGTCGAGACCGGCGCCGCCCGTCGCCCCCTCAGCGCTCTGGGGTACCTCGCGGAGGCTCTCGTTGAAAGCTGCTCACTTGGAAGCCGGCCTGCGCTCTCATGCGGGAGATTGATCCCAGTCGGTTGGCCCAGCCCCCATTCGCGCGCGTAGCGGAGCAGGAGCGCCCGCCCCAGTCGTTCTCCAATGATCTCAAAGTATGGGTTGTTCGAGTAGGCGAGCGCTTCGATCAGGTTCATAGCGATGGATCCTCCACCAAGAGGAATGGGGACTTTCGCCTCAATGAGCCCTTCGTTCAATCCGGCCAAACCGACCAGGAGCTTGATCGTCGAGCAGGGTTTGAATCCCCTGCGCAGCGCCCACTCCTGGTTGACGATGCTATAGACGCGTCCGGAGTTGGGATCCATGACGACCACTGTTCCGGCGTGATGGCCGAGCGCCGCGAGGACGGCTTGCCGCACTTCAGGGTCTTCGCCCCGCAGGTCATCGCGTCGAATTGCGGCCTGACTCGCGCGCTTCACCGACGCCTCCAAGCGGGCCAGGCGGCGAGCGACTGCTGCCCGGCGGTGAGCCTGTCGTCGGATGCGACGGCGTGCGCCAACTCGGGGGCGCCCTTGAGGAGATGCGGATCTTTGTGCGCTCGCGCGCGACTTGGAGTTCTCACGCTGTTGGGCACCCCATTCTCGGATCGCGTGGGGACTGCGTGGCGTCGACCCTTCCGCTTCGAGAGCACATCCTTCCAGTCCTGCGTCGTGTCCACCGGCCAATCGGGGTTTTAGGAGAGGATCGCGGTGGGGGATCGGAGACGTCGGATCACACAGAGCGAATACAAGTCCCAAAAGCCACGCGCGCTTGAGCATGCTCATGCATCCCTTCCTCTGTCTGTCGTCGTGACCGGCGCATCAGCGTTTCCACTGACAAGGCACCCCCGCGCGATCCGGAGATCGCGTGGAGATCCCGAGTGTGCTTCGGCTGAACAGAAGTGAATAGTACCATCGGCCTTTCCCCGCGTTCAACCGGATTTCTGCGATATGGGGGGAGAGTCAGTAACCCCGGAAGTCAGCGTCTCTCCTCGCGCTCGATGCGCCCATCGCGGATATGGATGATGCGATGGGCGTGCGCCGCGACTTCGGGCTCGTGGGTGACGATGATGATCGTGTTGCCGCGAGCGTGGAGGCGGTCAAAGAGCGCCATGATCTCAGCGCCGGTCTTGGAGTCGAGGGCGCCCGTCGGCTCATCGGCCAGAAGAATCGAAGGCCGATTGACAAGGGCGCGAGCGATGGCGACGCGCTGCCGCTGTCCGCCCGAGAGCTCATTCGGCCGGTGGTGCATTCGATCCCCGAGATCTACCATCTCCAAAGCCCGGCGCGCGCGCTCCAACCGTTCCTTAGCCGGAACGCCCGCGTAGATCAAGGGCAGCTCCACGTTATGCAGCGCCGTCGCCCGAGGCAGGAGGTTGAACAGTTGAAAGACGAATCCGATCTCTCGATTGCGAATATAGGCCAGCTCATCATCGTCCATCTCGGTGACGAGCCGTCCGTTGAGCCAGTAACGACCGGCCGTCGGCGTATCCAGGCATCCGATGATGTTCATGAGCGTAGATTTCCCCGACCCTGAGGGGCCGATGATGGCCACGTATTCGTTCGGATGGATGACAAGGTCAATCCCGCGCAGAGCATGTACCTCCTCGTGTCCCATCTTGTAGGTGCGCCAGACGTTCTCCATGCGGATCAGTCCATCGGGGGAAGGTGGACGTTGGGCGAAGGTCGCGACTTCCTGTTCCGGCTCTGATCGGGAATCCCATGCGACCTCAAAGATCGCGCGGGGATCCTCCGGTGTCACGCTCGATCGGCTCATGCGCATCCTCAAGGGCGGAGAAATTACCGGCTCGACACGTATTCTTTCTTGACGAGTGCGTTCGGCTTGAGCGTGCGCAGCTCCCGATAGGGTCCGACGATCACTTCCATACCCTCTTCCAACCCGCTCACGATCTCGATCTCCATCTCCCCGGGAATTCCTGTCTCGACGGGGCGAAAGACAGCTCGATTGTTCTGCACGATGAAGACGCCTTGGATACGCTTCTTCTGTCCGTTGACGGAGGCTGCCGCCTCGCCCACCTCCTCGGCGTCCCGCTCGACGAGTGCCGCCGGAGGGACGGCGATGACATTCTCGCGCGTGTCGGTCGTGATCGTCGCCGTCGCGGACATGCCCGGACGCAACCGATCGTGAATCTCCGGAGTCACGTTGATCAGCTTGATGACCACCTTGAAGTCTTTGGCTTCTTGTCCCGAGGGTGTGAGATCCGGCAGAGCTTGCCCCCCTCGAATGAGAGCGGCACGACCGACTTCGGAGACCACGCCCTCCAGCTCCTGATCGCCGAGGGCATCTACGCGGATTCGTGCCTTCTGCCCGGCGCGCACGCGAGCGATGTCGGTTTCATCCACCTGGACCTCGACATTGATCTCCGACATATCCGCGATCGTCAGAAGGGGGGTCGTGCTGAAGCTCGCCAGCACATATTGGCCGACGCGCACGGGGAGATTGGCGATGATACCATCAATGGGCGCTTTCTGCACGGTCTTGGCTAACCGATCCAGAGCGCTTTTGTAATTGGCGTGAATCTGCGCGACACGCGCCTGGGCGCTTTGCAATTGCGCCTGAGCTTGGCGAACCCGGATCCGCGCATCGCGCAGTTGCGCCTCCAGTTGTTGAACCCGTTGCTGCTGCGCTTCGACGAGAGCCTGCGCGCCGCGATAAGAAGCGCGTGCTCGATCATATTCGGCACGGGAGATAACACCTTGCTCCAGCAGTTGCTCGCGGCGGCGGAACTCCTCTTCGGCGAATGTCAGATCAGCCTTCGCGCGCTCCAGCTCGTATTTGGCCGCGGCCAGGCTCGCCTGGACGTTCAGGACATGATTGCGTGCGGCATCCACCTGCACTTGAGCGTTTTGCACCTCCGCGCGCGCCGCTTGAAGATTGGCCTGACTGCTCTCGGCCTCCGAAGAGATCTGCGTCGGATCAATCTTCAGAAGAGGCGTTCCCGCCTTCACCCAGTCTCCTTCCTTCACATAGATCTCGATGACGCGGCCGGGGACTTCTGAGGTCATGTTCACGAAGTTGCGGGGACGGACCTCCCCATTGGCCGTGACTTTCGACTCCAGCAAAGGCCGACGGGTCACCTTCTCAACCTGAACGACGATCGCATCGGTTCGACCTCGGGTGACGCTGATGCCCACGACAGCTCCGAGGAGCACAACGAGGATGAGGGCGATTCCTAATTTCCGTTTTCGGCTCGACGCCATGTCTCCCTCTCCCGATATGATCACTGTTCTTAACGTATGCCGACGTGCTCGGGTTCCACCAAAATCACAATGGTACCGCCCCCCTCTCGTAGTGTCAACCGACCGATTTTGCGGCTCTTCTCCGGACGCATCACGGGAAGATCCCGCGAACGCGCGTGGCTTCGGCCACCCGCTCGATGGCCAAAATGTATGCGCCACGTCGCAGGTCCACACGGTAGCGCTCGGCCATTGCTCGGACCGCGTGGAAGGCGCTCGTCATGATGCGCTCCAGGTGGCGTCGAACCTCATCCTCCGGCCAGAAGAAGCCGTACTGGTTCTGAACCCACTCGAAGTAAGAGACCGAAACACCGCCGGCATTGGCCAGGATATCCGGGATAACCGTGATCCCGCGATCGAAGAGGATGTCATCGGCGGCGGGAGTGGTCGGCCCGTTGGCCGCCTCGGCGATCAGCCGCGCTCGGATGCGGTCTGCGTTGCGTCGCGTGATCTGGTTCTCCAGAGCAGCGGGAACGAGGATATCGCAGGGGAGTTCGAGAAGCTCCTCGTTGGTGATCGCCTCGGTATTGGGCAGCCCCTGAAGAGCGCCCGTTCGGGTTTTATGTTCCAGGGCCGCGAGGGGATCGAGGCCTCGCGGGTTGTAGATGCCGCCTTTGGAATCGCTCAGAGCAATGATGCGCGCTCCATCCTCGTGGAGAAATCGGGCCACGTTGCTTCCGGCGTTGCCGAATCCTTGAACGACGACCGTCGCATCGGGAAGGGAGAGGCCGAAGGCGCGACAGGCTTCGCGGATGACGAATTGGCAGCCGCGCGCGGTCGCTTCTTGCCGCCCCAACGAGCCCCCCAGTTCGACCGGTTTACCCGTAACCACGCCCAGCTCCGTATGTCCCTTGAACATGCTGATCGTGTCCATAATCCACGCCATCGTCTGGGCATCTGTATAGACATCGGGAGCCGGGATATCGCGATCCGGGCCGATGAGCGGGGCGATCTCCGTCGCGTAGCGCCGCGTCAGGCGTTCCAGTTCCCCTTGCGAGAGCTCCTTCGGATTGACGCGTACCCCTCCTTTGGCTCCTCCGTAGGGGAGATTCACCGTCGCGCACTTCCAGGTCATCCACATCGCCAGCGCCTTCACCTCATCGAGCGTCACATCGGGATGGTACCGAATTCCGCCTTTGCCCGGCCCTCGCGCCAGATTGTGCTGAACGCGGTACCCTTCGAAGACCTGTAACCTCCCATCGTCCATCTTCACAGGGATGGAGACAACAAGTTGCCGCTTGGGCGTCTTCAGCAGTTCCCGCATTCCATCGTCCAGATCGAGATACTCAGCCGCTCGATCAAACTGTGCCATGGCGATGGCGAACGGATTCAGGTTCTCTTCGATCACCATACGATTCCCTCCTTCCTATGATGAGAGCGCACGCTTATCGCTTCGGCGCTTCGGGGAACGAGAGGACCATTTCATCCGGACGGACCATGTGCAGTTCCTCCCGGGCGATTCGCTCGATGACCTCGGGATCCGTTTTGAGCGCTCGAATCTCCTCCATGAGGCGCTCGGTCTCCAGCCGAAGCTGCTTCACCTCGCCCTCCAATCGCTCGTATTCTTCGCGGGCGGCCCGATATTCTCGGTGTGCGCGCAGGAGGGTCGTCCCGCAGACCAGGCCGATCCCCCCGAGCAGGAGGATCATCCCGATAACCCGTCCCCATCGAGTCGCAGCGGCGTGCTTTCTTCGGTCCTCAACAGAGCGCGAAGGTTCGCCCTTGCTCAAGCCGCACCTCCAGATCCGCTTCCGATGTCGCTTCCGCATAGCACCGAGCCAAGGGCTCAGTGCCGGAGAGTCGCAGCAGCACCCACGAGCCGTCCTCGAGCAGGAGCTTCAACCCGTCCTGTCGGTTCACCTCGAGAATTCGGCATCCGAAGAAATCGGCGGGCGGTTCCGCCTGGAGTTTTCGCTGAAGACGTGCGCGTTCTTCCTCCGTCATGGCGATCTCCAGACGCCCGCTCCACAGTCGCCCATCTCGGGCGTAGAGCTCATTCAACTGCTCGCTCACGCTCGCCCCTGTGCGCGCGACGGATTCTGCAACGAGCAGTGCAGCCAAGATGCCATCCTTTTCCGGATAGTGCCCCCGGATGGAGAGGCCCGCGCTCTCCTCTCCTCCGATGAGGATCTTCCCCTCCTTGAGGAGTTCGCCGATATACTTGAAGCCCACCGGCGTCTCGTATACCGGGCGCCCGCGACGTCGCGCGGCTCGATCCACCTGATGCGATGTGGCGACGCTGCGGGCCACGCCCCCTTCCCAAGAGCGCGTCTCGCACAGGTACTCAAAAAGGAGTGCCAGCACCTGATTCGGCGTCACAAACACACCCCCTCGGTCCACGATGCCGAATCGGTCGGCATCGCCGTCGGTAGCCACCCCGAGATCGAATCCGCCAGTGGCGACGACGTCGCAGAGCGGGCGCAACCGCTCGGCAGAAGGTTCCGGTGCTCCCCCGCCAAAGAGCACGTCGCGATGTCCGTGGAGGACGTGCACCTCACATCCGGCCTCTCGCAAGATGCGATCCAGGTATCCTCGGGCCGTTCCCCAGAGAGGATCCACGACCACGCGAAGGCGAGCCCGCGCGATCGTCGGGAGGTCGATCTTCGTGGCGAGATCGTGCAGATAGCCCTCCCGCGGATCGAATGCGATGATGCGTCCGGAGAGATCGTGCCGGAGAGGGTCCTCGGACCCGCCGTCGCCGCGGAGGCGCTCAATCTCTTCTTCGATCTCGCGGGTGATTTCAGGCAGAGCGGGGGCACCATCAGACGTCGAGAACTTGATCCCTTGGTATTCGGGGGGGTTGTGGCTCGCTGTGATGTTCACTCCGCCATCGGCCCGCTCCGCGATAATGGCATACGCGACAGCGGGCGTCGGCACAGGCTCCACGCACAGGAAGACCTCGATCCCTTCCTCAGCCAGAACCTGCGCACCCTCTCGCGCAAAGGCTTCGGCCAGGAACCGCGTATCGTAGCCGACGATGAGCTTCGCCTTTTCTGAGCGGCGCTTCACGCAACGAGCGATCGCGCGCATGACCAAGCGGACGTTCTCGAGAGTGAACGCCTCGGCGATGACCGATCGCCATCCCGACGTCCCGAATCGAATCGGGGGGCTCACTGCTTCCATACGGGTATCGTATAGCTCACCCCGAAAGCAATCCCGCTTCGGGGATCAATGGCTGTAAGACCGCGCACACCGGCCAGGTCCCACCACACTCGCCCTGTGCGAATCTGAAGGCCGATGCGCGCCTGACCCCGTGATTCCGTTCCCAGAGGGGCCACGCCGCGCGTGTTCGCCCATCCGTTCGCCTCCGCGACGAGGTTCACGCGTTCGCTCACCCTGTAGACGCCCGCCAGTCCGTAGAGCAGCACGTCGTTCTGCGTGAAGGGCTCCATCGGGGCGGGCAAGATCCCCAGACCGATATGGCCGAAGAGATCGAGCGCTCCCCATGACTTCTCCGCCAAAACGGCGGCGAAGACATTCGTCTGATTCGTCCCGATCCCCCGTGCCTGATCGGAATTCGGCAACTCGACACCGAAGCGCAGGCCCAGGGCGGGCCAACGTCCGCTGGTTGCTCGCAGTCGGATTTTCGTCCACAGGCTGAAATCGCCGACGTCGTGCGTGCTCTGCGGCGTCGGCAACCGCAGCGGGATCGCTCCTCCGTGCTTCTCGTCAATGCTCAGGTAATTCTGGAGCGTCCCGCGAATCTGGACTTCAACGCGAGGGGCTACGCCGATCGAGAGGCCGACAACACCCATGCGCGAGAGATCGCCCCTCAACCCGGAGAGCGGGAGACGGAGCTGCTGCAGGAACTCGAATCCGACGTCGAGTCGCATCTCCCCTTCAGGTACTGTCGTCACGCGCTCGGTCACGAGCGGACGTTGCTGCCCAAACGTTGGAAGAACGAGGCTCATGCCCAGGACCATACTCGCTCCCCATTGTGGCCACCCCCTTCGCGCGCTCATCGGCCTGTTTCTCACGCACCGCGCCTCTCATCGGATGAGCGTTCCCATCCGCCGCCATCGTGTATAGCGCACGATCCTCGCCAAGGGATTCTCCCCTCGCGCAGCGGCCGCGCGTTCATCGTAGGACCAGTAGACCACCAGCGCGCGCCCCACGACGTAATCGCGAGGCACACTCCCCCAGAACCGACTGTCCTCGCTATCGTCGCGATTATCCCCCATGACGAAATACGCGCGCTCGGGAACGAGGAAGGGGCGTCCGACCGCATAGCGCCCACCTGAAGGGAAATCCACGTCCCCCCGCTCCGCGTGATAGGACTCCCAATAGACGCGATAACGCGCATCCGCCGGCGAAGGCTCTTCCCGAACGATCTGAAGAGCTGAGTCCTCGGCATCGAACCTCGGGTTCTGCACGTAGAAGCGATGCTCCGGAAGCTCGCGTCCGTTGATGAAGACGCGCGTGCCGCGCACCTCGACGGCTTCACCCGGCAATCCGATGACGCGCTTCACATAATTGACCTCAGGGTTCTGCGGGTACTTGAAGACGATCACATCCCCGCGCCGCACGTCTCGGTAAGGAAAGAGCTTCCAGAAGACTCCCTCTCGCTTCCCGGCGAAGATGAACTTGTTCACCAGCAGATGGTCGCCAATGAGGATGTTATTTTGCATTGAGCCCGTGGGGACCTTCACGGCCTGAACGACGAAGGTCATCCCAAACAGCGCCATGATGACCGTGACCACGGCCGACTCGAAGTATTCGCGCACCGTGGATTTTGAGCCGCTCGCGGTGCCTCCCTCTGGCTCCCTGATGGGAGCCGATACCATATTCTCCGTCGCCATCACAATCGCCCTTTGCTCTCCTCCAGGAGCTGGTCCAACTGGGCCAGAGCCGCGCGCGCGGCTTGCTGTTGCGCGGCCTTGATGGTCGGCCCTTCACCCGTCGCGAGAACTTTTCCTTCGATCCGAAGGCTCACGTGGAAGCGTCGGGCATGGGCCGGGCCTTCGACCGAAGTCACCTCATAGACGGGAAGTGGAAGCCCCTGCGCCTGCACGCGTTCTTGCAACGCTGTCTTGTAGTCGTTCCACGGCAGGCTGTCCGGATCCAGGCTCCGGATGACATCCTGGAATTGCCGGCGCACGAAGGCCTCAGCGGCTTCGATCCCCCCATCCAGATAGAGGGCGGCGATCAAGGCTTCGTAGGCGTCCACAAGGAGCGTGCGCTTGGTCCGCCCCCCGGTCTTCTCCTCCCCTCGATTCAGGCGCAGGTAGTCACCGAGCTGCAGATTCTGGGCGTGGATCTGCAAATTATCCGCACTCACCAGAACGGCTTTCATCTTCGCGAGCTTCCCTTCCGGAAGCGTCGGGAATAGCTCGAAGAGCCAAGCGCTCACAATGAATCCCAGGACGGCGTCGCCCAAAAACTCCAACGCTTCGTTATCTCCCGAGCCCACCGCTCCCTGCTCATGCGCATAGGATCGGTGGGTGAGCGCTCGGTTCAGCCACTCCCGACGCCGAAAGGTATATCCGATTTTTTGCTCCAGCTCGCTCAGATCGCGCACCGGAGCCGACATGTTCCTCATGAGGAACTCGCCGAGGCCTGTGCCGACGGTTTATACCGCTTGATCAGCTCTTCCAAGCCTTCCGTCGTATCGTTATGGCGGTAGCGGTAGAAGCTCTCCAGGATCTTGCGCGCTTCCTGGTTCAAAGCCTGAAGGGCAGCATTCGCCTCGGAGATCGCGACCGTGCGGGCGTACATTTCGATCATCTGATCCACCACTTCGTCCACTTGCCGCAGAAGCTCTTTGCCGGCTTCCGCGGTCTTCTCCTCCGGCGTCAGCTTATCGTAGCTCTCGCGCAGCTTGGCATATTTCCCGAGCTTGAGCGATTCCCCGATCAGGTAGAAGGTCACCGGATCGCTCGGATCCAACTCCGACGACTTCTTCAGATGCTCAATCGCCGGATCGTATTCGGCCTTATTGTAGAGGAACAACCCCGCCGCCTGATGGAGGGCTCCCAGGATCTTGCTCTTCTGCTGCTCCCAAACCTGGGGCAAGAAGCCCGGTGGGGAGCTCCCGGTTGCCGCCAGCTCCAATGCTCGCGTCGCATAGGTGAGTCCATCGGCATCGAAGCGTGTGTCGCGGCCCTTGGACGCTGCCGAGGCGGCGAGAGTCAGCACGTAGAGGAGGCCGAAGTTATTGGGATCCGCGTTCAGGACCTCGCGTCCCAAGGCGAAGGCTTTCTCCAGGCGATTGGTTTGTGCGTAGACGACAACGAGGAGAGGCTTAGCGCGCGGAGCCAACACGCTGTTAGGGTACTTCGCGAGAAAGGCTTCACCCGCTTGGACAGCGTCTTCGAGCTTCCCCGCTTGGAAGGCTTGATACAGCGCATTATACGCCTCCGCTTCTTCGCGCGTGTACTGAGGCTGCGCCGGGGCCTGCGCCCCAAACGCCGTCACTCCGATCCCGGCCATGAGTGCGATGCCGAGGATCGCTCTCGACAGGTTGGCGACCTTTCTCATCCCCCCCTCCTGCACTCAGAATCTCTTCGTCACGACATCGCTCCGACGGGCAGGTCGGAAAAAGCGCTTCGGTGACCGCTCTTTTCTGACCCGCGTCTCGCCTCCTATTCTACGGCAAGTCGGAGACGGGAACAAGAATGCGGTAGAACCCGCATTTTGTCAAGCGTGCGTTGACGGTCTCTCGATCTTCTTGGTACACTTATTCGCTTTTGGCGAACGCACGATTGTGCTCAAGGAGGGCGATATGCTTTCATTCAATAACATCCCTGTGCCCGCTGAGGGCGAGAAGATCGAGATTCGAGATGGTCGGCTGTTGGTCCCTCGCCGTCCGATCATCCCTTTCATTGAGGGGGATGGGACGGGACGCGATATTTGGCGGGCGGCCTCCCGGGTCTTCAACGCGGCTGTGGAGAAGGCGTATCGCGGGGAGCGGCAGGTCCTCTGGTATGAGATCTTCGCGGGCGAGAAGGCCTATGCGAAATTTGGCGAGTGGCTTCCCCAGGACACTGTCGCGGCGATCCGAGAGTTCACCGTCGCCATCAAAGGGCCGTTGACGACGCCTGTGGGCGGGGGTATTCGGTCCCTGAATGTCACCTTGCGTCAGGTGCTCGATCTCTATGCCTGCGTGCGTCCGGTCCGTTGGTATCCGGGGGTCCCCTCTCCGGTGAAGCATCCGGAGAAGCTCGATGTCGTTATCTTCCGCGAGAACACGGAGGACGTCTACGCGGGGATCGAGTTCCAACAGGGGACGGAGCATGCCCGGAAGGTCATCGAGTTCCTGCGCGAGTTGGGCTATACGGTTCGCCCTGATAGCGGCATTGGCATCAAGCCGATCTCCATCTTCGCGACTCAGCGCCTCGTGCGCAAAGCCATCCGATACGCCCTCGACACCGGTCGGCGAGTCGTCACCTTGGTGCACAAGGGCAACATCATGAAGTTCACCGAAGGCGCCTTCCGCGATTGGGGCTATCAACTGGCCAAGGAGGAATTCGGCGAGGTCACGGTCACGGAGTCGGAGCTGTGGGAGAAGTACGAAGGGAAGCTGCCCGAGGGGAAGGTCCTCATCAACGACCGCATCGCCGATTCGATGTTCCAGCAAGTCCTGACACGCCCCGATGAGTATTCCGTCATCGTGACGCCCAATCTCAATGGCGATTATCTGAGCGATGCGTGCGCCGCTCAGGTCGGAGGATTAGGCATGGCGCCGGGAGCGAACATCGGCGACTATATCGCGCTCTTTGAGGCGACGCACGGCACGGCACCCAAGTATGCCGATCGGGATGTGATCAACCCGAGCGCCGTCATCTTGGCCGGCGCGATGATGTTCGAGTACATCGGATGGCGCGAAGCCGCCTCGCTGATCACCGAGGCCATCGGGCGCACCATCTCGCAGAAGGTCGTCACGTATGATCTGGCGCGTCTGATGGAGGGCGCTCGTCAAGTGAAGACGAGCGAGTTCGCCACGGCGATCATTGAGAATATGGGCTAGCCGTCGGCGGGTGCTCCGCGAGAGGGGCGGTTCTCCAGCAGGACCTTCGAGGGTCATCGGGAGGGCATATGGCGCGAAAGAAGATCACTGTTGTCGGCGCGGGCAATGTCGGCGCGACCGTCGCTCACCGCCTCGTGGACAAGGAGTTGGGCGATGTCGTGCTCGTGGATATTATTGAGGGCTTGCCTCAAGGGAAAGCCCTGGATCTGGCCGAATCCACACCTGTTCTGGGGTGTGACGTTCGTGTCGTGGGATCGAACGGGTATCGTGAGACGGCCGATTCTGATGTCGTCGTCATCACGGCGGGTGTGCCGCGAAAGCCGGGAATGAGCCGATCGGATCTTCTCACGACGAACGCGGACATCGTTCGCGGCGTCACTCAGGAGATCGTCACATATTCTCCGAATGCCATCCTCATTGTCGTCTCCAATCCCTTGGATGCGATGGCCTATGTGGCCTACAAGGTCTCGGGGTTTCCGCGCGAGCGCGTCTTCGGCATGGCCGGCATCCTCGATACGGCCCGCATGCGCTATTTCATCGCGGAGGAGCTCAACGTCTCGGTTGACGATGTCTTCGCTTTTGTGCTGGGGTCGCACGGAGACGAGATGGTGCCGTTGGTGCGCTACTCTTCGGTCGCGGGCATTCCGCTCACGGATCTGCTCCCGAAGGAGAAGATCGAGGCCATTGTTCGGCGCACGCGTGAGGGGGGGGCCGAGATCGTGAGCCTGCTCAAAGCGGGATCGGCGTACTATGCGCCTTCGGCGGCCGTCGTGGAAATGGTCGAGGCTGTCCTCAAGGACAAGAAGAAGATTCGTCCCTGCTCGGTCTATCTCGATGGGGAATACGGTATCCGAGGGGTTTTTCTTGGCGTCCCCGTGAAGCTCGGCGCTTCGGGCGTGGAGCAGATCTTCGAAATCGGGTTGACGCTCGAGGAGCGCGCCGCGTTACAACGATCGGCCGACGCCGTGCGCGCGCTTATTGAGAGCTTGCCGTTCTGAGCGGTTTCAGGAGCGCTTTCCCGGACGGCGCGTCTCTGGGACCTCGCGTGGGGCCTCCGTCCGAATGGCCGGGAGCGAAAGGGCACGTTCCAAGCGCACGCGGAGAATGGTCCCGGGGTTCAAGCGTAAGTCTTCGCCCTTGGTCATGAGCACAGCGCCGCCGAGCGTGCCGGCGATGATGATGCCGGCGGCTTTCCCGCTCCCCGTGATCAACCCGACGGCCGAGCCTGCGGCGACGCCTACATGCGCCCCACGGTACACGTTTCGGAATGTGCGCTCTCCACTCCGCCCACCATGCGCAACGCCCTCTTCATCGCTGCGCACCTTTCGATCTCCCTGCCAATCGTCAATGGCCACGAGCGCCGTTGTCACAGGTTCGATGCCGTAAGACGTGCGCAGGCGATCGAACACCAGCGCCAGCTCCGATTGGCGTTGTCCGCGGCGCGCCGGTTTGACGTGCGTGACGCGACCGGAGAACTCTGCCCCGCGCTCCAGCACAAGCTGCCCCTCGACGATGAGGTCATCATAGAGGACCGCGCGCACGGGATCCCCGACTTCGCTGATCTTCGTGCTCACGGGCGTTTGGAGAGAGAGGCGCAGGATGGTCCCCTCGGGAACGGTGACGTGGGCGGCCGCCTGAGGCACGGCGGGGGTCGCCCGCAGGGACCAGAGAATGAGAAGAGCGCCGAACCCGATCCCCTGTCGTCTTCTCATCGCTCACCTCCTCGGAGGATGTCATCCTCGAGAGGGGTATTATACCGCTTCCTCGATCCCGAAAGCGACTCCCTGCGGGATAGCCTCACAGCACCTGCACGATCACGCACTTGAGATAGTGTGTCTCCGGCATCGCCAGCAGGATCGGATGATCGGCAGCTTGCGTCCTCCGTTCGAGTACCCGCACGGAGCGGTGGGCGTCGGCGGCGGCTTCGCGCAAAACCTCAAGGAACATCTCCTCGCTCATGTGATAGGAGCAGCTACAGGTCACCAGGATGCCGCCCGGTCGGAGGAGCCGAAGAGCGCGCAGGTTGATCTCCTTATATCCGCGCAGGGCGCCGGGGAGGGCCGCGCGGCTTTTGGCGAAGGCCGGCGGATCGAGCACGATCAGATCGAAGCGCTCGTGCTGCCGATCCAATTCGCGCAGGAGATCGAACATGTTGGCGGCGACGACGGTGACGTTCGTCGCGGCGTTGATCTCGGCATTGTGCCGCGCTTGCTCGACAGCTTCCGGGGAGATGTCTGCGGCGAGCACGCTCTCCGCGCGATCGGCCAGATGGAGGGCGAAGCCTCCGGCGTAGCAGAATCCGTCCAGGATGCGCCCGCGCGCGTAGCGAGCCACCGCTTGATAGTTCTCCTGTTGATCGAGAAAAGCGCCCGTCTTCTGTCCCTGCAACAGGTCCACGCGAAAGCGCTTCTCGCCTACTGTGATCTCCACCGGCTCAGGAGTAGCGCCATAGAGCACGCCTTTGGTGAGCGGCAATCCTTCGAGCGTCCGCACCTTCGCATCGTTGCGCTCGAGGATGGTGCGCGGGGCGAAGAGTTCCACGAGCAATTCCACCCAGAGTGGCTTCAAGGCCTCCATCCCCTGCGAGAGCGTTTGAAGGACGAAGCAGTCCCCGTAGCGATCCACAATGAGCGAGGGGAGCAGATCACTCTCGGCGAAGACGAGCCGATACGCTTCTCTCCCCCCGGCTATCTGTTGGCGAAAGGCGGCCGCGCTGAGCAGCCGATCGCGCCAGAATGCGCGCCCGATCTCTACGTCTGGCTCCGCAATCCACCGTAAGGCGATCTGCGAGCGATCGCTATAGAGAGCCCATCCAAGCGGTCGCCCTCGCGTCTCGGTTACAGCCACCACTTCTCCCCCGTGGGCACCGCCAGCATCCACGATGTCGGCGGCGTAGACCCAGAGATGGCCGGCGCGCAACCGAGCCGCCCCGCGCATCGTGATCGTGACTGTTTTCGTTGACGCCATCGCGGGTGTGATCTACACTCTCCCCCTTCCCGGTGCGATCTCGGCATCGCCGGGAGGGCGAGGAAGCAAGGATAAGGACGTTCCCGTCGGTCCTCTTGCCGGATCGCCCGCTATGCCGATTCGCTCAGTGAAGTCGCAATGAGTGAGCATATCGCAGTCATTGGGCTCGGATCAAATCTTGGCGATCGAGCCGCGCATCTTTCTCGCGCGCGTCAGGAGCTTGCGCGCTGTGGGACGGTGGAGCGCTGCTCCTCCATCTACGAGACGGAGCCGGTGGAAGGCGCGGCCGGACCGCGCTTCCTCAATCAGGTCGTCCTCTTGCGCACAGCGCTCGATCCGGTGGAGCTTCTCCGCGCGTGCCAGGAGATCGAGCGCCGGATTGGTCGCCAGCGCTCCGTTCCGAAAGGCCCGCGCACGATTGATCTCGACCTGCTGCTCTATGAGGATGAGGTCCTCGCGATCGAGACCGAAGGGGTTCACCTCATTCTGCCGCATCCGCGCCTTCATCGGCGGCGCTTTGTGCTCGTTCCCTTGTGCGAGATCCTCCCCGAAGGTCGGCATCCCGTTCTCGGCAAGTCGTTCTCGGAGCTTCTCGCAGAGCTCACGGACACGGCTGACGTCGTTCCCTTCTGTCTCTCTGCGCCTGGTTTTCATTCTGGGACTTCTGACACGAGCGCGCCTCTATAAAGAGTGGGCCGGAGCGAGCGCGGTCCCGGGAAATTCTCTCCATTTGGAGGGGGGCCATGCCTCGATATCGTGCGCGCGTGACTCACCTGTTGGCGATGAGCCTTCTTTTTCTGGGACGCGGCTGGGCGGATGATCTCGACCATGCGACCGTGGAAGGGTTCGTCCTCGATCCGACCGAAGCCGCTGTTGTCGGAGCAACGATCACGCTGGTCGAACGACAGACAGGGGTACGGCGCGTGACCGCGAGCGATGAACGCGGGTGGTATCGGCTGACGGCCCTCGCTCCAGGGACATACGCGCTTCGAGCGGAAGCGCCGGGATTCTCCCCTCTCGAACGCGTGGGGCTCGTGCTTCGAGCGGGGCAAACGCTCCGCCAGGACCTGCGGCTGCAACTGGGAAGCCTCCGTGAAACCCTCACGGTAACGAGCCCGGAGGAGACGACCATAGATCCCACGCGCACAGTTGTCGGCCTGAGTCTCGGGAGCGAAGAGATCGAACATCTGCCCCTCAATGGGCGGAATCCGCTCGATCTCGTCTTCCTCCTGGCGAGCGTTCAAGCCGAGCCCTTTGAAGTGCGAGATCTTGGCGATCCGGCCACACGCGACGTTGTGGCCGAGCCCCCGCAGGAGGCGGGGATCTTCTCGCTCTCCGGAGGGCGCGCGTATTCGAACAACATCACCATTGACGGCTTCGACAACAACGATGATCGAACGGCGCGCGAGCGCGCGATTCCCAGCTTGGAATCCATCGCCGAAGTGCAGATCATCACCCACCAGTTCTCAGCCGAATATGGCCGCGCCTCCGGAGGGCGCATCACCTTCTTCACGCGGAGAGGGGGGAATCAGATTCGCGGTGCGCTCTTCGGCGATTTCCAAGATGAGAGTTTGAACGCCAACAGCTTCTTTCGTAACGCACGTGGTCAGAAGCGGGCGCCGTTCCAGCGGCGCGAATATGGAGGGCGGCTCGGCGGCCCGATTCGGCGCGATCGGCTCTTCTTCTTCGGCGTCCTGGAGCATCAGGAGGAGCCGGATACGGATGTGATTCTCGCGCTGCTCCCCGTAGATCCGCGGGCGAATCCCGCATATCCTTTGCAGGAGGTGCCGACAGGACGCCCCTTCGTGCGGGATGGCGTTTCGGTCGCTCTTTTTGAAGACGAAGTGCAGACGCCCGGTCGCCGCACGTATGCGAGCGGTCGGTTCGATGCCGCGCTCGGGCGGGCGCATCAGCTCATGGTTCGCTTCGATCTGACGCGCACGAATCGGCTCCGCGCGCGCGATCAGGGGGCGACGCTTCGCGAGGGCCTCTTCAATCGGCAGCGCAATTCCGCTGCCTATGCGGTGCAGGACACCTGGGTGATCGGGTCTCGGTTCGTCAACCAGCTCCGCTTTCAATATTCGACGCTCACGCCGAATGCGATGCCGAGCGCCACGCGCCCAGGGGTGATCGTCGGCAGTAGTCGCGGTACGACACTGCCGGTCGCCAGTGGCTTCATCGCCGGAGCGGCCGGATTCCCGGAGACGCGCGCGGAGCGCCGCTTCCAGTGGTCGGAGATGTTCTCGGGACAGTGGGGCCGTCACATGCTCAAGCTCGGCGCTGATGTGATGCATCTCCGCTCAGCGACCCGACAGCTTCAGCTCTTCTTCGGCTTCTACAATTTCCCCAGCTTCGGCGACTTCGTGGCGAGCGCCCCCTCGCGCTACCGACAGCGGATCGGTGAGCCCGAGCGACCGATTCGCAACACGATCCTGGGAGCCTTCCTTCAGGAAGAATGGCGCGTGCGTCCGAATTTGACGCTCGCCCTGGGCGTGCGGTACGATCGCGAGACGTTGCTCGATCGTGACAAGAACAACGTCGGTCCGCGCCTGGCCATTGCGTGGGCTCCCTCTCGAAGTGCGAAGACGGCGATCCGCAGCGGCATCGGCGTCTTCTACAATCGCATCCTCTTGCGCACGTTCGAGGACTTCGCCGTGCAGTCGCGTTTGTTCGAGATAGACTTGGGCAGCGGTCCCGGCTCGACGGGGCGAATCGAGGAGCTGGCTCGGATCGGCGGGTTCCCCAACGTCTTCCCCAACGATCCGACGCATCCGCTTGTGCGCGATCTGATTCGCCCGATCCACCACACGCGGAGCCTTTCGCCGGACCTTCGCATCCCCTATAGCCTGCAAAGCAGCGTGGGGATCGAGCGACAGTTCGGTCGGACGCTCACGCTCGAGATGAGCTATGCCTTCCATCGCACGTTGCGGCTCTGGCGCGATCGCAACGTGAATGCACCGGTTCCGCCGCCGGGGGGATTCCTCGCTTTCTTGCTCGATCCTCCTCGTGACTTCCCGGGTGTTGTGATCGCTCCGGATGGGCGGACGGCCTTCGATAATAGCGCCCGGCAGATCGCCGATGTCGGCATTCGGTTCATCCGGTTCGATCTGAGCACGACGCGCTCGCGCGATGTGGGCAGCGGAGCCCATCGCATTCGCACTTACGGCTTGAACGCTCTGGGGGGCGGAGCGACGACGACCGATCCTGTGCTCGCTGCCTTGAATGCTGTGCGCATTCTGCGCCCGAATCCTGAGTGGGGGGAGGTCGAGCAGCTTCAGTCCGATGGGCAGGCGACCTATCATGGCCTCACTGTGATCATCCGCGCGCGGCTGGCTCGCCACGTGCGGCTTCGCGCTTCGTACACGTTCTCCAAGCTGATTGATCTCGTGGATGTCAACACCAGCTCTCCGCAGGACGAATTCGCCTTCTTTCTGGAGCGCGGTTTAGGACGGACGGATGAGCGCCATCGCTTCGTTTTGAGCGGCACACTGCGCGTGCCCCGACGTCTCGGGGGATGGGAGATGGCGCCCGTGGTGACGCTCTCATCGGGTCGTCCATTCAACATCACGACGAATGGGCAAGATCGGAATTTGAGCGATACACTGACGGATCGGCCTCACTATCTGGGGCGCGGCCCAATTCGCTGGGTGTCTCCGGGCGATACAGCGCGTTCGGAAGCACTGGCGGCACGATTTGTCTTCCCCACGATCGGCACCAGTGGGACGCTCGGCCGAAACGTAGGACGGGGGCCAGGGACGCGTCGGGTAGATGTGCGCATCTGGCGGGACTTTCGCTTAAGCGAGCGCTTCCTGCTCCGGCCCTGGGTGAGCGCGTACAATCTCTTCAACACGCCGAACTTTCTCATGACGGGGTTTTATGGGCCGCTCGATGAGCGCGAGGGTCAGTCTGTCTTCCTGCAGCCGCGCGCGACGCGCCGACCGCGCACGCTCGAGTTGGGCCTGCGCCTGGAGTTTTAGAGACCGACTGCAAGAGGAGCCCGCGAAAGGGGGCTCGATGGGCGGAATGAAGACTCTCCGGCGATGTCGGCCGTTGCCGGAGAGTCCTAGTAGCACTTCGCCGCAAGCGGAGCGTCCGGCCCGACCTATCGGAGAAGACCAGGCGCCATTCCGGCCTGAGCGCGTGGAGCGCCCCATCGGCGCCCGCGCCATAGCGGGGGGGCTGGTTGCCACTCTCTCAGCTTCTGCCTCTGCTCCGGAGTGAGCACGGCCTCGATATCCGCACGCAACTTCTGGTTCTTCTCCTGGATCTGCTTCCTCAGCGCGCGGCGTTCCAGCAGGAGCCGTCCCACGCTCGTGGCATCGGGCTGTGGGGCCTCCAGCGCGTTCCGCAGCGCGTGAGTCTTCGCCCGCAGTTCTTGCTGCAGGGGGAAGATGTCGTTCCGATAGGCTCGGATGAGTTCCTGAATTCGAGCCGTCTGTTCCGGCGTGAGCCCGAGCCGCTCTCGCCAGCGCAGCACGTGGGCAGGACGCTGCGCCCACGCGATCCCGCCTCCTCCTATCATGAGCAGAATCAATCCTGAGACTGCGATTCGTCGCATGGCCTCTCCCTCCTTCCTCATCGTGTCTTTCGCTGCCCGGATGGGCAGCCGATCCGCCCTGCCTTTTCAGGGCGTGGCAGCCACATTTTATGATGGAGCTTTGGCCGAAAAAGTTTGAAAATCCGCGGCAGCAGGATGCATCACTGCTGAGGTGTGGAGTGGAGATCCTCGCAGAGCGCAGCTATACTGTGTGCTTCCGAATGAGGAACTCTCGGGAGGGGGAGCGGTGGATCCGGTGATCTTTGGTGGGCTGGCGGCGCTCGCGAATATTCTGGGGGGGATATGGATGACGTGGCCGCGTTTGGTCGCCCGCCGCTCCCTGCTCTCGTATCCTCTGGCGCTGGGGGCCGGATTCCTTCTCGCCGCCGTCTTCCTGAAGGTGATCCCGACCAGCCTCGATCTGGACGTGTGGCGGGAGCGTTCGACGGTGCCGCTGATTTTGGTGCTGGTCGGATATTTGCTCATCCAGTTGTTCGAGCACACGGTGGCGCCGCACTTTCACTTCGGGGAGGAGACGCACGCGGAGGTGCTCGCCGGGCGGCATGTCGTCTGGGCTGCGATTGGTGGCGTGGCGCTTCATGCCTTCTTCGACGGGGTCGCCATTGCGGCCGGATTTCACGTGGAGCATCGGCTGGGTGTCCTTCTCTTCATCGCAATCGTCTTGCACAAGCTCCCGGAGGGGTTCACGGTGGCCTCGATCATGCTCGCCTCGGGGCGTTCCCGCCGCGCTGCTCGGGGGGCGAGCGTCGGCATAGCGGCGGCCACGCTTCTCGGAGTGGCCTCCGTGAGCGTTGCGCGCGGAATGGTCCCGTATGCCTTGCCGATCTCAGCCGGCGTGACGCTCTATGTCGCCGCTTCGGATCTGATCCCGGAGATCAACCGGGAGAATCGCAGCACGGCGTCGCTTGTTGTCTTCCTCGGTGTTGCGCTCTATTATATGACGGAGAGAGTGCTTGAGACGTTCGGACTATGACGGTGTCCGAGAAGATTCGGCGGCTCCCGGAAGCGCCGGGATGCTATCTCTATCGCGATCATGCGGGGACGGTCATCTATGTCGGAAAGGCGAAGAACCTTCGCCACCGCGTGCGTCAGTACTTTCAGGCCTCGCGCCGGCAGGATGTGAAGACGTCAGAGCTGGTCGCTCACATTGCGGACCTCGACTACATCGTCACCGACACGGAGCTCGAGGCGCTCATTCTCGAGAGCCATCTCATCAAGCAGTATCAGCCGCGATTTAATGCGCTGCTGAAGGACGATAAGCACTATCCCCATCTGAAGCTGACCATCACCGAACCGTTCCCGCGCGTGGTGAAGGTGCGGAAGATCGAGCGCGATGGCGCGCTCTACTTCGGCCCGTACTTGCCCGCTTCACTGGCGGATGAGGTGCTCGATCTCATCCACCGGGAATTCCGGTTGCGTCCGTGCTCGGATGAGGTGTTCCACACCTATCGGCGGAAGGGGCGCCCGTGTTTGCAGTATCAGATCAAGCGGTGTCTGGGGCCGTGCGTGGAGGGACTCTTCGGCCGCGAGGCGTATTGGGAGGCGGTGCGCGATGTGCGGATGTTCCTGGAGGGGAAGAATCGCGATCTCGCCCGGAGCCTGCGGGAGCGCATGGAGCGAGCGGCTGAGGAGTTACGGTTCGAGGCGGCGGCCCGATATCGCGACCTGCTGCGTGTCGTCGAGCGGCTCGGTGAGGAGCAGAAGATGGCGCTCACAACCGAGGTGGACGCGGATATCTTCGGTCTGCACACGGACGGACGACGCCTGGCTCTCTATCTCTTCACCATGCGCGGAGGGAAGATCGTCGGCAAGCGAGACTTCTATTGGGAGGAGTTGCCGCCGGAGGATCTTCGTCGCTTCCTCGCGCAGGTGCTCGTGCAATATTACGCGGCGGGTGATTACGTGCCTGCGGAGGTCGTCCTTCCGGTTCCTATTGAGGATCGCCCTTTGATTGAGCAATGGCTGAGTGCCCAGCGGGGGCAGCGGGTGCAGGTGTATGAGCCCAAGCGGGGGACGAAACGCGAGCTGGTCGCTCTCGCGGCGCAGAATGCGAAGCTCGCGTTCCAGGAGCGCTTCCGCGAGCCTGGGCCGGAGCCTGCGCGCGTGGTGGAAGAGCTGGCGCGCGCCATGGGGCTGCCGCGCTTGCCCGAGCGGATCGAGGCGTTCGACGTCTCGCATCTGCAGGGTGCGGAGATGGTCGCTTCGCTTGTGGTCTGCGAGGGCGGGACGATGCGCACCCGCGAGTATCGGTGCTACATTGTGAAAACGGCGCGGGAAGGGGACGACTACGGGGCGCTTCGTGAGGTCGTCCATCGGCGGTACGCGCGCGTGCTTCGCGAGGCGCGCCCGCTTCCCGATCTCGTGCTCATTGATGGAGGGAAGGGACAGTTGCGTGCCGCCGTGGAAGCGCTCGAGGCGTTGAACCTCGGGGACCTTCCGGTCGCGGCGATTGCCAAACGGGAGGAGATTCTCTATGTGAAGGGGCGGGGGGATCCCATCGTTCTGGATCGCCACTCGCCGGCACTGCACCTGATCCAGAGGATTCGCGACGAGGCGCATCGTTTCGCTGTGACGTTCCATCGGCGGCGTCGGCGGCGCCGCGACTTCACCTCGGAGCTTTTGGCGATTCCCGGCATCGGTGAGAGGCGGAGGGATCTCTTGCTGCGAAACTTCGGAAGCCTGTCGCGCATTCGACGAGCGACCGTCGAGGAACTTCGTCCCTTTGTCGGAGAGTCGCTCGCGCGTCGAATTGTCGAACACTTTGCCGCTGCTGGGCGGTCCTCGGAGAAGGAGAGGGGGCTTTGGGATTTCGAGGGCACGCCTCCGGCGCGAGCCGATGAGGGCGCGCGTTAGCTCGGACCCGATGGCTCCGGCGGAGACCAGAAGGACTCCGGGAGCCACGATCGCACGCCGAAGATGTCTCGATACGCCACAGCGGCCGCGCACACGATCCACGGTGCCGTGATGAACACGCCGACCCCGCAGCCGAGCACCCCTGCCATGAGAATGAGCATGAAGACGGCGCCCAAGACCCAGAACATCACCCACTGGCGGGAGATGACGACCTTCCACGCTTCGTTCAATGCTGAGGCGATATCTATCTGGCGGTCCAGAATGAGGGGGTAAACAAACGCGAAGAGCGCGAACGCCAATGGGGAGAAGGCGAGCGAGACGAGCCCCATCACAGGGGCGCGTTCCGTGAGCCCTCCGAGCGAGGAATGGATGAAGATTTCGATGATCCACGCCAAGAAGGCGAGTCCAAACTGCTCGAACCCTTTGAAGAGATCGCCGAGCTGAATCTTCTCGCCTCGCATGGCCTGAAACGCCATGAAGTAGAGGCCCAGAAGGAAGGGGCCCGTCGTGATGGTGAGCGTCACCACGGAGAGGAACGCGGCGACGAGGGTCGCAAGCGTGAACGTCGGCCACTGGCGCGCGAAGATCGCCCATCCTTCGGAGAGCCATCGCCCCACGTCCACGCGGATCTCGGGCTGAGAGGACGACGGGGGGGGAATCGCCGGAGGGAGATACGCCGGTTCCGTCGGTCGCGAGTCCAGGGGAGAGGTCGGGGGGGATTCCAGGACGTGCGTGGGAGCTTCTTCCCGTGAGGGTTCCCACAAGCGCGCCCCACATCGGCGGCAGAAGCGAGCCTCTGCCGCCGAAACAGCGCCACACTGTGGACACGTCGTCATGCGCGCTCCGCCATTGTGGGGGGCTGACTCGGCTGCGAGAGCGAAACCTCGCCTCTCTGTTCGGCGAAGGAGCAGCCGCTCACCGGCTCAACTCTTCTTCGATGTCACGGCGTAGAACGCCGCCGGTTGTTGTTCGACCTTTCGGCTCCCGCATTTGGGACACTTCACCTTCTTCTTCTCGTATTCGGCGATGCTCATAGTCACGGTGAACTTTCGATTGCATTGCGTGCAACGGTATTCGTACACCGGCATACCGTTACCTCCCTTTTGTTTGGTTTGCTCTCCCCATCCGACATCCTTGTGGTCGCTTCGCCTTCGGCTCCCTTGCGGAGTGAAGTTCAGCGACCACTATCATCATAGCACATTTGCACCTTCAGTAAAGGAGACGTCGCTTCCTTCTGCGGGCAGGGCGGCTGCCGGAGTGGGGGTTTAATTCGGCAGTGGTTTCACCTATAATACGCTCGACGGCTCTATGGAGGTCATCAAGAGCGCAGCGCGCATGCACATGATCGCCCGGAAGTGTCGGGCTGACGGGCGAACGATTGGTCTGGTCCCAACGGCTGGGCATATCCACGAAGGACATTTGAGTCTCATCCGGCGCGCGCACGAACTCTCGGAGATCGTCGTTGTCTCCATCGCTCCCGCAGCGCTCGCGGTCGAAGGGGAGCAGCTCGAGGAGGAGCGCAAAGAGAGGCGAGAACAGCGGAAGCGGTATCTCTCCGATGAGATCGAGGTGCTCTCGCCGCTCGGGGTGCACTACGTCTTCGCGCCGGAGAAGGAGGAGCTGTTTGGCGAGGGCGCATGTACGGATGTCGTCGTCCGGGGATTGAGTGAGCGCCTGTATGGCGCCACCCATCCGGAGCATTTCATCCGGCTGACGACTTATCTGGTGATCCTGTTCAACGTCATCCACCCGCATTTCGTCATCTTCGGCTGGAGGGATGCGCAGCAGGTGGCGATCGTGCGGCGGATGGTTCGAGACCTTCACGTGGACGTTGAGGTCGTCGTCTGTCCGATCGCGCGGGAGGCTGATGGCTTGGCCGTCGCGCCCGAGAACGATCGGCTCACTGAGCGCGAGCGGCAGATCGCGCGCGTCCTCCCGCAGGCACTGGAGAAGGCTCAGGTGCTCGTGGCCGCTGGAGAACGGGATACGGCACATATCCTCAAGGCGATGCGCGAGATGATCGAAGCGCATCCGATGATCCGAATCGAATATCTCGCCATCGTTGACAGTGAGACGCTGGAGCCGCTCGCCCTCCTCGGAGAGCGTCCGGCTCTGGTGATGCTGGCCGCGTTCGTCGGAAAGGTGCGGTTGAGCGATAACGTACTCTTGAATATCTGAGAGAGGACTGTGTCATCGCCGAGAGGGGAGACTTCAGGAATCCGAAGGCGCGAGACGATGGGGCATGAGCATGGCGGTCATGCCTGAATGTGCGCTCGTGCTCTCCCGCGCCGAGAGGGGGAGGCGGGCGGCGAAGGAGGGGGGCATATGAGGAAAAAAGCGATCATGGATGCAGCCCTGTGGATCGTCACCGCGGTGTGCTTGATCCTCTCGATGGTGTACTTCTTCAAGTGGAAGGCGGCCCCGAACCCCACGGATGAAGGGCACGTGAGCCAGTGGGTGTGGATCACCTTGGTCATCATCGCGATGGTGTGCATCCTGATTTGGTTCTTCACACGAGGTAAGGAGGAGGAGATCAGCATCACGCGCGGATGAATCGTCGCTTCCGAAGCGGTCTTCCGCGAGGAGTGGCCCAGCAGGGGAGAGCCCGGCGGAGCGATTTCCGGCGAAAGGGCCGAGGAAGCCACCACAGGCAGCGCGCGTGTCGAGGAGATCCCATCGGGCTCCCCTGGAATCGGGGCCGTGGTGAGGACGTCGGAGGGGAGGGAGGCAGTGTGCGTGTCGAACGTTTGTGATAAGGAGTTCGGTGTATGAACGTGCCGTGGGCGAGCGCGCTGTGGTGGGAGAGCTCGATGGGGCTGGCCCTGCAAGCATCGCGAATCGCGGAGAGGTTGAACATTTGGGATTTGATCTCGACGGCGACGTATGGGCTCCTGGGGATTGCGCTCTCGATCGTCGGATATGTGATCTTCGATCTGATCACGCCGTTCTCTTTGGGGAAGGAGTTGGTGGAGGATAGGAACACCGCCGTGGGGATCGTCGTCGCCGGGATCATCATCGGGATCTCGATCATCATCGCAGCCGCCGTTTCATAAGAGCGTCATGACGCGGTTTTGCTCGGAGTGCGGCATCCCGCTTCCCGAACAGGCGTCGTTCTGCCCGAGCTGTGGGGCCTCCGCGCTCGATCAATGGTTGGCTTCGCAAGAGGCTTTTCCATTGCCGGCATTCCCATCGGCGCCCGAGAGGGAGGAGTCGGTCGCGGAGGCGTGGGGCGAAGGGGAGCGGTATGAAGAACCGCCCGGCGAGGAACCGGGAGCACGCGTTTCGGTTCTCTCTGCGGAGCCGCCGTCTGGCGAAGCCGGTGTGGTCGAAGAGAAAGCGGAAGTGGCAGCCGGTCCGGCTGCGTCGCTCGGAGAGATGCTCGTTGCCGCGCGATTTCTCTTCGATGGGCACCGTATCCTCTGGTACGGGGCGGAAGTGGCGCTCGGCTGGATGCTCTTGGCCCTCTCCCACCTGTTCGCGTATGTCGCGGACGAAGGATCCGCGACATGGGCTATAGGGTGGCGCTTGGGCGGATGGGGGGTATTCCTCGCGATGTTCGCTCTGGCTTCGGCGACTCTCGCAGCGTCGCTGATCGCCGATGTGGGATCGCAGCTTCGACTTCCTTGGAAGCCCCCTTCGGGGATCCTGCGACACGCGTCGGCGATTGTAGGGCCAGCGTTCTTCTTCCTGGGGATCGGTGTTGTGGGGGCCATGATCCTCGTGATCCTGGGAGCACTCGCGCGAAGCGGTGCGGTCGGTCGCATCCTCTGGGCACTGCTTTTTGTCCCACAATGTGTGCTCGCACTCCTCGTTCTGGCTGCGGGGAGTGCTTTTCTCGCCGCACTCGTCTACGGACCTGTCTTGGCGGTGACCGACGGGGGGACATTCTCGCAGACGCTATATCGGCTCCGTCTCCTCTTCACGCGCGAGGGTGCGCGCACTGTGGGGTATCTCCTTCTCGGACTGGGGGCAAGCGGTGTGTCGGGAGCGCTCGTGATGGGAGCTCTTGGAGGGGTGATTCGGGGGATCGAACGGGTCGCGGCGTGGGCGAGTCAGGGAGAGGTCATGCCCATCCTTGCCATCGGCAAGGACGTGATCTCAGCGTGTGTGCCCTGGGGCTCTTGGCTCGGACTCGGCGTCTCTCCTGGTGGTCCCTCCGTGTGGGAATCCGACGTCCGTCTGGCGGGCTTCTTCTGGGCGATCTCGGTCGTCTTTCTCATCGGTGTGGGGATAGCGATCCCTCTCTTTCTGATGAGCGGCTGGGGAGCGCTCGCAACGTGGATGCTGCTCGGACGCTTGGTCCGGCAGCAAGGCCCGGACGAAAGGTGCTGATGCGGGGCATGGAAGAGCACGCCGTTTTCGTTCTCGCTCGCGGGATTCGTCGGGCGCGTCGCAGGACGATGTGAGCGTCCTCACAGGAGGCGACTGCGCAATTGGCTGTAGTATTCGATCTCTTCGGGGTCCTCGATCTTGTACTTCTCCCAGATCGTCGCGTGACCACGAACAGCGCGCAGCAGTTCAGCGACGGAGGAGATGTCATGAGGGAAGATCAGGTTGAAGTTCACTCCGGGAGCGCCCTCCCGAAGGAGGCGTTCGACGATTCCGATGGTGAAGTCCAAACCGATGCGCGTCGCGTCTTCGGGATGGACTGCCGCATCGAGTCGTTCCATGATCTGACGTGGAACGGGGATGTGGAGTCTGGTCTCCAGGAAGTGGCAGCGGCGCACGCTGGTGAGTGGGATCACAGAGGGAAGGATCGGGACGGCAATGCCGTGAGCGAGCGCCGCCTCTGCATAGCGAACGTAGTTTTCCGGATCGGCGACGATATTGGCGATGATGCCTTGCGCCCCCGCTTCGATCTTTCGCCGCTGATAGGCCATGTGTTTGGAGAGCGTGTGCGGGGGATATTCCGGATGACCGGCAACGAAGATGTCGAGGGCATAGCCCTGCTCGTCGCGATACGCGCGAAGGAGCTGGACGAGTTCAAGGGTCGAGAACTTGAACGCATCCACCTCGCGCGAGCGGTGGGGCGTCGGGTCGCCGCGCAGGACGAGGACATCGGAGACAGACTTCCGGTTCATCTCATCGGCGCGGCTGTAGAGGCTACGGAGGGAGCCTTCGTCGCGCGCCGTCAGGTGAACGAGGATCGGCGTCTCCGGTCGCCAGGCGCGGATCGTTTCCACAACCGCGAGGGGATTCATGCGAAAGCTGCCCCCGGTGCTGTTGGTCACGGCGATGCCCGCGATATCGAAGTCCTTCAGGGCGCGCACCATCTCGTCCGTTTTCACGATCGTCTTGTAGGTGGCGGGCGGACTGATCTCGACGGTGAAGATTCGTTCACCGGCTTCCGCTTTCGCGCGAAGTATATCGAGCAGGGCCATGATCCTTCCCTCGCCGACCGTCCATCGGTTATAGCAAAAGCGGAGTTGGGGCTTCAAGCGCCGGCGCGGAGATTATATGCCCGACGCTCGCTCTTTGGATGGAGAATCACTGCGGATGGTCACCTGTCGCGTCGTCTCATCCATCCACACGAACTCGACACGATAAACCGGTGAGAGCGTAGGATCCCCAAAGGGATCATTCGGAACCTTCTCTCCCCATTCGATGGCGACGACAGCCGGAGCTGCCAGGATCTCCTGCAGGCCGAGGTGCTCCAGGAGGGCGCGCGGATCGTCTATTCGGTAGAGGTCCACGTGATAGAAGGGCCAGCGTCCGTGATGGATATTGACGAGCGTGAACGAAGGGCTTGTAACCTCGTCGGGGTCTATGCCGAGGCCAGCGGCCAGGCCTTTGACGAAGACCGTCTTCCCGACGCCCAGCTCTCCCACGAGCAGAAAGATCGCCGGCGTTGTGAGCGTGCGAGCGAGGCGTTCGGCGAGCGCGTACGTCTCCTCAGGTGAGCGGGTGAGGAACGTTCCCTGAACGTCTGTCATCCGCTCCTCCGACCAGGAACCTCTGCAGGGGATTCCCCGACGTGGGCGAACGCTTCGCCGAGGTGCGCCGTCACATCCCCGGCGAGCATGGCGCGCGCGCCCAGGCGGCGAGCCGCCAGATCGCCCGCCAAGCCATGCAGATACACGGCGGCGAGTACAGCTTCCGTCGGATCTCCGCTTCGATCCTGCGCCAAGCAGCCCGCGAGGATTCCTGTGAGGACATCGCCGGATCCCGCTGTGGCTAATCCTGCATTTCCCGTTGGGTTCACGTAGACCTGTCCATCCGGCGTGGCGATGAGCGTTCGATGGCCCTTGAGCACGAGTCGGACGTGATGAGCAACAGCGAATTCGCGCGCGATCTCCACGCGGCGTTCGAGGACCTGTGCCGCGCCCGGGCTTCCGATCAGTCGGGCCATCTCTCCCGGGTGCGGCGTCACGATCAGCGGCCGCTGCTGTCCGTGCACGTGCTCCGGCCACGGAGCCATGTTGTTGAGCCCATCGGCGTCGAGGATGACGGGGTTTGGCACGCGCGCGATCAACTCGCGCACGAAGCGGCGTGTGCTTTCATGTGTCGTCAGCCCGGGACCGATGGCGAGCACATCGCGCTCGGCCGCCAGTTCGAGCGCGCGCGAGAGCGCCTGTTCGGCGATCGTCCCTTCGGGCGTCTCTGCCAGCGCTTCCGTCATCGCTTCGGCGACCTGCGCCACGACGACCGATTGAGCGCTCGGCACGGTCGCAACGGTGACCAATCCCGCTCCGGCCACAAGGGCTGCGCGTGCCGCCAAGCAGGCCGCACCCGGCTTTCCGCGCGATCCCGCGATCAGCAGGACATGCCCGTAGGTTCCCTTGTGGCCGAGGGGCTGTCGGCGCGTGCGCCAGAGCCATTGGCGTACGTCCGCCACGTCGATCAGGTTCAGCTTCGCTCCTACCGACCGGATTGCCTCTTCAGGAGATCCGATGGGAACGACGACGACCTCCCCGGCATACAGATAAGCGGGAGGAAGGACGAGAGCCGGTTTGGGCGCTGTGAACGTCACGGTCAGATCCGCGCGCACTGTCGGCCCGATCACATGATCCCGGTCGGCCGCCAATCCCGAGGGCAGATCAATAGCGATGATCCGCGTCGCGCGCGGCATTTCGGCGAAGCGGGCCAGATCCGCGATGATGTGGCCATACACCCCCTCGGCCGGTCGCTCGAGCCCTGTTCCCAAAAGGCCGTCCACGATGAAATCGTAACGGTCGAGCTCTCCCCGAAGCGCTTGCCACGTCTCCAGCTCTGCTCCTTCGAGGATACGCAGCGCCTCCGAAGTGCGGGCCAGATTCCGAACGATCTCGAAATTGACGCGCGCATCTCCGGTGGTGTCTTCGATCCGGGCCACGATCACCACATCCACGCGAGCGCCTCGCATCCACGCGTGACGCGCGAAGGCCGCTCCATCCCCCCCGTTGTTCCCTTTCCCGCACAGGACGAGAATACGCCGATCGGCGACGTCTCCGAATCGCTCCACGATGACCCGCAGCGTTTGCGCCGCGGCGTTCTCCATCAGCAGGAGGCTCGGTATTCCATACCGCTCCGTCGTCAGCCGATCGACCTCCCGCATCTCGGCTGCCGAGAGTACCTTCATAGCCCCATAGTGTAGCACGGCGCTCGGAGGCGACGAATACTCGGCCGCTTCCTGTGAAGCACGATCCCCCCGCGCGCTGAACCCGATGTTGAGAACGCAGCGAGGTATTACTCACTCAGCGCGATTCTCTTCCAGGCGACGCGTGTGTCGAGCGAGAGCGCTGCGGAGTGAGCCACTCATTCAATCCGTCGCCAGCGAAATTGAAGGCGAGGACGGTTAGGGCGATGGCCAAACCGGGGAAGAGAACCAGATGGGGCGCTGTCGTCAGGTAAGCGCGCCCGGAGTCGAGCATCTTCCCCCAGCTCGGCATCGGTTCCTGGACGCCGAGTCCGAGAAAGCTCAGGCTCGCTTCGGCGAGCACGGCGCCGGCCACGCCGAGCGTCGCCTGCACGATAAGGGGGGGCACGACATGAGGCAGGATGTGACGCCAGAGGATGCGCGCATCGCTGGCGCCCATCGCCCGCGCGGCTTGAACGAACTCCAGCTCCTTCACCTTCAAGACCTGACCGCGAATGAGTCGCGCATAGCTGACCCAACCGATGATCGAGAGCGCGAGGATGAGGTTGTTCACGCTGGGACCGAGAAAGGCGATCATCGCCAGCGCCAGGAGGAGGCCCGGGAAGGCCAGAAAGGCATTGAAGAGGAAGCCGGAGATGATCCGATCCATCCATCCCCCGTAGTAGCCCGCCAGGGCACCGATGAGCGTCCCCACGCTGGCACAGATGGCGACGACCATGATCCCCACGCGCAGAGAGACGCGCGCGCCATAGAGCACTCGAGAGAAGACGTCGCGCCCGAATTCATCGCGCCCCATCGGATGGGCGCGGGAGGGCGGCTGCAACCGAGCCGTCAGATCCTGTTGGCGAATGTCATAGGGCGCCATATACGGCGCCCAGAGCGCCACACAGACCAGGAGGACGACTAAACCCCATCCCATCTTTCCCGTCCAGCTCATCGTCACTCCACCTGGATTCTGGGATCGAGCACGCGGTAGAAGAGATCAGTCGCCGTGTTGACGACGAGGTAGGTCAGAGCGATCACAAGCAGGCAGCCCTGCACGAGCGGATAGTCCCGCGCGGCGATAGCTTCGATCGTGAGCGTTCCGATTCCCGGCCAGTTGAAGATGCGTTCGGTGATGATCGCACCGCCCAGCAGGACGCCGAATTGCAAGCCCACGATGGTGATGACCGGGATGAGGCCGTTGCGCAAGACGTGGCGGTAGAGCACCGTGCGTTCGTCGAGGCCTTTCGCTCGAGCCGTCTTCACATACTCGTGGTGCAACTCTTCGAGAACACTCGCGCGCACCAATCGCGTGAGGATTGCGGCCAGAGCGGCTCCGAGCGTGAAGGCGGGAAGGATCAGATGCTCCGGCTCGCCAAAGCCCGAGGGGGGAAGAATCCCGAGCTTCACCGAGAAGAGCAGGATGAGCAACGGCCCCAGCGCGAAGTTCGGGAGCGCGATCCCCACAAGTGCCACCATCGAGGCCACGGCATCGCGTATCCCTCCCTGGTGTCGAGCCGCCGTCACGCCGAGTGGAATCGCAATGAGCACGGCCACGAGCACAGCCGCGACGGCCAGTTGCAGCGTCGCCGGATAGCGCGAGAGGATCTTCTCGGCGACAGGTCGCCGGTCCACGAACGTCACGCCGAGATCGCCACGCGCGATCTGTTTCCAATAGGCCAGGTATTGCTCCAGTAGGGGCCGATCCAGCCCGAACCGATGCCGCATCTCCGCGACCTGTTCCGGAGTCGCTGTCTCTCCAAGAAAGGCGAGGACCGGATCTCCGGGAACCAGATGCAAGAGCAGGAAGACCAGCGTCACCACGGCCCAGATGACCGGAATGACGAGCACACAACGACGCCAGAGAATCCCCAGGATGTCCTTCATGATCCGTTCCTCCGTCCCGACTCGCTCACAATTCTGAGGCGCATCGGGAGGGCGCGACAGGTTCCCCCGTGTGCGCCGGCTTCATTCGGACCCATTTCTCTCTCCTTCCGCGACGGCGAGTGCCAACGAGAGCACGCCCAGTGGCGAGCGACTCTCGCTCCACAGCCCTTCGGGGCGAAGTGCAGAGACGCGAAGAGTCGGCGGCCAACGGGCGGCGAGGCGATGCATGGCCTCTGCATCCGGTATGCGGATGGGGATCGAGAGCGCCCGCCCGATGCGCTCGAGGACGCGACCGAGAGCGCGCGCGGTCTCTTCCTGTTCGAAGGTCACCGTGACCTCGAAGCCGTGAGCCGTCGCCAGACGCGCGCGCACGACCGGATCATTGCTCATGGTCTCCCCGGCATCGCACGCGAGGATGACGCGTTCGACCTGTTGCGGATGCCCGACGAGAAGGTATCCCTGAAAGAAAGCGAACGCGCGCTCCGGATGCGCATCGGAGGTGAAGAGGGACACCCCCCGCACGGAGCGTTCGCGCACGCTCGCTCCCGTGCGTTTGAGATGGTTGCCGATCAGCGCGGCCACCTTCGGAGCATTGCGCACCTCGAGGATCAGAAGCAGTGTCGGATCGCCCGTATCCACGACGGCGAGCGCGGATCCCAGCGCATCGGCGATCGTATCCGGGGGATCCCAGCCGAAGGCGCGACGCATGCGCGTGAGCAGCCCTTTGAGGAGAGGGGCGAATGGTTCCGAAAGCGCTGCGGTGAGCGTTTCCTCGAGCGCTTCGGCCAACGGCGCGGCTTCCGTCCACCGATAGACCGTGACATGGCGAATTCGCACGGGGATCAGACGAAGGATCGCCTCGTCCGCGAGCGGCGCGGAGATATCGAGGAGAGGCCTATAGCGTTTCACGATCTTCGGGTCGAAATCGAAGAGGGATCGGACGACAACGTCCCCTCCCTCACAGTCGAGGGCGAACACGATGTTGACCGCGAGAGCTGAGAAGAGAGCGCGCCGGAGATCACGGAGGAGAGGGGAAGCCGCATCGGGCAGCGAGTGCGCTCCACGGGCCAGCGCTTCGCTGCTCACCCATCCCCAGACGGGGCTTGGACGCATGTGCGTCCACCAGGATCGTCTCGAGAATTCCTCAGGCGACGGGCGCTCGACGGCCTGACGCAAGTGCCGCAATCGCGGGTGCGCTTTCAGAGACGGGCGACGTCCTTCGGCCGTTTCAAGGATCGCACGAATGGCGTCCGGATGAGTGGCGAGAATGAGCACATTCTCGCGGACGCTCCAGAAGAAGCCGCGCTCGGAGCGACGAGCGCGATAGCCGACAATAGGCGTCCCCCCGTGTGTCATCGAGTCGAGGACGACATCGCCATAAGCCCGACGGGCGAGCGCGGGCAGATGCGCCTCGGCGAAGTGACCGAGCGCCGCATCGGAGCGCTCCGTCGTCCAGAGCACAGCGAGATGCGGCCGGAGTGTTTCCCCTTCCCACTCCAGCCCGGTGATCAGAAGTGCCACGGGCGAACGCAGCAACTCCATCCATTCTCGCCGATCCGCGGCAAGCAGCGCCTCGAGCACCTCTCGTTCCGAAACTCCTGAGAGAAGATCGCGCCAGGCGCGCGTTGTGCGCAGGCCTTGGAACGCTCGTTCGGGGTCGCGTATTTCGAGGTAGAACAGGGTCGTCTGCGGCGCCAGTTCAATCGGCGAGCGCCGCTCGGCGATGGCTCGATGAAGCAGGAGGCCGCCGATCCCGAGAAGGGCAAGAAGAAGCCCCAGGATCTTTCGACGCCGTCCGAAGCGCGCACGGACGTTCGGAGCCTCCGGCATGTCTCCGCAAGGAGGTTTGGGGAGAGCGTGTGTCGAACCCTCGGGAGGCCTGCTCACCGACCATGCCTCAGTTCGACCCATGGTTGATTTCTCCACGACCGCTCGTTATTATAGCGGCGAGAATCCGGCGATGGGGAGCGGACGACGAAAAGTACGTGTCGTCATGTACGCGAAGCCGGGATGCCATCTCTGCGAAGAAGCGGAACGCGTCCTTGCGACGGTGGAGTGCGCCGATCTGTTTGAGCTGGAGATCATCAACATCGAGCGCGATGAGGAGCTGCGCCGTCGTTATGGCGAGCAGATCCCCGTCATCGTCATCGAGGGGACTAAGGCGTTCACGTATCGCGTGGACCCTCGGGAGTTTTGTCGGCAGCTTCGACGACTATCGAACCGCGCGAGGTGAGACGATGCGAAAGGGGAGCCGCGAACTCGTGCTGATTGTCGGACTGGCGCTGGCCGCCTGTTCGACGCGCTCATCATCTCCGGCGGCAGGAGGAGGGCCGGCTCTCGCTCCGACGGAGTTCAGTGGTGAGCGCGCCTTCGAGCACGTGCGCCGATTGGTCGAGCTGGGGCCTCGCCCCGTCGGCAGCGACGCCCATGCCCGTATGCGCGCGTATCTGCTGGCCGAACTGAAGAAGTACGGGCTGACCGTATGGACGGATGAGTTCCGCGCGCAGACGCCGCTGGGGGAGAAGCCCATGGTCAACATCATCGCCGAGCGCAAAGGAGCGACCGAGGAAGTGATCATCCTGGCCAGTCACTACGACACGAAGCTCTTTACGGACTTCACTTTCGTCGGCGCCAACGATGGAGGATCGAGCACAGGAGCGCTTCTGGAGCTCGCGCGCGTCCTCGCTTCGCGTGGAGAGACGTCGCGATACACCCTCTGGTTCGTCTTCTTCGATGGCGAGGAAGCACTTGTCTCTTGGTCGCCAACAGACGGTAAGTATGGAAGCCGGCACATGGTGGAGAAACTGGAGCGCGAGGGACGGCTCGCCCGAATTCGGGCGCTCATCCTCCTGGACATGATCGGCGATAAGGATCTCGACATCCTGCGCGACGCGTATTCGACCCGCTGGCTCCAGGATCTTCTCTGGGAGACGGCGCAGCAGCTTGGCTACGGGCGCCACTTCACGGATCGGGAGACGTTCGTGGACGACGATCACACGCCTTTCCTCCACAAGGGGATACCAGCGGTGGACCTCATTGACTTCAACTACGGACTGTGGAATCGGTATTGGCACACGGCTCAGGACACGCTCGATAAGGTGAGCCCGCAGAGTTTGAAGATTGTGGGGGATGTCGTCCTTCGAGCGTTGCCTCGGATCGAGGCCGCGCTCGCCGGGATCGAGAAGCGGTGAGATGGGGAAGCGTATCGCGGTCATTCCGGGCGATGGAATCGGCGTGGAGGTGATCCGCGAGGCCGTGCGCGTTCTGGAAGCGGTGAACGAGGTCTACGGCCTCGGGCTGGAGATGGTGTCGTTCGATTGGGGGGCGGAGAAGTATCTGCGCGAAGGAGTCACTTTGCCCGAGGGAGCCGTCGAGATGCTCGAACGAGAGTACGATGCGATTCTCGCCGGAGCCTTCGGGGATCCGCGCGTCCCGGACAACCGGCATGCTCGGGAGATCCTGCTCGGCCTGCGCGTGCAGTTGGATCTGTATGTGAATCTGCGTCCGGTGAAGCTGCTGGACGAACGCCTCACGCCGCTCAAGGGACGGACGCCGGAAGAGATCAACTTCGTCATCGTGCGGGAGAATACCGAAGGCGCCTACGTGGACATCGGAGGCGTCTTCAAGAAGGGAACGCCTGAGGAAGTGGCCCTTCAGCATGAGCTCACGACGCGGCGGGGGACGGAGCGGATCATTGTCGCCGCCTTCGAATATGCGCGAACACATGGACGGCGGCGCGTCACGCTCGTTGACAAATCGAATGTGTTGCGCTACGGCCACGGGCTGTGGCAGCGTGTGTTCTGGGAAGTCGCTGAGCGCTATCCCGAGCTCGACGCCACGCATCAGTATGTGGACGCCATGGCGCTGCTCATGGTGCAGGATCCGGCGTCGTGCGACGTGATCGTGACGACCAATATGTTCGGGGACATCTTGAGCGATCTCGGGGCTGCGCTCATCGGGGGATTGGGCCTGGCGCCTTCAGGGAATATCCATCCGGGGCGCATCTCGCTCTTTGAGCCGGTGCACGGGACGGCCCCGGCGCTGGCGGGGAAGAACGTGGCCAATCCGATGGGGGCGATCCTCACAGCGGCGATGATGGTGGAGTATCTGGGGGAAGCTGATGCCGCGCGCGCGATCGAAGGCGCGGTCGTCGAGGCGATCCGCCGGGGTGAGGTCACGCGCGATCTCGGTGGTTCGCTCTCGACCGAAGCGGTCGGACGTGCCATCGCGGCGCATGTGCGCGCCCGCGCCGGGTGAGCGAGAGGGGAGAGGGACGAAGCTCGCCGAGAGCTTCGCCTTCGGGAAGGAGAGGAGGCGATGAGGAAGTGGCAGTACAAGACGCTGGATTGGGGGGAGTTGAGAAAGCTCGGGGCCATCGTGACGGGGAAGGATTTCGTGGATGAGAACGTGGATGCCGGGTTGAATAAGCTGGGAGAGGAGGGGTGGGAGCTCGTCGGCGTTTACGTGGACGGGTTCGTCGTCCATCGCTCGCAAAAGAGCATTGATATCGTCTCGATCAGCCGGTACGTCAAGTTCACCTTCAAACGGCCGCTGGAGTAGGGCGGGCGCGCGCTCCGTCCTCACGGCCCCGTCCGATGGTGGTCCGGGAAGCGTTCGCGCATGCCGATGGTTCGCGTTCCCGAGGGGGAGTTGTACTATCGTCGCGTGGGGACGGGGCCGCCGCTTGTCTTCGTCAACGAGTGGCCGTTCTCCCATCGGTATTGGGGACCGTTGGCGGATCGGCTGGAACGCTCCTGCTGTGTCGTCGGGTTCGATCCGCGGGGAATGGGGCGCAGTCGGTCCTTCTCTCCCACGGCGCCCTACGATGTGGAGGCGCATGCGGAAGACCTGCATGAACTGATCACGGCGCTCGGTCTCGGCGAGGTGCATCTCGTCGCCCATGGGCTTGGAGCGATCCCTGCGGCCTTGTGCCTGCATCGGCATCCGCAGGACGTGCGCACGCTGACGATCCTCAACCCCGCTCTGCTCCCGGGACGACCCCACGCCTTGGGGAAGTATCTGGCGTCCGTGCAGCTCCTGCTCGTGATGAAGAACCTCGCTACTGTGCCGCTCCTCCGGAATCTCCTCTTTCGACGGTATGCCCTCGGACGCCTTCCGAAGGCGTATCAGCAGATCCTCGCCGACGATCTCTTTCGCGTGAACGTGCGCGCGGCGTGGGCGTTGGCCCATTCGGCCACGGAGGAGATCGTCCTGCGCCAATTCCTGACGGCCGTGGTCGAAAGCGCGCGCCCGGTCCTGATCATCGCGTGTGCTCGCGATGCGTGGGCTTCGGTCGAGACGGCGCGATGTCTCTTTGAGCAGATCTCCACCGGGATGTTGGTGACGATGGCTTCCCCGGCTCATTTCCCTATGCTCGAAGCTCCGGAGGCTGTGCATCGCGTGCTCATGGAGTTTTACAGAAGGAGCGGGACATGGTAAACTGAGACTCGTTGGGACCGTTGGAAAAGTTTTGAAACGAGTTCCCCCATCCCGGCGTAGAGGAGGAGAGGAGCCAGAGGAGAACGGAAGATGTCGAACGAAAAAGTCGGTGTGAGCCTCGTGCCCGTTGAAGCCTCTCGCCGCCTTCGGGATATGGAGGTCTTGGTCGTCGCCGAAACCGCGAGCCGTCAGGCGGAGTTGGGACGAGTGATCGAGCAACTCGGATGTCGCGTGACGACCATGGATTTCCTCCAATTGGAGAGCCTGCCGCTTGAGGGGAGGGCCTTCCATCTTGTGGTCGCCGATATCGAGCGGGAGGTCATGCCCTTTGGGGGAGCGCTCGCGCAGATTGAGCCTCAGAAGGTCATCGCACTGATTCCAGAATCCCTGCGGGAGCAGGGGACGTGGATTATGGGGTTGGTGCTCGGCCGATATGTGATCAAGCCGGTCCATCCGGAGGAATTGCTTCAAGCGGTGCGCGACCGGCTGGAAGTGATGGCGCTGCAGGAGACGACGGTGCGCCTGAGCGCGGAGCTGCGCGCGCGCTATCAGATCGCCCACATCCTTGGCATCAGTCGGGGCGCGGAGGCGTGCCGCGCCTTCGTTCGAGCCTTCGCGGCGGCGCGCCGTCCGCTCTTCCTCTCCGGAGAGCGAGGCGTGGGGAAGCATCGGATCGCGCGGACGCTGCATTATAGTGGCCCCTGGGCGCTCGAGCCCTTCATCCTCGTGGATACGACTCATGTCCCCGCGAGTGCGCTGTCGGGAGTGCTCTTCGGCGATGCGGAGTGGATGGGGGGAGAAGCGAAGCCGATGGGGCGTGGAGTGGTGACCGTGCTGAAGGCGGGAACGATTTACATCACGGAAGTCTCCTTGGTCCCGCTCCCGCTCCAGTATCGCGTGGCGGCGGTGATTCGCGAGCAGAATGCGATCGAAGAGGGGGGATCGGAGATCCCTGTGGGGATTCGGTTCATCTTCGGAAGCCACTGGACGCCGGAGCACCTGCGGCGCAAGGGGATGCTCGTCGAAGATCTCTACGAGATGGTCCGAGAGGCGCACCTGGCGATCGAGCCTTTGCGCGCGCGCCCGGAGGATATTCCCTGTTTCGTGGACTATTTCTTGGAGCGCATCTGTCAGCGGCAGCAGTGTGAGAAGCGCGTTCTGACCGAGGAGGCGCGTGACGCGCTCGCTCGGTACACGTGGCCGGGGAACGTGGACGAATTGTACCGCGTCCTGGAGATCGCGGTGCAGCGCACCAGTCCGCTTCCCATTGACGCCACGCACCTGCCGGAGCCCATCGGACGTCCGGCGCCGCGCGTCCCCAAGGTTCCCTTCCCGGAGGAGGGAGTGGATTTTTATGAGCTCGTGGAGGAATTCGAGCGGGGATTGATCACGGAGGCGCTGCGGCGAACCGGTGGGAACCAACGGCGCGCCGCGCGACTCTTGCGGTTGAAGGAGACGACTCTGGCTGCCATGCGAAAGCGCTTGAAGATCGCGTGAGCGGGTGTGACCTATGACGCGACTCCGCGAAAAAGCGCCTGAGATCTCGCGAGCGCCCGAGCGTGCTTCGGAGGAGTTCCCTTGCCTTTTGGAAGACCGCACGCGACCGGATCGGCGATACGTTCGCGTGGGGATCGCGGTGACGCTGCTCCTTCACGGCTCCTTCTTCGGGTACATCTTCTACGATTCCTATCGCGCGCTCTCGCAGTGGAGGAGCTGGATCGGGTTGGAGATTGTGAACGAGCCGGGGGGACTGCGAGGCCTTCGGGTGCCGGATCGCTCGCTCCTGCTGGCGCCGTTATATTATCCTCCGGGACTCGTTCGATCCGTCGCCGAGACGGAGGCGGAGCGACGCCGCGCACGCGAGCGGCTCCGACGTCAGGAAGCGCTCCGTCGCCTGCGCGAGCACGTAGAGCGTGCGGCTTCGGGGAACGAATCGGCGTCTGCTCATGAGCTTCCCCGGACATGGGAGGAGCTGGAGCAACGGGTCAAAGAGGAGGTGCGGAAGCTGAATATCGGACCGATCCGCGAGGCCATCTCGGCGATCTATCGCGCGAAGCAGGAGGGACGCCTCGCGTTCCAGGACATCACCGTCGCCGTTTCCTTTCGCGTGCAGAAGGACGGGGTGCTTACGAACGTCACTCTCGTGGAGCCTTCGGGCATTCCGGACGTGGATGCGGCAGCCCTGATGATCGTCGAGGAAGCGAGCCGTGCGCGCATTCTGGCGCCGTTAGCGAACGCTCAATCTGTGACCGTGAAGCTTCTTATCGCCGAGACGACCGAGCTGCGGTTCATTGCCGTCTCGCCGTCAAAGGCGGGGGCGGCCCAACTTGTCAGCCAGTTGAACGGGTTGCTCCTTCTCGCTCGGTTGAATTCCGGGCGGTTGGATCCTCAAGCGGCGGCAGTCCTCTCTCGGTTGAGCATCACGCAAGAGGGGCGGAGCGTCATCGCGAGCGTGAAGATCCCGCGCGCCGAAGCGGCCGAGATGTTGCGGAGCCGAATCGGATCCGAGGAATAGAGCGTTTCCCGTCGGGTGGGACGAGCGCTATTCGGGGCCCGACCATGTCTCTCAGGGAGAGATCCCCATGAAGACCATCATTGAGCCGTTTCGCATCAAGGTCGTCGAACCGATTCGAATGACGACGCGCGAGGAGCGCGAAGCCTATTTGCGCGAGGCGGGGTACAATCTCTTCTTGATCAAAGCCGAGCACGTCATCATTGATCTGCTGACAGATAGCGGCACGGCGGCCATGAGTTCCGAGCAGTGGGCGGCCATGATGCGGGGGGATGAGTCCTATGCCGGGAGCGCGAGCTTTTATCGGTTCGAGACTGTCGTGCGCGAGATCTTCGGCTTCAAGCACGTCATCCCCACGCACCAGGGGCGAGCGGCGGAGCGCATCCTCTTCTCGATCCTGTGCCGACCCGGCCACATCGTCCCGAACAATACGCATTTCGATACGACGCGAGCGAACATCGAATACGTGGGGGCAGAGGCTGTCGACCTGCCGATCCCCGAGTTCTATAAGCCCTCAGTCTATCACCCCTTCAAGGGGAACATGGACACAGAGGCACTGCGCGCCCTGATTCGGCGCGTCGGGCCGGAGCGCATCCCGCTGGTCATGCTCACGGTGACGAATAATTCCGGCGGGGGACAGCCCGTCTCCATGGCGAATATCCGCGAGGTGAAGGCCATCTGCGCCGAGTACGGCATCCCCCTCTATTTGGATGCGTGTCGCTTCGCCGAGAACGCCTATTTCATCAAGCTGCGCGAGGAGGGGTACGCGAACAAATCGGTTCGAGAGATCGCGCGCGAGATGTTCTCTTATGCCGACGGCTGTACGATGTCGGCGAAAAAGGATGGGCTGGCGAATATCGGCGGCTTCCTCTGCACGAACGATGATCGTCTGGCCGAGCAGGAGAAAGACCTGCTCATCTTGACCGAGGGCTTCCCCACGTATGGGGGATTAGCCGGTCGCGATTTGGAAGCGATCGCTGTGGGACTGCAAGAGGTCCTCGATGAGGACTACTTGCAGTATCGTTTTGCCTCGACGCGGTATCTGGGGCGGCATCTCACCGAGGCCGGCATTCCCATCGTTCAACCGCCGGGCGGTCACGCCATCTACATTGACGCCGGGGCCATGCTCCCCCACATCCCTCCGCTCCACTATCCCGCACAGGCGCTCGCCGTCGAGCTCTATCGCGAAGCGGGTATTCGTTCGGTCGAGATCGGCTCGGTCATGTTCGGTCGGCGCGATCCTCAGACCGGGGAGGAGATCCCTGCGCCAATGGAGCTGGTGCGCCTGGCGATCCCGCGGCGTGTCTATACGCAGAGCCACATTGATTATGTGATCGAGGCCATCGTGGAAGTCTCCAAGCGGCGCGAGACGATTCGCGGATATCGCCTCGTGTGGCAGGCGCCGTTTTTGCGCCACTTCACGGCGCGCTTTGAGCCCCTCTGAGGGCGAAATACCCGGGGCGGCCCCGCACGCGCGCTCCCGGACGAGAGACGCGCACATCAATGCGTCGCCAGCTCCCATCCCGTTCAGCGCGGGTCGGCGTGTACGCCAGACTGTAGATCGTGCGCAGATCCGCAGCGATCTGCTCGTAAACGCCTTCCAGTTGGTTCAGGTGTCGAATACGGTAGAAGCGACCTCCGGAGAGATCGGCCAATTGGCGAAGCTGCTCTTCGGCCACGCGCGTCGCCGCGCGAACCTGCTCGCGCCCGGATTCGTGCAGCGTGGCGGCCAGCTCCGCTTCGTTCTCGAACATAATCGGGTAGATGAGCGCGTCGGATTGGAGGACGCCCAGGACGAGGTCGTGGAATCTGAGGAAGGAGCCGGGACGTCGCAAGGGATCATTCCATAGAGGCGTGCCCTGATAGGCGAACGAGCTGTCGCGTCCATCGGTGAGGACGACGAGCGCATTGCGTTGGCCGCGCACGGGGCCCAGCACTTCGGCCAAGGCGTATCCGATGGCGTCGTAGAGTGCCGTACTTCCAAGGGGCGGGACAACGTGCTCCAAAGCGCGTACCACCTGATCCCGCTCATGCGTGAGCGGCGCGACGACTTCCACATCCCGCGCGAAGAGGAGCAGGGCGATCCGATCCTCCGGGCGCATCAGCTCCAGGAAACGGCGCGCGGCTTCCCGAATTGCCTCGAACTGTCCCCGCGTGCTCCCGCTCACATCCAGGAGGAGGACGAGATTGAACGGACTGGTCTCGACAGCGAAATGACGAATCTCCTGGGGGACGCCATCCTCCCACACGGTGAAGTCCTTCGCTGTGAGCCCGCTGAGAACCTTACCCTCGGCATCGGTGACGCTCAGCAGGAGATTCACCAGAGGAGCCTCCAGGGTGATGGCTTCATCTTCTTCGATCGAAGCTGTAGGCCACGCGGCTGGGCCTTCTGCTCCGACCGCGCGAGCAAGGCGTGGTTCCAGCTCGCGCACGGCTGCCCCGAGGACGCTATATCGGTTCGCCGCCAGGGCGCGCGCAGCGCGCGTCATCGGTTGCGGGGGTAACAAACCCAGAAGGACGCGATCGGGCGCTGTGGGCGGACCGAGCTCCACCCATCCATTGAGCGTGCGCACATGGACCGAGAGCCCTCCTTGGCCGATCTTTCCGGAGAGAACAGCCGGAGGAGGTGCCAGGCCAGCAGTAGGAGAGCGGGACCAGACAGGAGCCGCGATACGCGGCAGCGGAGGACCGGCGTAGCGGACATATCCCTCCGTCCACACCAGTTCAGCCTTGAGATCTTCGACGGGGACGCCGAGGATGACATCGCCGCTCAGCGTCTCCACACGCACAGCGCGCGGCCGCCCGTGTACGTGCACCGTTCCTTCCTCGGTCTTCACCTCTAACCGTGCGCCGCCGGGGACCGTCAGGTAAACATCAAGCGTCTGCTCGGCCTCTCGAGTCGCGCACCGGAGACTCACTCGATCCTTTCCGACCTTGAGTCGCACCATCTCTTCCGCAATCGGGAGGTTACTCTCGATGCGGAGAACGATCTGATCGGGCGCGCCATCGCGGATGAGGACGCGTCCATGGGGATTCTCGACCTTGATCTCGATCCCGGCGGAAGCGGGAAGTCGCTTCTCGAAGACGGCCAGGCGGGGAACTGGCGCTTGAGGTGCCGAAAGCGCTTTCGTCGCCGGCACACGGCTCTTAGGGGTGGGCCCCAAAAGGCCATGATGTCCTTTGGCGGGACCCACCAGACCAACCCCTATGATGAGCCATAGACTGAAGACCGTACGGCGCGGAATAAACGTCCTCCCTTCTGATCGGCACATGGCCGCGATCACGGTTGGCCCACCGGAGCATAATAGCCGCGCCGCGCATGGACCTTGAACTTCTTCCCTCCTTCGCGAGCGACCTCGATCTTGATGCGTCGCCACTTCCCATCGCGACTCGTGTTCGTGGAGATGTAGCCGATATTATACTGCTGGCGCAATTCCCGCGCGATCGTCGCACAGACGGCTTCCAGAAGCGATGCCCCCATGACGGTGAAATGGCGGCCTCCGGTCAGCTTCGAAAGTTGCTGGAGAATGGCGATCCCCTGCTGCTCAAAGTAGGTGTTGTAGAGCGTCGGATCCGGCGTCCCAATGGTGTAGATCTGCACGTCGGACTCTTTCAGCAGGCGCGAGAGTGCTCCGTAGCTGTAGCGCGAACTGTTGTCTTGCCCATCGCTGATAACCAGGAGCACGCGCTTCCCATGCCGAGCATGCCGCAGCTTCAGGACACCCTCGTAGACGGCATCGAAGAGGGCCGTTCGACCTTGAGCGCGCAGAAACGGAAGATAGGTGAGCAGGACTTCCCCGTCGGTGAAGTCCGCCAGAAGCATCACCTGCTTATTGAAAGCGATGGCGAAGAACTCGTCTTGCGGATTGCTCCACTCGATGAAGCGGCGCACAGCTTCGCGCAGGCGTGCGATCTTGCTCTTCATGCTGCCGGAGACGTCCAGGATGAGACCCACGCTGATCGGGATGTCGTCGGTGCTGAAGAACTTGACCTGTTGCGGGATATCATCCTCGTAGACGGTGAAGTGGTCCGATTTCAACCCCGTGACGAAGCGACCCAGTTGATCGGTCACGCTGATGGAGAGGAGGACCAGTTCTGACTTGAGCCGGATGAACTGCTCCTGCAGCGATTGATCGGCCGAGGTAGCCGTCCTCGTGATCTGGCTCGATGCGCTTTGTGATTCGACGGCCTGTGGACGTGGAGCTTCCGAGATCGCTGGCCCATCCCCTGCCGATGGAACTGCGGATCCCAACCTTGGGGAAGACCCTATCAGCAGAAGCCCCACCGAGGCACATACAAGCGCTCGCCATCGCCCAGATGTGACATGTGGAAATACTCCCCCGATCTTCGGGCTCATTGTTCCCTCCTCAGTTCGGCCTTGCGTTTTTAAGAACCGGCGCGGACTCTTAATAATAAAGACAACGGCGAGCCGATGCAACAAAAATTTTCACCGGGGGATCGTGTCGAGTCGTTGCCTGGAATCCTCCGGGGCCCCCGCGTGGGATATCCCGGAGGAGTGAGAGGAGAGAGGCGCGACCGATGTCTCTCTCCGGCTCGCGCGCTCCAAAGCTTCGGTGAGCGCCTGCTGCAAGAGCTCCAGAAGATGGGGGGCCACTACAAGATCGCTCTCGGCGAAAGTACTCTGGAAGCGAAACTCTCCCCGCTTCTCTTCGCGCGCGTTGGTCAAGGGGATGCGCACGCTCCACACAGGAGCGAGGCCGTCGGATGCTGCGCTTCGAGAAGGGGCAATGACCTTGTGCCACATGGGCGGACCCGTCCATCGGATTTCAGCGACTTGGATTCGGCCGATCTCCAGCATGCGGGCGAGCGCGGCATCTATCTCACCGAATGACCCCGCATGGTGCAATTCGGCGATAACACGACGCCATTGAATGTTCCGGGTCAAGGCACGAGGGCGGCACAGGGCTCTCCCGAGAGCGTGCTGAAGCTCCTGGGCTTCGGGATACCCGAGTGACTGGATGAAGATGAGGACCGAGACGCCGAGAATGAAGAGGAGGAGGCCAATGGGCTTCCCCTGCGGATTCACAAAGAGGAGGCTGAAGAGCCCGCATGCCGCGCATGCTGCGTATAACGACAGCACCACCCGTCGCCGCGTCCATCCGCGCCGCAACAGCATGTGATGGATGTGTTCCAGATCCCCCTGGAAAAGCGGACGTCGGCTGAGCGCACGACGAATGAGCGTCCACAAAGTGTCCACAATCGGAAGGCCGAAGGAGACGACGGGAATGGCGACGGCAATGGCTGTTGTGCTCTTTTGCGAGCTTTCGATAGCGAGCGCACCGAGCAGAAATCCCAGAAAGAGGCTTCCCGAGTCGCCGAGGAAGATCGTCGCCGGTGCGAAGTTGTATCGGAGGAAACCCGCAATCGCTCCGGCGAGCGCGAGGGTGAGAAGGATGAGCAGCGGTTGTTGGTAAAAGAGCGCGGCCACAAGCAGCGTCAGCGTGGCGAAAAGCGCCGCGCCGGCCGAAAGACCGTCCAATCCATCGAGGAGATTGAAGGCGTTCGTGATGCCCATGAGCCAGAGGAGCGTCAGCGGCAGTGAGAGCAGACCGAGCTCGATCGTCCCTCCCCACGGATTCCACATCCTCGTAATCTGAACGCCGGAGATATAGAGGAGCACAGCCGCCATTGCTTGTACGGAAAATTTGATCCGAGCATTGGCCCCGCGCACATCATCGTAGAGACCCAGAAGCAGAATAAGCGTGCTCGGTCCCAGGATTTTCAAGATCTGAGGAAGCTGCTCGCGAAAGTGCACCGTGACTCGATTCTCCACGACGAACAATCCGGAGAGGGCCAAAAGGAAAGCTGCGTAGATAGCGAGCCCCCCCAACCGAGGGATCGGGCGCTCATGAATCTTCGGCCCCTGGCCCGGCCGATCGAGGATTCCCCATCGAATGGCCAGAGAGCGGACAAGCGGCGTCACGGCGTACGAGAGTCCCAGGGCCAGGATGAACAGCGCCAAGTAAGTTTTCATCGCATCGTTCGTCCAACGGGCCTGCAATCCCATGCGCGCGCTCCTTTCGACGTTCAGGCGCGCGCCTTTTGCTCTCGAGCCGCTCGCTTCCGAGAGCGAGGGCAGCTCTATCAGGGTCCCCTATCGTAGGGGCCAGCGCCCTATCAGCCTATCAGCGAATGCCTCCTCTGTCAAACGAAAACAGAGTGACATCTCCCTTTTGTGCTCCGAATGTCAGAGACTGGAGCGCGCGGGATACCATTTCCGCTGGGGCGTTTGGTATCATAACTTGTCTTATCGAGAATTCGCTCCTGGAGAGATTAATGATGAGCGTGACGTTGGAGGCGATTCGGAGTCTGTGCAAGCGCCGAGGGTTCGTCTTTCCCTCGTCGGAGGTTTACGGAGGGATTGAGAGCATCTGGGACTATGGGCCGCTCGGCGTCGAGCTGAAGAACGCCATCAAGCGAGCCTGGTGGCGCGCCGTCGTCTACGAGCGAGATGACATGGAGGGCCTGGACGCCGGTATCCTCATGAACCGGCTCGTGTGGAAGTACTCCGGACACGAGGAGACCTTCTCCGACCCGCTCGTGGATTGCCGGCAGTGCAAGCGCCGATTCCGCGCCGATGATCTCGTGGTCGAGTCGTTCCATCACGATGTCCTGAAGCCGATTGAAAAGGCGCTCCTCAGTAGTGAATACATCGAATACAATCGTCGGCTCGTCGAAGAGGTGGGAGCGTTCCTGGATGAGGTCGAGCGCGATGAGCGGGAACGAGGACGCGTGTATCCGAACCGATGGGCGTTGGCCCACGAGGTTTTGCAGCACGATGCCTATCGTGAGCAGCTCCAGAGTCGGATCAACCAGATTCCGGCGCCTCCGCCGATGGAGGAGATGCCTCTGGATTCCAGACCGCGTCGGGCGTGGATCGAAGTGCTGGAGCATCTTGAGCGGGCGTCGGAACTCGGCTCTCATCTGCTGAACGTTATTCGAGTAGTCGAAGGGGCCCGTGGACGACGTTATAACTCCAAAGATCAGCTTCTCCAACAGGCGCTCACCACCTATTGGCCGTGGACGGCCGAGGTGGTGAAGATCCTCTGGAATGGGATCTTCGTTCAACTGAACGAACGGGAAGCGCTTCGATGCCCGCACTGTGGAGCTGTGGGATCGTTCACTTCGCCCCGGCGGTTCAATCTCATGTTCAAGACCTTCATGGGGCCGGTGGAGGAGGAATCGGCGCTTGTGTACCTCCGACCGGAGACGGCGCAGGGGATCTTTGTGAACTTTCTGAATGTGCTCGGGAGCGCGCGGCGGAAGCTCCCCTTTGGGATTGCGCAGATTGGCAAGGCGTTTCGCAACGAGATCACGCCGGGACAGTTTCTCTTCCGCGTGCGGGAGTTCGAGCAGATGGAAATCGAGTATTTTGTGCCTCCCGGGGAGGACGAGCGTTGGTTCGAGCATTGGGTTGAGGAGCGCTACAGGTGGTATCTTCGCCTGGGGATCCGGCGGGAGAACCTTCGGCTTCGGGAGCAATCGCGTGAAGAGTTGGCGCATTACAGCACGCGCACCGTAGACATCGAGTATCGGTTCCCGATGGGGTGGGGGGAGATCGAGGGGATTGCCAACCGGACCGATTACGATCTTCGGGCGCACTCGAAGTCTACTCCGGGGAATGAGCATTCGACGGCTGATCTCACCTATTTCGATCCGGTCCGGGGAGAACACATCGTCCCCTATGTGATCGAACCGTCGGCGGGTGTGGACCGTATCTTCCTGGCGCTGCTCTGCGACGCCTATCATGAGGAGATCGTGCGCGAGGAGAAGCGCGTCGTACTTCGGCTGCATCGGGATCTTGCACCGGTCAAGGTGGCGGTCTTTCCGCTTCTCCGCAATCGTGGAGAGCTTGTTGAGCTCGCCCGGAAGATCGCCGCCGATCTCCGGCGGTTCATCCCCGGTCGCGTCGTCTACGACGATACAGCTTCCATCGGACGGCTCTATCGGCGTCAGGATGAGATCGGCACACCATACTGCGTGACGGTGGACGTTCAGTCCCTCTCAGACCGGCAGGTGACCGTGCGCGACCGCGATACAATGGAGCAAGTTCGTGTGCCCGCGGAGAGACTCCGAGAGTATTTCGCCGATGCGTTCCACTCGGAGTCGTCGCTCCCCGCATAGGGCGGGTGTGTGTGGGGCGCAAGAGACGAGGTGCCGACCTTCGATGTTCCAGAAGTGATTCTCATGCTCTGTCGCACTATCCGCGACGCCGGTGGGCGTGCGTTCATTGTCGGCGGTGGTGTGCGCGATCGGCTGCTCGGCCTGCCATGGAAAGATTTCGATCTGGAGGTCTACGGGATTGAAGCTTCGCCATTGAGGGCGATTCTCGAACGCTTCGGCGAGGTGAACACTGTCGGCGAAGCGTTCACCGTCTATAAGGTGCGGCTCGACGGATGGGAGGTGGATGTGAGCCTTCCCCGTCGGGAGAGCAAGCGCGGGCGCGGCCATCGCGGATTTTTCATCGTGGGCGATCCCACGTTGACGATCGAAGAAGCGACGCGCCGACGCGATTTCACCATCAATGCCATGCTCTATGATCCGCTCACCGAGGAGCTTTTAGATCCTTTTGGCGGGCAGGAGGACCTCCGGCGTCGGATTTTGCGCTGCGTGGATCGGCGGACCTTTCCGGAGGACAGCTTGCGCGTCCTGCGGGCGATGCAACTCAGCGCCCGTTTCGAGCTCGAGATCGAACCCGAGACGCTCGCGCTCTGTCGTCAGATTGATCTGGACGATCTGCCGAGCGAGCGCATCTGGGGAGAAGTGGAGAAGCTCTTGCTCCTCGCCCGGCGGCCTTCGATGGGGCTGCGGGCCGCGCTCGAACTCCTTATCATCGAGAAGCTCTTTCCCGATTTGAAATGGCTCGTCGGGTGTCCGCAGGACCCTGTATGGCATCCCGAAGGGGACGTGTGGACGCATACGCTGCTTGCCATGGATCAAGCGGCCCTCTTGGTTCGGGAGCATCGTCTGCCGAAGGAGAAATGGGTGACGGTGATGCTGGCGGTGCTTCTTCATGACATCGCCAAGCCGCTCACGCTCAAAGAGGAGGACGGGCGGATTCGCACACCCGGCCATGAGGAGGCGGGGCTTGAGCCAAGTCGGCGCGTGCTCGACCGGTTGAACATCCATACGATCAATGGGTACGACGTGCGAAGACAGGTGCTCGCTCTCGTCGCCAATCATTTGAAGCCTGCGCAGTTTTACAAGGATCGCGAGCGCATCACCGCGGGGGCGTTCCGGCGCTTGGCCGCTCGGTGCGACCTGGAGCTTTTGTATCTCGTGGCGAAAGCCGATGCATTAGGGCGCGGTCCGGCCTCTACGGCCGAAGCCGAAGAATGGTTCATCGAGCGCGCGCGCACGTTGGGCGTCGAGCATGCGCCGCCGAGGCCACTGCTTATGGGGCGCCATCTCCTGCAGTTGGGGATGAAGCCCGGTCCCGACATGGGACGTCTTTTGCGCGCCGTTTATGAGCTGCAGTTAGATGGGAAGGTCACGACCTTGGAGGAGGCGCTGCAAGCAGCCCGCGACGTGCTCGAACGCTCAGGCACCCCGCGCGGGGGACCCCGTTCCGAGACGTCGGGGAATCTCCTCACCGATCAGTAGCTGCTCGGGGAAGTGGAAGGGCGCCTGGCCATGGTCGGGACACCGATCGCACAAGGGAGGGAGAAAGAATGAGCTTGCGAAAGGTCTTCGTGCTGCAACATGCGGCGTGTGAGACGCTCGGTACGATCGCTGACGCGCTTCAGGAAGCGCGGGTGGACGCTACCTACATTCGTGCGTTCGCCGGAGAGCCGATCCCAACGCACATGGGCGAAGCTGTCGGTCTCATCCTCATGGGGGGACCGATGGGAGTGTACGAGCAGGATCGGTATCCGTTCCTCGTTGAGGAGATGCGATTGATCGAGCGCGCGCTCGCAGCCGGTACACCCATCCTCGGCGTGTGTCTGGGAAGCCAACTTCTGGCGTCGGTGCTCGGAGCTCATGTTCGACGGGGTCCGCAGAAGGAGATCGGATGGTTTCCTGTCTGGCTCACAGAGGCGGCTCGGGCGGATGTGCTTTGGTCCGGGGTGACGTCTCCCTTCATCGCTTATCACTGGCATGGCGATGTGTTTGACTGTCCGTCCGGAGCTGTCCCGTTAGCGTACTCGGAGGTGACCGCCTGCCAAGCGTTTCGCTATGGAACGAGCGCATACGGATTGCTCTTTCACTTGGAAGTGACCGAGCCGCTCATCGCGGAGATGGTTCGGACCTTCGCTGAGGAATTGCGCGAAGCGGGGCTCTCCGGCGAGGAGATTCTCCGACAGGCACCGCAGCATCTGCCCGCAGTGCAGCAGATTGGGCGGACGGTCTTTCGCGCGTGGACGCGCCTCATCCCCTCGGGAATTGAAACGTCGCTCCGTTGAGCGGAAGCACCGCGACGCCGAATGAGCAGGGAGTCCCCATGTGGGGCGCCCGTCCGGCGTGGGAGATTTATGCCCCCTCGTCCTTTTGCGCCTCTTCGGTAAGCGATCTCGTTCGGCGCGGGGAGATCTCCTGCGCGGTGGATCCACCGTGCTTCCATTCGGAGTGCGGAGAAATCCCCAGAGGTGGGGGAAATGACGTGCCTTCGCCTGGTACGAGTGTCCCCGCCAGAAATGCCGTAACTCCTCGAGAGCGCGCAACATGCGTGTGAAAGGAGAGCACAGGGGCATGGGACTTGCTGGGACACAAAGGGCGGCGTCGAACGCCATGACAAGAGGGCGTTCGCCCAAGCGGGTAACAGTATCCGGACACGGGGATTGGGATATGGGAGAGAAGGCTTTGACCGGAAAGCGAATCCTCATGGTCATCGCGCCGGAAGACTTTCGGGACGAGGAACTGTTCACGCCGAAGGCGATCTTCGAGGCTGAAGGTGCTACGGTGACGATCGCTTCGACGCGGCTCGGTCCGGCGCGGGGGATGCTGGGCGGGAGCGCTTCGCCGGATCTCCTCATCGCCGACGCGCGGGCAGACGACTACGATGCCATTGTCGTTGTCGGGGGGATGGGATCGCCGACCTATCTCTGGCCGAATGAAGCGTTGCATCGGTTGCTCCAGGAAGCCGATGCAAGGGGAAAAATCATCGGGGCCATTTGCCTCTCGCCCGCTGTCTTGGCGCGGGCTGGTCTCCTGCGGGGGCGGCGAGCAACGGTGTATGTGACCGAAGCCTCTTTGAGCGAATTGCACCGCGGGGGCGCTCGGTATCAGGAGGTAGATGTCGTCACCGATGGACGGATCATCACGGCCAGCGGACCGCAAGCGGCTGCCGAGTTCGGACGTGCGATCTCGGCCGAGCTCGCGGGTCGTTCGGTGTGAACAGCATGCCGGGAGCACGCTTGTCAGAGGATCCAACCGCCGCCGATGACGAGATCGTCCTGGTAGAAGACGACGGCCTGTCCGGGTGTGACCGCGCGCTGCGGTTCATCAAAGCGCACGAGCACAGAGCCATCGTCGCTCAGCTCGATCGTGGCCGTTGTTTCTTCGTGCCGCGAGCGGATTTTTGTCGTGACGCGCATCGGCTCGCGCAGTTCGGCGATGGCGATCCAGTTCGGACGCACAGCGCGGAGCGTCTCTCGATAGAGATCGCGCTCCTCGCCGACGACGACGCGGTTGTGGATGACATCCAGATCCACGACATAGACGGGGCGTCCGAGGGCGAGGCCGAGGCCGCGCCGCTGCCCGATCGTGTAGCGATGGATCCCCTCGTGGTGGCCGACAATGCGTCCGTCTGTCGTCACGATCTCTCCCCGTCGCGGTCGGGGAAGCTTCCGGCGCTCTTCGGCCAGTGGATCTTCGCCCTCAAGCACCAGGCCCGTCTCGACATACTGCTCGACGAAGCGCACGTAATCGCCATCGGGGACGAAGCTGAGATCCTGACTCTCCGCCTTCTCGGCCACGGGCAGACCGAATTCACGGGCGAGGCGACGGACTTCCGACTTCGTCAGGTGTCCCAAGGGAAAGACGGCGCGCGAGAGCTGCTCCTGCGTCAGTTCGAAGAGGAAATACGACTGATCCTTCTGCCGATCCACGCCACGTCGGAGCACGAAGCGACCGCGCGTGGCATCCCATTCCACGCGCGCATAGTGTCCGGTGGCGACGCGCTCGAAGCCCAACTGCTCGGCGAAGCGCAGGAAGGTCGCGAACTTGATCCGCGAGTTGCACGGGACGCAGGGATTGGGCGTGCGCCCCTGCAGATACTCCCGGACGAAGGGGAGAACGATCTCTCGTTCGAACTCCGCTTCCAGGTTGAGCACATAGAAGGGGAAACCGAGATGCGCGGCGACGCGCCGGGCATCGTAGATGTCCTCCAGCGAGCAGCAGCGTGAGGGCAGAGGTTCCCCGTTCGGCCCTGTGAAGCGGCGCTGATTCCACAACTGGAGCGAGAAGCCGACGATCTCGTGCCCCTCGCGCTTCAGCAGGGCCGCCGCTGTCGAGCTGTCCACGCCTCCGCTCATTGCGACGGCAATGCGCATCGTCATCCGGCATACTCCTTTGGTGCAGTAGCGCGCGTCCTGCAAAGATGTTATTATAGCAACGGCTATGTGGGAAGTGGCAGAGAAGTATCGGATCAAGAGAGAACCGTTCTATCTGCCGACGAACAACGAGGTGGAGTTGTTCACGGCGGCATATCGGCAGAAGCTCCCGGTGATGCTCAAGGGGCCAACCGGATGTGGCAAGACGCGCTTTGTGCAATATATGGCGTGGCGGCTCGGACGACCGCTCATCACCGTTGCCTGTCACGAGGACCTTTCGGCAACGGATCTGGTCGGACGTTTCCTCCTGGAAGGGGAGGAGACGGTCTGGCACGATGGACCGCTGACGACGGCGGTGCGGATCGGCGGGATTTGCTATCTCGATGAGGTCGTCGAAGCCCGCAAAGACACGATCGTGCTCATTCACCCGCTCACGGATGATCGCCGCATCCTCCCGATCGAGAAGTTGGGGACGTTGCTCGAGGCGCCCGATGAGTTCATGCTCGTCATCTCTTACAATCCCGGCTATCAGAGCGTCCTCAAAGATCTGAAGCAATCCACGCGGCAGCGCTTCGTCAGCCTCGAATTCAACTATCCCTCCTTCGAGAACGAGGTGCGAATTGTCATGCACGAGGGCGGAGTGGATGAGGAGACGGCCTGTGATCTCGTGCGCATCGGGCAGAAGGCCCGAAATCTGAAGGGACATGGTCTGGAGGAAGGGGTCTCCACGCGCTTGCTCGTCTATGCCGCGCAATTGATTCGGAGTGGCATCCCCCCGTATGAGGCCTGCGAGGCCGCGATCATTCAGACGATCACCGATGATCCGGAGATTCAACGCAGCCTCCGCGAGATCGTGACGACGATCATCTGAGGGCCGGGATTCTATGGATGAATCCATGCGACGAGCTTTGGAGAGACAGCTCCGGGGAGTGGCGCCGGAGAAGGCCGAACACCTGGTGGGGCGGCTCCTGAGGCTGCCGGCCGATCGCGCCTTTCTGCTGTTGGAGATGGGGATGAGCATGGCTGCGGCGAGCGTTCGTGCGGCGGCCGAATTCGTGCGCGTAGCCCCGGATGTGGGAATGGGACTGGATCCGGAGGGGCTGAAGGTGTGGGGGGACATCGGGCGACGTCTGGCGAGCGTGAATCCCGAGAGCGCGATCGCTTTCTTCCAGGTGAGCCCTTCGGTCCTGGAGGCCGTACCCTCGCGTCTTCGGCGCGAGCTTCTGACGACCTGCCATCGGCAGTCGCTGATCTCCGGGATGGTGGCCCTTGAGAGCTTTCGGACGGCTCCTGAAGTCGCCCGCACAATCGGCGATGAGGAGTTGTCCGTGCGCGTGTATGCCATCGCTGGGGAGATCGCGCGCCGAAGCGCCACGCAGAGTGCGGAGTTCCTCGCCCGAGCGCCCGAGGTGATCGCGCGCTTTCGACGCGAGCGGATGTCGGATGCGAGCCCTCGCGACCTCATGAGGTCCTCTCGCGATCTGGAGATCGCCGAGGGAGAGGGAGCGTCGCGCCGGCTCCTGGAGCGAGCGCTCGCTTTGGCTGCTGTCTTCGCGGAGAAGGCCGGAGGGTTGGCGACGGAGTTCCTGATGGCCTTCTCTCGCCTGCCGAGGAGTGGTCGCCTCCCCGATCATCTCAAGCTGCTCGATCACACGCGCGCCTTCCTCGAGCGGGGAGGGGGAATCGCCTTGCACTACTTCCATGTCGCCGCGCGCGTGCTCGCTGTGGCGGGCGCGGAGGCCTTAGCGCGATGGACGGATCTCGTCTGGAAAATCGCCCTTCAGGACAATGCGGCCGTGTACCACTTCCTGAAGCTCACGCCGCGCGTTCTGGAAGCGCTCGCTCAGCTTCAGGCGAAGACGCCGGAGCCACTCCTGCTGCGCGTGCTCGAGGTCGTGCGTCGGGTGAGCGACCGCAGCGTTGTTCTCGGGATCGAGTGCTTTCGTTCGAGCCCCCGCGCTCTGGCATCGGCCACGGTGGAGCAGTTCATCGAATGGGCTGAAGCGGGATTGAAGCTCTCTCCCCGAGACGGCCGCCGCGCGCAAGCCTATTATGCGCTGGAGACGCGAGCGAGCCAGCACGCCCTGCGACACGCGGCCGGCGGCCTCTTGCTTGAGCGCGTGAGTCAGACGCTACGTCTCTACATTCAGGCGATGACCGGACACTCGGTGACGATTCAACCGGTGAACCATCTGCCTGACCAGATGTCCGTCACCGATGGCCGGACGATCTTTCTGCCGGCGGCCATCGCAGAATTCGGCGATGAGGAGGCCGACTTCAAACTCTACAAGGTCTTGGCCGCGCATGCGGCGGGTCAGCTCGAGTTCGGCACCTACGCGCGTGATCTGCCCGACCTTCTCGCTCTGGCGGACGAGTTGCGGCACGAGCGCTCCGGTGCGGAGCCCCCGACGTCATCCTCGGCACACGGCGAGGCCCCCCGTCGCGAACCGGTGACCTTCTCGACTCTCCTCGCCCTCTTCCCGGATCGCGAGCTGGCCGAGCGCGTGTTCACCACGTTTGAGAACGGGCGCATTGATTTTCTCCTCCGCCGGCATTATCGGGGATTGCGTCGCGATCTCGACTTCGTGCAGCAGCGGATGCGCGAGCGACGTCCGCCGCTCGAGGAGCTGTCTCCGGCCGATCTCGTCGTGGAACTGATCTTTCGTCTCGCCCTGCTCGGGGGCGTCTCCGCCGATGTCCGTCGGCGATTCCCGCAGATGGTGGCGTTTCTGGAGCGCCTCCTGGATCAGTATATTCGGCGGGATGAGGCGACGGTCGCCGACAGCGTGCGGGCGACGCAGGTGGTCTTTCACCTTCTGAGGGCGGAAGGCGCACTGGGCGACGCGACGAGCTCCTCGGATCCGACGAGCACCGAGGATGCGACAGCGGAGACAGAGCCCGAGATGGGCGAGCAACCCGTGCATTCGCGCATTCTGTTGGAGCATCAACCCCGTCCGGCAGATCGGCTCGAGCCTTTCAACTTCTGGATTCGGCGCCGCCACGATCCGGAGCGCATGGAGTGGGAGCATCTGGAGGATTCTCCCTTCGCCGAAGAGCTCGAGCAACAGGATCTGGAGCCGGGCGACCAAGCGTTCTACTACGAGGAGTGGGATCACGAGCTGGCTGACTTCCGCGTGGCGTGGTGCCGAGTGATTGAGCGGCCGGCGCGGCGCGGTGCGCGACAGTTCGTTCACACCGTGCGCGCGCAATACGGGCCGATGATCTCTTCGATTCGCCACCAGTTTCAGTTGCTGCGTCCCGAGGCGTTGCAGAAAGTGCGGGGAGAGCTCGATGGCGAAGAGTTCGATCTGCAAGCGGTAATCGACTATGCGTTGGATCGCCAGACGTCCGGGCGCGTCTCCGAGCGACTCTACGTGCGACGCTTGCGCCGCCAGCGCGATGTCGCCGTCTCGTTTCTCCTGGACATGTCCAGCTCGACGGCGCGCACGGTCTCCCCGCGCGTTGGAGCCTCGCGTCCGAGCAAGCGCATCATTGATATCGAGAAAGAGGGCCTGGTGCTCATGAGCGAAGCCCTGGAGGCTGTCGGCGACCGCTATGCCATCCAAGGCTTCACGAGCGAGGGGCGGCACAACGTGAAGTTTTACATCATCAAGGACTTCGATCAAAAGTACTCGCCCGAGGTCGAGGCGCGCATTGGCGGAATCACCTATCAGAACAACACCCGTTTGGGCGCAGCCATCCGTCATGCGGCAGCTCGCTTGCGACGACAAGAAGCTCGCACCAAGCTCTTGATCATCCTGAGCGACGGTCGTCCCTACGATCACGACTATGGCGATGCTCGATACGCGCGCGAAGATACCAAGATCGCTCTGCGGCAGGCGCGCCAAGAGGGCATCATCCCCTTCTGCATCACCATTGACCGCGAATCCGAGGTGCAGCTCCGCGATATGTACGGAGAAGTCGGGTACATGATCATTGATGATATCCTGAGCCTGCCGGAACGACTGCCCGGGATCTATCGTCGCCTCACGCGGTGAGCTCGCGCCTCTGGCCCCCATTCTCTCCGCGGGCGTGGAGAAAAAAGTTGTTGACATTTGGCGGGAAAAGGGTTATAAGATAGGCCAAGATGTTGTGGGTGATCTTTGATTGGGCACAAGTGCAAGGTGACCACAGGATATTGTGGTCACCGGAAATCTCATCGAGGAGAGGGGACGATGGCTAAGAAGGCAACAGCAAAGAAGACGGCTGCGAAGAAGACCGCGGCCAAGAAGAAGGCTGCGGCGAAGAAGACGACGAAGAAGGCGGCGAAGTTGACGGCGCGTTCCTCGAAGGCGACGTTCGCCGCGAAGAAGGCCGCCAAGAAGACGGCCAAGAAAAAAGGAGGGAAGAAGTAACATGCCGGCCAAGAAGAAGGCGACTAAGAAGAAAGGCGGGAAGAAGTGAGCACCGCGGGCGCGCCTCTCGTCCCGTGAGGGCGCGTCCGCACATTCGGCAGTAGCGCGGCTTTCTCCGTCGTGAGAAGGGATGGGTGATCCATCCCTTTTTTGTGCTCCCCAAGGCGATGAGCATGAGCTCGGTTTTCTCTCCCGGATGAGATAGAATGTAGGGAAGGCGTGGGCAGGTCGGCGCGAAGGAGGTCGGAGAGATGAAGCTCTTCGTCACGGGAGGCGCTGGGTTCATCGGCTCGCATTTCATCCGCCACATGCTCCGGGTGCATCCGGAGTGTCAGATCGTGAACTTCGACAAGCTGACCTATGCGGGGAATCTCGACAATGTGCGCGATGTGGAGACTTCGCCCCGGTATCGGTTCGTCCGCGGCGATATTTGCGATCCCTCGGCGGTGCTGGCGGCGCTGGAGGAGGGAACAGATGCCATCGTGAACTTCGCCGCGGAGACGCATGTGGATCGCAGTATCGAGGAGGCAGCACCCTTTGTGCGGACAAACGTGCTCGGCGTGCAGGTCTTGCTCGATGCGGCGCGAGTGCGCCGCGTCCAGCGCTTCGTGCAGGTGTCCACCGACGAGGTGATGGGGAGTCTCGGTCCGACGGGATACTTCACCGAAGAGAGCCCCTTGCGACCCAACAGCCCATATGCGGCGAGCAAGGCGGCGGCCGAGTTGCTCGTGCGGGCGGCCCATCGCACCTTCGGGATGGACGTCCTCATCGTACGCGCGGGGAACAATTATGGGCCGTATCAATTTCCCGAGAAGCTGATCCCCCTGGTGATCACGAACGCGATGGCGGATCTTCCGCTCCCCATTTACGGTGACGGGCGGCAGGTGCGAGATTGGATTTACGTCGAGGATTATTGTCGCGCGCTCGACCTGATCCTCCAGGGCGGGCGAGCGGGAGAGATCTATTGCGTGGGAGCGCGCGCGGAGCGAACGAATCTGGAAGTGGTGGAGATGATCCTGGAGCTGCTGGACAAGCCGCGCTCGCTCATTCGCTTTGTCGAAGACCGTCCGGGGCATGATCAGCGGTATGCTCTTGATCCGAGCAAGGTCGAGAGAGAGTTTGGGTGGAGGCCGCAGGAGACGTTCGAGAGCGGGCTGCGTAAGACCATCGCGTGGTATCAGGCGAATCGCGCGTGGGTCGAGAAGGTGCGCAGCGGTGAATACCGGCAGTATTATGAGCGAATGTACGGGCGGCGGAGAGAGATCACATGAGGACGCGCGTCCTTGTCGTCGGCGCGGGAGGGCTGCTGGGACGATATGTTGTTCGAGCGTTTGCGCAGAGGGCTGAGGTGTGGGCGTTGCGACGGGAGGATCTGGACGTGCGCGATCCCGAGCAGGTGAAGCGCGTGCTGCGTCGGGTGCGCCCTCAGGCCGTCGTCAACTGCGCAGCGATTGCGGACGTGGATCTCTGCGAGCGCGAGCCGGAGCTGGCGTTTGAGGTGAATGCCGCGGGACCGCGTCATCTGGCCGAAGCGTGCCGGGAGATTGAAGCCGACTTGGTCCACATCAGCACGGATTACGTCTTCGACGGGAGCAAGCACTCGCCCTATACGATCGCCGATCCTCCGCGTCCGATCAATCAGTACGGAGCATCGAAATGGGCGGGCGAGCAAGCCGTCCGCCACACATGGGCGCGGCACTACATCATCCGCCCGGCCCGCCTCTTCGGCCTCGGAGGAAGGAACTTCGCCAGTTCGGTGCCGTGGCTTTTGCACACGCGGTCTGTGCTTCGAGCGATCGTGGACGAGGTGGGGTCGCCAACGTACGCGGCGGACTTGGCCGCGCGCATTGTGGAGATTCTCGCGCGAGGGCAGCCCGGGACGTATCACGTCACCAATGAAGGGGCATGTTCCTGGTATGAGTTCGCCTGCGAGGTCGCCCGACAATGGGGCAGCGCGGGAGCGCGCATCGAGCCCGTGCGCGGCGCTGATCTGGGACGACTGGCCCGACGACCGCCCTACACGGAGATGCGGTGCGTGCTCTCGGAGCAGTTGGGACTTCCGCGGCTTCGCCCTTGGCCGCTGGCGCTTGGCGATTTCCTCCAGGAGGTGAGGCACAGTGGAACGCTACGTTGAAGAACGTCCATGGGGGAGATTTGAAGTCTTGGAGCGAGCCGATCGGTACCAGATCAAACGGATCACCGTGAATCCTGGACACCGGCTGAGCCTCCAATATCACCACCATCGCGCGGAGCACTGGGTGATCGTTGCGGGATCCGGACGCGTGACGCGCGGTGAGGAAGTGATCCCGGTCGCCGCCAATCAGAGCGTGGTCATCCCTCGGGGAGTGCCGCATCGTATCGAGAACACGGGGACGGAACCGCTTGTGTTCATCGAGGTGCAGTACGGGGAGTATCTTGGCGAAGATGACATCGTGCGCCTGGCCGACGATTACCACCGCGTGTCGGAGGGGTCATGAGAAAGTGGTGGGAAGCTCTCTCGCCATCGCTCCGGCGCGCCGTCTCTGAGACGCTCGCGCGGTGGGAACGAGATCGGGTGATCGAGCGCATCTGGGCGGGTGACGCCTCGGTGTGGACGGGGGATCGAGAGGATCAGTGGCTCGGCTGGTTGCACATCGTTCACCAAGAGAGAGCGCGTGTGCCGATGTTCGCCGCCCTCGCCGAGAGCGTGCGTCGGGCGGGATGCCGACACGTGCTTGTAATCGGCATGGGGGGATCGAGCCTGGCGCCGGAAGTCTTCGCGCGGGTGTTCGGTCCGACGGCGGGAGCACCGGAGCTCCGTGTACTCGACTCGATTGATCCGGCCGACGTACGCGCCTGCGAGGAGTGGCTCGATCCTCTCCATGCGCTGGTCGTTGTCTCGAGCAAATCGGGGACGACGCTCGAATCGAACCTTCTGCTCGAATACTTCCTCGATCGGCTGAAACGCGTGCTCGGTCCTGAGCGTGCGGGCGGGCATTTCCTGGCGATCACTGATCCGGGATCTCCGCTCTCGGAGGTCGCTGTGCGGGAAGGTTTCCGACATTGCTTTTACGGCATCGAGAGTATTGGGGGGCGCTATTCCGCTCTCTCGGTCTTCGGTCTGGTTCCGGCGGCTCTTCTGGGGGTGGACATCGGACGGCTTTTGGAGCGGACGGAGCTGATGATGCGGCAGTGCCGTCCGGAGGTGCCGATCACGCAGAATGCCGCGGCTGTTTTGGGAGCGATCCTTGGTGAATCGGCTCGGGAAGGGAGGGATAAAGTCACGGTGCTCGCTTCGCGGGAGCTTCGTTCGCTGGGGGCTTGGCTGGAGCAACTGCTTGCGGAATCCACGGGCAAAAGGGGGACGGGAATCGTCCCTGTGGAGGGGGAGGAGGTTGGGTCGCCTGAGGTATACGGCTCGGATCGGCTCTTCGTTCATTTTCGGTGGGAGTCCGATCCGGATTCGGAGGAGCGCGTGGGCCGTCTTCGGGAGGCTGGGCATCCTGTGCTCTCGATCTCGCTCTCGGATCGGTATGAGCTCGGCGCGGTGTTCTTCCTGTGGGAGATGGCCACGGCTGTGGTCGGTACGATTCTCGGCGTGAATCCCTTTGATCAGCCCGATGTCGAAGCGAGCAAAGCCCGGACGCGCGCGTTGGCCCGCGTCTATGAGGAGACGGGAGCGCTCGCGCGGCCCGATCCGATCTTCTGTGAGGGGGGGATACGACTCTTCGCCGATGACCGGAATCGGCGGGAGTTGCAGGAGCGCACGCGGGAGCATTCGCTTGTGGGCTATCTCCGTGCGCACTTCGATCGTCTGCGGGAGGGAGATTACTTCGCGCTCTTGGCCTACATGGGGCGAAGCCGCATCCACGAAGAGCGGCTTCACGCGATCCGACATCGCGTGCGGGATGCGCGGCGCGTGGCGACTTCGCTCGGCTTCGGACCGCGCTATCTCCATTCGACGGGGCAGTTGCACAAAGGGGGGCCGAATACGGGCGTCTTCCTGCACCTCATCGGCTCGGACGCAGAGGATCGAGAGATCCCCGGGCGTCCGTACACGTTCGGACTCATCAAGCGCGCGCAGGCCTATGGAGATTTCGCCGTTTTGGCGGAGCGGGGACGCCGGCAGCTCGGCGTGGAGATCGAGGGCGAGATGTCGGAGGGACTTGCCCGCTTAGACGCGGCCGTGGAGCGAGCGCTCGCCGAGTAGGCGCGCGTCCGGGAATTATCCGCCCGTCTCAGGTGGTGTCGAGGATCCGAGTGCGTGTTGCTTGGCTTCTTGCCAGAGGCGTTCCATCTCCTCGAGCGAACTCTCCTCCACCGCGCGGCCCTGTTGCCGCAGCGCGCGCTCGATGTAGCGGAAACGCTCCTTGAACTTCCGATTCGCAGCTTTGAGGGCCGTCTCGGCGTCCACACCCAGTAAGCGGGCGAGGTTGACCACCATGAAGAGGAGATCCCCGATCTCTTCGGCGAGCGGCTCTCGAGCATGAGGAGCCGTCATCAGGGCCTGTTTCAGCTCCGCGACCTCTTCCTCGAGCTTCTCGAGAGCGCTCGTGGCGTCGCCCCAATCGAAGCCTACGCGGGAGGCGCGCTCGGTCAGTTGCGTCGCTTCGATGAGTGCCGGCAATCGCGCGGAGACGCCGTCGAGGATAGAGGGCTCCGCCGCTCCACGCCGCGCTTTCTCTTCGAGTTTGATCTGCTCCCAGCGGCGCAAGACATCTTCGCTCGTTCGAGCCGTCGCTGCGCCGAAGACATGAGGGTGGCGGCGCGTCATCTTCTCATGCACGTGCGCGATGACATCCTCGATCGTGAACTCTCCCCGCTCTGTGGCGACCTTCGCGTAGAAGACGACCTGAAAGAGGAGGTCGCCGAGTTCGGCTTTCATCTGCTCGACGTTATGAGTTTCGATGGCCTCGAGCAGTTCATAGGCCTCCTCGATGGTCATGGGGGCGAGTGTCTCATACGTTTGTTCTTTGTCCCAGGGGCACCCCTCGGGACCTCGCAGCTTCTCGACCAATTCGATGAGTGCCTCAAACGGTACAGGTTTCATGTCGGGTTCTCCTCGTGGGAATGCAGTTCGACCGTGAAGGGAGGCGACTCGGCGATCGCGCGCAGGATGATGCGGGCCGCGCGCTGCGCGGCTCCTCCCTCGCCCAATTGTCGTCGGACTTCGGCCAGGCGCACCTTGATGGTGTCGCGTCGCCGGGCATCCGCGAGCAATTCTCGCATGGTCTCTGCGAGCCGCTGGGGCGTCAGATCCCATTGGATGAGTTCCGGGACGATGCGTTCCCCGGCCAACAGATTCACCATGCCGAAGGTATTGAGGTGAAGCAGAGGACGGACCAGGAGGTAATTGATCGCGCGCGCGCGGTAGACGATGATCATGGGCGTTCCAAGCAGCGCGGCTTCGAGCGTCGCCGTGCCACTGGCGATGACGGCCAGATCCGAATGCGCGAGCGCGTTGTAGGTCTCGCCTTCGAGAACGCGCAGGGGGGGATCGGGCGAAGCATTCTCCGTGTCAGCTCCTCCGCGGTGGATGAGCGCCCACGCCGTTTCGGATCGAATCGTCGGAGCCAGTGGGATGAGGAATTGAGCAGGGAAGCGCGCGTTCAGCATGCGCGCAGCGCGCACCAAAATGGGCAACAAGCGCTCGACTTCCGTCAGGCGGCTGCCGGGCAGAAGACTGAGGATCGGACGATCCGGATCAAGCCCATACTTCTCGCAAAACGCCGAGCGCGAGAGGGTCGCACGGACCGTGTCCACAAGCGGGTGCCCGACGTAGTCGGCGGCAATCCCATGGCGGCGATAGAAGTCCACCTCGAACGGAAGGATGACAATGAGTCGGTCCACGTAGCGCCGGAGGGTACGCACACGATAGGTGCGCCATGCCCACACCTGCGGACCAATGTAGTAGATCGTGCGCAGACCCGAGCGCTTGAGGGGGCGCGCGAGCTTCAGGTTGAATTCGGGCCAGTCGACCAAGATGACGGCGGCCGGACGGCGCTGACGCGCGGCGTCAAGGAGCCGGCGGTAAAGGGCGGAGAAACGGGTGAGGGCGCGCAGAATCTCCCACGGTCCGATGATCGCCGTCTCCGAGATATCGGCGAGCGTCTCCGCGCCTTCGGCGCGCATGGCCGGTCCTCCGCATCCGAAGACATGAAGCGACAGGTCAGGAGCCAGACCCTTGAGAGCGCGGATCAACTCGGCCGCCCGTTGGTCTCCGGAGGCTTCGCCCGCCAGGATCATCAGCGAGGGCATAGGGGTCACCGCTTCGCTCGTGCCGATCCCGTCATCCCGGAGAAGATCGCTTCGATGACATCCTGATGGATGCGGATGCGCCCGTCGGCGATCATCTTTTCGCGCAGCGTCTCCAGATACGCTCGGTAGAACTGATCGCGTTTGGTCGAGAGGAGACGATCGCGGAGGGCAGCGCGCTCGGATTCGAGTTTGGTCCGATCCGGATCGCTCCGCTTGGTGACGCCGAAGACGACGAAATTCTTCCCGATCCGCACCGGCCGCGGCGCAACGCGAGAGACGTCCAGAGCGAAGGCCATCCCTTCCAATTGTTCCGAGCGTTCGAGTTCCGGCAGGAAGCTTCCGCGCTTGAATCCCTCCTGGGTCTTGACCTCGAGCTTCTGCGCCGCGGCGGCCTGTCGCAAGGCCTCGACCGTCGGCGAGCGGGCGATCATCTGCTCGGCTACCTGGCGAGCGCGCTCGATGGCCTTCTGCTCTTGCAGCTTTCGGATCACGCGATCCCGCACCTCGTCGAAGTTCGGCTTCTCCTTCGGCTCGCGCTTGGCGATCAATCGGGGGATGGCGTAGCCATCGCTCAGGTAGATCTTGCTTCCGATCTGACCGATCTCCTCCAGCTCTGAGGCCGCGCTGGTGAAGCCCGAGGAGTACGCGCCGAATTCCGGCAGCTCCTCCCCAGCGGCGAAAAAGCCCGTGCGCCGGATCAGCTCTTCGACGGGCAGACCGCCCAGCTTCGGAGCGAATTCGGTGGCGACGCGGCGCATGTCCTTCACCTCATCCAATCGCTTTTTGATCTCATCGGCGAGGCGGGCGGCCTCATCCCGCTGCTTGCGCTCGCGGAGGCGTCGGACGAGCTCGGCGCGCACGTCAGCCAACGCTTTTCTCTGCCAGCGCATGACCTTCAGGATATAGAACTTCCCCTCCTCGCGGATCGGGTCGGTCACGTCCTTCTGAGCGGGACCCAAGCTGAAGACCCGCTGGCGATACGACGTATCCTTGGGATCCTTCTTGACGAAGCCGATGCGCGTGCCCCCCAGTTTCCGAAAGTCCTCGGCCGGCGTCTTCTCATCGCCGCGGGCGCGCTTGACGAGCTCCTCGGCCCGGCGGCGGACATCCGCTTCGTTCTGCTCGGTGAACGGCAGCTCGATCTGACTCACATCGGCGCCGAGGGTATACTCGGAGAGGGATCGTTCGTACTCGTCGCGGATCTCTGACTCGGAGATGGTGACGGGGAGGCGGGCCATGGGAATGTGAAAGTACTCGACTTGCCGTTCGATCTCTCGGATGGAGAATTCCGAGCGATGCCGTTCGAAATAGGCCCGAGCCTCGCTCTCGCTCACCGAGATCTCCGCGCGCCACGCGTCCGGGCGGATGACGACGTAGACGAGATCCACGGAGGTATTCTCGCGGAGGAATTCCTCCTCGATCTCGCGCGGGCTGATGTCCAGTCCGGCCGTGAGGTGATGTCGCACCTTATCCCGGAGAATGGAGCGACGGAGATTCTCCTCGAATTCCTCGACCGTCTGGCCGCTCTGCTGGATGGCGCGGAAATAGCGCTCGCGCCCGATGAATCGTCCGCTAGAGTCGCGAAACATCGGGAGCAAGGCTTTGAAGACCTCTTCGTCCGTGACCGAGAGGCGGAGCGTCCTCGCCTGAAGGAGGACGAGCCGCTCGTCAATGAGCTCGTTCAGGATCGTGGAGCTGAAGGGTTTCAACAAAGCGGGGTCTTCGAAGCCGCGCCCCAAGCGGGATTGCGTGAGGCGCATGAGGGCTGCCCGATATTCCCCGGCGGTGATCTTCTCCTCTTCCACCTCGGCGACTACGGTGGAATCGGCGATATCACCGGAGCCGACGGCCCGGCGGTAGAGGGCTTGGCCCATGGGCATGTACAGGATCACCAAGCCGATGACCATCATGAGGGCGACGAGAATGAGCAGGGCGTTACGGGCGCGGTGTTTCTCGCTCAAGAATTTCAGCATACTGCTTCCCCCCTGCGCTCGGAAGTTGTGAATTGTAGATCAAGATCTTCGGGGAGGGCAACCGGAGGGGGAGGGGCTCTCCGGCGGTTCGGGGAGAAAGCTGTTGAATGTCCCGCGGGGGTGTGTTACATTGAATGCCTGAATGAGCATGTTTGACAAGACCTGAGGCGGTAAGAGAATGGGCGCATTTTCCATCTTTCGATGGTTCTCGAGCGATCTCGCCATTGATCTGGGGACGGCCAACACGCTGGTCTACGCCAAGGGACGGGGAATTGTCGTCAGCGAGCCCTCGATTGTCGTCGTCAATAGGGTGACGCACAAGGTGGAGGCCGTGGGGCGCGAGGCGAAGGAAATGCTGGGGCGAACGCATGCGAATATCGTGGCGATTCGCCCGATGCGCGATGGCGTCATTGCGAACTTCGAGCTGACCGAGGCGATGCTGCAGAACTTCATCCGCAAGGCCCATAACGGGCGCTCGTGGGTGAACCCGCGCGTGGTGATCGGCATCCCGAGCGAGATCACCCAAGTGGAGCGGCGGGCCGTCATTGATGCGGCCTATCGCGCGCGCGCCAGCGAGGTCTATTTGGTGGAGCAGTCCATCGCGGCGGCCATTGGCGCGGGGTTGCCGATCACCGAGCCCATTGGGAATATGATCGTGGACATCGGTGGGGGGACGACCGATATCGCCGTGATCTCGCTCTCGGGGATCGTCTACTCCCGCTCGATTCGGATCGCCGGCAATGAGATGGACGAGGCGATCATCCAGTACATCAAGAAGAAGTACAATCTCCTCATCGGCGAGCGGACGGCCGAGCAGATCAAGATTGAGTTGGGATCGGCCTGGCCGCTGGAGGAACCGCTCTCGATGGAGGTTCGGGGGCGCAGTTTGATCGAGGGGGTGCCTCGGACGATCACGATCACCGATGACGAGATTCGCGAGGCCTTGGCCGATACGGTCTCCACGATCGTCAATGCCGTGCGCGTGGCCTTGGAGCGGACGCCCCCGGAACTGGCGGCCGACATCATTGATCATGGCATTGTGCTGGCCGGGGGGGGAGCGCTCCTGAAGGGATTGGACAGGCGGCTCATGCAGGAGACGAGCGTCCCCGTCATCCTGGCGGAGGATCCGCTGTCGGCTGTCGTCCTCGGAGCGGGCAAGATGCTCGATGATATTGACCTGCTCAAGCGGGTCTGCACGAACCTGGAGCGTTTGGAATACTGACATGGGCACGCCTCCGAGGGGACGATGGGTCGCTCTCGTCTTTCTCGCCCTGCTCAGTGGACAGATGCTGCTGATGTCGGCGCAGGCGCGCCATCCACAGTCGGGGGAATCGTTGCTGCGCGTGTGGTCGGTGACAGCGGCAGCTCCCGTCCTTTCCTCCATCCACGCGGTTGTCTCGTGGATGGAAGGGCTGTGGGAGAGATATCTGCAGGCGGGAGCGCGGGAACAGGAGAATCGCGTCTTGCGCCAGGAGGTGGCGGAGTTGCGGCGCGAAGTCGCCCGCTTGCGCGAGCGGGCCCGCGAGGCGGAACGCCTGGAGCGGCTGCTTGACCTTCAGCGCGAGCTGCCGGTGCGTACGATCGCGGCGCGCGTCATCGGGCGCGATCTGAGCGTGTGGTTTCAATCCCTCATCGTCGATCGCGGCGCGCGTCATGGGGTTCGTTCCGGAGCGGCTGTGATCACACCGGAGGGATTGGTCGGACGGGTGATCGAAGTTGGCCCTACGGTCGCCCGGGTGCAGCTCATCACCGATGAGCGCAGCGGAGTCGGTGCGGCCATCGGCGTCCTGGAAGAGACGCGCGCCGTCGGCGTTGTCGTCGGAAGCAACGAGGCCCTCTGTCGTATGCGCTACGTGCCCGGCAGCGAACCTGTTCGAGAGGGCGAGATGGTCTACACGACGGGCCAGGATGGGATATACCCGCGCGGCTTGCCTCTTGGTCGGGTCGTCGCCGTGCGGCGGGGATCGGCCACGGTCTCGCATGATATTTTGATCGAGCCAGCGGCCCGACTCAGTCGGTTGGAGGAAGTCCTGATCCTCTTGGAGCGTCCCCCGGAGATCCGGTTGCCCGCGTCGTGAGCTGACCGATGCGTGACTTCAGCACCGAAGGCCATATCGGCGTGCGGAGAGAAGATGCCTCACGCCGAGAGGGCCGTCAGCGCGCTGCCCCGTGTGGGCCGTTCGAGCGCATGCCAGAACGGTGACGTCAACGAAGATCATCATCACGCTTCTTGTGGCGACGCTCGTGCAGCTTGTCATCGTGCGCTATGTGCGCGTCTTGCGTCCTGTGGACGTGATCCTCATTGTGACGGTGTACGTGAGCTTTGCGCGGGATCCGGTGCGCGCGATGCTCGTCGGGGCAAGCGCCGGGCTGCTTCAAGACGGCTTCTCCGGTGGGATTGTCGGCGCGCAGAGCCTGGCCAAGACAGTTGTGGCGTTGCTCATCTCGCTGGTGAGCATCCGGGTGGCTCTGGATCACTTCCCCCTGCGCGTGATCGCTCTGGGAGTGGCGGTGGCCGTGCAGACGCTGCTCTATCTTGGTCTCCATCGGCTCTTCGGGCAAAATTTAATAGGACATCCCGTGTGGCCGATGCTCCTTCAGGAGGTGGCGCGGCTGGCGGGGGTCAACGGAGCGGCGGCCCTTGTCCTTTTCGGACTCTTGGATCGGGTCTTTGCCGAGAAGGAACGGACAGCAGGCCGGACAGTTCGGCGTCGGCGGTGAGGTGATGGCGACTCGACGCGTGGACTTCCTCGAGCGTGCTAAAGAGGTGGCGGCGATGACCGACCGCCTCACGCTCTTGCAGTATCTGCTGCTCTTTCTCTTCATCGGCTTGGGGGTGCGCTTCTGGTCGCTCCAGGTGGTGCAGCATGAGCAGTATCGGCGGGCGGCCGAGAACAATCGGATTCGTCTGATCCCGATTCCGGCACCGCGGGGAGCGATCCTGGACCGGCACGGACGCGTCATCGTGGACAATCGCCCGACGCTCAGCATCATCCTCAACCGTGAGGAGGTGCGCGCTCGGGGCAAGAAGCCCCAGGAGTTGGTGGAGGAGTTAATCGCTCAGGGACTCGAGCTGGATCGGGAAAGTGTGCGGCAGCGGTTGGAGGCTATGGCTGCGCAGCCGGCATATTATCCGCTCGTTCTGAAGGAGAATGCGACACCGCAGGACGTCGCCTGGGTTCGCGCGCGGCAGGTCGAGTATCCGGAGCTGGACGTCATGGAGCAGCCGCAGCGCCGGTATCCGTACGGAACGCTGCTCGCGCACGTGCTCGGATATGTCGGGGAGATCTCTCGCGAGCAGCTCGCGCGACCGGAGTTTCAAGGGTATCGGCCGGGCGATCTGATCGGGCGCGCCGGAGTGGAACGGGTCTACGATCGTTGGTTGCGCGGGCGCGATGGATATCGGCGCGTGATCGTGGATAGCACCGGGCATGAAGTCGGGGAGATTGAGCACGTGGATCCTGTTCCGGGACGTGACATCAAGCTGACAATTGACCTCGAGCTGCAGCAGGTCGCCGAAGAACAGCTCGGTGGGCGGCGGGGAGCGATCGTCGTGGTGAATCCGCAGAACGGGGAGATCTTGGCTTTGGCCAGTCATCCCGCCTACGATCCGGCGCTCTTCTCGCAACGGATCAATACGCCGGAAGGGCGCGCCGAATATCGCCGATTGCTCGCCGATCCGGAGCGGCCGCTCTACAATCGGGCGATTCAGGGCGTCTACCCGACGGGCTCGACCTGGAAGATCTTCGTCGCGACGGCTGCCCTTGAGGAGGGACTCATCACGCCCGAGCATTCGACGCTGCCCTGCGGGCGGGGGATTCAAGTGGGGAACCGGTTCGTGCGGTGTCTCGGATCGCATGGGATGCCCGATCTGCATCGGGCGATCGTCGTCTCCTGCGACGGATACTTCTATCGGCTCGGTTTGAAGCTCGGCATTGATCGAATGGAGCGCTGGGTGAAGCGCTTCGGGTTAGGACAGCGCACGGGCATTGATCTGCCGGACGAAGTGGCGGGAATTGTGCCGAGTCGCGCCCTCAAGGCGAAGCTCAATCCGCGAGATCCGCGCTGGAAGGATTTCGATACGGTGATCGCCTCGATCGGGCAGGGATCAGTGGCGATCTCTCCGCTGCAGCTCGTTCGCGCCATTGGGGGGATCGCCGTCGGTGGTGTCTTTCATACGCCGCACGTCTTCAAAGAGGTGGTGGGACCGGGAGGGACGGTCTACACGGCTGATCGTCCCCTGGTTGTGCCTCTTCACCGGCAAACGATTGCGGCGATTCGGTCGGCGATGTGGGGAGTTGTCAACGAAGGTGGCGGAACGGGCGGAGCTGCGCGAGTCGAAGGGCTGGACGTCTCGGGCAAGACGGGAACGGCACAGGTGGCTGCCAAGGAGCGAGCCGTCGGTGCCGCCCATCTGAAGGATCACGCATGGTTTGTCAGCTTCGCCCCGCGCGACAATCCACAGATCGCCGTGGTCGTGCTCATTGAGAACGTAGGTTTCGGCGGCCGATTCAGCGCACCTGTTGCCCGCGCGATCTACGAGAAGTACAAAGAGACCTATGTGCGCGCCGGAGAAGTGGCCGCGATCTCCCGATCGGCCTCCGAAGGGCCGGCGCGGGGAGGTTCTCCCCCGAACGCACCTTCGCCCGTCGCGGTGGGAACAGGACGGCGCCGGTGGTCGCCCGACATTCACCGGGCGAACTGACCATGACGATGTATCGTCAGAAACGGCGAACGCTTCTTGACTTTGACTGGTGGCTCCTTGGGGGAGCGCTCGCGCTCGCGCTCCTCGGAGTCGTGGAGATCTACAGCTCGCAGCCGCACGAGGATTTCTGGAAGCGGCAGCTCATGTGGGTGGTCGTCGGTCTGGTGGCTATGTTTGTGACGGCCCGTGTGGATTATCATCGGATCATCGAAGCCGCGCCGTTCTTCTATGGCCTCTGCCTGTTCCTGCTCGTGCTCGTCCTGCCTTTCGGGCAAGAGGTCTCCGGGACGAAGGCGTGGTTAGGGATCGGGCGTTTCAGCATCCAACCGTCGGAGTTCGCCAAGATCGGGACGATCCTTATGCTCGCGCCGTTTCTGGCTGAGCGATGGGACGAGCATCGGAGGACGAAATCCCCTTATCTGAGGATGCCGGACGTGCTCGCCGCCTTGGGGATCGTCCTGCTGCCCGTTGGACTGATCCTTTTGGAACCGGATGTGGGGACAGCACTCGTCTTCTTCCCGATCTTGGGAGGAATGCTCGTGGTCGCCGGCTTGCACCCGCGCATTATTGCCGCGGGGATCGTAGGAGTGGCCGTCGCCCTGAGTCTCGGATGGTATTTTCGCGATCGGGTCCTGAAGGAGTATCAGGTGCAGCGCATTGAGGCGATCCTCCACCCCGAGCGGGCCGATCGTCGGGGATATGGGTATCAGACCTATCAATCCATGGTCGCCGTCGGCTCGGGAGGGCTCATCGGGCGCGGTCTCTTTCGCGGGACGCAGAGCCGATTGCGCTTTCTTCCCAAGGCGTATACGGATTTCATTGGGGCCGTTGTGGCCGAGGAATTGGGGTTCCTGGGCATGGTGAGCGTCCTTGCGCTCTATGCTTTCCTTCTACTTCGGGCGCTCAATCATGCGAAGTTGGCGCGGGATCAGGTGGGCACGTTGCTGGTCACAGGCGTCGTCTGCATGATGGCGTTTCACGTCTTGGTGAACCTCAGTATGGTTGTGGGGCTCGTGCCCGTCATTGGTATTCCGCTGCCGCTGATGAGCTATGGGGGATCAGCCCTAGTGGCGACGTTCATCGGCTTGGGGCTGATCGCCAATGTACGATGGCATCGCTATGTGAACTGACGCCATGGCGAAAGGGAGAGGCTTGCTGAGGCAAGCCCATCGGACATCTGAGCAGCACGATCCTGAGAGAGGGAGGAGTTCAACGATGGCGAAAGAGATGATCATCAGCTCCAACCATTTCGAGCGGAAGATCGCGATCCTCGAAGATGGCGTGCTCACCGAGTATTACGTGGAGCGGGTTGGCGAGAGTCAGGGGATTGTCGGCAACATCTACAAAGGGCGCGTGACGCGCGTGCTGCCGGGCATGCAATCGGCGTTTGTGGATATCGGCCTGGAGCGAGATGCCTTCCTGTACGTCTCCGATGTCATTGACGTGGAGGACTTGGAGGTCGAGTTTGAGCCGGCCGAAGAGCGGATGCCCGTCTCCTCCGGCGGGCGAGAAGGAGGAACCGACGATGAGGTCGCCGAGATCCTCGAGGCGTTGAGCGAGTCGCCGGCTCCTTCGCCCGAACGCGCGGCGGAGGAGACGGCGCCGGAACTGTCCGAGCTCGTCGAGCGCTTGGTCGAAGATCTGCCGCAAGCGGAGGCCCAGGAGGAGATCGCCGTTGCCCCAGAGGTGGACCTCAAGGAGGCGATCTTCGATGAGAAGATCACCGAGGCTCTTCATGACGAGGAGGAACGCGTGGAGCTCGAGGGAGCACGCGAATCAGAGCCGTCCGTCGAGGCGCCGCGCGTCGGCTCGTTCCATGCGCAGCTTGGGGGATCCGGACGACGGCAGCGCATTGTGGATGATTCACCTGAATCCTCCCCGGTCACCGATGCGTCTGCCCCGCAGGGGACTCCACGCATGGAGATCCCCGATGAGGGAGAGAGTTCGACGGCGGAATATTCCGCCGAAGAGCCAGAGGCCCCTTCGGGGACGACGGAGATGACGTCTTCCGCCGTGGGAGAGAACGAGGAGTCCGCGTCGAGCGAGCCGGACGATCCCCCGCTTCCCGATTCGGAGGCTTCCGTGCGGCATCCGCGCCTCCGCGCGAGGTTCGCGGCGCGACGCCGCGTGCGGCGCCGGCGATCCGGGCGGACGGGCTCGGCAGAAGCATCCGAGGAGCGCAGTGAATCGAAGCCGACGATCACCGAATTGCTCGAAGAAGGTCAGGAGATCCTCGTGCAGATTGCCAAGGAGCCGATTGGCACAAAAGGCGCGCGCGTGACGACGCATATCACGCTCCCGGGGCGATATCTCGTCTATCTGCCGACATTCGAACATATCGGCGTCTCGCGGCGGATCACCTCGTCGGCCGAGCGCGCGCGCTTGCGTCGGCTCATCAGTGAGCTCCGCGCGCAGCAGAAGATCTCCGGCGGCGTGATCGTGCGCACGGCGGCCGAAGGGTGTCGCGAGGCGGAACTGCTCGATGATTTGATGTATCTCTACCGGACGTGGGTGGACATCCGCACGCGGGCCGAGCGCGCGCGAGCGCCGCAGCTCATCCATCGGGAACTGGACTTAGTTGAACGCATCCTGCGCGATCGCCTCTCGGATGACTTCACGGCTATTCGCGTGGATGATGAGGACGACTACGCGCGTATCCTCAACTTCATCGCGCGCCTGCAGCCGAAGCTGCTCAATCGCGTGAAGCTGCACACGCGACCGACGCCGATCTTCGAGGACTATGGCATCCAAGCCGAAATCGAGAAGGCTATTCGCCCGCGCGTGTGGCTCAAATCGGGCGGATATATCGTCATCAACCAGACCGAAGCCCTGGTGGCCATTGACGTGAACACGGGCAAGTTCGTCGGCAAGACGAACCGCTTCGAGGACACGATCACGCGCACCAACATCGAAGCGGCGCGCGAGATCGCCCGCCAGATCCGATTGCGCGATCTGGGGGGGATCATCGTCCTGGACTTCATCGACATGGAGGAGCGGAAGAATCGGCAGAAGGTCATGCAGGTGCTCGAGGAGGAACTGCGGAAGGATCGCGCGCCGACGAAGATCCTGCAGTTCAACGACTTCGGCCTGGTCGCCATCACGCGCAAGCGCGTCAAGCAGAGTCTGGAGCGGACGCTGTGCGAGCCCTGCCCCTATTGTCACGGAAGCGGTCTGGTGAAGTCGCCACAGACCGTGTGCTTGGAGATCCTGGAGGAGGCCAAGCGTATGGCGCTCGCACAAGAGGTCGAGCATGGCAAGGAAGCCATCCTCCGCGTCCATCCTGAGGTCGCGCGCGCGCTTCGTGAGAAGTATCCGAAGCTCCTGGAAGAGGTCGAGGCCTATCTCGGAGGCAATGTGACGCTCAAGACCGACCCACTGATCCATCAGGAGCAGTTCGACATCGCCGTAGGATGAGTCCGCCGTTCTGCAACTCATGGACAAGTGTCCCACGACACTTGTCCGGTTGCTTCCTGCTTCACCGATCGGATGCTCGGAGACCGGGCCGCGCCCGTTCCGCCGCAGCGCCAGTCTCCACGGGGTCCCCACGTGGGGTGCCCGACAGGCGTCACTTCCCGGGGAACTCCCGGGGTCCCCACGCGATCCCGAGATCGCGTGGGGTGCCCGACCGGTAGAGCCATTAAGGACGGCTAGACCATAACTTCTCAAATTAAACGCCGAGTTCTCATCCCGATCCATCTCCACCCCGCATGCCGCACAGCGAAAGATTCGCTCAGAAAGCGGCAGCCTTGGGCCAATACACCCGCAGCGGGAGCACAGCCTCGTGGAGGGAAAATCCCTCGGCGCGAGGATCAGCCTGGCCCCGTACCACGCGCACTTGTATTCCAACATCCGCCGAAACATTCCCCAGCCGACATCGTTGATGGACCGGGAGAGAGGGCGGTTTCGCCCAAGACCCCGCACGTTCAGATCCTCCACGACGATCACCGGCTTGGTTCTCGCCAGCTCCGTCGTGACCCTGTGCAGGAAATCTCGGCGAATGTTCCGCACCCGACGATAGAGCCGCGCTAAGCATAATGCCGCCCTCTCGTAATTCCGCGAGAAAACTGTTCGCTTTCGTTCCTTCCCCGTCTCCGGATCCCGCTCCACGATGGTCTCCTTCTGCTTACGAGAGAGCTGCCGGGAGCGTCGCCGGACGAGCCGCAAAGCTTTCTGAAGTGGTTTCGGAGCCTCAATCTTCGTGCCATCGGAGAGGACAGCAAAAGCCTTCAACCCCACATCAATCCCCACAACATCCTCCACACCCCGAATCTCCCGAGGCTCAGGATCAGGCCGCTCCACTTCGCACGTGAGACTCACCGCCCACCGATCCGCTTCGCGGGAAAGGGTCGCCGAGAGGATACGAGCTTTCCCTTCGGAAAGCCGCTCAAGAAGCTTCTCCGTCCCCTCCTTGGTCCGCACCTTCCCCACACGCGGAAGCTGTACATGACGGGGAAAGACCCGGATGGAACCCGTAAAGCGCACCCCATTGTCCGCCATGACCTTCTTCCTCTTGAACCGAGGCCGACCGGCCCGTCTCTTCCGCCACTGCTGCAAAGCACGTTCGAGATCCCGGAACGCTTCTTGCGGTGCACACTTGGAGACCTCCACCCACCAGGGAGCATTCCGTCGTTTCCACTCGTTCCACTCCTTGTGAAGGTCCACCGCCGATGGAATCCGCTCCCCGCGCTCCAGAGCGTCCAGGCAACGGGCCAGTCCCCAGTTGTAGGCGAAGCGGGCGGCGCCCACGTGCTTAGCCAACGCCACGCGGGCCGCACAGTTTGGGTCTAGCTCGAAGCGGAATGCTTGGACAACGCGCATTGCAGAGCCTCCACAGCCGACCGACGCCCTGGAGACAGGCACAGAACGAGCGACCGCGATGGGTGCCCATCATGCCCTGCTTTCTCGCCCATTTCCTCAGCTTCATGAGGGCGAAGAGAATAACCGATTCAGCCATCTTTGCCCATAGCCCGGCGAGCAGTTCCCAACCCCTCGTGTACGGGGTCCCCGCGTGGCAGTGACGCCCGCCCGCGATGAACATGGGGTCATCACCGAGATTTCTTCCTGGAGAAAGCTCTATAAAATCGCCCGCATCGAGAGGCCCCCAGCATTTTACTCGCTCCCTTATGCAGATGCTTGGAGACCCTACTCGTGGGAGCATCCCGGGCAGGTCCCAAAGAACACGCTTCTGATCATAGGGCCGTTATGCCCCATTGGGATCTGCGAGGTCGCAGATCTCTGCGATGCTTTCAGTGACTACAGTGTCATCCCACTACTGATAGGTATTTGTAGGTGTAGGGAGTGCCCATTCGTTGGAGGGCTTAGGTTAGGACCCTCTCTGTTCTTCTGTTGCTTGTGCGGAGAACCGGGATCCTCCGCAGCGCGGCCCACTCGACCGGTCCGGAGTCTTAGCATCAGTTGGAGTCGGACCTCTTGACAGGTGGACGGAGGGCAGTACAATATGTTTGGCTATATGAAAAGAGATTTTATTCTACAAAACAAAGCATCGCGAGTGGCTCACGATCGGTATACGGTCGAAGCTGTCGTGAGAGCCCTTGATTTGCTAGAGGCGTTTCAAGGGGGCGAAGAGCTAACGCTGACTGAGATTGCCGAACGTGTAGGGCTTAACAAAAGTCGGGTCTTTCGTCTTCTGCACTCGTTGGCGGTTCGTGGGTATGTGGAGCGGAGCGCTGATGGGATCCGCTATACGTTGGGAGTCAAGCTCATCGAGCGAGCGGCCTGTGTACGAAGAGATTTGCGGCAGCTGGCGCTTCCCTTCATGCAGCGTCTTCATGCCCAGTTCAATGAGACGGTGAATCTTGCCATCCTGGATCGGGGAGAAGTCCTTTACATTGAGATGCTTGAGAGTTCGCATCCCTTTCGCATGGCTGCGGCTGTTGGAAGCCGCTCGCCTTGGCACTCGACGGCCTTAGGAAAAGCCATGGTGGCTTATCTGCCCGAGGAGGAGCGGCGCCCTTTGCTTCAGGCTGAACGTCTGGTGCGACTCACCGAGAGGACACTCACTGACCGTGAGAGATTAGCAAGGGAGCTAGAGCGAGTGCGTCGCCAAGGCTATGCCGTGGATGAGGGGGAGACCGAACGTGGAGCGGCATGTATTGGTGCTCCGATTTTGAATCGAGAGGGACGGCCCGTGGCGGCCCTGAGCCTCTCTGGTCCGGTCGAGCGCATTTTGGTCAAGCGTCAGGAGATCGCTGTGGCCTTGGTGGCCACTTGCCAGGAACTCTCCCGGCGTATGGGATTTCATGAGCATTCCGCGGCTAGCATATGAACCTGCTGGGACACACTCTCGAAGGGAGTTCGGAGAAGCTCGGTGCACGGTGAGCCATGGGGCCTTTGTGTAGGGTGAGTGCATTCACGTCGTCGTTGGGACGTCGGCGGAGGACGTGCCCTGCGGCGTCTTTCCCTCCTCTCTCCGAGAGGAGGGCAGTTCACTTGGAGGTAGGGATATGAAGATCCGATATGTGGGGGCCTTGTGGGGCCTAATGCTCGGGGTCGTCCTCGGGTTTGCTCAGTCGAGCACTCAGGGGACGATTGTCGGGACCGTCACAGATCCGGCCGGTGGGGTTATACCCAATGTGAAAATCACTGTGATTCAGGTGGAGACGGGCTGGACGCGAACGACAGCAACCGACGACCGAGGCGATTATCGTGTGGATTTCCTCCCTCCCGGAAGATATGAGGTTCGCGCCGAAGGTGAAGGGTTCAAGAAGACGCAGATCACGGGACTCACAGTTTTGGTCGGTCAGGTATTGCGTGTGGACGTTAAGATGGATGTCGGGACGATCACCGAAGAGATCACAGTGACCTCCGGGGCAGCCACGCTCAATACGGAGACGCCGGCTCTTGGTGAGGTCGTGGATGAAATCAAAGTCGCTGACCTTCCTCTCAATGGACGCGAATTCATTCAGCTTGCAGCGCTTGTGCCGGGAGCGGAATCGGGGAATCCGAAGACGGGAGCTGTTTCCAGCAAGGGATTTTCCATCAGCTTCAATGGAGCGCGGGCCGGCTATACGGCATATACGGTGGATGGAGCGGATAGTACAGCGCCTTTGCAGAACACCCTGATCTCCTCTCCGGCTCTGGACGCCGTCAAAGAATTTCGCGTGGAGACCAACATGTATTCCGTTCAGTATGGGCGCTCAGGGGGAGCGGTCATCAATGTGGTGACAAAATCGGGCACGAATGAGTTTCACGGAAGCGTCTATGAGTACCATCGGAATAAAGCTCTGGACGCGCTCCCCGTGCTTTTCACGGGAACTCGTCGCGATGCCCCGAGTTACCTCTTCAACCAATTTGGGATGACGTTCGGAGGGCCGATTCGGAGGAATCGGACGTTCTTCTTTTCAAGCTATGAAGGCTTTCGGCAGAAGAAGGCCGGCCAGCTCATGGTCACGTTCGCTCCCACGGATAAGGAGCGGAGAGGGGATTTCACGGAGACGATCAATCCCTATAGTGGGCAGCCTGTCGTTTTGCGGAATCCGTATACGGGTCAAGTGATTCCCGACAAAGTGCTCCCTCCCGAATTGATTCATCCTGTTGGCAAGCGGCTCATGGAACTATGGCCGCGGCCCAACTATTCTGGTGATCCGTTCCTGAACCTGCGCCTTTTTCGCAGCGGGACGTATACCCAAAATAAATGGCTTACGCGGGTGGACCATACGTTCTCCTCGCAGGATTCTCTGAGCGCGACATTCAACTTCGGAGATTATGATAACGTGGTTCCCTCCTACACCGTCTATGGGGATCGGAATGCTCTGGAGCACGATCGGACGTTCAGCCTGACCTATACGCATACGTTCACGCCCATGCTCGTGAACGATCTGAAGGTCAGCCATACTTGGTTTCTCCAGGGAAGTCGCTTTGTTCTCCGGGACAAGATCTATGGTCGAGAGTGGGGGCTCTCGCCCGAGATCAACAAGAATCGCGGATCGCCGCGGATCAGGATGTACACCATTGGGAACCAGCAGTTCATCATCGGCAACGAGGGGGACTATCTGCACCGAAATCGCACGTTCTATGTGAAGGATAACCTCGTGTGGGTGAAGCGCTCGCACACGTTTCTGCTCGGAGGCGACTTTCGGCGTCAGGCTTATGATTGGCAATTCAATTCCGGGCAGGCCCAGTATGCGATTGGGTTCAACGATGGAGCCAGGGGGCAAGAGAATACCTATTGGATGGCGGGGTCTACGTTTGCGGATTTGTTGATGGCCCTACCGGCGATCACGTGGGTTGGACTTGGCGAGGGCGATTACATGCCGCTGCGCCGCAATGCGTTTTCGATCTACGTTCAGGACGAGTGGAAGGCCATGCCGCGGCTGACGCTGACCCTGGGATTGCGGTACGATTATGAAGCCCCGTTTTCGGCGGCGAACCATCAATTCATGACGCTGAGCTTCGAGACAGGTCTGCCTCGCTATGCGAAGGGAGCTCCGCCGGAGAAGCTCGCAAAGCTGCGCTTCCCCTATGAGACAGGGGGACCGAATCGCCCTTATGAGCCGAGCAAGAAGAACTTTGCTCCCCGCGTGGGGTTTGCCTTTCGTCCCTTCTCCAACGCGCGCACAGTGGTCCGCGCCGGATATGGGATCTTTTATACCAGCGAGACGGCCTACACGACTACGTACGGCGCGTGGGTTGTTCCTTTCGGTGGGCTTGTCACCTGGTATGCCCGGCGGAACTTCTGGCCGGATCGGCAGGATAGGCTGACGACATTGGATCGCGCGCCGAAGGATCTCGATTATGTTATCGGTGGCTCTCCCGGGTATTTCCAAGCGAATGCCCCGTACTATCCGACTGGTTACCTGCAACAGTGGAATGTGACAATCGGGCAGGATATCGGGTGGAGAACGGCCGTTGAGATCGCCTATGTGGGCAGCAAGGGAACGAATCTGAATGGGCAGGGATCGCTCCTTTACTACGCGCCCGATGTCCTTAACAAGATCGCTCAGGCGATCCCCGGGTGGTCGGTCGGCTTGCGGATGAAGGGGTTCAACTCGAAGTACAACTCCTTGCAGGTGAAGGTTCGGAAGGACTTCTCGCACGGATTAAACTTTCTGGCTGCCTACACCTGGAGTCATGCGTTGGCTGAGGCCTCCAACGATGCAACGGCAGAGAATCTTCTGGCGGATCCCACAGATGTCTTCTATGTGATTCGGCGGCGGTGGTCGGATGCGGACTTCGACGTGCGGCAGCGTCTGAGCGTAAGCGGGAGCTATCGCCTTCCGTTTGGCCGCGGGCGAGTTTGGGGTTCCGCATGGCCTGGCTGGCTCGATGGGGTACTGGGGGGATGGCGCGTGAGTTATATCCTCACGTTCCAAGGTGGGTATCCGTTCACCGTCTACGACTTCCGCTTGCGATTCCCTGATCGTGTGTGCGATGGTCGCCTTCCGAAAGATCAGCGCACGCCCGACCGATGGTTCGATTACACGTGTTTTCCGACACACCAGTCTACGTTCATCACCTTGCCTGGAGGGACCCGCAGGGAAGTGAACATTCACGGGAATGCGCCTCCAAATGTCATTCATGGGCCAGGCATTAACAACTGGGATCTTGGGGTGCTCAAGGACTTCCGGCTGACGGAATCGGCGCGACTCCAGCTCCGGTTCGAATTCTTCAACGCCTTTAATCATCCGCAATTCATTGGTCCGCCGGCAAACTATTTCTTCAATTCGGCGTCAGGAGCGAGATTAACGCGCACTCGGAGCAACCGAGATATTCAGATTGCGGCGCGCGTGACCTTCTGAAGAAACTTCCCCGGGGGGTGCCGAACTCCTCCCCCCGGGGAACGCAAAGGCGGTTTCGGAGGCGGGGATGAGTGCGAACGGCGGTACCCTCGGGCGATGGGACATCGTTATGCTCTTGGGATACATGGTGATGCTTGTCGGTGTGGGGGTGTATTTCTCCCAGCGGCAGCGCTCTCGGGAGGAGTATTTTCTGGCCGGGCGTCGGATGCCGTGGTTCCTCGTCGGGGTGAGTCTAGTGGCGACCTTGATCTCGACAGCCACTTACGTCTCCGTTCCGGGCGAGATGATTCGCTACGGCATTGGATTCTTCTCATCGGTATTAGCTTATCCGTTAGTCATTCCTATAGTGACGCGTCTGGTGATTCCGACTCTTATGCGGCTCCACATCCGCAGTGTCTACGAGTACTTAGAGAAGCGGTACGATGGATCCGTTCGCACTCTGGGGGCTCTTGCCTTCGTGCTCTCGCGACTCTTGTGGCTGGGGCTCATCCTGTACACGGTCTCCTTTGCCGTTTCAGCGATGCTGGGACTCTCGGTGCGGGTCCTTATCCTTTTGGTCGGGGCAGTGACGATCTTTTATACGACGATCGGGGGGATTCGCACGGTGATTTGGACTGATTTCTTGCAGTTTGCCATCATGGTTGGCGGAGCTCTGGCCGTTCCCGTCTTCGTTTGGCTTCGCACACATACGGGACCGGAGTTTTGGTGGCGTCTCTTCTCTGAAGCCGGACGAGCGCAGGTGGCGCTTTTCAGTTTCGATCCCACAGTGCGGGTCACTGTTGGTGGCATGCTCCTGGCTGTTTTCTTTTGGAACCTTTGCACGTATGGAGCTGATCAGATAGCCGTTCAACGCTACTTGAGCACACCTTCGATTCGTGCCGCCCGTCGTTCCCTCTGGATCTCCACACTGGGCACCCTTGCTTTGGTCGGTTTGCTCATGTTCTGTGGGATTGCCCTCTTCGCCTTCTCCTATCTCAAGTCGGGCGCGTCGCTTTCAGTCTTTCAAGCCGAGATCGTCCGCGAGGCGGATCGCATCTTTCCGCGGTTCGTTGTGCAGGAGCTTCCCGAGGGCATCTCCGGCCTTCTTGTGGCGGCTGTACTCGCTGCGGCGATGTCCAGTTTCAGTTCAGGCGTTAATGCCATCTCGCACGTCATCGTGACTGATGGATTCGAACGATGGGGCGAGCGCTGGTTCTCTCGTCCTGGGCTAAGGCGGGAGCGCGCCCTCGCGCTCGCCATTGGAGCACTGGGTATGGGGATTGCCCTGCTGCTCGCTGCCGCGATGCGGATCACCAACTGGAATCTGGTCGAGCTCATGGAGCGGGTCAATCATCTTTTCCTCGGTCCCTTAGGGGTTCTCGTTTTCGCGGGTCTGCTTTCCCCTCGAGTGGGGAAACCTTCAGCATTAGCTGGATTCGCGCTTGCATTCCTGACGAGCCTTGTGGTCTCTTTTGGCAAGCAGGTCCTGGGCTGGGGGGCGAGTCTCTCCTTCATGTGGATCATTCCGGGATCTTTTCTGGTGGGAACGTTGGGAGCGTTCGTCTTGAGTCGTCTCCTTCCGCCACCGGATCGAACTCATATCGTCGGTCTGACGATTCGGGAGCTCTCTTCGGAAGAGCCTGTAACGTGGAGGGAGCGTCCGTGAGTGAAACGATTCGGGTGTGTGAGACGGGGTTGGTCTATCGGAATCCGAAGCCATACCTTCGAAGTCGGATGGCCTATCATCCGTCTCTGGTGAAATTGAGCGATCGGGAATTTCTGGCGACCTTTGACCTTGGGGAGGCTGTCGAAGCCCTTGATTACCACACCGTTGTGGCTCGTTCTCTCGATGGGGGATGGACCTGGATGGTGGAGGGACCATTGTTAGCGTCCACGCCTCCGTGCACCACGCATACGGTCCGCGTGAGTCGGATGGCCGATGGGACGCTTGTCGGCTTTGGCGGGTGGCATCATCGGCGCGATCCGGAGGCCGGACTTGTGAATCGGGAGACTGGAGGGTGCGTCCCTGTGACGCTGTTTCTTGTGCGCTCGTTCGACGGAGGGCGTCAGTGGACGGAGCCCGAGGTCATCCAGCCCCCTTTGCTGAGTCCCGCGTGGGAGATCTGCCATCCGGTCGTTGAGCTCGCTGATGGTCGGTGGTTGGCTCCGACAGCCACCTGGCGCGGTTGGGAGGGTGAGAACCCATCGGGGGAGCAGGCGGTCGTCTTCATCAGCGACGATCGGGGTCGGAGCTGGCCGGCTTTTAGTCGAACGTTCGACGGTCGTCTGACCGGATTGAGCCATCTGGAGCAATCGGTCCTCCCTTTGCAAGATGGTCGGATTCTGGCAGTTTGTTGGGTTTTCGACATGAGAACGGGGGAGACGCTCCCCACCCGATATACGCTCAGTTTCGATGGGGGAGAGACGTTCTTGGCGCCTCGTCTGACGGGCTTTTGGGCGGAGACATGCAAGGTGATGCAGCTTCCTGACGGTCGGCTCCTTTGTGTCTATCGGAGGTACGATCGTCCCGGGCTGTGGGCTACTTTAGTTGAGCTTGAGGGTGAGCGGTGGGTCAACGTCACCCATACACTGCTGTGGTCGGGCGCAAGCGGTTGCTCGCGGAGTGGGGGACGTGGAGTGGAGCGGCTGAGCAGACTGACGTTTGGCTATCCGAGTATGTGTCCGATTTCCGCGAGTGAGGTGCTCATTCTCTTCTGGTGCCAGGAGGAATGTCTCACCAATATCCGGTGGCTCCGCATAGAGATCTCGTGAAAGAAGAGGGAGGGTCGGTGATGCGAGGAGGGATTATTACGCTGACGGCGATGATGCTTCTGAGACTCCCTTGGGAGGCTCTCGCCCATGGGGCGGGTGGTCCTGCGGATCGCGCGTCCCCTCAAGGGGCTCCTGTGCTCGTGGCTCGCTTTGATTCAAAGCCGGTGATCGCGTCGTTGCCGGATGGAACGCTTTTAGCTGTCTTCTTGCGAACTGTGGGAGGGAATCAAGAGATGCGAGCTCGATGGTCGCACGACAACGGCCTGAGTTGGAGCGAGGAGCAAACGCTTTCCATTCTTCCTTCCGGATTCGGGCAGTGGGGGGGATTGGAAGTGCTCGTAGATCGGCGGGGGGAGATTCACCTCTTCACTCTCAACGATGCTGGGACTGCTGGACGTCCGATGCGGGAGCGACGACTTGATATCTGGCACGTGAAGACTGAGGAGGGGCGATCGCGGTGGCAGTCGTGGAAGCGAATCTGGCACGGGTACACAGGGGCCCTCAATTCGGTCATCCAGCTTCGCAGCGGGCGTCTCCTCTTGCCGTTCTCCTACTACACTGGGCGCTCCTGGAGCCAGAGGGGGGACGGATTCTTCGCCTTCATGTACATGGGGGTATTCGACGCGACAGTCCTCTACTCGGATGACGAGGGGGAGACCTGGAAGCTCTCGCCGAGTGTTCTGCGGGTACCCGCTCAAGATATCACATCAACCGAGTCAGGAGCCGTTGAGCCTGTTGTTCTCGAACTGCGCGACGGTCGGGTTTGGATGTTGATCCGTACCCAGCGCGGCCGCCTTTATGAATCATTCTCAGAGGATGGAGGGCTTCACTGGTCTCCTCCTCGACCCTCGCGGTTCCTCTCTTCGGAATCTCCGGCCGGTCTGGTGCGGTTGTCCGATGGGCGTATCCTTCTGCTCTGGAACAACTGTTTACGGTTCCCCTACGCCTATGGTGGGCGACACGTCTTGCACGCGGCAATCTCCGACGATGAGGGACAGACCTGGCGCGGCTATAGAGAAGTTGCGCGTGATCCGCTTCTGGAGCAACCGCCTCCCCCGCGAGGAGATTTTGGGACGGCGTATCCCTACCCGGCGCCAACACGAGACGGCAAGGTCATTTTCACCACAGGGCAAGGGGTGGCCGCTCGATTGCTCTGCATCCTCTTAGACCCTAACTGGCTTTATGAGACGGTGAAGCGGGAGGATTTCTCGAAAGGGCTCGCCGACTGGTCGAGTTTTGGGACCAAAGGGGTAGACCTCATCCCTCATCCTGAGAAGCCGGGTGCACAAGTTCTGCGCATCCGGAAGCCGGATCCCGAGTGGCCAGCCGCAGCGGTTTGGAACTTTCCTCTTGGAAGGAAAGGGCAGTTATCGCTTCGGCTCGCGCTTCAGTCCGGGTTTAAGGGGCTCCGCATTGGGCTGACTGATCATTTCTCCGTCCCTTATGACATTGAAGATCACCTCCACAATGCCTTTGCTCTAGAAATCACACGAGAGGGACGCTTCGCTGAGAAAGGGAGATTAGACTTCGGGCGGTGGTATGAGCTGCGTCTTGAATGGGATGTCTTCCAAAGAGAGGCCCGGGTTTTTCTGGATGGCCGAGAGGTGGTCAGGCTGCCGCTCCTGCGGCAGACCGAGGGGATCTGTTATCTCCGGCTCTCCTCCACTGGCGAGACGCCGGATGAGGCAGGAGTACTCATTGAGTCTGTCGAGGTGGACGTGGGAGCGAGTTGGTCGGGGTCTCCTGTGCGACCTTTGGGACCGCGCAAATGAGGAGGAAGCAGGAAGTGAAGTGATGATGATCGCCCTCATGGTTGACAGCGCTGTCTGGGAGAAGCTCATCGGGATCTGGCGCGGCGATATCTTCACCGATTTCGCGGCGCGGGCTCTGAGTGTTGGAGGAGCGAATCTGTTCTCTTCTGGGGGATGCCGGCGTCCCCATGCGACAGAAAGGTCGCCGGGAAGACCCAAGGGGAACCTTTGCTTTTGGACTTGAAGGAGGGGGCGATGAGACGATGGGTATTTTGCGCCGCGCTCGTTAGCTGTCATCTGGTCGTTCTGGCGTGGGGGCAGGGTGAGGACAAGCCCTTCTTTGAGACGGGGAGCGTTCGAGAGGCGGCTTCTCCGAGAGAGCGTCACGCCTATCCGGTTATTGCGCGGACAGCCGGTGGTCAGCTTTTGACTGTTTGGACAGTGATGGAAGTCGGGGGGCGTGACGGTCGTATCGTCGGCGCCTTCTCTCGAGATGGGGGGCGCACTTGGAGCGAGCCTGTGACCTTGATAGACATTCCGGGCAAGCTCGATGCCGATCCGAATATTCTCATTGACGGTCACCGCATTCTCGTCTATTCGACGACAGTGGAGGTTCCGAACCGCATTGAGAAGAGTGAAGTGTGGATGACCGCGAGCGAAGATGAGGGAAAGAGCTGGTCTCCTCCCGTGCTCGTTCCCATGCCCTTTCGATACGTTGTTGGCAAGCGCCATATTGGGCTGAAACTGCGGGACGGTACGCTCGTCATGCCCTTCTCATGGGATCTCTGGGCAGAGGCCGGGACACCAGCGCGAACGGAGGGGGAGATGGATTTGAAGTCGGGTGTGCTGCTCTCCCGCGATGGGGGGCGGACGTGGACGCCTTCGGGAGAGCTGCACATCTTTGAGCGCAAGGTGCATCCTTCGGCCATCTGGGGATGTGTCGAGCCAGCTATTGTCGAGCTGGCCAATGGGGAGCTTTACATGCTCCTGCGCACGGGCACGGAGTGGCTCTACGAAGCTCGCAGTCCGGATGGTGGGCGAACGTGGACGCCGCCTGTGCGCAGCCCACTGCTCGGACATAATAGTCCGGCGGCTCTCTGGCGACTCGATCGGAATCCCGGTGAAATCGTCGTCATCTGGAATAATTCGCCTCGCCATCGGTATCCACTGACAGTCGCGCTCTCGGCCGACGGTGGGCGCAGCTGGTCGCGGCCAAAGATCGTGGCGACCTCAGATGGGCCTCAGGTCTCCTATCCGGGAATCACGCAAGCTCCTGATGGGATGTTGGTCGCTGTATGGCAGCAGCAACGGCCCGATGGTGGGCGCGACATCCGCTGGGCGCGTTTCAACCGGGCTTGGGTTCTCGCCGAACCTTGAGCGTAGGAGGACTCTCTGCGGAGGAAGGGGATGAAACTCGCGGGCAAAGTGGCGATTGTAACGGGTGGAGGAACGGGCATTGGTCGGGGGATCAGCCATTCGCTGGCTGAGGCCGGAGCCCGCGTGGTCATTGCTCAACGTCGCGTGGAGATAGCACGCGCTATGGCTGAGGCGCTCCGATCCGAGGGATTCGAGGCCTTGGCCCTGGGTGTCGATATCTCGCGGCGGTCTCAGGCGCGGGAGCTTGTAGCGCGCACGCTCGAGCAGTGGGGGCGCTTAGACATCCTCGTGAATAATGCGGCGATCACCGGATTGCCGGCTATTGCTCCCTTCCTTCAGTGTTCCGATGAGCAATTAGATCAGATTGTGGAGGTGAACCTGAAGGGTACGTTCATCTGCTCTCAAGAAGCCGCGCGCGTGATGGTGTCACAAGGCGGGGGGAGCATCATTCACATCTCATCGGTGGCTGCCTTTGCGGCGCAGGAGGGTGCTTCCGTCTACTGCGCCACGAAGGCGGGCCTGATCGCCTTGACGCGCGCCATGGCGTTGGAGCTGGCGCCTTATGGCATTCGCGTGAACTGTCTGGCGCCGGGCGATATTCTCATTGAGACGAACGAAGCGCTGCTTGAAGAGATGAAGGAGCGGGGTATTTCGGGCCAGTATGTTCGTCGTATTCCCCTAGGTCGTCGAGGTAAACCTCAGGACATCGGCCCGGCCGTCGTCTTCCTTGCTTCCGAGGATGCGGCTTATATCACAGGAGCGACGCTGGTCATCGATGGAGGATTTTTGGTCTATTGACAGGAGACGCACTATGGAGCTTCGCGGGATCATTCCCCCGATTGCGACGCCGCTTTTACCGGATGAGCGGGTGGATGAGCAGGGGTTGCGGCGGCTTGTGCGTTATCTTTTGGGGGCGGGCGTGCATGGGATCTTCGTCAACGGCTCGATGGGGGGATTCGCGCTTTTGGCGGATCGCGAGCAACGACGCGCCGTTGAAATCGTCGTTGAAGAAGTGAACGGGCGTGTGCCGGTGATTGCCGGAGCTGCTGAGACGGGTACGCGCCGTGTGATCGCCAAGGCTCGGCAGATCGCCCACGCTGGAGCGGATATTTTGAGCGTCCTTCCACCTTATTACTTCCGGCTCACCCAGGAGAGCGCCCTTCGATTCTTCCGGGAGGTCGCGAGGAATGTGGAGAAGCCACTTCTCATTTACAACAACCCCATACTCGTCGGGTTCACCCTTGAGATAGCGACCTTGCTCGAGCTGAGCCGTGAGCCAAACATCCTGGGGATCAAGGAGAGCGATCCCCAGTGCCAACGGTGGCAGCATCTGCTGAGAGCCTTTCGCGAGAGGAGGGATTTTGCGATCCTCATTGGGACGGAGTGGCTCATCCCGGTGGCAGTATGGCTTGGCGCCGATGGAATCGTCGGAGGGCTCCATAACGTGGCTCCCCATTTAGCTGTGGAGCTCTATGAAGCGGTGCAACAGGGGGACTCTCCGCGGGTGCAGGCGCTTCAAGAGCGGCTGGCGCATCTTGGGCGCATCTTCGAGTTCGGGGAGATCTGGGGTGGGTTTGAAGCCGCTTTGCAGTATCTCGGGCTGTGTGAGAAGGTGACGGCCAGCCCCTACCGCTCGCTGGAACCGGAGGAGCGGCGGCAAGTCGAGGCGATCTTGCGGAAGTATCTGTGAAGCGGAGCATCTATGCGAACGAGTATTTGGCAACGATATGCCGAATGGGTAGGAAGCGAGAACCGGGTGGTCAGCCTCGGGGAGGGAGACACGCCGCTTGTCCGCAGCCAACGAATTGGTCCTCGCTTGGGATTTGAGCGACTCTTTTTCAAACTGGAGCATCTGAACCCAACGGGATCGTTCAAAGATCGCTTCGTGGCCTTGGAGATAGCGCGTATGCTCGAAGAAGGACAGCAGGTGTGCCTGGCCACATCCTCCGGCAATACGGGATCGGCCTTGGCTGCTTACGCGGCTCGCTACGGTCGGCGATGCGTGATCTTCGTCAACGAGCAGACGCCTGAGGCGAAGCTCTCCCAAATGCTGGCTCATGGGGCGCAGCTTTACCGTGTGCGACACTTCGGACTCTCAGCTGGAGCGACCCACGAGGTGTTCGAGCGCTTGCAGCAACTCGCCGTCGAGCGACACTATCGTCTGATTGTATCGGCGTTTCGGTATTCTCCGGAAGGGATGGCCGGAGTGAAGACGCTCGCGTACGAGATCGCCGAAGCACTTCCACAACTGGATCACGTCTTCGTCCCAGTTGGCGGTGGGGGATTGCTCGCGGCTATTGATCAGGGCCTTCAAGAATGGGTGCGCATCGGACGGCTCGCCCGCATGCCCCGGCTTCATGCTGTGCAGCCCTGGGGATGCGCGCCTGTCGTACAGGCGTGGCGAAGGGGCGAGACGCACGTTTCTCCCGTTGATGCCCAGACCGAGATCAGTGGGCTGGCCGTCCCCTTCGACATTGACGGGTCACGAGCTTTAGCCGCTATTCGGACCTCGGGCGGAGCTGGATGGGCATTATCCGATGAGCAGATTTGGGCTGCTCAAGCGATGCTCTCTCGGGAAGAAGGCATCTATGCCGAGCCGGCGGGAGCGGCAGCACTCGCTGGCTTTCTCGCTGCCGCCCGAGAGGGAGCAGTTGACTCTGCGGAGACCATCGTGTGCTTGGTGACCGGTCATGGGTTCAAGGACCTCGCAGCGGTTCGTCGGATTGCCGCCTCCTCCCCCGTTCCCCTTATCGAGCCCGGAGCGCTTTTTGATCTCTCCCTTGAGGAGGGAGGTGGACGATGTGTAATCCCCAACAGCAGACAGTTATGATCGGCGGGATCGAATGCTTGGACCTTCCGCTCTCATCCACCATCCTTGTTGGTGGCTCCATCGTCGTCTCTGGTCACGTCGTCTCTGCTCAAGAGACTGGGACGTTGTGTCCAGGGACGTTTGGTGAAGAAGCAGAGCTGGCCTTTGCAACCCCCCAACAGATGCCGGAAGCTGCCGGCAGTTACCCGGACGGTGTGGTAGGAGAGACGGCCTATTGGGCTGATCTACGCGCGAGTCTCTCGCTGTACAGTGAGCTCCATCGGCAATGGTTCGCTCCTCTATATCCGATACGAACGACCGGTGGCGCCGATCTGGGAGACCTACAGATAGAACTGGGAACCCGTGCCCAGCGATCTCGAACGGGCGTGGAGTCAGTTGCTGAGTAAGGAGGTGGAATGAACTACGAACGCTCCAAGGCATTGTTTGAGCGAGCTCGTCACGTAGTGGCAGGGGGAGTCAACAGCAACGTTCGAGCTGTCTCGTATCCGGTCCCGCTCTTCTACCGGGAGGGGCAGGGAGCACGCCTGTTCGATGTGGATGGCAATGTGTATATTGACTACTGTCTCGGGCAAGGCCCATTGTTGCTTGGTCACTCGCATCCGCGCGTATTAGAGGCCGTTCGACGACAGCTCGAACGGGGTCAACTTTATGCCGGGCAGCATGAGTTAGAGATTCTCGTCGCCGAGAAGCTCCAGCAGCATATCCCCTGCGCTCAGCTTGTTCGCTTCACTACCTCTGGCTCTGAAGCTGTTCATATTGCCCTTCGAGTCGCCCGTGCCGTCACCGGGAGGAAGCGCATCATCAAATTCGAGGGCCATTATCATGGTTGGTTCGATAACATCTTGGTGAGTCTGAATCCCGCAGCTTTCGATCACGATCCTGTGCTCGAAAGTCGTGGACAGACCGAATCCGTCCTCAATGAGGTCCTCGTCGTGCCATGGAACGATATCCCGCGACTTCAGGAGGTACTCGCTGCTTTCGCTGGTGAGATCGCGGCCATCATTATGGAGCCGATCATGTGCAACGTTGGATGCATCCTCCCGGAACCGGGGTATTTGGAAGCCGTTCGTGAGCTGTGCACCCGCTATGGGATCGTGCTCATCTTCGATGAGATCATCACAGGGTTCCGTCTCGGGCTGGGGGGCGCTCAGGCATTCTTTGGTGTCACGCCCGATCTGGCGACGTTTGGAAAGGCTCTCGGGTCAGGATTCCCTGTTAGTTGTTTGGCTGGGAAGCGGGAGATCATGGAGGAGATCGGTAATCTCTCGGTCGTTCATGCGGGGACGTACAATGGCAATCCGGTGAGCCTGGCGGCAGCGTGGGCGACCCTTGAGGAGCTGGAGCAACATCGGGAGGTGTGTTACCGAAGACTCTTTGCGCTCGGTCAGAGGCTCATGCGGGGGATCGCCGAGATCGCTGAGCAGAAAGGGCGGAGCCTCACCATTCAAGGGCTTGGCCCCATGTTTCACGTCGCTTTCACGACCCGCCCTCACATCCGCGATGCCCGTGAATATCGTGACGTGAACACGGCCGAGGGTCTAGCCTTCGCCTACCGGCTGCAGGAGAACGGCATTCGCATCATCCCCCGTGGCCTCTGGTATCTGTCCACAGCACATACGGAGGAGGAGATCGCGCGAACATTAGAGGCGGTCGCTGTTGCGCTCTAGGTCGAGAGCAGGGGGAGTTTGGGGCACTTCCCCTGTGAACGTTGTGAGGAGGAGAGGTCGATGATTATTGACGCGCATGTCCATCTTGGTCCCATGCCCCTCTTCCGCGTCGAGGGGAATGTCGAAGACCTGCTGCGAGCTGCCGATCGCAGCGGGATCGAGAGGCTCTTCTGCACGGAGGCGACAGCTCTCTTCTACGATTTTCGCGAAGGGAATCGGCGGTTGTACCACCTCCTGCGACAGTACCCAGATCGCCTTCTCGGCTATTGCACCATCAGTTCAGCTCGATATGGTCCGGAAGCTGTGGAGGAAGTCGAGCGCTGTGCTCAGGATTATGGGATGCGCGGCTTGAAGATCTATTCGTTCTCCGTCCCTGGAACGCGCGAGCCGTTTCTCTCGGTGGATGACGAATGGATGTATCCTGTGATTGAGAAAGCGGCAACGTATGGGATGGTCATCCTGGTTCATTGTAATGCAGAGGAGATCGGACGTCTGGCGAGCTTGTTCCCTCAGGCTGTTCTGCTGATGGCTCACATGGGCAATACGCCTCATGCTCGTGGAGATTGGCTTGGCGCGATTGCGGTGGCTCGGCAATACTCGAATATCTACCTGGAGACATCGACCTCCAGCACCGATTTCGACAGCATTGAGACGGCCGTCGCTCTCTTAGGGGCCGAGCGCATCGTGTTCGGGAGCGATTGGCCGATCTTTCACCATGAATTTGCCCTGGCCCGCGTTCGCGAGACCTCGCTCTCACCTGAGGAGCAAGCGCTGATCCTCGGAGGCAACCTCAGGAGACTACTCGGCCTATGAGAGGGAAGATTGACGTCGCCGGTTACTTTGGAACATGGCCCTATTGGCCGCTCTGACACGGATCTCGAGAGGAGATCCTTCGACTCATGGATCGGTATGGTATCGAACGGATTGTACTCGCTTCGCTTCGAGCGATCTTCTCTGACTGGGAGGAAGGCAATGCAGAGGTGCGGCATCTGGCCCGATGCCATCCGGATCGATTCTGCGTCGCCGTGACGATTAATCCCGTCCTCGGTCGGGATCATCTCACGCGTTTGGAGGAATACCGGCAGGATGAAGCCGTTGTGGGCCTGCGGCTCTATCCGGTGTATCACGATTATGAGTTAACCGGTGGAGAGGAGATCCTAGAGGTGCTCCTGTCGCGCGCGGCTGAGTGGCAGTGGCCGGTCTTTATTCCCCTTCGGCTTATGATGAACTGGGGCCTACCTGTCCTTCCCGTCGCTCAGGTCGCCGGGATGCTCGCTCGCTTTCCCCATCTGACTGTGATCCTCGGAGGCGTGAATTATGGGGAACTCCAGCATGCGCGTGCACTGCTTCGGGCTCATCCGCGTGTTTTCCTGGAGACGTCCTGCTTACAACGGCAAGGAGCGTTGGAAGAGATTGTGGCTGAGATCGGTGTCGAGCGTCTTTTATTTGGGACGGGCTTGCCCCTGCAGAATCCCGGATGCGAGGTCGCCAAGATCGCGCATGCGGCTCTCTCGGAGGAAGAGAAAGTACAAGTCTTTGAGGAGAACGCCAGAAGGCTTTTCTGGAGGGGGACATGAGGATCACTGAATCCATCTATCTGGTTGGGAGTTTGCAGTTCGGGCTTTCGGGGCACTGGGATTGCCATGTCTATCTCATTAAGGGGCCGGAGGGGTTAATCCTCATTGATGCGGGAGCCGGGGGGGACGCTGCCGAGCTGATCGCGCGCAATATTGAGCGCGAAGGATTCCATCTGCGGGACGTTTGTGCACTTCTCCTCACACACAACCACTTCGATCATTCGTGTGGAGCAGCTCAATTGCGAGCGCTCACCGGATGCCGCGTCTATCTCTCCGAAGTGAGCAAAGATCTGTTGGAACGCGGCACCGATGCGGAGGTGGGTTTGGATCTGGCCAAGGCTCTCTCGATCTATCCCCCAGATTTTCAATTTCGTCATTGCCCCGTGGATCATGCCGTCCGAGATGGGGAGGTTCTCGAGGTCGCGGGCGTGCATGTGGAGGCCATCGCCGTATCCGGACATAGTCTGGATTCGATCTGCTACCTTATCGAGCTAGATGGACGGAGGAGCCTCTTCGTGGGGGATGTCCTGTTTTACGGTGGTCTCCTTGGCCTCATCAACTTTCCCGGTTCCGGTATGGAGGGCTATCGGAGAGATTTGCCGAAGCTGGCCGGACTGAAGGTCGAGGGACTCTTTCCTGGGCACCATCTCTTCACATTGAGGGATGGACAGCGTCATATTGATGCTGCGCTCGAACAGTGCCGACGTGGCGTCATTCCCCGGTCGATCGGACAGTTCGAGCTGGTCTTTTAAGCCGAGCGCCACGTGGGCGATCTGCATCGGGCCATTGTTGAGGAAGCTGTGCATCCCCATGTAGGAGGATCAGCTTAGGGGATTCTTAGGACTGCCGGGGGCTCTCGAGATGAGGGACGTGCCCTGTATTACTGTTGATCGGTTCGATCCTGAGGCGATGGGGCCGGGCAAGCATCTGCGACAGCTTGTGCTGCCCGGATCGGAGGAGGTCACTCTCCCGGTGTTACTCATTAACGGATGCCGTCCCGGGAGGACCCTTGTCGTCTTGGCGGGCGTCCATGGCGATGAGTTCGAGGGCATTCGGGCCTTGCACGAGGTCTATGCCCGGCTGATGTGCGAGCGACTCTGGGGGCGACTGCTCGCTGTTCCCATTGCTAATCCTCCGGCTGTGCAAGCTGGCTGTCGCACATCTCCTTGGGATGGTCAGAATCTCGCGCGCGCATTTCCGGGGAAGCAGAGGGGGACGGTGACCGAACGCATTGCGTGGGCTCTTGGAGAAGCGATCATCGCGCGGGCCGATCTTCTCCTGGACCTGCACAGTGGAGGGATCGCCTACGAGTTCCCGCCGCTTGTGGGGTATGATGGGAGTCCTACAGAACAAGGGAGGGCCTCACGCGATGCGGCCCTCGCCTTTGGGGCACCCGTGTTATGGGCTCATCCGACGATCGCCTCAGGCCGCAGTATCAGCGAGGCCGCTCGTCGCCAAATCCCTTGGCTCTACGCCGAAGCGCCTGGAGGCGGCCGCATCAATCCCCGAGCCCTTCGTCTCTACGTTCGTGGCGTGCTCAATTTGCTGGTGCACTTGCAGATCCTTCCGGGGACTCTTCGATCTCGTCCACCACGGTGGCATCTGATCGGCGAAGGAGACGTGGATCGAGCGATTCCAAGTCCTGCCTCGGGATTCTTCGTCCCGCGTGTTCGAGTGCTCGATCGCGTCCGTTCCGGTCAGACACTAGGCCTTGTGCGGGATCCCTTTGGGAGAGCCATTGCCACCGTCCAAGCTCCTCAAGAAGGCCGCGTCGTCATGCTTCGGGCTCTTCCTGTCGTCGCAGCGGATGAACCCCTTGCCCTGCTTGCTCGCGACGTGTGAAATCGGCACCGGATCACAAGCAGTTGGTCAGGTGGTGGATCGCTTCATCGTCGCGCTCTATCTCGAGGAGGCCGAACGGCAAGTGAAGGAAGCCACTTACGTCGCTGGTCTTCAGCTCCCGTGCGCGTTAGGCGCTGCTGTGAACCTTGGCCCTCCCTATACGCGGACGTATGCGGACGTTGAGAGACCACCGCGAGAGATCGCTGGGCTCGGATTCACCAGCGTAGCCTTCTCCAACTTCGGAATGCTTCCCGCTCATCGGCTCGGATGGGTGCGTCAGGTCTTGTCCGCAGTGGAGGGACGATGATCGTTGATGTTCATACACGTGTTTGGCGGCGCGAACACTGGCCTGATGAGCTGACGCGTGAAGTTCAACGAGCGCGCACCTCTCCTGCGGGGTTCTCATCCGTAGTACGTGAGGTGACCGAGGAGGCCTATCGGCAAGCTCTCGAGAGTGCGGATCGCGCGATCGTCTTCGGTCTGCGCGCACGACATGTGGGGCTTCTTGTGCCGAACGACTTCGTCGCCGATTTCGTCCGTCGCTTTCCGGAGAAGCTCATTGGGTTTGCCTCCGTGGATCCGAATGAGCCGGCGTATTTGGACGAGCTGCATCGTGCGGTTGAAGATCTTGGGTTGCGCGGGGTGAAGCTCGGACCTGTTTATCAGAATGTCCATCCGATGGATAAGCGCATGCGTGCAGTCTATGAGTACGCGGAGCGGAACCGTCTGCCGATTCTCATCCATCAAGGGACGACCTTTGCGTGGCGGGCACCTCTGCGTCTGGCATCTCCGCTGCTGCTGGACGAGATCGCCCTCGCCTATCCCGATCTGGTGATGATCATCGCGCATCTCGGGCATCCCTGGATTCCTGAGACGATCATTCTCATCCGGAAGCATCCGAATCTCTATGCCGACATCTCGGCTCTATTTTATCGCCCGTGGCAGTTCTACACCGGGCTGAGGCTCGCTCTGGACTATGGGGTCATGGAGAAGCTGCTCTTCGGTTCGGACTATCCTTTCGCCACCCCGGAGGAGACGATCGAGGGGATTCGGGAGATCGCTCGTCTCGCCGCGCAGTGGGGGGCACCGCTGCCGGAGGAGGCGGTCATTGGCCTTCTCGAACGCGACGCACTTCGACTCCTAGGGCTTGTATGAGTGAGGAGAGAATCGGTATATCGGCTACGGGGCGGCGGCCCGTGGTTTTCATCAAGGTTGCAGATCTCGTCCTCTTCGATCCTCAGGCTATTGGCGATCGCGCCGACTACGAACATCCGCGCCGGTTTGCTCATGGCGTCGAATATGTGATCATTCGCGGTCGTGTGGTGAAGAGTCCCTCAGGCCTCACCGGTGCCCGTCCTGGGATCATCTTGCGCCCGAGTTGATATTCTGATCCATGGGAGGAAACGAGCGTCCCCCGTGCCGTGAGGGGATTTCCAAAGGTGGCGATCTCCTGTAGGTTATATGGCGATTGTCCAGCGCGCAAAGCGTTTGGGCAGAAGTCCAGAGCGATGGAGGGAAGGAGATGCGTTTGGCGAGTTATGTATGGCGAGGAAGAGAGCATGTAGGGATACAGGTGGGGGATCAGCTCTACAGTTTGAGTATTCATGACCCTGAGCTGCGAGATGTGCGTCAACTGTTGGAGCAGGGGGAGGAGGCGCTTGCCAGAGTGCGACATTTGGAGGCGGCGCTACGAGCAGGTGAGCATCCGCTTCCTGAAGAAGCCATAGCCCCTCTTGAGGGGGTGCGCCTGTTACCACCCATTCGGAGGCCAGAGAAGATCATCTGTTTGGGGTTGAATTATCGGGATCACGCACGAGAGGCGGGAATGCCTATCCCACAGGAGCCGATCTTTTTTGCCAAATATGCGAATGCTCTGGCGGGGCCGAGAGATCCCATTCGACGGCCTTCGCGGGTGGAGCAGTTGGACTACGAGGTGGAACTGGCGGTCGTCGTAGGGAGGGGAAGGAGATCCCCGAATCGGGCGCGCTGGAGTATGTGGCGGGATATATGGTCTTCAACGATGTGAGCGCGCGGGACTTTCAGTTTCGGACAGGGCAATGGACGCATGGCAAGACATTCGATGGATTCGCTCCGTGTGGGCCGGTTCTGGTAACGCGGGATGAGGTGAGGGACCCGCACGCGCTGCGCATGCGGCTGTGGGTGAACGGGGAGTTGCGGCAGGACTCGCACACAGGGGAAATGATCTTCTCGATTCCGTATCTGGTGCAGTATTTCTCACAGCTTTTCACGCTGCGGCCTGGGGACATCATTGCCACGGGGACGCCACCGGGAGTGGGCATGGCACGCCGCCCTCCGGCCTATTTGAAAGAGGGCGATGAAATCGTCGCTTGGATCGAAGGCCTAGGAGAGCTTCGGAACCGAGTGGTGTGAAATAGAGTGCTGCGTGAAGCTCACGTATATGGGCGAACGCGTGTCGTCAGGAGGTGAGCATGAAGCCTCTGTGCTCACAGTACAGAAGGGGGGCTCGCTCGCGCGCTCACTATGCGGGAGGCTCACGACATTCGTCCAGGACCGATGAGCCACCCCGTCCGCAGACTTCAGGGGATGGGAAGGGGGTCCGCTTCCCGGGGCTCGCTGTGCTACGCGTTGCTCGCCTTAGGCTGATTCCGGATCGTCCCTCTCCTGCTCGCGCGTGTCGTCCTTCGCCGAGTCTCTGCGGTCACCTCTGTGGTCAGTGGTAGTTCAGCACCGAGTGCGCCGGGGGTGTTCCCCTCTGGGGAGTGTCTGCAAAGTCGGTAGGAGTTCTCCGTGCGGGTGTGGTACAATCCGACCGACCAACGGCAGGTGAGGAAATCAACTATGGAGGGGAGAGTATGAGGCGAGCGCTTTTCTCACTGGTCGTTTCTTTTCTCCTCGGTGTATCCGCCGTGGATCCGGTGCCGGCCATCGCCCGACAGGCGCAGGCGGCTTCGGCGGATCTCACGGGCGTCGTCTTTGATCCGCAGGCGCGTGTCATTGTAGGAGCCACTGTGACGGTTCGGCATCAGGCGACGAATCTCTCGCGCACAACGACAACCGATGAGAACGGGCAGTTCCGATTCTTGGCCCTCCCGCCAGGGCAGTATGAGGTGATCGTCGAGGCGTCTGGGTTCGCCAAGGTCGTGAATCCGAACGTCGTGCTCACGGTCGGACAGAGTGCGGAGCTGAACGTGCGCCTGGAAGTTGCGCGCTTGGGTGAGGAGATCACCGTGGAGGCAGGGACGGAGATCGTTGAGCGCACGCGCACGGCCGTGGTCGAGACTATTGATCAGCGTCGCATCGAGTATCTGCCGATCAATGGGCGAAACTATCTCTTCTTCGCGCTGACCAGCTCGCTCGCGACGCGCGACAACGCGCCGGCCATTGGTCCGGCGCCCACGTCGGGGCTCAGTTTCGGTGGACAGCGGGCGCGCGGCAACAACGTGCAAGTGGATGGCGTGGACAACAATGACAATTCCGTGAACGCCGTGCGCGCGACCGTCTCGCAGGAGGCCGTGCAGGAGTTTCAGATCATCGCCAACAGCTACAATGCTGAATTCGGGCGGGCCACCGGCGGCGTCATCAACATCGTCACGCGCTCGGGGACGAATGAAGTTCGCGGCAGCCTCTTCGGTTTCATTCGGCATCGTTCGTTTCAGGCGAGGAATGCTTTCTCGACGGAGCCGGATCCTCCGTATACGCGCGTACAGGCGGGGGCGACGCTCGGCGGACCCTTTGTGCGCGATCGCCATTTCTATTTCTTCTCCTACGAGACGACGCGGCGGCAGGAGACGGGGTTTTCCACCATCGGGCAGGGGAACTTCGATCTCATCCCGGTGGCGTTCGGCGGCGCGACGGGATTACTGACGCGCGAGCAAGCGGCCTTCGTCTCCAATCCCGCTGTGCCCGAGCCGGTGCGCGCGGCTTACTTCCGGACACTCGCCGCCGCTTCGGCGACGGCGCTGTTTGGCAGTCCTCTGGGGCCAGGAGGGCCGCGAGTCTTCCCCACCGGCGTTCCGCTGCCGCGAGGGTTTCAGCCGCTTCGCCCCTTGGGGCAGAACTACCCCATCTCACAACAAGTGAGCTTCTATCTGGCCAAATTCGATCATCAGCTCTCGCCTGCGCACAAGCTCACGACGCGGCTGTCGGTGACGCCGAGTACGACGACGGGGATTCAAACGACCTCGCAGAATCAGCCTTTCGGGCAGAACGCCTTCTCTCGCACGGCCATCGAGCAGTTCCGCGATTTGGCGTTTGCCGCGCAGATGACGAGCATCCTGGGAGGGAACATCGTCAACGAAGCGCGCTTTCAGGCCGCGCGCCGCGGTCTGGGGTTCAAGCCGCAGAGCACGCAGGTAGGGGTCAACATCGCCGGATTTGCGTTCTTCGGGCAAGAAGCCTTCTCCCCCCTGGATCGCGTGGAGAAGCGATTTCAGTGGATGGACAACTTCTCGCTCGTACGCGGCTCGCACAGTTTCAAGTTTGGGACGGACATCAACTACATCCCGCTGCGGGCGGATTTCCATCTCTATTTCGGCGGGGTCTACAGCTTCGGACCGCTCCCGGCCTCGGTCCTCGATCCGAATCTCCGAATCGCTCCGCCGCTCACGGCCGTGCAGGCTTATGGTCTTGGGCTGCCGCAGAGCTTCATTCAGGGATTCGGGGATCCCCACATCGCAGGCTCGAACGCAACAGTGGCTGTCTTCGGTCAGGATAGTTGGCGACCGCGTTCCCATCTGACGATCAACTACGGCGTGCGATATGAAGTCGAGCTTACCCCTTCGTTGCCGCCGCCCACGCCGCTTTCGGCTGAGGCCGAGCGCGTGCTGGGACTGCTCGAAGGCATTGCGCGCGATTACAACAACGTGCAGCCCCGATTTGCCTTGGCGTGGGATCCGACGCGAAGCGGCAAGATGGTGATTCGCGCCGCCTATGGGATCTTCCATGACAAGTCGTTCTTGGCCACCTTCGCCAATTCGCGCATTGCCAATGGGACGCGCCATCTTGTGCTCCCGATCGGGGCACCAGGACCGACGAGCGTCAATGCGGCCTCGCTCTTTCAAGGTGTGCTGGTCTTCCCCGGCTATCTCCCTGCCGAGCAACGATTCGATCCCAAAGCCCCAGCCTTTCAAACGCAAGAGGGGATTTTGCAGGTCAGCCCGCTGCTCCCTTTTATGCTCCCGACCTCGCGCACGAACGTTCTGCCTTATGCGCAGCATGCGAATCTGACGATCGAGCGAGCGCTCTTCTCAGACATGAGCGTGAGCGTCGCTTATCTCTTCGTGAAGGGGACGCATCTGAATCGTCCGCGCGAGATCAATCCGCCGCTTGTGCCTCTCCTTCTTCGGAATCGGGATCGCGCGGTTCAAGTGGGGCTTGTTCCACCGGGAACGAACCCGCTGCAGGTCACCGTCTTGGATCTCGCGAGCGGCGTTGTCCCGACGGCCTTCTTCAACTTCTTCCGCCCTTCGGGGCCGAACTTCGCCTTGTTGCAGCGCGCGGGCATCGGTCGCGACCAGGCGCTGCAGATCGCGCGAGCGCTCGGTGTGCCTCAGGGACCGGGCGTCTTCATTCCGTATGCTCAGATCGTCCTGCAGGAGACAGCCGGCAGCTCCACCTATCATGGCTTCTCGCTCAACCTCAACAAGCGTTACAGCCGGAACATCCAATTCCTTGTGAGCTACACCCTTTCGAAGGCGATTGACGACTCGACCGATCTGCAATCTCAGCTCATCCCGCAGGACAGCTTCCGGGCGGATCTGGAGCGGTCACTCTCGAATTTCGATCAACGGCATCGTTTCGTCCTGAGCGGCGTCTTCCAGAGCCCGTACCGGCGCTCAGACAGCGGCTTTTGGAGGAAACTGCTGGCCGATTTCACTCTCGCGCCGATTCTGGAACTCTCCTCGGGGCGCCCGTTCACGATCTATCTCGGGCAGGACAATAACTTCGACACGAGCCCGTTCAATGATCGGCCGAACCTGGTGGGTCCACCCACACGCGAGCGTCCGTTTGGCACCTTCGCTGTTCCGCCTGAGGGACAGATCGGAAATCTCGGGCGCAATACCGGGATGCGACCGGGATTTGCCAGCCTCGATCTTCGGCTCACGCGTTCCTTCTTCCTCACCGAGCGGTGGCGGCTTGACGCCATCTTCGAGGTGTTCAACACCTTCAATCGCGTCAATGTGAGCGACGTGAGCAACAACTTCCTGACGGCGGGGCAACCGACGGCAGCTTTCGATCCGCGCCAGATCCAATTGGCCCTGAAGATCACCTTCTGAGAGGAGGTTCTCGGGCGAATTCACCGCGCGCGTGAGGGAGCCGTGGCTTCACTGCCCCAGGAGGGCTGAGACAAAGGCATCGAGGCGTTCGACAGGCTGATAGCCGCGGATGAGCCGGCCGTTGATGATGAGGGTCGGAGTGGAATCCACGCCGGCACGCTCCGCAAGCCGGATGTCTTGGGCGAGCCGTCGCTGGATCGCGGCATCCCGCACGGCGCGCTCCGAATCTAGGCCGTAGCGGCGCGCGATCTCCTGAATTCGCTCCTGCGTGAGTTGCTCTTGCGCGCGCCACACTTCGTGCGACCATGCGTCGAAGACGCCGAGACGTTGCGCCTCAATGGCCAATTGGGCCAGGAGACACGCAAACGGGTGGGCCGTCCGCGTCACTCGGAGATTGCACGATTGGTCGAGCGGGTAGTGTCGGTAGATGACGCGCACGGCGCGCGGACGGCGCGCAAGGAGCTCTCGCAGGGCTTCCGTCTGCAGCTTGCAGTAGGGGCATTGCAGGTCTGTGAAGTAGACGATCGTAATCGGCGCTCCCGGATTTCCGAACGTCGGGCTCAGCGGATCAGGCGCTGTGAGATCGGCAGCTTCCGAGACCGTGCGGGTGTGCTCGAGGGCTCGTCTGGATTCCGCGGGCGCCGGTCGCTCGGCCGGATGGGCGTACCAGTTCAAGGGCAGGATCACGAGAGCACCGAGCGCCACCGACGGCCAGAGCGGGCGCCACACGGCCGAAGAGATCTGCGTGGGGCGCGCCCCTCGGAGCACGCGAATTCCAAAGATGATCAGGCCGAGATCGGCGATCCAACTCACGGCGCAGCCGAGACACACAGCGCGAAGGCGCCAGAGCGAGACAACGGGCAAGATCATCACCCCGAGGGCGAACGGGAGGATTAAAAGCAGTGTCGCCAGCGTGTACGCGGGCAGTGGAAGCCGCTCGCGCGCTCCGCGAAGCGGCGCCAGTCGGCGCATGACCCACGTGGCGTGCACGAGAAGGGCCACATACCCTCCGGCTCCCCATACCGCGAGCGGGAGACCAAAGAGCCGACTCCAAGAGGATGCCGCGATGCGATCGCAGTTGATGAGGTCGCTCACATTGCAGAGCGCTTGATCGCCGGCTCCAGAGAGAAAGAGCTTATAATGCCACGTGAGGTAAAGCGCCGAGAGCAGTCCCAGTGCCGCCGCGCGTCGAATCCACCGATAGTTCCGAAGAAGCGCGCGGATATCGGGCGAGGCGTCCGCGCGCGCCGGAACGTTTTTCGACGGCGCCGGTGGTTGCGGCTTTTTCTTCATTCGGAGGCATGAGTATAGTGAGTCCGCCGAGGATTTTCAATGGGCCACAGGATCGTCCCCATACCCCTTGTGCTCGTTATCAGGGCGCATCCGGTTGTGAGAGAGCAGATGCATCGCGTACCGGGCGAATCCATGAGGTGCGCCAGAGCCAGAGGCTCGCACCGCTGAGGACAATCGTCACCAGAACTCCGCCTTCCGGGCCGTAGCGTCCGCCAGTGAGCCAAGTGGGACCCGCTTGGACGGCGCGAAAGAGCGATGTCCCAATGCGCTCCTCGATCCCGCTTACGGTCAATCCGTAAACGGCGCTCAGTGTGAAATTCCATCCGGCGTGCAACCCGATCGGAAGCCAGAGCCGAGACGTTTTCAGATACGCGATCGAGAGCCAAACCCCCGCCAGGACCGTGTTCGCAATCCCCAGCGCCGATGCATGGGGATTCCCCGCGTGCCCGAGCCCGAAAAGAAGCGACGGCACACTCACGGCGATGGCCGGACGCACGTCGAGCAAAAGCGTCTGAAGCGGATATCCGCGGAAGAGGCTCTCCTCGAAAGCAGCGGCCACGGTGAAGACCAAGAGGGCCGTGAGCGTCCCGCGCAGCATGTTTCCGAAGGCTTCTCCTTCCCACGTCAGGTTCAGGTGACCGAGCGAGATCTCCGCAAGAACCACCATCGTGATGAGCATCGCGGCGAGGCCGAACCCGATGACATACTCGAGCCATCCGCGCTCTCGCCACCGATACCCCAGACTTCGGAAAGGGCGCCGATCGAGCCATCGCAGGCAAATGGCCGAAGCCAGAAGCGTTCCTCCGATCAAGGAGCTGTAGGCGAGCAGCACAAACGCCAGCGATCCAAGATGCGTGCCCTGTCCTTCGCTCGTCGGAGTGGTGCCCACTGAGATTCTGTAGAGGAAGCGGGTGAGGAGGCTGCCCAGCGGCCCAAGGATGAAGACGAGCATGAAGAACACAGAGACGCGCCATCCGGCCCGCACGCGTCCCGCGGCATTGAAGAGGATCGCGCGAGCGGTCATCGGATCTATCATGCGGGGGCGATCCCGTGCTGTCAACACGAGGACCTGAAGTTCGGCGCGAGTCGGGACACCGATCCACGGGGATAGTTTTTCGCACACCTGATAGTGAGTGCAGGAGGTGCCCACAATGAACCTCGGGTGAGCGCACGCAAATCCTGTTGAGGTGATCTCCACCCTCATGAGGCCCGCGCGGGCGTCCGAATGTCGCCTCGGGTGAGCGCGACGTCGAGATTACCCCCAGCCGCAGATGAGCCTGCGAGGCAGGCGCCCGAACGTTGCCTCGGGTGAGCACGGCGGCTCCCAACAACCCACCTGAGCCCCTGGAGGGGGCGGCCCTCTCGGTCGCGAGGATGTCCGATGCACCCACACCCGGGAGGGATGAGCTACACTCGACATTGCGCGCCGGGGGGATTCCGGCGCATCCGCTAGGCCGCCCGCACGCGCGGGCTTGAGGGATTTTTTCGAACTCGGTTTCCTCGGGCTCGCTATCGCTCGCCTCTGTCATCGAGTCGCCCAATTCGTGGGCTCGATCTATGGAACGAGGTTTGGATTTACTCGCGAGGGGTTGTTCCGCTATGCTCCGCTCGCCCTAGGCTACTATCGAATCGCCTGCGCACGGGCTCGACCCGTGGAATAACTTGTGAGGGTTCGCTTCGCTATGCTCTGCATGAGGACGCGGACTTGAACTTTCTCTTGGGGGAGCCTACACTTCGGCTCTTTGAGCGTGCGGTCGCCTTGAGTGATCTGCAGATCGCCGGAGGAGGGAGCCTATGGAACGGGTGGGCCTTGGGGCTTCAGCCTCGGATATGCCCTTGGAGGAATTTCGACGGTTTGGGCATCAGGTCGTGGAGTGGATTGCGGAGTATTTGGCGGGGATCGAACGGCATCCGGTTCTGGCGCGCGTTCGTCCGGGGGAGATTCGGCGTCGCTTGCCCGCACAGCCGCCGGTTGAGGGGGAGCCCTTCGACGTGATCCTGCGCGATTTCGAAGAGATCCTTCTGCCGGGGATCACCCACTGGAATCACCCGGGGTTCATGGCGTATTTTGCCATCACGGGGTCGGGGCCAGGGATTCTCGGCGAGCTTTTGGCGGCGGCGCTCAATGTGAATGCGATGCTCTGGAAGACGTCGCCGGCGGCGACCGAGCTGGAGCAGGTCGTGCTCGATTGGCTTCGGCAACTGCTTGGTCTGCCTCCGGAGTTCGAGGGTCTCATCTACGATACCGCTTCGATCTCCAGCCTCTGCGCCTTGGCGGCCGCACGCGAAGCGCTCGGGCTCGAGGTGCGAGAGCGGGGATTGGCGGGACGGGCCGAGGTACCGCGCTTGCGTCTTTATGCTTCTGAGGAGGCGCATGCTTCCATCGAGAAGGGGGCGATCGTGCTCGGTTTGGGGCAGGCGGGAGTGCGGAAGATTCCGACCGACGATGCCTTCCGCATGGACGTGCGCGCTCTGGAGCACGCGATCGAGGAGGATCGGGCAGCCGGATGGCGACCGTTCTGCGTGGTGGCGACCGTCGGCACGACGTCCACGACGAGCATTGATCCGGTCGCGGAGATCGCGCGCGTGTGCGAGCGCTATGGGATGTGGCTGCATGTGGATGCCGCGTATGCGGGTGCGGCGGCGATCGCGCCGGAATTTCGTCATGTCTTAGAGGGATGCGAGCGCGCGGACTCTCTCGTCGTCAATCCGCACAAGTGGCTGTTTACGCCCATTGACCTGAGTGCGTTCTACTGTCGGCGCCTGGACATGCTGCGGCGCGCCTTCAGCCTCGTTCCCGAATACCTGCGCACGGAGGAGGCGGAGGTACGGAACTTCATGGACTACGGGCCACAGCTCGGGCGGCGCTTTCGCGCTTTGAAGTTGTGGATGGTCATTCGGTATTTCGGGCAGCAAGGATTGGCAGCGCGCATCCGCGAGCATGTTCGTCTGGCGCAGCAGTTCGCCGCTTGGGTGGATGCCGATCCCGACTTCGAACGCATGGCCCCGACGCCACTCAGCACGATCTGTTTCCGGGCGCGTCCCTCCTCGCTCGCCGCGTCGGAAGACGATCTGGATCGCTTCAACGAGGCGTTGCTTGAGGCCATCAATGCGACAGGGGAATGTTTCCTCTCGCCTACACGGGTGCGGGGGCGATTCGCATTGCGCCTGGCGATTGGGAATCTGCGGACGAGCGAACGGCATGTGCGGCGCGCCTGGGAGCTCCTGCGCACTCACGCGGCGCGCTTGTGCGCGGAGTGGCGCCGGGCGTCAGAGGGCATCCCCCGCGATCTTTAAGATCGGGTGGGGACCTCCGGGCAGGAGGGGAGGAGATGTTTCCGATCGAACGATTTCGAGATCTCGCCGTGAAGACCGAGACGCGCATTGTCCAGCTCGTTGTGGATGGGTTGGGGGGATTGCCGAACGAGACGGGTCGGTCCGAGCTGGAAGTAGCGCGCACGCCGAATCTGGATGAGCTGGCGCGCCGTGCCCTGTGCGGATTGGCCGATCCGGTCGCTCCGGGCATTACGCCCGGAAGCGGGCCGGGACATCTGGCCATCTTCGGCTACGATCCGCTCCGCTGGGAGATCGGCCGTGGCGTGCTCGAAGCCTTGGGTATTGGCATGGAGTTGGAGCCGGGCGATGTGGCCGCGCGCGGTAACTTCGTCACGCTTGACGATACGGGGACAATTGTGGATCGGCGCGCCGGACGCCTTCCGACCGAACAGTGCCTCCAGTTGTGCGCTCGACTGCAGGCGGAGATTCGCGAGATCGAAGGCGTGGAGATCCTCATCCGTCCCGTTAAGGAGCATCGCTTCGCGCTGATCCTGAGAGGGGAGGGGTTGGGTGATGCCCTGGAGGACACGGACCCGCAGCGCGTTGGGGCTCGGCCTCGGCCTGTCATGGCGCGCGATGAGGCATCCGAGCGCACGGCGCGCGTCGTGCGTCGTTTCCTAGAGCGCGCTTTCGAGATCCTGGCGGAGTACACTCCGGCCAATGGCGTGACGCTGCGCGGCTTCTCACGTCGGCCGAATCTCCCGTCGATGTCCGATATCTTCCGCCTGACGCCTGCGGCCATCGCCACGTATCCCATGTATCGAGGCTTGGCGCGATTGGTGGGCATGCATCTCATTGAGACGCCCTCGGAAGAAGACCTGGTCGCGCTCGCGGATCGGCTCCGTGAGAACTTCGATCGCTACGATTATTTCTTCGTGCACGTGAAGAAGACCGATAGCTGCGGCGAGGATGGGGACTTCGAAGGCAAGGTGCGTGTGCTCGAGCGTGTGGATGAGGTCCTCATTCCGACGATCCTCGCCCTCCGGCCTGATGTCGTCGCCATCACCGGAGATCATAGCACGCCCTCGGTCTTGCGCGGTCACAGTTGGCATCCGGTCCCCTATCTGCTGTATGCGAAGTATCTGCAGTCGGACGATGTGACGGAGTTCAGCGAGCGCGCGTTCCTGCGGGGCGGTCTCGGTCGCTTTCGCTTGGTGGAAGGATTGCCGCAGTTACTCGCGCATGCGCGGAAGCTCCTGAAGTACGGCGCTTGACGAAGGGGAGAGGCTATGCTAGCTTGCCAAATCCGCTGAAGGAGAGATGTGGGGAGAGTCGAACGTGGGCGCCACGTCGCCAAAACGATCGCCGCTTTATGCCACGCATGAGGCGTTGGGCGCTCGGTTCATGGAGTTCGCCGGTTGGCTCATGCCTGTCTCTTACACAGGGGCGATCGAAGAGCATTTGGCCGTGCGCACGGCCGCTGGCCTCTTCGACGTGAGCCATATGGGGCGTTTGGAGATCCGCGGGCGCGATGCTCTGGCCCTCATTCAGAAGGTGACCTGCAATGATGCCGCGCGCCTGCGCGATCACCAGGTGCAGTATTCGGCGCTCACGACCGAGCGGGGGACGTTTGTGGATGATCTCACCGTGTATCGCTTTCGTGAGGATCACTTCCTGCTCTGCGTCAATGCGGCGAATCGGGAGAAGGACCTGCAGTGGATCCTCCGGCATCGCACGGACGAAGATGCCGAGGTCTACGACGTCAGCGAGCATCTGGCCCAACTGGCTCTGCAAGGGCCGGCCTCCGGCGAGATCCTGCAGCATCTGACCGAGGTCCAGCTGGACCACATCCGCCCCTATTGGTTCGAACAAGGGGAAGTGGCTGGTATTCGTGGTGTTATCTCTCGGACCGGATATACGGGGGAAGATGGGTTCGAGCTGTACATCCCGGTGGCGTCGGCCGAGTGGGTGTGGAATCGAATTCTCGATGTGGGGCATCGTGCGGGCGTGAAGCCGTGCGGGCTGGCCGCGCGCAATACGCTCCGGTTGGAAGCGCGAATGCTGCTCTACGGTAACGATATAGATGAAACGACGACAGTATGGGAGGCCGATCTCGGCGGGATCGTGAAGCTGGAGAAGGGGGAATTCATCGGGCGTGAGGCTCTGCGACGACAGAAGGAAGAGGGAGTGCGACGTAAACTCGTCGGCTTCGAGGTTCACGATCGCGCGCCGGCGCGCGACGGTTATCCCGTTCTCATCCGGGGTGAGGTCGTGGGACGGGTGACGTCCGGGAGCTATGCTCCGTTCCTCCGGAAGAACATCGGGTTGACCTATCTGCCGATCGAATATGCGGAGATCGGAACGAGATTTTGCATCCGTGTGCGCGGTCGGGACGTCGAGGCGGAGGTTGTGCCCACGCCCTTTTACAGAAGGCCGCGCTAGGCGGGGAGGGGGGGACCTCACGGGGGTCCCCTGGGATCTCCCGAGCGCTCGGAAGGTTTTTCTGGGAGGGAGGTCGAGGATGGCGACGTATCCGGAGGATTGCCTGTATACACGAGAGCATGAATGGATTCGCGTCGAGGACGATGTCGGCGTCATTGGCATCACCGATTACGCGCAGCAAGCTCTCGGCGATATCGTCTATGTCGAGTTGCCCAGCGTGGGCGATCACTTCAGCCAGGGTGAACCCTTCGGCAATGTCGAATCGGTCAAGGCCGTGAGCGAACTCTACATGCCCGTGAGCGGAGAGATCGTGGAGATCAACGAGGATCTCGCCGAATCCCCACAGCTCGTCAACGAAGATCCCTACGGCGATGGCTGGATGGTGAAGATTGCGCTCTCGGATCCGACGGAGCTGGAGACGCTCATGTCGGCGAGCGAGTATGAAGAGTACGTGAAGGCGGAGAAGGAGAAGTGACGTCTTCCGGGCACCCCACGTGGGGACCCCGTTTCGCGAGCGGGCGCCAGAGGGTGAGAAAGGGGTTCTAGCGCATATGCGGTATATTCCGAATTCGCCCACCGAACGGGCTGAGATGCTTCGGGAGATCGGCTGCCCGACGGTCGAGGCCCTCTTTCGCTCCATTCCGGAGAAGTTCCGACTGAGGGCGCCGCTTCGGCTTCCTCCCGCACACTCGGAGGCCGAGCTGCTAAAGTTCTTTCGCGAGCTGGCGGCGCGCAATGCGGCGGCGACCGAGTACGCCCTCTTCTTGGGGGCGGGCGCGTATCACCATTTCATCCCTTCGGTGGTGGACGCTCTCATCTCCCGCGCCGAGTTCTTCACTGTGTATACCCCCTATCAGCCGGAGATCGCGCAGGGGACGCTGCAAGCCCTCTTCGAGTACCAGACGCTCGTGTGTCAGCTCACGGGCATGGACGTGGCCAACGCGTCGCTCTACGATGGTTCGACGGCGCTCGCGGAAGCTGTGCTCATGGCCGAACGCGTGACCCGTCGGCGCGACATCCTCATGGCGCGGAGTGTCCATCCCGAATATCAAGAAGTCGTCCGCACCTACACGCGCACGCTGGGCATGAATATTCGAGTCCTCGACTATGATTCAGAGACCGGAAGCCTCCCGGTGCATGCCCTGGCGCCGACTGCGGAGACAGCGGCCGTCATTGTCCAATCTCCCAACTTCTTTGGCGTCATCGAGGATATCGAGGCGGTGGCCCAGCGCGCGCATGAGGTGGGCGCGCTCCTCATTGTCGCCATCACCGAGCCGATCAGCCTCGGCTTGTTGCGTCCCCCCGGTGAGCTCGGCGCCGATATCGTCGTCGGCGAAGGGCAATCCTTCGGCATCCCGCTCAGCTTCGGTGGCCCGTACCTGGGCTTCTTCGCCACGCGCGAGCGATTCGTGCGGCAGATGCCCGGACGCATTGTCGGACAGACCTCTGATTCCCAGGGACGGCGCGGATTCGTCATGACGCTCGCCACGCGAGAGCAGTATATCCGGCGCGAGAAGGCGACGTCCAATATCTGCACGAGTCAGGAATTGTGCGCCCTCATGGCGACGATCTATCTCTCGACCCTGGGACCGCGCGGCCTGCGCGAGGTCGCCGAGCAGAACGTGCAGAAGGCCGCGTATCTGGCGCGCGAGCTCGCTCGCCAGTCGGGATTTCGGCTCCGATTCTCCGGATCGCACTTCAACGAGTTCGTCGTGCACTCGGATCGCCCTGTCGCCCGAGTCCTCGAAAAGCTGCGCGAGCGGAAGATCCTGGGCGGCCTCCCTCTCGAGCGCTATTATCCTGAGCTGCGCGAGTGTTTCCTCGTCTGCGTGACGGAGATGATCACGCGTCCGATGCTGGACGCCTATCTGTGCGCCTTGGACGAGCTATGACCACAACGCCTTGCCATGTGAGCCGAGAAGAAGCGTTGATCTTCGAGCGCTCTCGTTCCGGGCGAACGGCCTATAGTCTGCCCCCTTTGGATGTGCCGACGGTTCCCTTGGAGACGGTGGTCGAGTCGCGTTTTCTCCGCACGGATCACGTAGCCGGAATGCCTGAGGTGAGCGAGGTAGACGTCATCCGACATTTCACCCGACTCTCCCGTTGGAACTATGCGGTGGACGTGGGGATGTATCCGTTGGGCTCCTGCACGATGAAATACAACCCGAGGGTGAACGAGCGGGTCGCTCGGCTGGAGGGATTCGCCCAGCATCATCCGCTCACGCCGGAGGAGCTGTCGCAAGGGAGCTTGCAAGTCCTCAAGATGCTGGAGGAGATGCTCTGCGAGATCACGGGCATGGCCGCCGGGTGTCTCCAACCGGCGGCGGGCGCTCATGGGGAGCTGACGGGCCTGTTGCTCATCCGCGCGTACTTGGAGGCGCGCGGCGATCCGCGGAAGAAGGTCCTCATCCCGGATTCCGCGCATGGGACTAATCCCGCGAGCGCCGCCATCTGTGGATACCGCGTGCAGACGATTCCTTCCAATGAGCGTGGGCTCATTGATGTGGAGGCATTGCGACGCGCTGCCGATCATGAGGTCGCGGCGCTCATGCTCACCAATCCCAACACGCTCGGACTCTTCGAGGAGGAGATCGAAGAGATCGTCCGCATCGTGCATGAAGCCGGGGGATTGGTCTACATGGACGGGGCGAATATGAACGCGCTGGTCGGAGTTGCCCGACCGGGCGATATGGGCGTGGACGTCCTTCATCTCAATATCCACAAGACGTTCTCCACGCCACACGGTGGAGGGGGACCCGGAGCCGGTCCCGTTCTCGTGACGGCGGAGTTGGAGCCATTCCTCCCTGTGCCGCGCATCGTGCGCCGCGCCGACGGGACACTCGCACTGGAGAGCGATCGGCCCCGTTCCATCGGGCGCGTGCGCGCCTTCTATGGGAACTTCGGTGTGCTCGTGCGTGGCCTGAGCTATATCTTGACGATGGGGCCCGACGGCTTGCGCGAGGTCGCGGAAGCGGCCGTGCTCAATGCCAACTATCTCGTCCATCACCTGAAGGACACCTACGAGATTCCCTATCCCGGGCCCGTCATGCACGAAGTCGTTTTCTCGGATAAGCGGCAGCGCGCGTATGGTGTGCGGAACGTGGACATCGCCAAGCGCCTCATTGATTACGGCTTCCATCCGCCGACCATGTCCTTCCCCCTCATCGTTCCCGGAGCCCTTATGGTGGAGCCGACCGAGACCGAAAGCCGCGAGGAGTTGGATCTGTTCATCGCGGCGATGAAGGCGATTGATCGCGAATGTCGGGAGGATCCCGATCTCGTGCGCACGGCGCCCCATCGGACGCGCCTCGGACGCCTGGACGAAGTCTTGGCGGCGCGACGTCTGGTTCTCCGGTGGCGTCCTGAAGAGCACAGGGCGCTCTCTGAGGAGTCCGGCGCGAATGCTCCGCGCGGATCCGCTCTTTCGCCCGATTCCTGAACGCACCGTTCATGAGAGCGTGAGCTCGGACTCGTCTTCGCGATGTCGCGCCAGAGAGATGCCCAGAAGGATCACAGCCGCACCAATCAGTTGCTCCAAGTTCGGACGCTCGTTCAACACGATCCACGCGACCAAGAGGGCGATCGCCGGACTCAGATTCGAATAGATGGCCGTGCGCGTGCTCCCCAGGTGCTTGAGGCTGTAGTTCCACGCGAGAAAGCAGAAGACAATAGCCCCCAGCGCGCTGAACAGAAGCGCGGCCCACGAGACCGGGCGGATTCTCGTCCACGACTGTGCCTGTAGCGCGGGAAGCGAGATGAGGACAAGCGGAATGGTTCCGGAGATCATCACAAACAGCGTGCTCTTCACTGTGCCGTAGCACTGGACGTGCCGTTTCGATCCGATCGTATAAAGCGACCAGCACACGGTCGCTACGAGAAGCAATACATCCCCTAATGCGCTCTCGTGCGGCAGACCATCGGCGCCGCTGCCGAGGCGAACTGCTCGGAAACGGCTCCAATCCCCACCCACAATCAGGAGGACGCCGAGCACCGACAGACCAATGCCTGCGGCCATTCGTCCGGTCACCCGCTCCTGCCCCCGAACGGCGTTCAATAAGGCGACGACCGCCGGCGTCGTCGCCAGGATCAAAGCCGCCGTGCTCGCGCGCGAGCGCGCGAGGCCTTCGATGAAGGCTACCTGGTAGATCGTGATCCCCAAAATGCCGAGAACGGTGAGCGCCCCCCAATCCTCACTCTGAATGGTCCACGCTTCCCTCTGCCTCTGAAAGAGAAGGACGAGCGTCACCAACGCGATGAGGAACCGCAGAGCGTTGAAGCTGAGGGGAGAGAAATCCTCGAGGGCGATCTTCACAATCGTAAAGTTGACGGCCCAGATCGTGGCCATCAGAATGAGCAGTCCATCCACCCAGCTCAGCCGATTCCGCATCCCTTGTGCCTCCTCTCCGATGCGCCGCTCTCTCTTTCGACGAGATCTGCGAGCCTCCGAGCATTCTCGACAGCGTAGCCATGGGCGTCGTTGTTGAAGTAGGCGTATACATCCAGTCCTTCGTCGCGCCATCGGCGGATCTTCTCCGCCATCGCGCGCAGGTGCGCCTCCTCGTAAGCGGACGCATAGAGAGCACCCGGCCCGTGGAACCGCAGATACACGAAGGGCGCTGTCACGACCTCCGCCTTGGGATATCGCCCGCCAGAGTCGGCGTGACAGAGGGCGATCGTGTGACGGCGCAGTATCGCGTAGGCCTCGTCCTGAAGCCACGTGCCATGTCGCGGTTCTAGGGCGTAGCGGACATCGGGGCTTTTGTCGCGAAGCATCCGGAGGAAGCTCTCGACGCGATCCGCATCGAAGCGCAGGCTCGGCGGCAGTTGGATCAGGACGACGCCGAGTTTGCTCCCGAATCCCTCGAGCATCGCCAGAAACGTTTCCACCGCTTCCTCAGCATCATGGAGCCGATGTCGGTGCGTGATGCGACGAGTCATCTTGACCGAGAAGACGAAGTCCTCGGGCGTCGCGCTCACCCACCGGTGCACTGTCGTTGCTCTCGGCATGCGATAGAAGGTGACGTTCAGCTCGACGGTTCGAAATCGGCGACTGTAGAATTCCAGCCAACCGGATGCGGGAAGGTCTTCCGGGTAGAAGATTCCCCTCCAGTGGGCGTAGTTCCACCCGGATGTGCCGATGGCGAGACGACTCATGCCGGTCATATCGTGCCGATCACCGAGAGCATGCGCCCGGAGCGTTCTCCGGTTCGGGAATCGCGCCGATGGGAGAAGAAGAGTTGCGGATGACATGCCGTGCAGAGTCCGCTCGCGAAGATATGCTCTCGCCGAAAGCCCTGGTCGAGCAGTTGCCGAATGTTGGCGTCCACCACGTCCAATCGCGCCGTGCCCAGCGGCGTCGGCGCGGAGATCAGCGCCTCCGCGTAAGGGAATTCCCGGCGGAACTGTTCGAGCACATCGGGGCCGACCTCGTAGCAACAGGGGCCGATGGTCGGGCCGATCGCCACGCGACACTCTTCGGGATGCGTCCCGAAGTGAGTGATCATCACTTCTGCTGTGCGCTCGACGATCCGGCCGAGTGTACCGCGCCATCCCGCGTGAATGGCAGCGCGCGCGCCCGTGTGGGGATCGAAGATGAAGATCGGCGCGCAATCGGCTGTGTGAATCCCCAGCACGATATCGCTCGAGCGAGTCACCACCGCGTCAGCCGGCGGCAGCTCGTTCCTTCCGGTCGCAACGTCCGCGTCCTCCACGAGCACGCACCGATTCGCATGTCGCTGCCGGAGGGTGAGCAAGGGACGCCGCGCGAAGCCCACGGCGGCGAGAAAGGGAGCGAACGCGCGCGCCGTATCGCGTCGGCCATCTCCGGCATGCGCTCCCGATTCCCCTTGCCAAGCGCCGGCGCTTGCGCCATGCTCTTGCCGGGGCCGCGTGCTTGTGGCCACCAACACGCCGAAGGCGAGAAGCGGCGTGCACACGAGATAGGTGAGACCGTCGCGACTCTGGAGTTGGAACGGACGCATGATCGTCGGCATCGGCATAGACCTCGTCGAGATCTCGCGCATCGAGGCGGCGATCGCGCACTTCGGCGACCGCTTCCTCCGACGCGTCTTCACACCCACAGAGATCGCCTATTGCCAGCGCGCCGCGCATCCGGCGGAACGCTTCGCCGCGCGCTTCGCCGCTAAGGAAGCGGCGCTCAAAGCGCTCGGCACGGGCAAACGCGGCGGTATCCGCTGGCATGACGTGGAGATTGTAGCATCGCCGAGCGGCCAGCCGCGAATTGAGTTCCACGCTCGAGCGCGCGAACGCCTGCACGCTGTGGGCGGACGCCGCGCTCACGTCTCGCTTTCGCATGGCCGCGATCTGGCTATCGCCTACGTCATCCTCGAAGGCGAGGAGGTCGCTCCGTGAATCCCGCTCGGCCACAGCCTGGCGGAACGAGCGCCGTCTCTCTCGCTCACCTCCCCGAGAGTCCGCCGTGCCCTCTTGCCCCGATCGAACGGACCGCCTACACTAGATAGCCTTCGAACGGGGGCTCCGCGTGGCCTCCGTGAGGATATCCTTCGAAGGGGAGGGAAACCGTGACCGAACGCGCGGTGATCCGAGTCTTCATCGTCCTCAGTGCTCTGATCGGTGCGAGCTTTTCCCCTCGTCCCTTCGCCGGGCAGGAGCCGGAATCGGCTGAACCCCGCGGCTTGCTCTTTCCTGGTGAAGAGCGTCATCTGGCCAATATTCGCCAGCTCACCTTCGGCGGCGAAAATGCCGAGGCCTACTTCTCCGCCGATGGGAAGAAGCTCATCTTTCAATCCACGCGTCCGCCGTTTCAGTGCGACCAGATTTTCATCCTCGACTTGGAGACGAACGATGTGCGATTGGTCAGCACGGGGAAAGGGCGAACCACCTGCGCCTATTTCTTCCCCAAGGGGGATCGCATCATTTATTCCTCGACGCATCATGTGAGTCCGGAGTGTCCTCCGCCCCCCGATCGTACGCGCGGCTACATGTGGTCTCTTTATGAGGGGTATGACATCTTTTCGGCTCGTGTGGACGGCTCCGATCTTCGACAGCTCACCCACACGCCCGGCTACGATGCGGAGGCGACTATCTCTCCGGACGGCAAGAAGATCGTCTTCACCTCGATGCGCGACGGCGATCCGGACATCTATGTCATGGACGCTGACGGTCGTAACGTGAAGCGCTTGACGCGCACACCGGGATACGATGGAGGCGCCTTCTTCTCTCCTGATGGGAAGCGTATCGTCTATCGCGCCCATCATCCCCGTACTATGGCCGAACTCGCCGATTTTCAGACGGTGCTCAAGGAAGGGGCTCTGCGCCCGATGCGATTGGAGCTCTATGTCATGGAGGCCAACGGCTCGCGACAGCGCCAGATTACGAACAATGGCGCGGCGAACTTCGCTCCCTTCTTCCATCCGAGTGGCCGACGCATCATCTTCTCCTCCAATCACCACGATCCGGCGCGGCGCAATTTCGATCTCTTCCTCATCAACGACGACGGGACGGGACTTGAGCGGATCACCTTCAACCCGACCTTCGATGGCTTTCCCATGTTCTCCCCGGATGGGCGGAGGCTCGTCTTCGCCTCCAATCGCAATGCTCGGACGCCTGGGGAGACCAATATCTTCATCGCCGATTGGATTCCGTGAGCGGACGTGGGGAGGCGCCGCCTATGCAGGGAGAGCGCGACGCCTTCGCTGAGCTCTCCTCTCTCTGCATCGGGGGACTCCGGCCCGAGGACGCCGTTCGAAATATCTGGCAGCGCAAGGCCGAACGCGAGGCGGGGCAGATCGCTCCGACCTCATGCAAGACGGCCTGCATCTTGCAGGGCGGCGCCATGCGCGGCGTCGCCAGTGCGGGCGCCATCATCGCCCTGGAACAGCTCGGATTCACCCGCGCCTTCGACGCCGTCTACGGTGCTTCGGCCGGAGCCATCAACGGCGCTTACTTCCTGGCCGGACAAGCCGCCTTCGGGACCTCGATTTATTACCAGGATATTGCCAATCGCCGTTTCATCCATCCGTGGCGCTTCCGCAAGATCGTGGACATGGATTTCCTCTTTGACGAGATCATCACGCGTCGCAAGCGGCTCGATCTCGCACGTCTGCGGGAGAACCCGACGCCGCTGCGCATCATCGCGACCGATGCGCTCACCGGGCGTGAGGCCATCTTCGACAGTCACGATGAGAACCTCGATCTTCTGGCCGCGCTCAAAGCGAGTGCGGCTTTGCCTATTCTCTATCCTCATCCGGTCCGCCTCGGCGATCGCCTCTACGTAGATGGCGGCGTCGCGAATGCGATCCCCATCGAGCCTGCTCTGCGCGAGGGGTGCACCGATCTGCTGGTCGTTCTCACCGTTCCCAAGACCCATCGGGCGCAGCCTCCCCATGTCTTCGAGCGCGCTCTGGCCGCGCGCGGACTTCGTCCTCTGAGTCCGGATTTAGAACGCGCCTTTCTTCACCGGCATGAGGCCTATAACCGAGCTCTTGATCTCGCGCTCGGCCGTCATGATGTGCCGGCGAATATCATCGCTCTCTTCCTCGCCCCACAGCTTCCCCTCCGCCGTCTGACCACAGATGTCCGCACCCTTAAACGCGCCGCTCTCGAGATGGGGCGTCTTACCCTCCGGATCTTCACGGGAGCCGATCATCAGCCTGTGGAGCTTCTGCACTTTGTGAGATCAGACCCGCAGGACCGGAGAGAGAGCGCATCTCTCTGAGAGAATGCTTCCTGCGCTCGCCTGAGGCCATGACCGTAGGGAGGTCGGAGACCGTGGGCGTCCGGGCTCTGGCGAAGTCGCAGCCTTCTCAGCCTTCAGGGGCTCACAGGACGCTTGCTGCGGAAGATGCCGCTCCCCTCGGTCCCAGCGTAGAGCACCTGATGCCTATCCAGAGCAAGGGCGCGAAGGGAGAGGTTCGTCAAGCCGACGTTGACCGGGGCCCAGTTCTCCCCGAGATCACGGGATCGGAAGACGCCGTGAGCTGTCCCGGCGAAGAGATGGCCCTCAGAAGTCGCCACGAGCGCACGCACATCGAGGCTCGTCAGTCCCGTCGTCACGCGCGTCCATTGCGGCTTCTGCTGCAGGGGAGTGCGGAAGATGCCACCATCCTCAACCGCGGCGAAGAGCATCTCCTTGGTCACCACGAGGGCTCGAATCTTCCGTCCGCCGATTCCGGCTATTCCGGAGAGTCCATATCCGCTCCATCGTCGGCCATCATCTGTCGAACGAAAGATGCCGTTACCCGTTCCGGCGAAAAGCTGGCCATCGGAACTCGCCGCGAGGGCGAAGACCCGTCGCCCGAAGAGTCCGGACCGCCTCCACGTCGCCCCGCCGTCTTCGGAGCGAAAGATGCCGATCTCCGTGCCGGCAAAGAGCGTACCACTTGGTGCCGCGAGAAGGGAGTGAACGGGAAGATTTTCCAATCCGACGAGCGTCCAGCTCTCTCCATCTCGCGAGAGAAAAATCCCGAGAGGTGTCCCGGCGAGGAACGTTCCCCCGCGGGTCACCATGAGCGCCGATCCATCCACGGTGCGCTGGAGCACACGCCGAAAGCTCTCACCTTGATCGCGGGAGAGGAAGAGTCCATTTCCGAGCGTTCCTGCAATGAGCGTGCCATCGGATCGAATAGCCAGCGAGAGGACGACCGAGGCAATCAGTCCTTGATTCACAGCTCGCCAGCTCGTCCCTCCATCCGTGGAGCGAAAGATGCCCGCGCCCAAAGTCCCAGCGAAAAGCTCTCCATTGCTGCTGGGGAGGATTCGAAAGACCCTGAAACTCTCAAGTCCCGTGCTGACGCCTTGCCAGCTCTGACCGCCGTCGGTGGAGCGAAAGATCCCACTTTGAGCCGTTCCGGCAAAGAGTGCGCCGTCCGGAGCCAGAGCGAGAGAGAGAATCTGCATGTCCCCGAGATTCGCAGTCGCGGCTCCGTTCGCCGCTCTGAAGTGCTCGGCCCGATCAGTCGAGACGAAGACGCCACCGCCGAGCGTCCCGACGTAGATCGTATCCTCGGGCGTGACGACGACGCTCGAGATGTTGTTGTTGAGCAAGCCGAGATGATTCGTGTAGCGCCAGCTCTGCCCCTCGTCTGTGGAGCGGTAGAGCTCCCCATTGGCTCCGGCGTAGATCCACCCCCGAGAGTCCTGGGCAAACGCGCGAATGTCGAGATTCGCGACGCCGAAGTTCACCTCTTGCCAACTCCGACCGCCGTCGGTGGAGCGAAAGATGCCGCCGCCGAATGTGCCGGCGAGAATATACTCTTCGGTGGCGAAGAGAGCTTGCACGACGCGATTTTTGAGACCTGTATTCGCCGTCGTCCAGGTGACGCCGCCATCGCGCGAGAGGAAGATGCCTTGGCCGGCTGTTCCGGCCAGAATGTCCCCCGTTGGGGTAACGGTCAAACTCAACACATGGGCGCCGAGGACGCCCAGCGAAGTCCAGGTTTCCCCGCGATCATCGGAGCGGAAGACGCCGCCGCCAAGGGCACCGGCGAAAATCACGCCCGTCGGGCTTTCGGCCAGGGCGAGGACCGTCCCCCCTACAGGTCCTTTCGTAGACTCCCAAAATTCGAGCTGTGCTGAAGCCGACGGCTCATTGAGCGGGATTGCCACAAAGATGCCAAGGGTGACGAGAAACGCGCCTAGTCCCATGCGTCCTCTGCGCATTCTCATTCGCCTCCTCTGAACTCTCCCGCTACTGAATAGAGCAACGCGTGCGCTCTGTCAAGCGAAAGCCGTGAAAAATTTCCGTGCAACACTTCGGCCAGCGCCGGAAGTCGAACCCGATGGGATCAGAGGAGGGAGCGATGAAGCGAAAGGGCGTCTGGAACGAATCCTGTGCGGCGTCCGCCCACGTTCAAAAGCACGGGCGCATGAGCCGAGCCGGTGAGGCGAAACGAGGCGCGTTCCTCGGTGTTCTCCTCCTTACGGTGCTCATCGGCGCGTATCCGGGCATGGCGGCAGGAGGCGACCGTCTCGCTCCACGCGTGGCGATCGCCCCGAACCTTCTCCCGGCCGGGGACGAAGCGCATGCGCTCGTGTGCGTGAGCAATGCGAACAAAGAGGCGACGGCACCGCTGCAGCGCGGTGATGTGTGGCGCGTCACGCCGGACCCTACGCGCCTGCTCCTTGACGGCTCGGTCATCCGCGTGCACGTGGTTTCCGAACGATTCCGCGCAGAGGAATGGCTCGCGCGTGTGGACGTTCTGAAGAATGCGCTCGAGTTCCACTACGAAGGTAGGCCGATATCATTTCGGCCTGATGAGCGCGTGTGTGCCGAGGTCGTGATGCTTACATCTTCCGACGTTGGGGTAGTTCGAGTGAATTTGGTCATTCCTCCGGACCCGACGCGATACGAATCGGAACCGCCTGAGCCGGTGTTCGTGAGTGTCGTGGATTTCCCGACAGGACCCGCGGGACCGCCCGGGCCTACGGGGCCGGCTGGGCCTCCCGGGCCACCGGGTCCTCCGGGACCGCCCGGACCGGAGCGCATCCGTATGTCGGCTGAAGGAGCGCTGCCCTCTGGGGCGATCATCCTGGGACAGCCGAACGATTCGAGAATCCTGACGTCGGGCTTTTCGGAGATCGGGCGTTCGGCTATCGAGGCGTGGTTCCCCACTCCAACAGCAGGCGCGCCAAGTGGGCGTAGCGGCCACACAGCCGTCTGGACCGGTCGTGAGATGATCATCTGGGGCGGAAGCACGCTCATCATCGGAGGCTTCACGAACACCGGCGCGCGATATGATCCGACGACTGATACCTGGCGACCGATATCCACGACCAATGCTCCGAGTCCGCGAAGCAATCACACGGCCGTCTGGACCGGCAGCGAGATGATCATTTGGGGAGGGATCGGGACCTTCGGCCCGCTGAATACCGGCGCGCGATATGATCCGACGACTGATACCTGGCGACCGATATCTACGGCCAATGCTCCGAGTCCGCGAAGCAATCACACGGCCGTCTGGACCGGCAGCGAGATGATCATTTGGGGAGGAAGCGATAGCCGGGGTCCTGTGAACACCGGCGCGCGATATGATCCGACGACCGATACCTGGCGACCGATATCAACGGCCAACGCGCCAAGCGCGCGCAGCGGCCACACAGCCATCTGGACCGGTAGTGAGGTGATCATCTGGGGAGGTGCCGGTAGCGGTGGAGTGCGCACCAATACAGGCGGACGCTATGACCCGCGCACCGACTCCTGGCGTTCGGTGAGCACGACGGGCGCGCCCAGTGCGCGCAGCCATCATACGGCTGTATGGACCGGAACGGTCATGATCGTTTGGGGCGGGATCAACAACGTCGAGTTCTTTGCCACAGGGGGCCGATATGATCCAGCGCGCGATAGTTGGGCGCCTGTGAGTACGGCGAATGCTCCCGACGGGCGAAGTCAGCACACGGCCGTCTGGACCGGCACGGAAATGCTCGTCTGGGGCGGGACCAATCTCAACGGCGCGCAAAGCTCCGGTGGCCGATACGATCCTCGCGCCAATATGTGGTCGAGTTTCACAAGCTCCAATGCGCCCTCTCCTCGCAGTGGCCACACGGCTGTGTGGACCGGCACGGAGATGATCATCTGGGGAGGGATCGGTCCGCTCAATACGGGTGGGCGTCTGGGCTTCCTCTCCTTCTACCGCAAGAATTGAGTGAGCGCCTCGCCCTCCGGTGAGGGGCTCCATCATGGAGCCCCTCTCTTCCCTTTGGCCCCGGCCAGGGCCGTGCGAATGCGGGAGGAAGGGGTGCGATCTTCAGGCGTGGCCTCGTCTGTGCTACACTTGTGCCGATGAAGCGGCGCAGCGGAGAAATTGTTCGTCACAGGGGAGCGACAAAGCGAGTGGGACGCAGCGTTCTTCTCCTGGTGTGGCTTGGTGTGAGCGTTTCTGTGGGCGACGCCTTCGGGCAGACGACGCCGGAGCGTTCGGCAGCCCAGTATGTCGAGGAAGTGCACGCTCTTTTACGCGAGGCCGGACGTGCGGACATCGCGGAGAAAGAGGCCGCGGCGCTTCGCGAGCGCGCGCAGCAGCTTGCGCGCCAGTATGCGGCGCGCTTGAAGGATCGAGCGAGGGGAAGTGAGGATCGGTTCCACCTCGGGTATCTCTACTACTTGGCCAATGACGTCGAGAACATGGTAGCGGTCTTCCGCGAGCTGATGCGAGATCGCGCGGTGAGCGAGGAGGATCGGCAGCGCTTGCGCCTCTATCTCATCGAGAAATATTGCGAGAGCGGGCGGCTGCGGGAAGCGGAAGAGGAGCGAGCCGCGATCTCACCCGACGCCTTCAACGCGAAGGAGGTGATGGCAGCAGCGGCGATGCGTCTGGCGGTGGCGTATACAGAGGCGGGGCAACTGGAACACGCGATGCGTGCTCAGGAGGCTGCCTACGCAGCGGCTCGTCAGAGCGGAGTGATCCCGCTCGCCTGGAAGGCAGCGCGCGCGCTGGCCGAGCTGTATGTCGCCATGGGAAAGATCAACGAGAGTCGCGCCGTGCTCTCGCAATTGAAGGATGAGCTGCAGCGGCAGCTCTCGTGGGCCGAGGGTGAAGCCGTGCAGACGCTCACGCGTACGGTGGCACAGATCGAGAGCACGCTGGCGCAATTGGAGCTCATCGGGAAGACTGCGCCGGAGATCGCTGTCGCGAAGTGGATCGAGGAACCGCCAACCCGATTGGCGGAGCTCCGCGGACGCGTCGTCGTCTTGGAGTTCTGGGCCGCGTGGTGCCCTGATTGTCGGGGCTTGATCCCGCATATACGCAGGTGGGCGGCCCGCTATGAGAAGGAGGGCGTGAAGATCCTCGCCGTGACCCGATACTACGGCTTCAATGGGCGCGAGGTCGGACGCGCGTCCAAGGAGGAGGAAGAGCGGTTCCTCGCGGAATTCAAGCGCCTGCGCGAATTGCCCTACGGAACGGCCCTCGATGATGGGCAGCGCAGTTTTGAGACCTATCACGTGACCTGGGTTCCCACCATCGCCATCATTGATCGCTCGGGTCGGATTCGGTACATCTTCACCTGGAACGAGAATCCGAGCCTCGGGGAGTGGATGATTCGGCAAGTGCTGAGCGAGTCGGCATCGGAAAGATGAGGGAGAGGGGAGCGGTGCGCATCATCCTGAACGGAGAGGAGCGAGAGATTCCGAGTGGTCTCACCATCTTGGACCTGCTCGAGCACTTGAAGCTGAATCCGGAGCGGGTCGCTATCGAGCGGAATCGCGAGGTCGTTCCCCGCGCGATGTGGGCGACGGTGGAGATCTGCGAGGGAGATCGGTTGGAGATCGTGCACTTCGTCGGAGGAGGAGCGTGACCCGCTATCACCTCTCCCGCTTTTGGCAGTCTCGACAAAGGCCGAGTACGTGCACTGTGTATTCAAGGACGCGCCACTGACCCACGACCTCCGACGGGAGCGAGAGGGGCTCAAGGACCTCCGCGGAGAAGTCCTCGATGGCGTGGCACTTCACGCAGATGAGGTGGTGATGGCGCGTCCGATTGGCATCATAGCGCGCTGTCTCATGCAACGGCGTCACCTTTGAGATGAATCCTTCGCGTTCGAACGTTTCCAGCGTCTTGTAGACCGTCGCGAGGGAGATCGTCGGGTATTGGCGTCGGATGCGCTTGTAGATGTCCTCGGCACTCGGATGCCGCGGCGATGTGAGTAAGGCGTGATAGATCGCGAGTCGTTGGGGGGTCACGCTCAACCCGCGCGCACGACACTGCTGGGCGAACTGCGCCAGCTTGGCCTTGATCGTTTCATCCCTCGCCTGCAACGTCCCTCTTCTCCTGAGAATAATCTTTCGGTGCGAAAAATATTAAACCTCACGCCCGCGCGCACCGTCAAGGGGGGGATCACCGAAGTCTCGCTCGGGTTCTTCCTCATCGGGGGCTTCTACGGGCTGTAGGGCGCGTCGTGCGAAGGTGAGGAATGCCGTGTGTCCGATCATTCGCTCGAAGGGACGCGTCTTTCCCGGGCGAACCAGGAGATGGCGAAGGAGGACCTCGACGGTCTCGATCATTACGAAGCCTTCGGCGTCGAGCGTTGCGACCATGCGCTCGACCTGGTTGAATGTGGGGGAGATAGAGGCCAAACGCCCGCCCCCCCGAAGGGCGCGTCGGGCGGCGGGAACGCCCTCCCACGGTGACGGGAGATCAAGAAGCACGACGTCCACCTCCTCCTCATCGAAACCTTCGACGACGTCGCGCGCTTTGAACTCGACCAGATGCGTGAGTCCCGCGCGCTCGACGTTAGCACGCGCAACGGCGAGAAACCGTTCCTCGCGATCGTAGGCGTAGACTCTCCCTGTTGGAGCGACGGCTGTCGCCAGGCAAAGCGTTGCGGCTCCTGAACCGACCCCGCATTCGATGACGCGCATGCCCGAGCGCAGCCCCGTCTTGATGAGGATCAAACCGGCCTCCTTCGGATAGATGATCTGCGTCAGTCGCCGGACCTTCATCATGTGATCTTCGAGGGTGGGCTCCAGGACGACGAACGGCTGCCCGGTCGAACTGTGGACGATCTCGCCGTAGCGCTTGCCGAGCACGTCGGCATGGCGAATCTCTCCGGCGTGCGTCCCGAGCTTGCCCCCATCTGCCAGAGAGATCAGATACGTCTTTCGATCGGGAGAGTAGAGCAGAACGAGGTCACCGAGTTGGAGTCCTTTGCTCATTGTCGTCATCGTGTCGGGCGAGAAGACTCACAGGCTCTCGCGCGGGAGTTCATGATGGAAGATGTAGCCGAGTGCCTTGTAGACGAGCTTGGCCACGATGAAGTTCGAGGCCTCATGTCCGGGCATCGGGCACAGTTCGGTCACGTCCATGCCGACGATGGTTCGGCGTTCGGCCGTGTGACGGATCAGATGCAGCGTCTCCGACCACGAGAGACCGCCCGGCTCCGGCGTCCCCGTCGCGGGGACGAGCGAGGGGTCCAGGCCATCCACGTCAATCGTCAGGTAGACGTGCGGACTCAGCGCTTCTACGACCTGGGGGATCCACTCGCGCGGGTCCCGAAGATCTTTGGCGAAGAACGTCGTGACGGGGAGCTGTCGTCGAGCGCGCGCTTCTTCGAGCGAAAGCGCACGGACACCCACCTGGACGACGGGGCAGATCTCGACCAAGCGCGCGGCCACCGAGGCGTGGCTGTAGGGCGTACCCTCATAGCTCGGGCGCAAGTCGGCATGAGCATCAATTTGCAATACGCTCAGGTCGGGATAGAGTTCAGCGACGGCGCGGACGATAGGACTGGTGATGGAGTGCTCGCCGCCGAGCGCGCACAGGAACTTCCCTGTGGCCAGCCACCGACGCGCTTCGTGATAGAGCTGCTCGATCACAGCCTCAAGAGGGGCATGGACCGAAGCCGGAGGGAGTGTGTGAATGCCCAGACGATAGATCTCCGCATCAAGCTCCTCATCGTAGAGCTCCAAGTGGCCCGAGGCTTCGATAATCGCGTGGGGTCCGAGTGCCGTGCCTTTCATAAACGTCGTCGTGGCTTCAAAGGGCACGGGCCAGATGAGGATGCGCGCCGTTTCGAAAGCCGCGTAGTCGTCCGGCAGGCCGCCGAAATTGAAATTGAGTTCTGGGACGTTCATCGCACCACCTCCGAGGTGAGATGACCGGAGGGATGGCGGGGAGCCGCTGTGAGCTCACGGATAATTGACGCGCAGCTCGCGCCCCATGATGAAGGTGGGACGACGTCGCACTTTCGCTTCCCGGATCGCCCCTTGGGCCAAGGCCGTCACCAGAAGCGGCATCGCGATGCTCGTATCGCAGTAGACGGTCACCGTCTGAGCCCCTTTGGCAATCGCTCCCCGGCTCTGCGCTTCCTCGAAGGTCGAACCGGACGCTGTGCCGAAATAGGGCGGATCGGTGATGACTTGAATCGCGTAGTGGTGCCCTCGCGCGTTGGCTTTCAGCATGGCCGCCGTTGTCTCCGCCTGCTCCAGAAAGTGCTTGGGGCTGCCGCCGTCGAAACAAATGATGCCCGTCTTCGGCGCTCGGCTCACGATTTGCGCAATCTCAATCACGTCTTGAACGACGTCGAAGTGGAAGACTGTCTTGCGTTCCACACGGCTGACGGCCAAACCCACAGCGATCGAGGAATCGGCCACCGTCGGGCAGAAGATCGGGACCTTCGCCTTATAGGCCGAGGTCAGAATGCCATCCTCGGTGGCGATCTCCGCGAGCTCGCGCCCCAGCAGATAGAAGAACTCGCGCGTCGAGTAGGGACGGCTGAGATCCAATTGCGCGATGAAGTTGCCGATCCACTCGTCGGCCTCGCGGAACTCCACTTCGCTGGCCAGAGTGTCGTACATGCGGTCCACGAGCGCTTCCTGTAGCTCCGCATCATCGAGATTCGGACTGCCGATATAGTGGTAGCGCCCGAGCGTCTCGTGCAAGTCATGAAAGAGATTGGTGCCCGTCGTGACCAGGACGTCAATGAAGCGGTTTTTGATCACATAGGCCACCAGACGCCGCATGCCCGCCGGGACAGCCCATCCGGCTAACCCCATGAAGATCGTCGCATGATCGGCGAGCATCTTCTTCCAGATGTTGCGCGCGAGTGCGAGATTCCGCCCTTGGAAGGAGATGCCTTCCATCTTATCCAAAAGCCCGGCCACGGACCGATCCCGATCGATGGGGATCGGGCGCGTGGGCGTCGTCAGGAATTTCGCGCTCTTGGTCTTGCGGATGACCATCATAGCCGTTCATTCCAGATAGGTATATTTTTGAGCGTAGGTGTGATATCGTTCGTAGAGCTCGGCCTCCTCCTGATCGGACACGTGTCCGCGTTTGACAGCCTGGGCGAGGGTGCGCCGGAAGCTCTCCAGCAGGAATGTCCGATCGTATCGAGCGAGGGCGAGGACGTCCTCCAGGCGATGGCCCGGGACGATCTTCTGGACGTGAAAGCCGCCTTCCTCGTCAATGAGAATGTGAGCTTCGTTGAGCGTTCCCAGGAGATTGTGGAAGTTCCCCATCGCCTCTTGATACGCGCCAACCAGAAGGATGGCCAAATAGTAGGGCTCACGGGTGAACGGATGGACCTCGAGCACCTCTTTGACGTCCTTCACGTCCACGAACTTATCGATGATGCCATCGGAATCGCAGGTCAGATCCACGAGCGTCGCCGCCTCCGTCGGCGGTTCGTTCAGCTTGTGGATCGGCATGATGGGAAAGAGGTGGTCGAGGGCCCACGCATCGGGGACCGCGCGGAAGACCGAGAAATTGCAGAGATACTTCGCCGCTAAGAGCTTCTGCAACTCCTCGCTCTCCTCCCGGAAGGCTTTCGATTGACGCGCGAAATGCTCCACGCGCTCGAGAATCTGCCAGAAGAGCACTTCGCCTTTAGCGCGATCTTCCAAGTCGATGTAGCCCAGATTGAAGAGCGTGACCAACTCGTCCTTGTGTTCGAGGGCGTCGTGATAGTACTCGCGATAGTTCTTCGACGTGATGTGATCGCGCAGATCGCGCAACTCCAGCACGACTTGCGGATCGTCCTCATCCACATCCGTGGGGGCGATCTCATCGATCACCGTTTCGATCTCATCCTGCACATTGACGATGACCATCGCATGATGGGCCGTCAGAATGCGCCCGGATTCGGTGACGATGATCGGCTCGGGAACGTTCTCGTCGGCGCAGATGCTGGAGATCATGTAAACGACATCGTTGGCGAACTCCTGCAGTGTGTAGTTGGCCGACGATTCGAATGAGGAATGGCTGCCATCGTAGTCCACACCGATGCCTCCGCCGACGTTGAGGTACTGGATGTCCACGCCCATCTTGCGCATCTTCGCGTAGACGCGGGCAGCCTCGCGGATGGCGTTCTTAATGCGGCGGATATCGGTGATTTGTGAGCCGATGTGGCAGTGCAGCATCTTCAGGGTGTCCAGGAGCCGATGTTCCCGGAGCTGCTTGATGACCTCCAGCGTCTCGGTCGTCGTCAGGCCGAACTTGGCCGTCTCCCCACCAGATTTCTCCCAACGACCGCTGCCGCGCGAATAGAGCTTGACGCGAACGCCCAGGCGGGGCCATCGCGCAGAGTGCGCCGCCACCCGTAGAAAACTCTCCAGTTCGTTCAGCTTCTCAATGACGATGAACACCTGTTTGCCGATCCGGCTCGCCAGAAATGCCATCTCGATGAAGGCCTCGTCCTTGAAGCCGTTGCAGACCAGCAGCGACTCCGGATGTTGCTCCAGGGCCAGAGCCGCATAGAGCTCAGCCTTGGTTCCCACCTCCAGGCCATAGTGATACTTGCTCCCCTCCTGGAGGAAAGCCTCCACGACGTCGCGCCGCGGGTTCACCTTCATCGGATAGACGGCCAGGTGAGTCCCTCGATAATCGAATTCTCGGATGGCCTGGGCGAACGACTGATGCAGCTCGCGAATCTGGCTGGCGATGATCTGCGGAAACCGTAGCAGTAATGGAGGAGTCAACCGGCAACGGGCGATCAGGTGGTCAACAACGGCCTTCACATCCGCTGCGCGCGCCCCGTTTCTCGTCGGCCGCACCGTGAGATGGCCCAGTTTGTTGATCCCGAAATAACCTGCGCCCCAGTTCTCAATCCCATAGGTTTGAATCGTCTGTTCGGTCGAGATTTTGCTCAACTCCGTCCACCCTCACCTCGTGTTTCCCGACGCTTAAGCGGGATAATGTAGCAGAAGTCCTCAGCCTGTGTCAAAGCCTTTTTTCGAGAAGGGGGGATGCGATAGGGCGTCTTCCACAAGGTAATGTCTGCGAAGGGGTTAGGGGCCACATGCTGTCTCACTCCACCAATGTGGAGGCCACGCTGCGGAAGACGTTCCCCATAGCAGTTCCCGCGAACAACCGCCCATTATCTGGCTTCACCGTGAGCGAGAGGACATATCGGTCGTCCAAGCCGACGTTCACCTCCATCCACGTTCGTCCCCCATCGGTCGAGCGGAAGACGCCCGCCCCATACGTGGCGGCAAAAATATGCCCGTGCGCGTTGGCGACCAACGCGAAAACGGTCGCTTCAAAGCGAAAGTACCGGACCCAACTGCGCCCGAGCAACCGGTAGAGGTCGCCGGTGAACGTTCCGGCCAGCACATACCCCTGTGGCGTCACAAGGAGCGAGGTCACAGGAGCATCTTCCATACCCGCGCTGATCTCCGTCCACGTTTCCCCCTGATCGGTGGATCGAAAGACGCCGCCACCAAAGCCGCCCAAAGGCCGGAGAGTTCCCGTCCCAGCGTAGAGATCACCATTGGGAGCGACGGCCAGCGAAAGGATATAGGGATTTTTCAGCCCACTGCTGGCGCGCGTCCAGGTTCGTCCCCCATCCCGCGAACGAAAGACTCCCCCGGGATTGTTCGGCAGGTGCCACGTCCCAGCATAGAGGATCCCTCGGGAGCGATCTAGTGCTAAGCATACGATATGCGGATTGCGCAGACCGGTGTTCATGGCCGTCCACGTCTCCCCTCCATCATCGGAGCGGAAGACGCCACTCCCTCCGGCCGAGAGGCTGCCTGTCCCGGCGAAGATCCGCCCTTCGGAATCCGTCGCGAGAGAGCTGACGTAGGGATGGGTCAGTCCCTGGTTCGTTGGAATCCAGGTCGCTCCCTCATCGTCGGAGCGGAAGACGCCTCCGCCATCAGTGCCCGCGAAGATCACGCCGTCGGGGCTTATGGCAAGTGCTTGAACGGGATAGGTGGTCGGACCGCTCATCGCCTGCCAGAATGTCTCTTGAGCTGAAGTCGCACCCACGGGATTCAGAGCAAGGGAGAGCACGAACCATCCCAACATGAACCAGTGTCGCATCGCGCACCTCCTCTGGCGCATGCCCATCGAGATCTCGAACTGGCGCATCATGGCTTCCCATGAAATACCCGAATCCGCTTGCATTGTCAAGGTAAAGTTTTTGGAGCTAGGGCTCCGTGCTCGTCGGCTGTCCGTGGGATCAGGCCCACGCCACACGGTGACTTTCAGGATGCGTGAATCCCCAGGGCTCGGAATCCGCTCAAGACGGCGTTCGCTCGCTTGCGCTCAGCCGGCGCGCCGTTTGTATCCGTAGAGCCAATGGGCCGTCCGTCCGCTCGTATTGCGGACCGAATGGCGCGTCCCCCGAGGGATGAACCATTCGTCTCCGGGTTCGAGGCAGGTGACTTCTCCCTCCCATTCCACTTCGATCGGCGCGTCAAGTGGCGTGACCAGCTCGTCAACGCTGTGCACAAAATCCTCCCAGCGTTGGCCGGGTGGATCTGTCCATACATCGCAGGAGAAGCCGCGCGCCGTCCAGTCCCGGGCGATCTCCGCTCGATCTCGACCTCGCCATTTTCCTCGCTCCACATGCATCAGTCTTTTATGATACGCCATCCCTTTCGATGCTCAAAGTGCGCACAGCATGTGAGCAAGAACTTTCCCAACAGTCCCCGCGCTAGGGGCGCTCCTCCGAACGCGAGAGGGTGCTTGTGTCTTTGGCTGTGGATCGCCAAAGGATGGCCGCCATTGGTCGCTGTCCGCTGAGGGCAGAGAGAGTGCTCTTGCCCGTGTTTCGGGGGAATCAGACCGGGTACATCCAGCGGTGCCCATGTGGGACGCGCTCCGCCTTTCGCCTGGCACACTCTCAGAGAGAGCGCGTGCAGCGGCAGTCTTCAGATGAACCGAAGCGAGTGGGGGGGGGGCGAGAGACAATGCCTTCAGTCGCTGCCTTATGGTCACCCCGACGTCTCCCGTGTCTCCACGACGCGAAACGTATGGCACGTGATCCCCAATTGCTTGGCCAGGGCAACAGCCGATGCTGTCGCAGCCGGTGCGATCAATACCTTCTCGAACGTCTCTCCCAATTTGGCCTCCGCGAAGCGGGCCTTGCGGTGGAAAGCCCACACCTCATCGGCTTCAGCGTAATTCTTGACCTCGACGAGGAACTTTCGCCCATCGGTCACCAGGGCGTCAATCTCGACGCGAGCTCCCGGTTGATAGATCTCTCCCGCTTCGTCAACGAGCACAAGCCGCGCTGCTTTCAAAGGGCCAATGCCGGAGAAGCCTTCGATCACTTGGCGGATCACGTCTTCCAGCCCCTCTCCCATGCGTCCTCCCAAGGATCCCAATCCGACGCTCACTTCCGCGAGTTTCACTCGCAGCGCTGTGAACTCCTGTTGACTGAACCGAACCCAGCGTTCGAAATCCGAGCGCAAGGTCTTCAGCTCTTCGACAATTGCTTCGAACCGGCGATCCGCAGCCTCGAACCGGCGGTCTACAGCTTCGAACCGGCGATCCACCTCTTCGAACCTCCGCTCGAAATCCGCGCGCATGGCGCGCATCTCCTCGATAATTGCCTCGAACCGGCGGTCCGCAGCTTCGAATCGGTGATCCACCTCCTCGAACCTCCGCTCGAAATCCGCGCGCATGGCGCGCATCTCCTCGACAATTGCCTCGAACCGGCGGTCCGCAGCTTCGAACCGGCGATCCACCTCTTCGAACCTCCGCTCGAAATCCGCGCGCATGGCGCGCATCTCCTCGATAATTGCCTCGAACCGGCGGTCCGCAGCTTCGAACCGGCGATCCACCTCTTCGAACCTCCGCTCGAAATCCGCGCGCATGGCGCGCATCTCCTCGATGATCGCTTCGAACCGGCGGTCCGCAGCTTCGAACCGGCGATCCACCTCCTCGAACCTCCGCTCGAAATCCGCGCGCATGGCGCGCATCTCCTCGATGATCGCTTCGAACCGGCGCTGAGACTCCTCGCGCATGGCCCGCAGCTCTTCCAGGAGGCGCGCCAGCTCCCCTTTGGAGACGAGTACTTCGCTGAGTATACCGATCACCTGCGCCCGAAATGCCGGATCCTCCTGAAGCAGCCGGGGTAGCTCCGCTTTCAACCACCGAATGAGTTCTTCATGCGTCATCATGATCCTTTGCATAATGTAGCACTCTCCCTTCACCGGAGCAAACAGATCTGTTGCGAAGCGGCGATTCTATAGGCATGGGGGGGAGAAAGCGGGATTCGTTGGGGGGGCTCGGCTCTTTGTCGAAGCCATATCGTGTCGGTCGAGTTGGCCTTTGGCTTGACAAACGCTCGGCGACTCGTTACTTTGCTTGGCAGTGAATATCCAAAATTGGTCGAGGCGGTAGAGGGTGATATGCGAATTCGGTCCATGCTCGGGTTGCGCATAGGTATTTTCCTGCTGATGAGTCTTTTCGAAGCCGGATGGGGGCAAATGCCGACGGGTTCTGTCCAAGGTTTTGTGAGCGATGAGCGCGGTGATGTCATCCCTCACGCCACTGTGACGCTCACGAATCGGGCGACGGGCGAGGTGCGCCGAACCTATAGCCGTGGGGATGGGAGGTATTCTTTCGATCATCTGTCCCCGGGCGAATACGAGCTGATCGTCGAAGCGCCGGGCTTTGCGCCGATGATGCAGCGACTTCTCGTCCAAGTGGGGGCGACTCTTTCAGCGGACGTCACCCTTCGCGTGGGCTCTATGCGCGACGCCATCGAGGTCACAGCCGAACCCTCGCGGGTGGATCGGGTCACGTACACGGTTGATGGGGTCATCACCCGGGAGAAAATCGAGGCCTTACCGCTCAACGGTCGAAACTTCCTGCAACTGGCCATGTTGGAGCCGGGCGTCTCGGTGACTGTTTCCAACCCCGGGCAATTCAACAATCTCTTCAACGTCTCCGTCGGGGGAGCGCAAGCCTCGCTCACGCGCCTCACCGTAGACGGTGGCAACATCGTGGATCCGGTCACCGGAGGTGCCGGTCAGAATTTCTCGACCGAGACCATTCAGGAGTTTCAAATCTCCACCTTCAACTTCGACCTCTCGACGGGCGTTACCTCGGTCGGCGCCATCAACATCGTCTCGCGATCGGGAACGAATGAGTGGCATGGCAATGGCTTCATCTTCTACCGCGATCGTCATCTGGCGGCCTTTCCTGTCCTCGTGCGTGATCTGCAGCATCCGAGCCCCTTCTTCCGTCGCGCGCAGTATGGGGGAGCGGTGGGCGGACCGATCCGCAAAAATCGCGCCTTCATCTTCGGGAATGTGGAGTGGCTGAATCAGGACGCCGCCCTTTCGATTGTCCACACGGGATGGGAAGGCTTTCGCCGCTTCGATATGGTCGCCGAGAGTCCTTATGATGGCCGAGTGGCCAATGTGCGCGCGGACATGCGCTGGAGCGATCGGCACGCGCTGTTTCTTCGCTACAGCCGAGATGACAATCGAGCGTTCGCTCCGGATGATGTGAACACCTTGCCCTCGAATTGGCGCCTCAATCGAAATGCCGATGACAATGTGCAGGCGGGATGGGTGAGTATCTGGCGGGCCGATGTGCTCAATGATCTTCGGATCACCTACCATCGGATTCGGAACGTGAATCGCCTTCCCACGGCCCGAGAATGTCCGCCTGTGAGGCTCGGCTGCATAGGTCTTGGGGGGCCGCAGGTGCGCGTGGACGGCAGTAACATTCGGTTCGGCAATAGCTTCAATGCCCCTCAGGATCGCCTCATTGATCGCATCCAGATGACCGATCATTTCTATTGGCAGAAGGGGCGTCATCGAATTCGCCTGGGGGGCGAAGGGGAGTATCTCAATGGGCGCGGGCAGTGGGCTTTTTTGGAGCCCGGGCTTGTGGTGGTGCATGATCCTCGCAATGTGCACCTGGTCAACCAGTTGGTGGCGCAGGTCCCCTTGCCCCCGGCTGTGAGGGCGATGCTCACGATTCCGCTGCCCTCGGTCTTCGCGCGTCCGAACGGTCCTCCCACACTCGCGGATATTCTGGAGCTTCCCTTGGCGGTCGCCTTCGTCGGTCTTGGGGATCCGGCGCAACCGCCGGCGTTTCGCGCCGCGAGCGCCCGTCGCAATTACCGTCTGCGCTTTTACTGGCAGGATGCGTGGACGCTCCGGCGCACGATCACACTCACCTACGGCCTTTCGTATCAGTATGAGACGAACCTGCTCAATCATGACCTCCCCAAGCCTCCGCTGCTTCGGCCGCTTGTGGGACGGCTCGATCCTCCGGGGAAGGACAAGGACAACGTGGCGCCTGCATTCGGCTTCGCGTGGGATATTGGAGGCAAGGGTCGGACTGTTCTCCGAGGCGGCGCGGGCCTCTACTACGATACCGTCTTGTTCATCACACGGTTGACGGAGCGAGGGATCATCGGTCCGCTCGGCACTGGGCGTGTGCCCATTAGCGGATCGTTCTTCCGCAATCCCTTCCCATTTCCTCAAATCCCAGGGCTTCTGCCGCCGCTCAATCAGATCAATCCCCCACTGGGGGCGCCGCTGCAGTTCACATCCATTCCGACGAAGTTCACAGGCCAGCAGTTCCTCCGTGTGCTGGCGCTTCAACGACCGGACCTCGAACGTCAGCTTGTGGAGTTGGGGCGCTCAGGGGTGACCGGAGTGGAGTTCTTCAAAACGGGTTCCGATCTGCTCGATCCCAATATGGAGGTCGCCTATGCGGAGCATTTCAGCGTGGGCATCGGGCGTGAGCTGCCCCATCGGATGCAGCTTTCGGCGGATGTCGTGCTGCGACTGCGCCGGCACACGCTCTTTCAAACCGATCGCAATCTCTACAATCGGGCCGAGGCGCGGGGGGGAGCTGTGATCCCCCGGTGTCTGGGTGCGCAGGCGAGTGATCCGACCGCTTTCTGCTCGAACGGGCCGATCAGCATCTACCAAAGCAGTGGGCGCGAGCGCTATCTGGCCCTCTTGCTGAAGCTCGAGAAGCCGCTTTCGCATCGGTATCACTTCACGGTCTCCTATGCGCTCTCCAGCCTCACGGGATACTTTCCCACCGAAGACCTCACCGAATGGTTCGCGCATCGCGGACCGTTGGATCGCGATGCCCGCCATCGTCTCACGGTGAGCGCCATCGTGGACCTTCCCTGGGGACTGCGCGCATCGCTCATCGCGGCCTATGCCAGTCCTCCTCCGCTCACGGCGCGAGTGCGCGGCAATATTGATCTCGATGGGGATGGAACCTTTGGCGACATATTGCCCGGTCTGCGGATCAATTCGCTCGGTCGGGGAACGAGTCCTGCCGAGCTGCGGCGGCTCGTGGACCGCTTCAATCGCGAATTCGCCGGACGCGAGGATGCGCACGGGGCCATCATCCCTCCGCTTGTTCTCCCTCCTCGCTTCGCTTTCGGCGATTCCTTTCACTCGCATGATGTGCGTGTGGCGAAGACGTTCCGATTCCGCGAGCGCTATGCCGTGGAGGCGATGCTGGAGGTCTTCAACCTTTTCAACATCTCCAACCTCGGAGGCTTCACGTCCGCGCTCGACGCCGGTCGGTTCGGACCAAACGGTGAGATCCTGCCGCCGGATGCTTTCCATTTCGGCCAACCGACGTTCAAAGTCGGGCAGTATTTCGGCACGGGCGGTCCGCGGGCGTTCCAACTCGGCTTCCGCGTGAGTTTTTGACCGTCGACACGGTCGCCGCGAAAGGCCCCTCGACAGGAGGTAGAAGCCCATTGGCGGAGTTTGGTACAATTTCCTCACCTATGGCGGAATCGAAGCGAACACCTGTTCACACCTGGGTCGCCATTGTGAGTCTTTCGGCGGTGACGCTCATCGCCTTCCTGGTCTTGGTGCTGCTGGGTGTTCTCCGGATCTCGCCGACAGAAGGCGTGAGCGCCGATGAGACGCTCGTGCTCTATTTGCTGACGGCCTTCAACTTTGTCGCCTTCTCGGTCTTCGCCTTCATTCTCGCGCGCAATGTGCTGCGGCTGTGGCGAGAGCGGCGCGCCCGTCGGCTCGGCTCGCAGTTGAAGACGCGGCTTGTGCGCTACTTCATCCTCATCTCGATTCTGCCGCTTGTGTTCCTCGCCATGTTCTCCTATCTCGTCATCAATCGCACGCTGGAGAAATGGTTCGGCGAGCCGTATCGGGACATCGTTCGGGAAGCGGAGAAACTCACGCGCGTTTATTGGGACGATGAGATCGCGGATCTGCGGGCGATGAGCGAGCGGTTGACCGCTCACGTGGGAGCGGAAGATCGCGAGCGATGGCTGACAGCCGAAGTGGCGCATCCGAAGGTGAAGCGGATAGCCTTGCTGGAGAGGACGCACCTGCGCACATGGGAGAGGCCGGGAACGGGGCTCCCCCCTTTTGTCGAGCAGGCGTGGGCGGCAGCTCTCGAGGCTGTGCGCGCGCATCGTCCCTATGAAGCCTCTTTCAGCACCGCTGAGGGGGCGCGGCATGTTATCCTAGGGCGTCCGATGGCGAACGGCCCTGCCGGGGGGGTCATCCTCGTGGCGGAGATCCCGCCGCACGTCGCTCGCGCGATGGCGACGATCTCTCAGAGACAGGAGGCGTATGAGCGGCTGCATCGGCGACAGGGACAGACGCGACGGGTCACCTTGCAGGTGCTGGGGGTGGTCACGTTCCTGCTGCTGTTTGCGGCGACGTGGACGGGGATGTATCTGGCCCGAGGAATCACCGAGCCGATTCAAGCATTGGCCGAGGCGACGCAGCAAGTCGCCCGAGGAGACTTCTCGCATCCGGTCGTGTGCGTGGCTGAAGACGAACTGGCCGTGCTCGTGAATTCCTTCAATCGAATGATCGCGGAGCTGGGGGAGAATCGGCGCCGTCTCGAAGAATCGGCGCGGGCGTTGCAGGCCATGAACCTCGCCCTGGAGGAGCGGCGGCAGTATATCGAGACCGTACTGGAGAGCTTGAGCACGGGCGTCATTTCCTTCGAGGACTCAGGGCGCATCACCACGGTGAATCGGGCGGCGCGCGAGATCCTGCAGGTCTCGGAGCCGCTGCCCGCAGAGACGGCGATCGGCCTCTTTCGCGCCGTCTTCGGAGAGGAGAAGGCGGCGCTCGTCCAGGACGTGATCGCGCGCGCTGCGGAGGAGGAGAGGGCTGTGGGAGAACTTCCCTGGCCGACGCCCCGGGGAGTGCGGCATCTCATCCTCACCGCCTCGCTGTTGCGGGATCCCGGGGGGCAGAAGCGCGGTGCCGTCCTCATGCTCGAAGACGTCACGGAGCTTGTGGATGCGCAGCGTCAGGCGGTGTGGAGTGAAGTGGCCCGCCGCATGGCTCACGAGATCAAGAACCCCCTCACGCCAATCCGGCTCTCGGCCGAGCGGATCGCCAAACAGGTGCTGGGCGATCCCAGGGCGCTCTCCGAAGAGCGCTATCGCCGGATCGTCGAAGAGGGGGTCGCGATCATCCAGAGCGAAGTCCAGACGTTGCACCGACTCGTGAATGAGTTCGCTCAGTTCGCGCGACTGCCTGAGGCGCGGCTGCGCGACGGAGATCTCAACGCGGCGGTCCGCGCCGCGCTTCACTTGTACAATGGGCGGTCGGAGGGAATTCACTTGGAAGCGGATCTGGCTCCGAATCTGCCGCGCCTTCGATTCGATGCCGAGCAGATCAAGCGCGCGCTTGTCAATCTCATCGAGAACGCGAGGGACGCGCTCGAAGGCGTGCCGGGAGAACGGCGTATCACCGTGCGGACGTGTGTCGTGCCCGAACGGGGATGCGTGCGCGTGAGCGTCGCCGATACAGGGCCGGGGATCCCTCCGAGCATGCGACAGCGGCTCTTCATGCCGTACTTCTCGAATAAGGCGAAGGGTATGGGATTGGGACTGGCCATCGTGCGGCAGATCATCGCTGAGCATCGTGGAACGATTTGGGTAGAAGATAATGAGCCGCGCGGGGCGCGATTCGTCTTCGAACTGCCCGTGTCCGAAGCGCATGACGAGATCTCGACGAGGGCAGAATAATCCTCGAGGAATCCCCCGCGTGGGGTCCTCTCCGGCGAGGGGAGAGCGTCGTTATGGCGCAGTCGGTTCTCATCGTGGACGACGAGGAGCACATTCGCCGATCGCTCGCCTCCATCTTGGAGGATGAAGGCTTCATCGTCGACGCCGTGGCGAGCGGCGCCGAGTGTCTGGCGGCGTTCGAGCGTCGTCCGTACAGTTGCGTGCTCCTGGACATCTGGCTCCCCGACATGGATGGGTTGGAGACGCTCCGACGCGTGAGGGAGCTCGCGCCGGATGTGGCCGTGGTGATCATCTCCGGGCATGGGACGATCCAGACGGCCGTGCAAGCGACCAAGCTCGGCGCCTTTGACTTTCTGGAGAAACCCCTCTCTCTGGAGCGAACGCTCCTCACGGTGAAAAATGCCATCGAACAGAAGCGGCTGGAGCGGGAGGCGCAGGAGTTGCAGGAGCGCCTTGTGCGCGATTACGAGATGATCGGCGAGAGCGTTCCCATGCGCGCGCTCCGGCAGCAGATCGCACTCGTCGGGCCCACGGAGGGACGCGTCCTCATCTACGGGGAATCGGGCACCGGCAAGGAGTTGGTCGCACGCGCCCTGCATGCGGCCTCGCGACGGGCGGCGAAACCCTTCGTCGAGATCAACTGTTCCGCCATCCCGGAGGAGTTGGTGGAATCGGAGCTCTTCGGACACGTGCGGGGCGCATTTACCGGAGCGACGACGGCGCGGCGGGGGAAGTTCGAGTTGGCCGATGGAGCTACGCTCTTTCTGGACGAGGTGGGAGACATGAGCCTTCGGACGCAAGCCAAGATCCTGCGCGCGCTCGAAGAGGGGCGGATTCAACCACTCGGCAGCAACGTGTGGATTGACGTGGACGTGCGCGTCATCGCGGCGACCAACAAGAACCTGCCGCGCTTGATCGAGCGTGGCGAATTCCGCGAGGACCTCTTCTATCGGCTCAACGTCATCCCCTTCGTCGTTCCGCCGCTGCGCGAGCGTGTGGAGGACATCCCGCTGCTGGTGGATCACTTCAATCGGAAATTCTCCCGCGCGTACATGCGGACGCCGAAGGAGTTCACGCCCGCGGCCATCGCGCGATTACAGGAGTACCACTGGCCGGGGAACGTCCGCGAATTGCGCAACATCATCGAGCGCATTCTCATCATGTGGGCGCGTCCGGTGGTGGATGCCGATGACCTCCCTCCGCTTCTTGGCGATCCGATGGCGTGCGTCGAACGCGCGGAGTATAAGACCTTTCAAGAAGCCGTCGAGGCGTTTGAGCGCCAGTACATCCTCCAGAAGCTCACCGAGCATCACGGCAACGTCACGCGCGCGGCGGAGGCGATGGGGATGGATCGTAGCCACCTGTATCGCCGTATGCGCGCGCTCGGTATCTCGCCGCCGAGGCCGTGAAGGGAGCTGACCTCCGCCTTGCCCTTGGTCCTCGGGCTTCGGTACCCTTTACCTCTTCAGATTCAGAGTCCAGGAGCAAAGGAGAAGCATCATGGGGAAGAGAGGCGTGATCATCGGGCTCCTGATGAGCCTCATCCTCGCGCTCGGCGTCACCTCCGGGCGCGCGCAAACGAGCGCGACGCTCGTCGTCACCTGCGTGGACGCGGCGGGACAGCCCCTGAAGGATGTGGCTGTCTCGGTCGTGAGTCTGCAAGCGCCGAAGGCCCTCGAGGCCAAGAGCGATAAAGAGGGGAAGGCTGTCTTCAAGAAGGTGGATCCGGGGATATATCGCGTGCTCGGGCGACGCAAGGGCTACGAGCCCGCCTATCGCGAGCCGATCACGGTCGTCGCTGAGAAGGAGACAACGGTGACGCTCGCGTTCCAGACCGGAGAGATGACCAAGCAGCTCTACTTCGAAAATCCGACGCTCGTCCAGCAGGCCAACCAGCTCCTTCAGACCGGCCTGCAGGCGCTGCAGCAACAGAGGTTCTCCGAGGCCGAGGAGAAGCTCGCGCAGTTTCTGCAGATCGCCACCTTCCATGCCGAAGGCCGCTTCTTGTATGGTGTGGCTCTGGCGCAGCAGCGGAAGTGGGATCAGGGGGAGAAGGAGATTCGCATGGCCGTCGAGCTGAATCCGAACGAGCCGCGATATCGGGAGGTGCTCGACCGGCTCTCCGAATTCCGCAAGCGCGACGAGCTGCATGAGGCCGGACAACGGGCCATGCAGAATCGCGATTTCAAGACGGCCATCGCGAAATTCGCCGAGCTGCTCGCGCTTCAGCCAGAGAACACAGACGTTCGATATAACCTCGCGCTCGCCTACGCCAACGATGGACAATACGACAAAGCCATCGAGATTATTGACGAAGCGATTCGACAGCGGCCGCAGGAGGCAGAGTATCAGCGGCTGAAGAGTCAAATCCTCGAGCATAAGGAGTACGCCACGATCCAGAAGGCGAATGAGATTCTGGCTGAAGGCGATCAACTGCTGCGCGAGGGGAAATATCAGGACGCGCTACAGAAATACGAGACGGCGCGCGCGATGATCTCCCGCGAGGAGCCTTCGATCTGGTTCGCCATCGGCCGATGCTACGTGGGACTGCAGCAGGTGGATAAGGCCATCGCCGCCTATCAGAAGGCCATCGAATTGAATCCGCGGAAGCCGGAGTACCATCAGGCGCTGGCTTTGATCTATTTGAACGCGGGGCGCCTGGACGAGGCCATCCGCACGTACACGGAAGCCTATCGGCAACTGGGGGAGCCGGTGGATGAACGTCTCTTCGAACTGGGACAGCGCCTCGTTCAGGAGAACAAGCTCGACATGGCCGCGCGCGTCTTTGAGCACGTCCTCGAGGTGAATCCGAACCATGCCGAGAGCTATTACGAGCTGGGCGTCTATAACTTCTACAGCGCTGACAAAGGGCGAGCGCGCGCGCTTCTGACCAAATACCTCGAGATCGGAAAGGACCCGAAGCACGTGGAGGATGCCAAGAACATCCTCGCGGTGATGGAGCGACAGGCGCGCCCGCGGCGGCGGTGAACGGCGGCTGTCAGATTATGGGCAACGGACGCTCCCGGGTTGGCGGCGGGAAGACGGCGTCCAGGACCGCGAGATCTTCAGGAGCGAGCGTCCAACCGATGGCTTCCGCGTTCTCTCGCACATGCTCGGGACGGCTCGCCTTGGGAATCGTGAAGACACCCGGCCTCCGCGTGAGGAAGTTCAGCGCGACCTGGTGCGGCGTCTTCCCGTATTTCGCTCCGATCTCGGCGAGCGCACGCCCTCCCCGACTCCGAGGGGAGGGGAAATCTCCGCTCCCGAAGGGCGAGTATCCGACGACGGCGATGCCCCGCTCTTCGCAATACGGGAGAATGCGATATTCGATCTGGCGCGCCTTCAGATGGTAGCAGACCTGGTTGCAGACGATACGCTCGCGCGTGAGCGCGCGCGCCGCGCGCTCCATCTGCTCGACGGTGAAGTTGCTCACGCCGATGAAGCGGATCTTTCCGGCCGCGACCAAATCCTCCATCGCTCGCAGAGTCTCCTCGATGGGGTACCGGTCGCTCCACCAGTGGATGAGGTAGAGATCGAGGTAATCGGTCCGCAGTCGGCGAAGACTCTGCTCGCACGCGCGGATCGTCCCCGCGTAGGAGGCGTGCTCGGGCGAGACTTTGCTGACGAGGAAGACTTCGTGGCGGCGTCCGGCGATCGCCTTTCCGACCAATTCCTCCGTGCGCCCGTCGCCGTAGATCTCAGCCGTGTCAATATGTGTGAGGCCGAGATCCACTCCTAGGCGTAACGCCTCGATCTCCTGGCGCTCGCGCGAAGGCCGTTCGCCCATGCGCCACGTCCCCTGACCGATGATCGGAACCTGAATTCCCGTTCGGTCGAATTCGCGCGTGAGCATAGCCGAGGCGTCACCACCAGCCGAGCTGCAGGCGCGCCGTTTCGCTCATTCGATCCGGCGTCCAAGGGGGGTCCCACACCAGTTCCACGCGCGCTTCGGCAACGCCCTCCAAACTCCGCAGCTTCGCCTCCACCTCTGCCGGGAGCGAGAACGCCACCGGGCATCCCGGCGCCGTCAGCGTCATGCGCACAGTCACCCCGCCTTCGGGCGTGATCTCGATGTCGTAGATGAGACCGAGGTCATAGATATTGACCGGGATCTCCGGATCGTAACACGTTCGGAGCACGTCAATGATGCGCTCCCGAAGGTCCGTCGAGGCCGGGGATTCCCCACCTGGAGACGCGGCGGGCATCTCCGCCTCCGATCCCGAGGTTCGAGTGAATTCTTCCATCACGTCCGTTCCTCCTGAAGCGTGCATCGGCTCTCATTCGGTGGAGACCGTTTCCATCTTTTGTTCGAGAGCCGCGCGCAGTGTGTGCCAAGCGAGCGTGGCGCATTTGACGCGCACGGGATATTTCCGCACGCCGGCGAAGATGGCCAACTTCCCCAACTCGGGCGCCTCCGACGCGCCCGATCCCGTGCCGGTGAGGAGCTCGTGGAAGCGCTCAAAGAGCACTTCCGCTTCCGCGCGCGTCTTCCCCTTCACACTCTCGGTCATCATCGAGGCCGACGCTTGCGAAACGGCGCATCCCTGCCCGTGGAAGCGGATGTCCGCGATCCGATCACCTTCCATCCGAAGGTACACGACCACCTTGTCCCCACAGAGCGGATTGTGACCGACGGCCTGATGATCCGCGTCCTCGAGGACGCCGAAGTTTCGCGGTCGCTTGCTGTGATCGAGCAGCACCTCTTGGTAGAGATCGCGCAGCTCGTTCATAAGCCGAACACCTCTCGGACCTTCTGTAAGGCCGCCACGAGGGCGTCCACCTCCTCCCTCGTGTTGTAGAGCGCGAAGGAGACGCGCGCCGTGGCTGGTACGCCGAAACGTTCCATGACCGGTTGGGCGCAATGGTGGCCCGCCCGAATAGCGATCCCTTCGTGATCCAAGATCGTGCCGATATCGTGAGGATGCACACCGTCGAGCGTGAACGACAGAATGCTCGCTTTCTGACGCGCCGTACCGATCACGCGCAGGCCAGGAATGCTCGAAACGGCCTCCGTCGCGTAGGTGAGCAGGTCGCGTTCGTGGGCGGCGATCGCTTCCACGCCAAGGGTCGTCACATACTCGATCGCCGCTCCCAGACCGATGGCGCCGGCAATGTGCGGCGTCCCCGCTTCGAATTTGTACGGCAGCCGATTGTAGGTCGTCTTCTCGAAGGTCACGGAGCTGATCATATCGCCCCCTCCCTGATAGGGCGGCATGGCATCGAGCCATTCCGCCTTCCCATAGAGGACGCCGATTCCCGTCGGCCCGTAGAGCTTGTGCCCGGAGAAGGCATAGAAGTCGCACTCCAGCTCCTGGACATCTACTTTCAGATGCGCGACCGCTTGCGCGCCGTCCAGGAGCACGGGGACGCCGCGCTCATGGGCGAGCCGGATGATCTCGCGCGCGGGCGTGATCGTCCCCAGCGCATTGGACAGATGCGTCATCGCCACCAACCGCGTGCGCTCCGTCAAGAGCCGCTCCACGTCTTCGACGAGCAGCTCTCCATCCTCGGTGATCGGCGCCACGCGCAATCGCGCACCCGTCATCTCGCAGAGGATCTGCCAGGGGACGATGTTCGAATGATGCTCCATGGCCGAGATGAGGATCTCATCTCCGGCGCGCACGCGCCAGCGGCCGAAGCTATGGGCCACGAGATTGATGGCCTCGGTCGTGCCACGGACGAAGATGATCTCCTCCTCGGATCGAGCGTTGAGGAACCGCCGGACGATCTCTCGGGCGCGCTCGTAGGCCTCCGTCGCTCGCTGGCTCAACGTGTGTACGCCTCGATGGACGTTGGAGCAATCCTGTTCGTAGAAACGCCGGATCGCCTCCACAACGGAGCGCGGCTTCTGCGTCGTGGCCGCATTGTCCAGGTAGATGAGGGGCTTGCCGTTGACGTGTTGCCGCAAAGCAGGGAAATCCTCCCGAACGCGCTCCACCTCGAAGGGCCGTGAAGGCCGGGGTGAACAGAGAGGATCCACGGTCGGGCTCATCGCATCTCGGTGAGTTGTTCCCATTCGGGCCATTCTCTCAGGATCCACTCTCCGGCACATCGCCGCAAAGGCGCAAAAGTGATCGTCCGGAGAATGTCCGAGGCGAACGCCGAAGTGAGCACGTGGCGCGCCCTCTCGGCATCCAAGCCGCGCGAGCGGCAGTAGAAGAGCGCTTCTTCATCCAAATGCCCGATGCTCGCCCCGTGACTGCACTTCACATCATCCGCCAGGATGTGCAATCGGGGATTCGTGTTGACCACAGCGTCGGTCGAGAGCAACAAGTTTTTGTTGACCTGTCGGGCATCGGTCTTCTGCGCTCCCGGGTGCACACGGATCGTTCCGTCGAAGACACCGCGCGCTTCATCCTCGAGAATGCCTTTGTAGAATTCGCGGCTCGTGCCGTGGGGCGCCACATGCTCGATGACCGTATGATGATCCACAAGCTGCCGATCTCGCACCCAGTAGAATCCGTTCAGCGCGCATTCTCCCCCTTCGCCCTTCAGCACCGCCAGGATGTCCGTGCGCGCCAGAGCAGCCCCAAGGGCGAGGGAGAAGTCGGAGACCGTCGCCATGTGGGCCTGGATAATGCGCACCGCTGCGATGTGAAAGGCCGCGCGGCTCTCGCGCTGCACTTTATAATGGTGCACGACGGCGTTCTCTCCGACGAAGAGTTCCGTGACGGCGTTCGTGAAGTAGAGGCCATCGCAGACGCTCACATAGCTCTCGATGAGGGTGGCCTGGCTGTTCTCCTCAGCCACGATCACATTTCGCGGGTGGGCCACAAACGGCTCCTCCTCGCCGAGCGCGAGAAAGAGCAGGTGAATGGGCCGTTCCACAACCGTGCCGCGGGGAATGCGCACGAAGGCTCCATCGGTGAGGAAAGCGGCATTCAACGCGACGAAGGCGTGGGGCGCGTCCTCGAGGGAGCGGGTCAGGAAGGTCTCCACGGTCTCCGGCGCCTCGCGCAGGAGCGCGCGAATCCCGTGCGCGGTGAATCCCGGCGGGCGACCATCAGCCGAGACGTCCCCGACGAAATGTCCGTTGACGAACACGAGGTGATGCGCGGCCCATTCGCGATACGGGGCAAGCCACTGCTCCGAGAGCGACACCGGAGGCCGAGCGGCCGAGAGGCGAAACGAGACACGCAGAAGCGGAGCAATATTGGTGAACCGCCACTCCTCGTGACGCGGCGTGGGGAAGCCCAGGATCTCGAAACGGGCGAAGGCCTGCTGTCGGTGCGCTCGCATCCACACCGGCTCCTGCGCGCGAATGCGCGCATCCCACTCCGCGAAATGCTCTCGGTAGAGTGCTCCCTCTGGGACTTCGCCAGGCATGGCGTCCCTCAGCTCCGTGCTGGGCCGAGCGTGGCTTCCGCGATCCACCCGTATCCCTTCTCCTCCAGCTCCACGGCCAGCTCCTTTCCCCCTGACTTCACAATGCGCCCATCATAGAGGACGTGCACGACGTCCGGAGTGACGTAGTTGAGCAATCGCTGGTAGTGGGTGATGAGGACGATCGCTCGATCCGGACGGCGCAAAGCGGTGATCCCTTGAGCGACAATGCGCAGAGCATCAATGTCCAGACCCGAATCCGTTTCATCCAGGATCGCCAACCTCGGTTCCAGCAGAGCCATCTGGAAGATCTCGTTCCGCTTTTTCTCGCCGCCGGAGAAGCCATCGTTCACCGCGCGCTGCAGAAGGCTCTCATCCAATTCGACGAGCTTCGCCTTCTCGCGAGCCAGAGCGAGAAACTCCAGGGCGTCCAGCTCCGGCAACCCTCGGTGCTTGCGAATGGCGTTCACGGCAGCCTTGAGGAAGTAGAGGTTGCTCACGCCCGGAATCTCGACCGGATATTGAAAGGCGAGGAAAATACCCCGACGCGCGCGCTCTTCCGGGGGCATCCGAAGCAAATCCTCCCCCTCGTAGAGGACCTCTCCCTCGACGATCTCATAGATCTCGCGCCCGGCCAGGACCTGCGCGAGGGTGCTTTTGCCGGAGCCGTTCGGCCCCATGATCGAATGCACTTCCCCCGCGCGAACGGTCAGGGTGATCCCCTTGAGGATCTCTTGCCCTTCGACGCGAACGCGTAAGTTCCGAATCTCCAAGAGTGCTGCTCCGTTCATCCGACGCTCCCTTCCAGGCTGATGCCCAGCAACTTCTGCGCTTCGACGGCGAATTCCATCGGCAGCTCGCGAAGGACCTCCTTGCAGAAGCCGTTGACGATCATGGAGACAGCATCCTCCGCCGAGAGCCCGCGCTGCCGGCAATAGAAGAGCTGTTCCTCGCTGATCTTCGACGTTGTCGCCTCGTGTTCCAGCTGCGCCGTTGGTTCATGCACCTCGATGTAAGGGAAGGTGTGCGCCCCGCACTTGTCGCCCAACAGGAGCGAATCGCACTGCGAGTAGTTGCGCGCTCCGATCGCCCCCTTCATGATCTTGACCATCCCCCGATACGTGTTCTGCCCGCGGCCGGCGGAGATGCCCTTGGAGATGATCGTGCTCCGCGTGTTCTTCCCAATGTGGATCATCTTCGTCCCTGTATCGGCCTGCTGGTAGTGGTTGGTCACAGCCACCGAGTAGAACTCGCCCGTGGAATTCTCCCCGATGAGAATGCAACTCGGGTATTTCCACGTGATGGCCGATCCGACTTCGACCTGCGTCCACGAGATCTTCGAGTTGCGCCCCAGGCACTTACCGCGCTTGGTGACGAAGTTGTAGATGCCTCCGCGCCCCTCGCGATCGCCCGGATACCAGTTCTGAACCGTCGAGTACTTGATCGTCGCGTTGTCCAGGGCGATCAACTCCACGACGGCCGCGTGCAACTGGTTCTCGTCCCGCATGGGCGCTGTGCACCCTTCGAGATAGCTCACATAGCTCCCCTCATCGGCGATGATGAGCGTTCGCTCGAATTGGCCCGTTTGCGAGGCGTTAATGCGGAAATAGGTCGAGAGCTCCATCGGACAGCGCACGCCAGGAGGGACGTAAACGAAAGAGCCATCGCTGAAGACGGCCGAGTTGAGAGCGGCGAAGAAGTTGTCCGTATACGGCACGACCGAACCAAGCCATCGCCGCACCAGCTCAGGATGCTCCTGCACAGCTTCCGAGAAGGAGCAGAAGATGATCCCCAGTTCGGCGAGCTTCTGACGGAAGGTCGTTGCGACCGAGACGCTATCGAAAACAGCGTCCACGGCGACACCGGCGAGCCGCTCTTGCTCCTCCAGAGGAATACCCAGCCGCTCATACGTCCGCCGGATTTCCGGATCCACCTCGTCGAGGCTCTTGGGCCGTTGCTTGGGCGCGGCATAGTAGCGGATCGCTTGATAGTCAATGGGCGAATAGGTGACGTTCGCCCAGCGCGGTTCCGCCCCCTCTTGGACAAGCTTCGCCCAATAGCGATAGGCCCTCAACCGCCACTGCAACAGCCACTCCGGCTCGTTCTTCTTCGCCGAGATCATCCGAATGATGTCCTCGTTCAATCCCGGCGGGAACAGCTCCTCCTCGACCGGCGTGACGAATCCGTACCGGTATTCTCGATTGACCAATTCCTCGATGACATTTGTCGGCGTTGCCATAGCCCTCCCCTTCCCAAATCCCACTAAAAAGTCATGATTGCGCGCCAAAAAACATCACACCCTCATACGTTGATGAAGCGCGACCGACCCGTTTCCATGAGATCGCGCTCGACCTTGTGTTCATCGTGAAGCAAGGCCGAGAGGGGGATGCGATCGAGCATGTTCTGAATATAAAAGGCCACGCGCCAGAGCGGTCGAATCCCACAATTGCCCTCATGGACGCAGTGCTCCAGATTACCCGTGAATTGAGTGCAAATCTCGGTATCAGAAGCGAAGCCTCCCAGCGCTCGAATGATCTCTCCGAGCGAGATCTGCTCGGGTGCGCGACTCAGGCAGTAGCCACCGCTTTGCCCGCGCACGCTTCGGGTCAGGCCCGCGCGACTGAGCAAGTGCAACAGCTTCTCCACGTAGGCCATTGACAGGCCCTCGCGTCGAGCGATCTCGCGGACGGTCAATGGCTCCCCTGCCGGCTGCGTGGCCAGCTGCAGCAGACACCGCAGACCGTATTCCTCTTGCGCCGTTATTCGCATCGCCCCCTCACATCGCGCACTCGCGAGTAGAGTGTGTCAAAACCTGACGAGTTTGTCAAGTTTCCACGGACGCTCCGTATCGGGCGCGGGATCTCCGTGTGCTTGTCTTCCCGTTAGGCCGTCGGTAACATTAATTCTTTCGCACGGTGTTTGGGGGACACGCTGCCGGCGTATGATCTACGAATCGGTCACGGAGGAGCTCAAGGAGCGGTTTCGGGAGGCGTGGGCTGTTGTCGTCTTGACGGGTGCGGGGGTTTCGGCTGAAAGTGGTGTGCCGACGTTTCGCGGAGGAGGGGGGGCGCCCGTATGGAAGGGGATGCCGGTGGAGAAGATCGCGACGCCGGAGATGTTGCGCGCGGATCCGGTCACGTTCTGGGAATGGTATGCGTATCGTCGGGAGGTCATCGAGCGCGCGGAGCCTAATCCCGCGCATCGGGCGATCGCCGCATGGGAGGAGTACTTCGAGCGACTCACGGTGATCACGCAGAATGTGGATGAGCTGCATCAGCGTGCGGGAAGTCACGCGGTCGTGGAGCTGCATGGCAGTCTCTGGCGCGTTCGCTGCCTCCAGTGTGGTGTGAGGTCGGAGGATCGTCGTGTGCCGCTTCCGGAGATTCCTCCGCGGTGTCCCTCCTGCGGAGGGCTCTTGCGTCCTGATGTCGTCTTATTCGGAGAGAGTGTGCCGGAGGCGATCTTCTCCCAAGCTGTGGCGGCGACGGCCACCTGCGATCTCTTTTTCGTCGTCGGGACATCAGCGGTCGTGTATCCCGCGGCAGTGCTCCCCGCTCTGGCCAAACACAATCGCGCGTTTGTGATCGAGGTGAATCCGGAGACGACTCCGGTCACGGAGGTCGCCGATGCGACGATCCTCGGCCGAGCAGGAGAGATTTTGCCGCTTTTCTCCCCGAGGGAGAATGGAGCGCGAGGCGAGTGATGGTGCGCACGCTGTATTTCGATTGCTTTGCCGGCGCGAGCGGTGACATGATCGTGGGCGCGCTGCTCGATCTCGGGTTGGATTTCGAAGCGCTCACGCGAGAGCTGGCGAAGCTCCCGTTGCGGGGATATGAGCTGGAGCGCCGCGAGGTTCGACGCGCGCACCTGCGCGGCACGAAATTCACCGTGCGGATTGAGGGGGAGGATCACGAGTCCCATCCGGTGTCGGGGCACGGGCATCGGCGGCTCGATGAGATTCTCCAGATCATCCGATCCTCGGAGCTTTCTGCGCGCGTACGCGAACGGGCCGAGGCGGTCTTCCGACGGCTGGCCCAAGCGGAGGCGCGAGCGCATGGATGCGCTGTGGAAGAGGTCGCGTTCCACGAAGTCGGGGCTGTGGACTCGATCGTGGACATTGTGGGCGCGTGCGTGGGGTTTGAACTGCTGGCGATCGAGCGTTTTCTCGCCTCGCCGATCCACGTGGGGCGGGGATTTCTGGGCTGTGCGCATGGGCGTTATCCGGTCCCTGTGCCGGCCACGGCGGAGCTGCTCCAAGGGGCGTGGGTGTACACAAGCGACATCGAGGCGGAGTTGGTGACGCCGACAGGGGCCGCGCTGCTGGCGACCGTGTGTGAGAGCTTCGGTCCGCTGCCGGAGATGCGCCTGGAGGGCATTGGTTATGGGGCGGGGACGCGCGAATTCCCCGATTTTCCGAACCTCCTTCGGGTGATGCTCGGGGAGACGCGCGCGGCGGAGTCTTCGGGGGCGCGGGAGCGGCTCCTGGTTCTGGAGACGAATCTGGATGATGCCAGCCCCCAGATTCTCGGTCACGTCATGGAGGAAGCCTTGCGGGCGGGCGCGCTCGATGCCTTCGCCGTTCCCGTGGTGATGAAGAAGGGGAGGCCGGGTGTCTGGCTCGTCCTCTTGTGCCGGCCTGAGGATCGGGACGCGCTTCTGGCGCTGCTCTTTCGCGAGACGCCGACGCTGGGGGTGCGCTTCTATGAGGTCGAGCGGCGCGCGCTCTGGCGAGAGATTCTCTCGGTCGAGACGAGCTACGGGACGATTCCCGTGAAGGTCGCCTCTCTGAGTGGAGAGATCGTGAATGCGGCTCCGGAATTTGAGGCCTGTCGGCAAGCGGCTGAGCGCCATCGGGTACCGGTGCGCGAGGTGATGCTGGCCGCGCTGGTGGAATTCCGGAGGAACGTCGGTTCGAGAGAAGGGAGATGAAGACGTTCTACGTCACGACGCCTATTTACTACGTCAACAGCTTTCCGCACCTGGGGCACCTCTACTCGACATTGGTGGCCGATACCCTCGCTCGGTACAAGAGGCAGTGTGGATATGACACGTTCTTCCTGACGGGCACCGACGAGCACGGGCAGAACATCGAGCGCATTGCGCGTGCGCGGGGGATCACGCCTCGAGCGCATTGCGACGAGATGGCCGAGGCCTTCCGGCGGATGATCCGCGATTTCGGTCTGGAGCCGAGCTATTTCATTCGCACCTCGGACGACTATCATCATCGCGGAGCGCAAGCGTTGTGGCGGCGCGTGCGCGACGCCGGCTACATCTACAAAGGGCGGTACGAGGGGTGGTTCTGTCCGGCGTGTGCGGAATTCAAGGAGGAAGAGGAACCCGGGCGTCCGCCCCACTGCGAAGTGCACAATCGCCCGGCGGAGCGCGTGGCCGAAGAGAGCTACTTCTTTCGCCTCTCGGCCTTTCAGGATCGGCTCTTGGCCTTCTATGAGGAGCATCCCGAGTGCGTGCGTCCGGCCTCGCGGTACAATGAGGTGGTGAGCTTCGTCAAAAGCGGATTGAGGGACCTTTCGATCAGCCGCGTCTCGGTGCGATGGGGAGTACCGGTTCCCGAAGATCCCCAGCACACGATGTACGTCTGGTTCGATGCCCTCTCCAATTACCTCACGGCGCTCGGATGGGGGAACGAGGGGGAGCATCTGCGGGCGGCGGGCGTGAGCGAGGGTCCCGTCTTCGATCGCTACTGGCCGGCCGACGTGCATATTGTGGGCAAGGATATTGTGCGCTTTCATGCTGTCTACTGGCCCGCTTTTCTGATGGCGGCCGGACTGCCGCTGCCCCGTACGGTCTATGCGCATGGAATGTGGCTCTCGGGCGGGCGCAAGATGTCGAAGACGCTCGGCAATGTCATTGATCTTGACGTGCTGCGCCGCTTCTTCCCGCGGGATGCTGTGCGCTACTTCTGCTTGCGCGAGATGGTCTTTGGCGAAGATGCGGATTTCACCTATGGGGCGCTCCTTGAGCGCCTCAATGCCGATTTGGCCGATGGGTTGGGGAATCTCGCGAGCCGTACGCTCACCATGGTGCGACGGTTTTGCGACGGGCGTATTCCGGAAGTGTCGGCAGGTGCATGGGGGGGGTACGAGGAAGAAGTGCGGGCGGCGACCGAGGCGGCGATCCAGACCTTTCGGACCGAGTTCGACGCGTATAACTTCAGTCGGGCGCTGGAGGCTGTCTGGAGTGTGATCGCGCGCGTGGATAAGTATCTCTCCGACAGGAAGCCGTGGGATATGGCGCGTCGCCCCGAGGAGCGCCCGCATCTCCAGACGGTGCTCGCGCTCGCTGTGCGTGTGCTCCGCGTGCTCGCCGTCGTGCTCGCTCCGGTCCTGCCCGAGAGCATGCGCGCGTTGTGGGAGCAACTCGGGCTCCCCGATGAGCCCGCTCGCGTGAATCCGTATGAGCTGCAGGTGGACGCGCCGATCTCGGGGGTGCGCATTGGGGAAGTGAGACCGCTCTTTCCACGAATGGATAAGGAGAAGACTATGGCGGAAATCGAGAAGCATCGCCAATCGGAGACGCTCCCTTCACTTCAGATCACCATTGAGGAGTTTGCGCGCGTGGACCTGCGCGCCGGGACGGTGGTCTTCGCCGAAAAGGTCGCCGGAGCCGATAAGCTGCTGCGGTTGCTTGTGGACATCGGGGAGGCGCAGCCGCGTCAGGTCGTCGCGGGGATCGCGCCCTATTATAAGCCGGAGGAGGTCGTGGGGCGGAAGGTGATCCTTGTGGCGAACCTGCAACCGCGAAAGGTGCGGGGGGTCGAGTCCCACGGCATGGTGTTGGCGGCGGTCGTCGGGCCGGAGGAGCGCCCGGTGCTTGCCGGATTCCCGGAGGATGTGCCCAACGGGGCGAAGCTCCGATGAGTCTCTTCGTGGATTCACACGCGCATGTGAGCGCTCCGGAATTCGATGCGGATCGGTCGGACGTGCTCGCACGGGCTCGCGCCGGAGGTGTGGTCAGCATCCTTGAGGTCGCCCTGAGCGGACCAGAGCCGACTTTCGAGAAGGCGCTGGCTCTGGCGGAAGCCCATGAGGGGATCTACGTCGCGCTCGGTGTCCATCCGCATGATGCCCAGACGTACGGCCCCGATCTCGAGCAGCGGCTGTTGGAGCTCTCTGCTCATCCGAAGGTCATCGCGTGGGGAGAGATTGGGCTCGATTACCATTATGAGCATTCTCCCCGCCGCGTGCAGCGGGATGTCTTCGTCCGTCAGCTTCATCTGGCTGAACGCCGGGGCGTTCCCGTTGTCGTTCACTCGCGCGACGCGGAGGCGGATATGCTCGCCATTTTGCAGGAGTGGAGAGATCGCGTGCGGGGCGTTCTGCATTGCTTCACGGGAAGCCTCTGGATGGCGCGCCGATGCGTGGAGATGGGATGGTACATCTCCTTCTCGGGCATTCTCACTTTTCGAAACGCTTCGGCGCTTGCCGACGTCGCACGGGAGCTGCCCCGCGAGCGCGTTCTGATCGAGACCGACTGCCCGTATCTGGCGCCCGTCCCTTATCGCGGGAAGCGAAATGAACCGCTTTTTGTGCGCGAGGTGGCGCGTCGGCTCGCCGACGTGTGGGGAGAATCGCCGGAGGAGGTTGGGCGCCAGACGGCGGAAAATTTTCGCGCGCTTTTTGGGGTCCGGTTGAGGACTCCGTGAAACGGGGTAGCGACCAGAACGTTCTCGGGTGAGGGATCGGCGTATGCTTCCGGAGCACGAGATCACCCATGCGGAGCTCATTCGAGAGCTGAAGCGATTCCCGACGCTGCGGGCGCTCTATCGGTCGGACTTCTACCGTCGGCATGTCGGACGGTTGCGCGCCCTTTTAGAGACGGTTCGATGGTATGTGCGCGAGGACGTGCGCCCGCGCGTGCGCGCCTTCGTGCGAGCAGTGCACTGGAACATTGAGAAGGGGAAGAACTTCGAGGGCCTCGTCCACGCGCTCGCGGCGCATCCGATTCTGCGGGAAGCCGATCTGGTGTTTCTCAACGAGGTGGATCACGGCATGAATCGCTCAGGGAATCGAGAGATCACCGAAGAGCTGAGCCGCGTGCTCGGGATGCACGGCGTTTTCGCCCCGGCGTATCTGGAGCTGACCAAAGGAGTGGGTGCCGAACGCGAGCTGCCTGGGGAGAACACGACGGCGTTGCAGGGGAATGCGATCTTGTCGCGCTATCCTGTGCGAGCGGCGCGCGTCCTCTCGCTGCCGCAGGGCTTCGAATACTTCGAGTTCAGTGAGAAACGCTATGGTCGGCGCATCGCCCTGGTGGCGGAAGTGGAGATGCCCGGCGGACGCGTGCTGCGCGCCGTCTGCACGCACTTGGAGACGCGCACGACGCCTCGAGGGCGCGCGCGTCAGATGAGAGCGATCCTCGACGCGCTGGAGGATGGGGAAGCGAACCTCCCCGTGCTCTTGGTGGGGGATTGGAATACGAGCACCTTCGCGCGCGGCACGCGGTGGCGCGCCCTGAGCGGCTTGCTCCGCATCCTCCTGGTCTCGGCCGAGCGCATGCAGCGCGAGCTGTGCCATCCCGACCGAGGGCGCGAACCCCTCTTCGATCAGCTTCGAGAGCGGGGGTATCATTACCGCGGATGGAACGATGAAGCGCCGACGCATATCCTCCCGATCGAGGTCACCGAGGACGCTCATTATGTGCCGGGCTTTCTGCACGGATGGGTGATTCGCAAGTATCGTCCGCACGGGTGCCGGATCGGATTGCGGCTCGATTGGTTCGCCGCGCGGAACTTGCGCGCGCTCTCCGACGGGGAAGTGTGCGATGGGGAATCCGGGGTGTCGAGCGTTCGCCCTCAGACGATTTGGGGGCTGACGTATCAGGGACGTCCGATCTCGGATCATGCGCCGATTGTCGTGGACATCGCTCTTCCATCGTGAGGGTGTCCGTGTTACACTTCACCGGCGCGGAAGGGGCGATGAGGCGGCTTAGGGAAGTCGGACGAGACGTTTCGATCGGTGTGGGGGCATGTGTGGTCTTCGCCCTGAGCGCGGCGGCAACGATGTATGTGACGATGCATCAACCGGTCGTGCGCGCTCCGGCTGTGGTGGGGCGACCTCTCCCAGAAGCGACGCAATTGGCAGAGCGCGCGGGATTGACGCTTCAGGTGAAGAGCACCGTCCATGACGAGCGCTATCCGGCGCAGGTGGTCATTGGGCAATGGCCGCCCTCGGGCATGAGCGTCAAGCGGGGGCAAGCGCTGCGCGTCACCGTGAGCTTGGGGCCGCGCCTCTCTGCGAGCGCGGGCGAGCGCCGCGTCGTCCCTGTGCGAGAGTCAGAGGCAGTCGTCGGTGTCGCCCCGCAGGAATCCGAGATCTCGGAGCCGACGGCGTCTCCATCCGGCGGCGATCGCCACGTGGTGGCGCAGCCGGAGACATCGTCTCCTCTTCCCGAGGGGCGCGAGGAGGCTCCCGAGCCGTCCCCGCGGAGGAGGCCGTTGCCATGATCCATATTGCTCCTTCCATTCTCTCGGCAGATTTCGCCCGTTTGGGCGAACACGTAGCCCTCGTGGAGCGCGCCGGAGCCTCGCTCATTCACATTGACGTGATGGACGGACGCTTCGTCCCTAACATCACGGTCGGTCCTCTGGTGGTCGAGGCGGTGCGTCGCGTGACAGCATTGCCGCTGGATGTGCATCTGATGATCGTCGAGCCGGATCGGTACCTGGAGGATTTCGCGCGAGCGGGAGCCGACTATATCTCGGTCCATGTGGAAGCAAGCCCGCATCTGCATCGCGTGCTCACACGGATTCGAGAGTTGGGGTGTCAGGCGGGGGTCGCCCTCAATCCGGCCACGCCGCTCTGGGCCGTGGAAGAAGCGCTCGAGTATGCCGATTTCGTTTTGCTCATGTCCGTGAACCCGGGATGGGGAGGGCAGCAGTTCATCCCCGCGTCGCTGGAGCGCGCTCGGCGCTTGCGGGCGATGATCCGCGAGCGCGGTCTCGCGACGCGGATCGAGATGGACGGCGGGATCGGAGTAGACAACCTCCTCGATGTGCTGGAGGGAGGCGTGGAGATGATCGTCGCCGGGTCCGCGATCTTCAGTGCTCCCGACCCTGCCCAAGTCGTCGCGGAAATGGTAGAATTAGCTCGACGCTTCGAGCGGCAGAAGACGTGCTGAGGGGGAATCATGATGAGCAAACGACAGAGTGTCGTCATTGCGCTCGCTTCCGTCATTCTCGTGCTGAGCGGATGCGGTCGCGGCAAGAAGGTCGTCCTGGAGGAGGCGCGTCCGGGGCGCGATAAGGAGTTATTCGAGCAGGGACTGACGGAGCTGAGCAAGAACAAGTTCATCGTCGGGCGTTTGCTCCTGCAGACGCTCATCACGACGTATCCGGACAGCCCCTATCTGCCGATCGCCAAACTCGCTATCGCCGACTCGTTCTATCTGGAGGGGACGTCGGAGGCGCTGGCGCAAGCGGAGGTCGAGTACACGGATTTTGCCAATTTCTTCCCCACGCATCCGCTGGCCGATGATGCGCTTCTGCAGGTCGCACTGGCGAAGATGCGGCGCATCCAACCCCCGGATCGCGATCAGAAGCCGGCGCGCGAAGCCGAGCGCCGATTGCTGGCTGTGCTGCAGCGGTATCCGAACACAGATCGCAAGGAAGAAGTGCAGCAGTGGCTGAAGGCTGTGCGAGAGGTCCTCGCCGAGCATGAGATGTACGTCGCCCGCCACTATATGATTCGCGAACGTCCGCGGGGAGCCAAACGCCGACTGATGACGGTCGTGGAGCGCTACCCCACCTACTCCAAATTCGATGAGGCGCTCTACCGGCTCGGCGCTGTGCTCTTCAAAGAGGAGGAGCCGGAGGAGGCGGCCAAGTACTTCGCGTGGCTCGTGCGCGAGTTCCCCAATAGCGAGTATCGGCGCCAGGCCGCCGAGATGTTAGAGCGCATCGGCAAGCCCGTGCCCGAAGCTGATCCGGTGGAGATCGCCCGCGCCGATGGATCGGCGAACAAGGGGTTTCTGGGAGCGATGTGGGGGAGGATGAAGACCATCTTGGGCATCGTGGATCTGGATATCCCGAAAGAGGGCGTGCTTCTCAAACGCGGGGAGACGGCCGAGGAGCTGATCGCTTCGGCGACGGCGCTGCTGCCGACGCAAACGGTCATCACGCCGCAGGCGACAACGGTTGTCGTCGGACCGTCAGCTCCGGCAGGCGCCAGCGGTGCGGCACGGGGACGACAAGAGTTGCGTATTGGAACGACGGCGGACTCCGAAGCGTCATCCTCGGGGGGAGAGCGATCTTCGGACGCGAAGGCCAAGGAGAAGGACAAGAAGAAGCCAGAGAAGAAGTGAGATGGGGGTCGGTTTCGAATCAGTCCGCCGGTACGAGGGCACGATCGCGAGGCGCGTCTGAGGCTGCGCCTCGCTCAGCGGTATGTGACTGCCGAGGCTCCCGTGAGGGAGCACATCGTTGGGGATCCGTCGCGTGGGGCGTGTGATCCCCGATTTTTTTGAGGGGCTTGAAGAGATGAGAGAGTTGCCGAAGGCGTACGCTCCGCATGAGGTCGAACAGCGGTGGTCTCGGATCTGGGAGGAGCGCGGATACTTTCGTCCGGAAGCTCGGCCCGAAGGGCCTCCGTTCGCCATCGTCTTGCCGCCGCCAAATGTGACGGGGCATCTGCATATTGGGCATGCCCTCAATCATACGCTTCAAGACGTCGTCGTGCGGTGGCGGCGCATGCAAGGATATCGCGTCCTGTGGGTGCCGGGGACGGATCATGCGGGGATCGCCACGCAGGTCGTGGTCGAGCGCGAGTTGGCGAAGGAGGGAGTGACGCGTCACCAGTTGGGACGGGAGGCGTTCGAGCGGCGCGTCTGGCAATGGCGCGAGCAGAGTGGACGAACCATTCTCCAGCAGATGCGGCGTGAGGGCGTCTCTGTGGATTGGACCCGCGAAGCCTTCACCCTCGATGCCCCGCGCTCGCGCGCCGTGGTGGAGGCATTCGTTCGGCTCTACGAGGAGGGACTCATCTATCGCGGCGAGTATATCATCAACTGGTGCCCGCGCTGTCAGACGGCGCTCTCGGACTTAGAGGCTCCCAAGCGCGAAGTACGTGGCCATCTCTATTACATCGCCTATGCGATCGCCTCAGGGGGAGCTTCCGAGCAGAGCGTGGTGGTCGCGACAACACGGCCGGAGACGATGTTCGGGGATACTGCTATTGCCGTTCACCCGGAAGATGAGCGGTATCGCCATCTGATCGGTGGGAGAGCCATTGTTCCCTTCGTGCAGCGAGAGGTGCCGATCCTGGCGGACGCGCGCGTGGAGCGAGCGTTCGGAACGGGCGTCGTCAAGATCACGCCCGCTCATGATCCGGTGGATTTCGAGATCGGGAGGACGCATGGGCTGCCGCGTCTGGTCGCTCTCGATCCGAGCGGGCGCATGACGGACGTGGCCGGTCCGTTTGCGGGCCTGGACCGCTTCGAGGCGCGTCGGCGCATCGTGGAGGAGTTAGAGCGGCGAGGGCAATTGGTGCGGGTCGAGGAGTATACGCATGCCGTCGGACATTGCCAGAGGTGCGAGACGGTCATCGAGCCGCTTGTTTCTACCCAGTGGTTCCTCCGCACGCAGCCGCTGGCGGAAGAGGCTCTTCGCGCGGTTCGGGAAGGGCGCACGCGCATCGTGCCGGAGAGCTGGACGAAGGTCTACTTCGAGTGGTTGGAGAATATCCGGGATTGGTGCCTCAGCCGGCAATTGTGGTGGGGGCATCGCATCCCAGCGTGGTATTGTGCGGATGGGCATATCACCGTCGCGCGCCAGACGCCGGCGACCTGCGCCATCTGCGGCCGCGCCGAGCTGCGACAAGATGAGGATGTGCTCGATACCTGGTTCAGCTCGGCCTTGTGGCCTTTTTCGACGCTCGGCTGGCCCGAGGATACCGAGGACCTGCGCACCTTCTATCCGACGTCGCTCCTCGTCACCGGGTTCGATATCCTCTTCTTCTGGGTCGCGCGCATGATGATGTTGGGGCTGAAATTCATGGCGGATCATCCCTCGCGCGCGCGAGCGCTCGATTCCGATGCCGTTCCCTTCCGCGTCGTGCTCATTCACGGGCTTGTGCGCGATCCCTATGGGCAGAAGATGTCCAAAACGCGCGGCAATGTCATTGATCCGCTCGAGATCTTCGAGAAATACGGCACGGATGCCGTACGCTTCACGCTCCTGGCCTCGGCCGCTCCTGGCAACGATATCTCGCTCCAGTATTCGAAGCTGGAGACGTATCGGAACTTCTGCAACAAGATCTGGAACGCTGCCCGCTTCGTGTTGATGAACACCGAGGCGGCCGATTGCGCTTCTCCTGCCGATGACGTCACCGCGCCCCCCTCGCTCGCCGATCGATGGATTCAGAGCGTCCTGCATCGAACGATCGCTGAGGTCACGCGCGATCTCGAAGAGTTCCGCTTTCACGAAGCGGCGCATCGGCTCTATCACTTCTTCTGGCACGACTTCTGCGATTGGTATCTGGAAGTGAGCAAAAGCGCGGTCACGGCTCCCGAGGATTCGCCGGGGCGGCGGGCGGCGCGCCGTCGCTTGCGCGAGGTGCTGGAGACCTCGCTGCGCTTGCTGCATCCCTTCATGCCTTTCCTCACCGAAGAGGTGTGGCAGCGGCTCCCCCACGACGGAGAGACCATCTGTCTGGCGCCCTATCCGACGGCGGATCCCTCGCGATGGGATCCCGTCGCCGAGCGGCAGATGGAGACGATCATCGAGATCATCACTCGCGTTCGCAACATCCGCGCGGTGATGAACGTGGATCCGGCCGAACGCGTGCGACTCCTGGTGCGTCCGACGACGGCGCCGGCGGCGACACTGATCGAGGAGAATGGCGAGGTCATCCGTCGGCTCGCGCGCGTGGAGCGCATTGAGGTCGTCGCCGCCCTTGACGGCTATCGGCAGGTCGCGCGCGACGTTGTGGGAGAGGTCGAGCTGGCTGTGCCCTTGGAGGGACTCATTGATGTCGAGAGGGAACGGGAGCGGCTCCGTCGTACTGTCGAGAAGTTGGAGGGGGAGCTGGAGCAATTGGAACGTCGCCTGGCCAACACCGATTTCTTGGAGCGAGCGCCGGCGGAGGTCGTGCAGGAGACGCGCGAGCGCCATCAGGAGGTAAGCGAGCGCCGGCAGCGGCTCCTGGCCATTCTTCAGGGACTGTGAGGCGGTGGCGAGGCGGGGAGGAGGACGATGCGACTCACCCCCTCTGATCTCTTCAAACTCGCGGGAGACTTCCTGGCAGAGGATGTCGGCCGGGGCGACATTACCACAGAGGCCGTCGTGCTGCCGGGCGTGCGGGCGCGCGGCCGATTCATCGCTAAGCAAGATCTGATCGTCGCGGGTCTGGAGGTCGCCGATGCCGTCTTCGCCGTGCTCGACTCCTCGGTGGAGATCGAGGCGTTTGTGACCGATGGGGATCGCGTGCGCGCGGGCGAGGTCTTTGCGCGCGTGGAGGGACCTGCCGAGGTCTTGCTCATGGCCGAGCGTACGGCGCTCAATCTCCTGCAGCATCTCTCCGGCATCGCGACATTGACGCGCGCTTTCGTCGAAGCCGTCGCCGGGACCCGAGCGCAGATTGTGGACACGCGCAAGACGCTCCCGGGATTGCGCCAGCTCCAGAAGTACGCTGTGCTCGTCGGTGGCGGGCGCAATCATCGGTTCGGATTGGACGATGGCGTTCTGATCAAGGACAACCATATCGCGTTGGCCGGAAGCGTCCGCACGGCCATCGAGCGCGCGCGCCGACACGCCGGGCATATGCATAAGATCGAGGTCGAGGTCTCCACCATGGATGACCTGCGAGAGGCGATTGAAGCCCGAGCGGATATCATCCTGCTCGACAACATGTCGCCGGAGATGGTGCATGAGGCTGTGCGCCTCATCCGCGAGCAGGCCCCCGATGTTCTCGTGGAGGCTTCCGGCGGGATCACGCTCGAGAACGTGCGGGCTTATGCCGAGGCGGGCGTGGATTTCATCTCCATCGGGGCGCTGACGCACTCAGCGCCGGCTGCCGATATCAGCCTCAAGCTGACGACACTATAGCGGGCGACCTCTGCCGACCCGTTCGGCCTCCCGTGCCCCTCGTCCCGGGCCCGCTGTGAGAGCCGATGGTTTTCTGTAACCGGAGCCCCTCTCTTGAGCGTTACAAGGAATGCTCCACCTGTGGAGGGAGAGATGCGGCGCACGACCGGAATAATCGGGATGGTTCTGATCATCGGGTGTGCCGGGATGGTACGCCCCGAGTACATGCAGACCTCGTCATCGAGGGACAGGCGCGGCCCGGCCCCGATTCTCCCTGTCACCGCTGCAGAGCTGCTGGAGCGGGTGCGCGATGGGAAAGCCCGCGTGACTGTGGTCAACCTCTGGGCGACGTTCTGTCAGCCGTGTGTCGAGGAATTCCCCGACCTTGTCCGATTGGAGAGGGCATATCGGAAGGAGGGGGTGCGTGTGTTCTTCGTCTCGATGGATTTCGAATCGGATCTGCCGGCCGCGCGCCGATTCCTCCGTCGGCAGGGCGTCGAGTATCCGACATTCTGGAAAGCCCAGGATGATGATCAGGCCTTTATCACTGCGCTCAATCCGGAGTGGTCGGGCGCTCTCCCAGCCACGTTCGTCTATGATGCTCGCGGCCGGCTGCGCCACTTCCACGAGGGCAAAGGGGATTTCGCTCTGTTTGAGCGATTAGTACGCGATGTGTTGAACAATCCCATGTAAGGAGGTGAGCGTATGAAGCGCTTCATCGGCGTCGGTACAGCGGTGGTGACACTGGCATGGATCGCCGTGGCTCAGAACACTCCGAAGCTCAAACTCGGAGAGATGATCCCCGCTTCGGTCGCAAAGATCAAAATGCTCAACGTGACCGGGGAGCGGGTTTCCATCGCGGATGTCAAAGGACCTCGGGGAACGCTCGTGATCTTCTCCTGCAACTCCTGTCCGTGGGTCAAGGCGTGGGAGACGCGGATCGCGGAGGTGGGCAATTGGGCGCAGACGCAGGGGATCGGGGTGATCATGATCAATTCGAACGATCCGGCGAAAAGTCCCGAGGATCGGTACGAGGTGATGCAGCAACGGGCCAAGGAGCGGGGCTTCGCATTCCCCTACGTCGTGGATGAGACGAGCGATATCGCGCGGGCCTTCGGAGCCACGCATACGCCCGAGTTCTTCCTCTTTGACGCCGCGGGGAAGCTCGTCTATACCGGCGCGCTGGATGACAACGCTCGCGATCCTCAGGCGGTTAAGGAACGCTACGTCAGGAACGCGATCGAGGCGCTCGTGGCCGGTCATCCCATCCCGGTGGCGCAGACTAAGAGCATTGGATGCACGATCAAATTCCGCGAGAAGATGTGAGGGTCGGGAACTGCTCGCCGGATCATGGGCAAAAAGGGCTGAATCGGTTATTCCCTGAGTGCCGGCGAGAGCCAAGCCGGTGGAAGATGGGGTGGCCCACCTGAGGGGCTCTACCGGTCGGGCACCCCACGTGGGGACCCTGTGGAGACTGGCTCTGCGGCAGAACGGGCGTGGCTCGGTCTCCGAGCACTCGGTCGGTGAAGCAGGAAGCCACCGGGACAGGTGTCATGGGACATTTGTCCATGAGGTGCAGAACGGCTAACACTTCGGGCCGGTGATGGGGTGAAGGGCGGTGGACGCGAGATTCGTCGAGAGGAGGTCTCGAGGGTGGCCCCCGTTTCAGCTCACGCCGGCCCGGGGAGTGGCCACTGTCTCCTCATCGAAGTACAGCTCCTCCTCTGAGAGCGCGCATTCTCCGAGAATCGTGGGCTGAGGCGTCGCAACCGCTTCGATGCGAAGGAACGAAGAGCGATACCAATCGCGATCGGGCAAGTGTCCTTCGATGTGGAAAAGCGACATCATGGTGTAGCTCGCGTAGAAGCGCTCCCACCGGTTCTCGCGCTCCGGATAGAGGCTGAAATCCCGGAGGATGTCCGTGATGACGAAGTTCATCCGGAGCAGGAGCTGCTCGAGACGGTGCCACTTTGCCAACGATGCTTCGAGCGTCGTCAGTCCGAAGTATCCGACGCCATAGCGACCGCGCAAGCTCGCCGCGGCGCGCGAGAGAAACAGCTCGAATCCCGGCAGAGTCTCCACCGGATCCGTGACGAAGGTGTCGAAGTGAGCTCTGAGGTCCTGGGGAAGGGGGCGTCGAATATCCAGGAGACGGAATTCGATGTGGACCCCCTGCTCGCGATTCACCCGTTCGAGGAAAGCGCCCAGCCGCTCGTCCACGTCTGCGACGAGGATGCGGCGCGGCAATCCTGTCAGGGCGAGAGCGACGCTGACAAGGTCATCGTCACCGAGGAGCAAGATATCGCGATCGGCCACGTCGCCCATCCGGTGCATAAAGGCGACGCGCGCCACCGTATCTTCCGGGCGCATGAATCCCTGATCATACTCCGCCACCGGCAGGGGACGGTCGGCCGTGACCTCGCGGAAGCGCTGCTCCCATGTCTCCGGGAGACGAATGCCCCTGCCCTGGCAGGCCGAGCACGTCACGCCCGGCTCCGGCTCGGCGTGCGCTGAGGCCTGAGCAACTTCACGGCCTCGCTCGGTCAGGCGGATCTCCGCCCACCGATCGCCCGACCGTTCGATCCACCCTTCCGCGTGAAGACGCTCCAGTGTCTCCCGCAGCTCGCGAATCGAATAGGGCCAGCGACTCAGGATGTCCCATATGCTTCGCTGACCGCCTCGTAGGATGGTGAGGAGAATACTCCCAGGCTTCTCCATGATATGCCCCGATCAATGATCTTTCGATCCACTTCCGCCGGAGCCAACTCCTTGCAGATCGCCTCGAACGCGCGCAGAGCTTGTTCTTCCGAGCTACAGCTGAAGATATCGAGCGCGATGTACGACTCTTCGGGCCAGGTGTGCACGCTCACATGCGATTCGGTCAGCAGGACAAATCCCGTGACGCCGAAAGGGTGAAACTGGTGGAAGGAGCTGGTGAGGATTTTGAAGTCATGATCGCGGAGAATCTTCAAAAGGAGCGGCTCCAGATTCTCGACGCGGCTGAGGGTTCGGTGATCCACACCATACAATTCGCCGAGGATGTGAATGCCGATGGCCATGTCCCGTCACCCTCCTCGATCGAGATCGTGATCACCTCCTTCGTTCAACCAACAAGAAACGAACCTGAAAGCCTGCGCCTCAGGTTCTTCTCCTTGCCGGTCACATAATTCGGCAAGATCATTCACTATAGCCGCCTCGTGGGGGAAAATCAAGGGTTTTTTGCCGCACGCGCGTTCTTGTGGTATGTTAATTCGACAGAGGAGGGGATGTGCGTCTGATGATCCGATGTCGTCGGTGCGGGACAGAGAATTTGGACGACTCGGCCTATTGCGATGCCTGTGGGACGAGGCTGATCCGCGAGGTCGAAGACGGGCGCCCTCTCTGGGCGAGCGAGGAGGCGAATTCTCAGGAGCCCTCGGCGATGCGCGACGGAGCTTCGGAGATCGTCTCTTCGACGAGTCCCGCGCCCGCAGGCGGACGTCCCCGCGCGAAGCTCGTGGTGCTCGGCGGTCGTCGTCGTGGCCGGGAGTTTCCCATCGGGGAATCGGAGGTATTGATTGGGCGATGGGACGCGGAGCACGGGATCTTCCCTGAGGTGGATCTGGAGGAGGACGATCCGGAGGCGAAGGTCTCCCGCCGCCATGCGCGCCTCTTTTATCGCGAGGGGCAATTTTGGATCGAGGATTTAGGGAGCTTGAACGGAACGTTTATCAATCGAGGGCCTCGACTTCGTCCGGGTCACGCGGTGCCGTTGCGGCACGGCGATGAGATCATCGTGGGGAAGACATTTTTGCGCTTCTTCATTGAGGGGGTATGAGGTTCTGCGCGCGATGCGGATCGCTCGTTGAGCCGGACGATTTCTTCTGCGGCGAATGCGGAGCGCGACAAGTCTCCTCCGGCTCATTCGACGAGCGCGCTGCCGTTGTCGTCCCTCGTCCCCACGTGTTCGCCCCGTTTTCGGAGCTGCCCCCGGGCGCCGTATTGCGCGAGCGCTATGAGATCGTCCGGCGCGTGGGCGGCGGGGGTATGGGGAATGTCTATCAAGCGCGCGATCGCCACCTGAGCGGCGCCGTGCGCGCCGTCAAAGAGATGATCGAGATGTTCTCCGACCCCGCGCTTCGGGAGAAAGCTGTGCGTGACTTTCAGCGCGAAGCGCGCTTGCTGGCCAGTCTGCGACACCCCTCGATCCCGATCATCTATGACTATTTCGTCGAGGGGGGGCGATACTATCTCGTCATGGAATTCATCTCCGGGGGCGATCTGGCCACGCGGCAGCAGTTGGTCGGCGGACGCTTTGACGAAGTGACCGTCACGATGTGGGCCATCCAGATCTGCGATGTGCTCGACTATTTGCATCGGCAACACCCGCCGATCATTTATCGCGACCTGAAGCCGGCCAACGTGATGATTGATCCCGAGGCCAATCGCGTCGTCCTCATTGACTTTGGGATCGCGCGCGTCGTCGCGCCTCAGGAGAAGGGGGTCACGGCCGTCGGCACGATGGGCTATGCGCCACCGGAGCTGTTCTCCGGACAGGTCGAGCCGCGCTCGGACATCTATTCGCTCGGCGCCACGATGTTCCATCTGCTGACGGGAGTGGATCCGCGCGATCGCCCGCTGCTCATCTTCGACTTCACGCGGAATCCGACGCCGCGTCAGCTCAATCCGGAGATCACGCCGCCGATGGAGCAGATCCTCATGCGCGCTGTGGCGTACGCGCCCGAGGAGCGGTTCCCATCGGCGCGCGAGATGAAGCGCGCATTGGAAGAACATCTCGCGCTCTTGCGCACACAGTGCGCGGATCGGCTGGAGCAGGCATATCGCCTGGCGTTTGGCGATCTCGTGCGTCGGACGGGATCGGAGGTCGCCTCTCGATGGGATGCGGTGGTCGGAACTGTCTATTGCAGCTACTGCGGGGTGAGCATCGGCGCAGACGATCTCTATTGCGCCTACTGCGGCGCGCGCCAGCCGATTGAGGTCGAGCCCATGCGCGCGAGCGCGTATCTGCTCGTCCTCGATCCCCACTCGGCAGAGGTGCGGGCCATGCACGCGTTGCTGAAGGAGTCGAATCTCATCGGTCGCGCCGATCCGGTGTCCGGCGTCTTCCCGGACGTGGACCTCTCGCCTTACGATCCGGGGGCGACGGTCTCGCGTCGGCATGCCCGCATTTGGAGGGCGGAAGGACGATATTGGATCGAGGACCTCGAGAGCGTTAACGGAACGCTGGTGAACGACCGGCGACTTCTACCGCCGCGAACGCCTCGGGCGCTTGACAATGGGGATCGCGTGCAGATCGGCGAGGTCGTCTTGGTGTTTCAACAGGAGGAGCGAGGCTAAGGGATGATCCTCTGTCCGCGATGTCAGACGGCGCAACGCCCGGGAGCGAAATTCTGCCGCGCGTGTGGGGTTCCGTTGGCCGAAAGCCGTGCGCCATCTGAATCCCCGCCCGAGGCTATTGTGGTGGGCGCACCGCATGGTGAGACCGCTTGCGCGCATGGTATCCCACGTTTGGAAGAGCGCTCGATCTCTCGAGCGCGCGTGGTTGCACCGCCCTGGGAAAGACGGGAGCCTCCGTCTCCGGCGGGCGCTCTCTCGCCCGCTCCGATCGTGGCGCGGCTCCTCGCCTTTTTCTGCGATCTCGTGATTCTGCTCGGTGCGATGGCGGTGACTATTGGGGGACTCGTCGCACTTCGGGGGTCGCTCCTTCTTATTGAGATCGTGCAGTGGAGTGCGGTGACCGCCGGTGTGGTCGTGCTGGTGAACCATATCCTCCTCTGCAGCGTGCGGGGGCGTTCGGTGGGCATGGCACTTGCAGGGATCCGGCTCGTGCGCGCCGATGGGCGTCGAATGTCGTGGGGGCGTTCGCTCGTGCGCCACACGCTCGGCTATGGGCTCGCTGCGCTCCCGCTCGGCCTCGGATTCCTCTGGATGCTCGGGGATGAGAGAAAGCGGGGATGGCACGATCGCGTGAGCGGAACGTGGGTCGTCAAGGAGGCCGATTATGATGAAACTCCTGGTCCGCACGCCCGCCCGAACGCCGATCGTCGTCGAAGTGTTCAAGCGACGGATTGTCATCGGGCGGTCGGCGCACAGTGATCTCTGTATCGAAGACCCCTTCGCCTCGCGTGTCCATGCCGAGCTGCGCGAGGATGGAAAGGTATGGTGGCTGACGGACTTGGGGAGCGCCAACGGCACCTATCTGAACGGTGTCCGCATTCGGGGTACCGTCCCGGTCTCCGCGGGTGATCGCATTCAGGTCGGAGAGACGCTGCTTGAGATCCTTCCGCGCGGGGAGCCAACCTTCGATGTGGAGGGCACGGAGGGGGAGCTGATGAGCGGGGAGGCGCTCCTTGTGCGTCCGGAGGTGACGACGTCTTCGGCGGAGCGTCCGTCGCTGGCTCCTGAGATCTTCTCCGTGCTCAATGCCGCGCGCTCGGCCATTCCTTCCGGAGTGCCGCAGGAAGTCGAGCGGGGCAGGCGGTTGCTGGACGTGATCAGTCGGGTCGGCGTGGCGTTGCTCTCCCCGCTCTCGCTCGATGAGGTACTGCGACAGATCGTCGGATTGGTCGTGGAGGCGGTTCCCGCCGAGCGCGCGTTTCTCTTTCTGCGGGGCGCTCACGGGGATCTGAGGTGCAAGGTCGCATGCTATCGAGGGCACGAGCCGTCGGCAGTCGAGTCGTTTGTGCGCATCAGCCGCTCGATCATGGAGGAGGTTGTCGAGCGCGGGCGCTCCGTGCTCACCATTGATGCGCAAGCGGACGAGCGCTTCCGCCGATCGGATTCGATCCTGCTGAGCGGCATTCGCTCGATCCTGGCCGTTCCCTTGGTGGTGAGTCGGCAGCAGGTACCCATCTCGGGGCAGATCCTGGGAATGATCTACGTGGACAATCCCATGAGCGCAGGCGCGTTCACCGAGGAGGACCAACAACTGCTGGCGACCGTGGCGTCGATCGCGGCGATCAAGATCGAGAACGCCCTGCTTCTGGAGCAACGCTTGGAGAGCGAGCGGATCAAGCACCAACTGGCTCAAGCGCGCGATCTGCAGGCGCATCTTCTGCCCATCGCGCCGCCGGAGATCGAAGGGTACGACCTGACGGGCATCAGCTTCCCGTGTTACGAAGTCGGGGGAGATTACTTCGATTTCATCCGCTGCCCCGATGGGGATGTGGTTGTCGCTGTCGGCGATGTGTGCGGCAAGGGGATGGAGGCTGCGCTGCTCATGTCGGCCTTGCATGCGAGCGTGCGGGCGCACGTTCATTCCTCGACATCGGTCGCCGAGGCTGTGGCCGCCATCAATCGCTATCTCGTCGAGATGACCGCTCCGAATCGGTTTGCGACGCTCTGGCTCGCTCGCTTGGATCCCCGCGCCCATGCGCTGAGATACACCAACGCGGGGCATAACCCACCGCTGCTTATGCGCGCGGACGGAACGGCGGAATTTCTGGAGAGAGGGGGGATCCCCGTTGGCGTGCTGAGCGAAGCCGCCTATGAGGAGGTGCGCGTGGAGCTGGCTCCGGGAGATGTGCTCGTTCTCTTCAGCGACGGCGTCAGCGAGAGCTCGAACGAGCAGGGCGAGGAGTTCGGCGTCGCGCGCTTGGTCGAGGTCGTGCGACGCCATCGCGATCAGCGCGCGGCCGTTGTGCGCGATCGTGTGGAGGAAGCTCTCAGCCATTTCGTCGGGCGCGCTCGTCCGGTCGATGATATGACGCTCGTTATTCTGAAACGGGTGGGGTGAGATGGAGACGCTCGCTCTTTCGCTCATTCCCTGCGTGCTCTGGCTTATGTGGTTCTGGCTACAGGACTGGTACGATCGGGAGCCTTTGCGAACGATCCTGGTGACGTTTCTCCTGGGAGCCGTGGCGACGCTGCCGGCGATGGTCTTCAACGCGATGGGGATGCTTCTGGTCTCGGGATTCCTCGGAGCGAGTCTCGTGAGCGAGTGGGTGATGCTCATGTGCGTTGTCGGCCCTGTGGAGGAAGCAGTGAAGCTGTGGGCTGTCGCCAGCTACGCCTATCGTCGGCCGGAGTTCGACGAGCCGGTGGATGGCGTCGTCTACGGGGCGGCGGCGGCGCTCGGGTTCGCGGCGGCCGAGAACGTCCTGTACCTGAGTCGATTTGGGAACGAGATCTTCATCGTGCGGGGGATTCTCTCCAACCCCGGCCACGCGTTGTTTGCGGCGTTCTGGGGACTGGCGCTCAGTCGGGCGAAGATGCTCCCCAATGTCGGGAGCGTGCGCGCGCGAACGATCGCCCGCGGGTGGGCGGTCGCGGCGGTGCTCCATGCCCTTTTTAATGTGCTGCTGTCGGCGGGTCAGCATCAGCTTCTGCCGAATGCCGTGGTCATGGGGATCGTTGCCCTGCTCATGCTGGTCATCTTCGTGTACGTCGAGGTTCGAACCGTGCGCCATGTCCGACGTTCGCCGCATCGGCAGGAGACGATGCCCTTGACGGGACTCGCCCCGTGTCCGAGCTGCGGACGCGTGGGAACGAGCGGGCGCCCCTGTCCGACGTGTGGCACAGCGATCCCCGAGGTGGAGGGGCGTTTCTGTCCGGCATGCGGCACGCCACAGCGCGCGGGTTTGACCGTGTGCCTCTCCTGCGGCGCCAGCCTCCTTCCGATCACATCGCCGCCGCGCGTGCGTGAGCCGCATCTGGTGCGCGTGTTGCCCGATGGCCGCGAGCAGATCGCCTTCATCCTCGACCGCCCGGTGGTCACCGTGGGTAAGACTCTCGATAACCATTTCGTCATTGATGACCCCACTGTTTCTAAGCGTCACGCCAAGATCGTCCGGCACCCGAGCGGAGAATTTGTCGTCGTGGATTTAGGGAGCACAAACGGCACCTACGTCAACGGTCAACGCGTGCGCGAGAACCTGTTGCGCAACGGATTCGAAGTGCGCTTCGGAGGAGCTCGATTTATCTATCGGTCTGTGGGGGGTCCGGTCTCTCTCACGGGAGGAGAATCTCCACCGTCGCGCCTCGACCCACGCCTAGCGTCGTAGCGGCCGACCCTTGGCAGATGGAGATCTCCACGCGCCCCGTGCTGCCGACGAGGGCGAAGAGCTCTCCGGGACGAGCTTCCTGATAATGGGTGCGCAGGGCGGATACTTCGTGTCCATTGACAAAGATCCTCCCGCCCGCTCGCAGAGCGTCCAGGGAGATCTCGCGCGCCGTCACATTGGTGATGAGGTTGCCGAAGCGGTCCACGTGGATGACCTGGCCGCGCCATCGCTTCTCGTCGAGGCGCTCCGGGCGGGGGATCGGCAGACGCACCAGATCCGCGATCTCCGGTCCGAAGGTCGCAGGGTCCACGCCGCGCGAGAGCCAGGCGGCAACCGGAGCGAAGACATCGCGGCCATGAAACGTGCGGCTCACGGGATGGCGGAAGAAGCGATCGGCCGTGATATGGATCGCGCGCCGAGGAGCGTCGTCCTCGAGAGCGAGGGTGAAGATTCCGTTATCCGGCCCGATGAAGAAGTAGCGCGCGGTCTCCACGAGCACGGCGCGCCGCTCGGAGCCGACGCCCGGGTCCACCACGGCGACGTGAATCGTGCCCTCGGGAAAAGCCGCGTAGCTGTCGGCGAGCACGAGCGCGGCCGCGAAGATGTCCTGGGGGGGGATCAGATGCGTGAGGTCCACGATCACCGCCTCGCGATGGATCGAGAGAATAACGCCTTTCATCGCGCCGACGAAGAAGTCGGCGAGGCCGAAGTCGGTCAGGAGTGTGATCACACCGCTGGGCCGCACGTTGCAAATTCTAGGCGAACGCGGCACAATTTTCCATCATGAGGCGTGTGTACTTGGACAATGCCGCGACGACGCGGCTCGATCCCGAGGTCCTGGACGCCATGCTCCCGTATCTGCGGGAGGAGTATGGCAACGCGTCATCGGTCCACTCCTTCGGACAGCGGGCGCGCGCGGCTGTGGAGGAGGCGCGCGCGCACGTGGCCGAGTTGATCGGCGCTGATCCCTCGGAGATCATTTTCACGAGCGGAGGAACCGAAGCGGACAATCTCGCGATCAAGGGGATCGCCGAAGCCCACGGACATGCCGGTCGGCATCTCATCACCTCGCAGATCGAGCATCCGGCTGTACTCGAGAGCTGTCGCGCGTTGGAGCGACGCGGTTTCGACGTGACGTATCTCCCCGTCTCCCCCGAAGGCCTGGTTCGTATCGAGGATGTCCGTGACGCGCTTCGTCCCGATACGATCCTGATCAGCATCATGCTCGCCAATAATGAAATCGGCACGATCCAGCCCGTTCGCGAGATCGCCGAACTCGTCCAGCGCGTGCGGGCTGAGCGGGGACGGTCCTACCCATATCTCCACACCGATGCCGTGCAGGCCGTTGGCAAGATGTCCGTGCGCGTGGACGAGCTGGGCGTGGATCTGCTCGCCTTCTCCGCGCATAAGATTCACGGTCCGAAAGGAGCGGGCGCTCTCTATCTCCGACGCGGAGTACGGATCGTGCGGCAGATGGACGGCGGCCATCATGAGCGAGATCGGCGCTCGGGAACGGAGAACGTGCCGGCGATTGTCGGATTCGGGAAAGCGGCCGAGCTCGCGCGCGCGCAGCTTCCCGACCGCATCCGGCACATGCGCGCCCTTCGCGATCTTCTGGAGCAGGGGATCGAAGCGCGCATCCCCTTCGTCCTGCGCAACGGCCATCCCGAGCAGCGCGTCCCGAACATCTCCAATTTCAGCTTCCGATTCCTGGAGGGGGAGGCGCTTCTGATTCGGCTCGATCTGCGGGGCATCGCCGTCTCCACAGGCGCCGCGTGTTCGTCGGGATCGCTCGAACCCTCGCATGTGCTTCGGGCGCTGGGACGTCCGCGTGATCTCGTACAAGGGAGCCTTCGTTTCTCTCTGAGCAAGGATACGACGCGCGAGGAGATCGAGTACGTGCTCGAGGTCCTTCCGGAAGAGGTGGAGCGGCTGCGCGCCATGTCGCCATCCTACCTGGAGCATCTGGCGGCGCGACATCCGTAGCGCGCTCCACGGCTAGTGCGCGTGGACGATTGTCACCGGCAGAGAGCCGGAAAACGGCGTCTCGGACACGAGAATCCCGCGCAGCGTGTATCGTCCGGCAGGCAGAATCCCACGATCGGAGCCGGGCAAAGAAAACGTTACTTCGTAGACGAGCGATTCTCCCGGTCTCACGATCTCGCGGCCGAGTGCGGGAAGAAAGACCTTGTCCCCGGACCAGCGAAAGACGACGCGCCCGCGCTCATCCTCCAGGAGGATATCGAAACGCTGCGAGCTCTGGAAATCCAGGACGAGTTCCTCGGCCGACTCGTTCGTCAGTCGAATCCGCGCGCTCACAGGGGGACCGGGAACCGTTGGAGGACGAGGAGGCATGAGGTTGTAGACATACTGCAGCCGATCGGCGCTCACTTCAAACGCGATCCGACCGGGCGCAGCGCGACGCTCCCCACCGGAGAGCGCGAGCACGAGTGCGGGAGACACGACGGCGAGGATCCCGACATCGCGCAGGAGCATCCTCGCCCATCGAAGAGCCAGGCGCCATGCCCTTTTCGATCTCATCGCAACCTCCATTCCTGCAGGATCACGCGGCAGGTGCAGAAGCGCCCGAGTTGGCACGCCGCGATGCGATCGGCTGTGAACGAGAAGGGAGCCACGGACTCGGTCACTCGACCCTTACCGAGCGTGATGTGCGGGAAGTAGCGCGGACCGGAGGCCTGCGCGCGATAGTGTCGAACCCATTCGAGATCTCGCGGACGCGGAGGCTCATCCCCATCGGCGAACGCTTCGGCCGGTCCATCCCCTTCGTCAAAGGGAGCGAGCGCTTCCATGAGGCGCTCGTGGAGCCGGGAGAGCTCCGAATGGGGAGCGATGACAAACTGCACCGTCTCACCGCGGGCTTCGATTCCCGAGACCGTGAGGGTCATCGGGGGAAATTCTCCCAGGCAAGACTCCACAGCGGCGAAGACCTCCGGGAGATGCGCCCGTCGAACGAACTGCTGCACAAGCGTGATGTGCGGCAGGTGCGTCTCGTCAAAGCGAAATCCCTCGCGACTCTCCGCCCACAGCTTCGCGTTCACAGCCAGCGCCCGCGCTTGTGCATCCTCCGGCAACAAAAAGGCGATATCTATGGCAATGAGCGACGCGTCCATGCTCGGTATCGGGATCTGAGCCGATCTTTAGCGGGACGTGAACTCCGCGCGTGATGTTTCGAGAGGAAAAGGTGGTGGGGATGAGAGGACTTGAACCTCCACGGACGTAACGTCCACAGCGTCCTGAGCGCTGCGCGTCTGCCAGTTCCGCCACATCCCCACCGCCATACCGGCAAATATTATCTTAGTGAGGGTGCCGGGGGGCGTCAAGTCCCGATATTCGACCCCCTGCGGGCGGCCTTGCGGCTCGCCCGCAGGGGATCAGACCAGTCCATCACCAGTTGAGGCGCGCTCCGAATTGCACGATCCTCGGATCGTACGCGCCGTTGTGACCGCTGATGCGACCGAAGTTCGTGCTGTTGATGTCGGTCGTTGGGGCGCCGAAGCTCACCGCATTGAAGAGATTGAAGAATTCGGATCGGAATTCGAAGGTTACCGCCTCGGTGATGCGCACCCGCTTGAGCAGGTTGAAGTCGAAACGCCAGTATCCGGGTATGCTCAGAACGCCGAAGCCGAGCGATCCCAGCCGACCGGGTTGTGGATTGGCGAAGATGCTCGGCACGGCCCGCCCATCAGGTCCAATCAGCTTGGGATCGAAGTAGAAGACCCCGGAGCCTTCCTTGCGCACCTTCACGAGCTTCTTCAGGTCCTCGACGGTCATCCCCACCGGATCCACCGTGTTGCTCCCGGAGCGGCCCACGCGATTGATCGTCCCACGCCCAGAAACGATCGAGAGCGGCTGCCCCGTGTAGGCGATGAAGATGCCGCTCATTTGCCAGCCGCCAAAGAGCTTGTCCACCCAACCGCCTGTGTTCAGGAAGCGCTTGCCCGAGCCAAAGGGCAGCTCGTAGATGAAGTAAGCGTTGAACCGGTGCCGGGTATCGAAACTCGCACGCCGGTATTCGTACCGGGGATGGCGCAGGCTGATGAACGCCGCGAAGTTGCTGCCCGATCCTTCGAAGTCTGTGAGCGCCTTGCCAAAGGTATAGTTCGCATTGAACTGCAAGCCCGAGGAGAAGCGCCGCCGCACCTCCACCTGAAGCGAATGGTAGTTGGAGGAGGAACCGTTGGTGATCAGATCCGAGAAGAACGCCTCGGGATTGACCACGAAGAAGTTGATCGGCAGAGTGCCGACCGGCCCAGTCAGCGCGTTGAGGAAGTTGAGGAAGAGCTGGCTGGCCAACTCTCCAGCTTCATTCTGGTCCAAGCGCAGGATGAAGGTCGAGTTGCCGAAGCCCGAGGAGAGCGGCCGTCCGGCGAAGAGCCTCTCGAAGATCGGCAGGGGCACTTGTCCGGGCAATCCCTGATTATCGAATCGCGCGCCTCGGCCTTGCGCCCGACTGATGGCGAGATTCCGCTGAGCGTTCAAGAACTCCTGCAGGAAACCGTTCTCGAAGATGTTCACCTCGTTGAGGTCAATGCCGCGCCAGAGCTTCACGCCGCGATTGCCGACGTAGCTGATCTCCAGCGCGAGATTGGGCGTGAGCTCGCGCCCATAGCTGAGCGACCACGTCTGCACGTAAGGTGTGCGCAGGTTCTCAGCGAAGCCGAAGATCCCGCTCCCTCGATTCTCGCGGAAATTCTCCAGTTGGGGGATCGGTACACGGAAGGTCGGAACGGCCGGCTTCGGCCATCCGTTGCGGAGCGAAGTGAAACTCGCTCCCCCCCGGATCCCTTGCTCCGCCGTCGTGAGCGAGATCGTCTTGGTGAAGCCGGCATTGTTCCCCAGAGCATTGGTGATCACGCTCACGCTCTCCAGCGAGTAGGCAATTGAATACCCGCCTCGAATGACACCTTTGCCCGGTCCCCCGAAGAAGAGACGCGTGAGCCAGTTCCGTTGCTCCGGAGACCAGGCGAAGCCGAAGCTGGGAGCGAAGTTGTTCAGATCTTCGTTGTAGAATTTCCGTCCGTTCGAGGAACTCGCCAAATCGAGCATCACTGGGGATCCCGTCATCACACCGGGACGGAAGAGGTTCCCTTTCCCGGAGATCCCGAAGTACGCGGCTTCTCCCCCGACCGGTTGCAGCGCCAGGCGGTTCAACTGATCCGGCACGGTCATGTACTCGTACCGGATGCCGTAGTTGAGCGTCAGATTCGGTCGAGCCCGCCAGGAATCGGAGAAATAGAACCCCCAGTACCGCTGCCGGATCTGATTGCGGAAGAACTCGCCTTCGACAAATCCCGACTGTGGGTCTTTCACGTTGAAGGTTTGTGAGACGCCGGCGATCTGACCGATCAGGATCGCGTAGACGTTCTGCGCGAGAGAGCGCGTCGCAGTCGTACTGGCCGGGAAAGCCGCCGTCGGCAGGGGAGAGGGGTTCGCTGTACTGAAGCCAATCGTGAGCGTCGGGATCGTCCCCGTTGTGTTCGTCGTCTGATTGCCGACGATCGAGCGGAAGTCACCGCCGAAGCGGAGGGTGTGCCGGCCGCGAATCCAGGCGAAGTTGTCGAGCCACTGGAAGTTCGACGTGTTCCGTCCGCTCGTGATCCCGATCAGATGCGGATCGGTGATCGTGGGGAAATCCACCCAGTAGAATTTCCCGCCGAGTTCGAAAGCGTCGAATTCTCGCCCGAAGATGACCGGAGCGCGTTGGAATCCGAACCGCGCTTCGTTCACCTTGTTCGGACCGAACGTCGAGCGGACGGCGAACGATCCGGTCGAACGCCAGGAATCTTGGAACCCTCCCTTCATGCCGGGGAACATCGGCTCGAAGCCGTTGAGGGTATCATTGTTCGTGTCAAAGCGGGCGAGATGATAGATCGCCTCCGCCGTGTGCGTGTTGTTGATTCGCCAATCCACGCGCCAACTCGGTCGGATCACGCGACTGAATGTTGGGACATTCCAGCGGAATCCGCCTGTGACCAGCCCATCGCCGATCTGGAAGTTGTTCGGCAGCGGATACCGCTCGGTGATGATCCGCTGGATGAACGGATCCGGCCCGATGCCTCCGGCCTGGAAGAGATCGACCGTCTGAATATTCCCGCTCGTGTCGCGATATCGAAAGATTCCTCGACGCGCTTCTGCCGTCAGCACGGTTCGATTGCGCGTGACCTCGCTCGCCGTCGTCGTGATGTCGAGAGACGTGAACATGAAGATCTTGTTCTTCACAATGGGGAAGCTCGCCCGTCCGCCGAACTGATTCCGAATGAGCTTCTCGCGCGGCGTGCCCGTCAGGTTGTTGAAGAACGAGTTCGCATTCAGCACCGTGTTCCGGTGGAATTCGAAGATGCTGCCGTGAAACTCATTGCTACCGCTCGGCGTCACCAGACGAATGAAGACCGCTCCGCTGCCGGTCGCCGACGCATCGGCCGTGCTCGTCGTGATGCTGAACTGCTCGACGTTCTCCACCGTCGGTGAGGAAATGATGAAAAAGCCATCACCCGAGCGGAGGAAGTTGTCCTGCACGTTGATCCCATCCTGCGTGATATTGATGACCGATTGGCGCAATCCGTTGATCCGCGACGCGCGCTCCCCCCCAGACGTCGTGACACCCGCCGAGAGCGTCGCCAGCGTGATCGGATTGCGCGCGACCAACGGCATGTCCAGAATCGGACGCCGACTGATGACGGTCGTCAGCTCCTGGCTGGTCTTGCTGATGACCTCTTCGCCCGTTGATGTGACGGTGACCTCTTCTACCACCCCGCCAACCTCCAGCTTCACGTTCACCGAGGCATAGACAGCCACATCCACGCGGATGTTCTCGCGTACGAACTTCTTGAAGCCCGGCGCTTCCACCGTCAGCGTGTATGTGCCCACCGGAAGGACGGGGAAGATAAACACACCTTGGGAGTCCGTCTGTGTCGTCCACTTGGCATTGGTCCCCGTGTTGACGACTTCCACTTTCACCCCTGGAAGGTACGCACCCTGTGGGTCTTGAACAGTCCCGTCCAACCGCCCCGTGTTGGCTTGTCCCCAGGCCATGGGGAAGAGACCGACGATCAGAAGAAGGAGCGAAATCACTGAAAAGCGTTTCAGCATACGTCAGCCCCCCTAGTTTGGTTTTCGCAACTTCTCCCGACTTTTGGTTTAAGCAAATATCGTGCCGTAGTCTCTCTGTTGACTTCGATCTAAAAAAATCAATAACTTACGGGAAAAGCTCTCCATCGCGGCTTCCAAATTTTTGGAAGTTTCTTCCAGAAATTTGGAAATCTCCGGGATTTCCCACGAGGTAGAGCAAAGGGGGTCAGAGAGGGGTCAGCTCGCACCAAAAGACCCGCGCCTCGAAGAGATCGGGGGTGCGAGCGTGGAGCCACTTGTGCCGCTGTCGGTGGCAACTGACAATGATGATCTGGTGCTCGCGTGAGAGCACATCGAGCAGAAAGCGCATGAGCCGAGCGAAGCGCTCGTCATCGGAATGGGCGAAGGGCTCGTCGAAGATGAGCGGAAGGCGGCGACCATGGGAGAGGTAGCGGCTTATAACAATGCGAGCGATCAAGGAGATCTGTTCCCGGGTGCCGAAGGAGAGCCGAGAGCGAATCTCACGAGGGTGAAGAAACGTTCCTCCTTTTTCCTCGATGCGCAGTCGAAGTCCGGAGTCGAAGTGCAGTGCTGCATATTCGGTGTCGAGGCGCTCCAGCAATGTCCGAGATTCCTCCGTGAGAGCGTCGGCCCACTGGCTGCGGATCTCCTGAGCGATGTGCCCGAAAACCTGGAGAGCGCATGTGACGGCCTCGTGAAAGCTGCGGACACGCTCGAGATGGCGCGAGAGCTCGTACTCGCGTTCGAGCAACTCGTGGCGTCGCTCCTCAAGGCGGTGGAGTGTCCCAGCGATCTCCGTCCGAAGCTGCGAGAGGCGGTCTTGAAGCGCCCTCTCCCGGTCGCTCCACCGATCGGATTCGGCAGCGTAGTCCTGAGAGGGTTCAGGGGAGAGGGAGGCGAGTCCGGGATCGTCGGCTTCATGTCGGGCGAGGCTCTCGCGCACGCGTTCGCGTTGCCTCGCGAGATCGTGAGGATCGCGGAGCGACCGAAGGCTCTGCTCCACATGCTCGAGGTCCTGTTTCACGCTCTGCAAGCGACGATACCGCGTGACGCCTTCTCGGAAGCGAGCACACGCCTCCTCCAGCTCCTCCAGAGAGGGAGACAGATCAGCGGGGCCGAGCGCGCCGGCCTCTCGGAGCAGGGCGAGGAGGGATTCGCGTTTCCGTTCCTCGTCTTCTTGGGAATTCTTCAGAGCGGCCCTCTTTCGATCGAGGTCCTCCTCCAGTTGCGCCAGTTCGCGGCGCAGGTCGAACCACCGTCCGAGGTCTCGATGCAGGTTCTCGGCCGCTTCCCTTATGGGGTCGGCGTCGGAGCGTCCGGCTCGGATCAGGAAGTTGCGGAGATGGGTGTGCTTCTCTTCGAGCTCGTGCTCATGAGCGCGCAGATTGTCCTGAAGGGAGAGCCATTGCTGCATCTTGGCGTTCAGCTCATCGAAGCGCTCGCAGTCCTCCGCGAGCGCGCGCCATGTCTCCGATCCCACGCGCTCGAGCATGGGGCGCATGTGCTCTTCGAGGTTCGCGCGTTCCGCGCGCAGGCGCTCCCGCTCCTCCTGGGTACGAGCGATCGCGTCGGACGCGCGCACCCATTCACTGCGGCGATGGGTCCGTGCGGCGTGGAAGAGGAAGAGTGAAACGCCGAGGGCGAGCAAGGCGAAGAGGGTCAAAGCGGCGGCGTAGCCCACGTCAAGGGAGAAGACAATCGCCGCGAGTCCGAGTCCCGCGAGAGCGAGCGTCAGCGCGCGGCGAGCGCGTCGGCGTTTCTGCTCCCGTTCTCTCGCGATCTCTTCGCGAAGCGCGAGCTGTTCCTGCCGGTGCTCTTCGGCGCGGTGGAGGTCGCGTTCGATCTCGCGCATGCGGTCCGCGGCCTTGAGGACGCGCCGACGCTCTTCCGGCTCCCAGTGTCCCACGCGCGTCTTCAGGCGCTCGAACTCCTCAAGAGAGAGTCCTCGGAGGATGAGCCGTTCCCGCTCGGCCTGCTCGCGCTGCCGCTCTCTGTGCACCTTCTCCTGAAGTGCGTCATACTGTGCGATGAGCACCCCGAGGAGCTCCCGATCCTCCGGGGTGAAGGTCGTGAGGGCGCGAAGCCGCTCTGCCTCTTGGAGAAGCTCTGCGCGACGGCGCTCCATATCGGCGCGCTCGCGCTCGAGCGTCTCCCGTTCTCTGGCGATGCGGTCGAGCTCGCCCATCCAGCGCTCGAGATCGGAGGACGCGGCCTCGGGAAACGTCTCATAGGCGGCGAGCGCGTCGCGCTCCTCTTCGAGACGACGTTTCTTCCCCTCCAGCTCTTCTCTGTACTTCATCTCCTCTTCGATCTGCCGAAGCTCGGCGCGCTCGCGCAAGTAGCGCGCGATCCGGTGCTGGGTCCGCGCGTCTTCGATCTCGCGTTCGAGAGCGCCAATCTGTTCGAGCTTCGGTTCGATCGCTCGTCGTCCTCGGTCCAGGGTCCGCAGTTCGTTTCGAATTTCCTCCAGCTCCTTTTCCGCGCGATCAATCTCCGTCTCGATCTTCAATTCCCTCCCCATGAGAGGGCGGGGGAATTTGTTCAGGGCCTGCGTCAATGCCTCGATAGCGTCGCTCACTTTGTGCTCTCCGGCGGCGCTGTCGGCGATGGCTTCCAATTGGGACGTGAGCTCCGACCAGTCCGCGAGAGCGGAGAGGTCACCTTGTCGCACGAAGCACGTCTTCACAAATCGTTCGCGAGAGAGCCCGAGAAGGACGTCTCCGATCTCTTCTCCTCTTCGCATCCTCCGCAGGAGGCTCTCGGTGATCTCCCTCCCCCCTTCGGAGAGATCGAAAACCTGCGTGCGATCTTTTCCGAAGTCCCTGAGGATGCGCAAGCGCCTCCGCTCCGGCGTGCGCACTTCGAGGAGCACTTTGTAGGACCCGCCATCTGCGGGGCGGTACTTCTCCCGTTCCGAGAGCGTCTCCGGTGTCGTTCGCTCGCGGGGAGGAAAGCCGTAAAGCGCCGCCAGGATGGCGGCGACGATCGTGCTCTTGCCGAATTCGTTCTCCTCGATGAGGAGATTCGCCCTCTCGGGATCGAAGGCGACCTGACACTCCCGTAGCTTCCCGAAGCCGAAGATCTGCAGGCGCTCGATCTGCATCCTCACCTCCTGAGCAGAAGGTCTCTCCTGCAGAGGCGATACGTCGAGCGAGTCGGGAGCGATGAGCTGTCACTCTTCCGGAAAGTCATAGATCGGGTCCACCTTTCCGTGAAGGAGGGCGTCTAGGCCATAATAGAGCGCGCGTTCGAGAAGAGCGCGCTTGCGTTCGTCTCGCTCTTCCTCGATGAGTCGCCGCATCTCTCGGATGAAGCGGCCTTGCGTTGTGCGCGGGTCAACGTCGTCGAGATCATAGTCCGGGCGCGTGGAATCAGCGACGGCCAGATGGAAATATTCCCGCTGGAATTCCCGAGCGAGAGAGGCCGCGGGAAGGCCGCGCGGGATCCGCCCCTTGAGTCGGAGGAAGACGATATCCGAAGCCGCCGCGCCGCTCTCCTTCAACTTTCGAGCGATGCGCTCGCGCACGCTCGGTTCGTCTCCGGCACCGGTCACGTCCACCTCCACATCGCGGATCGTTCGGTGGTCCACGACGATCTTCTCCAATTTTTCGACGCCGCGATCGGTGATCTCGCCGAGGAGAACGTAATGCTCTCCGGATTCGGAGAGATAGCGGCCGGCCGGACATCCGGAGTAAGCGGCGCGCACGCGTCCGGCGTCGTCCACGATCTCGGCGTAGTGGTGGTAATGGCCGAGAGCCGCGTAGGAGAATCCCTGTGCAAGCAGCTCCTCGCGGGAGAAGGGAGCCGTGGACACCTTGCCTTCGTCGAAGCGATCTCGCTCTCGGTACTCCGTCCACGATCCGTGAAAGAGCAGAATGCTCACGGGTGCCGGAGGGCGGGGGATCGGAGTGCGCAGGAGCCGCTCCGTGAGCGGGACGTTTTGCAGAAATGCGCGTCCGGTGATGGTGACGTCCGGGCGCATCGGGTGGAGCACCGTCTGGAAATCTCCGGATCGGAAGATGGTGACGTTCTTCGGCCAGGGGCGCATCCCCCGTGCGCGCAAGATATCGTCGTTGTAGAACGAGGTGGACGAATAGAAGTCGTGATTGCCCGGAGCGATATAGATGGGGATCGGATCGAGCCGAGCAAAAGCCTCGATCACGCGATGAAGAGTCTCGGCGGAGATCGTTTCATCGTCCCACAGATCGCCGGGGATGACGACGGCTTCGACTTCGCGCTCCCGAGCCATCGCGCACACTTTGGGGATCAGGTCGGCGATCTCCTGACGGCGGATGTCGCGTTTCTCCCGGGGCCAGGCCAGATGCGAACCGGTCAGTCGGGAATCGAGGTGAACGTCGGAGAACTGCAGGAATCGAAATGTCGTGCCCATGCGGGTTCTCCCCTTCGGTTCCGCGCGCACCGGCACGCGTCATTTCACGGTGATGTTGTACGCCTTGATCTTGCTGTTGAGCGTCGTCGTATTCATGCCGAGCAGGCGCGCGGCGCGGCTTTGATTGCCCCCGGTGATCTCCAGCGCGCGCCGAATGAGGCTGATCTCGAACTTGGCGACTTCCTCGTAGAAGGAGATCCCTTGTGCGATCGGGATATCCCGCGTGAGATCTTCCGTCTTCACGCGATGGAGGAAATCCGCGGCGGCGCGGGGATCGAGGATCTCATCGGGCAGACACTCCAGCGTGAGGCGATCGCCGCGCGCGATGATGACGGCTCGTTCGATCACGTTCTCCAGCTCGCGCACGTTGCCCGGCCATGGGTACTCTTCCAGAGCGCGGAGCACTTCCGGATCCAGCTCGGTCGAAATGTTTCGATTGTTCTCGGCGTTGAACTTTCGGATGAAGTGTTGCACAAGCGGCAGAATATCTTCCTTTCGCTCCCGAAGCGGCGGCACGTGGATGGTGATGACGTTGAGGCGATAGAAGAGGTCTTCGCGGAAACGGCCTTCGCTCACAGCCTTCTTGAGATCAATATTGGTGGCCGCGATGATTCGCACATCCACCCGCCGCGTCGTCGTATCGCCGACGGGGGTGAATTCGCGCTCCTGGATGACGCGCAGGAGCTTGGCTTGGATATCGAGGCTGATATTGCCGATCTCATCCAGGAAGATGCTGCCGCCGTCGGCGATTTCGAAGCGCCCTTTCTTGGCGGCGATCGCGCCAGTGAAGGCGCCCTTGACGTGGCCGAAGAGGTCGCTCTCCAAGAGTTCCGGAGAGACATTGCTGCAGTTGACGGCGACGAACTGTCCGGTTTCGGCGCGCGGGCTCAGGAAGTGAATGGCACGGGCGATCAGCTCCTTGCCCGTTCCGGATTCGCCCTGGATGAGGACGGTCGAGCGCGTGGGGGCCACTTGCGCGACGAGGTCGAGCACCTTGCGCATCTTCGGACTGCGCGCGATGATCTGACGAAGGGCTGATCCCTGACGCAGCGTCTGGCTCAGGATCCGGCGCTCTTCATCTTTTCTCCGGCGGCGGATCCCCGCTTCGACGATCTGCACGATTTGGTCGTTTTGGAATGGCTTGCGGATGCAGTTGAACGCCCCGAGCTGCCACGCCGCCATCGCCGTCTCGAACGTCGCGTAGGCGGTGATGACGACCACAACGGCCTCCGGATCGATGCGCAACAGCTCCTGCAGGGTCGCGATCCCCCCCATGCCCGGCATGGAGACGTCCAGTAGGATCAGGTCATAGGGGCGCTCGCGGAATTTCTCCAACCCCTCTTCGCCCGTGCGGGCCGTATCCACGCGATATCCCTCGGCCGTGAGGAGGCTCTCCAGGACATCGCGCATGACCTCTTCGTCGTCAATGACCAAGATCGTCCCCTTGCGACCCATAGCTCTTTACATAGTAGCACATGAGGCGGGGGCGAAAAATCTCCTCACTGCCCTTTCGCGAGACTCTCGGTCGCACGTCCGGCGAGCCAGAGATCTGGGGGCTCATTGGGGAGAGTGTTTCACTCTCCGGCAGCCGCTGCCCTCTCGGGGTAGGATGAGGGTGCGAGTTCCTGACGCTCGCGTCGAACCTCAAGAGCCGGCAAAGCGATGGTGAAGCGCGTCCCACGGCCGACCTGGCTCTCGACGAGGATGCGTCCCGCATGTTCTTGGACAATCCCATAGCTGAGGGCCAGGCCCAGACCCGTCCCGCGCCCCACGCCTTTGGTGGTGAAGAACGGATCGTAAATGCGGGCGATGTGTTCCGGCGGGATGCCCACGCCGGTATCCTCGACGTCCACGCAGACATGACCATCGCTCAGGTAGGTCGTCAGCGTCAGTCGTCCCCCTTCGGGCATGGCATCCCGGGCGTTCAGGATCAGGTTCATGAAGACCTGCTGCAGCTTCGGAGCATCGCCGAGAACCGGCGGCAGCTCCTCGGCATATCGCTTCACCACCTCGATGCGCGTATTGCGGAGCTGAGGCTCCAGGAGCTGGAGCGTATCCTCGAGGACTCGTCGGATGTCCAGCTCGCTCACCGTCGGACGTTCCATGCGCGCGAAGTTCAAAAGGCTCTGGACGATCTGCGAGGCGCGCAGCACCTGCGTTTCGATTTTCTCCAGCACCGCGCGACGCGGGTCGGTCGGAGGGAATTGTTTGAGGAGCATCTGCGTATAGCTGGAGATCCCCGCAAGCGGCGTGTTCACCTCGTGCGCCACTCCGGCCGCCAGCAGGCCGAGCGAGGAGAGCTTCTCCCGCTGCTGCAACTGCTCTTCCAGTCGCACGCGGTGCGTCATGTCCTCGAGGACCAGCAGCGATCCCGAGATCTCGCCCGGGCGCATCCATAGCGGCACGATCGAGACGTTGAGCACGAGATCGCGTTCCGGGTGGGCGCGCCATCGGAACTTGTAGATATTTCGGACCTCGGGCACAGCCCATCCATGGGGATGCGTGACATCGCGAAGGGCACGGATGAGATCCGCGCAGAGCAGCTCCTCGATCGGGCGATCGAGAGCCTGCGGGCGCGGGATACCCAGCAATGCCTCCGCCGCCGAATTCCACATGGTGACTCGCCCCTCGGGAGTGAGGGCAATAATCCCCACGTTGATGGATTCGAGAATGCTTTCGCTGAACTCCTTCAGCTGAGCTAATTCTGCAGCGCGCCGAGCCTGCTCGCGATAGAGGAGGCTGTTTTCGATGGCGATGGCGACGTATCCGGAGATGACGCGCAGAAGCTCCATGTCTTCCGACGTCAGAAGCGGAGCATCCAGAGGCCGACCGAGCGCCAGAATCGCGATCGGCCGATCATGGACGATGCAGGGAGCGAAGTAGTACAGATCATCCACACCCCGCGTGAAGGATTCCGGGAGCCACGGCGTCACCTCGCGGGCCAAGACGCCGCGTCGGCCGCTTTCAGCCAGGACGATCGGCCCGAAATCCGGAGGCAAGGCCAGAGTGTCCTCCGATACGCCGCGAGCGAGAGCGAGCCGATACCCGACCGGAGAATCCGCGTCCTCGATGAAGAGGGCGATCTTCTCGACCGAGAAGATCTGTCGCAACCGTTCCGCCGTCTGTTCGAGCAGAGCCGGCAGATCCGTCGTGGCCGAGATCGTGCGGATGAATGTATCGAGACTGCGGCGGGCACTGTACCGCTCTCCGTAAAAGAGCCGATCCATGCGCTCCATGAGCCAGTTCTTGATCGGCGCGAAGAGCATCGCGATGGCGAGCACGCCGCCCACGGTGACGGCTTGAATGGCCCACGCCGGAGCGTTCGGCACGAGTGCCGTGATGAGCGCCGTCCCCTTGCCCAGGAGAATCAGATAGAATCCGGCCACAGACGCCGTCGCCAAGAAGTGGACGAAGCTGCGCCGCACGATCACATCCACATCCATCAGCCGATAGCGCACGATCGAGTAGCCGAACGAAAGCGGGATGAAGATGAGCGGGCCAATGGCGAGAGCTTCCACAATCGGCGAGATGTTCGGCGTGACCACGTAAGTGTACAGCTCGTAGGCCGTGAAGGGAAGGATGCTCACGCCCAGGCCCCAAACGATCCACTTCATCTGCTGGCGCAGCAGGGGCGTCTCAGCCGTGAGGAACGTCCGGACCAGCAGACCACCGCCCGCGAGAAAGCAGACAATGAACTGAATGAGCGCCGCCGCATCCAGGTGCGCGCGCAGTCGAAGCACCGAGATCGTGTGAGGACGCCAGCCGATCGCCAAAGCGATCTCCAGAGCCAGAAGGAACATGGCCGGCACATAGATCGCCACAGTGGCCGCGCGCCGCCGCGTGACGATCTGTCGCCTGAGGGGAAAGAGCGCCGCAAAATGCAAAAAGAGTGGGGCCACAAGCAGCAGGGCGGCGTTGTCGGTTACGAAGATGATCCAGTCCAGGCGATCGAGCGTCTCCGTGAAGCTATAGAAGTGGACGATGAAGGCCATCAGGCAGATCATGTAGAAGTGGCGCACGTACGGAGCGCGCCCCTGCTTGAGGAGCACATAGAGTCCAATCACCAGGTAGACGACGCCGATGGCCGCCAGATAGAGCCCTCGCCCGAGCTTATGTGGCTTGGCCACCAGCTCGGGAATATCCGCCGCCCAGGTCGAGCGATCACCGTAAGCATTCTCTCGTTCGAGCACATAGGAAATGGGGGCTCCGACACCCGCCGCGTCCAAATAGATCTGAACATCGCTCGCCCGCGTGACCGCGTCAAAGTGCGACCCGCCACTCAGACTGATTCCCACCAAACGATCGCCTTGACGGATTCCCGCTCGCACAGCAGGACCTTGCGGGTCTATCCGAGCCGCAACAACCCCTTGAGGGGAATCCGCCCATATGACCCCATCGTACGGGATTTGAGGCCGCTTGAGGCGAGAATGGAGGTTGAGGGTCCCCAGCAGGACCGCTGCGCCGGTCACAAGCAGGAGGAATATCGTGTGTCGACTCAACCTCCGTATCATCGCCGTTCACCGTAGCAAATCGTGTTCCGCACGGAGCGGATCGAGGATAAGCCGTGAGTTTTCAACCCATTCCGTCGGGAATCCCCGTGAGGACACCTCGTCGAAGCTTCCATTTTTTCGGAAATCTCTTCCAGATTTTCGGAAATCACAGCGTCGCGCGTATGTGGTGGACACCTCATGCATGAGCGGTTCAAAAGCGCAAGGCGAGACTCCCCCGAATCGAGCGCGGAGCTCGAACCAGGAGGAGGGGATGCCCCTCGGCATGAGCGTGGTGAGGCCAGGCGATCACATTTCGGGCTTCAATGATGGCCTCCCATCGGCCGGGTAGGAAGGCTAAGTTCGGCAGCTCTTGCGCGATGACCACTGTGAGGCCGGGATCCAAAAGCGGCAAGGAGAGGGGGTCTTCGGACCTCTCCCAAAGCGGCGCGGTGAGAGCCGAAAGGATGTGAGGAGAGATGTTGTAAAAGGGATCGGCCTCAATGGCGCCCGATCCTCGGACAGCGCGGAAGTGAGCCGCAAGACGAGTGCGCGTGCGAGTGAGCATCGCATCCACGCGCCCGGCCAGGAGGTGAAAGTCGCGTGCCGAGAGCGCATTCCACCTCTCCTCAGGATGCGGGGATCGCTCGTAGCCAAAGGCATAACCGATTGTCGCTCTCACCGTGTCTCCCAGCGGGTGCGTGTAGAGCACGCGGATACCGTGCCGCGCGTCCATCTCTGAAGCGGATCGGGCGTGATCGCGCCGCGCCGGAAGCGGAGACGCGTCACTGCTAGGGACCGCGCTCTGGAAGACTGCGATCTCGATCTTCCGATGATCTCCGAGGACGCGCTCAAGGCTGATGTGCCAGTGGTGACCTTCGCTCAAGACGCGGCCGTCGTTTCGGAGCCGAGGTCGGACCGGGTATGAGGCAGGGAGCGCCACCCCTCCGTGCGCGAGGTCAGCCTGCGCATTATGAAGGGCAAAAGGAGAAAGGTCCGCTCGGATTCGCGTCCGCTCTGTGACGGTCCAGTGCACGCCCAATCGTGGGAGCGCATCCCAGAAGGCTCGTCCTTGGACGCTCGTCCTCCGGAGATCGAGGCCGTAGATGGCCGAGAGCGCGGGAATGATCTCCCACCGGTCTGCAATACGGAGCTCCAGGCGGTGTGCCTCGAGGGCGTACTCTGAGGTCGCACGCCATCCCGTCATCGCAATCGCAGCGTTCACGCGGTGGGTTGTCCGAGGTCGGGTCGAGAGTTCCATCTCCCATCGTCCGGGATACCCCTCCAGCCCGTTTGTGTGCGCGGCCAGGGCGAGGCTCAACCATGGGGAGAGCTCTTGCGCCAGAGCGACGCTCATCGTCCGGCCGGCCGATGCGCGCCTTCGATCGCCGCCCCATACCCCTCCGGCGATCAGCGCGTGCCCGCGCCATCGCCCATCGGGAATGCGGAGGGCGAAGCGCGCATCCACCTCTCCGTTTTTATTGAATCGCAGAACGTGGCGACGCGAGGCGCGAACGGACCACCGGTAATCCTCGCGGTCCTCGCGCTGTTCCGCCAACGTGCCCGTTCGCCGCAGCTCGAAATCGAAGCTGAGGATGACCTGCGGCTTGATCTCGATCACCTGTGCCACCGGGAGAAAGCCTCGCGCCTCCGCGCGCACGCGATACACCCCCGGAGTGAGATTCTTCGCCAGGTATGTACCATCCGCGCCTGTGCGCAGCGTCTTCACCGCTTGGTCCGGTGCCTCAGCCGGCAGCAAACGGACGAGTGCGCCGATAACAGGATTCCTCGCGTCGTCGCGGACGACTCCTCGAATCCCGCCCGAAAGGCGAGATTGTGCGGAGACGTTGGCGACTGCGCTCAGAAGTAGTACGGCGATAAGGGGCATGTGCAAAAATCTCATCATCATTCCCCTCCTACGGGGACCCCATCGGGGGATGTCCCCGAAGAAGCCCCCCATCGGCGATCGCGGGGATTTTGGCGAGGGCAGAGCACGGGCGCTTTTGTGAATTCCGGTTGGCCGCCATAACCGCATGACATTGTGCCTGAGGGCCAAAATGCTTGTCAAGCAGGCGAACGGCCTACGCCGAAGGAGATGACCTCCGAGAGACCGGCCGCTTGCGACGTGGGGACCTCTGGAGCGCGCTGCCGTTATTTTGTCACTTCCAGCCACCGCGTTTGATAGTGACACTCGGCGCAGTAAGTGATGATCCGTCCAAAGAGCATCACGGCGAGCATCGCGTCCTTGCGATCGGCCTGATTCTTCACCGATTGCGTATCGCGAGCGAGATTGCGCGAGATAGTCACCAGATCGGCCTTCGCTTCGAGCGCCGCGTACTCCTCCGCGAGCCGAATGAGCGCAGCCGCCTGCGTGCTCAATTCCTGGAAATCCGCATCGGTGAACTTCGCCTCGATGGCTCCGGTGTAGATCTTGTCGTGCAGGGCGCGATAGACTTGCCCCATTTCGGTCATGTTCTCTTTCTTGGAACGGGGTCTCTGTGAATCGAGATTCACTGCGGCGCGTCCCAGCGGTATCCCAATGAGCATCCCGACCACGACCCACCCGACCGCTTTCCTCATGGTTCTTCCCTCCCGTCAGTGGGGTTTCTCTCGAGATTAGTGTACCACACGCTCCAGAGCGCTTTCGAACGATCCCCTATCACCGCGCGTCTCCGCGAGGTGGCTCTTGCCAGGACGGACGAAATCGGGTATAAGGGATGCTTCAAGTCTCAGAGCGAGATCGCGTGGAGGGAGACGTATGGCCTACACGATTGCGGAACCGTGCATCGGCACGAAGGACACGGCATGCGTGGACGTCTGCCCTGTGGATTGCATCCATCCTGGGAAGAACGAGCCCGGATACGATATCGTCGAGCAGCTCTACATTAATCCCGAAGAGTGCATTGACTGCGGCGCTTGCGTGCCCGCCTGCCCTGTCGAAGCGATCTTTCCCAACGACGAGGTTCCGGAGAAGTGGGCGTCCTATATCGAGAAGAATGCCGATTACTACGCCCTCTCGGCGGCAGAATTTCAAGCCAAGTGGAATTCGCCGAAGCCGGAGTGAGCGCGCGTGCGTCCGCGCGAGGAGCCGTTCGGGGCGAGTGCTGGTCGTGTATGTGAAGCCTCCCTGGGCGGGAGGTTACAGCGGACGCATTCCGAGTAGTGCTTCGAGCAGGCGTAACACGTCGCGAGTCGTCAGAGCCCCATCGCGGTTCACATCGGCCTTCGGTGTGGGGGGTGCATGTCCCCGTATGATGCGAAGCAAGAGCCGGAGATCCTCCCCATCGAGGCGTCCATCTTCGTTGACGTCTTCCGGAGGTGTCGGTGACTCCATCACGATGCGAAAGGGAGAGCTTTCGGCCAGAGCGAATCCCACGTCGTTGAAGGCGAGGACGGCGATGCGCGCGGAATCGGCCAGGACGTCGGGGACGATCCAGGGGAAGCTTCGCGTCTCGGCCGGAAGCCCACTGGCGATCGGATACGGAAGGGCGCCGGGACGGGGGAAGAACAGAAGGTCGAAGGACGTGACATTGGAGGAAGCTTCCCAGTGAAGGATGATCAGTCGTCCGGGGCGAAATCTCTCCCCACCGCGAGGAAAGCGGATCCTCGCCGCGGGAGAGGACGGTGAGGCGATCGTGGATTCTGTCGAGTAGATCCAATCGTTCAGGCGCGTCCCATCTCCATCGGCTGCATTCCCCGTTGCATAGAACGTGACAGGACCAACGTCGCGCTCGGGCGCGCGCCAGATAAGGGTCCACTGCGCGCGATCTGGTTGCCCGGCAAATGTCCCTGCGCGCGTGTGCTCGACATAACGCCGTTCCGTTGGCCCTTCTACGATTTGCGTGTGGACGGGATCGGCGAGTACGAATTCCCCGGCCGGTTCCAGCGTGTCCGTCGTGAGCGCCGTCAGTTGAAAGCCCCAGCGGCGTTGCCCCACATGGTCGAGCACCACGGTGATCGTCACCATCTGACCGAGCTCGTACCGAGCCGGGTGTTCGAGCCGCAGCTCTCCCGGACCGCGGTTGGTCTCTTCGCCGAACGAATCGTGACACTCGGTGCAGACGCCTTCGCCCGGAGCGCGGGTGAATCCGGGCGGTGGACCAGTCGAGAGGCCGAAACCGATGAGCCCTAGGGTGAGGAATTCAAGGGTGAAGGCGATGAGACGACACGCTCGGCGGCGGATCGCCCCATGATCGCACCCCCGGTGTCCGCGGCGCTCTCGGGACAGCGCGGGCGATCGCCGATCCGCGATGGTGAGGCCCCATGCCCCTTGGCTCATCAGGTCTGAATGACAGAAAGAAGCTCAAACGAGCCGCCCAGGATCTCCCGCGAGTCCACCAGAAACCACTTCTCAAGGATCGTCGCATAGGTCGAACGGAAGTCAATCGCCCGAGCGGAGAACTTCGGATCACCCAGACCCGGATTCAAATCCTCCTGGCGCAGACTCGGATGCTCGCCCACGATCCCTCCCATAATGCGCGTCCCGATGAGAAACTGTGGGCCAACAGTCCCGTGATCGGTGCCGCGGTTCCCGTTCTCAACGACCTTGCGCCCGAATTCCGACCACGTCATCATGAGAACGCGGTCATCGAGCCCAAGACGCACGAGGTCCCGATAGAAGACGGCCACGGCTTCCGAGAATCGCGAGAGCAAGGTCGCATGCTGCGTCGCCTGAGTCTGATGCGTGTCGAATCCGCCAATGCTCACGTAGAGGATGCGCGTCCCCAGATTCGCCGCGAGAATCTGTGCTGCTTGCTGGAGAGCGCGGGCCAGGGGATTTTGCTGATTATATTCGATCGCCGGATCAGGCTTGTAGCTCTGAACGCCGGATTGTAGCTTCTGGACACTCTCGTAGGCATCGAGCGCGATACGCCGAATCTGTTCGCCGAGCACGTGCTCGGAAGCCCCCTCTCGATTCAGCGCCAAAAACGTCCGCATCTTGTTCTCATGATCGCTGGGCGGTTGCGTGCGGAATTGATAGCTTCCCACGCTGCTGACGGCCGGGACGAGCACGTGGTCGGCGCGAAGCGTGAGCGGCAATCGTCCCCCGGCCAGCGAGACGGCCAGCAGCGGATTATCCGCCGAAGGAAAGGCGATATCCAGGTAGTCGCCGAGCCAGCCCGTGCGCTTCATCCCCTGAGGGTCGGCTGTGTGCCAGATGTCTTGCGAGGCGAAGTGCGAGCGATTCGGATTCGGATACCCGACGGACTGAACCACGGCTACGCGACCCCGATCATGCAGCTCCTTCAAAAGCGAGAGGTTCGGGTGAAATCCCAGAAGCGTCCCCGCGGCATCCGTTCCAATGGGCACGATGTCCGCTTCCGGAATGGCGAGCGTCGGGCGGTATTGACGATAGAGGGAAGCCGCCGAGCCGCTGAGCGGAATCACCGTGTTCAATCCGTCATTGCCTCCGTCCATCTGAATGACGACGAGGATGCGATCGGTCGGGCTGAGGGCTGCTGCGCGCGTCAGGACGCTCTCGGAGGCAGCGCGTACATGGTGGAGAAAGGCGGGGTAGCTGAGGCCCACGCTCAGCACCGTCATTCCGCTCTTCTTGATGAATTCGCGACGCGTCGTCTTGTTCATACAGACCTCCTCAACTCACCTGAAAGTCCGGGGCTGCCAGCATGAGGTGAATCACTCCGCGAATCTTCACGTTCACAAAGTCGTTCGAATTCAAAGTCGGGCTCTGCAGGTAGGCTATGAGCGCTTCGCGCGCTTCAGTCGAAGGCGGCACCTGCCAGAGCAAGCGGGCGAAGAAATCCACGATGTCCCCATAGCGGTTCTTCTGTATCGCTTCCTGAAGACCTGCCTGAGCCACAAGCCGCGCGATGTCTATCCCGCTGTTAGTGGCCCCCAGGACATCAGTGGCGAAATTGAAGCGCGCCAAAACCGATGTGGTCGTGATCCACGCCAAACCCTCTCGCCAGCCGCTCACATCCGGAGGAGCGAAAAGTTGCTGTCCCATCTGGAGCATTCCGTTTGAGAGGATGCGCATCAGAGTGGACGAACTCGGCAGCCCATCAGGTCGGCCACTGGCGCGATCGAACGTGAGCAGACGGAAGAGGCTCACCACGTACTCGGTCGGACTCTTGACGTGAGCTCGGAAGGCGCGCTCCGAATAGAACGCTTCGGAGACGATGTTCCCCGGGGTGAAAATCGTCCGCAGCATGGCGCGAATGTTGAAGGGCTCTTCGCCATGGGCGCCATCGAAGACGTCAGCCAGGGTGTTGATGATCTCCGGCTCCGGATCGTCGTAGCCGAAGAACGCAAAGAGCCGATAGCCGAGAAACCGTCCGACAGCGCTCTGCTTCTGTCCGGGATTTCGATGCCGCACGATATTGTCGAAGATGAAGTCGGCGTTTGTACCACCTCGCTTGCCCAGATGCTCATAGGGGCCGAAATCATGCTGCGCCGCATTGAAGGCGAAGACGCGCGGGAAAGTAAAACCCGCTGCCCGCCGCAGGACCTGCCACCCCGTCAGTGCCCGGGAAGCCTGCCGGATGTCCCGCTCTGTATAGTTGGGGACTTTCGCCACAACATCCTCCACACCCATGGAGAACAGCTCATGCAGCTCGCGCGCATAGTTCTCGTTGCTCCCGACTTCGGCGTTCTTCTTCACATTGAGTTGATTGTCGAGCCAGTAGAGCATAGCCGGATCCTTGCTCAGATACTCCAGCATGCGGCGGAAGTTCCCCACGGGGAAGGGGTTTCCCGGCGCCGGCCTCAGAATCCGCCCTGTATCGGGGTCGAAGTTGCCCCGGAAGTTCTCGTTCTGCAGGTAGATCTGCTGCCAGAACTCCAGTCCCCTGACCGACGTCGCAAAAAGTCCGTGCCAGAAGAGGACCATCTTCTCCTGGAGGGGCCGCGGCGTCGTCGCCATCGCGTGAAGCCACCAGCGCGTCAGCTTGTTCAGAAACTCTCCTCGAATTCGGTCGAAGTCCTCCTGGGGGAGATCCAAGGCCGAAGTGAGCTCAGGATCCGGTGGGACATCCGAGAACCGCTCAAAGTTCAGGAGGTCATCCACCGTCGCCTGAAGGCCGCGCGCGGCTGCGACCTCCAGCTCATCGGGATGAGCTGTGAAACCGGCACGACGAAGAAGGTGTGCGATCTTGTCGTATTCATCCAGCGGCATACTCCCCTCCTCAGTGTGACCTCACCACCTCCGCTCGAAAAGACGGAGGACGGGACGAGAAAGTTTGAAAACTTTCCTTGACCTCGTCGTCGAGATGCTCGAGCTAGGCCGATGAGGCTGCTTCGCTTGCCTCCGCCGATCCTCCTGCGCGAGGTTCACCCGGCGAGCTCAAGATGGCCGTCCTCAAGGTCTTCGCAATGCGGAACTTCAGAACAGCCCGAGCCGGGATCTCGATCGGCTCCCCCGTCTTCGGATGCCGCCCCGTGCGCGCCTTCCGGTGCGAGAGGACGAGCTTACCAATCCCCGGCAGGGAGAAGATCCCTGCCGTCTTCACCTGCTCGGCTGCCAGTGTCTCCAGCTCTTCCAGGATCCGGCGAGCCGTCGCCTTGCTCAGTTCAAACTTCTGAGCCAAATGCTCAGCCAGTTCCATCTTCGTCAGTCCTTTGCCCTTCATGTCGCCTCCCTCGTGCCGTTTGGGGTGTCCCACCGCGCGGATTATATCACTACGGAGGCGAAAAATCTCCACGGTTTTTTCAAGGCAATGTGAGCCATCGTGTCCCGGCTGGGTCCCATCGCACAGCCAGAGGCGTTTCACATGGGCAATCTCGTGAGACCAACCTCGGCCCGCTCTGTGACGCTCACTCTCCTTCGGCGTGTTCGAGAACGGGAAAGATGGCCCACCGGTTGGAGCCTATCCCCTTAGGAACCCCTCGATCGCTCAGATGCTCGTTGACGTGGAGCGGGGATTCCAAGGGGTTGGCCTCTGGCTCCACAGGCTCAGAAGTGTGCGCGTTGGCCTTTCGGGCCTGAGCTTCCGGGAGCTTGCCGCTCTGAAGCCCTTCGATCCCGAATCGGTTGAATTGTCGGATCCACATCCGAACGCGACTCTCGTGCCGTCCGATCCTCCGCGCAATGTCCGGTGCCGAGAGCCCATCGGCTGAAAGCAGTACAATCCGAGCCCGAATATAGTGGTCTCGCGAAGGGGGATTCTTGATCCAGTCTTCCAACACCTTTCTCTCTTCGGGAAGTGGCTGTCGGGCAAAAGTCGGTGTCATTGCCAACCTCCTTTTTACCAGAGCTCGATTCATTATCAAACACAGCGGTGTAGTATACTAAAATTGACTAAAAAGTCAAGTACTAAAATTTACTACCCGAGAGATTACTATAGTGAATTTAAACCGAAGAGTTCGCGGGCTCAAAAATTGTCGGGAGCGGTGGGATGGCGTGGCATATGGGCTTCCAGGCGTGGGGTCATTCCCTCTTCCCCTCCCGCTCTTCCGGTGTTCCCATGCGCCCTGCAAGGCGCCCTCATAATCCCTTGGGCGTCCAACGCTGCCCCTTGGCTCTTCCACTGTCTTCTGATCCCTTTGCACGCGCTTCCTATCGTCCCACTTCCGACCTTCGCATGTTGACTTTTGGGGGAGTTTTCTGATACCATCTCGGCCGTTGCTTCGGAGGGCTCGCGGTGCTCCTCATGAGGAGATCGGGGGTCGGACGGGCAATGGAAAATTTGGGAAAGGAGTAGAAGACGGACAATGCGAGAAACAGGGCGTGTCAAATGGTTCAACAATAAGAAGGGGTACGGTTTCATCGAGCGCCAGGAAGGCGGCGATGTTTTCGTCCACTATACAGCGATCAGGTCCGAGGGCTTTCGGTCTCTCGAAGAAGGGGAGATGGTGACCTTCGATGTTGTGCGTGGGCCGAAAGGGCTCCAAGCGGAGAATGTCGAGCGGTTGAGATAGAGGTTCGATTTGCCTTCGCATAGAGGCCCTGGGCTGGTGTGGCTCAGGGCCTTTTTACTTATCCCACCGGAGGGGTACTGGTATGCCCGTTCGTTCTCATCTTGGCACGGGCACCATTTTTTATTGGCCGAGGCTGAGGATCCTGGGGTCTTATGGCCCTGAGGGGGCGATAAGGTTAAGGACCGATGAGCCGCTTCGATTTTCGCTCGGTTTTGCCTATAATCTCCCCCTTTGACATTGCCATGGGGAGGTGCGGATGATGCGTCGTTTACCGGAAGGCATAGTCTTTGTGGCGGAATCGGCGGGGATTGAGGAATACCGTATGTCCAATGGGATGAAAGTCCTTCTTGCCGAGCAGAAGGCGGCTCCTGTGGTGGCCTTCATGATCCTTTACCATGTGGGATCGCGGAACGAAGCGGTCGGGTATACAGGGGCGACACACCTGCTGGAGCACATGCTCTTCAAGGGGACGCCGACGTTCAACGCGCGGCGGGGGACGGCGATTGCGACGGTCCTGCATCGCGTGGGCGCGATCTTCAATGCGACGACCTGGTTTGATCGAACGAACTATTATGAGGCCGTCCCGCGCGAGCATTTGGAGTTGGTCGTGCAGCTTGAGGCGGATCGCATGCGCAATGCCCTCATTCGGGATGAGGATCGCGAACAGGAACGCATTGTGGTGCGCAACGAGTTAGAGCGCGGTGAGAACGATCCGCTCAACGTGCTGGAGATTCACACGTGGGCGACAGCTTTCCGTGAGCATCCGTATCATCACCCGACGATCGGATGGCGCAGCGATGTGGAGAATGTTCCGACGGAGCGGCTTCGGGAGTTTTATCACACCTTCTATTGGCCGAACAATGCGACGGCGATCGTCGTGGGGGACTTTGATCGGGAGCAGGTCATCGGTTATCTGGAACGGTACTTCGGGGCGATTCCCCCTTCGCCGCATCCCATTCCCCAAGTCTATACGGTGGAGCCGCCGCAAGAAGGGGAGCGGCGATTCCTCATTCGGAGAGCGGGCGAAGTCGGTGCTGTGATGCTCGGCTATCATACGCCGGAAGCGACGCACCCCGACATTTATCCTCTGGCTGTGCTTGCCCATCTCCTGGCCGGGGGAGTGACGACTCGTCTCTATCAACGGCTCGTGGATGGGGAATTGGCCATCAGCGTGCGGGCTTTCGCTTCGCAGTTGCGGGATCCGGGGCTCTTTGAGATCACGGCCGTCCTGCGACCGGACGTGGAACATGCGCGGGTAGAGCGCGCGATTCGTGAGGAGATCGCGCGGATTCAGGATGACGGAGTAGGCGAGCAGGAGTTGGAGCGCGCAAAGAATAAGATCGAGGCGGAGACATTCTACGCGCGGGATGGAGCACTCTCGTTCGCGTTCGCCTTGGGGGAGGCCGAGGCGAGTGCGGATTGGCGATGGTTCATGGACTATGTTCCGAATGTGCGGCACGTCTCGGCGGACGATGTACAACGCGTCGCCCGGACGTATCTCTACGAGGACAATCTCACAGTCGGATGGTTCGTCCCAAAGGGCACAGGGGGAGGGGTGGAGAGGACGTCCGGGGGCGGGGGCCCCGTGCGATCCTCAGGTCATTCGGGCACCCCATGCGATCTCACGATCGTGTGGGGACCCCAGCCAGCGCGCCTCGCGGAAATGGCGTCGCTTCATCGTCCGGCATTTTTCAGCTTGGGTGTTCCCTGGGAGCCCCACTGGGGGGGGACTCGCGAGGGACAGCCCTTTGCGGAACGCACGGTGTCCTTCTCCTTATCCAATGGTGTTCGCGGGATTGTCCTGGAGAACCATGCGAATCCCACGGTAGAGGTTCGTGCGGCGCTCTTTGCGGGTCGGGCTTTCGAGCCTGTGGAGAAGCCGGAGTTGGCGGCGGTGACGGCTTCTCTGCTGATGCGGGGGACGGCGCGGAGGAGCAAGTTGGAGATCGCGGCGTGGCTTGAGGATGTCGGGGCGGAGATGCACATCAGTGCGAACCGGTTCTTGGTGACAGCGAGCGCGACCTCTCTCAGTAAGGACATTGGGCGGGTATTGGGGACGTTGGCTGAAGTGCTGCGGGAGCCCGCCTTCCCGGAGGAGGAGCTCTCGAAGCTCAAGCTGCAGATGATCGGCCACATCCGCCGCAGTCAGGAGAGTACGAGCGTGCGTGCCTTCGAGCGCTTCTCGCAGCTCATCTACGACCGTTCGAGTCCGTTTTATGAGCCCCCGGCTTCCGAGCGCCTCGCCAGCATCGAGGCGTTGACGGTCGAAGACGTATGGACGTTTTATCGTGCGCACTATGGTCCGCTCCATGTGGTGCTTGTCGTCGTCGGGGATGTCCTCGCGACGGAGATCGAGCGGCGCATCGAGCAGGAGTTTGGCGACTGGCGAGCGGCGGCATCTTCTGAGGATCCTCGCCGGATGTGGGCGCGCATGCCGCGTGCGCCCTTGCCTGAAGCTCCGATTCGTGAGGTCGTCTACATGCCGGACAAGGCCAATGTGGATATTATCCTCGGGCATGCGGGGCGGTTGCGGCGGACTGATGCCGATTATTTCGCCGCGCTTATCGCCAACGCGGCGCTCGGATACTCAACGCTCTCCTCGCGCCTGGGCGTGCGGGTGCGGGATCAGGAAGGGCTCACCTACGGCATCGTCTCGCGCTTCTTTGAGCCGAGTTTCTTGGATGGGCCGTGGGCGGTGAGCGTGACGGTGAACCCGGCGAATGTGGAGCGCGCTTTGGCCTCGGCGCTGGAGGTCGTGACGCGCTATGTGGCCGAAGGGATCACGCCTCAAGAGCTGGAGGATGAGAAGTCGGCTTTCGTAGGCTCGTTTCTCGTCGGGTTGGGGACCAATGCGGGGATCGCTGCGCAGCTTCTTGTGGCGGAGGTCTTCGGATTCGGACCGTCGTATCTCGATCGCCTTCCGGATCAGGTTCGCGCGCTCACCCGCGACGACGTGAACGCGGCTATCGGCACCTACTTCCATCCGGATCGGCTCATCACCGTGATTGCTGGGGAATATCGAGAGTGAGGACGGTCGTGATCTGGTGCCGAGCGCAGAGAAAGGGGGTGTAACCGAGATGCTGCGGTGTGGCGTATTACGGTTTGGGAACCACGATGGCACAAGCCGGGTTATATACAGCGTGGTGGCGGAGATGCACAATTCGGCGAGCGAGCTTGTGCCCGGCGACGAGGAGTTGGTCGAGCGGAGTCTGGCGGGTGATGTGGAGGCCTTTGAGGTGCTGGTTCGGCGCTATGGTCGAGCCGTTTACGCCGTGGCGGGACGCTTCTTTCGACAGCCGGAGATGCGCGAGGACATCATGCAGGAGACATTCCTGAAGGCCTATCAAGCTCTGCACACATACCGACGCGGAGCCTCCTTCGAGCGGTGGCTGATGAAAATCGCTCTGAATGCATGCTATGATGAACTACGGCGAATGAAGCGGCGGCGGGAGTTCAGCTTGGCCGATCTCGCGGAGGACGAGCGGACGTGGCTGGAGGAGGCATTAGCGAAGCCGGCCTTTGAGCTGTTCGAGCAGCAGCAGCAGAGTGAGGATGCCGCCGCTATAGCCGAGAAGCTGCTCGCCACTCTCTCGCCTGAGGATCGGTTGGTTATGCTCTTGTACGAGCGCGATGGGCTCTCGACAGCCGAGATTGGAGAACTGATGGGGTGGTCCCGGTCGAAGGTGAAGATCCGGCTGTTTCGAGCGCGTCGCGCTTTGGATAAACGGCTGCGTCGGATGGTGAGGATGGTGCGGCCGACAGCGAGCTCGAAGGCGCGGGTCAACGAGCCGGAATCCGGACGAGCCAAGTGACGATGACGTGCCGAGACATTCGAGAGCGCATTCGGGGGTGGGTTCGGTCTGCGGGACCGGAGGGGCTCCCGAGTACCGAGCGGGAAGTGATCCTGGGGCATCTTCTCGGTTGCGCGGCCTGCGAGGAGGAGATGCGCGTGATGGCCCTGAAGCGTCTGCTCTTGCGGGCCACGGGCGGGGCGGAAGTTGATCCCGATCCCGCTCTTTATGCGCGCGTGAGTGCGCGGCTGCGGGAGTCCTGGACTCGACCGGCCCTCTCCTTCTGGGAGGTGGTGCGAGCTACGGCCGCCAGCGTTGTCCTGGTGGCGACGCTCGTCCTCCTGCTTCTCGCCGGAGCGAGCGTCTACATCCACCAGCAGGTTCCGACCGAGCGTCGGGATTTCATCTCAGCGCTGATGGAGAGGAATTTCTCGGAGGCTGAGCGCGTAGTCCTCGCGGGGGAAGGGGAACTGAGTCCGGACGGTGTCTTAACGGCTCTAGCCTCCGAGTTACGAGAATCAAGATGACCGTGCGCAATGGCTCATGGCGGGCTCGTTTGACGGTTCTGGGCGTTTTCGCGCTTGGGGTGGCGCTGGGGGCGCTGGCCATGGACCTGTATCAGCAGAGCGTTCGAGGGCGCAGTTCCTGGGAACCGCCCTCGCGCCGGGAGAGCGCGCGCGAGTGGCATCTGCGCTATCTCACCAAGGAGCTTGGGCTCACTCCCGAGCAGACGGAGCAGGTGCGCCGCATCCTCGATGAGACTCGGCAAGAGTTCCTGCAGCTGCGTAACGAAATGCGCCCGCGATTCGAGGAGATCCGCCGCCGCTCGCGCGAGCGGCTTCGCGCCGTATTGACGCCGGAGCAGCAGGCGAAGTTCGAGGAGTTGATGCGGCGCGAAGAGCAAAGGCGCCATCGTCGAGAGAGATGAGGAGAGCGTGATCTATGATGAGAATACCCTTGACGAAGAGACGGATGATAATCGTGGTTCTGGCCCTCCTGGTGGGTACCGGGGGAGTTCTCTCGCTGACGGTTTTCCGGCAGCGGGCGGCCGCCAGCGAATTCTTCACTGCCCCGGTTGATCGGGGGCCTGTGCGCAATGTGGTGAATGCCACGGGGACGGTCCAGGCGGTCGTGACCGTTCAGGTGGGGAGCCAAGTCTCCGGACAGATTCAGGCTTTGTACGCGGACTTCAATTCCGTCGTCAAGCGCGGTCAGCTCCTGGCGAAGATTGATCCCCGCAACTTCGAGGCGCAGCTTCTGAACGCGCGAGCGAATTTGGCGGCGGCCGAGGCGCGCGTGCGCACGGTCGAGGCCGAATTGAACACGCAGCGGGCGAATTTGGCGGCGGCCGAGGCGAATCTTGAGGCGGCGCGCGTCGCCATGGAGAACGCCACTCTCATCCTCCGCCGGTATACGGAGCTGGCACAAGGAGGTGTGCTCGCGCAGAACGAATATGATACGGCCAAAGCCAATGCGGACTCGGCGCGAGCTCGATACAATCAGGCGCGCGCGGCCGTCGAGCAGGTGAGGGCGCAGATCCGCGCCACCGAAGCGCAACTGGAGCAGGCGAAGGCGCAAGTCGAGCAAGCGCGCGCGGAGGTCAATCGCGCTCAGGTCAATCTCGAGTATACGAACATCTACTCGCCGGTGGATGGCGTCGTCATCTCGCGCAATGTGGATGTCGGTCAGACCGTCGCCGCGAGCTTGCAAGCCCCGACGCTCTTTGTCATCGCCAACGATCTGACCAAGATGCAGGTCCATGCGAACGTGGATGAGGCCGACATCGGGAAAATCTCCGAGGCCGTGGATGTGCGCTTCACCGTAGACGCCTATCCCAACGAGACGTTCGTCGGCCGGATTCAGGAGATCCGCCTGAACCCGCAGACCGTGCAGAATGTCGTGACCTACAGCGTGATCATCGCCGTGGAGAATCCGGACTTGAAGCTGAAGCCGGGGATGACAGCGAACATTACGATCACCGTGGACCAGCGGGAGAATGTTGTGCGCGTCCCCAATGCGGCGCTTCGCTACCTGCCACCGGGCATCACGCGGGAGAAGGTGATGGAGCTGCTGCGGCAGGGACAGCCGCCTGAGGGGAAGCGGGCCGAAGCCCCACCGGCGGGGCGGATGGCGCCTCCGGCTCGCAGCGAACACGCGGCGGGAGCGCGCGAGTCGTCTCGCAAGCCGGCGGAGATCCCCGGGCTCTCACCCGAGGGGAATGCCCTGGTCCGACAGCTTCGCGATCCGAATCTCACGCCGGAGGAGCGGCGCGCGCTTCTGGAGAAGCTGCGGGCACTGCCCGAGTCTGAGCAGCAGAAGATCCGCGAGAGCTTCCAGAAATTCCGCGTCGAGGGAGGAGCGCCTTCGGCGGCTCCCGCCCACTCAGGGAGGTCACGCGGCCCCACGGCCACGGTGGCGTTGGCACCCGGACAGCTCTGGAATCCGGCCGAGAAGTTGCGCTTTCCAGAGCCGCGGGAGATCAGCCGCGTTCGTCCGGCGATCGTCTGGGTGCTGAATGCCCAGAAAAAGCCTGAGCCTCGGCGGATTCTTCTGGGCATTACCGATGGGGTATACACGGAGGTCATTTCCGGAGAGGTGAAGGAGGGAGATCTGGTCATCATCGGCGACACGTCGCAAGCACCCGCGCAGCAGAGCGGTCCACCCTCGCCTTTCGGCCGGCCTGTCGGTTTTGGCCCACCACGGCCGGCGGGAGGAGGGATGCGCCGGTGAACGGGGGAGAATCTCTGGCGCGAGGGACCCGCGAGGGTCCCTCTGACGATATGGGCAAGGAGGGGGTTCATTTGGTTGAGATAATTCCGAAAGATCTTCGACGTCGGGAAGATGAAAGCAGCGTGCGGCTGCCGCCGTACGCGCCGAATCAGGTGATTCGCTTGGAGCGAGTGCACAAGGTCTACAATACGGGCGAGGTGGAGGTCCACGCCCTGCGGGGGGTCTCGCTGGTGATCGAACGCGGAGAGTTCGTGGCGATCATGGGACCGTCCGGATCAGGGAAGTCCACGTTGATGAACGTCCTGGGGTGCTTGGATCGGCCGACGCGGGGCCGCTATTTCTTGGAAGGGGTAGATGTCTCGACGCTTTCCAAGAACGAGCTCGCCGATATCCGCAATCGGCGCATTGGATTCGTCTTTCAGGCGTTCAACCTGGTGCCGCGCACATCGGCCTTGGAGAATGTCGAGCTGCCGCTGCTGTATGCCGGTGTGCCGGCCAAGGAGCGGCTCCAGCGCGCGCGTGAGGCGTTAGCGGCTGTCGGACTGGCGGATAAGGAGAAGAGCTTTCCCAATCAGCTCTCAGGCGGCCAGCAACAACGAGTGGCCATCGCTCGTGCCCTTGTCAATAATCCCTCCATCATCCTCGCCGACGAGCCGACCGGGAACCTCGACAGTCGGACGTCGGTCGAAGTGATGGAGATCTTCCAGCGACTCAATCGAGAGCGGAACTTGACGATCATCATCGTCACGCACGAGCACGATATCGCGCAATATGCGAAGCGCATCATTCTCTTCCGCGATGGACGAGTTCGGCACGATGTGCCGGTGGAGGCCCCGCGCGAGGCGCGCGAGATTCTGGCGGGTCTGCCGCCGGAAGAAGAGGAGGCGGATGAGTATGAAGATCTGGGCTATCTTGAAAGTGGCCTTCCGGGCCTTGGGACGAAATAAGCTCCGCTCGACGCTCACGATGTTGGGCATCATCATCGGCGTCGGTGCGGTCATCGCCATGGTCTCTATCGGCCAGGGCGCCCAGGCGATGGTCAAGGATCAGATCCAGAGCATGGGGACCAACGTGATGTTCGTCTGGGCCGGCAGCCGGATGTGGGGGGGCGTGCGCTTAGGCGCGGGAGCTGCCGCCACGCTCACGGCCGAGGATGCGGAGGCCATCGAGCGCGAGATCCCGCTTGTGGCGGCCGCTTCGCCGATTGTGCGCGCGTCGGCACAAGTCGTCTTCGGGAATCAAAATTGGTTCACCTCGATTCAGGGAACGAACGAGAAGTTCTCGAAGATTCGGAACTGGCCCGTGCAGGATGGGGAGTTCTTCCAGGAGGGGGATGTGCGCGCGGCCGCCCGTGTTGTCGTGCTCGGCAAGACCGTCGTGGACAACCTCTTTCAGGGTCTCAATCCGGTCGGTCAGACCATCCGCATTCGGAATCTCCCCTTTCGAGTGATTGGCGTCCTCGCTCCCAAAGGGCAGTCTATGATGGGGCAGGATCAGGATGACATCGTTGTCATGCCGTACACGACGGTGCAGAAGAAGCTGCTCGGGCAGCAGATCCTCTCGGTCAATGCCATCATGATCTCGTTCGTCACGCCGGCGGCAGCGATGGTGGGTGAACAGCGAGTGGCTGAGCTGTTGCGTCAGCGTCACAAGACGCCTCCGGGGCAGGACGACTTCATGGTCCGCAATATGACGGAGATCGCCGAAGCTGCCGAGCAGGCCAATCGCGTGATGACCCTCCTTTTGGGCAGCATTGCCGCCGTCTCGCTCATTGTCGGCGGCATCGGCATCATGAACATCATGCTCGTGTCGGTAACCGAGCGCACCCGCGAGATCGGCATTCGCATGGCGGTCGGTGCGCGTCCCGGCCACATTCGGATGCAGTTTTTGACCGAATCGGTCGTTCTCTGCCTGATGGGGGGGATTGTGGGGCTCCTTTTGGGCGTTGGGCTCTCGGTGGGCATCTCGCGCGTGCTCGGGTGGCCGACGCTCATCTCCCCGCTTTCGATGATCATCTCTTTCAGTTTCGCGGCCGCCGTGGGGGTCTTCTTCGGCTACTATCCGGCGCATAAAGCAGCATCGCTCGACCCGATCGAGGCCCTGCGCTACGAGTGAGCGCCTCGTTACTGTGAACCTCGCCGGAGAGGGAGAGATGCGAGCTGTCGTGCAGCGTGTGGCGCGGGCGCGGGTGCGTGTGGGAGATCGGACTGTGGGGGAGATCGGGCAGGGGCTTTTGGTCCTGCTCGGCGTGGGTCGCGGAGATACGGAGGCCGATGCGGCGTATCTCGCTGAGAAGATCGTCCATCTGCGCATCTTCGAGGACGCGGAAGGGAAGATGAACCGCTCGCTCCTGGATATCGGGGGAGAGATGCTCGTCGTCTCTCAATTCACGCTCTACGGCGATTGCCGACGAGGCCGACGCCCCTCCTATTCCGAGGCGGCGCCGCCGGAGCACGCGCGAGCACTCTATGAGTATTTTGTCGAGAGAGCCCGTCAGTATGGCCCGCGCGTGGAGACCGGGATCTTCCAAGAGATGATGGACGTCGAGCTGGTGAATGTCGGTCCTGTCACCGTGCTCCTGGATAGCCGCAAACAGTTTTGACGTCGCGCTCAGGATCCCCCGTCACCCTGTTTCGCCCTCCGGGCGATGGTGTGCGCGTGAGAAGTGTTCATGCACGATCCGCCACTGACCGTTCATTCGGTGAAAGACATGCGTTCCGCGCCCGTGGACCTCGCGGCGGTGGGTGCCATTGCTCAGTGTGACCGTCCAATAGAAACTCACGATCGCCGTCTCCCCGAAGGCCTGAACGAGCGGCTCCGAAATCTGGTATTCGATCCGTTCCGCCTGTCGGAGATAGTATTCGAATGTCTCGCGCAGTGCCTGCAATCCGCTCACCCGCTCATGTCGCGTCGAGGAGAATCCCACGATCTCCGGAGAGAAACTCGCGAGTGCAGCGGCGACATCCCGACGGTTGAAGGCGGCCGCCTGTTCCTCTTCGAGGCGAAGGAGTTCGCGTTCCAGATCGGCGTTGGTCATATCCCCTCCTCCCTTGAGGATCTTCTTCCTGCGTTTGTTGTAGCACACGGGAGGGCGGGCGAGCAATTCGCTCTTTGCTTCTCCTGGCACCGGGAGTATACTGAGAGGCTCCTCCGAAGGGGGGACAACGCGCGTGGTCGGGAGTTCATCCAATGAAGCTCGGATGATCATTCGGAACTGAGGGAGGGGGTATGGCGCGAAAGACGCTCGATGAGCTGCTTTTTGGGAAACCGCTCTCTGACGCATCTTCTGAAGGTGGGGCATCCGCCGCAGGGGGGCATCGCCTGCGATGGCTCCTTGCGGGGGCTTTTTTGGTCCTCATCGTTGTCGGAGCCATGCTGTATCTGATCTACGACCTCAGGGCGACGACGCGGCAGTTGCGGACTGAGCTGAACGAGGTCGCACAAGACCTGGAGGTGGCCCGCAAGCGCTTGGACGACGCCGACGCGCGCTATGCGAATTTGAAAGCGCAGTTTGAGGTGACGGCCGAACACATCGGCATCACGGAGAAGGAGCTGCAGCGGGCGCGAGCGCTGGCCGCGGAGATCAAGCGGGAGCAGGAGCAGCGGGTTGCGGCCCTTCAAGCCGAGCTCGCGCGAAAAGCGGAGGCCGCACAGCTTTCGGCCCTGCAAGAGGAGCACGCGCGTCGAATCGGTGCGATCACCGGCGAGATCACGACCGTTAAGGGCGATCTCTCGACCACGCGTGAGGAGGTCGAGCGGACCAAGCAGGAGATCGGAGGCATTCAGCTCAAATTGAGCGAGTATGGCACGCTCATCGCCCGCAATCGTGAGGAGCTTCAAGAGCTGCGTCGGCGCGGCGAGCGCGAATATTTCGAGTTCGATCTCACGAAGAAGAGCGGATGGCAGCAGGTCGCCGACATTCGCATTCGGGTGACCAAAACCGATGTCAAGAAGCAGACGTTCAATATCGCCCTTTACGTCGGCGATCGGCAGGTGGAGCGCAAGGATAATCTCATCAACACGCCCATACAGTTTCGCGCCGAGCGCGGGACGTCGCCCTATGAGCTGGTCGTCAACGAGGTGAAACCGGATCGCATCATCGGCTATCTGGCGGTCCCGAAGGATCGCGCGGCGGCCCTGCGCCCGACGATCACGCGATAGGGGACGGGATCGGCCTCCCTGAGATCAGCCGGCGGGTCGGGGGAGCGTTCCCGCCGGAAAGTATTCGGACCAGCGGCGGTCTACAAGGCGCACAATATCCTCGCACATCTCCAAGGGGCGGGGATATCCCTCCTTCCACGTGGCGTCAAAAGCCATACGTCCGCGATAAAGCGGTCGCGCCCCGACCAAGCGCATCTCTGCGCAGAGCACGTCGCGTGCAGGATCGAAGCGCGTGAAGATGCCCCACAGGAGGTGCTCGTCATCCTCAAGCGGCACGTCGGGGCTGACGGCGATCAGGATCTTAATGGGGCCGAGAGCGGGAGCATGCAGCAGATCCGCGAGGACGGCGCGTGCTTCGCGCTCAACACTGAGGACGAGGACGCCCCCTTCCAAGAGACGAAAGGCGCGAATGCGGGGATCGAGCGTGCGCGGATCAGTCACGTCGGTGGGGGGAGGAGCGTTCTCAATGCGCTCGCCTGTCGCGTCGAGGATGAGTTTCCCCCCCACGTGGGGGACGAAAGAGGTGAAGTCGAGCGTATCCAGCGGAGCCGTGGGCAGAAGCAGCATCCGTTCCTGCGGCTCGAAGCGGAACCACAGCTCGCGCAGCAGCGCGGGGACGCTGCGACAGTTCACGTCCTCACGGACGAGGATCATCACCTTGGTCAGGGCGAGCTGGCCGAGCCCGAGAAGCGCGAACGCCGTCTTGAGCGCCTCCTTCGGATGGCGCTCTCGGAGAGCGACGCCGAGCAGATTGTGAAAGCCGGTTTCCGGAAATGCCCAGAGGTCCACGACGTTCGGATTCAGGAGTCGGACCAGGGGACCGATCATCTCGGTCGCAGCGATGCCGAGATACTTGTCCTCTTGAGGCGGCTTGCCGACAACGGTAGCCGGGTAGATGGCAGCTCGACGGCGCGTGATTCGATGGATGCAAAAGACGGGGAAGGGGGAGGCTTCGGAGTAATGACCGAAATGATCGCCGAAAGGTCCCTCCATCTGGCGCTCATACGGAGGGACGATGCCTTCGAGGATGAACTCAGCGTGAGCGGGGACGAGCAAAGGGATCGTGCGAGCGCGAACCATGGGGATAGGCCGTCCGCGTAAAAATCCGGCGAAAGCGATCTCATCAAAGTCTTCCGGCAGTGGAAGGATGGCCGAGAGCAAGAGCGCGGGATCGCCGCCGAGGACTACGGCCGCCGGAAGCGGACGTCCTTCGCCCTCCGCCTCTGCGTAATGGGCGCGTCCCCCCTTGAGGCTCTGCCAATGCATCCCCGTTCGGTCGCGCCCGAAAACGTGCAGGCGATAGAGGCCCACGTTCCGCCGACGCGTCTTCGGATGTTCGGTGAGCACCAGTCCGAATGTGATGAAGCGTCCGCCGTCTTCCGGCCAGCATTTCAGGATCGGGAGCTTCTCCAAGTCCGGCTCCTCGCTGACCTCCTGCACGGGTGCTCGTCGGACTCGTCGAGGGCGCATCACAAGCGCTCGGCGCAGAAGCGTGCGCGAACGCCAGAGGCCGCGAAGCGTCGGAGGATTCAGGTGCTCGAGCGCATGAACGAGCTCTTGGCCGATTTCAGCCGGAGGACGCCCAAGCGCCCACTCGACGCGTTCGGCAGTCCCGAACAGGTTGATCACGAGAGGGAAAGCAGCACCTTTGGGACGTTCGAAAAGAAGCGCCGGGCCGTTCTCGCGGATGACCCGTTGCACAATCTCGGTCACCTCCAGCACCGGGTCCACTTCAGCACGAACGCGAACAAGCTGTCCGCGCCGCTCGAGGAAGGCGAGAAATGCCGACAAATCCTCGAATCGGCCTCCCCTTCGATGCCCCTTATCTCCCGCGAACATCGGCTCCCTGAAGAATGTACAGGAGCCGTCGCTTCTGTGCAAAAGGCGCGGGCGGTGCGTCTCGCCGGAAGGAGTGTCGGGTTTGACGAAGTCTCTTTACGACGCGCGACGTTTGGCCTAGACTAAGGGCGCATGTCTGAGGACAGGTGCGAGAGCGTCGCGATGGAGGAGGAGCGTATGAGGTGGACGCGATGGATCGGAAGCGTGTTCGTCGGCATCCTCATTCTGGTGAATCCGCTGTGGGGACTTTCGCTTCGAGGACGCCCGGTGCAGGCTCAGGGTGTTCCGGAGACGATCACCGTCGAGGGGAAGAAAGCGTACATCGTCCTCTTCAAGGAGCCTCCGCTTGCTCAGTATGAAGGGGGGATTCGTGGGCTCGCGGCGACGAGTCTGCGCGTCGCCCCACAGAATCGGCGCGAGGGGAAGCTGAATGTGCACTCGCCGGCTTCGGTGAATTATCTGAGCTACCTGGAGGCACGGCACAATACCTTCATCGAGCGGCTTCGGCAGCGCGTGCCCGAAGCGACGTGGGAGTACGCCTATCGAATCGTCGTGAACGGTCTGGCGGTGTTGATCCCCGAGGACCACGTGGAAGAGGTCGCGCGCTGGCCCGAGGTGGCGCGTCTGGCTCCGATTCGGAGGAATCGCTTGTTGGCGAGCCCGGTTGTCTCCCCTCCGCTTGATGTGAGCAATCCTTTGATGGGAGCACCAGCGCTCTGGGAAGCCGTGGGGGGACCGGAGAATGCCGGGCGGGGGATCAAGATCGGAATCATTGACACCGGCGTAGATTTCAGCAATCCCATGTTCCACGATCCGACGCTTGTGCCGCCACCGGGATTTCCCAAAGGGGATCTCACGCTCGCCAATAGCAAGGTGATCGTAGCCAAGGTGATCCCTTCGCTTCAGGACCTCAACAACAGGAACATCAATCCGGGGCACTTCACGGCTCAAGATTTGGTCGGGCATGGGACGCATGTGGCGGCGGCCGCGGCGGGAAATTTCGTGGACTTGCGGGGGACGCCAGGAGCGCGACCGGTGACGCTGAGCGGCGTTGCCCCCAAAGCGTTCATCGGGAGCTATCGGGTCTTCGCTCCGAACGCGGCAACCGATAACGTCGTCAAGGCGATCGAGGAAGCCGTCGCCGATGGGATGGACGTCATCAACATCAGCTTCGGCAGCATCTCGCTCGGTCCGACCGAAGAGCCGGATCCGCAGGTCGAGGCCGTCGAGAATGCCGTCGCTGCGGGTGTTATCGTCTGCGTCGCGGCGGGCAATTTCGGGCCGGATCGTGCGTCCATCTCCTCGCCGGGGACGGCGCCAAGCGCCATCACTGTCGGCGCTGTGACGAATGCCCATGACGGCTTCACGCCCGGACAGCTTCGCGTCGTACAGGTGACGTCGCCAGAACCTCCTGCGAACTTCGTGCGGATTGTGGGCGTACGCGCCAATCGGTTCCCGGAGTCGCTCAAGGTCCCGGTGGTGGATGCGGATCTTTTGGACAATGGGCGGTTGGATGGAGGGGGGTATGGATGCAGCCCGCTTCCGTCGGCGCTCGTCCGAGGTCGCGCGCTTTTGGTTCAGCGCGGCAACTGCCTGATTCTCAGTAAGGCCTTTAATGCATGGATGAGCGGGGCCGAAGCGCTCCTTATTTACAATAACCAGGAAGCGGGGGACGTGCTCGATGCGATCCCGTTGGCGGGGCAGTTCCTGCCGACGCTTTTTCTGCCTCGCTCGAGCGGTCTCGCCTTGAAGAATCTCGTGGCGACGAACGCGACCAATGGGAAGGAGACGATCATCGAGCTGACGCCGGCGAGCGAGCCGTTGGTCTTCGAGCGACAGCCGTATGTGCTGCTGGAGCAGAGCTCGCGAGGGCCGACGCCGACGCGCTTGCTGCTGATCAAGCCCGATCTGGTGACGGTCGGCGGCGGCAGTTATGGCCCGGCTCAGGATGACGATCCTCGTGGGGAGAATCGGTTCCCCCGTCCGGATCCGGGATCGCTGCAACCGACGTTGTATGATCCGAGCGGTTATGTCTTCACGTCCGGCACGAGCTTCGCTGCGCCTCGTGTGGCCGGAGCAGCGGCCTTGCTCAAACAGCTCCATCCGGATTGGTCGCCTGCGGACATCAAAGCGGCTTTGATGACGACGGCCGCGCGTCCGACGGGTCCGAACGAGGTGGGAGTGGCGCGCATTATGGATCGAGGTTCGGGCGTTGTGGATCTGGAAGCCGCGCGGCGTGTTCTCACGCTCGTCGACCCGCCGAGCCATAGCTTCGGCTCGGTGAGTGTCGGGACGCCGACGACGCTCATTCGTGAGTTCGCGATCAAGAATCGCTCACGTTCGACGGTCGTCTACACGATTCACGCAGCGCTCGCGCCGCCGGCGCCCTCGTTCCTGAGAGTCGAGGTCTCGCCCACGCAGCTCACGGTGCCGAGCGGAGGGACGGGCACGTTCACGCTGCGGCTCACCATTGATGCCGGTTCGATCACCAGTCGGATTGACAGCGAGGGATTCGTGCTCGTCGCGGATGGCGAGCAAACCACGCCACGACCCCTCTACGTCCCCTTCTGGATTCGGACGGCCCCTCGCTGATACAGGGACGCTGTCGGCATGGGGGCGCATTGGAGGAATTCGAACGCCGATCGAGAGGCTCCTCGCAGCAGGGGAGGATATTCCGGGGGAGCCTCTCATCGCGCGCGTGGTCGTGCTGAGCTGCTCCTTCTGTTGGGGCTATGGCTCGGCGTCCCGCTGTTCTCCGTGCCTGAAGCACCACGTTTCTCCGAAGCCGAGGGGAGGCATGGTGGGCGGAGAGGGGCGAGCCGGCGGGTATTCGATGCGCGCCATGCCCCGGAATCGCGTCCTCTCGACGTTGAGCACTACACGCTGCGGATCACTCTCTTTCCGGAAGCCCGTCGTATCGCCGGTCAGGTGACGATTCGCGGCCGGACGACGGAACCGGTGGAGAACATCTCCGTTGATCTCCACACCGCTCTCACTGTCGAGCGCGTGCTGTGGGAGGGCGTGCCGGTACCTTTCCTTCATGCGCAGGATCGTGTGAGCGTCCCGCTCTCGCTGGCTGCAGGCCAACCGTTCACCCTCACGATCGAGTACACCGGGCAGCCGATCCTCGTCGGGCGTCTGCTGAGCGGAATGTTCTTCAGCCAGCATTCGGGGTTCCCTGTTGTCGCTACGCTCAGCGAGCCCCATGGCGCGCCGACCTGGTGGCCGTGTGTGGACGATCCCGCGGACAAGGCCACGGCGGATATCGAGGTCACTGTTCCTCCGGGATACGTCGTCGCATCCAATGGAATTCTGGACGATGTGCGCATGCATCCCGATGGCTGGCGCACCTACGTGTGGCGAGAGCGCTATCCGATCGCCACGTATCTCGTCTCGATCACGGCCACGAACTTCGTCGAATTCTCCGACGTGTATCGCACGCGCGATGGAACGACGATGCCTCTGCTCTACTACGTCTATCCGGAGCATGTGGATCGAGCGCGGCGCGCCTTTCCGATCACGCGCGAGGCCGTGCGCGTCTTCGCCGAGTTGTTCGGCGAGTATCCGTTCCTCGCCGAGAAATATGGCATGGCCGAATTCCCCTGGGGCGGGGCGATGGAGCATCAGACGATGACGAGCATCGGGTCCTCGGTGCTCACCTCCCTGGACACGATCGTACATGAAGCGGCCCATCAGTGGTGGGGGAACATGGTGACGTTGCGGACCTGGCACGACATCTGGTTGAACGAAGGCTTCGCCACGTACAGTGAGATCCTCTTTCGCGAGCGGATGTTCGGGGCTGATCCCGGTCAGCTCTTGCGCGAACGGGACGATGGGCTCGCCTCGGGGCGGTTGCGGGGGACCGTGTACGCCGAGAATGCGAAGGATCCGTTCGATGATATTCCCGCCATCTATGTGAAGGGGGCGTGGGTCGTGCATATGCTCCGGTATTTGCTCGGTGACGAGCGGTTCTTCGCCGCTCTGCGGGAATATGGGAGGCGTTTCGCCTACGCGAATGCGAGCACGGATGATCTCCAGCGCGTCTTCTCCGAGTTTTACGGCGAAGCGCTTCTCTGGTTCTTCGAGCAGTGGGTCTACGCGCCGATGCGTCCGATCTATGCGTTCACGTGGTCGGTGGAGCCCGAGGGAGAAGGGTATCGGCTTCGCCTGCGGCTGCGGCAACAGCAGACGCATCTTGTCCCGAGGCGGGATGCCACGCTCCCGCCCGTCTACATCATGCCGGTGGAGGTCACCCTTCGGTATGCCGATGGGACGTCCGAGGTGAAGCGCGTGTGGAATCGGGCCCGCGAGCAGGAGTTCGCGTTTCTCCTGGAGCGACCACCGGTGAGCGTCATTCTCGATGAGCGCGGATGGATCTTGAAAGAGGTGCGGAGCGAGGTGCTCGGATGGGCACCGGATCATCGGTCCTCGGGAGAATACCGACGCGTGGGCGTCAGGGGAGGGAGTCGAAGGCTTGGTCGCGCGAAACACGATGAGCGCCGGTGAAGGATGCATCCGTGTCTTGACAGGCTGTGAGAGGTCCCGATATACTCACGCGCGTTTTCGCAGAGATCGCAGCGAGGGAGTCGAGTTCGGATGGCCATGTTGGAGACACCTGCCGAAGAGCTTCGGCTGAAGCGCTATCACCTGTTGGTCCTTTTGTATTTCTTGGGCCTCTTTCTGGCGCAATATTCGGTGGCGTATCGCTACGCGGGGGCCTTTCCCGCCGAATGGCGAGGGCTCTTTTTGATGACTGTCGTGATGTTCTTCCTCTTCCAGGCTCTCTTCATGACGGCGGTTATCCCCTTGGGCATGCTGTTCATCTACTGCTGGCTCTATCTGATCGACATCAAGGCGCGGGCGCGCAGTCTCTACTCGATTGTCGCGGTGTCGCTGCTGCCGTTTCTGATCCTCCTGGCGGTCATTCTCATATACACGGTGTTCCTCATGGACGTGCGCGTACCGCCGACGGCGGACATCCAGAAGCTCGGGGAGCTGATTCGGGCTGATCTGATGCGCCAGCCGTTTCCCGTTCGAGAGTCGAGCATGGCGGCGGCGATTGCGAGCGCCCTCATTTGCGCGCATCAGATTCGAAAGCGACTCGCCTTGCGCGAGCTTCTCCGGCAGCGGGTGCAGGGGGGGCCGACGTGGTTGCAGAGTATGGCCCGGCGCGTGGATTTGAGCGTGATCGTTGCGCTGCTCATTCCGCTGACGTTCGCCGGATCGCTCTACCTCTTCAATCGGATGGGGAGCGCGATCGCCGGGAATTTCTGGGAGAAGTTGAACCTGCCGATGCCGCCGCCGCAGTGAGGAGGGAGTGATCTCCGACGGTCGCGGAGGCTGTGTATGACCTTCCCGTTCCCGAGTGCCGAATGGGCGCAGGCTTTCCGCGAGCAGATCAATGCGAGTGCTGCCTATCGGGAATCGGCCGCCGATTGGCAAGGGGGAGCGATCTGCTTCGTCATCCGCGCGGGTGGGGAGAAGACGTACCTCTGGCTCGATCTCCATTGCGGGGAATGTCGCGCGGCGGAGCTGGTCGCGCCGCAGCGGGGGGAACAGGCCTCGTTCCTCATCTCGGCGGAGTATGAGGGGTGGAAACGGATCCTGCGGGGAGAGCTCGATCCGGTGCGGGCGATCTGGACGGGGACGGTGACGGTTCGCGGTGATCTCTCCTTCTTGCTGCGCTATATGCGAGCGGCTCGGGAACTGCTCGCTTGCGCTGTGCGCGTGCCCACCCGGTTCCGAGACGAACTCGAGGACCTTCCGCGATCCCCGGATCGCGGGGGATGTCCCGGTCGTGAAGACGCTTGAGAGAGGAGGACTCAACGACTGCGAGGACGGGGATGCAGACGGCTGAACGGCTGCGAGCCCATGTTCAGAGCGTTCGAGCGCGGACCCTCTCGGTGCTCCGGCATATTCCACATGACCGGATGACGTGGAGGCCAACCGAGGGGATGCTCACGTTGGGACAGCTCATACGCCATCTGGCTCACGCGGAGATGATGTGGCAAGAGGTTGTGAAGGGCCACTGGGACCTGAAGCGCTTTCTCGCCATGCGTCGCGACATTGATGTGATCGAGGCGACCGGCCCCGCCGAGAATCTCATGGCCGAGCTGACGCTGCTGGAGGTGACGCACCGTCAGACGGTGGAGCTGCTGGCGACTCTCACGGATGAGGATCTCGCCCGCTCGATCAATGGACTGGCCGGGCGTGTGACGCTCTACGATGTGACTCTCGGTCTCTGCGAGCATGAAGCGCATCATCGAGGGCAGATTGTCGCCTATCTCCGAATGCTCGGCGTCGAGCATCCGTCTCCGTGGGGGTTCTGAGTCGCGGCGCCTGTCCCGACGGCACCGAGTTTCCCGCCGTGCGCCTTCGCTCTTGTCCTCCCTGAGCGGAAAGCAGTATAAGTTTAGGAGGTGTGAGGGGGATTATGTTCACGCCGCCTTTAGAGGAAGAACGGGAGGAGCGACGGAGGCGATGGAAGGTTCTGTTGGTCACCGGCGTCGGTTTCGCTCTCCTGGTGGGATCGGTTCTCTATTGGAGCTCCCGGCACACGAGATCCGAGTCAGGCGGGGCGGCGGGGGCGGCACTCACCGGCTTCGTCTCAACGGGCTCTCCGGAATTCGAAGCCTATCGTCGGTTTGTCACCGTTGAGAATCAAGAGGCCACGCAGGCGCAGAATCTCATTGGGCAGAAGCAGGTCGTCGTCTACGGAGTGCTCGCCAATCGCGGTGCGCGCACACTCACGGGTGTGCAGGTTCGCGCGGTCGTCTATGATATGGAGAATCGGCCTGTTGCGGAGCGCGTAGCCTTTCCGATCCCTCGTCGGCGGCCGAGCTTGGGGCCGAACGAATCCATGGTCATTCAGGTCAACGTGGATAACGTGCCGCCTAAGGCCGAACTCGCGAGGTTCGAGATCGTCGTCGAGGGTCTGAGGTTCCAATGACCGGCTCCTTCGCGGGAGGCGACCGCGCCCTGTGGGATGAGCTTTCCTTCGTCTCTTCGTCGTGAGCGGGAGGGAAGATGAGGAAGACCGTGGCGTTTCGGTGTGGGATCGTCATCCTGGTCGGGCTCGCCGTCGCGTTTCCGATCGAGGGCCAGCGAAAGCCGGCGGCGCCGTCAGCGCGTCGGGCTCCGGGCCTCTACGCCATCTTCGAGACAAGCATGGGGCGGATCGTGTGCCGGCTCTTTGAACAAGAGGCGCCCAAGGCCGTCGCCAACTTCGTGGGTCTGGCCGAAGGGACCAAAGAGCATGTCTCACCGATGACCGGGCGGAAGATCAAGAAGCGGTTTTATGATGGTCTGATGTTCCATCGCGTGATCCCGAACTTCATCATTCAGTCGGGTGATCCGACGGCGACGGGCCGCTATACGCCGGGGTATACCTTCGAGGATGAGATCCGTCCGAATCTGAAATTCGATAAACCGGGGCGCTTGGCGATGGCCAATCGTGGGCCGAACACCAACGGGAGTCAATTCTTCATCACGGTGGCGGCCGCCCCGCACCTGAACGGCAAGCACACGATCTTCGGGGAAGTCGTTGAAGGATTGGATGTAGCCCGGCGGATCGCCAGCGTCCCGCGCGATGCGACGGACAAGCCGATTCGTCCTGTGCTCATCCAGAAGGTGATCATCGAGCGTGTGAAGTGAGCGGGCGCGAGCTCCTCGGACGGGAGCGAACACGGGGGCCTTGGCCTCGTTCGGGGAGTGCCGCCTGTTCCTCATGTTCGCCAAACCCATAACGAAGGAGGTGACGAAGCAGCGCGCGGCTCTCGGAAGAGATGCGCGCTCGCCGGGAGCGTATGCGATTCGCTAAACTCGTCGAATACTTTGAGCAGCTCGAGGCGACGACCAAGCGGCTCGAGATGTTCGACATCTTGAGCGCGTTGTTTCGCGAAGTGGGAGCTGAAGAGATCGCTCCGGTCGTCTACCTTCTGGAGGAGCAATTGGCTCCTCCCTTTCGAGGCATCGAGATCGGCATGGCGGAGAAGCTCGTGCTGCGCGCCATCGCGAAAGCGACGGATGGTGAGGAATCGCGCGTGGCGGCACTCTACAAGAAGCTGGGTGATCCGGGCCTGGTTGTTGAGCGGTTGCTCGAGAAGAAAGAATCTCCCCCGCGCGGGCGGCTCACGGTCGTTTCCGTATACACCCGGTTGATGGAGATTGCCGAGCAGAGCGGCGAAGGGAGCGTCGAGCGCAAGATTCAGAAGCTCAGCGAGCTGCTTGCCGACTGCTCGCCCAAGGAAGCGCGCTATGTAGCGCGGTTCGTCATGGGACGATTACGTTTGGGGATTGGTGACCCCACGATCCTCGATGCGCTCTCGACGGCGGTGGCCGGAGATCGGAGCCTGAGGCCGGAGCTGGAGCGCGCCTATAATCTCTGCTCCGACCTCGGATTGGTTGCGAAGACGCTGCGCGAGCGCGGCCTGGAGGGGATTCGTGCATTTCGGGTCAAGGTCGGCCACCCGATTCGCATGGCGTTGGCCGAGCGCTTGCCGACAGCCGAGGAGATTATCCGTCGGCTCGGGAGGTGCGCCGTCGAGGTGAAGATTGATGGCTTCCGCTGCCAGGTCCATAAGCAGGGCGAGGCTGTCGAGATCTTCTCCCGAAATCTCGAGCGCACGACGCCGATGTTCCCGGACCTCGTCGAAGGCGTGCGGCAACAGGTGACGGCGCACGAGGCGATCTTCGAGGGCGAGGCCGTCGCCGTCAATGAGGAGACGGGCGAGATCTATCCCTTCCAGGTCACCGTTCAGCGCAAGCGCAAGCATGGGGTCGCGGAGATGGCCCGGGAGTATCCGCTGGTCCTCTATGCGTTCGATCTCCTCTATTGCGAGGGTGTGGATTATACGCCTGAACCGTACGAGGTGCGACGGCGCGCTCTGGAACGGCTGATCCGTCCGGGCGATCGGCTGAAGCTCGCCGAGATGATCCTCACCGATGATCCCAAGGTCGTCGAGCGGTTTTTCGAACAGAGCATTGAGCGGGGATTGGAGGGGATCGTCGCCAAGCGTTTGGATGCGCCCTATCAGGCCGGTGCGCGCGGCTTTCACTGGATCAAGCTCAAGCGCTCGTACAAGGGCGAATTGAGCGATACGATTGATGTCGTCCTGGTCGGATATTTCCACGGGCGCGGAGCGCGGGCGCAGTGGGGCATCGGCGCCTTGCTCGGAGCCGTCTACGATGAGGCGAGCGATACGTTCAAGACGGTGGCGAAGATCGGAAGCGGGTTGAGCGAAGAGGAATGGAGGCGAATCCGAGAGCTGCTGGAGAGTGTGAGCGTGCCCCATCGTCCGGCGCGCGTGGATTCGCTCCTGGAGCCCGACGTTTGGGTCGAGCCGCGATATGTCGTGACGGTCCTCGCCGATGAGATCACGAAGTCGCCGGTCCACACCTGTGGCAAGCGCGATGATGAACCGGGCTATGCACTGCGTTTCCCTCGAGTTGTCGGATGGATTCGGGAGGACAAGCGACCGGAGGATGCGAACACGGTTCGAGAGATCCTGCAGATGTACGAGATGCAAAGGAGGGTGAAGCTCGCCGGATGAAGGGGCATCGCGTGAGGTCCCTCTGCGGGGCGTGATCGCGCAACGGCGCTTGCCCCCTCTTGGGGTACCCCTGTGGGAACCCCGAGGTGAGCGGCAGAGATGTATCCCTCTCTGGCACGTCCAGCGACAGGCGTTCGCCGTGTGCTCTCACCACCGGCGCGGCGGTGGGGAGCAGTCCTTCTGACAGGCGCGGCGATAGCGGTGGTGCCGATCCCCAAGGGGATAACGCGCGCCTCCTGGCATCTGCTGGCGATCTTCTTGGCGACGATCGTAGGATTGATCGTGCAGCCGATGCCGGGTGGGGCCATGGTGCTTCTGGGTGTGCTCGCGGTGGCTGTCACCGGGACGATGCCCGTCGGTGAGGCGCTCTCCGGATATGCCGATCCCATCGTGTGGCTCGTCTTGGCTGCTTTCTTCTTCGCGCGGGGAATGATCAAGACGGGACTGGGGCGGCGCATTGCTTTTCTCTTCATTCGTACCGTGGGGCGGCATGCGCTCGGTGTGGGGTATGCGCTAGCGGCCACGGATCTCGTCTTGGCGACGATCATCCCGTCAAACGGCGCGCGCTGTGGGGGAATCCTTTTTCCGATCACCCGGAGCCTGGCCGAAGCGTACGAGTCGCGACCCGGGGAGTCGGCGCGCCGATTAGGGGCTTTCCTCATGGTCCTCGTGTACCAGTGCGAGGTTGTGGTGTGCGCGATGTTTCTGACGGGGCAGGCATCGAATCCCTTGATAGCGAAATTCGCCGAGCAGGTGGCGGGCATCTCTCTCTCCTATGCGCGCTGGGCGCTCGGAGCGATCGTTCCGGGAGTCCTCTCGTTTGTGCTCCTCCCGCTGCTTGTGTATCGGCTGTTTCCGCCGGAGCAGCGGCGCACGCCCGAAGCAGCGGCTCTCGCACGCGCCGAGTTGCAGCGCTTGGGGCCAATGTCGCGCGCGGAGAAAGTGATGCTCGCTGTCTTCTTCCTTGTGGCGGCCTTGTGGATGACGATGGGCTGGCATGGACTCCATTATGCCGTGATCGCGCTCTTGGGAATCGCGCTTCTGCTCATCGGCGGTGTGTTGACGTGGGAAGACATCACCTCCGAACGCGGCGCGTGGGATGTCTTCCTCTGGTACGGAGGGTTGGTGCGCATGGGAGGGGCGCTCGGCGAGACGGATCTCACGCGGCGCTTCGCCGAGGCGGCCGCGGCCGTGACAGCCGGATGGAGCTGGTGGGGAGCTGTGCTCCTTTTGGCGCTCGTCTACTTTTACGCGCATTACGGATTTGCGAGCATCACGGCGCACGCAACGGCTCTCTATATCCCATTCCTCGTTGTGGCGCTCGCGACGGGAGCGCCGCCTTTTCTGGCGGCGCCTCTGCTCGCCTACCTCTCGAACCTGATGGCCGGGCTCACGCACTACGGGACGACGCCGGCGCCCATTTACTTCGGCGCTGGGTATGTCGCGCAAGCGACGTGGTGGCGGCTCGGCCTGATCGCCTCCTGGATCAATTTGGCGATCTGGCTCGGGATCGGGACGCTGTGGTGGAAGCTGCTCGGCTGGTGGTGAGCGCCGCGTGTGATCAACCGACACGCGGGGGGAGGCTCAGATTCGCCATGCTCGTCGGGAGAGGAGGCCACGGATGGACACGATCACGCACGGATTGATCACACGGCTCTTCGCGAAAGCGGTGGTGTCGAATCCGCACGAGCGCGGTCTCGTTTGGATCGCGACCTTTTGCAGCGTGTTGCCGGATGTGGATCTGCTCTTTGACGCGGGCGATCCGCTCGCCGTCCTGCACAACCATCGAGGATTCACGCATTCGCTCTTGGGGGCCATTCTGCTCGGCTTCCCTGTAGCGGTGCTCGCGCATCGCGGGGACCCGCGAGCCCTCTGGGAGCGATGGCGCACCCGCCCTACAGTCCCGCAGGCAGCCAATGGTCCTGTCAGGGATCCCCACGCGAGCTCAGGCCCGCGCAGGGACCCCACAGTCGGTGTGGGAGATCCCTCCGAGGGGGCGCTCGGAGAGGTGACGCCTGGCTTCTGGGCGTTCTATCTGGCGAGCGTTTTGGGAATCGGTTCGCACATCTTCTTCGATCTGGTGACCTCGTATGGGACGATGGTGCTACGACCGTTCTCCGATCGGCGGTTCAGCCTCGATCTTTGGTTTATCCTCGATCCGTACGTGTGGCTGATTCTCGGCGTCCCTTGGTTCATTCGGCGCGTATCTGGATGCGGCCCGCGAAAGCGGGGATGGGAATATCGCGTCGGTGCGATGCTTCTTGTGGGATATCTCCTGCTTGCCGCCGGGGTTCAGGTGACAGCGCTCCGACGGTTGGAGGCGTGGGCGACGGAGCAGGGCATCCCGGCCGTGACGATCGGAGCGATTCCCGTCGCCTTTTCACCCCTTCATCGAAAGGGCATCATCATGGCGCCCGACCGCGTGTACGAGATTCCGGTTCGAGTCGCGTCTGCGGATGTGGGACCGAGTGTGGTGCATTCTTCTCCGTTTCGCTCCGAGGATCCCTTCATCATGAGGGCATGGGCAACTCCTGAAGGGAAGCGCTATCGGGGGTTCGCGCGCTTCCCGCTGGCCACGCGACAGGAGGCAGGAAAGCGGCAGCGCGTCATCCTCTCGGATCTGCGATTCCAGGGACGGTGGGAGGAGCTGGATGCCGTTGGGCGAGCTGTGGCGCGCATCCTCCTGTGGCGTTGGCCCGATCTGATGGATCGGAAGCGGCAGGCTCTGGAGGTCATCTTCGATGCCGAAGGACGGATCGAGAGCGTTCGGTTCTTGCCCTGAAGGGGAGGTGACATTCGGCGAGCGAACGCCTCGCTCGGCGAGGGAAGAAACCGGAGCACAGGTGCGCCGGGGGAGGCCGATCGCGTACAAGATCAAAGTCCGACCGGAAGATTTTCAGGTCACGGAGATCGCCGATCTCGCTCCCTCTGCTCATGGGCGGTATCGCCTCTATCGGTTGACCAAGGCGGGATGGAACACGACCGATCTCCTGCGACAGTTGGCGCGGCGATTCGGCCTCCCCTATGAGGCATTCTCCTATGGAGGACGAAAGGATCGTCACGCCCTCACCACGCAGTACATCACGATTCGCGACGCGCGCGATCTCTCGCTCACTGAGCCCATGTTCTCGCTTCACGCCCTCGGCTGGGTGGATGAGCCGATGACGCCCGAATTCATTCGGGGCAACGACTTCTGCATTACGCTCCGGGCGGTGCGGGCTGAGGAGGTCGGTCATCTGGAGCGCAATGTGCGCGCTGTGCGGGAATACGGTCTGCCGAATTACTTCGATGATCAGCGCTTCGGCTCTTACGATCGAGAGCGCGGCTTTATCGCCGAGAAGCTGGTGAAGGATCAATGGGAGGAAGCGTTGAGGATTTATCTCACGCTCTGCTATCCCGAGGAGAAGCAAGCGGCCAAGGCACGCAAGCGGTATTTCCTGGAGCATTGGGGGCAGTGGGACGCGTGCCGGGAGCGGGCGAAGACGGTGACCGAACGCCGCATCTTCCGCTTCTTGCAGCAGCGCGGGGGAGACTACGTGGGGGCGGTCAATCTCATCCCGCGTGAAGAGCTGACGTTGATCCTCTCGGCCTACCAGTCGTTCCTCTGGAACGAGATGGTGCGGGAGATCGTGCGGACGTGGGCCTCACCGGTTGTGGAAGTGCGGGGCGTCGTCACCCGATACGCTTTCTATCTGACGCTCTCGCCCGATGCGCTCTTTTATTTGCGGGGACTGAAAGTGCCCACGCCCGGACCTCGTGTCTCTTTGCCTGATCCCTATGTCGCGCAGGTATATCGAATGGTTCTGGAGCGGATGGGGATTGCTGCTGAGCGCGCGTTCGCGCTCAAGAAGCTCGCGCGCGCGTACCTGAAGGCCGTCCCGCGCGATGTCCTTCTCTTTCCCGAAGGCCTGGAGCTCCAAGAGATCGCGCCGGACGATCTCTATCCGGGTCGCGTGAAAGTCAGGGTGCGATTCTTCCTTCCGCGCGGAGCATACGGCACGATGGTCCTCAAGCGCCTCACGCTCCGCGTAGAGGCTGAAAGCGATCGAAAGGAGGCCTCTCCATAAGCGATGGCGCGTGTGCATCCGACGCCGCACTTCGAGACCGAAGTTGTGTCACGCCAGTAGGGACGACACCCAACGGGGCGGCGTCGGTGTCCCGCACACCCTTTGCCAGAAGTCCTGTGCGATCTTCACGCGCTCTTCGTGCGTGCGCCCTTGCTCGAGTAATCGAAACAACTCGTGAAGCCGCTGCTTCCGCCGCTTCAGCTTCCGATGGCGACGTTGTCGCAGCTCTTGCGCACGCGTTCCGGCTCCCACGATCCTCACCTCCTTTGGATGGCATCCCCCATTGCGTGAGGGAGTGAGCGGATCTCGAGGGAAAACTTATAGACGATTTCCGTCTCCGTGTCAAAGTCGCTCTCCCGCGCACACGGCCTCATCTCCGGAGACGCGCGCGAGGATCCTCTGAGGGGGAGCGACTTCGATGGCGTCGCACCAATTGAGAGAAGATCTCGTGCACCTGCTGTGCATGGCGATCCCAGGTGTACTGTGCAACCGTGTGAACGGCGGCGCGGCCCAAATGTTCGCGCCACGCCGCATCTTCGGCGATTCGGCGGATCCCGTCTGCTAACTCCTCAACATTTCGCGGATCGTCCAGGATGAGCCCATTCACGCCATGGGTGATGAGTTCGCTGACGCCGGCGTAGCGACTGACGATCACCGGCACGCCGCACGCCATCGCTTCCATCGGAGGGAGCGCAAAGGCGTCATCCACCGACGGTCCCACGTAGACGTCCGCAGCCGCGTAGTAGAACTCCACATCGGGGCGCGGGGGAAGGAAAGAGATGCGCTCGCTCAACCCGAGCCGACGAATACGCGCGCGATAGGGCGCCGGATCGTCTCGTCCGACCACCAGGACCCGAAGCTCCAGAGTTTGGAGCTGCCCCGCGGCTTCCACCAAGCAGTCCAATCCCTTTATCTTCCAGTCGTTCCCGATCAGCAGAAGAGCGAGGGTGTCCTCGGATAAGTGCAGTGTCCGTCGCGCGTACGGCCGCAGAGCCGCTCGAACGTATGGATTGAAGTGCCGAGTGTCGACGCCGGGATACACGATGGGCACCGGATCCGGCCTCGGATAATGGCGCTGCATATCCTCTCTGATCTTCTGGGAAACGGCGATTACGACGACTTCCGACTTCGAATAAACCTGCCGCTCCAAGAGCCGGATCACGCGGTAGTACAGGCGCCGATGGAGGAGTCGCAGCCAGCTCCTCATCGGCGTGAACCGCATGCGCAATCGGTCCGCGATGCGCCGATGAAGCTCCGCAAACAGGATGTGAACGGAGACGACATCGGCGTCCAAGCAGTTGACGCCCGGGGAATAGACGAGATCATATCGAAGCCCTCGAACATGGCGATCCCACCATCGCCAAACGTGATTGGCGATGAACCACCAGAGGTACTTCACCAGATGCGGTCCGGGGAGGCTGGGGACTTTATGCCAGAAGATGGCTCCACTTTCGCGTGCAGATAACTCCCGAAGCGCCGCGTGCGATCGAGCGCGGAACCGTTGCACGCCCGCGAGGTCTTCCACGCGCTGGCTGTAGACATGGACGTCATGGCCGTAGGTTCGCGCCAAGCGTTCGAGCTCCTCGACGACGCACCTTTCTGTCCCGTGGCGCTTGTCCAGAAAGGGAGAGACAATAGCAATCCGCAGCGCGCCGCAGGACGACCGATCGTTCTCTCCTCTTCCCGGCGTGATCGCCATCGTCAATCCCCGACGTATCCCGCGCTTCGCCCCAGGCAGGAGTATAGTCCGGTTGCTTCGGTCATGCGAACTCCGGTCGGTGAGCCATCGGTCGTGAGCGAATGAGAGGAGGGTGGCGGGAAGATCTCGGTGGATGTCGAGGAAGGAGGGATTGGAATCGTCGGTGCCCGTCGGTTGAAGAGCAGCGCCTCTCTCCGGAGGAAGAGGGCCGGGTCGTCTTGATCCTGAAGTCCTGGGAGCAGGTCCTCCGCCGTAGGTTTCCCTCCAGAGGGAAGGCGGAGGTCACTGCGGCCGGGGAAAGGAGAGGGGACTTCACGGAGCCGAATCACAAGCGGCAGAGGGTGTGAAGATCTCCCCAGCGCAGATGAAAATCGGGAAGAGCTTCAAGGACCTCAAGAGCTCGTTGGATTTGGGAGGGATCATGAATGGAGAAGGTGGTTGCCCTGATGTTCTTGACCTTTGCCTTTGGATGCGAGACCCCTCTCAAGGTCGAGGTCGGATGTGTGAGGGCAAGGGGGAAGGGACCATGTTCATCCCCGTCCCCATCGAAGGGGGAAACGTGAAAACTCTGTTTTCTGTGACATGCGGAATCGGAAGCCGCGGCTGGGGGCGAGAAGTGCCCCGGCATCTGCCCGCAGCAGCACTTCCATTCTTCGGGAGACCAACCTCGGGTGGCGTCCCGTCTGTAAGAAAAAGGGGACTCGACAAACAATCTATAGTTGGAAGCACCGAGGTGGGAAACGTCCTGAAAGGAGGTTAGAAAGCCTATGAGCACGGCTCGAAGGGTTATTCGACGCAGCATGGCCATAGGATTGATCGTGGTGGCTCCGTTGTTCACCTCTTTGCCAAAGCCGAGTCGGACCCAGTAGAGTGCGATCTTTCTGGAATACAAGTACTGTTCTGCGAAAGTGGAAATGCGGGTGACAATTCCTGCTGGCGCCGTCTCCTAGATTGCAACGATAGATGTAATGCAGCTGCTCGGAGCCAAGTTCAGAGCCTCCGCAACAATATCGAAGCTAACATAATCTCTGCTTGCTTAGCGTGCTGCCTTACGGGAAACCCGGCGGGTGCGGCTGCGTGCTGTTTTTTGACCGTTGCTGTAATGACTCAACTTTTCGTTGTGGAGTGCGCTAGAATCCGAGCTGACTACAACGCTTGCCAAGGTGATTGCGCGGGGCAATACTGTGAGTGTTCCGGTTAGACGGGGCACGAACACGTTCAGGATATGGGAGTACACGAACTTGCTGCGTTGGCGACACGGATCTTTTATGACTCGTTCTCATCATCGCTACATGTTGCATGCGTTATGTTCGGGAATGGAGTTAGCCACGAGTAAGAGAATATATGAGAGGGAGGTGGGCCATGTTTCGAAGCAAAATGATCCGCATCTTCTGTGTGGTGCTGGCATTTTCAGCCGGCAGGGGGATCGCTCTGGGGCAATCCGAGACTGATCCGATGAGGTTGATTCAAAGGATCGAGGCACAGCGGAAACAGATAGATGAGGTGTGGCAAGAAGGCCTGATCATCACCGAGATAAAATATGAGGGGATGGTCAAGCGCACAGAGGTGGAATTCTCAGCGGCCTTCAAGCAGCCGAACCTCTTCCGGTTTCAGCTCAAGGGCCGTTCTCCGCTGCTGATGGTTTCGGATGGCCAATGGCTATGGCTCTTTCGAGAGCGTGAAGGGACATACACTCAAACAGCAGCACCTAAACAGTCCCCACTCTTCCACAACTGGATTGGGCTGTTTATCCCGCTGCAGATGGGAGACACATCCATACTACTTCCACCTTCGGGGAATGTGGTCCAGGGATTTCGGCTGCTCGGTCAAGAGTCGCTGGAGACAAAGTCCGGGGGAGTGCTCTCGTGTTACGTCGTTGAAGGCGAGATGAGTAAAGAAACGTTGGGCCATTACGATCACGGACGTGTGAGGGCATGGGTCGGTACCGACGACCTTATCACATGGAAGATCGAAAGCACATTCGTGCCAGGGTCCTCATCTGCTGAGCGCGAGGTCACGATTACTCTCCTGACCAAAAGCGTGAGGGTCAATGAGGCTCTTCCCGACTCCCTGTTCATATTCACTCCTCCGGCTGGCGCTCGGCGGTTAAGCGCGGGACGTGGTGAAAGGAGATAAGGGTCTTTCACGCTGTTGAGCTTATGCAGCTCAGGCTCACTGTGCCTTGGGCATTCTGAGCGTGAGCCTCTCAAATTGCGGGGGGCAGAGCTCGTCAGTGCGTCGTCGTGGGCGTGCTGATGCGCCAGGACGATCGCACACCGCTTCCACAACGGGCATGAAGCGACAGGAGCACTTGAGCCATCGCTGAGGCGAGGCCGTGACGTAGAGACATAATAAGAGGGGAGCTGACCCAGCGCCTTAGGCGCGGTGGTTTCTCCTGCTGCTCTCAGTGGTGACTTATTGTAGTGTTTATGCTCATCCTTAGGACGTTCTTAGAGCCACTGAAGCGGCTTGGTGCTTCGATCTCGCGGGAAGGTCTCGGAGGGTTTTGTCGGTCCGTTATTGGCTCACTTGGTGTCCTGCTTTTTACTCTGGCGCCTGTATATACGTTGAGGGATTTGACGCTGCACGGGCAGGAGGCGGTGCAGTTACGATCCGATCTGGTTCTGGTCCCTGTGGAAGTGACTGATAAAAAGAGCGATTTACCAATAGTCGGTTTGAGGAAAGAGGACTTTGTGTTATTCGAAGACGGACGGCGGCAGGAGATTGTGCTTTTCGGTCAGGATGAGTTCCCTTTGTCCATGCTGCTCCTTATTGAAGTCAGTTACCATTATGACATCAAAGACGCGGCGCGTGCTGCTCATGCCGTATTGTCGCGTTTAAGACCGGAGGATGAGGTGGCCCTGATGATCTTCGACGGAGAACCCCGCTTGATGCGGGGGTTCACTCGAGAAAAGGACTTAGTGGCCCAAGAGTTGGAAGAGTTAGAAAGTTATTGTACGAACTCCTCAACGAGACATCTGCACCGCGCGATTTATGAGGCAGCAAATTATATGTTGGAAGCCACACATCGAGCGCGGCGGCGTGTCCTCCTTGTTGTGACCGATAATCTGGGCGAAGCCGGAAGGGGGATTATTAAAGAATCCGAGCGCACGGTGCTCGAGCAACTTTATAAGAGCGATATTGTAGTCTGCGGGATTATCATCGGCCATGATGCTCCTAGAGTGTTTCACTTCCATCCCATCGTTAAATTTGCGAGAATAGATAAATTTGTTGAGGCTACCGGTGGGCGAATGGGAAGCGCGAAGCCAGGGGAGGCATTACGTGTGGAGAAAGTTGTTCGACTCATTGATCTTCTCCGGGCGCAGTATGTCCTCGGCTATGTGCCCACCGCCGTCGTGGGCGATGGAAGGGTTCGCACGATCAAGGTCGAGCTCTCCGCCTCGGCGAAGAAGAAGTACAAGGACGTGCGGCTTCGTCATCGCCGCGGGTATATTGCCGCCGTTGGGAAGGAGAGGGAATGGAAATAGACGACTGAGGAATGGCGCAGGGGACGGAGTGGGAGGGGCGATGGTTCCTCGGGATTTGGGGAATAGGGCGGAATTCATGGTGACTCTCTTCAGCAAAGGGGGGTGTCTCTTTCTCGCCGCTGCGATGTCGGTCAGCCCAAAGGCTATGGCGTGGGCCTTGACTGGGGCGATTCACACGAAACCGGTGGGGCACAAGCAGGCGGTGCGTCTCAAAGCGGAGCTCATCGAGGTGCGAGTGATCGTCACCGATTGGCAGGGCCAACCTGTTGGCGATCTCAAGAAAGAGGATTTCGAGCTGCTGGAGAATGGCCGTCCTCGGGAGATTGCCTTCTTCTCGGTGGAGCGGATGGAAAGCCGATCCGAGAGGGCGATCGAACCGGGCAGAGATCGTATTCGTCCGGCTGAGATCCCAGCGCGTGTGATCGTTCTGTTTGTGGATACGCTTCATCTGTCGTTCTCGAGTTTAGCGCGCGCTCGGCAGGCGCTCCGGACGTTCATCGAGGAGCAGGTCAGCGAGAGGGATTTCGTCGCTCTCGTCGCGACGGGCGGAGCGTTCGGTTTGGCTGGAGAGTGTGCTTCGCATCGGCGCGTGCTGCTTTATGCGATAGAGAGGCTGACTCCCTGGGAACAGGGAATCTACACCAGCGGATATACACCCTATCTGGCGGCGATGGTTGATCGTGGCGACCGGGATGCGTTGCGATTGGCGAGTCGCATTGTGGCGGCCGAAGAGGGGATTGCCGACCCGGCGTACGTGCGCAGTAAGGCGCGTATGATCTTGAACGAAGCCGCTTGGAGGCGAAAAGCGACTCTTTCCCTGCTGGAAGCCGTTGCGAAACAAGTGGCCGAGATGCCCGGGCAGCGGATAATTGTTCTCATCTCCGATGGGTTTACGCTCATGGACATTGGCGGACGTCTCGCGACTGATGAACTCAATAGAGCCATCGGTCGCGCCGTTCGCTCGGGCGTAACCATTTACTCGCTCCAAGGGAGGGGTCTGGAACCGAATCACCGTTATGGGCAGGAGGAGCTCGAAAACGGTTTGAATGCCCTCGCCCGCGACACCGGTGGGCGGGCCTTCTTTAACACGAACGACCTGAACGCGGCTTTGCAACAGGTTCTCGAGGACACTCGCACCTATTACGTGCTGGGGTACTATTCTGGCGAGGACACGGACACTCGGTTTCGGCGCATAACCGTTCGCGTCAAGGGTCGTCCCGAATATCGCGTGCGCGCGCCGAAAGGGTATCTGCCGGTGGCGGCAAAAAAGGAGCCGACGGCACGGAGCCCGCGCCAACGACTGTTTCAAGCGATCGCCGCGTCGCTGCCGGTCACGAGCTTGGGCGTAGCTGTCTCGGCGGAGTTCTTAGAGAGCGAGGCCGATGATGCGCAGGTTTCACTTTTCGTTCACCTTGATGGCACCACTCTCACTGACATTGTGCGCAACGGGCGCTCTCTGTTCGAGGTGGAGGTGGTGGCGGTCATTTACGACCACCGGGGGAAGCCTGTCACGACGATGGCTCACGACGTGAGTGTATTCATACGCCCGGGACATGTGGAGCCGGCCAAGCACAACATTTATCATTTCGCGCAACGGGTCGCGCTTCCGCCAGGTCTGTACCACGTGCGCGTCGGCGTGCGCGAACCCAGCACCGACCGAATGGGCACGGCGATGGCATGGGTAGAAGTTCCGGACTTGAGGCGGAAGCAATTGACAGTGAGTGGTCTCTTTCTTGCCGAATGGGAGCCAGAGAAAGGACTGCAACTCCCGGATATCATGGGGCATACCATCAGGCGGGTGAGGAGGGGGACGGACCTCGTCTACTATCTGATGATTTACAATGCCTCGGCTCCGCCAGAAGAATTAAAGATGCGCGTTGAGATTTTTCGTGGAGAGGATCGAATACATGAAAGCGGGTGGATGCCGGTGTCGCTGCGGATGATCGGGAGGAACAAAAAGGGCATCGAAGTGGCCGAGCGCATCGTGTGGAACGAAGCGCCGCCCGGCTTCTATGAATTGCGCGTCACGGTCAGCGCGCCAGGATCAAAACAAATGGCCCAGCGGGCTGTAGTGTTCGAAGTGGGGCTTTGATGGAAGCGGGGGGACGCCGGTACGGGCAAGCCCCCTCGCGCGAAGCGATCTTCCTCCGGAGTCGGCTAGTGCTAATAGTGTGGCAGGGCGAGCCGTGTAAAAGAGAGGGGGGACCCACTCCGCAAAGAGATTCCACGTGGGTTCTCCGAGGTCGGATCCGGGGTGGGCTATCGTGGGCGTCATCGAGCGCCCAGAATCTCTCGGGCGAGGGGATTGTGAGGATCCCGTCGCAAGACGCGTCGAGCCCAGCTGTGGGCTTCTCGCTGATGCCCGCTGCGCCAGAAGGCTTCCGCTAACCCGAGATAGCTCTCCATGTGCCCGGGGTCTCGTTCCAACGCTTTAGAGAACTGCTCGCGGGCTTCGAGAAACTGGCCGGCATTCAGGAGGAAGAGGCCATAGTTGTAAAAGGCGAGTGCGTGATCGGAATGGGTGCGCGTGATGTCTTCGAAGAGGGCACGTGCGCGAGTGGTCTCGCCCATCTCGGCATAAAGCATGGCCAGCAGCGTGCGCGCCTGGAAGTGATGCGGATCGGCCTCTACGCTTCGCCGAGCGAGCTGTAGGGCTTCGGTCCGTTCCCCTTGTTGGAATCGGATCCAGGCCAGGTGAAAGAGGGCCGCGCTGTTTTTCGGATCGGTGTGAAGCCATCGCCGGCATATCGCCTCAAGCATCGCCTGTGCGGGAGCGCCGGCCAGGCAGGCGGCGTAGCGTTCAAACACCAGACGATCATGAGCCGTTGGCGGAAGCGTCCCTTGTGATGCCGAACGGTGTCGGACTCTTTCCTCGAACGGGTCTCGAAGGAGGGCGATGCAGTCTTCGTATCGCTGCTCCTGCTCATACCATGCCGCTAGGGCGAGTCGGGCGTCGAGGTTCTGCGGATCATCTCGCACTATTTGTTCGTAGAGTGCTCCGGCCTCGGCTCGCTCTTGGCGTGTGCGTGCGACGCGTCGGAGTCCCTCCAGGGCCTCGCGCGCGCGAGGATTCTGTTCGAGAGCCCGCCGATATTCGCGAAAGGCTTCGGTGAAACTCTCGGCGCGCTCGTACATTCGTCCCTTGTTCTGGAAGCTCTCCCAGGTGGCGCGGTGCTGCACCTGTTGAACCGCTCGAGGGGGGGGCAGGATGCGAGGGAATTCCAGAAGTGCTTGCAGGTTCGGTCGGCTCGTCTGCGCATGCATGGCCCGCGGGGTGGAGAACTCCAGAAGGGGATGATCGTCCGTATGAAGCGGCGCTCCTTGGGCAAAGCGCTCGAGGTCATCGTCGTGCATCACGTAGAGGCTGAGGAGCGCATAGAGATCCACGATCTCCAGGCGTCGAAGATCCTCCTTCACGCGGACGTGGTGGAAATTCCGCTCGATGCGCTCGAGATCCAGGTCAAAGGTTGGGTCTTTCGCCCCGATGAGGAGCAGATCGTTCTCGGTGAGCGCCCAGAGGAATGCGTGGGGGAAGACGCTGTGAAACGTTCGGACAAGCGTCTTCACGTCCTGCACAGGCATGTTGTAGCTGTGGAACCATTGGCCGACGAGTCCGCGTTCGGTCAGACGCGCCCGCATGAGCTGGAAGAACTCGCGGGTGAAGAGCGCGCCCATGCCTGCCATCCAGGGGTTCGAGGGCTCGGAGATGATGACGTCGTAAGACTCACGCGTGAACAGAAGGTAGCTCCGTGCATCGTCGAGGATCACGCGCGCGCGGGGACTGTCGAGGACGCGATTGTTGACGTGCTCGAAGAACCGAGCAGCCCGCGTGACCTCGGGTGAGATCTCCACAATGTCCACGCGTTCCACCGGATGCGTGAGCGCGGCACCTGCGGTCACACCGCTGCCCAAGCCGATGACGCACACGCGTTGGGGCCGTTCAGAGAGGAGAAGAGGAAGATGCGCGAGCAGCTTCTGAGTCAGCATATCGGCCCCTCCGTCGCTGGCGTCAACTTTTCCGTCCAGCGACAGTTGATGCTCATTTCCCACGCGGCGGACCGCGACGGTTGCGGTCGCGCCTTCGCGGTAAAAGAGGAGGTCGCCGCGGTGCGCTACAATGTCCGCATCGACATCGGTGTAATAGGGCGCGTACTTGTAGAGTCCGGCCGAGAGCCGCTCGACGTCCCACCGAGGGAGGAGCGTGAGGAGGAGAAGAAAGATTCCGAGGACGCCTGTCGCGAGACTCAGACGAAGGCTCCGCCGGATCGAGAGCTGCAGAAGGAGAGCGAGGCCGATTCCGGCGTCGAGAGCGATACCCATCCAGAACGTGCGTTCCGTCCCCACATGGGGAATCAGGAGAAAGCCCGTCAGCAGCGCGCCCGAGACGGCTCCTACGGTATTCGCGGCCAGGGCCCGACCCACGTCTCCTCCAACGGTCCGTTCGTCCTGCACGTAGAGTTTGACGAGCAGGGGGAATGTCGCACCCGAGAGCGTCGTGGGGACGATCAAAAGGCCAGCGATGATCACTCCCTGAAGCGCCTGGAGCCGCGCGTAGTGATCCGCGTGCACCTGCACGATCTCACTGATGACGAGGGGCAGACGGTTGAGGATCGGGAGCGTTGCCGCGACCGAGAGTCCGATGAGGATGTAGAGGACACTCAGTCCCACTGTGAGCAGCCTTCGTCCATCGGCGCGTTCTCCCCACCGATCGCTCCAGGACGCGAGCAGTCGGCTTCCGAGCGCCAGCCCCAGGATGAACGTCGTCAGCATCAGGCTGAAGGCATAGACGGTGGGCCCGAGTAAGAGAGCGAGAACGCGCGTGTAAGCGACCTCATACAGAAGGGCTGTAAATCCCGAGAGGAAGAAGATGAGCGCCAGCCATGGAAGGGATCGGGATGTCTGCGTGCGGCTCGGAGGGACTTCGATACGAGACGCAGCCGCTTCCTCCCGGGAGAGAGCGCGGGCACTGGTGACCGCAATCGCGGCGATGAGGATATTCACCGCAGAGGCCAGCATCTGCGATCGGCGCAGACCGAGTGCGGGGATGAGGAAGAAGCCGCTACTGAAGCTGCCGAGGGCTGCGCCCAGAGTATTGATGGCGTACCATCGGCCGATTTCCCCGCCGAGCTGCTCAAAGCGCCCCCGGCTGAAGAAGGCGCTGAGCACCGGCAAGGTGCCCCCCATGAGCATTGTCGGAGGAAGCAGGAGCGCGGCGCTCGCGATCGCCTCTGCGAGTGCAAGGGCACGCGGCGACATCGCGTGGGCGAAGCGGACCAACAAGGACTCCAACCCTGAGCGGCTTTCCAGGAGTGCGAGCGCCCAGAGTCCAATGCCGAGTTCCAGAAGCGCGTAAGCGCGCAAACAGTCCGAAGACCGAAGCCCTCGTCTCGTCCATCGTCCGAAAGAGAAGCTTCCGAGTGCTAACCCTCCCATGAAGACGGCGAGCACGAGGCTTGTGGAGAAGAGCGTGTGCCCCAACACCAACGCGAGCGTGCGCATCCAGATGACTTCGTAGAGGAGACTACAAAATCCCGAGAGCAGGAAGCTGACGAACACCAGCTTTCGGAGGCGAGCCGCGCGATCCGACATAGCTTCGGCGCTCGGAGTCTACTCGAAGGGAGCGCTGCCGGTCAATCTGGTCGAAGCCCCCTCATGACGCGTCTTCGCTATGGAAGAAGCGTCGGCTTGCTTTCCGGGAGAATTTGTGCTATAGGGGTACCGCATCTACATCTCGAACTGAGGAGGATCGGTATGAAGAGGAAAAGGTGGTGCGGTCTTGCTCTTGCCCTTCTCCTCAGTGTGCCGTCCCTCTCCGTAGCAGCTCAAGAGATCACCGGTCACATCAACGGGCGGGTCACGGATGAGAAGGGCGATCCCATTCCCGGTGTGAGGATCACGCTCACGAGTCCTGTTTTGATGGGCGAAAGGATGACGACGACGAGCGAGCTGGGCACGTACGCCTTCACGGCGTTGCCGCCGGGGATGTACACGCTCCGGTTCGAGGCGTCGGGCTTCAAGACGCTCGTCCGAACGGACATCGAGGTTCGCGTGGGATTCACGGCGACGATCAATGTCAAGCTCGAGGTCGCTGCTATCGAAGAGTCGGTGACGGTCGTAGGTGAGACCCCGATCCTGGATGTCTCGGCGACGCAGGTGGGCGTCAACTATACGGAGCGGTTGTTGAAGGAGCTGCCCACGGCGCGCGACATTTGGGTGACGCTCGCTATGACGCCGGGCATTACGATGATCGGTCGGCACGATGTCGGTGGGGCGACGGCGGGGACACAGACGGCATATCGCAACTACGGGGCGCGGGGTCAGAATTGGCCGAACATTGACGGTGTGATCACGGCGGAGGGCTCAGAGGCTGCCGGATTCTACTACGACTACGGCGCGTTCACCGAGATGCAGATTGTCGCCGCCTCCAACAGTGCGGAGGTTCCCGTCCCGGGAACCTTCATCAACACAGTCATCAAGACCGGAACCAACGAGTTTCATGGCGATTTCTACGTGGACTACGAGCGCGAGGGGTGGAATTCCGACAATGTGAAGGGGCGGAGCTACCGGCTGCCGACGGGCGTGACTCTTCCGCTCGTGGACATGGGGATTCCCCGCGCGGCCAAGATCAAGCTCTACAACGACTGGAACGCCAACGTGGGTGGACGGATCATCCGCGACAAGCTCTGGTGGTTCGTCTCCTGGCGCGATCAGCGTAATCACGCGGGTGCCCTCGGTTGGGTCTCCCCGAAGGGGGAAAAAGATCTCTTCCCCACGCGCCTGCAGAATCAGACGATCAAGCTGACGTATCAGCTCACGCCCAAGAACACCATCCACTGGTTCACGCAAGGGGGGAGGAAGATTCAGCCGTATCGTAACTGGCTCGCGCCGGCGCCGGATCGGTTCACGTCTCCCGATGCCGTTGCCAACCAGGATTCGTGGTCTTGGGCGGGGAAAGTCCAGTGGGTCTCCACGCTCACACCGAAGGTGCTCCTGGATGTGAACGTGGGACATATGGGCTACGATTGGCCGCAACGCCCCTACAGCAATCGCCCGCGCTATCGCGATTTCAACAATTTGCTCTTTCAGATCGGTCCGCCCGAGGGAGCGTTCTTCCTGAACGAACAACGGCGGTGGCAATGGCAGGGGCATCTCTCCTGGCGAGTGGATCATTTCTTGCGCGGGAGTCACAACCTGAAGTTCGGCATCTGGCGGCTCTTCGAAGCGCGGCGGCGGACGGAATACGGCGTGTGGGCCGGAAACGCGCAGGACGTCGTCTACTGGTTCCGCGGATGTACGGGAGTCGCGCCCAACCTCTCTTGTGATACGGCGACGCCGGTCGAGATCCGCCAGTACAACTACCCGTGGTTCTTCCATCACGGATTGCACACGACGTCCTTCTTCGTGCAGGACGGGTGGGAGGTCGGGCGACACGTCCGGCTCAATCTCGGGATGCGCGTGGACAGCTATCGCAACTTCTGGCGCGATCAGAAGCAACCGGCGGGGCGCTTCCAGCAGGAGTATGTGATCCCGAAGAACGATGACGTGCTCAGTTGGACGAGCGTCGCCCCGCGACTTGGCTTCGTTTGGGATCTCTTTGGCGACACGAAGACAGTGATCCGCCTGAGCTACGGGCGCTATTACTTCAATCCGAGCACGGATATTGTGGCGGCGGTGAATCCCTCCACGCTCACCTACAAGCGGTTCGCATGGAACGACAAAAACGGCGACCGCGATTGGTCGCCCGACGAGCTGACGCTCATCGCTGTCGTGGGCGGGCAGAATCGGACGCTCGATCCGAATGTCAAACACCCCTATACGGACGAGTTCACGGCGGGGATCGAGCGCGAGCTGATGCGCGATCTCTCGGTGCGCTTCAACGTCGTGCGAAAGTTCGAGAAGAATCGGTGGACGAGTTTCCCGCTGCATGCGCCCTTCTCGGCCTACGCTGTGCCGGTGACGGTGACCGATCCCGGACGCGATGGCCGCGTGGGAACATCCGATGACCGGCAGATCACGCTCTATGATATTGACGATGCCGCCCGGTTGGCGAATCCGCGTTTCCTCATCGCGACGAATCCGGCGTATCAGAACAATTTCACGGCTTATGAGGTTGAGGTTTTCAAGCGGATGTCGCGGCGATGGATGCTGATCACCGGCTATACGATCGAGAAGCTCAATGGCTGGACCGAGGGGATCAACGATCAGTATCCGACCAATCCCAATGCGCTCCTCAACAGCGCGCGCCATACGTGGGAATGGCTCTACAAGCTGCAGGGGATTTACGAGTTGCCTTGGGGGTTCCAGTTCAGCACGGTCTTCAAGCATCAGCGGGGGGATCCCTACCAGCGGACCTTCGCCGCCACGCTCCCGAAGCTCCGGACGGTGACGGTCGCCGCTGAGGGATTCGATTCCGGATTGCGCTTGCCGAACGTCAATCTCTGGGACATACGGATCATGAAGCGGTTCCGGATCGCGGAGCGACATCGCGTGGACGTGATGGGCGACCTCTTCAATGTGACCAATGCCAACACGCCGTTGGCGGTTGTGACGACAACGGGCGCGCGCTTCGGGCAGCCGACGCGCATTCTGGGGCCGCGCGTCTTTCGCTTGGCCTTTCGGTATTCGTTCTGAGGGCGATGCGGGCGGTGGGAGCTCCGTCATCCTCAGAGAAGAGGAGGAGCCTCACCGCCCCGTCTTCTTTTTATTAACCATGCTTCTCGAGGAGGGGGGCTATGCGGATGACGCGAAAAGAATTTCTGGAGCTCACCGGTCGAGCGATGATGGGGGCGATGGTCGCCCCCGATTTCTTCCATTTCTTGGAAGCGCCGCGCGGCTTCATCGAGGACATCCTCGAATCGCCGCGGGTGAAGAAGATTCACAAGTATATCGAGGATCACAAAGAGGAACACATCGCCAAGATCCAGCGCGATCTCCGGCAGCCGTCTGTGAGCAGTTGGAACATGGGGATTCAGGAGATGGCGGAGCTGATGCGCGACTCCTTCAAGGAGCTGGGCTGCAAGGAGGCGGAGCTGGTGAAGACCGACGGCTATCCGGGCGTCTGGGCCTGGTACGATGCCGGGGCGCCGAAGACGATCTCGACTTACATGATGTACGATACGCAGCCGTTCGATGAGAAGGCGTGGTCCTCTCCGCCGCTGGCGGCCAATCGGGTGAAGATGGACCCATTTGGCGAGGTGATCATCGCCCGTGGGGCGATCAACTCTAAAGGGCCGAATCGCATGTTCCTGAACGCGTGCGAGGCGATCATCGCCTGCGAGGGGAAGCTTCCCCTCAACATCATGTTCACCTGCGACGGAGAGGAGGAGCAGGGCAGTCCGCATTTCCATCAGGTGCTGGCGCCTTATATCTCCCGCCTCAAGACCTGTCGGGCCCATTTGAGCGCCGGTCCGTCGCAGAATCGCGATGGGTTCGTCAACATGTACTTGGGCAATAAGGGGATCGCGTATGTCGAGCTGGAGTGCCACGGCCGATACTGGGGGCGCGGGCCGCAGCGCATGCCCATCCATTCGAGCCGCAAGGCGATCTTGGACAGTCCCGTGTGGCGGCTCGTGAAAGCGCTCTCGACGATGGTGGACGAGACGGGCAACAAGATCCTGATCGAGGGGTATTACGATGCCATCGCGCCGCCTACAGAAGAAGAGGTGATGCTCGTCAACACGCTGATCGCGCGATTCGGGGAGCGCGCCCTCGCCTCCGAGCGGGAGAACGTGAAAGTGTGGATGAACGATTGGTCAGCCGCTGAAGCCATCTGGCATCTGGTCTTCGATACGACGCTCAACATCAATGGAATCTGGGCGGGGTACACGGGACCGGGTTCGGCGACGATCTTGCCCGAGAAGGCCGCTGTGAAGCTCGATAGCCGGCTCGTTCCGAATCAGGTGATTGACGAGCAGATCGCCCTCATTCGACGGCATCTCGACAAGCATGGCTTCAGCGATATCAAGATGACGAAGCTCGGCGGCGGCGATGAATGGTCGCGCACCAGCGTTCGCGCACCGGTCGTACAGGCCGTGCTCTCCGTCTACAAGCGCTATGGTATCGAACCGGCGATCTGGCCGCGTTCGGCGGGCTCGAGCCCGCAGGCGCAGTACACGCGCCCGCCGCTCAATCTCCCTGCGTGCTCCGGGGGACTCGGCCATGGCGGTCGCGCCCATTCGATTGACGAATACCTGGTGATCGAGGGGAACGATCGCGTCGCCGGACTTGTCAAAGCGGAACAGTCCATCGTAGATATCCTCTTCGCCTATGCCTATTGGCCGGAATAGGCAGGGGAGTGGGAGGGGGCGGCTCTGCCGGACGATCGAGCCCTCCCCCTTCCGTGGGTGTTCATCCGGAGATTCACGAAACCACACTCGCGATTACGGAGGGAGGATGATGAAGGTCAGACGCATCGGACGTCAGCGCCCAATCGCTGCACTCGTGCTTCTGGCTCTCCTCTTGGGAGGAGCCTCAGCCTTCTCACAATCTGTTTCAGGGACAACTTCGGATCGTACGCCGCGCTATGATCCGAAACTCTATCAGGCGATGCAATGGCGTTTGATCGGCCCGTTTCGGGGCGGACGCGTGACAGCCGTCGCGGGTGTGCCGAGCCAGCCCATGACCTTTTACATGGGGGCGACCGGAGGGGGCGTGTGGAAGACGGAGGATGGAGGCCTGACCTGGCGGAATGTCTCCGACGGGTATTTCAAGACGGGTTCGATTGGTGCCATCGCTGTGGCCGAATCGGACCCCAACGTCATTTACGTCGGTACGGGTGAGGCGTGTCCGCGCGGCAATGTCTCGCACGGCGATGGCGTATATAAGTCCACCGACGGTGGGAGGACATGGGTGAATGTCGGGTTGCGCGACACTCGGCATATCGCGCGGATTCGCATCCATCCTCAGAATCCGGATCTCGTCTATGTCGCCGCGCTCGGGCACGTCTTTGGCCCCAACGAGGAGCGCGGCATCTTCCGTTCCCGAGACGGAGGCAAGACGTGGGAGAAGGTCCTCTATGTGGATGAGAAGACGGGGGCCATTGATCTCGCCATGGATCCGACCAATCCCCGTATCCTCTATGCGGCCTTCTGGCAGGTCTTGCGTCAGCCGTGGACGTTGATAAGCGGCGGACCCGGCAGCGGCCTGTACAAGACGACTGATGGCGGGGATACCTGGACCAAGCTGACGAACGGGCTCCCGCCGGGCATATGGGGACGCAGTGGCGTCGCTGTTTCTCCGGCACGTCCCGATCGCGTGTGGGCGATCGTGGAGGCCGAAGAGGGGGGAGTCTTTCGCTCCGATGATGGGGGGCGAAGCTGGCGGCTTTTGAATCGAGAGCGGAAGCTGCGTCAACGCGCGTGGTATTATTCACACATCTATGCCGATCCGAAAGACCCCGATACGGTCTACGTCCTCAACGTGCAGTTCTTCAAATCCATTGATGGCGGACGGACGTTCGACATCACCATCCGCGCGCCGCATGGAGACCATCATGACCTGTGGATCAATCCGAATCATCCGCAGATCATGATCAATGGCAACGATGGTGGGGCGAACGTCACGTTCAACGGCGGACAGACGTGGTCGCCGCAAAGCAATCAGCCGACGGCGCAGTTCTATCGGGTGGCTGTGGACAATCGCTTCCCCTACTACGTGTACGGCGCGCAGCAGGACAATACGACCGTTGCCATCGCCAGTCGCACGACAGGGATGGGTATTGATCGGCCCGATTGGTATCCGGTCGGCGGGGGCGAGAGCGGGTATGTGATCCCGCATCCTCAGGATCCGAATATCGTCTACGCGGGCAGCTATGGAGGGCTCATCACCCGATACGACCATCGCACGCGACAGGCGCGCAATATCACGGCCTGGCCGCAAACGGCCGTCGGCGAAGCGGCTAAGGATCTGAGGTATCGCTTCCAGTGGAATGCGCCCATTCTCATCTCCCCGCACGATCCGAAGGTTCTCTATCACGCGGCGCAGGTGCTCTTGCGATCCACGGATGAGGGGCAGACGTGGCAGGAGATCAGCCCCGATCTCACGCGCAATGACAAGAGTAAGCAAGACTATTCCGGAGGGCCGATCACGCGAGATAATACGGGTGTCGAAGTCTACGGTACGATCTTTGCACTCGCGGAGTCGCCGCGACAAGCCGGCCTCATCTGGGCGGGCACTGATGATGGGCTCGTGTGGGTGACGCGCAACGGAGGGAGGAATTGGGAGAACGTGACGCCGCGGGAGATGCCCGAATGGGGGACCGTCAATGCGATCGAGGCCTCTCCCCATGATCCGGCGACGGCCTATATCGCCGTGCATCGCTACCGGCTCGATGACTATCGGCCCTACATCTTCAAGACGAACGATTACGGGAAGACGTGGAGGAAGATCACGCGGGGGCTTCCCGAGGGCGATTTCGTGCGCGTGGTGCGCGAGGATCCTGTTCGACGCGGCTTGCTCTACGCGGGGACGGAGACGGGGGTCTACGTCTCCTTCGATGACGGCGAGACGTGGCAATCGTTGCAGTTGAATCTGCCGGTCGTTCCGATTCATGATCTCGTGGTGAAGGACACGGACTTAGTAGCCGCGACGCATGGGCGCTCGTTCTGGATCTTGGACGATCTGACGCCGCTGCGAGAGCTGACGGATGCCGTGGCTCAAGCGGACGTGCATCTGTTCACGCCCCGCCCGACCTATCGTATGGAGGGGGGAAGCGCCGATATCCCGGGCCTGGGGAAGAATCCTCCAAACGGCGTGATCGTCTATTACGTCTTCAAGCAGAAGCCCGAGGACGAAGTGAAGCTCGAATTCCTGGATGCGCAGGGGCGCGTCATTCGGACCTTCAGCAGTCGCGCGCGTCCGACCGAAGCTCCTCCGGATCCGATGGCGGAATTCTTCGGTCTGGCACCGCCTGAAGGGCGCGTTCCTGCGGAAGCGGGGATGAACCGATTCGTATGGGACCTGCGCTATCCGGATCCCGTGCGCGTGCCGGGGATCCCCACCTGGGGGAGCGCGCGGGGGCCGAAGGTCGTGCCGGGCACCTATCAGGTTCGCCTCACGGTGGGAGGGAGGACGCTCGTGCGGTCCTTCGAGGTGAGGAAAGATCCGCGAGTGGAGGCGACTCCGGAGGACTTTCAGGAGCAGTTCTCTCTCCTTCTGCAGATCCGCGATGCGATCACGGACGTTCACGAAGCCGCGAACCGAATCCGCGACGTGAAGCGTCAGCTCGAGGAGCTGATCCGGCGCCTGAGCGATCACCCGCACGGGCGGACGCTTGTGGATTCCGCCCGCGCGTTCCGTGAGCGGCTCACGCGCCTGGAGGAGGAGCTGATTCAGACGCGCAATGAAGCGCCGCAGGATCCGCTCAATTTCCCACCCAAGCTCAACAATCAGCTCATCACCCTCTACGGGGTCGTGGCGAGCGCCGATGCGCGTCCGACGGCGGCTGCTCGAGCGCGGTGGGAGGAGTTGAAGGCTCAGGTCGCCCGGCATCTCGGGGATCTCCAGCAGATGTGGGAGCGAGATCTGGCCGAGTTGAATCGGCAGATGCGGGACCTGGGGATTTCGCCGATTTTCATCGCTTCCCCTCGTCGCTGAGCCGTCGTGGGCTTCCGAGGCCTCTCTCGCCACTTCTTGCGGGAGGGGCCTCATCGGTACCGGTTGCCTTTCCGAGCTGTCTGTGGTAGCTTTGCCCCTTGAATGGCACAACAGCATGCCGAGGATTCTCATCACGAACGATGACGGGATTCATTCGCAGGGGATTCGGAAGTTGGAGGAAGCGTTGCGCGCCATAGGCGAGGTCATCGTCGTCGCTCCCTCGCATGAGATGAGCGCAGCATCGCATGCTCTGACACTCGGACGTCCGTTGCGCATCGATCGTATAGACGAATACCATTTCGCCGTGGATGGGACGCCGGTTGATTGTGTGACGCTCGCCATGGGCGAGATCTTGCGCGAAGCCCCTCCGGACATCATCGTCTCCGGGATCAATCATGGGGGGAACCTGGGAGACGACGTGCTCTATTCGGGAACCGTCGCGGGGGCCATGGAGGCGCTCGTCTACAGTCTGCCCGGAGTTGCCATCTCGCAAGTGGGGCGCGGAGAAGTGGACTTCGAGCCGGCGGCCCATTTTGCTGCGATCCTGGTTCGCCGGATCTTGGCCGAGGGACTGCCGGAGCGCACGGTCTTGAATGTGAACATCCCGCGCGGGCCGATTCGCGGTGTGCGCCTCACGCATCAAGGCACGCGCGTCGCCCGCATTCGCATTCATCCGGGCGTGGACCCCCGCGGCCGCCGCTATTACTGGATCGGCGAAGAGCACGCGGAATGGAATCATGAGGAGATGAGCGATTACGAAGCCGTCCGAGAGGGGTACATTTCCATCACCCCGTTGCACAATAATCTCACGAATTTTCGGGCCCTCGAACAGTTGCACACCTGGGCCGCGCTCGCCGATGATGTCGCTCTCCCCGAACCGAAATGGTGATCCGTATGCCCTTGCGCGTCGGCGGATGGTCGAACGGCTGCGGGAGCGGGGGGTTCGCGACGCGCGCGTCTTGGACGCGATGGAGCACATCCCTCGTCATCTCTTCGTGGAAGAGGCTCTCTGGGCGCGGGCGTACGAGGATCATCCCTTGCCGATCGGCTATGGGCAGACGATCTCGCAGCCGTACATGGTGGCGCGGATGACCGAGCTGCTGGAGGTCAAACCGGGAGATCGCGTCCTGGAGGTGGGAGCAGGATCGGGCTATCAAACGGCGATCCTCGCGACATTGGGAGCGCAGGTCTATGCCGTCGAGCGCATTCCGGAGCTGGCGGCGCGCGCGCATGCGACGCTGGAAGCTCTGGGGATCACCAATGTGCTGATCCGCGCCTTCGATGGCACCCTTGGCTGGGCAGAAGCGGCTCCCTTCGATGGAATTCTCGTCGCCGCTGCGAGCCCCAGTGTGCCGCCCCCCTACGTGGATCAGCTTGTCATTGGGGGGCGTTTGGTGATGCCTATTGGGGATGAGACGTATCAGCAGCTCATGCGCCTGATCAAAGGGGAGCGCGAGCATACGATCGAGTGGCACGGCGGCTGCGTGTTCGTCAAACTCATCGGGAAATACGGATGGAGGGAATGAGGAACGCGGAAGGACGCTCGGTGCGGGAGATCTCCGAAGATCCGGTGAGAGTCGAGGCTGCGACGTCGCGACCGAGTGTCACCCATTTCGCCCGACGTCTCCCTTTGGTCCGGAGTATTCGCTTCGCGTGGGAGAGAGTTCGCGCGAGGTTGCATCGGCTCTACACGTGGACGCTGCGGTGGGCTGAGACGCCTCAGGCCACGCTCGCCCTCTTTCTGATCGCCTTCGCCGAATCATCCTTCTTTCCGATCCCGCCGGACGCGGTGCTGATCGCGATGGTCGTGGCGATGCCGCAGCGCTTCCTGCGCTACGCGGCTGTGTGCACGGTGGGCTCGACGCTCGGCGGAATGTTCGGATACCTCATCGGGTATGCCTTCATGGAGACGCTGGGATGGCGCATTGTGGACCTCTATCACGCGCGCGAGCTGTGGAGCACGTTTCAGGCGAAATATCACGACTACGGACTTCTCTTCCTCGCCGTTGCCGCCTTCACGCCGATCCCGTATAAGGTGGCCACGATCGCCTCGGGGGCGCTGCAGCTCGGCTTCCACGCCTTTGTGCTCGTCTCCGCGATAGGGCGAGGAGCACGCTTCTTTTTGGTCGCCAGCCTTCTGCGCATTCTCGGCGAGCCGATCCGCGCGTTCATCGAGCGATATTTCGATGCGCTCTCGCTCGCGTTTGTGCTGCTGCTCATCGGGGGATTCCTCGCCCTCGGGCTCGTGCGATAAGCGGGTTCGTGCCCGTGCTCTCCGGTTCCGACTCGAGCACTTTCCCCATGCGGAGAGCATCCGTCGTGCCCAGATAATATCCCCGAATCCGTTCCCGCACAGCGTATCCGTGTTTTTCATAAAAGCGGATCGCGCGAACGTTATCCACCGCTGTCTCCAAGACGACCCAACGCGCTCCGAGGCGACGGAGTCGTTCCTCGGCCTCTCGAAGCAGGAGGCTTCCGACGCCGCATCCGTGCCAGTGGGGATGGACATCTATGGTCACGATGTGCCCGATGCGAATATTCCGACGATCGCGCTCGAGACGCGCGATGAGGAATCCGACGATCTCGCGCGCGGGCCTTGGGGAGAGATCTCGCGCGCGTGGGGTCTCCGTCTCAGCGACGAGGGTGAACCCGTGGCGGTCTTCGAGATAGACGCGCATCTCCTCGGCTGTGTACGCGATGCCGGGCGGGAAGCAGATCCGGTCGAGCTCGCACAGGCGGGCGAAATCCTCGGGCTGATAGTCTCGAAGGATCATCGGTAGAGTCCGGTCATGCGGATGTAGCGCTCGACCACTTCAGGGACGAGGGCCGCAATAGACTCCCCGGCTCGAAGGCGTCGTCGCACGTCCGTCGCCGAGATCCCGCGCACTTCTTCAGGAAGCTCCATACAGGCGATGCGCGAGCGGAACCACGCGGCTTCTTCATCCAGCAGGCGCTCCACGGCCGAGCAGGGAAACGCGCCTCGAGCCACGACGATCATGTGGCTTTCTGAGAAGAGATCCTCGAGCACAGCTCGGCGATCCGGATAGGGCGTGTAGTACCGCCCGAGATAGCGTCCCTCGCGATCGAGGACACGCTCGAAGGTGTCCGAGCCGACGATGAAGAAGATCTCCGACGTCGTACACTCGCGTCGCAGCGGCAGGATCAGATCGGCGAAGAACGGATGGCTGGCTACGCCGATGGCGATCGTCGGATCGGATGCGAAGGCCATGAGCACCATCGCCGTTCGGTCTTCGAGCGGGGCATCATAGGCGCGTTTATCGGCATTGGTGAGGCCAGGCAGAAGCGCGATGCCTTCCAGGTGAAAGCGCGCGCGCGCCCGCGCGATGATCTCGACATGGGCGCGCGTCAAGGGATTGAACGAGGCGGGGAAGACGCCGAGCCGAGCCGGAGGTCGGCTCATCCGGCGAATCCACGCAATCGTCGGCGCTTCCAGACACGAGAGAGCGGCGAGGGCTTCCCGAACGCGCGCTCTCATGTGCTCCACGTCAGACGCGTGCATAGGCGCTGCGGTGTTCCCACAGAGGATTATATCATCGGCAGAATTCCGAGCGCGCTCGGTACGGAGAGGGCACTCCCGCAGAGCGTGCGAGAGGTCCTCACGAGCGCGTGGACTTGCGCGGGCTTTTCGCCTTCCGCCGCACCAGGCGCTTGAGCTCGGCCATGAATTCGGAGACGTCTTGGAACTCGAGGTAGACGGAGGCGAAGCGCACGTAGGCGACTTTATCCAGCTCCTTGAGCCGCCGCATGATGAGTTCACCGATCTTCTGCGTCGGACGCTCTCGATCCGGCGACGTACGGACGTACGATTCCACGGCATCCACAATGGCTTCGATCTTCGCCATCGGGATGGGACGCTTCTCGCACGCTTTGAGAATTCCCGCCAGCACTTTCTGGCGGTCGAACGGCTCCCGCCGTCCGTCCTTCTTGATGACCATGTAGGGGATTTCATCAATGCGCTCGTAGCTGGTGAAGCGGCGGCCACATTTGAGGCATTCGCGTCGGCGTCGGATCGAATCGCCCTCGCGCGACTCTCGCGAGTCCACCACGCGATCTTCCAGGTGTCCGCAAAACGGGCACTTCATAGACCTTGGCTCAGCATCGGCCGTTCGGAGCACGAGCTTCTGCTCTCTCGCGCTCCCCCAAAGGCTATCCGAAGCGCGACCACATGGTCAAGCGCATTCTTCTCACCGGACGCCGGTGGCCCTCCCATAGGCTCATTGACAGATGGGCCGGAAAGCCGTAAGATAGTGCTGGTGCGAGGGATTGCGGCGATGACGAAGGCCGACATTGCGCGAGCGATATATGATCGGCATGGCGGGATTTCGGCGCGAGAAGCACGAGCGCTTGTGGACTTGATCCTGAGGATCATCAAGGACCGACTGGCTCAGGGGCACAGAGTCTATCTCGGGCGTGTGGGCGTCCTGGAGGTCGTGGAGCGCACATCGCGTCGGGGACGTCCCCCTTCGGGGGGAAAGAAGCCCATGACGCGCATTCTGATCTTCCGACCGGCCCGCGCGCTGCGAGCGTGAAGAGGAGAGTTACGGAAGGCCTGGAAGGATGCTTCAGGAGGCAGAGGGTATGCAGCCTGTGAAGGCCATTCCGGATAAGCTGTATTTCAAAATTGGCGAAGTCTGCGAGATCACGGGTGTTCAACCGCATGTCTTGCGCTATTGGGAGACGGAGTTTCCGCAACTGGCCCCGGAGAAGAACCGGGCCGGTCAGCGGGTCTACAAACGGCGAGACATCGAGCTGATCTTGCGAATCAAGAAGCTCCTTTACGAGGACAAATTCACGATCGCCGGTGCGCGAAAGCGCCTGGCGGCCGAATCTCGGTTCAAGCTCCTCTCCTCGGAGGCGCCCTCAGAGATGCCCGAATCTCCGAGCGAAAGTGTGATGTCGCCCCCTCTCTCGCCGAAAGTCTATCAGGTCTTCAGCGAGATCAAGCGCGGACTGGAGGAGCTGTTGGCACTGTTGAACCAAAATGATATAATGACTCCTCCGAGGAAATGAGCACGGTCGGGACGTGGCGCAGCCTGGTTAGCGCGCTTGCTTGGGGTGCAAGAGGTCGCTGGTTCAAATCCAGTCGTCCCGACCATTCTTCTTATTCCCGAGTGACGAACTCCCGATCGAGAGCCTGAAGCGTCTCCACGATCCCCGTGTACGCCAGCTCCGTGTGGGAGGCCATCGTGGGGCCAATGAATCCCTGGCGGCGCCACTCGTCGGCCTTCGCTTGAACCTTCAGGCGTGTTTGATCCCAAACAGGGCCGCCGAACATATCAACGCATTCCTCGGCGAAGCGGCCCTCGGCATCCATGGAGAACGCCAGACACGAGACGATGGGCAGGCAGAAGGGCCCCGTCACCGGCGTGTTGATCGGCACGGGCATAATGGGCATCACGTGTGAGCCTCGGGCGTCTCCGGCGACGAAATGCCCCAGCAGGAAAGGCTCGACGATCTCCTCGGGAGCTGGGAAGATCCCCTGCGTTCGAACGATCGCCACCGGATCGTCCTTACCCGTATATCGGCCGGCGATGTTGTGCAATCGCGTGGCCGAGACGGCGACGATTTGCTCATCGGGTTTATAGCGCGAGTGGATCGCTTCGACGGCGAACCGATCCGGATTCTGCAACAGGGCCGCGACATCCCATATGCGCTCGGGGACATCGAGTCGGATGATCCGGTCCTTATCCTTGGCATCCATGTCAATGATGGTGAAGGTGAATCCGCGGTGCATCTTGGGATTGAGAAGCAGTCCTCCGTTGTGCATGGGATCGCAGAAGGCGGCGTAGAGGGGATAGTTGTACGCGCCGGGGCTACACTTGTCGGCAGCGAAGACGAGGAACGCTTCCGCCGGCCGATCTGTGCTCTGCGGATCGCGTTCGAATTCGATCTCGGCGACGGCCGGGCCCGCCCCCCGAATGTTTCCCGATGGGGCATCCACCAGAAGGTCCTGTCCGGCGCCGTAAAGCCCCTGCTTCCGCGCCACGTCCGTCGCCGCCAGGAAACATTCCCACGCGAAGCGATGCACGCTCGGCGCGCCTACACCATGGGGATGGCTCATGATCAGCGCGATGTCGTCGCCGGTGAATGTGACAAGCCCATCAATGAGCAGGGGTTTTGATCCGGAACATGCCGATCGCAGCATCTCCCGGACGACATGAAGCATCCGCTCGGAAGGACGCGTGTGCCCTCCGATAGATCCAACATCCGCTTTGATGACGGAGAGTGTGACTCTCATGGCTGTTCTCCTCCTGAAGAGACATTCCTTCACCCCCTCTCAGAATCCCTCACATCGTGCAGGGAACGCAATTATACCATTGGGGCCATTGAGAGGAAACGTGCGGGATCACGTCAGCGAGAGGGGATGGAATCGCATCTCGGTGTCGTGGATATCCAAGCCCCGGACCGGCGCCTCTGTCCGGTAACGGACGGGCGTCGGGAACAGAGTTCCTGGCGACGGCAGGACCCGTCCGATCCCGAGAGCTGTGACCGTCAGGAGGTCGCACAGGAAGCCGAGCCTCCCCGTACGTCGGACTCCACGGGGGGCCTTAGGAAGACATCGCCGAGGATGTTGCGGATCGGGAAGATCATGATCCCAACAGGAACGACGCGTCCAGGAATCTCGACGAGTTTGGCGCTTGTGATATCCGCCGTAATCAGAGAGGTAACGAGTCCGGCGGTCAGAGGAGCACACGAGCCACATCGAGCGGCTGCGCGGCACTCCGGCATCAGAGCTTGAACCGCTTCTCAGGGGGATGCTCGCGGGTCAGCTCTCGCAACAGCTCTTCCGCGCGGCGCTGCTCCTGCTCGCGACTTTCGCGATCCAGCTCCAGGTGCACGCGGAGATGATCGCCGGCCGTCACCCCAGGGGGCAAATAGCGAAGCGGGAGGTCGAAACGGATGCGGTCGTCCTCGTCGAGATAGCACACGGCGATATCGTCTTCGATCCGATCCACGATGAGCTTCATAAGCCGTTCCTCCGAGGCGCGAGCGATGCTCTCGGTCGAGAAGCGCTCGCCGGCCGGGGATCCCGCGCGGTCTTGAGGATCGCGTGGGGACCTCCAGGCACGGCCGTCACGACTTCCTGACGTGCTGCGGGACCATGGTCTTCCCGCGCTGGCGCTTCAACGCGAGCGCGAGGGCGTCGTCCGCGCCAGAGATCCTCAGCGGTCGCCGTCCGCTCAGTGTGAATCTCGTAGCGGCGGCCATCGCTCCGGATAACGATCTCGCCTTCAAGGTCGGTGCGATGCAGTTCGCGCACCCAGCGCCGCAGCCGAGCGAGCGTCTCCGGCGCCGGATGGCCGTATTCATTGTCCGCCCCGCAGGAGATGAGGGCGACCTCGGGGCGCACGCGTTCCAGAAAGGCATGCGTCGTCGAATGGCGGGATCCGTGATGCGCGACCTTGAGCACGCGCGCGGTCAGCGGCGCCGTCGTATCCTCGTGTTCGATGAGGCGTTCTTCCGTCTCTCGCTCGCTGTCTCCGGTGAAGAGCATGGAGAACGCTCGGTAGCTCAATCGGACGACGATCGAATTGGCATTCTCGTCGCTGCGCGTCCCCTGCAGCCGCATCGGAAATGGCGCCAGGATGGAGAGCGTCACGCCCGTTCCGAGCTCGAACTCCTGTCCCGCTTCGGCGACAACGAATCGGATTCCCTTTTCGCGGATCTTCTCCAGCATGCGCGTATATGTGCGCGTGGGGTGCGGCTGGCCGCTATCCAGGAACAGGCGGACGGGGACAGCGTCGAGCACGGCCACCATGCCGCCGATATGGTCCGCATGCGGATGCGTGGCCACGACCAGATCCAACTGCGTGACGCCATATCGAGCGAGCGCCTCGCGCACGCGATCGGCTGCTTCCGGAGGACCGGCATCAATGAGCACGGCTTTGCGTTCGGGGGTCAGAATGAGGAACCCATCCCCTTGTCCGACATCCAAAGCGACGACCGTCAGCTCGCCGAGAGAAGGTGGGGGCTGGCGCCGTCCGATTTCGAACCGGTGGAGGAGAAGGGTGGTGAGAAGAAGCAGGGCGCCGGCGAGGAGCAGCAAGAGCGTTCGACGGTGTCCGCGGAGGCGCCCCCTGCGATCTGAGGATCGCCTGAAGACCCCGCCCCCTCTCCGTCGCCGAGCCCTGTTCATCTCAGAAGCGCTCAGGGATCACAACCGGATTCGCCGCCGGTGGCGGGGAGTGCCCGATCGCCGCGTGGCTCATGCCGCAGACGCGTCGCGGTTGGTATTCCGGATCCACCTCCGTCGGATACCGCCCCGTGTAGCACGCCGTGCAATAGCGCGTATCTTCAGGGTCGCCGCATGCTTCGAGCAGCGAGGCATAGCTCAGATACCCCACGCTATCGGCACCGAGGAAGCGGCCGATCTCCTCGACCGACATTCGCGCGGCGATCAGTTCCTCCTTGCGCGGCGTGTCGATACCGTAGTAGCAGGGCGCGATCGTGGGCGGACAACTGATGCGCACGTGAATCTCGCGAGCGCCCGCTGAGCGAATCATCTGCACGATCTCGCGGCTTGTCGTCCCGCGCACGATGGAATCGTCCACGAGGACGACGCGTCGGCCCTCCAGCAGCTCGCGCACGGGATTGAGCTTGACCTTCACCCAAAGGTTTCGAATCGCCGCGCGGGGTTCGATGAATGTGCGTCCGACGTAGTGGTTGCGCACGAGGCCGAAGACCAGAGGAATTCCGGATTCCATCGCATATCCGATGGCCGCCGCCACGCCCGAATCGGGAACCGGAACGACGATGTCCGCCGATGCGGGATGCTCGCGCGCCAGAAGTCGTCCCAGCAAGTACCGGGATTGACTCACAGGCCGACCGAAGACCACGCTGTCCGGGCGCGAGAAGTAGACATGCTCGAAAATGCACTGCGTGGGGCGCCGTCGGGGGAAAGGGAAGAATGAGCGCACGCCGGTGGCGTCCACGAGGACCATCTCCCCCGGTTCCACATCGCGCACGAGCATGGCGCCGATCAGGTCGAAGGCACAGCTTTCTGAGGCGAAGACCGTCGCCCCGTCGAGCGTCCCCAGGAGCAGCGGCCGAAATCCGCGCGGATCGCGAACAGCGATGAGCGCGCGGGGCGTTGCGAAGAGCATCGAATAAGCGCCCTCCAGTTGGGTGAGCGCTTCGACGATCGCCTCCATCAGATCGCGCGCGCGCGACCGAGCGATCAGATGCAGCACAACTTCGGTATCGCTCGTGGACTGGAAGATCGCGCCCTCGCGCTCCAGTTCCGCTCGCACCCGCAGCGCTGCAGGCAGATTGCCGTTATGGCAGACAGCGATGGGTCCGCCGCGCAGGCTGGCGACGATCGGTTGCGCCTCGCGGAGGCTCACGTCCCCGGCCGTCGAATACCGCACGTGGCCGATGGCCGATCGGCCCGGCAACGCAGCAAATGTCTCCTCGCGGAAGACCTCGCTCACGTATCCGAGACCTCGGACTCCATGCAGACGTTCCCCATCGGAGGTCACAATGCCCGCCGACTCTTGTCCGCGATGTTGGAGGGCGTAGAGGCCATAGTAGGTCAGCCGCGCTGCTTCCTCATGGTTGAAGATCCCGAAGATCCCACACGCTTCGCGGAGCTTCTCCTCGCTCATGACCGATCCGCCTTTTTAACGCCTTGCTTTTATTACACGCGCCCCGAAAAGTCAATGCGGAGCGCCCCCTGTGGGGACCCCGTGCACCGCGAGAGTTCACTGTTCCGGCGATTCCCCGCAGGCATGGGAAGCGATCACCTCCTGGGCGCGCGCGCGCGCCCAAGCATCCGCTCGGAGGACGTCTTCGATCGCGCGCGGCTCCTCCGGTTCATGTTCGCGCATCACGCGCGCGATCACGGCGGCAATGGCCGGGAAGGGGAGGCGGTTCTCCAGAAAGGCCTGCACGGCCACTTCATTCGCCGCATTGAGCACGGCGGGCATCGTCCCTCCGCACCGCAAGGCCTCGTAGGCGAGGCGCACGCAGGGGAAGCGATCGAGATCCGGCGGATAGAATTCCAGATGTCGGACCCTCGAGAGATCGAGTCGAGGCAACGGCGTCGGTCGCCGGTCCGGATAGGTGAGCGCATATTGGATAGCGTAGCGCATATCGGTCGGCCCCAACTGTGCGAGGATGGAGCCGTCCACCAGCTCAATCATCGAGTGCACGACCGATTGCGGGTGAATGAGGATCTCAATCTGCTCCGGAGCGAAACCGAAGAGCCAGTGGGCCTCGATGACTTCCAGCCCTTTGTTCATGAGCGTGGCCGAGTCCACGGTGATCTTCGGCCCCATGCGCCAGGTCGGATGCTGCAAGGCCTGTTCCGGCGTAATGCGCGAGAATTCGGTCTCCGGCAGCGTGCGAAAGGGACCTCCCGAAGCTGTCAGAATCAACCGCGCGACATCGTGACGCCGCACACCGTGCAAGCACTGATGCAGGGCATTATGCTCGCTGTCCACAGGGAGGATCTCGGCGCCGCTTGCGGCCGCGCGCTCCGTCATCAGGCGGCCGGCCATGACAAGCGTCTCCTTGTTGGCCAGCGCCACGCGTTTGCCGTGTTCCAGAGCGCGATAGGTCGGCAGCAGCCCCACCGCGCCGACCGTCGCCACGAGCACAACGTCGACATCCGGTGCCGTCGCAACAGCGATGAGCCCTTCTACTCCGTGGAGGATGTGTGGGAACGAAGAGACTCCGCGCTGCCGCAGTTCACTCTCGAGCTCAGCCGCCGCCTCCGCCGTTGCGACTGAGACCAGACGAGGCGAAAACCTGAGGATCTGATCAGCGAGCCGCGCCACGCTCCGGCCCGCTGCCAATCCGATCACGCGAAAGCCGTCCAAATGTTCGAGCACTGAGAGAGCGCTCGTGCCGATTGAGCCCGTCGAGCCTAAGATCGCTATGCGTTTCATCCCCGCCTGCTCCGCGGAATACATCCGAAACCCGCGTGCGCGGTGTCCGAGCCGATCATGATAGGAGAAGTCGGCTGTAGATGTAAATGATCGGCGCGTTGAAGAGAATACTATCGGCACGATCCAAAATTCCGCCGTGGCCCGGGAGCAGATGCCCGGCGTCCTTCACGTTCGACCCCCGTTTGAGCATGGATTCGATCAGATCGCCGATCTGTCCCACGACATTCAGCACGAGCGCGAGGACAAGGGCGTGGGCGATGGGCAGCTCTTTGAAGAACCAGAATTTCCCCCCGAGGGCTGCGAGCTCGCTTCCGAGAAGTCCTCCGATGGCCCCTTCGATCGTCTTGCCCGGACTCACACGCGGAGCCAGCGCGCGACGCCCGAGCGCGCGCCCCACGTAGTATGCCGATGTATCCCCGGCGAAGATGATGAGGAAGAAGAGCGACAGAAGCCGAGCCGCTGTCGTCGCGTCCACGCTTACCCGAAGCAAGATGAGGAATCCCAAGCTGACAGCGATGTACAGGACGCCGGCGACCGTCACGGCGCTCTCCAGAAGCACCGTCTCGAAACGCTCAGCCGTGAAGAGCGACAGCGCGAGCGTGAGCGCCAGAAGCAGCAGCAGCCCTCCCACAACGAGGAGCTCGTTCTGCATAAAGAATCCGATGAGGACGACCAGGGCCGCCGCATATCCGAGCCCGCGATCGCCGCGACATCCCGCGCGTTCCGCGAGGGCATAAAATTCGCGCAGGCCCAAGAGCGTTCCCGCACCGACCCACCCGATCAGATAGTAGGGGCTCGACGCCCACAGCGCGAAGATGAAGAAAGGGAGCAGAACGATGGCCGTGAGCACCCGCGTCATGTCATCTCCTCCGCCGGGGGGACCCTTGTGTCAGGTGGGGATCCCGAGTGTGGAATTCCCGCAGGAAGCGCCGAATCATGTTCTCGCGTCGGGGATTTCGATCTGGAGCCTTTGGGGGTGGTCCGTTCATGGATGCGCAACTGACGGTCCTCCGACGACGCTCAATCCCCCGTAGCGTCGTTCGCGTCTCTGGTATTCGATCAACGCTTGGAGGAAGTGAGCCGGTCGAAAGTCGGGCCAGAGCGTTTCGGTCACATACAGTTCTGTGTAGGCGATCTGCCAGAGAAGGAAATTGCTCACGCGCATCTCGCCGCTGGTGCGAATCAAGAGATCGGGATCGGGCAGATCGGCCGTGTAGAGATGTTGCGCGATGAGAGCTTCGGTGATGGCCTCCGGGGGGAGGGCGCGCTGGCGTGCCTCGCCATAGAGGCGGCGGAAGGCATCCACCAGCTCCGTGCGCCCGCTGTAATTGAGGGCGACGACCAGATGCATGCGCTGATTCCCTGCCGTCTCCGCCATAGCCCGACGCAACTCTTCGCGGATCTCTCCCTCCAGTCCCTCCCACCTCCCGATGACGCGCAACCGGATGTCATGGCGCTTGAGCGTCTCCAGCTCTTTTCGCAGAAACTCCCGGAGCAGACTCATGAGCGCTGCGATCTCTTCCTGCGGCCGTTTCCAGTTCTCGGTCGAGAAGGCATAGAGCGTCAGGACCGGAATGCCCAAGCGCGCTGCCGTCTCGACAATCCGACGCGCGGCCTTCGCCCCGGCGCGATGGCCCGCGATGCGGGGTTTGTGCCGTCGCAAGGCCCAGCGTCCGTTTCCATCCATGATGATGGCTACATGGTGGGGAAGCTGCTCGGGACGAATCTGCATGAGGAGAAGCGCCTCGCGCGAGCCGGGTTTGATGAAGCCTTCGAACTTCTTCTGCAGGTCGTCCATCGAACTGCCCTGGAGGGCTTTCATGGAATCCTCCACCAACCTGCGCGGCGTGCGAGTGCTCGCGGCATCATCGAACTCCGCCACAATCTTAGTAGTGGACGCGAAGGAGAGTCAAGCCCTTAGCCGGAAAGGTCGGGCCAGCCACACGCCGATCGCGCGCGCGCAGAATGCGCTCCATGTCATGGATGCGCCACCGTCCCCGCCCGATTTCGCAGAGTGTGCCCATGAGCGTGCGCACCATGTAGCGGAGGAATCCGTTGGCTGTGATCTCCAGATGGAGCCGGTCGTCCTCCTGCCACAAGTGCGCGGCATAGACTCGTCGCACAGTCGTCTTCCCCGGACGTTCGCGTGTTCCGAAAGAAGCAAAGTCATGCTCACCGATGATCACCTCGAGCGCCCTCTGCATGGCCGCCACGTCCAGCGGGAAGGGGAAGTGGTGCGCATAGCGATAGAGGAACGGGCTGAGTACCGGTCCGATGCCGAGCGTATAGCGGTAGGTTTTGGACACGGCGCTATAGCGGGCGTGAAAGTCGGGCGGGACGAACTCAACGGCCATCACGCGCACGTCCGGAGGAAGATTCGCGTTGAGCGCGCGCCGCCACTCCTCTTCGGACATCTCCCGGGTGAGGAGGACAGTGGCAACCTGTCCTTCGGCGTGCACTCCGCGATCGGTTCGCCCGGCGCCGTGTACCGTCACCGGGCGGCGATCGAGGCGCGAGAGCGCTTCGGTGAGCACGCCTTGGACCGTCCGTGCTCCCGCTTGGATCTGCCAGCCATGGAAATCCGTTCCGTCGTATTGCACAAGAAGCTTCACGTTCTGCACGCGCCGTTCTCCCCTCGCCTCACATCGGCGGAGCATCCCGGAGCGAGCCCCTTTTCCCGCGAGAACGCTTCATGCCACGTATCGGCTGCCGGGCGTCACGATGGGCACGCCAGCGGCGCACAGGGGGCACTCGTCCGGGGGATACGTGGGCCATTCGAGCTGCAGCAACGTGCGCAACGGCACGCCGAAGTAGAGTGCCGTTCCGCTGCGATCCACCAGCGCTCCAACGCCGACGACCTGCCCTCCGGCGTCGCGCACCAGTTCGATGACTTCGCGGGTGGAGCGTCCGGTCGTGATGACATCTTCAACGACGAGCACGCGCTCGGACGGCGCGATGGCGAATCCGCGACGGAGGACGAATCGTCCCGCCTCGCGCTCGGCGAAGATCGCGCGCACCTGCGCGGAGTCGGTGGCATGGGGGGCCTGCAGATGGCGTGCCACCTCGTGCGCGACGATGATGCCTCCGATGGCCGGGGCGATCACCGTCTCGATCAGTTCGTCCGCGAATGCCTCGGCCAATCGCGCGCCGAGATGCGTGGCGATCCGAGGATATTGCAGCACGAGTGCGCACTGAATGTAGTGTCTGCTGTGCAACCCCGAGGAGAGCCGGAAATGGCCCTCCAAAAGGGCGCCCGCCTCTCGGAAGATGCGTCCGATATCGTCCATGGTCATGGCTCCTTCTCGCGGTAATCTCCCTCGAATTCCGAAGGTGCGGTGACCTGGGATGCCGGCTGCGAGATCGCTCTTTGAGCAGCGATCTCCTCTTCATCACGGTCACGGCTGAGCGTCGGCGGAGGCGCAGGCGGCTTCACACGAGGCGCAGGGCGCAAGCGGTGGGCGAGCTGATGGAAGAGTCCGCCAAGCAGCAGGGCGACATCGTGCTCCGGGGAGCGAACCGTCTCTGGCGTCACCCCACGCTGCCGGATTGCCTGACTGTATGCGGCTGTTGCGCCTTCGACATCTCCTTTGATGTAGAGCATACGGCCCAGCTCGTTGTAGGCTTCGGCAAAAACGCCTTGGCGTTGCGCGATCGCTGTCTTGAAGGCTTCGATAGCCTGTGTGACCTCACCGCGGCGAGCGTGCACGCGTCCCTTTTGATAATAGGCCTCGGGGAAGATGCCGCGACTGGCCGCGATGGCCTGTGAGAACTGATCCAGTGCTGCGTCAAACATCCCGCGACGGCTATAGAGCACGCCCAGCTCGTAATGAGCTTCCGGGAAGCTCGTCGGATGCGCGGCGCACACCAGCTTCAGTGCCGCGATCGCTCCCTCCACGTCGCCCTGCGCCGCCAGAGCGCGTCCGAGCCAGTATCGCGCTTCTGGAAAATCGCCCTGCTGCTCCAGCGCTTCCTGAAACTCGCTCATCGCTGCGGCATACTCACCCTTCTCGTAGAGCACCTTTCCGAGATCGAAATGCGCCTCCGGGAATGGTCCGCTCTTTTGCGCCAGGGCGCACTGCAGCTCCCGCAACGCATCGTCGAGCCGTCCCCGGCTCATGTGAACGAGGCCCAGGTAGTAATGGGCTTCCGGATCGTTGGGGTGAAGCTCCAGCGCGTGCTGAAATGCCGCTTCGGCTTGCTCCCACTGGCCTGCCTGAAAGAGCACCAAGCCCAGATTATGCTGAAGAGAGGGATCGCGCCCGCCCATCTGCTCCATCGCTTGCTGATAAGCTTCGATAGCCGCGGCCGTGTTTCCTTGCCGCACGTAGGCGTTCCCTAAGTTCCACAGAGCTTCGGGAAAGCGCCCGTTGCTTTGCTCGATCGCCGTGCGATAGGCCGCGATCGCCTCTTCCACTCGCCCTTGGGCGAGGAGGACGTTCCCCAGGCTGTAGTATGCTTGGGGGAACGTCTCGCAGTGAGCGATCGCCTGGCGGAGAGCTTCCAGAGCCGCTTCTAATTCCCCCCGCTCGAAGAGCACAACGCCTAAGCTGTAGTACGCGTGAGGGAAGACCTGCTGCTCGACATCCACCGCGCGTTGGAAGGCCGCTTGGGCATCCCGCAGCTCCCCGCGCTCCCAAAGGGCGAGTCCGAGCCGGTAGTGCACCTGACCCCAGTCAGGCTTATACGCGATGGCCGTGCGATAGGCGGCAATCGCTCGTTCCAGGTCTCCGCGAGCATAGTACGCGTTGCCGAGATCCGCATAGGCTTCCGGATAAGGATGCTCCGCATTTTGGATGGCGGCGTCAAATGCCGCGATGGCGCGTTCGATCTCGCCGCGGTCCAGAAGCGCCAGACCCATGTCGTGATGCGCCGGTGCCAAATCGGGTTTGAGGTGGAGAGCGCGCTCGAAGGCACGGATCGCCTCTTCGAGATCTCCGTTGAGGTAGAGGGCAACGCCCAGTGCGTGGTGCGCGTGCACGCACTCGGGCTCGAGCGCCAACGCCTGCCGATAGGCTGCGATCGCCTCTTCCAAGCGTCCCGCTTGCACGAGCGCGCGTCCGAGATGATAGTGAGCTTCTGGAAATGTCGGCTGCTGTTCGATCGCCTGGCGAAAGCTCCGGATAGCCTCTTCCAGCTCACCCCCATCGAGCAACGCGCGTCCGAGGTTGTAGTGAGCTTCCGGGAGCTCAGGGCACGCGCGCACGGCCTGGCGGAAAGCTTCGATCGCTTCGGAGCGCGCTTCAGCCCCTTTGTTGAGGAGCGCCTGTCCGAGTTCCACGTATGCTTCCGGCCATGGAGTCGGACATGCGGCGATCGCGCGCCGATAGGCGTCAATGGCTTCCTCCAGTTTCCCTTGGGCACGGAGAGTGAGCCCCAGATCCCGCCATGCTTCCGGATAGGGCGTTTCGCGTTGGCGAATCGCCGTCTCGTACGCGGCGACGGCGTGAGCGAGATCGCCCAGGTTGTAGAGGATACGCCCGAGCAAATGGTACGCCTCCGGGAAGTGGCGCTCGCGCTGCTCGATGGCCGTCTCAATCGCTTCCCGAGCCGCCTCGGGTTCGCCCAGTTCCAACAGCGCGCACGCCAGGTTGAAATAGGCGTTGGGGAAGTGAGGGTGTTCAGCGATCGCACGGCGGAAGGCTTCGGCGGCTTCCCTCAGCTCGCCCTTCTCATAGAGCACGCGTCCGAGGTTGTAGTGCGCGCGGGGGAATCGTCCTCCGGCCGCTTCCACAGCCGTGCGAAAGGCGGCCGCCGCTCGATCCAAGTCCCTTCGAAGGAAGAAGAGGTGCCCGAGCTCGTAGGAACTCTCTGCCACTTCATACCCCTGCGCGATGACGCGCTCAAAGTGTGGGATCGCCTCATCCAAGCGTCCGGCTCCGGCGAGCGCGCGTCCGAGTTCCAGCTCAGCTTCCGGAAAATGGCCCTGCCGCTGCTCGAGTGCGCGGCTCAGGGCAGCGATCGCTGTGTCATACGCCCCTTGCGTCGCCTGCAGGCGCCCGAGATCGTAGTAGGCGCGAGGGAAGAAAGGATTCTGCTCGATGGCGCGCTCGTATGCGGCCACGGCGCGCTCCACTTCTCCCTGTTGCGCGAGCACGAGCCCTAATTGGTGATAGGCTGCCGCGAAGTTTCCCCCGCGCTGACGAATAGCTGTCTCCAGTGCGTCGCGCGCTCCGGCCAGATCGCCGTGGCGCAAGTAGGCACGCCCGAGATTGAAGTAGGCATCCGGATGGTTCGGATTCACCTGGAGGAGCTGGCGAAATGTCGCAATGGCGTCCTCCACGCGCCCTTGAGCCAGAAGGGCCCTCCCCAGCTCGTATTGCGCTTCCGGGTAGATTCCTCCGCGCTGTCCGATAGCAGTGCGAAAGGCTTCGATCGCTCCCTCGAGATCCCCTTTCCCCATGAGGAGCCAGCCGAGTTGAAAGTAGATGTCCGGCCCATGTCCCCCGGATTGTTCCAGAGCTGTGCGATAAGCGGCGATCGCTTCCTCAATCCGCCCAAGGTGCGCGAGCGTAAGCCCCAGGTGGAATGAAGCGCGCGGAAAGACTCCGCCGCGTTGCGCGATGGCCTTCCGAAAAGCCTCGACGGCGCGCTCCATCTCCCCCTTGCTGAGCAGCGCGAGACCCAAATTGTGATAGGCCCCGGGGTGATTCCCTCCCGTCTGCTCGATAGCGCGCTCGTAGGCCGCAATGGCCCCTTCCAGATCACCACGCCGAGCGAGCGCCATTCCCAAGTGGTAGTAGGCTTCCGGATAATGCGGCTGTTGCTCAATGGCAGTTTGAAAGGCGGCGATGGCTTTCTCCACATCCCCCGCGTCGTGCAAGGCGCGACCCAGGAGAAAATAGGCCTTGGGGAAACGCCCCTGCTGCTGTTTAATTGCTGCGCGCAGGGCTGTGATCGCCGCCTCGAGCTCCCCTCGCCGATAGTGGTGCTGGGCTTGTTCGAGATACTGCTGTGCGAGATGGCCCGTCATCGCTCTTGCCTCCTGACAGGGGCCCCGCGGGGGGCCCACTGTGAGCTGACCTCATTCGCGAAAGTGAAAGAGGATGGCTCGCCCGCCCTGAAGCCCACAGAGGAGCGGAGCGGTTGAGGCCGCCTGTGTTCGTTTCACCCGCACGATCTCTCGACCGTTGAGCGCGAGAGCGACTTCACCGCGATCCGATGTGAAGGTGAGCGTCATCGGAGAGGTCAGGTCGGGCGGGTTGTCTAACGGCTTCAGCACGTCCTCTTGCGAAGCGATGAGGCGAACAGGACGCACGGTCCACGGAGCGAGTTCGCGCGCGCGCTCCAGGCGAAGGCCGAGCGCGACATCGCCGGATCGCAGCAGAAACACCCATTGCCGTTCCGTCGCCGAGGGGGCGAGCGCGAGGTCAAAGGTGAGGTGCGTCGGCGTCTCCCCTCGAAGCACGCGGTGCGTCGGCTCCGCCTGAGCGTGAAGGAACACCGCATCCCGCAGACGCTCGAGCCATGTCGTTGTCCTCGGGGCTTTCGGCCCAAGACGACGCGCGTCGTCTATGCGACCCAAGCGGAGGGCGTATAGTTGGGCGAGCGCTTCCATCGCTTCCGGGAACGGATCGCGCCGAAGGGCGAGGGCCGTGCGGAGCCGCTCTTCCGCTTCCTCATAGCGTCCGACAGCCGGATCGGCGAGAACTCGAGCGAGATCGTAGTGGGCTTCCGGAAAGTTTCCCTGACGCAACCGGATCGCAGCATGCAACTCCGCGAGCGCCCGCTCGTAGTGGCGAAGGCGATAGAAAGCGCGCCCGAGCAAGTGGCGAGCAACCGGATCATTGCCCTGTCGCTTGGCGAGCGCTGTCGAGAGCATTTCGATCGCCATGGGCACGTGGGGACTCTCTGCGCCGGCGCTCTCTCCCTGTTCCAGAAGCGCGCGTCCGAGCAGAAGGTATGCTTCCGGGAAGAAGCCGTTCCTCAAGCGGATCGCCCGTCGGAGCTCCCGAATGGCCAGTTCATACTGCTGGTGCAAGAGGAGGATACGTCCGACTTCGAGCACCTCGTCCGGACTTTCTCCCGCGCGCTGCACGGCGTCGCGCAGCACGCGGTCTGCCTCCTCGCGCCGACCCTGACGCAGGTAGAGTTCGCCAAGTGCGGCCGCGGCAGCGATCAAGCGACCTCCACTCTGCTCCAGCGCTGTCTGAAAGGCGCGCTCGGCCCCCGTCATATCTCCCTCCTCCTGCAGCACGCGTCCCAGTTGCAGATAGGCATCCGGGAAGACTCCGCCCGCTTGCTCCAATGCCAGCAGGGCTTCGCTCTTGGCTCCCGCGATCTCCCCTTGATCCAGGTAGATGATGCTCAACCGCTCGTGCGCGCGCGCATTGCCGAACTCGCTCCCCGCGATCACCTCCCGCAGCAGCGTGGCCGCTCCCTCCCGATCTCCGTTTTCAAAAAGTCGCCAGGCTTCCGAGATCGGATCATAGATCGAACGCGGCGCCGGCTGTGGGGAGATCGTCGGTGGTGCCGGCAGCGGGGGCCAACGCGTGAGCCAGCGATAGGCGCGCCATCCCACCCCGCTCACTCCCATGAGGAGGAACACGCTGGCGAGCATCACCCCCCATCGGCGTCGGCCGAGACGAAATGTCGGTGCGGCGGGCTCCTGAACGCGCGTGGTCCGAGATGCGGAGTGTTCTCCCACGGTCGGGCGCGCCGTGAGATTCGTCGTGCGTCGTCCTGCGGGTGCGCGTACAGCGCGCTCGAATGCTTCCGCCAACTGCCACGCGCTCTGTGGTCGAGCGGCCGGATCCTTGCTGAGCGCCTGAAGCACGACAGCTTCGATCTCCGGGCTCACCTCCGGTCGGAGCGCGCGAAGCGATGGCGGCTCCTCGTGAATATGCTTGAGCATCACCTCCATGGGATCTCCTTCGAACGGAGGGCGCCCCGTTAACATCTCGTAGAGAATCACGCCCAAGCTGTAGATGTCCGAGAGCGCCGTCGGCTCCTTCGCCCGACATTGTTCGGGAGACGCATACTCCGGCGTGCCGAGGAAGACCTGACGGGAGATCGGCAGGTGACCGCGCTTCTGTTCATCCAGGACTTTCGCGATGCCAAAGTCGAGGACTTTCACGTAATCCTTCTCCCCCGCCACCTGCTGAAGAATGATGTTGTCCGGCTTGAGGTCGCGGTGAATGATCCCCTGCGCGTGGGCTTCGGCGACAGCCGCGCAGATCTGTGCGAGGATGCGCGCGGCGCGCGATGGGGACAGTGGCCCTTCGCGTCGCATCACTTCGGTGAGGGTCTCCCCCTCCAGATACTCCATGAGCAGGTAGACGATCTCTCCATCGCGCCCGCAATCAATGATGTTGATCGCATGCGGATGCGTGACATACGCGGCGGCGCGCGCCTCATGCAAGAAGCGTTCGACGAAGCTCGGATAAGCCGCCAGATCATCCAGCAGGACCTTGAGGGCGACCACCTTCCCTGTCACGACATTCCGGGCGCGGTAGACGCTTCCCATCCCCCCTTGCCCGATCTTCGCTTCGATTCGGTACTTGCCCGCGATCGTGCGCCCCAGGAGCCGGTCCGGCTTGGCTTCTTTCATCGTCTCGGTCATTCGCGCGCTGTGCCCGACGCTCTTGCTCGTTCGTCCCCTTTACCGTATTCTGATAGGCTTTATCTTATCGCAAAACGGGTCGGATGCAAGCGATTTCTTCCAGAGGAGGTGAGCCGATGCCGAAACTCACGCGTCGTCATTTTGTCGTCAGCGGATTGACCGTTCTGGCATTCCCCCGGGTGCGCTCGGCCCAGACATCATCGCGACCGCCGAATCGGCCATTGGCCATCGCCAGCGCCAATCGCGTCACCTTGCCCGACGGCACGGTGTATTACAACGGGATCCGTGCGACGGAGCGGGCGATCGAGCTGATTCGCGCCGGGAGCGATCCCCTGGATGCTGTGATCGCCGGCGTCACTCTCGTCGAGGATGATCCGAACGACATGAGCGTCGGATACGGAGGCCTGCCGAATGAAGAGGGTGAGGTCGAGCTGGATGCATCCGTGATGCACGGACCCACGGGGCGCTGTGGAGCTGTCGCAGCCCTGCGGTACATCAAGAATCCCTCCAAGGTCGCCCGTCTGGTCATGGAGGAGACGGATCACGTGCTGCTCGTCGGCGAGGGAGCGCTTCGGTTCGCGCTCTCGTTCGGATTTCAGAAGGAGGAGCTGCTGACGGAACGCGCGCGTCAGGTGTGGCTGCAGTGGCGGCGCGAGCGCAGCGAGCGCGATCATTGGATGCAGAACAAGTTGCCCGGAGCGCTTCGCTCGGCCAGGGAAGGAGAGGAGATGCCTTTCACTGGGACGATCAACTGCTTGGCGATCACCGAAGCTGGTGACATCGCCGGCGTGACCACGACAAGCGGTCTCGCGTTCAAAGTTCCCGGGCGCGTCGGAGACTCTCCGATCATCGGGTGCGGCCTCTACGTGGACAACGATGTGGGGGCGGCGGGTTCGACCGGCTGGGGCGAGGACAATATCCGCGTCGTCGGCGCGCATACGGTCGTGGAAAATATGCGGCGCGGGATGAGCCCGCGGGAAGCGTGCCTGGAGGCTTTGCAGCGTGTTGTCAAGCTCTACGGGGGGCGGCCGCCCCATCAGTTGAATTTTTACGCGCTCAACAAAAACGGCGAGTACGCCGGCGCGGCCATCTTCAAGGGGGCACAGTTCGCCGTCACCGATGCGCGCGGCAGCCGCATTGAAGACTCCGCTTATCTCTTTGAGCGCCCGCCGCGGTGAGTCCTCAGCTCACGCGCGTTCGCTCTGGGTCCCCCGCAGGGGGACCCCGGACGGCAGACCATGCTTGACAAGGTGTGGGCCGAGAGCGTAATATCCCGCAGGGAATCAGCGCGAACGGGGGATGTGTTGAATTTACCGAATGCGGTGACATTGCTCAGAATCTTCATCGTCCCGCTGCTTGTCGTCGTCCTGCTGACGCGCGTCTCGGAGGCGTGGTTTGGAGTCTCGCAGCGATTACTGGGTGTCGCGATCTTTCTGGCGGCGGCGCTCACAGACTGGTTGGATGGATTTTTGGCCCGTCGTCGCCGTCAGGTCTCCCCGTTGGGGATGTTGCTCGATCCTCTGGCCGACAAGCTCTTGATCTCGGCGGCCCTGATCGCCCTCGTGGACAATCGGCTGGCCCCCGCATGGGCTGTGGTCATCATCATTGGTCGCGAATTCGCGGTGACAGGCTTGCGGAGCATCGCCGCGCGTGAGGGCTTTATGATCGCGCCCTCGCGAATGGGGAAGTTCAAGATGCTCGCCGAGGTCGTCGCTGTCGCTTTGCTCATTCTGAGCATGACTGATGAGGGAGGGCCGCCGGTCACCCCTTATGCCGTCCCTGTCTTCTGGGAGGCTCCGGCATTTGTCCATGTCCTCGCGCGCTTCTCGGCGAGCGGACATATATCGGCGCACGATGTGCGCATCTTGCTCTACAGCGCAGGCCGCGCCGTCCTCTGGCTCGTCGTCATCTCCTCGATGTGGTCCATGTACGGATACTTCCGTCAGTTCTACGCCTTCGTGCGCGATCCGCTGCACGCGCGCCCTCAGCTCTCCCGTGAGGATGTGGTCGTGCGCTGATCCCTGAGGGGGGATACCCATCGAATCCCGGTGGGAGTGTTATCTGTGGAAGAAGAGGCCCCAGTAGCTGTTGACCATCCCGTGCAGGAGTGCCGCCGTCGTCACTTTCCCGGTCCGCATGTACGCGAGTCCGTAAAACCATCCCGCAATGGTCGCCAGCACGACATACACCCACACGGGCTGATCAGGATTGTTGGCATGAGCGAGGCCAAAGATGAGCGAGGTGAGCGTGAGCGCTCGGAGGGGATGCTCACGGAAACGTCGGACGAGCAGATTCAGGATGACGCCGCGGAAGAGCAGCTCTTCAGGAAGCGCGATTAAAAATGCGGTGGCCAGAAGGAGAATGAGCGTCTCCGACAGGGGACGCAACGGGGCCGAGGACGCGGCAAACTGCGTGGGGATCGCCAAGGGAATGGCGAAGAATGTCACAAAGAGCGCGAAGTACATGCCCGCGCACTTCAGATCTTCCCATCCGAGACGGAACGTATATCCGACGCCCTCCAAGCGGCGCACGGAGAGGAAGAGCACAAGCAGCCATGTCACGCCGACGAGTTTGTCCAAACCGAGGCCCGGTCGCCGAGGGATTTCCGCAAGCGGCAGCCACTCGAATTCGATGGGGAACCAGAGCGCCAGAATCGCGAGCGCATCTTGGAGAGTGAGCCCCTCGTGGCGGGGATACCGAAACGTAAGCAGAAGGGCGGGCAACATGAGGTATGCCGCACAGGCTCCGACCGCGTTCCATTGGAACTGGCCGAATCCGAGCGACACAAGGGCCACAAGCGTCGTGAGCGCTGCTGCGAGACCGAAAACTCTCCTGCGAGAGATCGCCCGACCCGTGCTGAGGAAGGCTGTGAGTCTCTGACGGACGCGCGCGAGGCTCAACAGAAGCATGGGCCAGAAAAAGAGGGCGAAAGCAAGAGTCGCCCCAACGCGAAGTGGCCACGGCTCGCCTCGCGGGGCAAAGAGCGCAAAGCCGCCGGTGGTCACGACAAGGAGAAGGCCGACAATGCGCGTCTCCCACGCAGCCGAGGACATAAGGGCTCACGTTCGTTTCAGGATCCGCTTCGCCCGCGCTGTCTCACCCCATTCTCGGTAGAGCGCAGCCAGGCGTTCTCGCAAGCGCGGTGCCTTCGCGCCCAAGGCTTTGATTCCCCGTTCCCCCACGCGCATGGCTCGGTCCGGGTAGTTCGTCGCAAGATAGTGCTCGAACAGCTCCAGGTAGTCCTCCTCGGAGACCAGGCTGTGCTCTCGAGCCGCTTCGTACTCTTCGATCGCACCTTCGAGACGGCAGAGCGTGGCGAGCAAGGCGTAGGCGCCGGAATCCGGCCCGAGGAGGCGCTTCTTCAGCTCCGCGATCACATCGGCGCGTCGGCTCCAGCGCTCCGAAAGCGTGAGCAGCGATGGCTCCAGAAGTGCGCGCACTGTCGCCCGACCCAGGAGGAACAGCTCCACCATATTTCGCAGGACGGAGGTGGTGAACGGCCGATCGCCTGCGAAGGCATCGGCGTGGTGCTCGATAAGCTCCAGCACCTGCGCGATAATGGCGGTCAGCTCCACATCCGGCCGAGCGCGGCGCATCTCGACGGCGCACGTGAGCGTTTGGCGCGCGATCGCGGCCGCTGCGCCGGAGTCGAAAGCCTTCGCCCACGCCAGCAGATGGACGATCCATTCCTCATGCCGCCGGATCCCTGCGGGCGAAGCCATCTGCAGGCCTTGGAAGAGTCGGATGATCCGTGTGGGGATTCGCTCCGGACGCAAGAGATCTCTCCATCGTCGGAGAGCGTCTTCGATAGCGCTATTGGTGCGACTCTCTTCTTGGAGCATATCCCGAAGGACATCGGGCGGGACCGTTTCCAACCAGGTCGCCAGGGACCGCGTCTCCGTGCTTGTGGATGTGCATGAACTGAGCGTCTCGCGCCGATCGAGCCAGGCCAACAGCACAGCGACAACGTGTTTGCAGACCCCCCAACTGTAGGGACATGTGCAGGAGGAATACACTTCGCCATCCTCGATCCAGACGTCGACGCGGTAGAAACGCTCCCATTGACCGCGAACGCGCGCTCGCAGCCGATCCTCGGACACAAGATGCAGCTCCCGAACGCGACCGCTGCGATAATAGCTTCGCCCTCGCTCCAAGATGGTATCGCTCTGGGCGTACCATTCAATATCTCGCGCGCTGAGCGTCCACAGATCCGGCATACGTTTCTCGACCCGTTTGACCCGTTCGCTCGACCATTGGTATTGTATGTCGTGGATATGCGGGCGGAGAAGCAGAGGAGTGACATCTTGCCGCATCGCGGGGGATCTTCTCGCGGGCGTGTCCTGGCGGGCACCCGCTCTCACCGACAGGGGTGCCCCATGCGACTGAGGCCCCCACGGTGGGGTACCTCGGGGGATCGCGCGGAGACCCCGGTAGCAGGGCGATCCCGAACGTGGGCGAGTGTGCTGGGCGGGCTGCTCTTGCTGGGGACGTTGGGGGGGGCTCCGCAAGTCCCCGTGGACTCGGCGCGAGGAATGGCGGATCTCCGAGCGCTCTTCTCTCGGAGAGGGGAGCCGTCAGATGCCGAGTTACAGGCTGTGGAGCGGAGGTATCCGAATACAAAGGCAGCCGCGCTGGCGCGATTCTCGCGGGGGTATCGGAAGTATGTGAATCGAGACTACGCCGCGGCGGCAGACCTGCTTCGAGATCCGCTCATCTCGGCGAGAACGAGGCTTGGCGATTATGCCCTCTATTATATGGCGAAGAGCCTTCAGGCATTAGGCCGCGCTCCGGAGGCTGAAGCACAGCTTCTGAAGCTCTGGCATACATACCCGGATTCGATCCACGCCCGCTCGGCGCTCTTGGAAGCAGCTCGTTCAGCGCTCGATCGCGGTGAGGCCCGTGCGGCCATTGCACGCGTGGCTCCGTTGGCGGAGTCTGGAGACGTGTCGGCTCTCTTGCTGCAGGCGGAGGGGTATGAGCGACTCGGTCAGACGCAGCAGGCGATCGCCCTTTACGAACGCATTCATTTTGAGCTGCCGGCGGCGCGAGAGAGCGGGTACGCGCGCGAGCGCTTGCGGCGATTGGGCGTGAACGTGGATGATGTGGCTCGTTATCCGCTGGAACGTGTGCGCGGGCGCGCCGATCGGCTCTTGGAGGCCGGAGCTTTTGAAGAGGCGGCGCGCGCCTACCGCGCTCTGATCGCCGCCTTTCCGGAAGCGGCGCGTGATGACACTGTCCATCTCCGCCTCGGAGTCAGCCTCTTTCGGAGCAGCGCTCTATCCGAAGCTCTTGCAGCATTCAAGCGGGTGAGCGAGCGCGCTCCCGGGGAGATTCGGGCCGAAGCCCTTTACTATCTGGCGGAGAGCTATCGGCGGCTTGGACGCGCGGACGAGTTCGTGGAAACCAGTCGGCAGTTGGTCGAGCGTTTTCCCTCCAGCCCATGGGCAGCTCGCACCTTGTCCTCGCGGGCTCAATTTCACATGAGGAATGGGGAGCGGGACGCCGCGTTGGCGGCCTTCCGACAACTCGTCCGCGTGCATCCCCATTCGGAATTCGCGCCTGAAGCCCTCTGGGCGATCGGATGGGATGCATACCGTCGGCGCGATTACGAATCCGCCGTGTCGGCCTTGCTTCGCCTCCTCGCCGATCATCCGCGCGCGGAAGTCTTCGCTCAGGCTGCCTATTGGACCGCGCGCGCTGAGGAGAAGCGCGGACGGAGAGATCGCGCCGCGCTCCTCTATGAGAAGATCATCGAGCGCTATCGCGATGCGTACTATGGGCAGTTGGCGCGACAGCGGAGAGAGCGCGTGGGCGTCTCCGCTTCGGAGCATTCTCGGCCGGCTCGACGGCAAGGGGAAGTGGCCATGGATGATCCCCTGCTGGACCGTGCTCTGGAAAATTTGCGCCCTGTGCGTCCTCCTGAGGAGACGGCAGGGCCGACGACGCTCGACCGCGTGGAAAGGGCTGTTGAGCTTCGCACGATTCGATTGGACGATCTGGCGCTTGGTGAGCTCACCGTCGCCCGGCAAGAGGCGCCGACGTCGCCCCGTGTGTGTCTGGAACTGGCGCGCTTGTGGCGCGATCGCGGCGATCCGTTGGCGGCGATCAATGCTCTGCGGCAGGCGCATCCTGAATATGCAGCATATCGCAAGGAGGATGTGCCGGAAGAGGTCCTGCGCCTTCTCTTCCCGCTCACCCACTGGGACCTCATTCGGCGAAATGCGGAGGCGCAGGGCGTGGATCCCTATCTGGTCGCCGGGTTGATTCGCCAGGAGTCGGGATTCCATCCCCGCGCGCGTTCGGTCGCCAACGCCCGCGGGCTGATGCAGTTGATTCCTTCGACGGGACGGTTGGTCGCCCGCCGATATGGCCTGCGGCTCTCTTCTCCAGAACGGCTCTACGATCCCGCTCTGAACATTCGGCTGGGGACGGCCTATCTTGCGGAGCAACTCCGGCGATTCGGACGGGTCGAATATGCGCTGGCCGCGTATAATGCCGGGCCGGTGCGCGTCGCGCAGTGGCTCACAGAGCTGCCTGTCGAAGAAATAGACGAATGGGTCGAGAGCATTCCCATCACCGAAACCCGACAGTACGTCAAGAGTGTGCTCCGCAATGTCGCGCACTATCGCCGAATTTACGGCTCCTCCTGAGGGGCTATGAATCGTGCTGGAGTCGTCGCCCTGTGGCTATGTGCTCTTCTCCCTCTCGGAGGGAAAGGTCAGCACGTGAATTCATCGCGCGCAACGGCGCGGCTTCACGGTCCCCACGCGATCTCCGGATCGCGTGAAGCGTCCTTGGTGGTCGTCACGCAGCCGGAAGCTGTCATCTTCCTGAATGGCGTTCGCCGAGGGACGGCCGATGCGCGCGGGATGCTGACGCTTGTCCTGGAGCCTGGGACATACACGCTGCGGGTGAGCAAGCGAGGTCGGGAGGAGAGCGAGCGGCGCCTGCATCTTCGTCCCGGCAGAGAACACCGGCTTGTGATTCCGCTGCGGCCGCTTCGAGACCGCGCTGAGCGCCATCGTCAGCAAGGGGATGCGTGGCGCGAACAGAAGCTCTTCGCGCGCGCTGTCGCCGAATACCGGCGGGCGATCGCGCTGCGCGGGGGACGGTTCCCTCGCGCGCGGCTCGGATTGGCACGCGCCTTGTTGGCACTCGAAGAATATGAGGAAGCCATGCGGCAGGTCCGACGCGCTCTCGCCGAGAGTCACGCGCCGCTTCCCGAAGCGCACACGCTCCTTGGGAACATCCTGCGCGCTCAAGGCCTCTATGAGGACGCGATCCGAGAATATCGCGCAGCGCTTCGGCAAGCGGGCCATTTTTCCCCGGAAGCCCATGCCGGATTGGCTCTCGCTTTAGAGGAAATCGGGGAGACCGAAGCCGCACTCGAGCACATGCGGATCGCCATCTCACAAAATGCCGATACGGAGCCGATTCTCTACTACCTTCTCGGCAACCTCTTGCTGTCAGCCGATCGTCTGCAAGAAGCGATAGCCGCTTACGAGACCTATGTGCGATTGGACCCGCAGAGCGAGACGGCACCTGCTGTCCGTTCGCTCATCGAACAACTGCGTAAGGAACTCGAGGGAACTCCGCGTGATCCATAAATCCTGCGCGGCTTTCTGCGGGGGAGAGCGCTGATGAGGCCATCACTCGGCGACATTCGAGCCTCTGCGCACATGGAAGAGATCGAGCGGACGCTCGACGAGACGGACGCTTCACGCGATCTGCAGACGGAGCATCCCAGGGGAACCTCGGTGACGCGGGAGTCTCCGAGCGGAGCGGCGGGCGATGCGTCTTCGGAAGTCCCGAGTGTTGTGATTGTGGGACGCCCCAACGTTGGGAAGTCTACGCTCTTCAATCGCCTGGTGGGGATGCGGCGCGCGATCGTGGGCGATGAGCCGGGGATCACGCGCGATCGAATTCAGGGACAGGTGCGGTGGTGCGGTCGTCAGTTCGAGCTTGTGGATACGGGCGGCCTCCTGCCCGAGGACCAAGCGCTCATTCCGGCCAGCGTCGTGCGCCAAGCGGAAGCGGCGATCGCTCGCGCGCATTTGCTCCTCTTCATGGTGGACGTGCGCGAGGGGATGACGCCGCTTGATGAAGACCTGGCGCGACGCCTGCGCCGCTTCGATAAGCCGATCTTTCTGGTCGTCAACAAAGTGGACGCGGCCCGTTGGGAGGCGCATGCCGAGGAGTTTCGCCGTCTGGGCTTCTCGCACGTCTTCCTCATCTCGGCCGAGCATGGGCAGGGCATCGGTGAGCTGCTCGACGCGATCCTCCGGGTCGTTCCGGCTCCGGAGGCGCGCGATGCGCGACCGGAAGAGATTCGCCTCGCTATCATCGGGAGGCCAAACGTGGGGAAATCCTCGCTGGTGAATCGGCTGCTGGGCATTGAGCGCATGATCGTCGCGCCTACGCCGGGCACGACGCGGGATGCCGTGGATTCAGAGCTGGAGTTTGAGGGGACGCGCTTCCGCCTCATTGACACAGCGGGCATTCGCCGGAAGTCGCGCGTGGTGGAGCAGATCGAGCGCGTTGCTGTGCTCATGGCCGAACGTCACATCGAGCGCGCGGAGACGGCCGTACTCCTCATTGATGCGACCGAAGGGCCGACGGCCCTGGATGCGCGCATCGCTGGATTCGCGCACGACGCGGGGAAATCGCTCATCCTTGCCGTCAACAAGTGGGATCTCATCGAGAAGGATCCGACGGCGGCGGCGCGTATGGAAAGCGCCATCCGCGCGCGGTTGCGCTTCCTCGATTACGCTCCGATTGTCTTTATCTCGGCGCTCACGGGCCATGGCGTCACGCACATCTTGGAACTGGCGAAGAGGGCGCATGCGGCGCGCCATCAGCGCATTCCGACGGCCGAGCTCAACCGCTTCTTCCAGCAGTTTGTCGCCGAGGCGTGGGCGACCACGCGCCATCGGCGCGTGCGCGTGCGCTACATCACGCAAGCGGGCGTGGACCCGCCAACCTTCGTCCTTTTCCTCAACTCGCGGCGCGAGAAGTTGGAAGCTGCCTATGAGCGCTACATCGAGAATCGGCTGCGCGAGCAGTATGAGTTCTTCGCGACGCCGATTCGCATTCGGCAGCGGCTCAAAGCCTGACGGAGATCCTCGGATCCCCCTGTGAGGCGCGAAGACCCTTATGGAAGCCAAGCGCGTTGCCGAGAGCCAGGTCGTCCTCAGCCAGATGATGCAACCGGAGCACGCGAACATCTTAGGGAACGTGCACGGCGGGTGGATCGTGACGCTCATTGACGAAGCGGGAGCGATCGTCACTGGGGCCCCCACGCGATCCAGAGATCGCGTAGGGTAACCCGGGCCTCCCGTCATGCGCGCAAACCCGTCGTCACGGTCGTCGTGGATTCGATTCAATTCTGCGCGCCCGTACATGTTGGCGATCTCGTGCACGTCCGCGCTCGCCTGACGCAAGTCTGGCGCACATCCATGGAGGTAGAAGTCGAGGTCGAGGCCGAAGCGGTGCTCACCGGGGAGCGCCGCCTGACCTCGACGGCGTATCTCGTCTACGTCGCTCTCGATGAGACGGGGCATCCGACGCCCGTCCCGTCTTTGCAGGTGGTAAGCGACGATGAGCGCCGTCGGGCCAAAGAGGCCGAGCGCCGCCGCGCCGAACGCTTGGCCCGACGAGAGGTCCCCCACCATGGAGCCCCAGCGGCAGAGGACATCACGGGCACCTCACGGGGGGATCCCTTGTTGCGTCCAGGGTGAGCGCCTCGGCTCTCCGCGGCGACAGGCTTGCTCCTTCTCGGCAAGGTCTGGTATTATCCCGCCTTCTTCTCTCGAAAGAGCCGCTCGCGAAGCGGCTGTGAAACATCATCGAGGCGAGGGGAACAGCATCATGGAGACGAGATTGGTGGAGTATCGGGTGGAGGAAGGCATCGCCATTATCGAGCTCTCCGATCCTCCGGCGAACACCTATACCTACGAGATGATGCGGCAGTTGGATGACGCCATTCTTCGCGCGCGCTTCGATGATACTGTTCATGTGCTTGTGGTCACCGGGGCGGGCGATCGGTTCTTCTGCGCCGGGGCGAACATTCGCATGCTCGCCGAGGTCACGCCGCAGTACAAGTACTACTTCTGCTTGCATGCCAATGAGACGTTGAATCGTCTGGAGAACACCCCGAAGCTAGTGATCGCCGCCCTGAACGGGCATACGGTGGGAGGAGGGTTGGAGATCGCCCTCGCGTGCGATATCCGCATCGCTCGAAAGGATAGTGGGAAGATTGGTCTGCCCGAGGTCTCGCTCGGCGTCCTGCCGGGTACAGGAGGGACGCAGCGGTTGGCGCGTCTGCTGGGGAAGGCGCGCGCGCTGGAATTGATGGTCACCGGACGCTTGATGACATACGAAGAGGCGCTGGAGATCGGGCTCATCCATCACATCTTCCCCAGCGAGAACTTCATGGCGCACGTTCTGGACTATGCGCGTCAGTTCCTCCCCCCGCGGAAAGCCAGTCGCGCCGTCGGCCATATCAAGCGCGCTGTTCAGTCGGGGTGGGAGATGTCCTTCCACGATGGATTAGCTTTGGAGCGCGAGCTGCAGCAGTTGCTCTTCCAGAGCGAGGATGCTCGGGAAGGCCTCACGGCCTACGTCGAGAAGCGCGAGCCGCGATTCCAGGGGCGTTAGAGAGTCCCCGTGAGGTTCTTCCTGGACTTTGACAGCCGCAGCCGCCTGTTCCTACACTAGCGCGCATGAGCGCCGGAGGACGGATCTCGGAACGCGAGGCGTCATTTGAGCGTGCGCGTTCGGGGATCGGCTTCTTCGTCGGCCCAGCGTTGTTCCTCGCAGTTCTGATCATGCCGACGCCTCAGGTCTTCCTGCGCGAGGCGGAAGCTCTCGTCGGTTCGTCCTCCGTTTCCCCGGAGATCGCATCGCTCGCCTTCAGCATGAAGGTGACGCTCGCCCTTCTTCTGCTCATGATCACATGGTGGGTAACCGAGGCCGTCCCCATCCCTGTCACAGCGCTTTTGCCCGGCATTGTCCTCCCCCTCTTTCAGGTCATCGGAGTCCAAGAGGGTCGCATCGTGGAGCTGAATGGCCGAAGCGTGCTCGCTCATTACGCCAATCCGGTGATCTTCCTCTTCTTCTCGGGCTTTCTCCTTGCGGGGGCGATGCAGAAGTGGGGTATTGATCGGCGCATGGCTCTGTGGATTCTGACGCGCGGCCGCCTCGCGACCAGTCCCGGCCTGGTCCTCTTCAGTATGATGGGTGCTTCGGCCCTCATCTCCATGTGGGTCTCCAATACGGCGACGACGGCCATGATGCTGCCGATTGGTCTCGGCGTGCTCTCGCGCGTGCCAGGAGCATCCTCGAATTACGCTCGAGCGATGATGCTGGGCATCGCCTACGCGGCTTCCATCGGCGGTGTGGGGACGATCATCGGGACTCCGCCTAATGGGATCGCGGTCTCCATTCTTCGGCAGCAGAACGTGGCGGAGCTTCATTTCCTGGAATGGATGGGCTTCGGCGTGCCCTTCGTCGTGCTTGCTCTCCCACTGGCGTGGCTCGTTTTGCGCCTCACCTTCCCCTTCGACGTGACTTTCGACGAGAGCGTGCGCGCTCTCCTTCAGGAGGAACGGCGGGCGCTCGGGCCGTGGAGCCGGGGGGAGAAACTGACGCTCGTCGCCTTCCTCCTGGCCGTGACGCTCTGGACGACTCACCCCTTCTGGCCACTCATTCCCGGAATGGGGAGGCGCGCGACGTGGTTTGATGAGCATCTGATCGCGCTCAGCGTAGCTGTTCTGCTCTTCCTTTTGCCGGTGGATTGGTCGCGGCGTCGTTTCGTCCTTCACTGGGAGGACTCCCGATACGTGGAGTGGGGGACGCTGCTCCTCTTTGGCGGAGGGATTGCACTTTCGGAGGCGATGTTCAAGACGGGGCTGGCGCGCGTGCTCGCCGTCGAGTTCGTGGCGCTCTTTGGCCGACCCGCTCCGCTCACGCTTGTCCTTTTGGTCGTGATCTTCATGGAGCTGCTCACCGAAGTGACTTCCAATACGGCTGTCACTTCGATGATGGTGCCGATTATGATCTCCATTGCCTCGGGACTCGGGATGGATGCTCTGTCGCTCGTCCTCCCCGCTACGATCGCCGCTTCGATGGCCTTCATGCTTCCGGTGGCAACGCCCCCGAACGCGCTCGTCTATGCCACGCGAAAGGTGCAGATCACCGATATGGTGCGAGCGGGTATCTTCTTAGACATGGTCGCCGCGCTCTACATCGTGGCCTTCTTCTACGGGTATGTCGCTCGTGTCCTTGGGCTTGTGCGGTTTTGAGCGGTGCTCAGGAGGGCGTGCGACACGTCTCCAGGCCGAGCCATCGCGAGATCCGATGGCGAGATGTCGCAATGAGCGCATAAAGCGCCATCTCCAGCAGAAGAAGTGGGGGGACGACCACGGCAAAGAGAGCGAGGAATCGCCACCGAGGGAGGTGGAGAAGGAAGGCATTGAGACCGAAGACGCCTCCGAGGACGCGCCCGCGCCGAGTGATGATGTAGAGGCGCTGGGAGCATTGCTTCGGCGTGAGGCCCACGGAGGCCAGCTCTTCCGCCGGGATCGCTTGATAGGGAAGAAAGGTGAACTGCCCATGCCGATCGCGACGGCTCGCCCAGCGAGCGAACGCCGCACACACGCCGCATTCTCCGTCGAAGAGAAGGTAGTTTGTCGTGCCGACGTTCATGAGGATCGTCTCCTCAGCACAATTCGCTCGCCGTTCGCCACAGGCGCGGGCGTACGCCATCGCGATCGGCATCGAAGGTCGAAGCTCGGACGCACTTTATCCTCACGTCATCTCCGGAGTCGTTCGGCACCTCATGGACACGTGTTCCATGGCACCGGTCCCGGTTGCTTCCTGCTTCACCGACGGAGCCCACGGGTACCCACCGCGATCTCCGGATCGCGTGGGGACTTGCTCCTCGGGCACCCCACGCGATCCCGAAGATCGCGTGGGGACGTGCTCCTGCGGTTTGTCTTCGGGGCAGGTCTCCTCTTTTCGTAAGCGAGGCCGCTTACGCTCCTGCTCCTTCTGCTTCTCCATCTCCTCGTGAGCTCGTGTGCGGAGGCGTTCTTTGATCCGATGGAACTCCTCGCTATCGGTCACATACTCGTCACGGGGGGGTAAGAAGGCGAATTCTCGAAAGTTCGACAGGATGCGTTCGGCGAAGGCCGGATGCGTGCGGAAGAAGCTCGTCCCCCGCGCATACCCTTGCTTGCTCGCCATCTTGTCGAAGAAGGTGATGAAGGCGCGGGGATCGTAGCCGCTCTTCCAGAGGTATTGTGCTCCCAGTTGGTCGGCCTCGAGCTCAAATTCGCGGCTGACGCCCAAAAGTTTCAGTTCGATCACGAGTCCCAGTCCGGCGAATCCGTATTCGAGCAAGTAATACGTGAGCAAACTCACGACTCCGCCCGTCGCGATGTAGGCCGCAATCTGTGCCGCCTGATAGAGGATCGAAGCGATCGTCGCGCGCTTCATGAGTCGAGCGCTGTGGCGCGCGGCCGCATGCGCGATCTCGTGGGCGATGACACCGGCCAATTCCGCTTCCGTCTCTGCCTCCAGGATGAGTCCCGTGTTGATGAAGAGATAACCGCCCGGCAGGGCGAAGGCGTTCACCTCGTCGCTCAGAAGCACCGTCGTCTTCACAGGGACGCGCAGATCGGAATTCCGCGCAATATACTCGGCCAGGTTCCGAATGTAGGTTTCGACCTCCTCATCCTTGAATTCCGGGGGCATGAGTCCGAGGGCCCGGAGCTCGCGAATCGCATCTTCGCCCATTTTGATATCTTTCTCCTGGCCCTGACCGACCTCGCGGAATCCAATGTCCTCGACATCCCCGAAGCGCCGCTCGCGTGCCCGTCCGGAGGCAATATCCTGCTCGATACGCTTCTTCTCGGGCGGCCACGCGCGAAGCAGATCAAGCTTCGCTTCTTTATTCTCGTAGGTGACCTCGATCGTCTTTCGCTCGAGAGCCTCTTTCTCGACGAGCTTCTTGCGGAGGCGCTGGATCTGGCAATGAATCTCGCGCCGCTTCTCGGCCGTCTCAGGATCATCCCGCGATCCGCGTCGGTTCAATTCCGAGAGCTTCCGGCGCGAGGCTTCAATCTCTCCTTTGAGGGCAGCGACCTCTCGCTTGAGCGCTTCGAGCCGAGCTTCCTTCTCCCGCCTGAGTTCCGTGCGGAAGGCCTCAATCTCGGCCGCTTGGAACGCGAAGGCCTCGGCGATCGCGAGGACGTCCAGATACGATTTCTCCACGATCTCTGCCAGACGGGGTACCCCACGCGATCCCGAAGATCGCATGGGGTGCCCGAATCCGAGCGTCGAGAGTCCGAGGATCACAATGAGAGTCGTTCCAAGCCCTCTCCGGAGGGAATCCCCGCGGAGGATCCCGAAAAGCTTCGTCGTGTTCATCTCCTCCCTCCTTTCTCTCACTTCCTGAGATGCCTCAGCCGATCTCCGGGTTTTTCGCGTATCTCGGGCGACTCCGAGGGGGACGAGGCATCCCCCGCGATCTTCGGGTCGCGTAGGGATCCGCGTGGCCGATCGGGGACGTCGAAGGTCACCGTCGCCCACCAGGATTCATAGTCGAGTTGCGGCTCGGACCGCGGCACCATGTGGATGAATTTGACATACCAGTGTCCCGCTCTCTTGATTTCGAAGCGAGCAATCCCTCGGGCATCCGTGCGCGCGTGCACGGGCGCGGGCGCTCCCTCCCATCCGGCCAGTACAAATTGATTCGGCAAAGGGCGACCGTCTCGCAGGCAGACGACCTCTAGGACCGATCCGACGCGGAGATCGGCCGGATGCTGCGTGAGAAGGATCTCCACAGGATGGCCGAGAGGGCGTCGGAAGGTCTCCGTTTGCCGATCTCCCACTTGAAAGATGGCTTTCGCATATTTCGAGTAGCGCTCTCGGGCACCCAGATGCAACTCGCCCCTCTGACGACGCCGTTCAAGGATGTCCGGCAGGCCATCGTGTTCGAGGTAGGCATTGAACTGCTCCGCCGTGAGCGTGATCTCGCGCGGCTTGAGGGCGACGCCGAGGACATACGTGCCTGCCCTCTCCGTCTCGATCTCCAGGAGCGAGAGCAGTCCGTGCTCCTGCCACTTCTCCACGGGCACCTTTTGCTCTCCGGAGGGGGTGAGCAGGATGATCTCCGCGAGGCGATCCCGCTTGATAGCCGCCTCGCTTCGCTGAAAGGTACCGTTGAGCGCGCGCACCCGCACCTTTTGGCGAGGAACCAGAACGTACGCCTCAGGCTTCAGGAAGAGATCGTGAGCCGTGGCGAGCCATGTGCTCCCCAACAAGAGTCCCAAGAGAACGGCGATCTTGAATCGCATGAGCGTCCTCCGTTCCTCGCGAGGCTTCAGCTCCTTGTGGCTGCTCCTCATTATAGGGCAAAGGCTCAATAAGCGGCCAGTTGAGGCGGCGGGTCTGGAGGCTCGCCTGAACCGGCCCCCTCACTGCGCGGTCCCGAAAGGCTCCACATCCGAGGCACGCGCCATGCCAATCCGACATGGATGAGGAAAAAGAGAGGGAGAAGGGCGAGCACCCAGACGCGTCCCTCATTCCAGAGCACGGCCATCAGAAGCACTACGAACAATCCGTTTCGTATGAGGCGGGCCGTGTACTCTGCGGCGTGCTGGGGATTGACACCCAGTGTCGAAAACCGAGACCGATCTCCGCGCGTCTCGATGCGCCCGAGCGCCGATCGGAACGTTCGGGAGAGGCCGGCCGAGACGATGCCTCCAATCAGGAGAAGCATCGCGCGCGCCCACAGAGGACGAAGCGCGAAGGCTGAGAGACAGAGCGCAAGCATCGCCATTGCGCTGACAGCGGCCAGATACCGCTCCCTCTTGGAGAGAAGGCGAGTCGACGTTTCCATCGTCATCGGTCGGAGTGTCGCCGAGACGAGCGTTCCCGCGAAAGCGATCGGAGTCGGAATGATCCGACGCAGGGCGCGGTAAAGGGATCGAGTGTTCTTCATGAAAGCGGGCGCCAGAAGCGTCATGACGAAGACATACCATCCGGTGAATTGGACGAGGTCCGGGTGAAGGAGTCCGAGCCGTTGCCCGAAGGCGGCATAGAGCACAGAGTACTCGCCGCGCGGAATCATTCCCGCCCCGATGGCGAGGGCCACCGGAGCTGAGAAGCCGGTCAGAAAGGCGAGCGAGGAGGTGATCACAAGCTCCGTGAGAATCGAGAGCGGGACGATCAGGGCAACGAGTGGAAGGATGCGAGGCAGACTCTGCGGATCCAGCATCATCCCGAAGGCGAGAAAGAACAGAGCGAGGAAGACGTCGCGGAATGGTTCCAACCGACTGTAGATCCGTTCGCCCAGTTCGCTCTCGCGCGTCGGAGCGATCATGCCGAGCAGGAAAGCTCCGGCGACGGGCGAGAGGCCGAAGAACGAGGCGGCAACCCCCGCCAGCAGGATCAGCGCCAACCACAGTAGCACGAAGAGCTCCTCCGAGCGCACGCGGAGGGCGAGTCTCAGAGCGCGAGGGAGAATTCTCCCCCCGACTCCGAGAACGAGCGCGTAAAACGCGATCGCCTTCAGGAAACCAAGCGTCAGAGATGAGGCGCGCGCCCCGTCGCCGGAGAAGCTCGAGAGCACGCCCAAGTACAGCACGGCGATGAAGTCCTCGAAGATCATGATGCCCATGAGGGCTTCCGCCTCGGGGTTCGCCGTGCGTCGCCATTCGATCAGGAGTTTGGCGACAACGCCACTACTGCTCATGGCGATGATGCCCGCCAAGAAGGCGCGCTCGATGGGACTCCACCCGAGCAGGGATCCCACGAGGAAACCTACGGAGAGGTTCGCCATCAGCTCGCCCACTCCGATGAGCAAAACAGCCGTGCGCACGCGCTTGAGTCGTTCCACGGAGAATTCGACGCCGAGGAAGAACAAGAGCAGGATGATCCCCAGTTCTGAGAGCGCCTGAATGAGTGTCGCATCCGCGATGACGCCGAGGGCCTGCGGCCCGAGCACGGCCCCGATCAGAATATATCCGACGATGACCGATTGTCCGCGGCGGAAGGCGAGCCAGGCGCCGAGGAAGCCGCAGAGCAGCAGGATCCCAAGATCGCGCACAAATGCCTGTTCCGGCATATCCCTTTCATCGTACACGGGCGCCCTCCGCGATCCACGAAAGGGGCACCCGAGCGAACATCCCCCGCTCCCGGAGTCCCCACAGGGAGGTGATCCCGGCAAGCATCACGGAGCAGCTTCGATGAGATGGCGGAAGGCTTCGAATCCCTCCTGCTTGCCGAGGACGACAATTGTGTCTCCGGCGCGCAAGACCTCGTCCGCCGAAGGATTGGGAATACTCTCCGGTTCGCGGAGGATAGCGATCACAGAGACGCCCGTCCGTTTCCGAATCCCCAGCTCGCCGATGCTCTTCCCAATGACCGGAGAACGCGCGTCGAGTCGGAACCATTCCAGGCGCAGTTCTCGAAGGACGATCTCCAGGTTCTCCACCGCCTTCGGACGGAAGAACGCACCGGCGAGGATGGATCCGATCTGCCGCGCCTCATCGTCCCTCAGCTCGGCAGCGAAGAAAGGCTCGGAGTCGTCGCCTCGATAGATGTAGATCTCGCGGATGCCGCTGTGGTGAATGACGATGGTGAAGCGGGCGCGCTCGTAGGTCGTGATCTCATATTTTCGCCCGACGCCGGGCAATTCGACTTCGGAGATGACAGCCATAACGTCCTCCTTTGAACATTCCCCGCCCGCGGGATCCTCTCCCGCTCCTCAAGATCGTGTGGGGATCCCGTGAGGAGTCTCGTCCTCCTCCGTTCGCGAGTGCCAGAGGGGATCGGTGTGCGCGCGAATCTGCTCCTTCAGTCGGACATAGCGCTCGGCGATGAGCGTCTTCTGCTCCGGAGTGAGCGCGGGCGTCCCCGGTGCGACATGATCGCTCGCAATAATACCCTCTCGAAAGAGCATGTGTTTCATCCCGGCGATGAGCTTGAGAACGGGTCTTCCGTTCTCCGAGAACGTGCAGAGGCGTTCCATTTCGCCGAGCAGCCGGCGATACTGCGACATGAGCTCTTCATCGCCTGCCGCGCACGCGCGCCAGGCCTTCTGCCACTCGCGCGGGAAGACATTCGCCGGACCAGCCACGACGCCGATGGGCAGGGCATGGTGCAGGAGATAAAGGTTCCATGCCTCGCGGATCTTTCCGAAAAGGCCGCGCGTCGGCCGGAAGAGATCGAAGATCAGCATCGCTTCGCCCACGTAGATCCCGAACTCTCCCCTCTCGTTGAAATGGAGCGCAGCTTTGGTGTAGTGGCCGAGCACCGAACGCGGGGCTGTCACTTTGATTCCGCACACGTAGGGAAGGCGGCTGAGCCGTTTCACATCGCGCGTGCGGATATGGGGGATCTTCGGATGAAGGGCGATCTCGGCATTGTCGTAGAGAAGCAGCGGCAACTCCCGCCCTTTTCGCTCGAAGAGGGGGGTCACCTCGCGGTGGAAGAACGTGACCACGTCGCCGATGTCTTCGATCGAGAGCGGGGCGATCACCCCCGCGTCCGCGCCCAGCTCGAGCGCCAGCTCCATATTCGCCAATGTTTGAGCGCGCGTCTGTCCTGTCACGCCTACCCAGACTTCGACAGGAGGTCGCCCCAGACGGCGAAGGCGTTCGGTGATCGCGCGCCGTTCGTCCAGAACGATGGCCATGAGCTGCTGCCGGTGAGCGTGCACGAGGCGAGGCCACTCTCCTGTGGTCCCCGGGCTGAAGAGGATATCTGCTCCGAACCCTGATTGGACGAGATACCGAAGGAGGCGCCGCTGCTCGGATTCCAAGAGACGCCCCTCTTCGTCCAGGACGGTGAGGACCGGGATGCTCAATCCCTCTCTCGGGCGGTAGCACTTCATCCGCTGTGTCTCCTCGGCGTGCTGGCGCTCTGTGGCCGCCGTGAGAGAGAGAACATAATGGTGCGCTATCGGGAAATCAAGGAGTCGCTTCCGGGCACCCCACGCAGGGACCTCCGTGTCAATCGCCGCACCCGCCCTGCGCGAGGGCGTACAGATAGAGCGCGGCGAGCGTCTTCCCATCGCGAATCTCACCCGCGCGCACTTTCTCCTGAACCTCCTCCCATGAGAGGGGAAAGACCTCGATGAGTTCGTCGCTCTCCAACTGCTGCTCCGCGGGACGCAAATCCTCCGCGTGGAAGACATGCATGCGCTCATCGGTGAAGCCTGGTGCGGTGAAGAATTCCCCGAGGGGGAGCAGACGACCGGCCCGATATCCCGTCTCCTCTTCCAGCTCTCGATGGGCACACGCTTCTGCACTCTCGGCGGTGCGATCGAGGGTGCCGGCGGGTAGCTCCCACAGGATTTCGCCCACAGCATACCGAAACTGGCGGATCAGAAGCAGGCGCCCATCAGGGAGAACGGGCACGATGACGACCGATCCGGGATGGCGCACGACTTCGCGCGTCGTCTCACGCCCGTCGGGCAGACCTACGCGATCCACATCCAGGGAGACGGCTCTCCCCGTGTAGACGCGGTGCGTATGCAATCGCCGTTCGCGGAGCTCTTCCTTCATAGGCCTCCTTGCCATCGTTTCCGGGCACCTCACGCGATCTTCGGCTCACATGCGGTGCCGCACACGGCGTCGTATACGGATTCGATGCAGCGGAGAATCTGTGCGCGATCAAAGCGCGCCCACACAGCCTGACGCGCCGCGTGGGCCAAGCGCTGACGGAGCGCCGGCTGCTCCACGAGCTCGCGGAGACGGTGGGCGAGGGCGATCGGATCGCCCGGGGGAACGAGCACGCCCGTCTCCCCATCGGTGACGATCTCCGCGGGGCCTCCGGCTGCCGTCGCGATGACCGGCACGCCGGCCGCCATCGCCTGAATAAGGGCGAGCGAAAAACCCTCCCCGCGCGAGGGAAGGACAAAAAGATCGCTCGCCGCCCATACGGGGCGCAAATCTTCTCGGTGCCCGAGAAAGTGCACACACGCGTGCAGCTCGAGCTCGCGGGTGAGTCGTCGGAGTCGCGCTTCAAACGTCCGATGCTTCGCCGACGCGGCGCCGACGATCACAAACTCGCAGTCCGAGCGATCCCGGCACAGAAGGTGAGCCGCGCGGAGAAACTCCTCCTGTCCCTTCATCGGGGCGAGCTGGCCCACCGTCGTGATCACAACGGGTCGCGTGAGCCCCAGCTCCGCGCGGGCTTCCGAACGGTCGGGAAGCGGTGCGATGTCCTCGCGCCGCACCCAATTGGGAATCGTCACCACGTGCTCCTCGGGTAAGCCGAATTGGTCCAGAAGGCTCCGACGCACAAATTCCGAGACGGCGATGATTCGATTGGCTCGCCGCAGGAGCGCCCGGTAGAAGACATTTCGCTTCAGCGGGAGATAGTGGTGTCGCGTGAGAATCACCCGGGTGCCTCCGGACCAGCGAGCAGCCGCGATCGTCGGCGCATAATCTCGCCCGAGGTGCGCGTGAACGATCTCGATCGCATGCGCGCGGAGCACGCGACTCAGCCTGTAGGCCGACAGTCCATCGAGCGAGTTCCGAAGCGGCAGAAGATGCACGGCCGCCAGAAAGGGGCGGATGTGGTCCACCAGTGGACTGCCCCGACGCGCGGCCAGATGAACCTCATGTCCCCGCTCGCTCAAACCTGCCACGAGGTCGGCGACGTGTCGTTCGCCGCCGCCCATTTCCATCGCCGAGCATACGTGAAGAATGCGCATCGGCTTGACAACCCCGAGGGCAACCATACAAGATGCCTTCGGCATGTGGCAAGAGATGGTGCGAGGAATCGCCGAAAGAGATCTGCTGATCTTCGCCACGGTGTTCCTCTGTGGGCTTGCTGTCGGGAGCTTTCTGAATGTCGTCATCTATCGCGTCCCACGGCGCCTGTCCGTCGTCCGACCGGGCTCGTACTGTCCGCACTGCGGGGCTTCTATCCGACCGTGGGACAATATCCCGCTTCTCAGCTTCCTGGTGCTGAAGGGGCGGTGTCGCGCGTGCCGTCAGCCGATCTCGTGGCTCTACCCCGCGGTCGAACTGGGAACGGCCGTGGTGTTTGTGCTCCTCGTCGGAAAGCACGGGTGGGGGTGGGAACTGATGCCCGGTGCCGTATTCGTCAGCGCACTCATCGCTCTCGCTGTGATTGATGCGCAACATCGCGTGCTGCCGGACGCGATCACCTATCCGGGATTCGTGCTCGCCCTCGGCTTGCGGGCTCTCTTTCCCTCCGTTGAGGAGACGCATGACTTCGGTGGGGATCCGTCTGCGAGAGTTCCCCCGTTTCTCTCCGAGCACGCCCTCAGCGTGGGCGCACTGCTGATCGCCATGAGCAGCATCCTGCTCTTGCTCTTGGAGCGAGCGGATTACCGACTGGTCGGGCGCGCGCTCGATGAAGAGGAGCGCGTCGGGATTCCGTCTGCGGATCGCGTGGGGACGCCCGTCACTCGGGATGGAGGGCGAAAGGAGTCGTGGTCGCCCGAGTGGGCGGCGATCCTCTTGGCGCTTGGGCTGTCCGCGGTCTTCGTCCTGCGCGGACTTCGCGATTCTTCGGTTGCGCTCTCGGGAACGCTCTCCGCTCTTCGCGCGCTCAGCGGAGCGGCGCTGGGCAGCGGCGTGCTCTGGCTCTCGCGCCTCGGCTATTACGCGGTCCGCCGCTTGGAAGGCGTCGGCTTCGGTGACGTGAAGATGATGCTCATGGTCGGCGCCTTCTTAGGATGGGCAGGGACACTCGTGACGATCTTCCTCGCTTCGCTCCTCGGCTCGATCTACGGCGTGACGCTCATGCTCCTGACGCGGGAGCGCAATCCGAAGCTGCCCTTCGGTTCGTTCCTGAGTCTGGCGGCACTTGTGGTCCTGTTATTCCTCCCCTGAAAGAGTCAGATCTCTCACTGCAGAGCGAGCACGCGCAGGGCGTAGGGCACGCCGTAAGCGTGCGTCCAGCCGAAGACGCGCAGCCCGTGCGTCATGCTCCAGATCGGACGGCTGCCGTCGGGATTTCGAGGGAGGTGACTCACCTTTTCCAGAGCGAGGAACAACTCGCGTTGCGTCCACGAGTCATCAATGGGGCGGGGTAAAGCGTCCACGCGTAAGACCTCCATGCGCCGCTTGAGCTCTTCGAGGAAGCTGGGCTCACCCGTCAGGTCATATCCCACGACCAGGCTGTGAAGCGTCGCCAAGTAAGACTCCATCCCGTGGCTGAGAGGGGGGACATCTCGCACGCGTCGCGCGTGGCGCACAAGCGCTGCCCGCACCGTCCGATCCCCCGTCAGATCGAGATATCGCGCCAGGGCATGCGAGGCGTAGTTCTGCGTGTACCCGTAACGGTCCATGACCAGACTTCCCCCTTGCTCTCGCTCTTGCCAAAAGAGCATGCGCGCGATCCGCTCTTTCAACTCGCGATGATACCGTTCCTCTTTGGTCGCGTCCCAAACTTCCAGGAGATTCCACACGGAGAGATAGAGCCGACGCCCGGTGAGATCATGCTCCCCCCAGATCCGTCTCAGATACGTCTCCGCCGTTTGCACGGCCACCTCCAGGCCCCGATGGTATCCCGCGATGTAATAGCTCGCGATCCATCCGGCCACCCACACGTGTGCGCTCAGAGCGCGCGACCAGTGCTGCACGCCATGCCGGCGTCCGATGCCGAGATATTTCGTCCCCGGCGGCCGTTTGAGCGTCTCCCAGAAATCGAGCGCCGAATTCGTCTCTCCATAGTACGTCGGATCCGCGGGCCAGTGAGTATTGTCCACATCCATGGCATGACGACTGGCCGCTTCTGCGGCGAGGTAGAAGCGGCGATCACCCGTGCGGAGGAAATGGAGCCACAACATGAAATCCACAGCGGGCTCATTGCACACCCAAACGTCCCACTTCTCGCCATCGAAGTTCCATTTCCCGTCGCCGTAGTCGAACATTCCGAACCACGGCACCCATCGTTGGTTGAAGAGCCACCACTGGAATTTGTAGTCAAGAGCGCGCTCGAATTCGGGGAAGCGTTCCGAGCGCGGCGCGAAGCGTCCGTAGACGCCGCTTTCGGCATACCATGTCGGGTCGGCACGGGCGATCGGAGGATCGAGGACGTAGCTCATCGTCCGTTCGATCTCCTCCGGGGACGTCGCGCCCTTGTGGAAGTAGAAGATCACTTCGCTCGTCTTCGCTAGTCCCTGCGCCCAGTTCTCCACCGTTCCTTCGGAGCCGTCCTCGTACTCCAGCTCGCTCGACCAGCGGGCGAAGCTCATGGGTTCGACGCGCGGCGACCAGAGAAAGGCTGTCGCGCGCTCGGGGGCGTCCCAGCGAATCTCCTTCGGATACTCTTCGAGGAAGTGTCGAATCCCAATGGCAACACCCCATCGCTCGTCCGTGATGTCCATCCATCCTTCGGCGCGTTCGGCCCTCACGACCGTCTGGCCATCTATATCGAGATGCGCGAAGAATCCCTCCACTCGCCGCTCCGGTGTGGATTCGGGGACCGGAGGGAGACGCGTGGGCTTCGGACCCGATTGGAGCCAGGAGACCTCGCGCGCCGTAGAGATCGAGCGCGCCCACAGACGCCGCGCACCTTCTTGCCACCATTTCCCCTCGCGGTAGGCCACATGCACCTGCCGTCGCGACGAGAGCTTCACATCGAGCGCCAATCCGGCAGCCGCGATACGATCGTTGGGTTGCGTCCAGCCGGGATCACCCGGCTCTTCGCGCCGGATGCGTTCGCCCTGCGTGGCGACGTGCGCGTGTTCGCCTTCTTGCGGTCGGTGTTTATCAGGTACGCCCGTATAGACGAACGTGTGCAGGACGCGAATGTAGGGCTTCCCCGCATAGGCGTGAAGGCGCATCACAAAAGGTGCGGGATTATTGTCGGCTCGCGCATAGCGATATTCGCCTTCGATGCGAAGGATGGCATGGAGCGGTCCCGATCCTTTTTCGACAACCGTTCGGGTGATGAACGCACGCGACGGATCCAGGCCCGCATCATCCAACAGGTCGAGGAACGATCCGCGTCCCACCGGTCCTTCGGCAATCACATCGGACGCATCGAATCCGTGGCCCTCGAGGTCCAGGTACACGCGATGCAGAAATCCCCCCTCGCCCTTTCGCACGAGGAGGCGCAGCGGTCCCGTGGTGATTTCGGCGAAGCCCCGCTCTCCCTGGTTGTTCACAATGCTCACGCGGGCATTCCCCACGGTGGGAGCCCCAATGGCGTGGGGTGCCCGCACGGCCAGGCGCCGTACGCCGGGACCGTATTCGATGATGTACGTGTCGAAGGCTTCGGCGAAGAAGAAGATCCAAGCCCACTTCACACTCTCGTCGGCCGGCTCCCATGTGCTCACTTCGGTGACTTGCGCAGGAATCTCGCGGCCGTCCGGCACAAGGACGCGCACTTCATCGGGCGACCGCAAGGCGCCTTTGGGGAAGGGAAGACCCAGCAGGATCGGCGCCCCCTCGCGAGAGTGTTCGATGTGAATAGGGACGCGCGAAGGGGATCTCGGTGTGCGAATCTCCGATCCCCGAGAGATGCTCCCGAGCACTTGAGCCAGGATGAGAATCGCCGCCATCACACCCCTCAGCATCTCTTCCCTCCGTGAACGCACTTACAGTGCCTGGCGTCCGGCGTAGAGCAGATTTACGAAGAGGCGGATGGCACCGGGCACGCCTGCGGGGAGTTGGCGGAAGAAAGCATAGCCGGTGAAGAGATACGTCCCTCGTCCATATCGCGCCCGCAACAGTCCACCGCGAAGGGGCGGCTCGCCCGGATCGTGTGCGGCCAGAAGCGGCGTGAACCGCTCGTCCCAACTCTCCATGAAATACAGGCCTCGCTCCTGCACCCATCCTTGGAAATCGCGTTCGGTGATGCGATTCGGCCACTGGAAGATCCGATCCTCCGGCGCGAGGATCGCCACCGGCGCCTCTTCGACGCTCACGCGTCCGGTGCCGAGCCGGGCCGGATACGGGGTAAACATTCCGGCATTAAACGCAGCGACGTCCTGGTTGTACTGCACCAGAAGTGTCCCCCCCTGCTCGACGAAATCCAGGAGTCTCCGGTTGTACTCTCGCACGTCCGCTCGGACATCGTAGGCTCGAATACCGAGGATGATCACCTGGAAGCGGCTCAAATCCTCACGCGCCAGTTGCTCCGGCGTGAGGGGCTCCACCTTGAAACCCAGTTGGGCAAGCACGCGCGGGATCTCATCTCCCGCTCCCATGATGTACCCAATGCGCAGGTCTTCCGGAGGGAGGACAACCTCGACAGCGTGAATGCGCGCTCGAGCAGGTCTGTAGAAAGGGAACCATCCGATTTCCCGCCGACCGAGAATCACATACCCCTCGGCATACGTTCGTCCCTGATATTCGGCGAGAGCCGTCACATCGAAGTGGCCTTCGCGCACGTTCTCGGGGATCAGCGTGAAGACGACGCTCTGCACTTCCCCTTCGCGCGAGACGTTCAGCAGGTGCACGGTGGGTTCGACACGCCACCCCGAGGGCGCTGCCACGCGCAGCGTGACACGGGCACTGTCGGTCACGTGACTGCGCACGCTCACTGTCAGCGGGATCGGCCGGGGAGAAAGCGTGGAGAGGACCACCGATTCCGGATACACGTGAACCGAGACAGGCGGTCCCACGACAAGCAGGCGATGCTCTTCGCCATACATCGGGTCCACGTGGCGGACGCGGGGGATCGCCGAGATCTCCCCCCTCACCCCTTCGATCGCATAGACCGCGCGGACGCGCACCGGCCATGGCGGCAGAGGAAGCGTCGCATATTCGGGAACGTCAAGCTGAAGGAGCGTCTCCCTCGAGGGATCTTCGCGCCGCCAATAGGGGCGCGTCCACACAGCGCGCGCCAGATCTCGAGGAAGCGTGATTTGGCACCGGAGGAACGCGCTCTCGTTGGGGCCGAGCTGTTTGAGATCGCGCCGAAGCACACTGACGTGGGAACCCTCGGGCGCCTCGCATCGGAGGTCCTCAGCCTGTACCCGCTCGCGACCGCGAGTGATGAGGCGTGCTGTCAGGGTGAAGGTCTGTCCCGGAGAGACCAGCGCCGGCGTCTCACGCGGACGTCTCGGTCCTTCACGAGGCCCGTCGCGCGGGGTGGTCGCGGACGCAGAGTCAGCCGAAGGCGAGATGTCCACGAGCGCCTCCAGTTCGAGTCCGAGCGCCAGATGGATCGCTCGCAACCATTGCGCGCGCTTGGTCCGCAGGTGAAGCAGAAGATCGTGTCGGGCTGCCGGAGAGAGTGGGGCGCGCTCAAGACGCGCGAGGAGATCCTCAAGCACCGTCAACCCTCTCAACAAGGGGCGAGCCGCACGCTCCGGATGCTCGGGCGCGAGCGCGGCCATAGCTTCGACGACGCGCTGATCCAGCTCTCGCAAAGCCGGGCGAAGCCACGGCACAGCCTTCTCTTCCGCGCCGAGCCGTGCAGCCAACCCAGGCAGGCTCGTATCCACTCCGTCGAAGAAGCTTTCTTCTCGGCTGCCGTTCCGTCCTGACGGTGGTACATGCGACGCGACGAGCCGATAATACGCATACCGGTCTCCGGCCGGAACGATGACGCCGCCCGCTCCTTGGGTGAGCTGAAGGCTCAGCCCCTTCATGGCGAGCTGCGCGTACGATTGGCCGAGTGCCGGATCGTATGTCCCCGTGTTGAGCCGCACGGTGACATCCTCATCGGCGCGCGCGCTGACGTAGAGCTTCTTCGGGGACCACGGCAACAGCCCCTCCTCCATCTGTTCCGGGAAGCGCCGGGGATCACCGGCCGCCTCGAAAGCTTCGCGCGCCAGCAGTCCCGAGGCCTGATGGTGACCGTGCCCATCGCGCGGTGCTCCTTGGAAGCGGGCCACTACTACGTCGGGACGAAAGGCGCGAATCACCCGCACCACATCGGCGAGCGCTGTCTCGCGCCCCCGCCATTTCTCGAAAGCCTCTTCGGCCGTCTTGGAGAATCCGAAATCAGCGACGCGCGAGAAGCGTTGCCGAACGCCATAGTGCGCATCAGCGGCCAAGAGCTCCAGCGTGCGCAGAAGTCCCAGCGCGTCGAAAAGTTCTGGGCCCGTCTTATTTTGTCCCCCTTCACCGCGCGTGAGCGTCAGGAGCATCACGTCGGCGCCCCAGCCGCGCGAGACGAGCGCGAGCATCCCTCCATCTTCGTCATCCGGATGAGCAGTCACATGGAGCAGTCGGGCCGTCGTGCGCAGCTTGCGAAGCGCTTGCACAAGTCCCGCCAGCCCGAGATCTTCCACCGGTTTCGGGACGATCTCCATCCACGGCTCATCGTCCGGATCCCAGGCGACTCTCGCTCGGGAATCGAAGGCCACCCCAGGTGGCGGTCCCAGCAGCGGGAGCAGTATCGCGCCAAGGACGAAAAGCGCCGCTTTCTTGCAGCGGGAACAATAAAGCGCCAGAACCGTTCGCCGCATGCTCCGCGCCTCCTCACACGGAATCTTCGGTCACGAGGATGCCGGACGAAGCCCTCCGTCCGGCATCCTCCCACAGGCTTCCCTCACTCGTACTTCAGAAATTGAGTCGGAAGCCGAGCTGAAACTGCCGCGACTCAAGAGCTCCCGCCCGCGGGAACCGAGAGGGGAGAGGTGAGACTAAGCTCCCATCCGCGTTCACCGCCACCGTCGTCGTCAGGTCCGTGATGTTCGGATGATTGGTCAGATTCGTGAACTCGGCGAAGACCTCCACCTTCGCGCGCTCTCCCAAACGCACGAAGCGCGAGTACCGGAGATCGAGATTGAAGTGATTCGGTCCGTCCACCACATTGCGCCCGATGAAGAGCGGGCGATCCATCAGGATGCGGTCGTTGTTGAGATCGCGATTGGACAGGATGTTGAATGTATCGCCACTATCAGCGCTCAGGATGAAGCTGATCTGGTTGTCATTGAAGAGCGCGTTCCAGAACCGGTTCGAGAGGCTCACCGCCGGCGCCAGGACGCCGCTCACGTAGAAGATATGGCGGCGATCCGAAAGCGAATTCCCGCGATCGCGGCGCCGATTGGTGGGATCCGACAGTTGCACGTTGCTGTCGAGCACGTTCACCTCGGGCGCATCGTCAATAGCATGCGACCAGGTGTAGGAAGCGGTGAACTGATATCCGCGCGAGAAGCGCTTGATGAGCTGCACCGTGGCTCCGTTGTAGGTGGAGTTCCCCACGGATTCGGCCAGGAAGACGTTGTCGAACTCGGGGAAGCGGCGCGTCTGCGGATTCACCGCAGTATCGAAGACGGGGCGGCCGTCGGCGAGCGTGCGGATCGGGTTGATCGGATTGATGTTCCGCTGGACGGGGATGCGCGTCCCCTTGGAGAAGACATAGCTCAGGACGACGGACATGTTCGCGGTGAGCAGGCGTTCGATCTGCAGATTCGCATTGCTCGAATAGAGAGTGGCGAAGTCCGGTGCGACGGCGTTGATGCTCACCCGCGGCAACGGGAACCCGGGCGGCACCTGCTCGAACGTTTGCGGGAAGGCCGGAGCGAAGGGGCTCGTCCCCGAGACGGAGATATCGCGGAAGCGCGGATTCCCGTTGTTCAAGAGCGCGAGTCGGTAGAAATCGAGCTTCGGGAAGTCGTAATAAATCCCTGCGCTCGCTCGCACGACCGTCTTGCGCTCCCGACCGATCCCGTAAGAGAGACCGATGCGCGGGGCGATGTTGTTCTTATCCACGTTGAAGTCGCGCGAGAGCGGCAGCGGCGCCGTCGGATCGGGATCGGGCACATCATAGAGCTCATACCGCACGCCGTAGAGGAGCTTGAGGTTCTGCGTCACGCGCCAATCGTCCTGCAGGAACGCCCCGTAGAAGAAGGCGCGCTCACTGATCTCCGGGTTTCCGATGCGCTGGCGGAAGGTCGTGTAGCTCTTCGGATTCGTCCCGGCGACGGCGCTCAGATACGCATCAATGTTCGGGAAGACATATTCGACGAAGAGCGGCTCGCGTCGGAAATCGCCATAGGTCGTCATCGCGAATCCGAACTTGAAGGCGTGATTTCCGCGAAGGAGCGTGACATTGTCCACGAGATCCACGCTCGTTTGGCGGAAACGCTGTCCCGCATCGGTCGGTCCTCCAAACTGCGCCACGCCCGAGATCGTGATGGCCGGGCCGCGGACGGCATTCTCCGGATTCGGCGTGCGGAAGAAACGGCGCCGCGCATACTGAAATCGGAATTCGTTGATGGCGCGCGCGGAGATCGTCGAGGTGAGCTGCGTGGCCACCGAATCGGCCGCGTCAATGAAGTCGGTGGAACGCGTCACCGCGAGGAGTCCGGCCGAGAGCGCGCCTCCGATGTTATTGGGCGAGCTGTTGCGGAAGAGATTGTAGCGGGTCATCAGGCGATGCGCCTCCGAGATCGTGTAATCGCTCCGGACGAGGAAGAAGTTGACCCGCTGCGAAGCCGGAACGACACCGATCTGCTTCGGCGTCAACCCAATGCGCGCCGCGTTTTCCGGAGTGATGGTGATCGGGCGCGGAATGTCGCGCCGCGTGAATTCGTAGGCGCTGAAGTAATGGAGTCGGTCTCGCCGGATCGGGCCACCCAGGCGCGCCGTCACCGTGTCGGCGGCGAAATCCGGCTTCGGCTGCGTGGGCGCGAGCAACGTCGGGCGCGCGGAGAAGGATTTGCGCCGGAAGCGATACCCCGCCTCCCCGCGCACGTCGTTCGTCCCTGAATCCGTGATGGCGTTGTAGACCGTGCCGGTCGTCGTCCCGAATTCCGGAGCGAAGCCGTTGTTGACCACTTGAACCTCGCGGATGAAGACTTCGGAGATCGGCATCAGGCGAATGCCCGCTCGATCGGCCTGCGTGTTCGTGTTGCCGTCCAGTTGGTAGTTGATCCGGTCAATGAACCCATTGGTGTTCACCTTGCGCGGCACACCGAATTCGGGATTGGGGCGCGCGCTCACGCCCGGCTGCAGGAGCATGAAGTTGTAGATGTTGCGGGAGACGAGCGGCAGATTTCGCACCTCTTGCGTCGAGATCGTGTTTCCTTGGGCGATATTCCCAATGTCGGCCACGGGGACATCGGCCGTGATCGTCACGGCTTGCTCGATCGGTCCGACCTCGAGCGTGATGTCCACGGTGGCCGTTCGACCGGCTGTGAGGACAATGCCTGAGCGTACGGCGCGTTTGAAGCCGGTCGCCTCCACGCTGACCTCATAGCGACCCACGGGCAGAAGTGTCGCGCGGTATAATCCTCGCTCGTTGGTCGTCAGCGTTCGAGTGTAGCCGGTATCTATGTTGACAATGCGCACGCTGGCGCCCACGATAGCCGCTCCCGAGGGGTCCAAGATGATCCCCTCGATGACGCCATCGGTCGCCTGCGCTTGCACACAGAGCGCCATCGCCAGAAAGATGCTCTTCATACCTCCCTCCTTCATCCTAAAGTCGCGCGACCACATCGGCGAGTTGTCGCTCGACCAGGCGCAAAGCCGAGAAGATCGCTCCGTAGAGCTGCGCGCGATCTTTCAAGGCCGAGACGACGACCGCCGGTTTGGCCGGAACGGTTCGTTCAATGGCTTCACGAATGGGCTCGGCGAGAAGCTCTCCCGCAAGGCTCACGCCTCCTCCGAGCACGATCATCTCCGGGTCCAGAAGCGTGGCCACGTTTGCCGCCGCGGCGCTGAGATAGGCCGTGACGTCGTCCACGATCCGTCGAGCCCTCTCATCCCCACGGCGGGCAGCCTCGAAGACGGCTGTGGCCTCCCACGTGCGCGACCGTCCCATGAGCTGGCGGGCGCGCGCCGCCAGCGCAGGACCGGAGGCGCGCATCTCCAGAAATCCCAGCTCGCGGAATTCTTCGTGAATCGCCTTCGGATCGAGGAGCATATAACCGACCTCGCCGGCTGCGTGTGTGGATCCGCGATACAGCTCGCCGTTGAGAAGAATTCCTGCTCCGATCCCGGCACCGATGGCGATGAAGACGACGTTGCGACGGCCTTGCGCTACTCCGCGCCAGCTTTCTCCCAAGACCGCCATGTTCACGTCATTCTCCACGTGGACGGGGAGGCGCACGGCGCCCTCTATGAGCTCGCGAAGGGGAACATCGCGCCATCCCGGGAGATTCGGCGCGTGCCGGACGATCCCGTGTTCCACATCGGTGATGCCGGGGGCGCCGACGGCCATCGCCTTCACCTCACGCCACCGCACCCCAGCAGCCTTCACCACGTGACGGCTGAGTGTGGCGATCTGCTCGACGATCGGGCGCGCTCCGGGAGGAGACTTCCGCGTCGGCTCCTCCGCATGGGCGAGGACCTCGCCATTGAGGTCGGCCAGAGCGACGCGCACGCGCGTCCCTCCGATATCGGCACCGAGCACGTACCCGAAGCGTGCATTGAAGCGCAGTAGCGTTGGAGGCCGTCCTCCCCGAGATTCCCCAACGCCCTCCTCGGAGAGAAGGCCCGCTCGCAGCATCTTCCCCACGAGAGCCGAGACCGCCGGAGGACTTAAGCCCGAGCGGCGCACCAACTCGGCGCGCGACGTCACCCCGGAAGCCCGCGCGAGCTCCAGCAGCGTGAGCATATTCAGCCGCTTGAGGAGCCCGTGATTGGCCGGACCCATGGCCTCGGTCGTCGGCGTGTGCTCGTGCCCGCCCATGACTTTGTTCGAATAGATAATAAACTTTTCCGCCCCCGTGTCAAGACCTCGTCGCACTGCGCGTTCTCCTCATCAGGAGCGATCACCCTCGTGGGGGCCTCGGCGAAAGCGCGCGCCTTTACAAAGCCAAGCGGCTCGATTTACCATGCCAGGGTATGAAAACGGTGGGCATGGTCAGCCTCGGATGCCCGAAGAATCTCGTGGACAGCGAGATCATGCTGGGACTGCTCGTGCGCGAGGGATGTGCGCTCACGACGGATGCCGCCCGCGCCGATATCCTCATCGTGAACACGTGCGCCTTTATTGATCCGGCGAAGAGGGAATCCATCGAGACCATCCTCGAGATGGCGCGATGGAAGAGGGAGGGACGCTGCCGACGCCTCATCGTCGCGGGCTGCTTGGCCGAGCGCTATCGCGAGGACGTGCAGCGCGAGATCCCGGAGGTGGATGCGGTCGTCGGAACGCAGGAGATCGAGCGCATCGTCGAGCTCTGCCGCGACGGAGAGGTGGCGACGGCTGCTCGGACATACTCACGATCGCGCCGTCGTCTTCCGGCTCTCTCTCCAGAGCTTGCGGCGCGATATGTGGAGGATCCCGCGCGTCCGCGCCTGCTGGCGACGCCTCCCTTTTCGGCGTATCTCAAGATCGCCGAGGGATGCGATCACACGTGCTCCTTTTGCATTATTCCGAAGTTGCGCGGGCCCTTCCGGAGTCGCCCCTTAGACTCCCTTCTCCGAGAAGCAGAGGCTTTGGCGGCGCACGGTGTGCGGGAGCTGATTCTGATCGCTCAGGACACGACGCACTACGGAGCGGATCTCGGGATGCGCGAGGGCTTGGCCACGCTCTTGCGCGCACTGGCGCGGATCGAAGGAGTGCGATGGATTCGCTTCCTCTACGGGTATCCGAATCATGTGAGCGAGACGTTGATCGAGACCGTGGCGAGCGAGGAGAAGGTGTGCGCTTACTTCGATATCCCGTTTCAGCACGCGAGCGCGCGTCTGTTGCGCGCCATGCGTCGAGGAGGGACGCGCCGCTCGCTCGAGCGCCTCGTGGAGCGGATCCGGCATCGCGTGCCGGAGGCGACGCTGCGCACGACGTTCATCATCGGATTCCCCGGAGAGACGGAGCAGGATTTTCGCGAGCTCCTCGATTTCTGCCGGACCGTGGAATTCGACTACGCGGGTGCGTTTCTCTATTCGGATGAGGAGGGGACGGCCGCTGCCGGTCTGGCGAGGAAAGTTCCTCCGGAAGTCGCGCGGGCGCGCCTCCGGCGTTTCCTTCGCGAGCAGGAGCGCATCATGCACCGGCGACAGCGCCGCTGGATTGGCCGAACCGTCGAGGTCCTGGTGGAGGGGGATGTGGAAGGGGGAATGTCCATCCCTCGCGCGCACACTGGGGCGATACCCCGTCTCCTTCGTGGACGCATGGCGGCACAGGCGCCGGAGATTGATGGCCATGTGATCCTCGATCTGGGGCCTGAGGGGACATCGGCAGGGAGGGATCGGCTCCCCCGACCAGGAGAATTCGTCTCGGTGGAGATCTTCGACGTCCTTGGCCCCGATCTGGTCGGGCGGGTTCTCGCTCGTGAGGACAGGTCGCGATGACACGGCGCGCTCATGACGACGATGCGGTTGTGGCCCACCATCCGCTTGAAGAGAGAGCTTCCGCGGCGGATCGAATCGCCCGGTGGATCGCCACCGGCGCAGGGAGCGGTCGAGCCCCCATCGCCCCAGGGACAGTGGGATCCCTCCTCGGCCTCGGACTCTTTGCTCTCAGCTCTTGGCTCGAGCATGCGCGTGGAGCAGTGGGATTGGGGTGGGGTCTCGCAGGAATATTGCTCGGCGTCGGCACATGGGCTTCCTCACGGGCATGGCCCTTTTTTGGCAGGAGAGACCCTCCGCCGATCGTGATTGACGAGGTCGTGGGTCAGTTCCTCACGCTTCTCCTTGTCGCCGGTGGTCATGTGCTCTTCCGAAGGGTGCCCGCAGAGGGGGCGGGATCTTGGCCGGGCTGGGAGATAGCGCTGGCGGGTTTCGTGTTCTTTCGCCTCTTCGACATTTGGAAGCCGTATCCCATTCGACGAGTTGAGCGATGGGCAGGGGGCGTGGGGATTATGGCCGATGATGTGCTGGCCGGGATATATGCGGGGCTGGCCACGTTCCTGGTGGCCGAGTTCGGCGTGTGAATGAGGGGGGATCGAGGATGAAGCCTCTACGGCCGCGGCAGGCGGAGATCATCGCCACCGGATCGGAGCTGCTGACGCCGTTTCGCATGGATACGAACTCCCTCTGGTTGACCGATCGCTTGAACGCCCTCGGGATTGAGGTCGCGGTGAAGATGGTCGTCGGTGATGACGAATCGCTTTTGGAGCGCCTCATTCGCGAAGCGCTCGCGCGTTCGGAGGTGATCATTCTGACCGGAGGACTTGGGCCGACCGAAGACGACGTGACGCGGAAAGCGCTCTCCCGCGCGCTCTCACGGCCTCTGGTGCTTGACGAGCAGGTGCTGAAACGTCTTCGGGAGCGTTTCCAGAGCCGCGGGCTCGTCATGCCGAAGATCAATGAGCGGCAGGCGTTGGTGCTGGAAGGAGCGATCGTTTTGGAGAATCGGCATGGGACGGCACCGGGGATGTTCTTGGAGCACGCGGGACGTGTGCTCATCTGCCTTCCGGGGCCGCCTCTGGAGATGCAGGCCATGTTTGAGAGCGAGGTCGTGCCACTTCTTGAGCCGTTCGCGGGTGATCTGAAGATCCGGCGCCGCACGCTCCGCGTCGCGGGATTGAGCGAATCTGCAGTAGATCAAGCCATCGCTCCCATCTACACGCAATATGCGAACCCGCGGACGACCATTTTGGCGACGACGAGCGGAATCGAGATCCATCTCACGGCGAGCGGCGGGACTGAAGAGGAGATCGAAGCGCTCTTGGATGAACTCTCCGACCGCATCGAACAGGCGCTTGGCGCGCGCGTCTTCACGACGCGCGGGGAATCGCTGGAGGAGGTGATCGGTCGCCTCTGCACCACCAAGCGTTATACCCTCGCCGTCGCCGAGAGCGTGACCGGCGGCTTAATCGCCAAGCGGCTGACCGATGTCCCCGGAAGCTCACACTATTTCCGCGGAGGCGTCACCGCCTATTCGGACGCAGCCAAGGTCGCGCTCTTAGGGATTCCGGCAGATCTGCTGGCGACGCAGGGAGCAGTCAGCGCAGAAGTGGCCGAGGCCATGGCTCGCGCTGTGAAGCAACACTTCGGCGCGACCATGGGCCTGGCCGTCACCGGAATCGCCGGACCGGAGGGAGGGACACCGGAGAAGCCCGTAGGGGTCGTCTTCGTGGGGCTCGCCGATGATGTGCACGTTGAAAGCCACCGCCACTGGTTCCCCGGAGACCGCACGCGCATTCGGGAGTTGGCCGCTCAAGCGGCGCTGGCGTTGCTGTATGAGCGCTTGCTGTGAATCATCCCGGCTCAACGCCGTCGCGCCGCTTCTGACGTCGGACGCACGGCGACTTTGACTCGCGCCGGTCGCAGAAGCCGATCACCCATCATGTACCCGCGTTGATATTCATCAAGGATCGTGTTCTCTTCGTATTCGTCCGTGGGTTCGACCGCGAAGGCTTCGTGGCGCGTGGGATCAAATGGCCGTCCGAGCGTCTCAATGGGCCTCACGTTAAATCGGGCGAGGAGGTCACAGAGACGACGATGGATCAGACGAAGCCCATGCAGCACTCCGTCGAGATCGCGAAACCAGTGCGCTCCTTCCAAAGCGCGCTCGAAGTCATCCACGATGGGGAGGAGTTCGGTCAGGACTTCGGCCAGGGCATCTTCTCGCATGCGCGCCCGCTCGCGCTCGATGCGTTTGCGGTAGTTCTCGAACTCCGCAGCCAGGCGGATCATCCGGTCGTACAGAGCCCGCCGCTCCTCGCGGAGGCGAGCGAGATCGCCCTCGGAATCGGTCTCCGGAGAGCGCTCCGTCTCAAGTAGGCCGTGACCAATCTCGCGGATAGCAGCGTTCAGCTCCGCAGCTTCCGGCTCCGCAGAGCGATCGGGCGCACTCGCCTCATCGGATTCGCGGGATCGCAGGGGGGATTCGGCAGGCGCGTCCTCCTGAGACGGAACGTATCGAATTGGGATACGGCGCACGTCAGGCTTCTCCATATCTTCCTCCGACCGGCGACGATCACGCTCTAGACTATCATCGGCTCCGAGGATCTGTCAATGACAGAGGCGCAGAACGCGGGGAAGATGTCGGTGTGCGGAGGCCTGCCTCCCCATGCCCTCGTATGGAGAGCGAATGTCACACGACCGTCCCCGAGATCCAGAGCGACGTCGGCACGGAGAGGGGATTCCGCTGCCCGCTACAGCGTAGCCGCTAGGTGAGCTTCTCCACGCTTCACCATCGAGGGGATCGGCCTGACCCGCGCGGAGGACGTCGTCCTCCCCGAGCCGGGCCGCTTCCTCGGTCGTATCCAAATTGATTGGTCGGGCGTTCCGGTCTGGGCCGAGCTTCGTTCACAATCAGCGTGCGGCCTTCGTACTCCCGCTGGTTCAACTGGGCGATCGCCGCTTCGGCGGCTTCGGTTGATGCCAGCTCCACGAATCCGAATCCTCGGGAGCGCCCGGTGACTCGGTCGGTGATCACATGGCTGGAGAGTACGGGACCAAAGGGCCTAAAGAGATCTTCCAGATCCTGACTGGTCACGCTGTACGGCAAATTTCCAACATACAGTTTCACGGACATACAATCTCCTCTGCATCGTTCTCTTCGGAAGCCACCGAAGCAGGGCGGAAGAAGCCGTGGCTGCTTCGCGCTCTGCGCGCGGGGCTTCAGACGCTCACTTGCCTTCGGAGCATCGAGGCGTCCTGTCCTTCTCCTTCACGGGGCGCCCGCGAATACTTCGCCGACAAGCTCTCTCTCGCAAACACCGTGTGGCACATGCGAAGGCTTAAGCATACCTCCGATTCATCCGACGAGTCAAGATGTCGGACTTACGCAAATGGCTGCGTCTTCCGGTCGTGGCCCCGGGGGGGAAACCTGAGGCCAGAGAACCGGCACCGGGGGTCGCCCACCGACTCCTGCCTCGGAGGCCGGAGCCTCCGAGGAGCTTCCCGCATGCGGGCATGCCCGCTCCCAAAGTAACGCCAGAGGAATGCCCGGTCAGTTGCACGACTCCTGGGTGAAAAGATGAAAAAGGTCGTGGGGAAGCCGCGGGGAGAAATCTCGCAGGGATGAAGACCTGTGGCATGCGACGCCGAATGATCCGGCGACGACGTTCGACGCGCTGCGGATGTATGGTCGGATTGTATGTCTGGCGGGGGTTAGGGATAATCGCGGCAAGAAAAGCGGCTTGCTCAGGCGAGAGGTGCGCGGCCGAACAGCCGAAGTAGTGCTGCGCTGCAGCCTCCGCGCCGTAGATCCCATCTCCCCACTCGATGACGTTCAGGTAGAGTTCCAGGATGCGTCGCTTCCCCAGGATCAGTTCGAGCTCGACGGTGATCACGGCCTCATGGAGCTTGCGAATCGGGTGGCGCGCCGTCGAGAGGAAGAGATTCTTCGCCAACTGTTGCGTGATCGTGGAGGCGCCGCGCACGATCTCTCCTTCCTCAATGTTCTTCTTGAGCGCCTCTCGGATCTGAACCCAATCGAAGCCATGATGGATGAAGAACCGGGGGTCCTCGCCGGCCAACACCGCGCGCACTAAATGAGGCGAGATGCGCCCGTAGGGAACCCAGATCTGCACGCGCCTCGGTATCGCCCCGCGAGCCCGCGCCTCTTGAGCGCGCTCTTTCATGAGCGCCGTCATTTCGGGATTCGCTTTCCGCAAGCGAACGACTTGAATGAGGATCGTGCCATGGGCGATCGCAACGCCCAGAAGAATCAGCCCCATCGCCCAGCGAATCCAGCGACGTCTGCGATGGCTTCGCTCCCGCGGCATCGGACTCCTCCTGGTGCGCGCCTCTCTCCCCGGGAGGACGGTGTAGCATGATCTCTGTGCGGATGCCAAGAGTGTCCTGCCCATAGCCAAGTCGGCCCGTCTTGACAAGCTTCGCGTTCGACGCCTACTATAGCGTACTTTGTGAGATACACGGGATGTGAGCCGAGGGCGTGATGGTGCGCGCGCGTCTGTATGTCCTTTTTGCAGCGTCGGAGGCAGCTCCCTATGCCAAGACGGGAGGGCTGGCGGATGTCATAGGAGCCTTGCCACGAGCCCTTGCCCGGTGGGATGTTGAAGCGAGCGTGATCCTCCCTCGCTATCGGGGAGAAAGAGCCGGTGTCGTGGGTCGTTGTGTGCACGACCATCTGGCTGTCCCTTTTGCCTTCGGGGCGAAGCCGGTGGCCATCTATGCGGATGAGTACAAGGGCGTGACCTTCTATTTTGTGGATGCGCCCGAGTACTTCGATCGCCCGGGCATCTACGGGCCCACTCCGGGCGAAGAGTATCCCGATAATGCGGAACGTTATGCCTTCTTCTCGCGCGCTGCGATCGAGTGGGCGCGCCATCTGGGCCGCCCTCCTGATCTCTTCCATTGCCACGATTGGCAGACGGGCTTCATCCCTCTCTATCTCCGGACGGTCTATCGCGGGGATCCTTTCTTTCGACAGACGAAGACGCTCTTCACGATTCACAACATCGGGTATCAAGGGCTCTTCTCCCCAGCGCTTCTGGAACGGTTCGGCATGAGTCCGGAGGTCTATCGGACGGAAGGGGGGATCGAATTCTATGGTTCTGCCAGTGCTCTGAAGGCGGGCATCGTCTTCGCCACAGCGATCTCGACGGTGAGCCGCAAGTACGCCGAAGAGATTCAAACGCCAGAGTACGGACATGGCCTGGATGGGCTTTTGCGCGCACACGCGGCGCGGCTGGTCGGCATCCTCAACGGGGTGGATTACGAGGAGTGGAATCCGGCCACCGATCCATTCATCGCGGCCAATTATTCGGTCGAGGATCTCGAGGGGAAGCGGCTCTGCAAGGCGGATCTCCTCCGGACAATGGGCCTCTCGGAAGATCTCGATCGTCCGGTGATCGGCTCCATCTCTCGGTTGGTCGCCCAAAAGGGATTCGACCTCGTGCGCGAAGCGGCCGAGGCCTTGCTGAGCATGGGCATCGTGTACGTCCTGCTGGGGTCGGGCGCGCGCGAATTGGAGGAATTCTTTCGGGCATGGCAACGTGCCCATCCCGACCGCGTCGGCGTTTATCTCGGATTTCACAACGAGCTGGCGCATAAGATCGAAGCGGGTGCCGATATGTTCCTGATGCCCTCGCGCTACGAACCCTGCGGTCTCAATCAGATTTACAGTCTGAAGTACGGGACCGTTCCCATCGTTCGCGCGACCGGAGGGCTCGATGATACCATCCAGCCGTTCGACCCCACGACGCGATCGGGCAACGGGTTCAAGTTCACCGAGTACCGGGCCGACCACATGGTGGCGGCCGTCCAGCAGGCGGTGCAGGTGTATGCAGATCCCGTGCTCTGGCGGACGTGCATGGAGAACGGCATGCGCGCCGATTTCTCCTGGGATCGCTCGGCCGCTCGCTACCGCGAGCTGTACGAGCGCGTGATCGCCGGGGAAGGCCCTTTCCGGGAGCCGGCGTGAACGAGCCGGAAGACGCGGCCGGACCCCATGTCCCGGGGCCGCGCGAAACTGCGACAAGGAGGACGCTATGGCAGGAAATATCATCGAGGTCACTGATGCGACCTTTCCGACGGAAGTCTTGAAGTCGCCCGTCCCCGTGCTCGTAGACTTCTGGGCCATTTGGTGTGCGCCCTGTCGCATGATCGCTCCGACAGTCGAACAAATCGCCGAGGAATATGCCGGGCGCCTCAAAGTCGCGAAGATGAATGTGGATGAGAATCCCATGACGCCCGCGCGCTATGGGATCAAGGGGATCCCCACGCTCATCCTCTTCAAGGACGGAGAGGAGAAAGAGCGGATCATCGGCGTGACGGCCAAGGAGAACATCGTTCGGATGTTCGCGCCCTACCTGGGAGAGGTATGAGGAACGTCGTCGTCGTCGGGGCCCAATGGGGGGATGAGGGGAAGGGCAAGATCGTCGATTGGCTCTCGGCGCATTTCGATATCGTCGCCCGATATCAAGGGGGACATAACGCCGGGCATACGGTGCAAATCGGGGAGCGTCGGTTCGTGCTCCACCTCATCCCCTCTGGGATCCTCCGCGAAAGGACAGCATGCGTCATCGGTAATGGGGTTGTCGTGGATCCCGAGGCGCTGCTGGACGAGATGGCGATGCTCCGACGCGAGGGCGTTTCGGTGACGCCCGAGCGATTGCTCATCAGTCACCGCGCGCATGTCATTTTGCCGTATCATCGCGCCTTAGAGACCGTCCTGGAACGGCAGCTTGGCGAGCGGCGCGTGGGCACGACAATGCGCGGCATCGGACCCGCGTATGAGTTCAAATACGGGCGGCGCGGCCTGCGCGTCAGCGATCTCTGTTCTCCGAGTCGCTTGCGCGAGAAGATCCTCGCAGCCGCCGAGTACGCCAACCGCGTGCTTCGCGCCTTCGACGCCGAGCTCGTTGATCCGCGCCCCATTTACGAGCGATATCGAGAGCTGGGTGAGACGATTGCACCGTTTGTGACGGATACGGCCTCCTACCTGAATCGCGCTATCGCGGAGGGGCGAACCGTTCTCTTCGAAGGCGCTCAGGGGACACTGCTCGATGTGGATCACGGGACCTATCCCTTTGTGACCTCTTCGAGCGCCTCCGCCGGTGGCGCGTCCATCGGCACAGGCGTCGCGCCGACGCGCATCACCGCCGTCGTGGGCGTTATCAAAGCGTACACGACGCGCGTGGGCGAAGGTCCCTTCCCCACGGAGCTGCAGGACGAGATCGGACAGCTCCTCCAGCGCGGCGGAGGAGAATATGGGGCGACAACCGGGCGCCCGCGCCGCTGCGGATGGTTCGATGCGTTCGCCGTCGCCTATGCCGTCATGCTCAACGGCTGCACGACCCTCGCGCTCACGAAGCTCGATGTGCTGGATCCATTGCCGGAGATCAAGATCTGTGTCGGATACCGCCATCGCGGGCGAACGCTCGCGACCTATCCGGTCTCTTGCGAAGAGCTGCGCGAATGCGAGCCTATCTATGAGGTCCTTCCCGGATGGCAGACGCCGACAAGTGGCCTCACTCGCTACGAGGCGTTGCCGCCGAAGGCCCGACAGTATATTGAGCGCGTGAGTCAGCTCGTCGGATGCGAAATCTCACTCATCTCCACAGGAGCCGAACGAGAGGAGATGATCGTGCGAACATCTCCCCCGATCTTCTGACGGCGCACGAACCTTCCCGGATCAGGAGGTGCAGCAGGCCGATGACGTGCCTGCGGTGTGGCCTCCTGTCCTTCTTCAACGCTCCTCTTTCAAGATCCGGATCGTCTCGCTCCAGAACGCTTCGTCCTCCAGAGGACGTGGCGGGCGAAGCCCATAGAAGACGATTCGGTCCACGAGCCCCCGATATCGCTGACGAAGCCGCTCGGCGAGCTCCTCCGGAGGCGCCACGACAGCGAACGTCTCTACCATCTCTTCAGAGACGGCATCCGCCACGTCATCCCATCGCCGGGAAGCCACCAGCGCCCGCAGCCGATCCGCGTGTTCAGCCCAACCGTGAAGCTCAAAAAGGACTCGATACGTCGGGGTCGAGCCATAGAAGCCAATCTGCGAGCGAGCAAAACGTCGGCCCTCCTCCCATTCGGCCGAATTCCGACCAGAGACGACGATCACTGGGGCCACAATCTCCAGAGCCGAACGATCGCGGCCCGTTGACCGCCATCCGGCTTCGAGCTCGGGCAGGGCCAATTCTCGCACGTACCGTTCCGAATGAAGAGGATGAATGTGCACGCCCTCGGCCACGCGACCGGCTAGCCGCAACATCGCTCGGTTGACCGCCGAAATGTGAATGGGGACATCGGGATAAGGGTTCGGCTCGGGCGTGAAAAATGGGGTCATCAGGCTCAACTGATAGTGCTCCCCACGGAAGTCCAAGGGCGCGCCTTCGCGCCACGATCTCCAAATCTCCCGCAGAGCCGCAATGTATTCGCACAACCATGGCGCCGGAGCCCTCCACCTGAGCCCGAACCGTCGCTCAATATGAGCCTTCACTTGGCTGCCCAGTCCGAGGACCATTCGACCTCGGGCGAAGCGCTGAAGATCCCAGGCGATATACGCCGTGACCATGGGGCTGCGCGGAAAGGCGACGGCTACGCTTGTGCCCAGGGTGATCCGCTCCGTGTGCTCAGCCGCCAGCGCGATCGCCAGAAACGGATCTCCCCCGGTCTCCCCAAACCACAAGCCATCGAAGCCCAACGCCTCCACACGTCGCGCGAATGCCGGAACCTCCTCCAAACGAAATCTCGGCGCGATGAGATCAACCTTCATCCTCCTCTCTCCGTAGCAAGATTCACCACAAACAGCGGCATGATAGCACAGCGGGACCGAAGCGTTGAGCTCTGAGAAGGGGGGATGAGAAGGACTCTGCGATCGGGTAAAAATGACCTTTTTGAGGAGGTTGATGCTAGCGATTTGTATCTTTCAGACCCAAAATTTGGGGACTGTGGCTGAAGTATGTGTGTCAAAAGTATCCATTTGGCTTTCCCGTCACCCCGAGGATCGCGAGCTAATTCTCAGAAAAGGCTTGACTTGGATTGAAGGAGATCGGGATGCCCTTGCGTCAAGGTATGGGATTTGCCTATGATATCCGGGCAAATGGCTATGTTGGCTGGGCATGTGAGGGAGATGTATCGTCGGGCGAAGTTACGGCTGGAGGGGGCGTCGTTTGTCCTCGGGATCTTTGGGGAAGCGATCCGCTCCTGGCGCGAGCTGCGGATGATCCTGAAGGGGCTGTTGTGGACGGACCATGTGGTCTTGGCCCATCTGATTGTGACGCGGCGGTGCAATCTCTCCTGTGGGTATTGCAACGAGTACGATCGTGTGTCGGCGCCGGTGCCTGTGGAGGTCTTGCGGCAGCGAGTGGATAAGCTGGCCGAGCTCGGGGCGAGCATCATTACGATCAGCGGGGGTGAGCCCCTTTTGCATCCGGAGTTGGAGGAGGTCATTCGGCACATTCGGCGGCGGGGGATTATCGCCGGGTTGATCACAAATGGCTATTTGCTCACGCGAGAGCGGATTCGGAAGCTGAACGAGGCGGGGCTAGAGTACCTTCAGATCAGCATTGACAATGTGGTGCCGGACGAGGTGTCCAAGAAGAGCTTGAAGGTACTGGGCCAGAAGCTCGTGTGGTTGAGCGAGCTGGCTCGCTTCAAGGTGAACATCAACACGGTCTTGGGCAGTGGGGTTCGGAATCCTGAGGATGCTTTGGCGATCGCGCGGCGGGCGGTGGAGTTGGGATTCTCGTGTTCGGTCGGTGTGATCCATGACGAGTGGGGGCGGCTGCGACCGCTCTCGGAACGGGAGCGGGAGATCTTCACAGCTGTTCAAAGGCTTGGGAAGTGGAGCTACAGTCGGATCAATCGGTTTCAACGGAATCTGATCGAGGGCAAACCCAACCGATGGCGCTGTCGGGCGGGGGCTCGATATCTCTATGTGTGCGAGGATGGGCTTGTGCACTATTGTTCGCAGCAGCGCGGGTATCCCGGGGTTCCGCTCGAGCAGTACACGCGGGAGGACATGCGGCGGGAGTACCTGACGGAGAAAGCGTGTGCTCCCTACTGCACGATCTCGTGCGTGCAGCAGGTCGCGGAGTTGGACAACTGGCGCGATCCGCAGACGCTGGGGGTAAAGGTCTGGCGGATGCCGGTCTCTTCCGTATACGACGTGCGGCGCGCCGAGTAAGGGCGGCCGCCTGTCGAAGCAGGTCTTCACAGGAGGGAGGGGTTATGCACAAACCGATCAAGTATGTGGAGAAGGCGGTGACGTACGTCGCGCGTGCCGCTTGGTTCGTCTTTGAGCGGGTGAATCGCATTCGGCCGAATCCTTCCTTCACGCCGAAGTGGTCGGATCGGCCGCTACTGAAATCTTATGAGAAGGTGAAACCTCCGCTGGGGTGGCCGCGCACGACCGACAGCCTCTGTCCCAAGTGCGTGCCGGAAATTCGGCAGCAGATCCTGGAGGGGAAACTTCCAGTGGACATCTTGCGGGAAGAGCCCGTCGGGCAGATCAAGGCCCAGATCATCGAGCGCGAGGGCAAGATCTGGATGGTGAAGGACTGTCCGAAGCACGGGCATTTCGAGGACATCATCTCGATTGATCCGGAGTTCACCCGCCATCTGGAGCAGGCCTATCCGGGGAGCGATATCTGGGCGCACAACGATGAGCGATTGCACAACCATGGCTCGAGTACGATCAAGTACGGGCGCGGCGCGGTCCTCACGATTGACCTGACCAACCGCTGCAACATGATGTGCGATCCGTGCTTCATGGATGCGAATCAGGTGGGGTTCGTGCACGAATTGAGCTGGGAGGACATCAAGAAACTGCTCGACGATGCGATCACGCTCAAGCCGAAGCGGCAGCTCTCGGTGCAGTTCTCCGGAGGGGAGCCGACGCTCTCGCCGTACTTCCTGGATGCCATCCGCTATGCCCGCAAGCTCGGATACAACAGTGTGCAGGCGGCGACCAACGGCATCGAGTTCGCCAAGAGCCCGGAGTTCGCTCGGGCGGCCGCCGAAGCCGGCTTGCGCTATGTCTACCTGCAGTTTGATGGCATCGGGAATGCCGCCAATGCGCATCGTCGCGTGGGCAACCTCTTTGATGTGAAGCTCCGGGCGATCGAGAACCTGCACAACGCCGGTGTGGAGATCATCCTGGTGACGACGATCGTCAACGGGATCAACAACGAGCAGGTGGGACGGATCGTGCAGTTCGCCCTCGATAATCCGAAGAAGATCGCCTTCGTCGCCTTCCAGCCGGTCTCCTTCACCGGGCGCGACGAGGAGATCAGCGATGAACGGCGCATGGCGCAGCGATATACACTCAGCCACCTCGCTCATGATCTCAAGAACCAATTGGGGTTGGGCGAACCCGCGCGCGATTGGTTCCCGCTCTCGTTCGTGAGCACCTTCTGCGATTGGTCCGATCTCGTGCATGGGCCGCAGGCGGATTGGGGGCAGGTCGGCTGCGGCTGCCACCCCAATTGCGGTGTAGGCATGGCCGTGATGGTTGACAAGGAGACGCGCGAGGCCGTCCCGGTCACGGCTTTCCTCAACGGAGATCAACTGGCCAAGGACGTCATGAAGATCAACGATGCGGCTCGCGGGAGGTGGCTCTCGATCCTCGGCATGGCGTTGGCGCTCATGAAGAACTATGATCCGTTCAAGGCGCCCACGCACTTCAAGCTCTGGGACCTGCTCGTGAAATTCGATAAGTCCTTCGGAGCCACGGGGCGCAGCTACGGGGATGTGAGCGGCAATCGCACCCGTGAGGATATCGAACGACGACGCCGCGATCGCTGGAACTTCCTCTTTATCGCCGGCATGTGGTTCCAGGACCTGTTCAACTACGACTTCCGTCGAACCGAGCGGTGCATCATCCCCTATGCGACGCAGGAGGGAGAGATCTCCTTCTGCGCCTACAACACGGGCATCGGCTGGCGGAAGATCGTCGAGAAGATGCACATGACGGCGACTCTCTCGAAGTGGTACGAACAGCATGGACGGCATGAGATCTTCGCGGGCGGCAAGAGCGTTCCGCTCTCCAGTACGGCGCACTCGCTCCTTGTGCGCGAGGACCTGGTGACTCAGGATGTGCAGCACGATCTGGAGCGGTTGGGCATTCCGAAGAATGCTCGCGAGGAGAAGCTGTGGCGGCGCCGTTTGAGCAGAGCGGAGAACGAGCAGGTGGCACGCCTCTATCGCCAGCTCGTTCTCAACGAGCCCGTTGAGCCTCTCGTCCAATTGAAGGGGTTGAGAGCTGCTCACGAGGCTATTGACAAAAGGGCTGAATCGGTTATTCGATGAGTACCGGCGAGAACCACGCCGAGTGGTGTTTGAGAGGTGGGGTGGCTCACCTGACGAGCTCTACCGGTCGAGCACCCCACGTGGGGACCCCGGGAGTTCCCCGGGAAGTGACGCCTGTCGGGCACCCCGCGTGGGGACCCTGTGGAGACTGGCTCTGCGGCGGAACGGGCATGGCCCGGTCTCCGAGCACCCGGTCGGTGAAGCAGGAAGCAAACCGGGACAGATGTCGTGGAACATTTGTCCACGAGTTGCAGAACGGCTCAAGGACAAGGCGCCCACAGTCGGCGTCGGCAGATGAGCAGAGGGAAGGCCCTCTGTAGGGGCCTTCCCTCTGGCGGCGCTGGGAGGAGATGGGCGCCGTCTCGCCGGCTGTGGATGGAGGACACTCGGTTGAAGCCGATAGTGCGACGGTGGTTTCGGAGAATGAGTGGTCTATTCGGTTGTGAGGAGACCTCGATCGGGGTGAACCTCCTTGCGGTGATTCTCCGCGCGACGATGGAGGAAGGCTGATCTCCGAGCCGACGTCGGAGGCCGTCAGTCTGTTCTTTCGCCAAAGCTGAAATGGGACGGGGCGTTGCAGAGAGGATTTCCCGGGCAAGTGGCCAATGGGCGAAGATCTCCTCTGGAGTATGTGCTCTGTTGCTCCTGGGGAGTGTGAGCCTCGAAGGGCTTCGTGTCTGGGCTTTGGTCTCCTCGTTGGCGACGACCTGCCGGATGAGCTGCTGCGTGCGGATGGCGGCATGTTGTTGTCGTCCGCTGCGGCGAGCGTCTGCCTCATCTTCTGAAGCGGCATGGCATCGTCGTCGGATGACGACGACATGTCCTCGGACGTGTGCAGCGACGACGACCGTCGCGTCTCATCTTCGCTGGGCGCACGCGATCGTTATCTCCGGGTTGTGTCCGCCTTCGCTCGCCATTCCCCACCTTTGTGAGGAGCTCCTTTCATCTCGGCGATATTCTGGTTTTTCCTACTTCTTGCGATCCCCTCCGATCGGGCTTGCGTGAGCTCGAATATTCCGGGGAGCGGGTGAGTCTGTATGTCTCCTTTCTTCGGGCGTGAGAGAAGTCTCACGCGCGATGGACTCTTTGACCGGAGGGGATCTATGCGAAGAGCAGTTTTTCACATTCTCACAGCTGGGATCGTTTTCTCCCTTTCCCACGGGGTCATCTCCGCGCAAGTGTGGGGGATGATTACCGGGCGCGTCATGACGCGGCTCGAGCGTCGGCTTCTTCCTGATCTCTCCGTTGAACTGGAGCGCATGGAATCCGGACAGAAATATCACGCGCTGACGGATGAGCAGGGGCGCTTTGCCTTTCAGCGGCTCTCGCCGGGACGATATCGGCTGACGATCGCGCCTCCCGGATTCCGACCGGAACGGAGAATCGTGCAGCTGGCTCCGCGAGAGGTGCTGGTGCTCGACTTCCTGTTGGACGTCGAACCTCTGCGCCAGGAGCTGACAGTTGAATCGGAGAGGAGCCTTCCCGTGGGGGCGCAGACGCGGGGAACCTTTCTGGAGGAGGGGCAGATCGCTATGCTCCCTCGGCCCAAGCAGGTGCATCTGCCGGAGATCATTGCAGCGCTCGTCCCCCATGCGACTCGGAGTCATGATGATCTGGTCCATGTCCGGGGGACCGAGCTCTCGCTCCACACCGTGCTCAACGGAGTCTTCTTCTGGGAGAATCCTCACACGCTCTTTTCAGCGGGGCTCGATCCGGGGATCATAGAATCTGTGACCGTCCTCACGGGCCCGTTCTCAGCGGAGTACGGGAATCGCTTTGGAGGTGTTCTGGATATTGTCACCAAGTCGGGATTGGGACGATCGGCCGGAGGTTCTCTCCTGCTCAATATGGGCAACTCCCTTCGGCACCACACAGCCTTTGAGTATGGAGGGCATCAGGGGAAGTGGGGGTATTACGTCCGCAGTCTGGGATTTCAGTCGGCGAGGTTTCTGAGCCCTCCAGAGCCGGACGCCCATCATGATGTCGGGCGTGGCCTTCGGAACTTTCTCCAGTTCGATGTTCAGCCCAGTGCGCGGGATCTCTTCCGGTTCACGCTCATGGGGAATGGGGTGAACTTCGAAATCCCGAACACGATCGAGCAGCAGCAGTTCGGTCGCGATCTCCGCCAGCACGCGCGCGAGCAGACGTTCATCGCCGTGTGGGAACGCTTCCTCTCTCCTCGTACGGAGATGCACACGGCCTTCTATCAGCGCTTCAGTCGAGCGAAGCTTCTTCCTTCCCTCGATGCGAGATCGCTTCGGACATGGTTCACTCGCCGACTGGACACTCTGGGAGTCAAGGCAGATGTCCAGCATACGGTCTCTTCCCATGTGCTGAAAGCGGGGTTCGATGTCGTTTCGCTCCGCCCGCACGAGGTCTTGAGTATGGATCCCAGCGCGTATGAGCACCACTGCGAGCACCACGGTGATCCGTGCATGGAATTCGAGAGAGTGGACTGGCAAGCGCGCACGCATGGACGCCACGTGAGCGCGTATGTTCAGGACCGATTCTCACTTCTTCCGGGGATGGTGTGGGAGATCGGGATACGTGTTGATGCCCATCGGGTGATCACCTCCTCAGTGGGCTGGAGCCCTCGCGTGGGGGTGTTCTTCCTCATCCCGAAGATCGGATGGGGATTGCACCTGAGTTATAATCGCTTCTTCATCCCCCCTCCCCTGGAGGCTATTCTGCTGTCCAGCGCCGCCCCGGGGATTTTCATCAGAGACTATGCGGCTTATTCCGCTCATCCCTTGCTCCCTGAGACAGCGCATCAGTTCGACGTCGGTCTCACGCGGACGCTTGCGGAAGACATCCGCATTCGCATCGCGGCCTTCCGTCGTACCGGTCGCCGTCCGGTGCATACCGTTCAGTTTCCGGAAGCCTGGATCTTTCCGTACGTCAATTTCGACCGCGAGCGGGTGATGGGCGTGGACCTTTCGATCGAGGTCCCTTTCCTCAGGCGAGTCGGTCTCTCCGGGTTTCTCAACTATTCGGCTTCGCGCGCGTACTACTGGAACCCGGCTCGGGGAGGGTTCACTGCCGCTGCCGATGGGCATGAAGGAGGCCGATTCCTTGCTCCTTTCGACCAGACTCATACGGGAACAGCTGGAGTGCTGTGGTCGTTCCGTCGTCGAGTGTGGATCGGCACGTGGTTCGAGTACGGAAGCGGAACACCCATCCACGCACATGGGGACGAGCACGGACACGGTGAGAGCGGTATGGCGGAGCTCTCCGGCTCTCATCCGATGCGGGTCCCCGGGCATTTCATCGCTCATATGGGCGGAGGAATTGAGCTCCTCCGGCGCTCTCGGTTCGCAGTGGCGTGGCAGTGGGATTGTGAGAACCTCACAGACCGTCGCTTTGTCATCGCTCGTCAGAGCCTCTTCACACCGGGACAGTATGCTCTTTCTCGGCACGTCTCAACTTCTTTGAAACTTTCCTTCTGAAGGTGCGTTGGGGAGCGGTGTGGATCCCGCGACGCCGTCTCCCCCGCTTCTTCTCTCGTCACTTGATTACGAGAAAGTAACGTATTGTTTCTTCAAGAGCCTCGGGTATATAATGAAGGCCGCTGGAAGCAAGGTGAGGAGGTGAGGGATATGGATTCTCTTGCTATCTTTCGTCTTTTCATCACCCTCGCTGCGGCAGTGGCTGTGGTCTTCTTGGGCGTTGGTCTCAGCACGCGGCGTCATCGCGAGTATTCGCCGGCTTCCGGTTTGAGGAAGGTGTTCTTCTTCTCGCTCTCTGGAATCTTAGTCACGTTCTTAGGGATCACGCTCCCACGCATGCCGTATCCGAGCGAGGGGGAGATCCCGGATCGCGTCATTCATGTCGTGGGAAAGCAATTCGCTTTTGCCATTTCGGAGAGCCCTATTGAGACGGACGCACAGTGGGAGGAGGTCACCTCCTTCGCCCCTCCGGTTGAGGTCCCGGCAGGTCGACTGATCGAATTTCGCGTGACGAGCTTCGACGTCAATCACGGGTTCAGTCTCTATGCTCCGAGCGGGCGTCTTATCGCGCAAACGCAGGCGATGCCGGGATATCTCAACCGCCTCCGCGTTCGTTTGGATGAGCCCGGGCGGTATACGGTCTTATGCCTGGAGTTCTGTGGATCCGCGCATCATCGCATGCGAGGAGTGATCTTCGTGCGGTGATAAGAAGAAGAGGGGGGGGAGCTATGATCAGTGATCGCGTCGTGCCGGCGTCGGGGTGGGACGTGGATCGTCAGCGCTGGGAGCGTCTGACGGCGCTGTGGATGATCGTGATGTTGGCGTTGTTCCCCATCCTGCTGGGTCTTGGGGCGTTCATGCGCATCGTCCAATCGAATCTTCTGCCCACGTTGTTACCGGAGTGGTTTTATGCAGTCATGACTCTGCATGGTTTGGGGATGGTGGGGACGTGGTTCGTCGGGGGAATGGCGGCCGTCAGTTATATCGTGGCCAAGTATGTGCGCCCGCGACCGGTGATCTCCCAGATCGCCTTTGGGGCGACACTGTTGGGGGTCATCGTGCTCCTGGTCACGACGTTGTGGGGGAAATTCGGCGTGGGATGGTACTTTCTCTATCCCCTCCCCTTTTATCCCGCGGGGATTTGGCCGCGGTGGGCCACGTGGACATTTCTTCTTGCGCTCGCCATCTTAGGCGTGGGATGGACGATTTGGGCTGTTGATCTCTTATACGCGATCGCCCAACGGTATTCTCTGCGGGTCGCGTTAGGATGGCCCTACATTCGAGGTGGGGCCGGACCGGAGATCCCACCTGCTCTCCCGATTGTGACGGTGAGTCTTATCTCGGCCCTCTCCGGGTTCTTCGCCGCTGTGGTCATCCTTGTCCTTTCGGTCTTAGAATGGGCGGGGACGGGACTCTCCAATGATGCGCTCCTCATGAAGAATCTCATCTTCTTCTTCGGGCATGTCCTGGTCAACATCACGATGTATTTGGGCGTCGTTCTCGTCTACGAGCTGCTCCCGCACTACGCGCAGCGCCCGTGGAAGATGAGTCGTGTGGTGGCCGTGGCTTGGAACACCGTGTTGTTCTTGGTCCTCTTCGCCTATGCCCATCACCTGTATATGGATTTTGTCCAACCCCGCTGGCTGCAAGTTCTGGGGCAGGTCTCTTCCTATTTCATCTCCGTGCCGGCGGCGGTGGTGACGATCTTCAGTACGCTCGTATTGGTCTTCGGTGCACCCATGCGGTGGACGCTCAGCTCGTTGCTGCTTTATCTCGGCGTTATGGGGTGGGCCATTGGCGGTGTCGCTGCGGTGATTGATTCGACGATCGTTGTGAATCTCCGGTTCCACAATACCCTCTGGGTCCCGGCCCATTTCCACACGTACTATCTGATGGGGGTCGTTCTGATGCTGTTGGGATTTGCGGCCCACTTTGGGCGCGAGGTCAGCGGGCGACCTGAGAATGGGCGACTCGCGAAGGTTATCGTCACGCTTCTGGTGATTGGGGGGTATGGCTTTCTCATGATGTTTTATCTTGGTGGCGCTCGATCTGTCCCCCGGCGCTATGCCGTATATCCGGATGAGGTTCAGCAGGGAGTCACGTATGCCCGAGTGGCCTTAGCCTTCATTGCTCTCTTGACCACGGGCGTTGTGCTCTATCTTTGGGAGACGGGGAGGCGATGTTGGCGCGCTCTTCATCCCTCAGTGTGATGTGCCTGGGTGGCCTGTGGGCGATACTTCTGATCGGGGGGAGCCTGGGGGTTTTCGCCGAGGGGGAGAAGGCTCTCCCGAATGAGGGGCGCTATCTCTATCGCTCTGTTCCCGACATCTCCCTCCGCGATGTGGAGGGGAGGTCTTTGCGGCTCTCCTCTCTCTGGGAAGAGCGTCCCGTGATGCTGACCCTCATCTTCACGAGGTGTTCGGGCATCTGTTCTCCTCTGCTTCGGTCGCTCAAATCGGCCGTCGAGAGAGTCGGGGGACTGGGATCCGACTATCACATTGTCGTCTTGAGTTTCGATCCGCGCGATACCGTGACCGACATGCGCGAGCTGGCGGATCATTTGGGACTCTCTCGGGAGAAGGGATGGATCTTTGCCGTCACCGCTTCGGAGGACATCGCGCGTGTGGTTGAGGCCACGGGATTCTGGTTCGTTCGGGAGGAGTCGTCTCAACAGTACGACCATCCGGCCATGGTCATGGGGATCCGTCGGGGGCGCCTCTTGCGCTTTCTCGTCGGGGGAACGATTGCTCCGGTCCGCCTGAATGAGGTCGTGCGGGAGCTTCGGGGAGAGTTCGTTCCGGCGTATCCCCTTCCCCGCCCTGGCAGGGTCATCTTTCGGTGCGCGCAGTATGATCCGGTGTCGGGGAGATGGAGGCCCGATTGGGGATTCCTCCTTCTTTTTCTCCCGGGAGCGGTGACACTTGTGGGCACGGTGTGGATCTTCCGTCGAGGCCGACTGTCCCGAGCTGAGGGAAAGTCGGAGAAGGCGCCTTGATCTCAGCCCTGCGTCAAGAGCTCGTCCACATCTCGTAGGACTTCCTCCGCATGCCCTTCGGGTTTCACCTTCTCGTAAATCTTAGCCACACGCCCTTCGGGATCGATGAGAAACGACATGCGGTGAGTCCCCATTGTCGTGCGCCCCATGAACGTCTTCTTGCCCCAGACGCCGTAGGCGCGAACGACCTCTTTCTTCTCGTCAGCAAGAAGAGGGAAAGAGAGGCCATATTTCTGCGCGAACTTCTCGTGGCTGCGGACCGAATCCACGCTGACGCCGAGCACGGCGACCTTCCGCTGCCGAAATTTCGGCAGCAGATCGCGAAAGCCGCAGGCTTCCTTTGTGCAGCCCGGCGTGTTGTCTCTCGGATAGAAGTAGAGGACGACCCACTGTCCTCGAAAGTCCGAGAGCCGGCGCGTATGGCCCTCCTGATCCGGCAGGGCGAAATCCGGAGCGAGCTCGCCGACGTTCACCTTCGTCGCCATAGAGGCTTGATCTTAGCACGGCGAGGCCGTCTTGTCGAGAAGGAGGGGATGCGCATGTCACGGGCTCCGTTCGTATGCTGGGAGGGTGAGATTGGTCTTCCGCCCAGTCCTCCTCGATCGCGGTGTGGTATGATGAAGGAGCATATTCGGTGAGGAGTCAGGCGATGGCCAGAGTGAGGGCTGATCTGGAGAGATTGCACCAGCTCTTGCAGTCGGTGCTCCGGGAGGTCGAGCAGGGGATTCGGGCCGAGACATATCCGGAGTGGAGTGGGGTGAAGGAGAATCTGCTGCAGGCGCTGGAGCTTGTCCGAAAACTGGAGCGAGATCAGCTCTGGGATGCCTTGGGAAAGCCTTCGTGAGTCGAGGGCGGGCATCTCCCGAGAGGGCGGCCTCGCTCACAGCGTGGGAGCAGGGACGACAGGAGGGACTTATGAGTGTGCAGGCACGGATCGAAAAGGACTTCGTGGCGGCCTTGAAAGCGCGCGAGGAGCTGCGCGTGAGTACGCTTCGGATGGTGAAGACGGCGCTCAAGCATCGCGAGGTCGCTGAAGGGCGTGCGCTCACCGATATCGAAGTGATCGAGGTCGTGAGGAGCTTGATCAAGCAACGGCGTGAAGCGATCGAGCAGTATCGTCGAGGCGGACGTCCGGACCTGGCGGAGAAAGAAGCGCGAGAGATCGAGATCCTGGAGGACTATGTGCCTCCTCCGGTGAGCGACGCGGAGATCGAGCGCGTGGTCGAGGAGACGATCGCCGAATTAGGGGCGCGGAGGCTTGCGGACATGGGGCCTGTGATGAAGGCGGTCATGGCGAAGTTCGCCGGTCGCGTCGTCGAGGGACGTCGAGTGAATGAGATCGTGCGGGCGAAGCTCTCGGCGTTGGAGACCTGAAGGCGAGCGGTTCTCAGGGGCGCAGGTACCCCAGCTCGATCAATCGGCGCAAGACGCGGTGAGCGCTCTCAAGGGGGGATTCTTCGTGGCTATGGATGACGAGTTCGGGAGCCGTGGGCTCCTCATAGGGGTCTGAAATACCGGTGAAGTTGGCGATCTCCCCGCGCAGAGCCTTCTTGTACAGTCCCTTCACGTCGCGCGCGATACAGACCTGCAGGGGGCACTTCACGTAGACCTCGACGAAGCGACCGATGAGATCGCGCGCATACTGGCGCGTCTCGCGATAGGGGGAGATGGCGGCGACGATCACGATGACGCCGTTGCGCACAAGAAGCTGAGCCACATAGGCGATTCGTCGGATGTGGAGATCCCGTTCCTCTCGGCTGAATCCGAGCTGTGGGCTGAGGTGCTGTCGTACCTCGTCGCCATCGAGGACTTCGACCCTCAGTCCGCGTGCGCGCAGCTGGTGTTCGACCAGCCGCGAGATCGTCGTCTTGCCGGAGCTCGGCAAGCCGGTCAGCCAGAGTGCGAATCCGGGCTCCCACGGGTTTTCCATTAGTCTCCTCCGTGGCGGAAGGCGGCGGCCAGGACCTCGGCCACTTCCGGGCGCGTGAATTCCGGGGGCAGGGGATCGCCTTGCCGCAATCGCCGTCGAACCTCCGTCCCCGACAGCGTGATCCGATCGGTCACATGGTGCGGACACGTCTTGGCGGACGCCATTCCCTTGCAGCGTCGGCAGTAAAAGGCATTATCGAAGAAGAGGGGCGTAATCCCAAGCTCCTGCGGATCGAACTCCTCGAAGATGCGGTGCGCGTCGAAGCTCCCGTAGTATTTCCCGACACCGGCGTGATCGCGCCCGACGATGAAATGGGTGCAGCCATAGTTCTTGCGGACGATCGCGTGAAAGACGGCCTCGCGCGGCCCGGCATAGCGCATCGCCGCCGGATAGACGCCGAGCACGACGCGTTCCAGAGGATAGTAGTGTTGGAGCAGGACCTCGTAACACCGCATCCGCACCGGGGTGGGAATATCGTCGCCTTTGGTCTCGCCTATAAGTGGGTGGAGGAAGAGTCCGTCCACGATCTCCAAGGCGCACTTCTGGATATATTCATGCGCGCGATGGATCGGGTTGCGCGTCTGAAATCCTACGATTGTGCGCCATCCCCGTTGGTGGAAGACACGACGGGAGTCGGCCGGATTGAGCCAGTAGGGTTCATACTCCCGGCGCTCCGGGCGATAGAACAGGCTGATCTTCCCCGCGAGATACACGTCCCCTGTCTCGTACAAGCGGCGCACGCCCGGATGAGCGGCATCGGTCGTCGCGAAGACCGCGCGGGCTTCGCGTCTCTTGTCCACGCGGTACTTCTGCTCCAGGTAGAGCACGCCCAGCACGCGGTCCTGTTGGTCGGTCAGGGCGACGGGCTCTCCCTCGCCGAGCCGCTCCGCGTCCGCCGGCGTCACCGCGAGCGTAATAGGGATCGTCCACGGCAGTCCGTTGGCCAAACGCTTGCGATCGAGGACGGATTCGTAATCGTCCTTCCCCATGAACCCTTCCAGAGGACTGAAAGCGCCCACAGCAATCAGCTCCAGATCTGAAATCGTCCACGAGTCCAGAGCGATTCGAGGCAGAGCCCTCGCCCATCGCTCCTCGCTCGCTCGCTCTGCATCCGGAAGGACTCGGTCTATGAGCCGTCCCCCATGAGGAGGAATCCCCACGACCATCGCGCTCCTCCTTCGCTCTCCGAATCTCGCGCAAGCGAGCGATTATATTCATTCCGGAGGCGATTTGCCAATTGGAGCGCACCTTCTGGCACGTGGACCGCTTTTCGCCGCGCGTTGACAAACGGGGGCGCCTGTGTTACAAAGTCGTTCTGTTTGGAGACAGTACCGCACGCCGACACGCACGCGTCATATGCCGGAGGAGAAGAAGGACACGCCAACGCCCAAGGGGGCTTCTGCGACGAAAGCGTCCTCTGCGCTTCCCATCGTTGAGCTGACCGACGATCCGATTCTCCATCGCTTACGAGCTCGGTTTCCGACGGCTGTTCTCGAGGCGGTGGAGATTCTCGGTCTGCCGACGCTGACGATCGCGCGGGAGCAGATCGTGGAGGTGTGCCGCTTCCTGAGGGATGATGAGGAAGCGCAGTTCGACTTCCTGACCGATCTGACAGCGCGGCACATTCCCGATGCGGAGAAGCCCTTTCAGGTGATTTACCACCTCTACTCCTTCCCTCGGAACGTGCGGTGGCGGTTGAAAGTGAATCTGGCCGAGGGCGAAGCCTGTCCGAGCGTGGTCTCCGTCTGGAGCGCGGCCAATTGGATGGAACGGGAGGCGTATGATCTGGTCGGCGTGCGGTTCGAGGGGCATCCGGACCTGCGGCGATTGTTGCTGCCCGAGGATTGGGAGGGGCATCCGCTGCGGAAGGATTACCCGCTAGAGTTTCGCTACAACCGCTGGTGCGCGAAGCACCTGAATATGATTCCCTTCCAAGAAGGGACCGAGTATAGCGGGAGATTCGAATAATGCATAAGCCGGAGATCGCCATCACTCGGGAGCGGCTGCTCGCCGCGCGCGAGATGGTGCTCAATATGGGACCGCAGCACCCCTCGACGCACGGTGTGCTCCGCGTGATCCTGAAGCTCGATGGGGAGACGGTCATTGATCTGGATTGCGATATCGGGTACCTGCATCGTGGCGTAGAGAAGATCTGCGAGAATCGCACCTATGTCCACATCGAGCCCTACTTCGATCGGCTCGATTACGTGGCGGCTGTCTCCAATGATCTCTGCTATGTGGAGACGGTGGAGAAGATCGCGGGGATTGAGGTCCCGGAGAAGGCGAGATATATCCGCGTCATTCTGACCGAGCTGCAACGGATCGCGAGTCACCTGCTCTGGCTCGGCACGCACGCGATGGACATCGGCGCAGTGACGATCTTCCTCTATGCGTTTCGTGAGCGCGAGGAGATCCTGAAGATTTTCGAGAACTACTTCGGCGCGCGCTTGACGGCCAATGCGTTTCGGATCGGCGGCTTGCAGTACGACATCTATGATGGTTTCGAGGAGCAGGTGCGCGCCTTCTGTCGCCTCCTTCCGGAGCGGCTCAAGGAGTACGAAACCATTCTCAACGAGAACCGCATTTGGTTGCAGCGCACGGTGGGCATCGGGATCCTCACGGCGGAAGAGGCGAAGGATCTGGGGGTCACCGGCCCTGTGTTGCGGGCCTCCGGCGTCAAGTGGGACATCCGCAAGGCCTTTCCCTACGAAGTCTACGATCAAGTCGAGTTCGACATCCCGGTGGGCGAGAATGGGGATACCTACGACCGGTATCTCGTGCGCATGGAGGAGATGCGCCAAAGCCGTCTGATCATCCTGCAGTGCCTGGACAAGCTCAAGAAGCTCCATCCGGGGCCTGTTCTGGGGAAAGTGCCGAAGGTCATTCGTCCGCCGGTCGGAGAGGTCTATCATTCCATCGAATCGCCCAAAGGAGAGTTGGGCATTTACCTGGTGAGCAATGGGACGTCGTTCCCCGAGCGTCTGCGCATTCGTCCGCCGTCGCTCATCAATCTGCAGGCGCTCAAGAAGATGGCGATTGGACACTTGGTGGCTGATGTCGTCGCCCTGATCGGTTCGATTGATATCGTGTTGGGCGAAGTGGATCGGTAGGGGGGAAGCGATGGAGCTGTTCTGGGCGGTGTGGAACCATCCGATCATCTCCGAGTATATTCTGAAGCGGTTGCCGACCATCGTGATCGTCCTCTTTGTGATCCTCACAGTGGCGGCGTATCTCGTCTATGCCGAGCGCAAGATCAGCGCCTTCATTCAAGCCCGACTTGGACCGATGCGCGTCGGGCCGTATGGACTCTTACAGCCGTTGGCGGATGCCCTGAAGCTCATCTCCAAGGAGGACATCATCCCGGCGCGCGCCGAGCGCTCGATCTTCGTGATCGCGCCGCTGATCTCCGTAGTGGCCTCTCTCGTGGTTCTGGCGGTGATTCCGTTTGGCCCCGGGCGCGCGACGATCACCGACATTAACATTGGTCTGCTCTTTATCTTGGCCGTCTCCTCGGTGGGAGTCTTGGGCATCATCCTGGGGGGGTGGGCGTCCAACAGCAAGTATCCGCTCTTAGGCGCCCTGCGTTCGTCGGCGCAGATGGTCAGCTACGAGGTCGCCATTGCGCTGGCGCTCGTCGGCCCGCTCATGTTCGCCAAGACGCTTTCGATGGTCGGCGTGATTGAGGCGCAGATGACCGATGGCATCTGGTACGTCTTCTACCAGCCGGTCGCCTTTCTCATCTTCCTCGTGGGGGGACTGGCCGAGACCAATCGCGCCCCCTTCGACCTGCCCGAGGCGGAATCGGAGATCGTGGCCGGGTATCACACCGAGTATAGCGGCTTCCGGTGGGCGCTCTATTTCGTGGCCGAATATACGAATATCGTCATCTCGGCGGCGATTGCTGCGACGGTCTTCCTCGGAGGATGGCATTTTCCGGGGATGGCGCGGGTGGCTGAGCCGGGGACAGGATTCTATGCGCTGCTGGCGGTGTTGGTCTTCGCCATTAAAGTCTTCGCCCTTGTCTATTGCTTCATCTGGTTTCGGTGGACCTTTCCCCGCTATCGGTACGATCAACTGATGAGCCTGGGGTGGAAGTGGCTCATCCCGGCGGCCTTGGCGAACATCTTGGTGACGGGCGCTGTGGTGGTCCTCGCTCAACATTTGGGTCTGGTGGAAACGATTCGCACGGAGGCTGGGGAGCGGCTCGTGGGCCTCTGGCCATGGGGGAAACTCTTTCTCATTGCCGCATCGCTTTTGGTCGGTGTCCCTGTCATCTGGATCGTCCTGGCTGTCATTAATCGCCGCTCGGCCGACTTCAATCTCCGCGTCCAGCGGCAGATCCGTCTGCCCGAGCGGGGCGAAGAGGAGGTTTTCGCCGAGGTTTGAGGAGGAACGGTCATGGCAGAGCCGAGACGAACGTGGAAGCAGGTCCTCTCCCGATTCCTGCTTGTGGATCTCATCAAGGGATTGCTCGTCACCTTCAAGTATCAGGCGCCGAAGCATTGCTACACAGAGCAGTATCCGCTCGTTCGTCCGAAAGTCGCCGAGCGGTTTCGCGGTGCGCCGCGCCTGAATCTCGATCCGGAGACGGGCGAAAGCTTGTGTATCGCCTGCAACCTCTGCGCCATTGCGTGTCCGGAAGATTTGATCACGGTCGTCGAAGCCGTGCGCGAATATGTGGATCATGAGGGGAAGACGAAGAAGAAGCGCGTGCTGGTGGATTACACATACGATACATCACGGTGCATGTTCTGCGGCCACTGTCAGGATGTGTGCCCGACCTATGCCATCGAGCTGACGCAGGAGTTTGAGTTGGCCATCTATCGGCGGAAGGATTTCGTCTGGTCGTGGGAGATGCTGGAGAAGGGAATCGAGCAGCCGATTTACACACGGTGAGGGGGACGAGAGATGGAGGTGAAAGGCGCGCAGATCCTCTTCTACTACGCTCTCGCTATCTTGGTGCTCATCATGGCCGTCTCGCTCATCCGCGCGCGGTCGGCCGTGCACGCGGCGCTGTATCTGATGGGAACGCTGATCGGGACGGCGGGTCTCTTTCTGCTCCTGCATGCCGAGTTTGTGGCCGGCGCGCAGATCCTCATCTATGTCGGCGGCGTGGTCGTTCTCTTCATCTTCGTCATCATGCTCGTGAATGTGCGCGAAGAGGTCACTGAAGCGACGCGTCTGTTCACGCGGCAGGAGACGGTGGCATGGGTGCTGGTGGGGGCGATGACCGTGGCGACGATCGTCGCGCTGCGGCGCGAGGCGAATCTCTTACCCTCGGCGGTCGCTCCCACAGAGGAGACAGCACTCGCCTTCTCAGAGGATACGCAACAGGTGGGGAGCGCGCTCTACACGCGGGCGGCTCTTCCTTTTGAGATCGCTTCTCTCCTTTTGCTTGTGGCCATCATCGGATCGGTCATCTTGGCGCGTACGCGACGTCAGGAGGAGACGTTCGATTGAGCCTCCTGGCCGGGAGGGGGACTTCCGAAGGGGGGACGAGGATGAACGGGGACATGTTCGGATGGGCGGTGCAGGAGACGACGTCGTTCGTGAGCCGGTTCCTCGCAGGATTCACGGCTCCGAAGGGAGTTGTGGATTTCCTCGTCGTCAGCTTCATGCTTTTCGCCATTGGGGTCTTGGGCGTACTCTCCCGCCGTAATATCCTCATCATCTTCATGTCCATCGAGCTGATCTTGAATGCTGCGAACCTGAATTTCGTCGCGTTCACGCGCTATTGGCAGGCGATGGGGCGCATCTCGGAGAACATGGGACATGTCTTCGTGATCTTCATCATTGTCGTGGCGGCGGCTGAGGCCGTCATCGGCTTGGGGATTCTCATCGCGCTCTATCGCACTCGTCAGACGGTGGCTATTGACGAGATCAATCTCTTGAAATGGTGAACGGGCGCGGACAGTCTCGCACACGATTTCTGATACTGGGTGTGGGGATCGCCCTTTGGCTGGCGGCGTTCGAAGGACGCGCTCTGGAACCCCGCATGATCTTTGGGACGGGGCCTCTACGCCATCCTCAGATGGCGTGGGATGCCCGAGGGCGCGAAGGAGCTCTGCAGGAGCCAGCGATCGGGATCACGGGGCGAGAGATCGTCGAGCGGCTGACTCGCTTGGAGGAAGGGCAGAAACGGTTGGAACAGCGTATCGGAGACGTGGAGACGCGTCTGGAGCAGCGGATGGAGGAGGTGCGGGAGTTTTTGTTGTGGGGTTTTGGGGTGACGTTTGCGGGGATCTTCGCGTTGGTGGGTTTTGTGATTTGGGATCGGAGGACGGCTTTAGCGCCAGCGGTGCGGCGGATTGAGGAGTTGCAGGAGCGGGAGCGGCGGTTGGAGGCGGCGTTGCGGGAGTATGCGGCCAAGGATCCCGAGCTGGCCGATGCCCTCAAACGAGCCGGATTGATGTGAGGGTGGGGCAGTATGTTCGAATTGCTGAAGAGAAGAGGTTGGTGGAGAGTAGGGCTCTTACTCGTGGCTTTGTCGGTTGCCCATGAGCAGGTCAGTGCTCAGGCGCAGGAGGTTATGATCACGGGGCGAGAAATCGTCGAGCGGCTGACTCGCCTGGAGGAGGGACAGAAGCGTCTGGAGCAGCGGATGGAGGAGGTGCGGGAGTTTTTGTTGTGGGGTTTTGGGGTGACGTTTGCGGGGATCTTCGCGTTGGTGGGTTTTGTGATTTGGGATCGGAGGACGGCTTTAGCGCCAGCGGTGCGGCGGATTGAGGAGTTGCAGGAGCGGGAGCGGCGGTTGGAGGCGGCGTTGCGGGAGTATGCGGCCAAGGATCCCGAGCTGGCCGATGCCCTCAAACGAGCCGGATTGATGTGAGGGCGAAAGGGATGCGCATGCGTGAGGGAGGTCGAGGACGCGAGCTATGTTGAAGATGATTTGGCTCATTCCGGCGCTTCCGTTTTTGAGCGCCCTGTTCCTCGGAATCTTCGGTCGAACGATGAAGCTCTCGGAGAGGACGATCTCGTGGATCGCCTGTGGTTCGGTCTTTCTCTCGCTGGTGCTCTCGGTCGGAGCGGTCTATGAATTTGCGACCTCGTATTGGCCGACGCACGGGCGTCCGTATCTCTCGAGCGAAGCCGGAGGATTTCCCCATTCGTTCACGTGGGTGCTGGGGGGCGAGGCGCGGGTGATCTTTGGGCCGGAGGCGGGCAAGACTGTCCCCTTGCGGATCGAGTGGTCGTACCAACTGGATCAGCTCTCGGCCGTGATGCTTCTGGTCGTCACGTTCGTGGGCTTTTGGATTCACGTCTTCTCGATCGGATACATGCGTGGCGATGGGGGATTTTATCGCTTCTTCGCCCAGATGAATCTGTTCATGTTCATGATGCTCGTGCTCGTGCTGGCCTCGAACTTCCTGATGATGTTCGTCGGCTGGGAGGGGGTGGGACTCTGCTCGTATTTGCTCATCGGCTACTACTTCCAGTGGAACTATGCCGCGTATGCGAGCAAGAAGGCATTCATCGTGAATCGGGTGGGGGATTTCGGATTCCTGCTCGCCCTGTTCGCTATCTTCTCCCTTTTTGGGACGCTGCACTTCACGGAGGTCATGGAGCTGGCCCGAAGCGATGCGTATCTGCCGTCGGAATCGTTCGGGATGTGGGGGATGGCCTCCTGGATCGCGCTCGGTCTTTTCATCGGGGCGACGGGCAAGAGCGCGCAGATTCCGCTCTACGTGTGGCTGCCGGATGCCATGGCCGGCCCGACTCCTGTCTCCGCGCTCATCCATGCGGCGACGATGGTGACGGCCGGCGTCTACATGGTCACGCGCGCGAACGTTATCTTCCAGAAGTCGCCGACGATGATGTTCGTGGTGGCGCTTGTGGGAGCGGCGACGGCTGTGTGGGCGGCTTCGATGGGCTTTACGCAGACAGATATCAAGAAGGTTCTGGCCTATTCGACGATCTCGCAGCTGGGATACATGTTTCTCGCCTGCGGCGTGGGAGCCTTCGCCGCGGGGATCTTTCACCTCTACACGCACGCGTTCTTCAAGGCGCTGATGTTTCTGGGAGCGGGCTCGGTCATCATCGCGCTTCATCATGAGATGGATATGCGGCGCATGGGAGGGCTCGCCCGCTTCATGCCCATCACCTATCGAACGTTTTTGGTCGGATGGCTGGCCATCTGTGGTATCCCGTTCTTCTCCGGATTCTTCAGCAAGGATGAGATCCTGTGGCGTACGTTCTCGACCGATGTCATCCCGGGTGGGCGATGGTTGTGGCTGCTGGGGTTTCTGGGGGCGGGCATGACGGCCTTTTACATGACGCGGCTTGTCGCCTTGACCTTCTGGGGTGAACCTCGATTTATCGTGGCCGGAGGGAGCGGGGCGGCTCATGGGCATGAGGCGCATGCTGGTCATGACGTGCGAGAGTCGCCGCGGGTGATGACGATCCCGCTGATCGTTCTGGCCATTGGGGCGGCGATCAGCGGCTTCGTCGGGTGGCCGGAGTCGCTCGGCGGAACGAACCGGTTTGAGAGGTGGCTGGAGCCGGTGATTTGGCATCCCGCGCGTGGGAACGCCGTCCCGATGATGGTCTCGGGCGGGGAAGCGTCGGTGGCGGAGCATCACGGAGCGGAGTATCTCCTGATGCTCGCTTCGGTCGCGTTGGCCGTGGGCGTCATGTACGCTTGTGCGGTGCTCTATCTCCGGCGGCGCGATCGTTTGGAGGCCATCGTCCGCGCCATTCGTCCGCTCTATGTGGCCAGCGCGAACAAGTATTGGGTGGACGAGCTCTACGAGGGCGTCTTCGTCCGCAGGCTCGTGCTCGGGCTGAGTTGGCTCTCCTGGCGCGCGGACACGCGGGGCGTGGATGGAGGAGTGAACGGCTCGGCCGGAATGACCGTCTTCTGGAGCAAGGTCTCCGGCTGGTTCGACCTCTACGTCGTGGACTTCCTTGTGAACGCCATCGGTGCGATGACCAAGCTCTTCTCGACGCTCTTCCGTATGGCGCAAACGGGATTCGCCCAGAATTATGCCCTCGTCATCACGACCGGTCTCTTTCTGCTCACGGTGCTGTATCTGATCTTATCGTAGAGGGGGAGAGGGGGTATGTCGCCGGAACGGCTCGCGGAGTATCATCTGCTGTCGATCATCACCTGGCTTCCGGTGCTCGGAGCGCTCATCCTGATCTTCTTCTTTCATCGGGAACGGAAGCATGCGATTCGCGTCTTCGCCAATGTGTGGGCGATCGTGAGCTTTTTACCGTCGTTGTGGCTGCTCGCCTATGATCGCCGCTTGGGAGGCATCCAGTTCATCGAAGACATCGAATGGATCCCGCAGATCGGGGCGCGGTATCAACTGGGTGTCGACGGCATCTCGGTTGTGCTCGTCCTGCTGACGACGCTTATTGGCGTGATCGCCGTCGCCTGTTCCTGGGGATTCATCCAGGAGCGGGTGAAGGAGTACTACGTCGTCCTGCTCCTGTTGCAGACGGGCATCATCGGTGTGTTCGTCTCGATGGACATGTTCCTCTTCTACGTCTTCTGGGAAGTGATGCTCGTGCCGATGTACTTTCTGATCGGTGTGTGGGGGAGCGAGAACCGACTCTATGCGGCGATCAAGTTCTTCATCTACACGCTCTTCGGCTCGGTCGTCATGCTGCTGGCCATCTTGAAGCTCTACTTCATCTTCCCCGACTACGTGAAGCAGCCCGAGGTGCAGCAGGCTGTTCTTCAGGCGGCGCGCTTCATCTCGGGCGAGAACGAGCCGATGTATCGCATGATCGAATCGGCCGTGCAGCTTGGGGCGCAAGGCCGGGGTACATTCAACATCATGGCGATGCAGGCTCTGGGCACGGCGCGGGTGGAAGGGGCGCCGATCATCCCGCTCTCGTTGCAACTCTGGCTCTTCGCGGGCTTCTTCCTGAGCTTCGCCATCAAGGTTCCGATGTTTCCCTTCCACACGTGGCTTCCCGATGCGCACACGGAAGCGCCGACGGCCGGCTCCGTCATCCTGGCCGGTATCTTGCTGAAGCTGGGGACCTACGGGTTCGTTCGCTTCAACTTACCGATCTTGCCCGACGCGAGCCGCGATTCGCGCGTCGTCGCCGTCATGGCGTTCCTCGCCATCATGGGGATCGTCTATGGGGCGCTTGTCGCCATGGCGCAGCGGGATTGGAAACGGCTGGTCGCTTACTCCTCGATCAGCCACATGGGGATGATCATGCTCGGCATCTTCGCCTTCAACCCGAGCAGCTTAAACGGCGCCGTCCTGCAAATGATCAATCACGGGATCTCGACGAGCGCCCTCTTTTTGATCGTCGGTGTCGTCTACGAACGGCATCACACGCGCTTGATCAACGACTATCGCGGCTTGAGCCATGTCATGCCCGGATTCGCGGCGGTCTTCATGATCATGACGATGTCCTCGATCGGGCTGCCCATGCTCAATGGCTTCATCGGGGAGTTCCTCATCCTGCGGGGAGTGTTCGAGGAGAATCGGCTCTGGGCGGCTTTCGCGGCGACGGGCATTGTGCTCGGCGCCGGATATATGCTCTGGCTCTACCAACGCACGATGTACGGCGAGGTGAAGGAGGACAATCGGCACCTGCCTGATCTCTATCCGCGCGAGTGGGCATACTTTCTGCCGCTCGTGATCCTCGCCTTCTGGATCGGCATCTATCCCAAACCGTTCTTGAGCTACTTCGAGAAGCCTGTGGCCGTTGTCGTCGAACAGGTTCGACCGGGGTACGCGAAGGGGCTACTGGAGCGCGCCGGGCAGGAAGGGAATCCTCCCGGGCATCCTGCGCCCTCTTCGGGTCGCGGGGGGACACCGTCAGGGCGCGCCTCCACGTCGCATGAGCTCTCGGCCCGGTGAGAATCAGGGGAGGGGGAACAATGAGCGGGCTCCTCTTTCAGGGATTTGAGTGGCGTTGGCTTGTGGATCAGGCGGTGTTGTTGCTCATGCCGGAGATTGTGCTCGCGGCCTTCGCCTGTCTGCTGCTCATTCTCGAGATCGGATGGCGGGAAGCGGAGCGCCGATGGGCTGCCTCTCTGGCTCTGGGCGGTGTGGGGGCGAGCGCGGTCGCGCTCGCGCAGACCTTCCTCAATCTGCGCGGGCATGAGGCCATCGGCTTCTATGAGATGTATGCCGTCGACTCGTTCGCCATCGTCTTCAAGGTGATCTTCCTGGCGACGGCCGCCTTATCCATCATCCTCTCGATCAGGTTTCTCGACGTCGAGCGGGAGCAGCGCGGGGAGTATTATGCCCTCCTCCTCTTTGCGACCGTGGGCATGATGTTCATGGCCTCGGGCGTGGATCTGCTCGTCATCTTCATCAGCTTCGAGCTGGCCGCCCTCTCGATCTATGTGCTTGTGGCTTACTTCAAGAGGGATTGGAAGTCCACCGAAGGAGCCTTGAAGTATTTCCTGCTCGGTATCTTCTCCTCGGGCATCTTCCTCTACGGCGTCTCGCTGCTTTATGGGGTCACCGGCGAGACCAACCTCAGGAAGATCGCTACGGCGCTCGCCGCGGAGCAGACGCCGAGCTTTCTGGCCGTCCTGGCGATGATCTTCATCGTGGCGGGCCTCTTCTTCAAAGTCGCGGCTGTGCCCTTCCACATGTGGGCGCCGGATGCGTACGAAGGAGCGCCGAGTTCGGTGACGGCGTTCATGTCCGTGGGATCGAAGGCGGCAGCGTTTGCCATCTTCGCTCGGATTCTCATCTACGGGCTGCCGTCTTTGCGCGGCGCGACGTCGCTGGAGAATCTCGGATGGATGGCTGTGATCGGGGCCGTCTCGGCCTTGACGATGACCTGGGGGAATCTCGCGGCGATCACGCAGGCGAATGCCAAGCGGCTCATGGCCTATTCTTCCATCTCGCATGCCGGATTTTTGCTCCTCGGGCTCGTGGCGGGAAATCAAACCGGATACATTGGCCTCGTCATCTACCTTTTCGTCTACGTCTTCATGAACCTCGGCGCGTGGGGGGTGATCATCGCCCTGCGGCGCGAAGGCATTGCGGGAGATCGCGTCGAGGATTTCAACGGCCTCATTCATACCCATCCCCTTGTCGCCGTCCTCATGACGATTTTCCTCATCAGTCTGGCGGGCATTCCGCCAACGGCCGGATTCCTGGGCAAGTACTTCCTCTTTGCGGGGCTCATTGAGACAGGAAATCGGTGGCTCGCGGCACTGGCCGTCGTCGCCGTGATCAATACGGCGGTCTCCCTCTACTACTACGCTCGGTTCATCAAGGCGATGTTCATGGGGCCGGTCTTGGAGCCGACGCCTTTGGCATTGACCCCGCTTATGCAAGTGGCGCTCGTCGGCGCGGCTCTGATAGTGCTTCTGGTGGGCATCTATCCTCCCCCGTGGGTGGACCTCTCTCGTATGGCGGCGGAGCAATTGACCCACGCCGCCCGCGAAGTCATCGCCGCGTTTTGAATCCTCAAGAAAAAGGGGCCGACGCCCAACGGCCTCGACCCCGAATGCGACGCAGGGGCGGAGCTGTCCCGCCCCTGGCGAGATCTCACGCGATCAGAAGATGAGCTTGAGCGCCATCTCGATCGTTCGGCGACCGCCGCTGTTTTCCTGGAAGTTGAAGTAGGTGCGTCCGGCATTCTCCACGAAGATACTGTTGGGGATGCCGAACGTGGGGTGGTTGAACGCATTGAAGAGGTTCAGCCGATATTGGATCGAGACGCGCTCGGTGATGCGCGTATTCTTGAAGACGCTCAGGTCCACGCCCTCGAACCGATCGCCCTGGAAGACATTCCGTCCAAGGGTGCCGAAAGGCGTTCCGAAGCGTTGCGCCGCCCCGGGCCCGTTGACGATCACCCGCACATCGTTCGGAGTGACCGGCGTGAACTTCCCCTGGTTGAGGTCGTTCAAGAGCCAGAAGCCCGTCGGGCTGGCTCGAAGGATGGGCAGCCCCCCACTTGTCCCGCAGATCGCCAAGCGGTAAAACACGCAGGCGTCTACGTCGGTGATGGCGACCCGATCTATCGGAGCCGCCGGATTCCCGTTGAAGGGACGCAAGTGGGATCGTCCGATGAACGACTGGATGAAGGGTTGATCCTCGTAGGGGTTGATGAGCTGCTGCTGGACGGGCGTGAACCATTGTCCGCCTTGGATGCGCACGATGCCGTTGAGCTGCCAGCCTCCGATGATTCGTCCGAGGAAACCGCGCTGATCGCGCCGGAACGGAAGGTCCCAGATCCACGAGGCGGCGAATAGGTGCCTCACGTCGAATCCGGAATTTCCGCGTTCGGCCCGCGTGATGTTGAGCGGATTCTGAGCCACGGTGACGGAGTTCCCCGTATCGAAGTTGAAGACTTCGCTCGAGTTGTCGATCGTGTGGCTCCAGGTGTAGCTGATCGTGTAGGTCCATTGTTGTCGCACACGACCATCAAAGCGCATCTGCAACCCGTTGTGACTGGCCGAGGCGCCGTTGATGCGCACGCGCGCGACGCCCGAAGGGAACAACCGCCCGTTGCAGGCTGCTTCGTTATCCGCCGTCGCCGGATTGTCCGTGCACGCAAGCGGCGTGACGCCGCGCGGGAGCAGGTTCGGGAACCCCGGGAAGGTGAGCGTCTTCGTCTGATTGTCCGTCGGGTCTACGTAACGAACCGGCCCGAACCCTTGAACGATATTCCCGATGAAGGGATTGAAGTTGACCGTCTGGAACTGCCCGACCTGGTGATTGCCGACATACCGGATTTCGAAGACGTTCTCGCGGAACAGCTCGCGCTGCAGGCCGAATGACCACTGCTGCACATACGGTTGCCGGAAGTCGAGGGCCGGAACCGTGCGCGCGAAGAACCGCGGGTCGAAGGTGTTGAAGCGAATCACGCCAGCGCGAACAGCCGCATCGCGCACTTTATCTCCGGTCGGGACAGGGTCCGGGACGGGGAAATTCGCCACGCTCGTCAGAAAGACCAGTGGCGATGAGGTGGAGATGTTGAGCATCAGGTTGTAGAACGCCGGATCATAAGCGATCCCATAGCCACCGCGAATGACCGTCTTGTCCTCGCCGAAGAGCCAGCGCCCCCAGCGCGGCGTATAGACGAAGCCAAACCGTGGCGCCCAGTTGTTGTTGTCCGTGGGGACCCGAGGAACGACGCGAGCTTCCAACGGCAGATCCTGACGCCAGAACGCCCGCTGCGGATCGCGCTCCCGCGCCACCGAGATCTCGTTGAGGAGATTCATCGGCTGCCCCGTGTTCTCATATCGAATCCCGAGATTGAGCGTGAGGTTGGGGCGAATGCGCCAATCGTCCTGGAAGAAGTAGAATTGGTCGGTCTCCGTGTACTTGAGCGTCGCCGGACCAAGTGCCACCGTCAGGAAGTTGGGGCTGTTGTCGGCCAACCGTTGCGCCGTCGAGAAGGTGAAAGCTCCGTTCACGTTGGGCAAGAAGGGCACGGCGTTGCGCAACCGGCGAATGTCAATCCCCATCTTCATCTGATGGCGCCCCACCGTGAGCGTGAAGTTGTCGTTGAACTGGAACGACTCGACGGTTCGTCCCTGCGGCAAGTTCGTCGCTGGACCGACGGTCAGAAGCGGCGCCCCGTTGTCAGCGCGGAACGTCGGGTTGAGAAACGCCAGGGCTTTGTCAATCTGGTTCGGGTGAGGGATGTTTCCCTTGCCGCCACTTCCACCCCCGCCGAAGATCACAAACAATCGCGAGTAGTTGAAGCGGAACTCGTTGACCGAGCGGGTCGAGATATTGCGGGTCCATCCGCCTCCGGCCTGCTGGGTTCGGAAGGGGATGTCGCCGGTCCAGCCGCGCACATCCACCAGGAAGTCTTTCCCCGGGCGATCCTGGAGGAAGTATCGCCCCCAGATGCGATCGCGATCGCTCGGATGCACATCGCCTCGGAAGTTGAGTTCATCCAACCGGTTCGAGAGCGGCACCGTGCGGCGCACAGCCGCAACCGGAACCTTCAGGTTCCCAATGGTGATGGTCGAGGTCGGTACGTCCGGACGGATCGTGGGATTGCCGATCGGCAGGGCGAAAGCCGAGAAATCGGCATAGTATTGAACCGCCGGATTATTCGGGAAGGCACTCTTCAGCATTTGAATCCCTTCCGGCGTCGGCGCTAACGCCGTCGTGCGCAGATCGGAGATTTGCGGGTTCCGGATGAAATGGCCCGCGTGGAAGAAGAACACCTTGTTCTTCACAATGGGTCCGCCGATCGTGTAGTCGAAGACGTTGACCAGATCAGGCAGGGGGTCTTTCTGCCCCGACCGCTTCTCCAGGTTCGTCAGCGAGTCGAAGAGCTTGCGGTCCCGGTGATACCACGCGAGTGTCCCGTGATACTCGTTCGTTCCCGACTTGCTGACGATGTTGACGATCGCGCCCTGGTTGCGCCCGTATTCGGCCGAGAAGTTGTTGGTGATCACCTGGTATTCCTGAACCAGATCGGGATTCTGGACGAAGTAGTTGGGCCCACCGATCGAGAGGTCATTGTTGTCCACGCCGTCAATGGTGAAATTATTCGACCGCGCTCGGTTTCCATTGACCGAGAGGGTGACCCCGTTGGCATTGACGTTGCCAAAGCCCGTTCGCACACCAGGCAGAAGCAACACGACACGATCCAGTCCTCCACCGGCCACGTTGATCGGCAGGTCTTGAATTTTGCGAGACTGAATGGTGGCTGAGATTTGCGCCGTGTCTTTCTCGATGAGCACCTCACCACCGCCGGTCACCGTCACGACCTCGGTGATCGCTCCAGGCTCCAGGCGGAAGTCCACAACCGTATCTTTCCCAACACCGACCTCTACGCCCGTCACTTCTGAGACCTTGAACCCTTGGGCTTCCGCCTTCACGTTGTACGTGCCCGGCGGAATACGGGGGATCGTGTAAATCCCCTCGCCTGTAGCCACGGTCTTGTATTCCACGCCCGTGGCCATGTTCTTGGCGATGACGGTGGCCCCCGGCACAACGGCACCTGTCATGTCCATGACAACGCCACGGAGACCTCCCGTCGTCGTCTGAGCTACAATGGGACTCGTCAGATAGGGCAGGAAGACCGCCCCGAGGATCAAGACTGTCGAGATCCAAACCTTCCACGCTCTTCCCCGATGCACTTCCATACGCATCCCTCCTTACGGGGCCCCCACACACCTCTTCGGATTGCGTGGAGTGCCCGAGATTTGGTCTTTCTTTCAATGAACCGCCATACCGGTGATTTGGCAAGCAAACATCGTGCCGTGCACTATCGCTCATATAAGTGTTGAATGCACAAGGACTTCCTTTTTGAAGGCTGCACCGGGACTTCCAAATTTCTGGAAATTTCATCCGAAATTTTGGAACCTTGTGGGGTTCCGGAAGCCTTAACCGTAGTGGGTGGGCGAGGGTGGCATCCTTGCGTGGTAGGAAGAGGGGGCTCTCCCGTTCTGAAGAAAAGGGGCGAGCCTTCAGAGCGCTCGCCCCTTCAGATGGGCCTGCCTACAGGGCTTTTCAGAAGTAGAGCTTCAATGCCAACTGGAAGCGGCGCGAATCAAAGGTCGCGTTGGACTTGCCAAAGAGCGAATTGGCGAGATCACCCACTGGCAGGTCGAAGTTGGTGTGGTTGGGCAGATTGAACATCTCGGCGCGGAATTGCAATCGGCCCTGTTCGCCGAGGACGGCTAAGCGGAAGTTCTTGTACACGGCGAAGTCAAAGTTCGCATAGCCCGGGCCGAGGAAGACGTTCCGCCCGAGGTTCCCAATGCCTCGGAAGTTCGTATCGAAGGCATTGGGATCGAGGATCCCATCCGCCGGGCTCCGATCCAGACGCGCTCCCTTTTTGTCCGTCTTGATATTGGGACGGTCGTTGTTCACCCCATCGGCGTTGAAATCGCCGCGCGGATACGGAGCGCTGGAGGAGACATTGAACGGACGCCCGCTCTGGAAGGTCGCGATCCCCGAGATCGTCCATCCACCCAGGATGTGTTCGAGCGCACCGCCGCGCCCGCGGAAGAAGGGCATATCCCAGATGGCATTGATGACGAGCCGCTGCGGAACGTGGAACCGGGAGAGTCCGCGCTCGCGCTTGATGCTGGTGACCGAGACGATACCATCTGAGGCGAAGTAATCCGAGTCCTCATCAATCATCTTCGATACGGTCCAGGCCGTTTGCATCGTGAAGCCTCGACTGAAGCGCCGCTTCACCTCGACCTGCATGGCATGATAGATCGAGTTGACGCGATTGCCGGCCAGCCCGACAGCGCCCCACTGCGGGTTCACACGATCCAGCACGCCGTCCAGCAGGTCTCCGTCGAACCGGTTGATGTTCAGGTTGAGCGGAAGCTTCGTTCCCTTCGTCCCCTGATAGGTGATCTCGAAGGAGAACTCGCCCGGCAGCTCGCGCTGGATCCCGAAGAACCAGCTCTGCATATAGGACGTGCGCAGGTTCGGATCGAAGACGGGGTTCAGTGCGGTCCCGCGCGGCGGAGCCGCTCCCTTCAGACCCGGCGGAACCCACGAGGGGATCGAGTAGACGAACGTCTGACGCGCTCGTGTGTCGAAGGTCAGCGTCGCACCGAATGGCGGGTTGAACTGAATGTTCTCATCGATGTTCTGGAAGAGCCGCTCGTAGAAAACCCCGTAGCTCCCTCGGATGGCCATCTTCCCCTCGCCGCCGGTCAGCCAGCGCGGACCCCGGGGGCTCCAAGCGAAGCCCAGACGCGGCGCGAAGTTATTGTCATCCGAGTGGTAGAAGAATCGCGTCGGCCGCGGCTCCAATCTCGAGAAGATATCGTAGATGGTCGCTCCCGAGGGAATGAGCACCTGTGCGATCCGATTGGTCAGCTCCTTAGGCGGGCGGAAGTTCTCGTACCGCACACCGACGTTGAGCGTGAAGTTCGGACGCACCTTCCAATCATCCTGCAAAAAGCCCATCAGCTCATGTCGCGAATAGATGCGGTAGCCATCTCCGCGATCTCCTGTCGTCAGATCAATGCGCACGCTGTAGGTGAGCGGCTGATCCGCCAAGAATGCCGCTTCGTTTGCAAAGCTGTAGGCGCCGCGATAGAAAGCGTTGAACGTCCGCACGCGCTTGATGAATCGGTATTGGAAGCCCGTCTTCACCGCGTGCGTCCCTTTGATGATCGAGAGAGCCTCGTCCAGTTGGAACACCACAGGGAAGCGATTTTGCGGCATGTTCGTAGCCGCGCCGAATCCGTTGACGCCGGTGATCGTGATCGTCGGGACCTGCGGATTCCGCGGCCGCCAATCGTAGGCGTCGCGCGTGAGGCCGAGCTTCAGCTCGTTGATAAGATTTGGCCGAATCGTCGTCGTATTGGTCAGACCAACGTTCTGGCTCCGGAAGCTCGTGTCCAACCCGAAGAACTCCGTCAGCAGCGAGTTCGAGGCCAGCGGAGCCAGGTTGTTCGTCTGATTGAAGATGTAGCGGCCGCTGATGCGATTCCGACCATTGAAGCCTTGATGGTCCATGCGGATGACGAAGGCATGGACGTCGGAGCTGCTCGGCCGTGTGATGACCGTCTCGGCCGAGACGGGGATCTGCTCGTTCCCCACGGTGACGAACTTCGGATTCTCCGTGGCCGCAGGACGCGGATACTTCTGGAGCAGCTCGCGCGCAATGGGGCCGGTCGCCGCTCGGATGGCATCGGCCGTGAAGAAGCGCGCCCGCTGCGTCGTCGAAGAGCGCAGCGTTGTCACTTCATACGATCCATAGCCGAAGAGCGTGTCCTTGATGAGGGGACCGCTCACGTCGAAGCCAAACTGATTGCGGACGAAAGGCGGCTTCTCGCGCTCGAAGAAGTCTCGCGCCCGCAGCGAGCGATTGCGATGGAATTCCCACAGCGTCCCATGAAATTCGTTGGTCCCCGACTTGGTAACGATGCTCAGGACACCGCCCGAGAGCCGACCAAATTCGGCACCGAACGTATTCCGGATGAGGCGGAATTCTTCGACGCTATCTAGCGGCACCGTGATCTGGGTGAAGCCCGCTACAACGGGATCATTGTTTTCGATCCCATCGACGAGAAAGTTCGTCCCTCGGCTTCGGGCTCCTCCAATGGAGAACCCACCCGTATTGGAACCGACGCCCCCGGGGACCACACCCGGCTGCAGCAAGGCCAATTGCGTGAAGTCGCGCGTCACAAGCGGCAGGTCCACAATGCGCCGTTTGTCCACAAGCCCCGAGAGCCGTCCCTCTTCGGTGTTGATCAGCGGCAGTTCGCCCGTGACCGTGATGGTCTCAGCGATCTCGCCGACCTCTAGCGTCACGTCCACCCGTTTGACCTCGTTCACCGTGAGCTCGATATTGCTCACGATGGCCGTCTTGAAGCCTGTCTGCTCGACCTTCACCTCGTAAAAGCCACGAGGCAAATTCGTGAGCCGGTAAAGTCCCGTGGAGTCCGTCGTGATCGTATACGAGAGGTTCGTCTTCACCTCCCGAATCGTCACCGTCGCCCCCGCTACGACAGCTCCTGTGGCATCGGTGACGATCCCGGTGATCGTCCCCGTCGCCGTCTGAGCCTCCGCCCTCGGAAGCGCGGTCAGAAGAAGAAGCGGCCAAAGGAGCGCCAGAATCTTTTTCCCTTGCCTCCGCATCTTCACTCCCTCCTTTTCAAATGTGCTCATAGGCGAATCGCACGGCATAATAAAGCAACTCGCGTGCCAAACAGGGGTCATCTCGCTAAGCCCTAGAAATCCAACCTCTTGCGCGTCGGAGTCCCACTCGATCCGCAGGACAAATTTCCGAAAATTTGGAAATCGCTTCCGAATTTCTGGAAGTTTCGGGGCGAGTCTCTCGAGCCCCCTTGCTTTGGAAGAGAGCCGTCTCGTAAGATTCTGTCCATGAGGAGCCGTTACCGTGCAAACCGTCGAGTTCCTGCGTGGGGATTCCGAGCCCTTGTGCTCTTGGCCGTAGGACTGTGTCTTCCAAGTGAGGGGCAGGCTCAGGTGAGCATGCACGGACAGGTTTTCCTTCCGGGTGGGGATCCGATTCAGGAGGTCGTGCGTCTGGCCCTGAAGGGGGACGATCCGCGTCGCGACATGGAGTTCGTCTTCACCGATGGGCAGGGGCGTTTCATCTTGCGGGGATTGGTGCCGCTACGGACCTATACACTCACGGTCGAAGGGGATGGGCGCCGATACGCCACGACGACGGTGACCTTCACGGCACAACCGCGCGGCTATGTGCCGGTGAATTTGCTCCCCCTGGAGGTGAAGGAAGTCCCGCCGCGTCCGGCAGTCGTTGCCCTCTCCCGCTTGAAACGTCAGCCGGAGAAAGGAGCGGCCAAGCTCTATCGGGAAGCGGTGGAAGAGATCGAGAAGGGGAAGCTCGCTTCAGCCGAGGAAAAGCTGCGTCAGGCCATCAAACGGGATGCGGAGTTTGTGGAGGCATATAATGAGCTCGCCGTTTTGCAGATGGGGAAGAGGGCCTACGCCGAGGCCGAGCGAGTGCTGCGGCAGGCGCTGGAGAAGGACCCGGAAGCGCTCTACCCTTTGTTGAACTTGGGAATTTGTCTGAACTACCTCGGTCGGCATCGAGAGGCCATTGCTCCGCTTCGTCGCGTTCTCGAGCAGAGTCCCCAATGGCTGACGGCCCATGTTCATCTGGGCATTGCCCTTTTGGAGAGCGATGGCAATGAGGAAGCAGAATCGCACCTTTTGCGCGGGACGCGCGCCGAGGGATTAGAGCGCGCGCTCGCGTATCTCTATCTTGGGAAGTTCTACGCGCAGACGGGGCACATCCCGAAGGCGGTGGAAGCGTGGAAGGTCTACCTCACTCTGGACCCGAACTCGCCAAACGCTGCACGTATTCGCGCGTTACTCGCTCAGCTCGGTTATCCGCAGACATGAACGCGTGGTCTTATAGCGACTTCCTATTGGGGGCATGATGGCTCGCTGAGTTCCCCACGAAAATGAGAACCCGTTTGAGGGGAAGCCCTTTTCGAGCTTCCCCTCCCGTTCAATCCTTCAGAAGTTCACCCGAATGCGGAACTGGATCATGCGCGGACCCGGATCCTGGTTGCCGAGATCGTTGAAGAAGTCTGTCGTCCGACCGAAGGCCGTTGAGTCAATGCTGTGAGTGACGGCGGCAGCGTTCGGCCCACCGATGAGGAAGTTCTGGTGGTTAAACGCATTGAAGAACTCGGCCCAGAACTCCACGTTGATCCGCTCGGTCACGCGGGTGCGCTTCTGAACGGTGAGGTCGGGTTTGACAAAGCGCGGGCCGCGCAAAAAGATCAGTGAGCCGAATTGGCCGGGCGTCGTCGGCACATCGAGGATAGCCCGATTGGAGCGTCCGTCCGGCCCGATCAGGTCTTCGGAGACGAAGAAGATATCCCGCGCGCCGGGAACCTTCCGCACCTTGACCTTTTCTTGCAGTTCCTTGTGCGTCAGTCCACGGAGGATCACGCCGGAGTCGAACTGATTGACGGTCGCGCGCCCGCTGGTGAGCTGGAAGATTCGCCCGGACTGAACTCGCACGATCCCGCCGACGATCCATCCTTCGATGAGCCGATTGAGTGCTCCCGAACCCGAAGACCACCGCCGACCAGGTCCAAAAGGCAGCTCGTATTGGAAATCGCTCACGAAGACGTGACGCAAGTCCCACGGCGACGGCCCCTTGTCCATGCGCCGGTTGCGCAGCGTCCTGAAGGCGACGCTCGAAATCGCCGAATCGGCATAGAGGTCCGTGAGGGCTTTGCTGAAGGTGTAGTGAGCGTTCATCTGCCACCCTTGGGCGAAACGCCGTCGGAAGATGAGCTGCAGGCCGTTATAGGTGGAGAAGGACCCATTGGTCAGCAGCCATACGCCCCGGTTCGCCGCATAGGGGTTCACCTGGAAGAAGTTGATCGGGAAGGGACCGGCAGCATCAAAGCCCAGAGCGGCGCAACGCGGGAGCGCACTCCCGACCATGCGGCAGAGGAAGGTTGCCGTTGAAGCCAGAGAATTAGCCATCGCTCCGGCCTGGCCTTGATCGAGCCAGGTGATAAAGGTCGCATTTCCGAATCCCGCGGCCAGCGAGAGCGCCGGCTGGCGACCCCGCGCGCCAAAGGCTGCTTCAAAGATGGGCAGGGGAACTTGACCGGGGAGCCCTTGATTGTCGAATCGTGCTCCGCGGCCTTGAGCGCGACTGATGGCCAAGTTGCGCTGCGCGTTTATGAACTCGGTCAGGAAGCCGTTCTCGAAGATGTTCACCTCGTTCAGATTGAACCCGCGCCAGAGCTTGGTCCCGCGGTTACCGACGTAGCGGATCTCGATCGCCATATCCCGCGTCAGCTCGCGTTGCCAGCCGAAGGACCATGACTGAACATACGGCGTCCGAATGTTCGGATCGAAGGCGAAGAAATTACCGCCGACGAACGTGAAGCGGGAGAGCGGCGTGGGGAAGCTGAAAGTCGCCGGGTCTTCACGAAAGGCCGGCAACCGATCACGCAGCAACAATCCACCCAGTGGGAAATCCACGCCGGCGGTGAGGGAGATGGATTGAGTCAGGCCTGGATTCCCGCCGGCGAAGGTCGTGAAGTGATTCAGCCCTTCGCGGGTGTAAGCAATAGAGTAGCTCCCCCGGAAGACCGACTGGCGCTCCGTGCCGAACAAGAGCCGGAAGATGGGATTCTCGAACTTCGGATTCCAGGCGAAGCCGAAGCTCGGTGCCGGATTGAGGTAATCGCGGTTGTAGACGTTGCGCGAGCGCTGATCAATCTGCGGATCAGCGATCCCCCGCAGGACTCCCGGCCGGAAGAGATTGCCGACGCCCGAGATGCCCCAGAGGTCTTCCATTCGCGGGCTCGTGTAGATGTCGTTGGTGTTGATGGCCGCCCCCTGGAATTCCCAGCGCAAGCCGTAATTGAGCGTCAGCCCCGGGGTCACGCGCCACGCATCCGTGACGTAGAGGCCGAATTCGTCCTGTCGCGCCCGTTGCACAAGCGGAGCGAGATGGACATACCGCTTCGTCTTCTCATCCACATTGCGCGAGCCGGAGATCCCGGAGATGCGACCAGTGAGGAGGGCGTAAAGCGCCAGCGCGTTCCCGAGATCCGTCGTGCTGACATTAGGCAATCCCGCAGCGATAGCCGACGCCACCGGATCGCCGCTCACGACTCCCAGCGAGACCGTGGGGACACCCGCTCCGCCGTACGAATTGTCAATGAACCCGATGCGGGTGAATGTGCCGCCGATGACCCAGGAATGCTTCCCTCGCACGAGGCTCACCGCGTTATTCACGTTATAGGCCGGGGTGTTACGGCTCGACGGGAGAGCTCGTGAAGTCCCTGCCGCTCCCGGACGCGCGTGCAGACTCTGCAAGCCGAGCGGCCAGAGGATGCGCAGACCTGCCGGATAAATCTCCGGTCCCGATTCCGGGAAGAATTGCACGGGCGCGCCCTGCACGCCGAAGCGGAACTCGTAGTTGATGGTCGGAGTGACCGTCCACTGCAACGCCGTGGTCACCGAGAACCGGTTCGAATACTGGCCTGCCCCTTTGCCAATGCCGGGGAATGTGGGGTCCATGGAATTCAGGGTGTCCGGGAAGGAAGAGAAGAAGTTGTAATGCCACACGCCATGCCATCGCAGCTTGTCCGTAATGTGGTAATCCATACGCAACGTTGGGAACCGCCGCACCTGCATGCCCGGAGCCTCGAACCGATAGCGCTCGCGGAAGAGGTCGAATGAGCTGATCGCACCCCGAGGTCGGGCCGCATCAATCTGCCGCAGCATGTCTCCGATTGTGGGATCAATCGTGCTCGGGAAGCCTGCCGCTCCGGCGACCTGCAGCAGATTCACCGCGCGCACCACCCCATCTGTCCCACGGTAGCGGAAAATGCCCTGCATCGCTTCCTGCGTCAGAATCAGGTTCTCTCGCGGACGCGACTCCGGCAGGCGGAACTCTTCATAGTTGAAGAAAAAGAAGATCTTGTCCCGCCAGATCGGTCCGCCGACGTTCCCCCCGAAGACGTTGAGCAGGTTCCTGGGCTTTCGGAGTCCCAAGACATTATTGAACCAGGTGTTCGCATTGAGCGCGTCATTGCGATGGTCCCAAAAGAGCGTGCCCCGAAACTGATTGGTCCCTCGACGGGTCACAAACTGAATCTGAACGGCTCCCTCTCCTGCAGCATCAGCGCCCACTCCGGCAGTCTTCACCGTCACCTCTTCGACGGCATCCAGCCGCGGCCGCACGATGGTGAACATCCCGCCGCCAAATGCGCTCTTGAGCAGGTTATCCTGAATGTTCACCCCATCCATCGTGATGTTGATGGCGCCCTTGGGCAATCCGAGGAACGTGCTCTGACGGGCTGTCCCTCCCTGTTGAGCCCCGGGCATCAGCAGGGTGAAGTCGAGAGTGTCCCGGTTGTTGAGCGGGAGGCGCCGAATCACATCTCCGCGCACAGTCGTCTCAATGGTCGTCGAGCTTCGTTCGAGCAGCTCGGTTCCTCCCACGACCTCAACTGCCTCGGCGATCTCTCCAACTTGAAGCGTCACAATCACACTTGTCGTGCGCCCCGCATCCACCTTGAGACCAGAGAGGACAGTCGTTTTAAATCCCGGCATGCTCACCGTGACCTTATAGGTGCCCACCTGAAGGTTCACGAAGGTGAACGCTCCATTGGGACCTGTCTTCTGCGTTTGCGTGGCCCCCGTCGCTTCATCCTGCGCCTTCACTTCGGCGTCCGGCAGGACAGCTCCCGTGGGATCTTGCACGACGCCCGTGAGCTGACCCACAGGCCGTACTTGGGCCGAGAAAGCGGGAGCCCACACAAACATGCCCAATATGAGCGTGACGGCGATGACCTTTGCATACCGCTTTGTCATAAGCTCACCTCCCCATGGATGTTCGCTTTTGTCACAAGGCAAATGCCGTGCCATTGTAGCCGTCGAAGATCGGCAATTGACCAAGTCCTTGATCTTCAGGGTGTTGTATTCAATGGCCCATGACGAAGCCCTCCTCCCTTCTTCCAGATTTTCGGAAATTTTATCCGAGATTTTGGAAATTTCCGGGCCGAAGATGGCAAGGACGATGACGACGCAGCGGGTGGGGTTCAGCGGGCTGTCTTAACGAGCGAGATGAAGAGGGTTTTGGTGAGAGCGAGGGCCAAGATGAGGCTTTTTAGGGCGAGGTTCTCGATGGTGAAAAGGGCCAGGTATCCCAGGGTGCCCCAAACCAGCGCCAGTGCTATCACCTTTGTCTTCATCGGGAGGGCCCTTTTCTCTATGAACACGCCGACGGATTCTGCATACCATGTGCGGCTTGTGAGCCATCGGTATAATCGCTCGGAGCTGCGCACGTAGCATCCGCTGGCGATGAGGAGAAAGGGTGTCGTCGGCAATCCCGGGACGAAGAGGCCGATCATGCCCACAGAGAGCGCCATCGTGCCCAGAAGGATCAAAAGGGCGCGCCGCGCCGGATGCCACCGATGCGGTTCTCGCCTCACTATGGGTGCCATAGAGCAGACATTTTAGCAGATCGCTCCGGTGGAGAGAGTGGCGTCGGTATGTGCGACAGCACGATCTCGCACTCTCAGCGTCCTGCTGCTTTATGTTTTACAGAGGCGCAGAGTGTCATTTAAAATAGTGTCTTTCGGGCGATGTTGGATCACGGCTCTGTAAGGCGAGACGTGTCGCCATGCGACAAACCGCCGCGCCGATTCAGGAGGAGGGAAGGTGACGACATCCTACGTGTACGAGACGGAGGTCATCTGGAAGAGTGAGCGTCGGATGGAGGTTCGAACGCCGGGGGCACCTGCGGTGGACGTGTCATCTCCCCCGGAGTTCCAGGGAGAGGCGGGGATGTGGACGCCGGAGACGCTTTTCGTCGCGTCGGTCAATGCGTGTTTCGTCCTCACCTTTTTGGCGATCGCGCGGCTCTCGAAGCTGGATGTCGTGAGCATGCGAGCGAGCGCGCAGGGGAAATTGGAGAAGAGCGACGGCGGGGGCTACCGGATTACGGAGATCGTCATCAAACCTGCACTCGTCGTTCGTTCCGAAGCGGAGCGTGAGCGCGCCGAGCGGCTTCTGGAGAAGGCCGAACGGAACTGCTTCATCTCGAACTCGATCACGGCCTCTGTTCGGCTGGAGCCGGAGATCGCCGTCTCGGCGTGAACGTGAGGGGGGGGTAGTTTATGAGAGGCGTCGTGAAGAGAGCTGCCTGCAGGGGTGGTCGGCAGCGATGGCTGGCTGTGATTTTGATGGCGAGCCTTGGAGGGGCTTTCGCGGAGACGGTGTTCGCGGGGAGCGCTGCGCTTCTTCAAGTCGGACGCATCAAGGGGAAGGTTGTGGCCGTGACAGCCGATCGGCGTGAGCCTCTGGCCGGTGTGGTCGTGGTCCTCAGTGGAGAATTCCTCCCGGGGAAAGTGATGCAGACGATCAGCGATGAGGAAGGCGGTTACAGCTTCAGCGATCTTCCTCCCGGGGACTACGTCCTCTCGGTCGAGATGGAGGGATTTGAGCGGTTCGCGCGGACAATCCGAGTCCCACTGGGAGCGATCGTCGAGGTTCCTGTCGAACTGAAGCCGAAGGCCGTGCGCGAAGCGGTGACCATCACGGCCGGAGAGGAAGAGTTGCGCCGCATTGAGTCGAGTCTTCCCGCGCAGTTTGGCGCGCCGCTTTTGCGGAATGCGCCTCTGGTGAATGAGAAGTTTCAAGATGCGCTCCCTCTCTTGCCGGGGGTGGTGCGCGGTCCCGATGGCCTGCTCAACGTCAAGGGGACGCGAGCGGCCCAAAGCGGTATTCTTGTCTCCAGCATAAATGCGACGGATCCGGTGACCGGACAGGCGGCTGTTGAGCTGCCGATCGAAGCTGTCGAGACCGTTCAGGTGTACGCGAATCCATATTCCGCGGAGTTCGGCAAATTCACCGGGGCGGTTACGGCTATCGAGACGCGCGCGGGCACGAACGAATGGAAGTATCTGCTGACGAACTTCATGCCCCGATTGCGCAAGCGCGCGGGGACGATCATGGGGATCGAATCGGCGACGCCGCGTTTGGCGCTCAGCGGGCCGATTCTCCGAGATCGGTTCTTCGTCTTCCAAGGTCTCGAATACCGTTTTGTGCGGACGCGCATCCCGAGCTTGCCGGATCTGCGGAACGACACGCGATTGGAATCCTTCGACTCCTTCTCGCGCTTCGATGCTGTCCTTGCGCCGGCGCATCGTCTGACGGTCATCGTCTCCGTTTTCCCGCAGAAGCTCGACTTCGTCAATCTCAACACGTTCAATCCCATGGAGACGACGCCGAATTTCCATCAGCGGGGGTGGTTCATCGCCGTGCATGAGCAAGCAGCCTTTCGGAACGGTTCGCTCCTGCAGTCGAGCTTCAGTCTCAAGGACTTCGATGCCGATGTCTACGGCAATAGTCCGCCGCCGTTTCGTCTGACGCCCAATGGCAACGTTGGGGGATGGTTCAATCGGCAGCATCGAGAGAGTCGGCGCTATGAATGGGCCGAGGTCTATCATCTCCCCCTGTTCTCCGGGGGTGGGCAGCACGCGATGAAGATCGGGGGGAGCGTCGCCGTCAATACGTTCACGGGGCACGATCGGAGTGATCCGGTAGAGATCCTGCGCGCCCGTGGGACGCTCGCAGAGCGGTGGACCTTCCTCGGCGAAGGGATCCTGCGGCGGCGGAATACGGAGGTGACCCTCTACGGACAGGATAAGTGGACGCTTCACCCGCGTCTGACTCTCGATTGGGGGCTTCGTTACGATCGCGATGAGATCGCGAGAGAGAATAATCTGGCGCCGCGCCTGGGAGTGGTGCTGCTGCCCTTCTCGGATCCGCGAACGGTTGTGCGCGGGGGGATGGGCCTTTTCTATGACAAGATCCCTCTCAATGTGGGCGCTTTCGAGCAGTACCAGATGCGGCAGATCACGCGGTTTGGTCCCGATGGGCAGACGCTCCGTGACGGCCCGCGCCTCTTCCGCAATCTCGTCGAAGGAGGGAGATATCGGACGCCGCGGAGCACGGCGTGGAACGTGCAGGTGGATCGCGAGCTGACGCGGCGCGTACTCCTTCGCGTCGGGTACGAGGAGCGCCGCTCCCGGCGCGATTTCCTTGTGGAGCCGATGACGCTGCTGAGCGGTGAGGACGCTCTTGTCCTCAGCAATCGCGGGCGCTCGCGGTATCGGGAGTTCCAGATCGTCGCGCGGCTTCGCGTGCAGGAGCAGCACACTCTCTTCCTCGCGTATGTCCGTTCGCGCGCCGAGGGGGATCTCAATGTCTTCTCGGCTCACATCGGGAACTTCCCGAATCCCATCATCCGATCGAACGAGTACTCGCGGCTTCCTTTCGATGCCCCGAATCGCGTGCTCCTCTGGGGAGATGTTCGTCTGCCCTTTGATCTTCTGCTCTCACCGGTTGTGGACTGGCGCGATGGGTTCCCCTTTTCGCTTCTGGACGAGGAGCAAAATTTCGTCGGACCGCGCAATCGCGGGGGGCGCTTTCCGCGCTTCTTCTCCCTGGACCTGCAGATCACCAAGGGCGTGACCATCCCCTTCTTCGGGAAGAAATATCGAACGCGCCTGGGGGTGAAAATTTTCAACCTCACGAACCACTGGAATCCGCGCGACGTGCAGAGCAACATTCACAGCCCGGCCTTCGGGACGTTTTACAACAGCGTGCCGCGCACCTTCCGCGGGAAGTTCGAGATCGAATTCTGAGGGACAGGATGCCCGCGCCTGCCTCCGCCATCGGTACGGAGACCGAGCGATTGCTCGAATTCGGCCCGCGTGTCACACGAGCGCGAGGTCGGATCATCGCCCTCGTCGCCTTGCTTCTGGTCGCTGTGGGGATGCGTGTCGTTCACTTGGATGCCGTGGGTGTGAGCGAGGACGAAGCGCGGAAGATCGCCGCTGTGGAGGCGTATCGGCGAGGCGATTTCACGCCGAATGCGGAGCATCCGATGCTCATGAAGTCTCTGATCCTGCTCTCGTTCCTCGCCGCCGAGTGGTGGAATTATGCGATTGCGGCCCATCGTCCGGAGTGGCGCATTTCTGAGGAAACGGCCCTTCGGCTTCCCAACGCCGTGGTGGGTGCGCTGACGACGCTCGTGCTCTTTCTCTTCGCCCGCGAGATGTTCGATCCCCTGGTGGGATGGTTCACGGCCATTCTCTGGGCGACCGGGCTCAATGCCATCGCCATCAATCGCGTGGCGAAGGAGGATACGCTGCTCGTCTTCTTCCTGTGGCTCGCTTTCTACTTCTTCATGAAGGCGAAGCATGAGGGGCCAGTGGATACGGCGCGTCGCCAATGGCTCTATCGGTTGAGCGGAGCGAGTTTCGGGCTCATGCTCGCCTCGAAGTATTTTCCTCACTACATGGGGCTCATCTTCCTCTACAACTTCTTGCGCCCGCACGAGCGGCGAACGAATGCGCCTGTGGGACGGCGCGCCATGGCGGGCTTTTTCCTCGCCTTCTGTATCGCCTTCGTCGCCGCGAATCCCCTGCTCTTTCATCCGGAGACGCTGCGGTATCTCGCTGTCTATCTCACGGAGACGACGGTTCCTCATCACGGCTACGAGATGATGGGGGAGTTGTACTACAACAACGCGTGGAAATTCTCACAGCGCACGCCGCTCTACTTCTATGGGCTCTTCCTCCTGGTGAAGGTACCTGTGCCGGTCCTTCTCGCCTTTGCCCTCGGCCTTTTCTGGATCGTTCGTCGCGCTTGGTCCTCTTCGGATCGAGAGAGTGGTCTGATGAGTGTGACGGAGAGTCGAGGGGCGCAGCGTGGAGGGAGCATCGTGGGCGCGATGCTCGTGCTCGGCGCGGCCGGAGCCGTGGGGCTTATCAGCCTCACCCCCGTCGTGTATCGCGTCGCTGCTCTCACGGCAGCCTCGCTGTTTCTGGCGCTCATCTTCGTGATGGGGGGGCGAAAGGAGGAGGGACCATTCTTTCTGCGGTTCATGCTCGTCTTCTGGTTCGTCCCGTACACGCTCTTCGGCGGAAAATGGCTGCGCTATACGCTCAGCCTGATGCCGCTTGTGTATATGACGGCGGCGGTGGGCATAGCGTGGGTGATCCGCGAGGGAATTCCGCGCGTGTCATGCGCGTGGGTGCGTCGCAGTCTTCGGATCGCCGCTCTCATCCTCTTCCTCGGCGCGCCGACGTGGGCAGCCCTTGCTGCGAGTCCGTACTACTCCTTCTATGTGAACGAGCTCGGTGGAGGAGAGAAAAGGCGCGCCTATTATTTCCCCCACGATGAGGTCTACGATGCCGGCATGCGCGAAGCACTCGCCTTCCTGGCCGCGCACGCGCCGAGAGGCAGCCGCATCGGGCATGATGCCCCAGGAGTCCTGCGCGTTTATGCACGTCGGTTCGGCCGCGAGGATTGGGTGGGCATCGAACTGTCCAGTCCGGGGTTTACGCTCGTATCCGAGGAATATCCGCTTTATGTCATCGTCCAGAAAGGGCGTCGGTATTTTGAGAACCAGCGGTGGATTGAAGAGCTGGAGCGGCACTATCGGCCGATCCTGGAGGTTCGCATCGAAGGGGTTGTTACGACTACCGTCTATGAGATCCCGGCGAGACACCGTGGGCGGGCGGTTCGTCCTGAAGACGCCTCTTTTGTGCCCCTTCGGACAGATTTCTCATCGTGATGGTTTCCGAGTGGGCGGCTTTGGTAAAATTGCCTATTCGTGGGACGAGACTTCCTATCAGGAGGACGTCATGAGCAAAGACACTCTGACAATTATTGACAATCGGACGGGGCGGAGCTACGAGGTGGAGATTCGGGAGGGGGCGGTACGGGCGGTGGCGTTTCGGGAGGTGAAGGTGGGGGAGAGGGGTTTGATGGTGT